>ERZ1292625.4-Hain-H41-01um-R1-4-length-584961-cov-31_pt1 | contig 584961 bp, 532 predicted proteins | sample MGYA00564400_ERZ1292625 | MGnify/ENA primary metagenome ERZ1292625 (study PRJEB36523, sample SAMEA6512639) | groundwater metagenome | collected 2019-01-08 | study: AquaDiva: Metagenomics assemblies of 32 groundwater samples | reverse complement strand
CTAGTACCCCAATACTCCGGTGCGAGCTGGGATCGTACAAGCAAGACCGTGACTGTCAGGATAACCTCCATACCAATCTGTCCGTCCGCCCCAGTGATGTACGCGACATCAAGGGGCTAGCGCCAGCCAGGGCGCGAATATAAATGCAGGTGGGTTAACCGCCCACGCCGGCGTGGGCTTACTCTATGGAGAAATACCATGATTAAGTGCCACATGACAATAGAACTTAACGTAGACTTGGCGACGGTCCTTAAGTTCGTCGCTATTCTGCTCGCTCTATTGTCATAAAACAAAGGGGGCTGGAGCTATTCTCGCCAGCCCCCTCCTTTTTTTATCTGTACTGCTTACTGCCTTTATTCAACCCGAGCCATATTTCCGTTAGATCATAACCTCCATACCGATACATACCACATAATGTGCCTTTCAGATAGCGGGTACGATGAATAGTGGCTCTCGAAATACACCCCAAGAAAGAATAAATAACACGATTTTCCCCGCTGACAGGCTGTTGTCGAGGCCCCCATATATATTGAAAGCATCCAGACCGAGCCAGGTTAACCAGCCCGGGGATCCACAAAGGAGGCAACAGATGAGCGAGAAGGAACAGGCAGCGCAGATCGACGAAACAGCGAAGGTATTCGGCGAGTTCCTGAAAACACTTACCGTGGGTGAGCTCGAAACCCACGACAATTTGACGATATTCCCGGTCTTCACGACAACGCCGCAGAAGAACGGCTATTCGCTTCTCGATGAGGCGGTCAAAACCGGGAAGTTCACGGTCACCGAAGTGACCGAGGGCGGGAGCGTGCCGAACCTGAAGGTCGAGAACGGCCTTGATCAGGACGTGCTGATCCTGGACGGCGACATCCTGATCGGAGCGAAGCAGAACCGCTCAGTGACGACAACGATTATCATCGGCAGGAAGAGCAAAAGCGTCATCGACGTGAACTGCGTGGAGCGTGGCCGCTGGTCCTACAAGGGCCGCAACTTTACCGCCAGTGAGCAACCGATGTATTCAACTTTGCGGGCGACCAAGTCCCGCTCGGTCAACTACAGTCTGAAAGAAAACCGATCGTTCGCTGCCGACCAGGGCAAAGTCTGGGAAGATATCAACCAGAAGTCGATCCGGTTCAGCATGGCTGACGAGGGCTTCAAGGCAAGCAGCACGGAGGCAGCGGACGAGATGTATGCATCCTATGAGGACAGGATCAAGGCATACGAGAGTTCTTTCAAGCCCAGGGAAGGCCAGGTCGGCTTCGTGGTCCTGATCGACGGCAAGGTTGTAGGATGCGACATCTTCGGCAATCCCGGTGTTCTGAACAGGGCCTTTGGCAAGGGGATCCGCTCATATATCCTGGACGCTATCGAGAAGTCCTTCGACAAGAATAAGAAGGCACCGGTCGGCGATTCCCGGAAAAAGGCCGTGGCATTCCTTGCAAGCGTCGGGAAACTCAAGCCGGAAGTATTCCCCTCGACAGGCAAGGGCATGAGCATCCGCTTTGAGGGCAAGTCATCGAACGGGTTCGCGGCATTGGACGGCGACCAGGTCGTACATCTGGCGGCTTTCCATGATGTACGCGACTGAGGGGGCTGGATGACTGCGGCACTTATATAACAAACAATGTTCAGCAGGGTGGCGGGGACAGATTCCCCGCCGCCCTTTATCTCTTTTTGCAGGTAAAAGAAAGGAGCCGGCCATGGCAGGGGACAAGCTCTCGATCGAGATGATATTGAAGGAAGTTGATGAACTTGCCGCGTCTGGCAGGGAGCCGGAGATGTACACCCCGGTCGGCACGAGGGACACGGTCATAGGAAATCTTCGGAACAATCCGAGACTGATGGCGCTCCTGCTTCTTGTCGATATGACTGTCCGGGCGATCCATTCATCTAGGGCGACCTGCGAGCGCCGGATGTCCGATCAGCCATGGGGAGGCTCGACTTGGGAAGGGGCGAAAGAGGACTACAGGCTGGTCCGGCAGCTCGAGGCGAAGCGCGACATGCTGCACTCGCTCTTTTACTACGAGCTCCAGACATGGCTTGATGAGTGGGACGCGGAAAACGTCGGCCTCAGGAAAGACCTTGAGGTTGTCACCTATTCCAAGAATAAGAAACCCACTGAAGTGCTGAAAAGGCTCCTCCGTGACGGGCAGTTGGACGATCTGGAGTAGAAACGATGACATCTTTCGGAGGTGAGCCATGACGGTCAAGGTGAACGATCTTCAGAAGGGATCGCGGGTGCGTTTACGAAACGGATGGGAAGCTGACCTTCTCGACAAACCGAAAGGCGAAAATATTCGTAAGGCCAGGGTCTATGGAGCGTTCACCGAAACCGGCAGCATCTATGTGGACACGATCGCCGAAGCGTTCATGAATGGCGAATGGGTCGAGGTGGTGCTGGACGCTGATCAGCGCGCGTTCAGCGAAATGAAGAAGCAATTTGGCCTTTAGACTCATGACGTGACCGTAGGATCAAATGGTTTTGAAAAGAGGTGACTTCGATGTCAGGCATGCTGAGTCTCCTGCCTTATCATGGGCAGATACTTCACTCGAAAGGCCCGGTCCGCGTTTTGGGCATCGATCTCGGCACGACGAACTCCACGATAGCCGAGACGATCTACAACGCGGCGCTGAAGCCTTCGTTGTCAGCAAAGTGCCTTGAGGTAAAACAGGATACGTCCGAAGGAACGTATACCCATGTGCTCGTGCCCTCGGTCGTGGCTTTGCACAATGGCAAAGAAACCGTTGGCGAAGGGGCAAAGCAGCTGCTTCGACGTTCGGCTACAGCCGGGCTTGAGCAGAACAAGAACATCTTCTACGAGTGCAAGAACGACATCGGCGTCCTGCGCACCTATCACAAAGCGCCGGATGGATACCGGAGCGCCTCGGAGATCGGCGGCAAAGTGCTTTCCTTCCTTCGGCAGGCAGCAGAGTCTAACGGCCATGGTCCTGCAAGCAGGATCGTTGTGACCGTGCCGGCGTCGTTCCAGGCAGGCCAGCGAGCCGACACGCTCATGGCAGCGGAACTGGCAGGCATCAAGATTACGGCAAACGACCTTCTGGATGAGCCGGTGGCTGCCTTCATCGACTACCTGGTCACGAACGAGGGGGTCTTTAAGCCGGAAACCGGAAAAAGCAGCAATCTCGTCGTCTTTGACTTCGGCGGCGGGACCTGCGACGTTGCAATATTCACTCTCACACCTGCTTTGGATTCCGGCCGTCCCGGCATTTCACCCAAGGCCGTATCCCGCTATCATCGTCTGGGCGGCGGTGACATCGATGCTGCCATTCTCTACGAAGTGCTGCTGCCTCAGATCCTGTCGCAAAATGGGCTCGACGAGTTCAGCCTCGGATATGGAGAGAAGAAGCACTCTATTGAGCCCGCATTTATCGGATTGGCTGAGACGCTCAAGACCGGGCTGTGCAGCACAGTGACACGCCTGAAGAAATTCGGCACGCTAGAGAAAATGCCCAAAAAGGATGTATTCAAGCGCCAACCAGGGACCCATTCTTGCACACTGACCGACGGCAGGACGCTCAAACTTACGGACCCGACCCTTTCCCTCGAACAGTTCGAGACACTCCTGACACCATTTCTTGAGAAGGATCTTCTGTATGCCCGGGAGACCGAGTACCGCTTGACCTGCACGGTATTCGCCCCGCTTCAGGACGCGCTTGAACGAAGCCGTCTGGAACGGACAGAGATCGACTACTGCCTGCTCACGGGCGGCTCCTGCCTCATTCCGCAGGTGACCGATGCCGTGCGTGAGTTTTTCCCGAACGCGGAAATGCTCACCTATGACGACGCAGAAGCGCTCCAGACCTCTGTTGCCCGCGGTGCGGCGTACCACGCGCTGTCCCTGGCGCTCACCGGGGAGCCGATGGTAAGGCCTGTCTGTCACGATACCATCTCGATAAACACCCAGTCCGGACCCATAGACCTGATCCCGCAAGGTGCGGAACTTCCTTATCCGGCAGACGGATCGTTCGCCAAGGCGCAGGGGCTTTCGGTACCTGAATCATCGCTGATCAAGCCTGTTGACCTTCGGGTCGAGATCACGGCTAAGCAGGACGGAAGGTCGCTCCTTAGGACCCTCTGGCAGGTACCTGCGCCGGTGAATAGAGGCGACCGGCTTTGCCTCGAATACCGTCTCGACGAGAACCAGGTGCTGGAAATGCGTATGCGCCTCTCGGATGCGCCGGACGCAAAGGTCTTTACGGCGACCCTCCAGAACCCCCTTACGAACGTGGTGAATCCCCAGGCCGCGAAGATCCGAATCGATGAGGCTGAGGAGAACCTCAGGACCGGCCGTGTGCCGAAGGAGAAACAGGCTGATGCCATTGTGAAGCTTGCCGATGAATACACGCAGCTCAGCCAGAACGAAAAGGCCCTCGAGTACCTGGGCCGGGTGCTCAGGAGTAAGAACTGCCCCGACGCCTTTATCCTGAACAAGATGGCGATGATCTGCGGGACTATGGGCGATGCCAGCCGGGAGGAGAAACTCTACCTCGAGGCTGCCCGAAACACTGCCTGGGGCGGGCCGTGGTTCAACCTGGCGCTGGCCCAGCGCCGCCGGAAGAAGTACACCGAGGCCAGGGAGTCCATTGAAAAGGCTATTGCCGCCGATGACGATGGGCCGGGCTATACGCTCAAGGCGATGATCGAGGAGTCCCTGACAAATACGACTGCCAAGTCCGCTGCGCTCGATCAGGCAATGATCAAGTTTAAGCCGGCCGCATCATTGAACGATTGGGAACTGGGATGGTACCTGACGGCTGCCCGGATGGCGGGGAAGGGTCCGAAGGAAGAAGAAGCGCTGGCAGAGCAGAGGAAACGACGGATAACGGAAAACGCCGCTGATCTTGGAGGCGTCCTGCCGATCCTGGATCCCACGCCGGCGAGGAGGTAGCGGTGTCCACATGGCTTTTGCCCTATGGGGACCTGACGCAGGAGCAGCAGCGGGCGGTCCTGTTCACACCTGACCGCCACCGGGTAGTCTTCGGCGGGCCGGGGTCGGGAAAGACCATGATCCTTCTGCACCGGGCAGCTCAGCTTGTCCGCGAGCGGCACGTTGCGCCCGGAAGGTTCCGGATCTTCGTGTTCACGAATGTGCTGAAGGACTATATCCGTTCGGGCCTGGAGGTCCTGGGCCTGCCGGAGGACTGCATCCTGACCTATGACCATTGGTGCAATCTTTATTACACGGAGCACATCGGTGGGCGGCTTCCCTGGAACGGACGGGGGCCGGACTACGTGGCGATACGAAACGAGGTCTTTCGGCACGCCCAAATGAATGGCGCTGCTGCGCCTGCCTATGACTTTATTCTCGTGGACGAGGGTCAGGACCTCGACCCGGTATCGTTCGAGACGATGAAGCTTGTTTCGCGCCATGTGACGGTCTCCATGGACCATAAGCAGCAGATCTTCGATAACGGTGCCTCGGAAGATACTATCATGCGGGAACTGGGCCTGAACAGGCGGAACATGCTGGTTCTTAGCGCCTACAGGTGCTGTCCCTATATCGTACAGCTCGCGTCAACGCTCCTTCCGGAAGGGGAGGAGAGGGACTCCTACCTGAACCAATCGCATACGGACCAGACAGAACGCCAGACTCCGCTCCTTTATTACGCCAGCGACCGCCACGATGAATTGGACCGGCTGGCCGAGGCGATCAGGGCCCGCCAGAATGGAGGCGACCGCATTGCGGTATTTCTTCCTACGAATCAGCTGGTTTATTCCTATGCAAGTGAGCTCAAGAAGCGGGGGATCGACCTGGAGGTGCAGCGGGCGAGGGAAGGTGCAGCGTTCAAGCCCCTCGATTTCAGCAGCGACCGACCAAAGGTGATGACCTACCACAGTGCCAAAGGATTGACCTTCGACAGTGTGCTTCTGCCTCATCTCGGTAAGGACTGGTTCCCCCGGGCGAAATGGCCGGACATCGAGCGGTTGCTGTTCGTAGGCATTACCCGGGCGACAAAGTGGGTATTTCTCAGCAGCCGGGAGGACGGAGCGTTCAAGCCCCTGGAGAAGATCGTTCCTCTTGCCGCTCAGGGATCGCTTTCTATCCAGCGGGCCGGCGAACGATCGCAGGGGAACAGGTCTTCGGGCAGTGAACAGCCGGAGGACGAGAATATCATCGATATACTGTAGCGACGAGATGCAAAAGGGCGGCAAAAAACGCTACGTTCGAAAATGCGCGTAAAGCCTCCGTTATTATTGTTGCCAAAATGGCACCAGCATGATAAGAGTAGCGTATAACAAACGGAGGACGTTAACCATGAGGACGACACATGCCAAAGAATTAAAGCCCGTCGACGAACGGGTAACAGCCAGGGTGCCGACCTCGACCCGCTCAATAATTGAGCGAGCAGCAGCGATCTACGGGTCCACCATCAATCAATTTATCGTTCAGGCTGCTGTTGAACGTGCAAACGAGGTATTGCAAAGCATAGAGGTGGTCAAACTCTCCGCGCGGGACGCGAGGACCTTCCTTGACGCCTTGGCAAAACCGCCGAAACCGAACAAAAGGTTGCTGGGCGCCGTTCGTGCCCATGGCCGCCTGGTTGAATCCCGGGATTGACATGGCGGGGGATTTGATCATTTGCCTGCTGGATGGTGAGAGTCATGACCGCAAGGCGTTCGACTGCGGTGAAACGGCGCTCAATGACTAGGGAAAATCATCAAAATCAAAGCAAATGCAAAAAAAATCGTAGAGTGCCGGGTGGCCGCTCAAGCCAACCGGACTACCCGCTTACCCTTTTTCACTTTGAACAGTCTTTCCCTCATACATTCCAGGACATCTTCAGTATTCAGTGTTTTTTTGCCCGGTCCTTTCATAAATCTCGGCAAAGTGGGATAGCTGATATTTAAGATGTTCTGCAGATCCCTTGCGTACAACTTAACGTATTTCTGGAACCTTCTTCTTAAAATAAAGTAAAAAATAACATCGGAAACGTGAAGATACCGCTCAATGGTGACGTCGGTGCTCCCATGTCCGAGCGCCTGGCTCAGGGTTTCTATCAAATACACAAAAGATTCTCTTCCAAATCTTTGGTCATCATGCCCCAGAATCAGGAGTCTCAGCTTCTCCAAATGATCCGGCTGAAAAAGCGCATGCTGAAAGAGGGGAACATCGGCCGGCATGTCACTTTTGTAAAATATGCAATAGAACCGCAGAATCAATAGATTAGCAAAAGCATGTCGCAGCTCGTGAAAACGGATTCCGGCTATGCCAATAGCTTCAAAGACTCTGCTGACCTCCGATGACACATGGCTGCTGTCCCACCGATATTTATACGCATTGCGGTTTTCGCTATCTTGGGAACCTTCGAATACCGGGATATTTACAAAGAGATACTCTCCATAGCTCTCGGCCTCTGACATTCGCTCTTTGTAGTAGTTCGTAAAATCAAGCATGAACTCCCTTGTAGACAGAATCTCAATCGGAATGTTTCTGACGCCGTTTCTGGATTTTGTCCACCGAATGCAAAGTGTCATTCCATTGTTGTAAATGATGTTTTCCAGCTTCAAGTTGACGATTTCTCCTATCCGCAACCCTCCATAGAACGACAATTGTATCATCAGGCGGATAATTCGCGCTTTTTTGCGCGCGCGATCCATCAATATGGAACGTAAACGCTCATCTTTGTATCGGCGTGTGTATGCGCTGAAGACGCTGAAGCATCGGTCGAGCGCATCGGTCAGATCCGGAAAAATAATAAAGGGCTTCTGCGGCAGATTGTCCCGTTTGCGAAGTTCCCTGCATCGCCAGTTCGGCATTTGAAATTGATCGGGATATACAGATTCCACAAAGGCGAGAAAATCCTTGAGCGAAGTTCGTATCTGCTTTACTGTAAATTTTGCCAAGACCTTGCCGAGTGTCTCGACCAGCTCGTCCGGCGAAACGGAATGTACAGCTCCGATATTGGAAAGTTGGTAAAGCAGGTGCGGAACGCCGGAAGCGTAATCATTTACGCTCTTAATAGACAGCTTTCTTCTCTTTTGAAGCAGCATGTCCTGGATCCACTGAGCATACAACAGAAAATTGTTAAAATCGACATCAGATAAGGTATTTCTCGCGGACATGACGATGTCGAGTATCCTGTCTCCTGCGCCGGACTTGACAATCGGCCCACAGGGCTTCAAATTCATCAACGATGTCCTGACATCTACAATTTCATCATTCAGCATTTTTAGCCGAATGCTTGAGTAATAAAAACCGTACTTCTGATAAGGTTCATCGGAATTGGCGTAATTACGGTATAGAAAAGGTGCCCAGATGGATGATTCGAGAAATGGCTGCTTGAAACTCGTATTTTTTACCATCCTTGATTGTATCGACAGAATATAGGGCGGGTGCGATTGAATAATGTCCGGGTTTCCCGTCAAATTTAGGGTAGACGCCATTCTTACGTATTCAGGAAGCTTTCGAATATTTATTCCGTCCGAAAGCGAAACTCCATAGGCTTTCAAACGTTCGGAAGACCATGTCCTGTAGATCTTCTCAAAATCATTTGATTCAAAATAGAGGGGTGCTGTAACTATGTCATCGCCATTCAAATGCTTATTAAGCGGCATCTTGGTGGTGTGCTTACCACGAAAATACAAGTATTGATAAAAGTAGAATGACGTTGGAAATGAAAAGAAGAAACGATAGAAAGATTTCATCTCAGGGAGCGGAATCGTTACTCCGTGGGGCAGAGGATAGTCGACGATCTGATGTGTCCGGAGGCTCAGTAGATCTTTGTAGAATTGCGGGTATAATATTATCGAATGAACGGCTGCTGAAGTAATGAATTTGCAGAGGATGTCGATTTCCGCTTCCCGTTTGTCGCTGCTGGTAAACGGTGAAATATCCAGTGTGTCCCGGCATAGCAAATTAGCGTACCGGGCATTCTCGAGCAGGTGGTCGTTCTGGATCACGATGAGCTTTCTCGGAATCTGGAGCGGTGTCTTATGAAAAGGGCTGATGATAAGACCATTTTCGAGCAGATTGAAAATAAACTGATTCAAGCAGTCATGGCGGAGGAAGGACCGGCGGGAACGGGGATTGCTGTCTACGGTCAGACGGTCTGCCAGCATTTTAATGTCGGATTTGGTAAAGTGCGGAACGCCTTTCGTCTGCAGCATATTAACGAGTGCTGTTGCGACCTGAGAGATGACCGTAGTTCCGAACCCGTATTGTCGGTGACAAAATTTCAAATTGTTGGCGATCGTGTTGATGCCGTCGATTGTCGCATCGAGCTTTGGCATTTCATTCGTAGGAGGCATATTTGACTCCAATCCTTTCGAGCATAGCGCAGATCACTTCGAACCCCCATTCGCAACCGGCAGATGGGACAGTCGATGAAGCCGCGCCGAGCATTTCTTTGCCTCCACGCTGATGACCGAGAAAGATATCAGCAGCATCGTCGAAAATGCCTTTCAGCCAAAGTTCATTTCGCAAAAATTGTCGGGCGAAGTTGTCAGGGAGTTCCAGATTCAAATCATATTTGGACATAATCGATTTCATGTCGCGCAACATGAAATTATCGAACTTGCCGTTTACCAAAAAGAAAAAGACTGGATGTTCCCTTGTGTCAAACAATATAGCAGGGCTAGTGCGCGCAATAAAGTTGATTAACCGGTTGCTTCCCGATATAAGTGATCGTAATAAATCGTTTACAACAGGCGGCAATGGCAGTGTTCTGCTTTCAAAATAGGATGCGCTTTGCTTGTCCGAAATGGTAATCGTTCCACAAACTTCATCAAAGTGACAGGCGCGGATGTCCGGCTGATTCCTAGGCCGCAATCCGGTAACGAGTTGCAAAACAATAACCACATAGATTGTGTATAGATTATGCCGGTGGTACGTTGTTTTCTCGTTTGTCATTGCGACAAGCAGTTTGTTGATAAGATCGCGCACCACTTCTTCCTTCGGAACGGCGGGTGATCCGTATCCAACTCCAATTAAATCACTTGAGGATATATCCGGGGCCACGGCGGGAAGGAAAATAGACGGTATATTGCCGTCCCAGGAATATATGTATCGTGAAACGGCAGCTTGTTTTAAATTGCCGATAATAGACTGGTGAATACTATGAAATGCATTCAGATAACTTCGTTCCAATTCAGCGTGTTTAATGTTTATATAATGAGCCCTTGTTGATGCACTGTTAAGAACATCTTTCCCTGAAATATAGCTGCAGATCGTTGAGCTCAAGCCCTGACGTTCATAGAGATAACGAAATCCCCATTTAAAATGAGCCAGCTTAATATTCAGCTTGAAGCCAAATCCTTCGGGAGATGCGTTAACCTCTCTGTCAAGGTAACGTTGTATATCGTCGACAGTCAACTGATGCCTTAATCTTCCGCTCAAATAGCTGAATACGAAGCCGCTGTCAGAGTCAATCTCCGCAAGCATTCTGCATATCGGACTTGGCATCGGAATACGGACTATTATGTCGGCCCGGTGACACCTGGGATTATGCTCAGGCAGATTTCGTTTTAAGAATGAACGCTGACAAAGATAGTAGCGACCAGTATCTTTTTCAAGACAGAGCTCGGCATCATTAAGAGACTTATCATGCACCATGTCGAGAAGTGAAAAATAGTCAATGCCTGTATGGATCAGAATCATAATGAAAGTCCAAACCGACTTTATGTAATGCGTTGTGTCGGGGCCAAAGTCATGGTTCCATTGACGAAACATGGCTGAATAAATAAGCGATAAATGAAAAACATCAAGATGCGGAGAAAAAGGCAAATTCAATCGAATCGTTTTGATGTGAGAACCTAAAGCGGTATTCAGATAGGGACGATGACTTGACGTTATCTGGTGCCCGTCAAGAATTACTGCGTCATGAGCTAAGGGCGACTCGAAATTATCGTCGAGTTCCTCATCGTTAATAATATCCATCAGTTCCATATTGTGGACATTATGGAAGTCGGAAATACCCGTTCTTACGACACCGTCCGGAGGTTGCATCTCATCGGAATCGACCTTGTCACCGCGAGGTGAGCTGCTTCTCGGTTTTGCGACGTCGGGACGGAGAAGAAAATAGATTATATTTTCATAGCGGTCTCCTTGATCGGAATTAGGTCGCTGTTTTGAATGACGATAAAATTCAAAAGCCCGTCTCACATAATCAGTCGGCATTCTGTGTGGGTGCTGTGCCGTTGGAGTCATCTTGATGTCATCAGGCATGCACTCAAACAGATAGCGTACTGCGCGGACATAATCATGCATCGTACTTTCTTTAACAAGTTGACGGCTGAGTGTTTGGTGAAAAAAGAAACCATAGGCAAAATAGAGTGATGGTGTATTGCCGTCTGACGGAATGGAGTGTTTCCAAAGTTCCAAATGCATTGCAGTAAAAAGCGATTCGTCAAAATGCGGTTTTCGTAAATAGAGTGCCGAGAGCGGTGCAGCATGCAATACGTCAAACCAGTATGAGGTAATGGCAGTGATCAGGCGACGCTCGTTTTGCGCGAGATCAATGCTCTTAAATGCAACATCCAGGATATGAATAACGCACTTTTCAGACGCCAACGATCCCTTGAGGTTGTCAGGCGTATTCATCAAGTCCAGCAAGAAAACTACCGTCTGATCACAGATGTATATTTGCTCGGAGGTAAGTAGATCGGCTGATATTACTTTAGAGTGCAGCAACTGGAGTAGATTATTTCCTGCACGATTATGAAAATATGGGCTTGATTGGGGATCGACATGATTTTCCAATGTGGTATAAGTCAATTTGTAAAGTGACTCTAATATCTTGTCCATGTCACCGTATGTCCTTTGAATATGAACAGTTTCTATTTTTGGAAAAGTAGTTTCTGCAGCGCCGAAATATGTGGCTAATGTCATCAGAGAAATATTCCGTCATTTCGTAAAGGTGACTACCGCAGATGGGGCATGTATCATCTTGAATGGGCATTATCCAATTGCGAATATGCAATTTATGTTCATAGATCAATTTGTAATGAAATGCGGGAACGATTATGGAAAAATCACAATTGCGTTTATTGACAAGTTTAAAACATTGTATGAGACCGCTCTTTGAATTTATCATGTTCGGCTTTCCGGATGATGCTTGGAGCGCGGTTGATTTGCCGTTTTCGAGACAGAAGGGGCATAGCCGACCCGCCATGATGTGATTTATCCTGGTTGTTTTGCCCCTGGAGTTGGTAGATGTTGTCGATTTGTTGTCGTCTGGCAGAGGCAACGGAAGGATTATGTTGTTCAGGCTGCAGATAACTCGATGTTCTTCCGCTTCCCATCGCATGATTTTACGTGCCTCCGACTTGTCGGTGATTACTCTGGCGGGAAAAGCTTGTGTTTTATTCGCATGAAGGTAAACATAATATGTAATGTAGCGTGCTATCATAATATGTTTTCCGTGTTGTTTTAGAAGAATCACGGGCGCCATATTTGAAAGAAGATCAGGATGCATAGCGGTCAATTCCGCGAACCTATTTAGCTGGTCATTATCACCGATAAGTAAATCAGGATGCAGATCTATTTGGATTTCGCGGGCATCAATGTACGACAAGACTTGCGGCGATTGGGTGGCTGGTTTCGTAATCATGGCATATAATTACTAATAAGCTACGGACATGTCAACAGGAAAACCCCCCTCAAAAAGGCCTAATTATTTTTCTAAAACAGTTGTTGCCGTCGCAAAATAGTATTTACATAAAAGCTGTATATGGTAATGTGTAAGTCATTATGAAAGCAAACGATGCGAGAAAACTGACTAGTCGTGATCTTACAGAAAAACGACAGTCAGCTGTAAAAAGCATTATGAGCGGGCAGAGTCCGGAATCAGTCGCGCGAAATATGAGCATCAATCGTGTGAGTATTTACAATTGGTTAAAAAAATATCGGAAGGGTGGACGGAAGGCTCTTCAAGCAAGAAAGCGAGGTGGTCGTACACCACTACTGGATGAGAAGGCTCGAAAATGGGTATTTAAGACAATGGCAACGAAAAAACCGAGCGACTTTAATCTCTCCGGACAGCTTTGGACCATTAAGTTGATCGCGCAGATAATTCGAGAGCGATTTGACATCCGAATAAGCAAGACCACGGTGGATAGAACACTAAAAGAATATGGATTAGGTCTCACTCAACTATACTCCCGGGAGGATTGTCGCTATCATGTTGAAAAAGCCGAGCAGGAAATACAAAATAGACCGAAAAAAGACCCGAGTTTTAAAAGTAGTGTTGGGAAAACGAAAATAAGAAAATATTGGGGTTTTTACAAAAGCATTCCTTCTATTCAGTTAAAAATAACTGCCGCATTGCGAAAAAGGAGGAATTCGACGGCGGCTAAGAAGGACGTACGAAGGAGCTTAAATATCCTCTATTCTGTGAATACGAAAGGCGAAAGCCGGTTCATGGTTTATAGAGGGCGGTTGGTTGCAGCGCAATTCATTGATTTTATGAAGCGGTTGTTACATGGCACGAATGAATTCACGGTATTGTTCATAGAATCGCATCCTGTATATACAACCCGGAGATTTAATACCCTTCTCTCGCCGTTAAATTGCCGGATATTCTTGTTCAACAAAGTATCGAATGAGCCAAAAGGAGATGTGCTCGATAAATCAAAGAATGAGTTTGGCCAAATCAAAGATGGCTAGAGCATTGCACTTGGTACTCTGTCAGAGCTTCGCCTACTGACAGTAGCGAATAAGCGGGATTAATGTTTCACGGTTGGCATGTGAAACATCAGAAAGTTTAAAGTAATGACAAAGAAAGAATCCGATATAAAATGGCGTACAATGTCACCAACTAATTGAAAACACTAAGTAAATGGTCAATTCTTAATATGATAAATTACTGAATTTGGCTGGTATATTACATTCTCTCTGGTTCTCTTGCCGTAAGGGGGGGCTGGTTATGTAAAATTTAACCAGATTTTCACCATCTGTCTTGCTAGCGAAACTGTATATTGAATGGTTTCAAATGGTCTTGCAATATGGTATGAATTCATGTAACATGCTGTTTGATAAGGAAATGCGTAAGTGTTTCTCCCGAGCTCATAACCCGAAGGTCGTCGGTTCAAATCCGGCCCCCGCTACCAACCAATTCAAGGGGTTCCAGCACATGCTGGAACCCCTTTGTCGTTCTCAGCGAGACGGCAACGAGACGGTTATGAGACGACTTGCAGATTAGAATAATATCCGCCCCCGCTGTTTGCTGCCGGCCATCCACTCCACCATATTCTGAATTCAACACCCGTCATCTAAGCTTTTCCATGAACCTCCGATAACGTTGCGCAATCCCGCATTTCTGAGAGATCATCGACGAAATCTTCGTGACCTACCCGTCCGGGTAGTTCTCATTTCATTGCAATATCTGTATATTTCATCAAACAACAAAAACGTGTATGACCGGTAATTACTGATGAAGGCCCGCGGGATGCACCGGATCATAGAACGCGTTCGAAGAGGACCGCCGTGACTCCGACGCTCACATTCAATCCATCGCAGTATTACGATCTCTACAGACCTTCTCGCTGCGAGCTGCGGTTGTACCTTACCCATAAGGATATCAAGCCGTCGCAGCCGGGGGCGTTCGAGCTGGTCCTGGCCCGGCTCGGGCACAAGCACGAGATGAACCATCTCGCTTCATTCCCGGACAGTCTCAAGCTCACCGGCGCGCCAGCGGAGCGGACAGCGGATGCGCTGCGGAGCGGTACGCGGGTCGTTTATCAGGGTGCGTTGAAGGCAAGTGTGCGCATGCAAGGCACCACCCTCGACGTTTCCGGTGTTCCGGATTTCATGATCAGAACGGACGGGGGGTACATCATCCGGGACTGCAAACTGGCCCGCAGCGCAGGCGAAGCGGACCATCCGGAGATCGCACGACAGCTTCAGACCTACGGCCTGTTGTATGAACGGACCACGGGGACGAGACCGGTCAGGCTGGAGGTCCTGACCGGCGACGGCGCTCTCGATGTTCTGGACTATGCCGGCGAGAATGCGGTGATCGCCTCCCTGCATAATATAATGAATGTCATCTCGCTGCCCGAGGAGCCCTATGCCCCGGTAGGCTGGACCAAGTGCGGCGGATGCGGATACCGGGAGTATTGCATGACCCGCGCCGGGAAGAACCGGGACATCGCGCTGGTGTACGACCTCGATCAGAACCTCGCCGTTCACCTGCGGGGAATGGGCGTGTCCACCCTGGACGATCTCGTAACGCGGTTCGACGAACAGGGCCTGTCCGAGGTCAAACGGCCGTGGGGGGCGCGGGAGCAGAAGGTCGGGAAGAAGGCCGCATCGATCCTTTTGCAGGCGCGGGCGATGCTCGACAACAGGGAGATCGTCATCGGTAAGCCCGCGCTTCCCGTCTCGATGAATTACGTGATGTTCGATCTCGAGGGCCTGCCGCCTCAGCTTGATGAACTGGACAAGATCTACCTCTGGGGCATGAAGGTCTGCGGCGAAAGGCCGGGGGCCTTCCACTGTTCCCTTGCCGAGCCGGGCGCAGGGGGGGACAAGGCCGGGTGGGAGCGCTTTCTCACGCTTGCAAGCGATATCTTCCTGGATTACGGGGACATCCCGTTCGTCCATTGGCACCACTATGAGAGAACGAAGATCAATGCCTATATCGAGCGGTACGGCGACCGGGACGGCATAGCTGAGCGCGTGCTCTCCCAACTCGTCGATCTCCTGCCCATTACGCGCGCCGCGGTCGTTCTGCCCGAGCCGAGCTACAGCCTCAAGGTGGTCGAAAAACATGTTGGCTTCCAGCGGTCCCAGGACGAATACGGCGGGGAGTGGTCCATCGCAAAGTACATCGAGGCGGTGGAGACGGAGGACGAGGGAAAAAGAAGATCGCTGATGAACGAGATCGTGAAGTACAACGAAGAGGACCTGCAGGCGACCTGGGCCGTGTTCGAGTGGCTAAGGAGATTGAACGTATAGACGGGACGTCGATTTCCGATGATTAAAAACAATCCATATTTCTCATCAAGGAGGCTGAAATGATCGTAAAGAACCTGAACAGTTTCGAGGAAATTAATTGCCATTGCGAAAGCTGGCTTGATCACTGGAAAAAGTACAGCGGTCAAAGGGCCAATTATTGCGTCGTCCGGGGATGCGGCGGCAGACCCGAGGTTGGCGGACATGTACAGGAATGCGGAAAGACGGATGAGAATATGTATGTTATCCCCTTGTGCCGGGAATGCAATGATAAGAAAGGTCAGGAGATCGTCATCTTCGACGGGGTCAATCTCGTCCCGGCGAACGTTGCCGATACCTGCGGCAGGAAGCAGCAGCAGGAACATGCCATTGCCGGTCGTTAAGGAAGAAAGCGCAGGCCGCTCCGTGTCAGAGCGGACCGAGGGATCCATGGTAAGCATCGATTTCGCGAAGAAGAAGCAGGTCCTGGTGATCCACGGCGTCCAGGCAGGCGACGATGCCGACCTGCGGCAGCATGAGGAGATCAGGAAGAACGTAATAAAACATCTGGGGGGCATTGCCATGCCCTTCGAAACCGACATCTTCAGGTATGAGGATATCAATGACGAGGCTTCATTTGTCGTGAAAAAGGCGCTTGCCGCGCTGACGGGGAACAGGATCGCCGGCTGGATCGTCGAACAGGCAGTCGATGTCGCCGGCGACGTGGCGATCGCCCTCCTCAAGGGGCCAACCTACGAATTGATCAAGGAGCGGTTCAAGGCGAGGATCCTGGCAAGCTACGACCGGCGGGAACCGCTCTTCATCGTCGCCCATAGTCTCGGGACCATCTACGCCTTCGATACGGTCAATGATCTGATGAAGCAGTTCGGCATGTTCCAATGGAACCAGCGGGAGACGCGCCCGGTCCAGGGCCTCATTACGCTCGGGTCTCCCATCGCCCTCGATCTCTTCGGCCGGGACTGGCGGTCGATGACGGACCTGGTGCCGGCAGGAAAAAAGGTGGACGATAGCACGAAGCTCTTTCCCTGGATCAACTGCTGGGACCCGACCGATCCCATCGTGTCGGGCAGTCTGGCCGGTCTCCCGTCGGACGCGAAGCAGTTCGACAGGAAGTTCGGAGACAAGCCCCTGGACCGGGGATGGGATGTCCGGTCCAGGACCGTCATCACCGGCACAGGCCACCTGGCCGCGCATACCGCTTATTGGAACAGCGCGGATGTGGGATTTACCCTTCGCTGGATGATGGCGAGGAGCGGTGACCGGTCATGAGCGCCGGGGTCTTATACGAGAATGTCGCACAGGGCAATGATCGTCTTGCTCCTTGTTTCGGGGTGCTCCAGCGTCACCTTCAAAAGCAGGGGGCATTATCTGACGGAGCAAAACCGGGAACGGGACCACAATTATCATATGGGCGCGTTTGAAGTCCCACTTCAACGGGAGAAGACCACGTTATTTGAGAACGGAGCCATCCCAATATGTACAAAAAACAGTGTAATGAACGATACAAACTGGTCCTGTCGGAAGTACATGAGGGTCTCAGTTCCCTGCTGAGCCGGACACGTGACCTGAAGAAGGCAGCTCCGTCAACTGCCGAAATGGAGCAGATGGTCCGCTATTCGGCCGAGATCAGGCTTCTGCTCGACACACTGGAACGTATGCAGGTCTGGTCGCAGGATGACGCGCTCGGGCGCTCCCTGTCCGAGCTTAAACGGCAGTTCCTGGACCTCGAAGGCAGATTGAAGGAACAGCGAAACGACCGTCTGAGCAAAGGACGTTGCTGGAGGTTTAGAAGTTAAGGAACATTCCTGGATTCCAGGTCTGACCTCAACAATCACGCTATCTATTTCAATTCGGAAAGGAGAAAACAATGAAACATATCATCGTTTCTCTCGCACTTGGGCTTGCCTCCGGTGCTTATGCAGACGAAGAATCCAAAATGAAAGACGCTGAAAAGCGCGAGAAAGATCAACTCCAGGATAAGTCGCCACAGGAATCATAAGTCTGCGGAAAAGAACCAATAGCAAAATACAAGATGTGGCCCTGAGAGGCCCTCTCATAGGGGACGAGCGAGGAGGATAGCATGGGACAGATCACGACGGCACGCGCCTGGGCGAATAACGAAGTGGCATATGTTGCGTGGGATGTTGACGGCATGATCGACCGGTGTCTGGGGTTTGAGGTGACGAGGGTCTACCTGAACGCCGACCGCACGGTCGCAAAGCGGCCGGACGGGAACGAGGACCGCGTAACGTGCGCCGCCTGGGTGGCGTTCAAAGGCCAGCACAATCCACATTGGCTGCCCCAGGACACCGGGATCTGGCCGGTCCAGAAGCTCAGCTGGCGCGATCTGACGCTGCGCAAGAAGCGGGACGGCATGACCCGGCGCCCGGACGAGGTCCTGGTGCGTTATGAGATCCGTCCTGTCGGCGATGCAGTGCCCGGGCTGGGGCTCGTTCCCCCGAACGGCCGTGAGTTCGCATGGATCGTCAAACGAGACAGCAAAGGCCGTCCGGTACGCGGCGCCGACGGCAAGCCGGTCAGGGAGCGGGTCAAGGCATACGAAGGGAAGCCGCGCCCCCTCTGCTATCTGGCCCCGGCAACGGCGACGAACGATGTGCATGTCACTTCGCGCCACGGCTGCTTTCGTTCGACCTTCACGAACGGCATTCTATCCGCCCAGTGGCTCAGCAACGTCCTGAACGAGGACGGCGTCGTGGAACGGGATGAGCTCATCAATAAGATATCCGACCCCGACGATCCGCACCGCAAGTATCTGGCAGGCGACGTGATCCCGCTGATCAGCGGCCTGTTCCAGCTGGAGGGGGAATTTTATCTGGGGTTGTATGAGCTGGAGGACAGGGAGCTGGAGGACCTTCTGATCGCGAACGCGGGACGGGTCCACGTCATCCTCTCCAACACGGGCGCCGTGGACGGCAAGTGGGACGGACGCAACAAGTCCGCGCGCAAACGGCTGGTAAACGCAAGCGTCGATATCGAGCACCGCATGTTCAACAACAGCACCCACATCGGCCACAACAAGTTCGTGGTCCATGTGCCGAAGGGGAACGGGCCGCGCTCCGTGCTCACCGGCAGCACCAACTGGACCTCGACCGGCCTCGCGGGCCAGACCAACAACGCGCTCCTCATCGAGGACGACGCAGTCGCCGGCGCGTTCCTCGGATACTGGGACCGCCTGAAGAAGGACAAGCTGAAAGTGCCGAAGCCGCTCAGCAAGCAGATGGGGGACAATCAGCAGGGACAGATGTTCCGCGCCTCCAACGCGCTCTCTTCGAGCCATACGCTTGCCTCGGGCGCCGCGCTGGATGTCTGGTTTTCGCCGAACATGCCGGAGCGGAGGAAGCCTGCATCGAAGAAGAAGCCGGCGCCCACACCGCCCGACCTTGCGGACGTGTACCGCCGCATGCGGCACGCGAAAGAGGCCATCCTGTTCCTGGCCTTCTACCCCGCGCAGCGCGGAACGGACTGCATCATCGGTGAAGCGATCGACATCGGCCGCATGGACCGTTCGCTGCTGGTGTCGGGCGCCGTATCGAGCGCCCAGGCCATGCCGAACTACGTGCCCAAGAAGAAGAATGAGGACGGGGAGTTGGAGGAGGAAGGGGAGTCGCCGCGGACCTTCGACGACGGGAACATATCCATCGTGCGCGCGTCGGCGATCGACGACCGCGGCCTGCTCGGCGATTTTATTAAGGAACAGCTCGCCGCACGCGGCAATGTCGGCGCGATCATCCATGACAAGATCATGGTGATCGACCCGCGCCTGCCGTCCTGCTCCGTCATTCTCGGCAGTCACAACCTGGGTTACAAGGCGTCGTACTCGAACGACGAGAACATGGTGATCGTCCAGGGCGATCAGGGCCTCGCGGCCGCGTACGCTGTCCATATCCTGGACGTGTACGATCACTACCGGTTCCGGGCGGTCGAAAGCGAACTGAAGCAGGAAAAAAAGAAAGGCTGGTCCGGGTTCCTTGAAACGGACAACCGTTGGCTGAAGCCGTATGTGGAAGGCAGGAAAGGCGCGCTTACGCGGTACTTCGCGAAGCAGGAGTGACGGACCCGGGGATAGGGTTTGTTGTGCGGATACTCACCCTCTGTGCGGCCTGGGTAATGAAGACTGACATGGAAAAGTGATCCCTCTTCCATGCAGGTAGTCCCATTCTTGCAGAATGGGACTTTCTTCCGGTTGACGCCTGCATCTTTTTGTACTATTCTCGCTTTAATGCACCGTGATCGGGAATGGGCTGCTGTGTGTTGTGTGCAAAACGAGGATAGGTGTTATTTGTTATTATCATGGAAGGCTATTCCAGGCCTGACTCTCGACAGCACTTGCACTCTTCACACTCCCGCGAAAGAAATTAAATTACAAATGACATCTAGGACACGCCCCTGTATTTGCGATTTGAAGCGCTTGAGAGGAGAGCGACAATGAAAGTTCTCATAGTTCTGCTAGCATTATTCCAGACAACGGCTGTCAGCGCTGAAGCGGAAATTAAAATTATGCCCTGCGACCCGGGATCTGCGAACTTGATGCGTCAACAAATAGCAGCAGCATCTACAGTAAAGTTAACGACTAGTATTGGCGACGAGACATCTATGGGCAAAGAAAAGTCTGCTATTGCGACAGGATTAAAAAAGAAAACGGAGAAATCACTTTCATCGAAGTTGAAGTCAATAAAAAGTACCGCCTTTTCAGCAATGGAATCCCGGATAAAAATGATGCCTGATCCCACCGGGCCTGATAAGGACCTTCGTGAAAATAAAAATGCCTGGCCTGAAAATGCGGCGATTGATTTACGCCCACCCCAATATGCTTTACCCTACAACGATCACACGTGCGACGCCGCAAGGCGAAAATTTATCAATACGTTTGACGCTAAAGGTAAGACGGTACAGGTAATTGCCAGGACACCAGAAAAATACATCAGCCTATGGAATAGTGACTTTGCTGCAATTGATAAATCTTCTCCTGACCTGCAGCTAATATGGACGAGCGCAAAGGAGTATGCAAACGCTTGTCTTTCTTCTCAAGTACCTTCTGGCATGACTTTTCACCAGGTAGCAAAACTCGTAGGCGCACTTGGTGCTAATTCGCACCGGTTCTGCACGGGCACCAGAATATCCAAAAGCCGCATTCTAACGGCACGACATTGTGTTATGGACCAGGATGAAAATGGACCGACGGCATTGTTATCGTCTGATGAAATCCAAAAACTATGGTTCGAATTTGATAGTTCAGAACATGTTCGATACGCAGTGTGTGGAGTCAATGCCGGAAATGTACCAGGTGAATATAATTACTCGTCAGACATGGTAGTGCTGAATATCGCTCAGCCCATAGATGATGCACCGAGTATCAGTATTAAAGCGGATGTTCCACAAATCGGTAACTACTTCTATATGCCCGGCCTGAATCTAGCAGAGGAACAAGATGGCTTTCCTTTCCTGCCAAAGTCGACAGCGGTAAGCGGATGTCGAGCCGTTGCTATTGCAGGTTCGTGTGTAATTCATGGCTGTCAAGCGCTGCCCGGAATGAGTGGAGCTCCTTTGTTCATGATTGACAACAAAGGAATGGTAAATATGGCAATTGTCGGAATACATTTGGGCGGATGGGAGACAGCCCGCCTCGAAGGAGACTGCTCGATCGATCAGGACTATACAATCAATAAAACACCTAATGTTGGGTTGCTATCGACTGAGTTTAAAAAAATTAAAGGAGGGGATCAATGAAGCGATTATCACAAGTCTTGGTATTGGTAATATGCATCTTTTTCGTAAACGCAGCAACAGCTTCTGAATTACATGTCATATTTACGTCAACATGTCCAGTCACAACTAAGACACCAGAAATTCCTAAAGCAGAAATGGCGATATTGCCCATTATCGGAGCAGCAATAGTTACCAACCTTGCTGAAGGCTTGATCGATAACGGTGTCAATGCGTTGGTAAAATCGCTGAAGCCGGATGCGTTAACTATGGTCGCCCAGAAGAATATGAATGGATTTTACGATGGTAAATCCGTTTATCCTGGTATCGGCTGCATGATCGCCATTATCGCTGATAGGCCTACGAGCAATACTGACAAACCGGTTTATCCTTTTTCCGATAAATATGCTGATAAGATGGCTGGTAAGAATCTTTCGACATTGATACATTTCGCGGGCGCGCCGAAATTTTATATGGAATCAACCCTGCAGATTTCGAAAGACAACTCTGCTTTTTCTTGGAAACCTGTCTACATATACGGCGGAGAATTTCTTAAAAATTCGATGTTTGCGGGAAACAAGCGTGACTGGGCTCTGGCAATTCAACTTGCCCAGCCTGGCGGCAATAAAATCGCAGAAGTTCAGTATCGTTTCGTCAATACTATCGTTCCTATCGAGCTTGATGAAAAACAATTGGAATCGCAGGCTGGTGCGTGGAATCCAATGCCTGATCAGGACGATGGACGCATCAAGAGTTCAAAAGGTAAATATCAATTGAACCGGCCGTTTACCGCAATAGGTACTTTTGTCGAAACACCTAAACCAAATCAACTGCAAACAATTGTCGTTGGTGCCTTGGACAAGGAAAGTAAAACGATTGCTGATGCTATAAAGGACGAAGTCATTGCCGACCGCAAGAAAGGCAAGGAAGAAGCAAAGAAGGATGCTGACTTAAAAACTATCTCTGACTATGGAGAGGCGTGGGCAAAATATAAGACCGATTGCGGTGATGCTACCGTATACAACAATGATCAAGGAAAGAAACTATCTTGTCAACTTGCCTTTCTATCATTAAAAACTGCTAGTGACAATGCAAATGCAGCTCATTCAAACTTGGGTTCGCTGGTAGCTAATGTAAAACTGCCGGATTTGCCAATAGAACCCAAGTAACAGGAACAATCAGGTACCCTTTATATGATTATCAATACGAAGTGTCATTCCTATTGACGTAAATCGACTTCCGACTGAAGATCATGGACTGACGTCCATCGACATTCTCTCACATGGTTACAAAATGTAATAACCAGTGACCTACCCGCAAGGGTAGGTCATTTATTTCTGTTTCATACCTTGTTTTCTTGACTCCTGCAATATTTTGGATTATCCTCGTTTCACACCATCGGGGGATTGCCCGGTATTCCCATCTTGCTCTCTCCACCCTCCCGCGGAAGAAATCGAATTTAGAAGTTTACACCGAGTGGCCTCGTGGCTCGGGATCACAAGTCAACAAGTCCAGTCTGACCCGCAACGGTACTCGAAACAGACAACCGTTGGCTGAAGCCGTATGTGGAGGGCAGTAAAGGCGCGCTTACGCGGTACTTCGCGAAGAAGGAGTGACGGTCTTCAAATACACGGTGCAGGGCTCAACTGCAAAAATATAAATCAGGCGGCGCGATTCGGCAGTCACGGATTTCAGCTTGCGGAACAGTCTCGTCCATATCCTGATAAATATAAGGAGAATCCCATGGTTATTAAGAAAAAAGCTGCAAAGAAAGCTGCAAGGAAAGCTGCAAAGAAAGCCGCAAAGAAGTCAACTACAGGTTGGGGCGGGCCAAGAAAGACGACGGGATGGGGAGGGCCAAAAAGGATGGCATGATGTGCGGTCAGCGGCTAAGCGGTCGCTGGAGTTTATTTTTTATGGAGGCGAAGCGTGAAAGTTCCTCTTACAAAGATATATGAGAACCTGGATTTTGCAACTGACAGGCTGTCGACTCAAATCCGTACACTTACTTTTGGGATACTTGCTCTTGTCTGGCTGTTCCTGTCCGGCAGCAAGGATGTGCCGGCACTTCAATTGGGCAGCAAACGTCAGCTTCTCGGCGTTGCTTTACTTTGTGTACTTACGCTTTTTATTGACGTTGTTCAATACTGGTCATCGTATATGTCATCTAATGACGTGAGAAAAACAACCGAAGAACGAAACGAGAAAGAGGCGGCGTACGATGAAACAAGTATTTTAAGAAGATTGCAACGTGGTTGTTTTTGGGTAAAGCAAGTAACAGCACTGCTTGCGACTGTATGGTTTCTATGGCTTATGGTTCGCACGATTGGGACGGCATAACACTGCTTTCACGTCATAGACTCAGAAACATCAATTATCGTCGTAAGGATTTCGATATCAGCTAACGATAGGAAGTGCCATTATCGGATTATCAGGTCTTTAAGATAATAAGGATGCGCGGAAATGCACGCAACGGTTTGTCCCATTCTGTCTGAATGGGACTTTCTTTCGGTTGACGTGTGCATCTTTTTGTACTATTCTCGCTTTAATGCACAGTGATCGGGAATGTGCTGCAGTGTGTTATGTGTATAACGAGGATAGGTGTTAGTTGTTATTATCATGGAAGGGTATTCCAGGCCTGACCGTTGACAGCCCCGTTGAAGGGAAAGCAAGCATAGAATATTCCCTATGTATGCTAAAGAATCAGGAAAATGTCATACCGCAAGACCCTATGGGTTTCCGAGGAGGCAACTTGAAAGGAAAAGAGAAGTCAGCGCTTATATGGGAAGGCGTTCCAAAGGGATTTTCCGATCTCGATGATCTGCGGAGAATCATAAATGAATTTACCTTCAATAACACGATAAAAATATTGAGCCAGTTTTACCATGACGGCGACAGCAAGCATTTTGCGCCGAAAAAAAATAAAAAAAACGAGCTGAAATATGATGTTGCGAACGAAAATAAGCGACCGGGCTGCTTTTCGACGGTCTTTTGCCTGGAAACATTAGGACTGTATAAAAAGAGCATTGAAGCATACGACAAAAAGATCGGATTTGATGAGGTAGAGCGAAAATGCTTTGATGATGTCAAAACAGAAGAAAACGCGGTCAATTTCCTAAAATATATCCTGGATAACGGATTAGCGACTGAATGCGAAGCCGTTTGCAGCAATAAAACGGACTCCAGCGGCTTTCTCATGTGCACAACCATGCTCGTGCCATTCGCGAAGTATCTTGAAAGTTGCATCACCGGGGAAAACACCGAGGTCCGGGACTATCTTGGCGACTTCTTGATAAAATTCGACAAAAAATCAAGGTATGCCATCAATAAGATCATCATAACGAGCGTTGTTGACTTTGCCTATTCTCTCAACAAGGACAAAACGAGCATTCATCCTTTTGTTATGTATAGATTCATGCAGTTCCTGGACTATTGGCGTGGCCCCATTTGCGCCGCATTCAACGAGCAAAGGGAACTGGAGAAGGTCATTCAGGGAGGAACTGACACTCACACCGGAGATGGGGCCGAGGCCGGAGATAATGCGGGCGAAGCGATAAAAAGATCATTAAAAGAGAAATATGAAGAATGCCTGGAAAAAAAATGGATTGCGACAAGAGACGAACTTGATGCGGCAATTCATCAGGGAAACACCACCATAAAAAAATGCGAGCTATTCGTCGATAAATTCAAGAAAGAAATCTACTTATTTGCAAAGTACGAAATGTACCGGCAACTGTCGCTCTATTACGCGGGAGATCTCATTCTTTACGATGTAAAGCGGCTGATTTACGCATTATTGCTCGTTTACCGCGACGACAAATTTACGAACAACCTGATCCGCGATCAGGCGCTCGAACTGATATTTGAAAGCATGAAGAAGGATTCAAATGCGCTGTGGCCGTCCGGTCAGTTGATCCGGATCTGTCATGACAATATGATGACGGTCAACATGGTCCAATGCATATACGATCTCCTTAATTGCAAGTACCTGCACAGCAGCCTGAATCAATATCAGGCAGAGCTCAAGTGCATCTATGATTTTTACTCAAGAAATCTCCAGGTCGACTCAAGCGGCAATCCCCTTGGATGGTTTTGGCATGATATACGGGAAAAAAGGGTTCGGACCTTTAAAACGGCGCTCGTGCTGAGTTTTCTGAATAAGTATACGGCCTTTCTGACCGAATGCCTGCGGGAAAACGCCAACGCCGCTTTCAAGGTGAATTATCGGACGCCGGATATTAAATGGGAGGACCTGCTCGATAGTACCGCTGCGAAATCGAAAGTGCGATTAATGGCGGAATTCAAGAAGGACGAAGAGGGGAACCCCTCGGAGCCGCCGCATAAACCGGAGATCCCGTTCAAGACGGCTATCCTGTTCGGCCCTCCGGGAACCGGAAAAACCACCTACGCGAGGGCGCTTGCAACAAAGCTGAAATGGTCATATCTCGAACTTACGCCCGGCGATTTTTTCTCGGGAGGAGAGCTCAAGATCCTTGAAACGATCAACAGCACATTCCATAAATTAAAGTATCTCACCAACACCGTTGTTTTTATCGACGAAGTTGACGATCTTGTGCGCTCGCGGGAGCCGGCAAAAACCGACGGCGCCGGGGGAGCGATCAGCCTTCACGCCTACGATCCCCGGTCGCTGTATGTCAACATGCTGCTCCCGAGATTCCAGGAGCTTCATGACAAGGGAAATATCATCATGATATTCGCCTCAAATCACTACGAGCATGTCGATGAAGCCATCGCCCGCCTGGGGCGGATCGATCTTATCATACCGATTGGCGCAGTCTCACCGTATAGCAGATTGAAGTATTTATACTCAAATAGTACGATCGGTGAAGCCGTGAACGGCATGCATGGGGATCAGAGAGAGGAACTCTGCGAGGCCTTCCTGAAAAAAACGGAGAATTACACGTATCCGCTGTTGAAATTGCTGATGAAAAAAATCGACAGCGAAATCATGAAAAAAGGCAAAGAACAAATTGCGTCGATCATAAAGGACGAAAAGGTTTCGATAAGCGGCGACAGTTCCGTTGAGAAATTCACCGAGGACGGTTTGCGACAGCACGAAGAGAACAGGGACCGACACTGGAAAACAGCCAGGCCGCAGGTGTGCAAGGGAGATTTCGAAGATTACAAGGATATGGATACGGCGATACGCAGGAAGTTTCTTGAATCCTTCGCGATCCTGCAGAAGAGGTCCGGAGTCATTGTCAAAGAGGCCGGTCAAGTTCATAATTTTGTGCAAGATATAAGCAAGATGACGGATAAACCGTTCAATCTTATTACTTCTGCATATGATGATATGGAAATGCTCTGCGATGGCGCTCATATGCAAAAGGAAATGGCGAAGACAGATGATAATACTCGGAAGGAAGAGATTAAATCAGTTAACGCTAAATTCAATGAGACCTTGGTTATATTGAAAGGCATGATCAATGAGAGGCCGATGATCTGATCGGTTGGATAGGTATTCGGCGCATGTGCAGGACGCTATGCCGCATTACGGCAAGAGGTATGTGTAGGGACGGAGCGGGACACTGAAGTGTCGCAAGTCATCAAGTAAAGTCTGACCGTATGCGGTAACAACTGAGTATCTTGCGGGTTCAAGTCCCGCCCGAGGATTTGTCCGTGCACCGCGGTAGCACGGGGGAGCGGCGTCTGAGCGATCAGGGGTCGTAAGTTCCCCACGGCAAAGCTGCAGGCCGTAGCGCAAGCGAACCTATACGTAGCCTCGTTACTACATAACGGAGAAGCCGACCCTCTGGTCAGATGGGGAAGGCCGATGGGCACCGGCTTCAGAGAACGGAAGCGGCCGGTGCACTCTCCCGGGGTAGCAGGGGCGGCATGCAGCGGAAGATATGCAGTCCAGTGCCGGAGACCCGATACGGCGATGGAGGAGGACATCAACTGGTGTGTATAAGGAGACGAAAACACGCCGGGCTGTATCGGGAGTCGGAGGGGTCCATAGTATCGTTTGAGGGCACGGGACAACATAACCCTGTCCGAGAGAAGGGACCCTGCTTTGTTCACGCAACCGAAGCGCGGAGGGTGATGGAGATTGCCGAATGGCTATCCACTTCATATATGTCATCAGAACGCGTCAAAGGAAGCTTTACCGACAGGCCAAATAGAAGAACTGAAATCAGGCGGGCCTACTCAACCCACAAAAGCCGGGTATCAGAGTTTGTCTATGCATGCCTATTGGTGAAGAACATCGGAAAGCCGTGTGCGGGAAAACCGCATGCACGGTTTGATGAGGGAGGGCTGGCCAAGGCGGCAATGGTTTGGCTATTGAGGCACCGTCAGACGAAAGGGACGGGAACGGATAGGCCGAACCTAAAGCGGCAGCAACCAGCTCTCTACTCTACCGATAAAGTATCATTAAGTAATTTTTTTTAACAGCCGTTAGGGGGCGCCTCAATGTTAAACAAATTTCTGAAGACCGACGAATTGAATCGCGTATATGATGGGATTGCGAGAGGCGAATACCACCTTCTTTTTGGAGCTGGTGCTAGCATTGGTGCATCTGGCCAAGACGGACGCAAAATTCCGAACGCTCATGATTTGGCTATTGAAGTGCTTAATGATTTTAGAGTCGATACTGGTGGTCACAAATTGGATCTTAAGGCAGCCTATGAGCAGGTTGAGGATCAAATATGCAAGGATGGAAGAAAAAGGAACCAGTACTTTAGTTTTAGATTTTCCAAATGCAAACCAACTTGGCAGACGATTCTAACAGAATTCAGATGGAATAAAATTTGGTCACTAAATATCGACGACCTCGTTGAGTCAGCCTATCAAATAGTGCCTACACCCAAGCAAAAAATTAGAACGGTTGACTGGACGGAGTATTATTCCGAGCCTGACCGTCGTATTGATGAATTACAAGTAGTGCATTTGCATGGGTATGCTCCTTACATAGAGAGAAACAAAACTAAACTTGTTTTTTCCATACTTGAATATTTACAAGCAACTTCCCGACAACACGCTTGGCATCACATTTTCGGTGATGAATTCTTGCAGCGCCCATTTATTGTCGTGGGAGCAAGACTTGAAGATGAGTTCGATTTAGCTGACGTTATTAGAAGAGGTAACAGTTCAGTCACATACTCTGGACTGCCGTCCATGATAGTTTTAAAAGAAATTCCAGAGTATCAAAAAATCAATTCAAAAAATGGGGATTAATCCCTTTAGAATCCACGGCGGAAGCTTTCTTTAAAAACATAAAACCAGAAGTAGAGATTAGAGAAAAGCAGATTGCTGATTTAGCAAAAGGCACCATAAAAGAAGCTCTAATCTTTTTGAATCAGTTTCAGTGGCTAAAGCTTGACGGCACTTATGATAAAAGCAAGAATCATGACTTTTATTCGGGTGATGATCCGACATGGACCGATATTCTTGTTGAAAAAGATGCAATACTTGGAATAGTTGAAGCAATGTTGAAGCAAATGACTGAATTATACAATGAAGGTAACGCCACTAATAAACAACTAATATATTGCATATCTGGGCCACCTGGATCAGGCAAATCAACAGTTGTATTAAGAATCAGCAGAGAACTAATAAAAAAGGGACATGACGTCTTCTTATTTAGAGGGGAGTCTAAATTAGATTTTGATGCCATAAAATGGGCTTTAGGTAATTTTCTTAGACCAATATTTATTTTTGATGGAATGGCAGACTATTCTGACGAGTTGGGCAAACTTGCATTAGATTGCTCGGTCAGCAAAGATACTTTAGTAACTATTGGTACCGAAAGAACTCAACGAATGCAAAACATATTGCAAGGGATAAACGCGGAGTTCTTGATGGCTGGCTCACCACTTTTAACTGACATACTCACTGATACGGATATCACACGAATTATTGATAAATTGATGAGCCAAAAAAGGATTGGGATATTAACTAGAGAGTCCTATACTGAAAAGAAAAAATATTTCACAAAATTCGCCAATAGACAGCTCTTTGTCGCAATGAGCAACCTTGAAGGTGGAAAAGGATTTAGTGGGCGAATCAAGAGTGAGTATGCCAATATTCAAAATAATATTCATAAGTCAATATACAAACTGTCCTGCATTACTTATTCCTTGGGTTACCGTCTGCCTTTGGCTATTGCCTGTACTGCAACAGGTGCAAATCCTGCCGATATACTTTCCAATATAAACAATGGCGAGCTTGCTGGGGTAATGACTTGCGATACAATCGGTCTTAAACCACGACACAGAACGATTGCATCGCTCATAGTCGAAACAGTCATGAATAGTCAAGACAGATATGAAATGACGATGCTTTTAACGAAGACACTTTCCCCATACATTTCGCCTCGGACCATTAGCCAGAGGACTTACGCATATAAAATAGTACGCAGACTTATGGATCAAGAATTGATATCCGATTGGATTGGGCGTGGCAAAGCTCGCGAATGGTATGAGGCTATAGAACAGCTTTACAAATGGAATGCCCGTTTTTGGGAACAAAGAGCTCTACTTGAAGCTAATCTAGGTCATTTTCCCGTAGCACGCTCTTTTGCTGAGGAAGCCATAAAAATTAAAAATGACACATTTACACTGAATACACTTGGAACTATCCTAACTAGGATGGCTTTAGAATTCTATGCTCCTGACTCAAAAGAGGCGCATGATATTTTCTGGGAAGGTTTGAAACACTTAAGAGAAGCTCGTGACATACGTGATGATAAAAACATCCACCCATATTCCGTCTTCTTTTCAAGAGTATATTTTTACGCTAAAACTCTTTATGTTGAGAAAAAAATACCTATCGACGACAGACTTACAGCAGAATGGAACAACTGGACGGAACACGCAGCACACTCTCCGTTGTTTATGCATACTGACACTCGAAAATTACTTGAAGATTTCAAAACGAAATGGCTACTGCTAGCAACGAAGTAAGGTTATTTATAGGGCCGATATTGTTATCAGACATGGATCGGAGTTGCTTGTCTATCTAACTCCAGCATTCCAGGCTGCACTCAACAGTACGTTATAAAGGGGACTGAGTCATGGAAACGCCCGATTTGACAAAAATACGAAGGCTTTCTCTTGTAGCATCCATCGTTTTAATTACACTTATATTAGCAAAAGTGAAGCTAAGTACTCCTGCTATAATTTCTCCGCTAGGTATTCCGTTAATGATTACTAAGCCGGATGTTCTGTATGTTGGACTATCGCTTGTCTCGATATTTTCAACGCTTCGCTATATCTATTACGGAATGATTATAAAAGCATCTCCCATGCAAGCTCGAAAACTTCTTTTATCCGGTAAATTAGTAAATGCACGCACATACGGTGCAAGCTTGAATGATTTTATTAATGATGTGAAACAGGAAGTGAGCAGATATTTTCCACCGTATGGGAACCACAAAGTAGAGATACATATCCCCAAGCAGTCTGAAAATACAAAGGAATTAAAGTTTACTTTATCTATCCCACGCAAAGTTAAATATATAAATATGTTTGAGCATATTGATTTTTTATTCCCCCTCATTTGTTGCTCATGTGCGCTTCTATCATATATCGGTAATTTCTTTTTCTAATGACTTTCCATTGTCTTCATCTTGACGAACATAGGGGACGGGAACCCATAGGAACCCATAGGGTCAGGTCCTGCGGTATGACATTTTCCTGTTTCGTAACAGTTTAGCCCTATTTTCTCAGGGAACTTCTGAGGGTCACCCATACTGTTGATGATTTTGTAATTATTGCTCCTTCCGATCATCCCACTTCATCGCCTTCTCATGCTCCTGAAAGAGCTTTTTCCTTTTCCTGCATTTCCGCGAACGATACAGCGCTTCCCGTCAGAAGCCGTACACCATTCCCTTACGCTGCAATTTCCCGCCGCATCAAGCGGCTTCTGATCGATCTCGCGACGTTCTGCGGCCGAAGACCTTCCGGTAAAGAAACCTTCATACCTTCGATTCTGTCGCTTGCCTGCCGTTGTCCTGATAACAGTCCATCCACTACCTGCCCGAGTAGCTACCCGTATAGGTAGTTACCATTTCAGAAAGTTTCGGTTACATTAATAACAATCGTGCGAAGCAAATATGCGCGTTGCAGGCCGGACGATAGACAGCTCAATTCGCCCGAGTTGAAATAAAAAAAAAGGAGAACGAAAAATGGGAAACAAGAAAAGATCTTCCAAGAACATGGACCGCCGTCAATTTTTGAAAACTGGCGCGATCGGATGCGCCGCGCTCGGCCTGAGCTCTCTTGGATTTCCCTTGATAGCTGCCGGAAAAACGACGCTGAAGATGGGGTATATCCCGATCCTCGATCATTTTGCCATGCTGATATCCCACGCACGGGACAACAGCTCGTTCAAGGCCATAGATATAGAGCCGGTGCAGTTCAAGTCATGGGACGCGCTTTCCGGCGCGCTCAAGGCGAACGTGGTCGGCGGGGCCATGATCCTGTCGAACTTTGGAATGGACCTGTTCAACAACGGCCTGGATATCCGGACGGTCGCGGTCGGCCACCGGCACGGCTCCGGCATAACCGTCAGGGCAGACTCTTCGATAAATTCGCCGGCGGACCTCAAGGGAAAGACGGTGGCGGTCCCGTACCGGGTGAGCACCCAGGCGGCCATTCTCGATAAATATCTCAAAGGCGGGGGGCTTTCCCTGAAAGACGTGACCGTCATCGCGGTCCCGCCTCCGAATATGCCCGAGTCGCTCAAGGCCGGCAGCATCGACGCCTTTCTCGGTCCGGAGCCTGCCGGCGAGAGGGCGATCCAGATGGGAGTCGGGAAGATACTGAAGCTTTCCAAGGACATCATGCCGGGCCACATTTGCTGCACCGCGGTCGTCCACAAACAGCAGCTTACGTCCAATCCCGAGGGGATCCGGGAATGGGTGCACAGCATGCAGCGGAGCGGCAAGTTCATCGATGAGGACAAGGGCAGGGGTTCGATAGAAGTAGCGACCCTGGCGCGTAAATACGTGCAGATCGACGAGCGCGTGATCGTCAATGTGATGCAGCGGCCGACGAACCGCATTACGTACAGCGGCCTCGCGCCCAAGCTTGCGGATTTCCAGGCGATCCACGACATGTCGGTGTCCGCCGGTCTGATCCAGAAAACAGACCTGAAGACCTTCGTCGATGAAAGTTTTGCCAAGGGCTGATGTGCTTCCGAACGCTTCGGGACCCGAGTGATCACGAACTGACAAAAAAGGGGTCTCCATTATGAAAATCAAATCCAAATTGCTGTTGAATGCCGTGATATCGATAACCTGCCTGCTTATCGCGGGCGGGATAGGCTATTATTTCACGAACAGCGTCGCAAATATCTCGCTGTCGATCGTGAAGGCAGAAGCCCTTCCGCTGGTCAAGGTCGACGAGATCGAGAAAACCCTTTCGGAAGTCCTGCGCTATCTGATCATCCATTCCGCCACGACCGACCCGGTCGGGCTCAAGAAGGTGGAACAGGTCGTCGGTGAAATGACGGATAAGCTCGGCAAGGAAACAGCGGTGTATGAAGAAATGATCCGGAATGCCGGGTCCTCGAAGGTTTCCGGGTACATGGCAGAGTTCAAGAAAGAGTGGGCCGCGTTCGGCGGGATCAAGGCCGAAGCAATGAAGTTGAGCGATGCCTATGCAAAGGAGGACTCCCTCAAGCTCCTGACGTCAGCGGGAAGGGAGTCCTATGACAAGATGCTGGGGATCCTTCATCAATGCAACCTGTACCATCAGGACAGCATGAACCAGGCAGTCGAGCGATCGACCGCTGCAAAGAGAAATGCCGTCCTCTGGATACTCATGCTGACCCTGCTCTTGGGGACCTCCGTCATCGTCGGGGGGCTCATGATCAGCCGCTCGATCATCGTGCCGATCGGAGGGGAGCCTGCGCATATAGCGGAGATCGCCCGGAAGATCTCCGGCGGCGACCTGACCGTCGTATTCGCGGCGGAGGGAAAGAATGAAACAGGCATCTATTCCGCCATGAAGACAATGGCCGGTAAGCTTCGCCAGGTCGTTGTCGACGTCAAGAACGCGGCGGACAACGTGGCTTCGGGAAGCCAGCAGCTCAGCGACGGCACGGGGCAGATGTCCCAGGGCACGACCGAGCAGGCGGCGTCGGCCGAGGAAGCCTCGGCCTCCATCGAGGAGATGAACGCCACGATCAAGCAGAACGCGGACAACGCCTCACAGACCGAGAAGATGGCATTGAAGTCTGCGGCTGACGCCCAGGAGAGCGGAAAGGCGGTGACCGAGGCTGTGGCCGCCATGAAGGACATCGCGGCAAAGATCTCGGTCATCGGCGAGATCGCCCGGCAGACGAACCTGCTCGCGCTGAACGCCGCCATCGAGGCGGCCCGGGCGGGTGAGCACGGCAAGGGATTCGCCGTGGTGGCTTCCGAGGTCCGGAAGCTCGCGGAGCGCAGCCAGGCGGCCGCCGGCGAGATCAGCCAGCTCTCCACGTCCAGCGTGGAGGTGGCCGAGCGTGCTGGCCAGCTGCTCTCAAAGCTCGTGCCGGACATCCAGAAGACCGCTGAGCTGGTGCAGGAGATCAGCGCCGCGAGCAAGGAGCAGACCTCCGGGGCCGACCAGATAAACGCTTCCATACAGCAGCTCAATCGCGTGATCCAGCAGAACGCGGGAGCCGCCGAGGAGATGTCGTCCACCGCCGAGGAACTGGCTTCGCAGGCCGGGCAGCTTCAGAGCGCGGTGGCATTCTTCAAGGTAAGCAACGGGGGTGCTCAGGTTTCGCATAAAATACCTGTCGCCCATCTCGCCAAACCGATGATTACCGCGCCGGTTAAGCGTTCGGGTGCGGCCATCAATATGGGGCATGAAGTCAAAGGCAGGGCTGATGTCCGCGATCTCGAGTTTGAGAAATATTAGAGACCGAGGACAGACAACAGCCCGCTGTCAGCTGCTGTATTTGCATAAACACTCTAAGGTGGGGGGGGTGATGAGCACAGCGCCGATTTATAGTTATTCAAACATGTACTAAAATTAAAGTAATGGGAGGTTTCATGAAGAAGACTTTACTGATCGTTTCTGCAGTTATCGCTGCTGGACTTTGTTCCTTTTCACCGGCACAGGCTACTGATCGGACCAGCGTAGTGGATTCGCTTGCACTGGATAGTTACGAGCAGCGCAAGCCGACCCTGGATATGGCAAATAAGGCGGCCTATAAAAAGGGCTTGACCCTGGAAGCCCTGGGTAAGACCTGCAAGCTCCTGCCTGTCCGGGTCGGAGCGATCCTCACCGGCCAGGCTCCTTTAGAGAAAGCTGCACAGGATTGCCTGGAAAAAGAGCTTGACCTGAAAGCCGGCTCGTTGGCCCCCTTGGCGCCTCCTCCGGTACGCTGGCAAAGCGGCGCTATTTATCGCATGCACGAGGCGATAGAGGTGTATGGGCCGGCAATGCAGCGCTGGATGAATGAACGGTTCGGCGATATGATCATGTCGGCCATCGACTTCAACATAACCGTCGAGGAGACCAAGGGCTCCCATGGTGAGCGCCGCATGCGCATCATTTTCGATGGTAAGGCGCTGCCCTACTCGAAAGACGAGGGATGGAAGCCGGCAGCCCCGTGATTATTGCGGCCGGCCGTCAGTTCCTACCATGTCCACTCAGTTGCGACAGAGTGGTAGACGCCCTTGCAGGACGTTAGCCAGGCATAAAAAATACGGCAGGAGGACCTTCCCTCCTGCCGAAATATTTTGGCGGTTGAAATCTTCTCGAGTTTCCTCCACCCTCAAGAGTATTCATTTTTCATAGCTCCCTTCTCGCGAGACTGTCCAGCTACCCGTACAGGTAGTTACATAGATCGGAGAAAATCAGTATATTGAAATTGCCCTCAAGGCAGCATGCCGGCTGATCCACTGCAATCGGCGCGAAATGGGCTTGCTCACGGATCCTATTGAGAATGAAACAGCAACAGGAACGATCTATCCTCGTGATCGACGATAACGCTCCGCTGCGAACAGAGCTCGGCACGCTGCTGGAGAACGGTGGTTGGTGTGTAACGCTCTGCGAGGACGGCTCTACGGCCATCCGGAGCGTGACTGCCAGGTCGTATGACGCCGTCCTTATCGATTTCAGCCTGCCCGACATCCGGGGGCACGTGGTCACGGAGATGCTCCGCATGATCATTCCCCGGGCGTGCATCATCGGTATCAGCTTCCGGGACCGGAAGGAGGAATTCCTGGCCGCCGGCGCCGATGCCTTTCTCCTGAAGCCCTTTGATATCGACGAGGTGAACAGGATCGCGGGAATGAGCGGGTCAGAGACGAGGGGCATGGCCTGATCAAGGGAATTGAAGCTCTGCAGCTAGCTGCAGGGAATCTTAATCCTATATGCTAGGCGCTCGCTAACCTCCCAAGCTACGGAGAATGAGCTCGCTCCTGGATCTAAGGACGGCATGTGCAATAACAAGGACGGGGTCGTATGCCCTGCCCTTTTATTTTGTCATCAGCGCAAAAAAATATACCTACCCGAACGGGTAGTATCCATTCCGATATAAACTTCGTATAATTACATTGTGCCTGAAACTCTGATGTGCTTATGAATGATAGTGTACATCATAATCGTCAGCACACATCCCGCGGAAATGGCTTTTATGACAGTTGCATCCTGTCCTTTAGCACAAACTTCCGATCAGCACGCATGCCTCCTGAAAGGAACTTTACGTCCAGCCGGAGCAGGCATTGTTAACCAGGAATTAATTTCTTGACAATAAAATACCGTACTCATATACTTTCATACTTCATTCACTTTCAATCGACCTCTCGTGACCTTATGAAAAATTGCGCGTAAAACAGGTGACCATGATGACTTCACGCTTTTCACATCATCTCCGTATCGCTATGACAGGCGCATCGTCTTTGGCCCCAGTTTGATCGAAAGGGGAGCCGCATGAGCATACGGATACTTCTTGTGGACGATCACCAGATGTTGCGCGAAGGCTTTCGATCGCTGATTTCCGAACAATCGAACTTGACGGTAATCGCGGAGGCCGAGGACGGCAGGTCGGCGGTTCAACTGGCGGCCAAGCTGTCGCCGGATGTCGTGGTCATGGACATTTCGATGCCCGGGATGAACGGTATTGAGGCCGCGCGGCAGATCCTGATCGCCAACCCCGTCGTGAAGATCTTGGCCCTGTCAATGCATCTGGACCGGCGCATGGTGCTGGAAATGTTCAAAGCAGGCGCTTCCGGCTATCTTCACAAGGAATGCGCCTTTGACGAGGTCGTCCGGGCCGTGCAGGTCGTTGCGTCGAACGTCGTCTATCTCAGTCCGAAGATCGCAGACATTCTTTTCAAGGATTATGGCCACCGCGTCCAGAAGGGAGAACTATCACCGGTATCCGGGATGCCAGAGCGTGAACGGGCGGTCCTTCAACTTATGGAGGAAGGCAAAGATATGAGAGAGATCGCGTCCCTTCTTCATACCAGCATCAAGAATGCCGAGTCCTGCCGCGTGCAGATGATCCTCGATCATATCCTTCCGCATCTTCTCAGTGCACAGAACGACACGGTGGCGGGCTTGGACGTTTCTCTGACGCCGCGGGAATGTGAGATCATGATCTGGGTCAAGGACGGCAAGAGCACCAGTGAGATCGCATCCATTCTCAATATCAGCCAGGACACCGTGAAATTTCATATGAAAAATGTATTTCAGAAACTCGGTGCGACCAGCCGGTCGCAGGCAATCGCCATTGCGATCGAGAACAAGCTCGTTGAATCCTGATCATGCCGGATCGGGCCCCTCCCACGGCAGCCGCTCTCTCGTCCCCTGGAAAGATTTAGTTGAGAATGGGCACGGCCGGGATCGCCGCGAAACTAGAGCACGGGTCATCATGGCTCGGCTTTTCGACCGACCTTCCACAACCTTTCTAGCAGGACACCCTCTATCTAATACATAAACAAAATATACAACGACAAAGAGTCTACTTGCTATCTGCTAGAAAATAATGTATAGTGTCCTTGCTCAGCTCACGTGATATTGTATTTGAAGCGGCTTATAACAACGAAGGATGTCGGCTCAAATCCGGACCCCGCTACTAACCGATCCAAAGGCTCAGGGCATCTTCCCTGGGCCTTTTTCTTTGATCCGTGCGGCCGTTCCCCCGCGACCGGGAACGTACCGTAAATAAACAAGTCGCGAAGAAAGAAGGAAGCAATGAATTTCAGTTCGTTCAAGCTCCACCCCCAGATCATGGCCGGCGTCGAAGCAGCCGGCTACAAGACGCCGACGCCCATCCAGAAACAGGCGATCCCGCCGGTCATGGAAGGCCAGGACGTCATGGGCCTGGCCCAGACCGGGACCGGCAAGACAGCGGCCTTCGTACTGCCGATCCTGGAACGCCTGCTGACCGGGCCGCGAAGCAAGGTCCGCGCACTGATCATCGCCCCGACGAGGGAACTGGCCGAGCAGATCAACGATTCGATCGTTGACCTCGGCCGCCAGACGAAGCTGCGCAGCATGACCGTGTACGGCGGCGTCGGCATCAATCCCCAGATCCAGAAGCTGCGCACCGGCGTCGAGATCATCGTGGCCTGTCCCGGCCGCCTGCTCGACCACCTCAAACAGCGCACGGCGGACCTCGCCCATCTCGAAGTGCTCGTGCTGGATGAGGCGGACCGCATGTTCGACATGGGGTTCCTGCCCGATATCCGGCGGATCCTGAAATATGTGCCGGTGAAGCGCCAGACACTGCTGTTCTCGGCCACCATGCCCGATGATATCCGCCACCTGGCCCATGAGATCCTGCACAAGCCGGTCACCGTGCAGGTGGGGATGACCGCCCCGGTGAACACGGTGTCCCACGCGCTCTACCCCGTCGAACAGCATCTCAAGACAGGGCTCCTGATGGAACTGCTGCGCCATACCAATACGGAGTCCGTTCTTATCTTCACGCGGACGAAGCACCGCGCCAAGCGCATCGGGCAGCAGTTGGAGAAGGCGGGCTACAAGGCCGCGTCGCTGCAGGGGAACCTGTCGCAGAACAGGCGTCAGGAGGCCCTCGACGGGTTCCGGGACGGTTCGTACCAGATCCTCGTGGCCACGGACATCGCGGCCCGCGGCATCGACGTCTCGAGCATCTCCCATGTCATCAACTACGATATTCCCGATACGGTCGACGCCTACACGCACCGCATCGGCCGCACCGGACGCGCCGCGAAGACCGGCGACGCATTCACCTTCGTGACCCATGAGGACGAGCCGCTGGTCAGGAGCATCGAACGGGTGCTGGGTGACAAGATCGAACGGCGCACGCTCAAGGACTTCGATTACAAGAAAGCGGCGCCCGCCCGCGACGCGGAGTTCGCACGCCCGCCGCGCGAGCCCCAGCGCCGCCGCGTCCCGGCACGTCCCGAGCAGGGAAGGGGGCATGCTACGACTCCTGCACGGCCGAAGAGCCATCACGCCGGACCGGCAAAGACCGGGGAGCGCGGCGCCACCGCGTCGTCTCACCGGGCGCATCCGTCCTCGCCGGCAAAGGCCGGCGCTTCACGCGGAACATCCACCCATCAGACATATGGATCACGCGTTCACAAGGACAGCGCATCCAGGCCCGGCTCCGGCAGCCGCAGGCCGTAAGGAGCATAAGGTTCGAACCACCTCCCCAACCCCTATCATAATTCCCCTCACCCCTGCCCCTCTCCCTCGGAGGGGAGAGGGAAAAAGGGAGAGGGTGCTTCATGATCGAGGGGCAATAAAGAGTTCCTCCCCTTGCTAAGGGGAGGTCAGGTGGGGTGACATCAGCTGCATTAACCATCACAGGCCCGGGGAAATCTCCCCGGGCCTTCTTTGTAGAATATTGCTGACGAATTAGCCTCTCCATGGTATATTTTTAGCTGCATAAGCCGGGACCATCGGACACCTCTATGGACATCGTATCTGCACAAAAATTATCGAAGGAATACGGCATCGTCAAGGCCGTGGACGGCATCGACTTCGCGATCGCGCCGGGGGAATGCTTCGGCTTCCTGGGACCCAATGGAGCGGGTAAGACCACGGTGATGCGCATCATCTCGTGCTTTCTCCCGCCCACATCGGGCACGGTCACGGTCTTCGGGACGGACGTGACCCGCGAACCGTCTGCCATCAAGGCGCGTCTGGGCGTCATGCCCCAGGAAGACAATCTGGACCCGGACCTCTCGTTGTTCGAAAACCTCATCGTCTATGCCCGGTACTTCGACATACCGAAAAAGAAATCAGTCCCGATCGCCGATGAACTGCTGACGTTCGTGGAACTTCAGGACCGGGGCCGCATGAACATCAAGGAACTTTCAGGCGGGATGAAGCGCAGGCTTCTGCTCGCGCGGTCCCTGGTGAACAGCCCGGAGATCCTTATCCTCGACGAACCAACGACCGGACTGGACCCCCACAGCAGGCGGGCGGTCTGGGAAAAATTGAACAAGCTCAAGTTCAACAACACCACGCTGCTGCTCACGACCCATTACATGGAGGAGGCGGAGAGGCTCTGCGACCGTGTCGCCATCATGGACTCGGGGCGTATCATAACGATCGATACGCCGCAGAACCTGATGCTGCTGCACGGCGGCAACCTCGAGGACGTGTACCTGAAGCTCACCGGGAGGAACCTTGCAGATTAAGCGCGCCTGGAGGGTCCTGCAGCGGCACTGGACCGTGTACACCAAGCTCTACAAGTCGAGCTTCGCCCTGAACTTCATCGAGCCGGTCCTGTATCTCGTGGCAATGGGGATGGGGCTTGGCGTGTTCGTGCAGGACATCAACGGCCAGCCCTACATAAAGTTCATCGGGCCGGGCATCATCGCATCATCGTCCATGTTCGCCGCGGTCTATGAGTGCACCTACGGCACCTATATCCGGATGACCTTTCAGAGGACCTTCGACGCCATCCTGGCAACGCCCGTGAACCTCGACGACCTGATCGCCGCGGAACTCGCCTGGGCCGCGGTCAAGAGCGTCATCTATGGCCTCACCATCATGCTCGTGGTTGCCCTCTTCGGCCTGGTGGATTCTCCGCTCCTGCTGCTCGCGGTCCCGGTCATCTTCCTGTGCGGCCTGATCTTCGCCGAGGTCTCGATGATCACTACGGCGCTGGTCCCGGGCATCGACTCCTTCAGCTATTTCTACACGCTCTTCATGACCCCGCTCTTTCTCTTCTCCGGCGTCTTCTTTCCCGTGGAAACGCTGCCCAGCGCCGTCGCCGGCATAGCCTGGTTCACTCCGCTCTATCACCTGGTGAACATCTGCCGGGCCTTCGCTGCGGGACACGTTGACCATGTGTTCGGGAGCATCGTCTGGATCGTGGTCGTCGCTGCGGCCCTTGCTCCGGTGCCGTTCAGGCTGATGAGACGGAGGGTAATACAGTAAGGCGGACAAATTGCGGATTTCGGATTGCGGATTGCGGATTGAACGTCAAAGTCTATGACCCTTGACCCTGTCTTACCTAAAGGAGGGGACATGGAACTTCTGGAAGGATTACAGACCCGCAGGAGTATTCGCACCTACACCGATCAGCCGGTCACCCGGGAACAGCTCCATGAGATCATCCGGCTCGGGACCTTGGCGCCGTCAGGCTTGAACAACCAGCCCTGGCGCTTCGTCACCATCCAAAATAAAGAAACCCTCCAGAAACTCGCGCAACTCACCAAGTACAGCCATATCATAGAAAATGCAGCAGCATGCATTGTTGTCTTTATCGATAAGACCGCCATGTACCATGAAGTGAAGGACCATCAGTCCATGGGCGCATGCATCCAGAACCTGCTGCTCGCCAGCCACGGCATGGGCCTCGGCGCGGTCTGGCTCGGCGAGATACTAAAGAGCGCGAATGAAGTGCGAGAACTGTGCGGTCTTTCGAGTGATATGGAATTGATGGCTGTTGTCAGCCTCGGTCACCCGGCGGGAAAGGGCGGAAGGGCGGACCGGAGACCGGTGGAGGAAGTGCTGTTGAAGGAACTGTAGGGTGAAGGAACAAAAGAATGCAACTGGCCTGGTCTCCTCAAAAAAACCACTTGACCTTCAGCTGTGACGATGCAATAATGACTCATAGTGAGTCATTATAGAATCACAGGAGCGTGAGCAATGAAGCAAATAACGATCAGGGGTATTCCCGCCGATGTGCAGAAAGCAGTGAAAAAAGAAGCTGCGCGCAGGAAGACCAGCTTGAACAAGGCGCTGGTGTCGCTGCTCGAACGTGGGACGGGGACAGCCGCGACGGAAAGGCGGACGCCGGTCCTGTATCACGACCTTGACCACCTTGCCGGACTTTGGGCGAAGGAAGACGCAGCAGAGTTCGACAGATCGCTGGATGCGCAGCGGAAGATCGACGAGGGGCTATGGAAAAAAATAAAGTAGCTCTTGATACGTCGGCATTCTCCGTGTTCCTGCGCGGTAACGAGGAAGTAGTACGGGCCCTCCAGGGGGCTGATGAGATCACGCTCAACCCGGTTGTGCTCGGGGAACTGCGCGCGGGATTCCTTATGGGAAAGCACAGGGCGCGGAACGAATCGGTGCTCAGGGAATTCCTGAGTTCGTCGCGGGTGAGGGTGCGCGATATTGACGAGGAGACCTCTGAGCGCTACGCAGTGATATTCGCCTACCTGCGCGAACAGGGATCACCGATACCCACCAATGACATCTGGATCGCCGCTTCGGCGATGCAGCATGGCCTGAAGCTTATCACGACCGACAAGCACTACCTCAAGTTGCCACAGATCATTGTGGAATGCTGCGCAATATAGAACGACATGCAGGCGGAGGAAGAGCTGCTGAATGTGGCGGTGGTGGATCAGAAGGAGTTGGAGGAAGAGATGAAATGCGATATCGAGGCGGCGGGAAAACCTTGCAAATAAATGCCGTCCTCATGTTGATACTTGATTCTTGATTAATGCATATGATAGTATGCCTTAGTTTGATGCATTCAGGAGGAGTATATGAGAACCACGCTGGTAATTAATGAACATCTGCTTGAAGAGGTAAGGACCTTGTCAGGGGCGAGGACCAAGAAAGAGGCCGTTGAAAAGGCGATGAAAGAATTCATCAGGAGGAGAAAATCGAAAAAGCTCCTGGACCTTGAAGGGAAAGTGGAGCTTGCCTGTTCAGTAGCAGAGCTGATAAGCAGAAGGAGAAAAGATGTACCTCATCGATAGCTCCGTATGGATCGAATATCTTCGTCCGCATGGGTCCAAAAAGGTCAAAGACCGTGTCAGGGAAATATTGCAGCGGGAGGAAGCGTATTGCTGCGGCATCGTGGTTGTTGAAGTGCTCAGAGGAGCGAAGACTGAAAAAGACTGGAATGCGCTGTGGGAAGCGCTTTCGTCGCTGCCGCAACTGCCTCTCGATGACACCGTGATCGAACTCGCCTCAAAATGGGGATTTCTGCTTGATAGAAAGGGCAAGACCGCCTCTACGACCGACCTGCTGATCGCATCCGCCGCGCATAAAAAGGCAAAGCTCATCCACCTTGACAAGGATTTTACCCTGATCGCCGCGACAACCGGACTGGAAGAGGAGTTGTTGTAGTCTTATGGTGAAGATGATAAGAAGAAGCGAGAATGGAAATCTTCGAGTAGGACACCAAAGACTCCCCGCGATTAATCAAGAGTAATGACACTCGGGACACAACGTCCCAGAAATTCTCCCGGCTAAAGCAGCGCTCAACGTATTGCAAAGGGCATTCAAAAACATGTAATAGACGGGCCAAAGACTCGTTAGGTATCAACGTAAGACGTCTCCAGCCTTGGAAGAAAGGAAAGGAAAAATATGAAATTGAATTATATTGAACTCTTACTTATCATAATAATAACCTTGATTCTCTCAGGCTGCCAAAGCACCGGAGTCATTCCCATGGATCAAGATTCATACTACATTGGGAAAAAGGATGGTTCGCCTGGGCTTGGTGTATCGCTCAGCAATAAGGCGGCAGTTTATAAAGAAGCGAACGCCTACTGTCGTGATAAAGGGCTTGAAGTCAAAACGATACGAGAAACAATTACGCCATCGAGGCCAGGACAACTTGGCTCAATGGAGTTGCAATTCAGGTGTGTATCGCCAGGTGGTTCTGCTCAACCGCTTGTTAAGGATGCGGACACGGTCATCGAGATTAAAAATCATTAAAGCGGTTAAATATGCACCTAATTAGATAAGGAGCCAATAGAGGAGCCAATAGGGTCAAGGAGCCGAAGATTTTCTGGTCCCCGCTCTGCGGGGAAAGTGCCACTCATAGCGACATCAGCGAGGCCTTAATCCAGATGGGTGACTGGTGTAGTGAGGAGCTGACACCGAAACTGAATGAAACTGCTGCAATGGTAAAGAAATCGATGACTGCATAAACATCGGCGAGATAATTTCATTATCTCGCCATAGGGTGGGCTTTTTGCTTGACGGGGAGCCTTCAAATGGGTGACCCTGATTTCCACTCAACAGCCAAGGAGAAATGTATGGATTGGTTGACTTTCTTCTGCGGTTCCGTTCTTGGTGGTGTCGTTGTCTACCTTGCTCGCACCCTGTTTGAGCATCGACTTGCTAAAGATCTTTCCGCTTCCGACCGTAAAGCTGTCGCCGCCAGAGAGTTCAGAGCCAAAGTCAACGAGGCTTTGGCCCTTTTCCAAAAACCAGAAGAAAAATGGGGTGCTAATAACCGTACCGCTCGCGCTATGAGTAATTTTGTTGGCGTTATTGATCTTGCAGCAAAAGATTTTGCTGAGTTCTTGACCGGGGGCAGCAAAACTCGATTCGTAAATAAATGGCAAGAAACAAAAAACTATTGCAGTACAACACTTCCGCAAGCCATTACTAGAGGCGATTCCGTTGCTGCCAATGAAGCCAAGATCATTTTTCTTAATCATGTAGAAGACCTTTTGGCTCATGCTAAAACTTAAAATTGATGGAACTATCCCCACGCTTTCTTTACGTGCTCTATAATACTAACCAGGACGCTCGACACCACCGGGCTACGCCCGTGGGTTAGCGCCGTGTTATGTAACGGTCTTGTCGTAAACACTTTTAACCGAAACGAGAGGTGCCCCATTTTATTCCGCGTAAAAGGTACTGATTCCTTTATGGCTGCTTCCATGCATGCATTGCCGGAAAACAATTCACAGTTGCCAAATATTCTTAGGCGTGTTCATAGTGCCGTGAAGCAAGTTGTCTTTGAAGGTGATCTTGACCATAATCAAGAACCTACGTTCTCACGCCTCACTAAATCGGAAGAACTTAACCGTCTTGTTTCGCCCGAACTTTTTTCCGCTGCTTCATCATTATGGCGTTCCTTTTGTAGAACGGACTCTATCAACACCGCAAAGCCGTGGTTTGCAGGGTTAGTTATAGCCATGCATCTTACTCTTCGTTCTGGATTCAACTTTTCCGTTGGTGTTGATCGCCAATTATGGCAATGTACGCCGCCCAATGCCCGTCTTACTCTTGAAGGTCCTGAAGCACTCTTGGCTTTTGATAAAGCCCCATTGTGTGAACAAATAGAATATTTATCGTCCATCGCGCTCAGTCCTGACAGCGTTGAACATGGCCTCCGAAGGCTCCACGGGGCATGGATCGCAGGGGATTCCAGCACTTTCGCAAAAGAGCTTGTGGCGCGCCGCAATCAATTCCCAGTAGTGTTTGGTTTGCTCATTGATGATAGGAACAGACAATGGTTATCGCAGCTTCTTCACATACTCCGATCCGGCATCTCTACACTATTCGTCATGGGTGCGCTGCATTTCGAGGGCGAATCCAGTATTCATAAACTCATGAGACAGCATGGTCATGATCTCCTACATCAATAAATCGGTTACTTCTAGCCAGGCGGTTCGACACCGTCTGGGCAAAGAACGCGCGGGGGGCAGCAGCGTGATGCATCTTCTTAGAAAAGGCTTTTGTGAAACATAGGAAAAGGGAGATAGAATGGGAAGACTAATGATCGCATTGTTACTGCTTCTACTTGCATTCGGCACGGGCGTGCCAGCCTATGCACAAGGGACCGAATGGGATATGCTTAACGCCGAGGTCATGTCACTCTACAAGCAGGGTCACTATGACCGTGCCATCGTTGTGGCGAAGAAAGCGCTCCAAGTCGCCGAGCAAGCAGTGAGTCCCAATCATGCCGATGTGGCCACGAGCCTGAACAACCTTGCGTTATTGTACAACACCCAAGGTCAGTACGCGCAGGCCGAGCCGCTCTATAAGCGCTCGCTCGCGATCGACGAGAAAGCCTACGGGCCATACCACCCCGCCGTCGCAATAGACCTGAACAACCTCGCGTTACTGTACAGCAACCAAGGACAGTACGCGCAGGCCGAGCCGCTCTATAAGCGCTCGCTGGCGATCTGTGAGAAGGCCCTCGGACCGGATCATCCCAATGTGGCCACGAGTTTGAACAACCTCGCGGAACTTTACAACATCCAAGGCCAGTACGCGCAGGCTGAGCCACTCTATAAGCGCTCGCTCGCGATCTTTGAGAAGGCCCTCGGACCGTATCATCCTAATGTGGCCGCGAGCCTGAACAACCTCGCGGGGCTGTACAAAACCCAGGGTCAATACGCGCAGGCCGAGCCGCTCTATAAGCGTTCGCTGGCCATCAGGGAGACGGCCCTCGGACCGGATCATCCCGATGTGGCCACCAGCCTGAATGATCTCGCGGAACTATACCGCACTCAAGCCCAGTACGCGCAGGCCGAGCCACTCTACATGCGCTCGCTGGAGATCATTGAGAAGGCCCTCGGCCCTAATCATCCCGATGTGGCCTTGAGTCTGAACAACCTTGCGTTTCTGTACGTGTCCCAAGGCCAGTATGCGCAGGCCGAGCGGCTATTAAAGCGCGCGCTGGCGATAAGAGAGAAGGCCCTTGGTCCCAATCATCCCGATGTGGCCGCGAGCCTGAGCAACCTTGCGTTTCTGTATGATTCCCAAGGTCAGTATGCGCAGGCCGAGCCGCTCTTAAAGCGCTCGCTCGCGATCTTCGAGAAGGCTCTCGGCCTGGATCATCCCGATGTGGCCACGAGCCTGAACAACCTCGCGGCTCTATACAAAACCCAGGGTCAATACGTGCAGGCCGAGCCGCTCTACAAGCGCTCGCTGGCCATCAGGGAGAAGTCCCTCGGCCCGGATCATCCCGATGTGGCCGGGAGCTTGAACAACCTCGCGGCGCTGTACGACACCCAAGGCCAGTACGCGCAGGCCGAGCCGCTCTACAAACGTTCGCTGACCATCAGGGAGAGGGCCCTCGGACCGGATCATCCCGATGTGGCCCAGAGTCTGAACAATCTCGCGTTGCTATACAACACACAAGGCCAGTACGCGCAGGCCGAGCCGTTCTACAAACGTTCGCTGGCCATCAGGGAGAAGGCCCTCGGACCGTATCATCCAGATGTGGCCGTGAGCCTGAACAACCTTGCGTTTCTGTACGATTCCCAAGGCCAGTATGCGCAGGCAGAGCCGCTCTACAAGCACTCGCTGGCTATCATGGAGAAGGCCCTCGGCCCGGAACATCCCGAAGTGGCCACGAGTCTGAACAACCTCGCGGAGCTGTACAAAAACCAAGGCCAATATGCGCAGGCACTCTCAATGGTGCGCAGAGCCAGTGCCATCTTTAGGCAACGGATCGTCGCCGGAGGAACAGGGGATGCGGCCGTTCGTGAAGCATCTAAAAATCGCTCTGGTTTCCTGACCCACCTCTCACTTCTTTCCCGTAATCCTGACAAGGAAGTTGCCGAAAAAATTACCGATGAAGCCTTTCAGATAGTGCAACTCGAACAAGCGTCCGGTACCGCTTCCGCCATCGCCAAAATGGCCTCCCGCTTCGCCAGCGGTGACGATGCTTTGGCTGGCCTGGTCAAGCGCAAGCAGGATGCAACTGATCGCCATGCAAGGGATGAGACAAAACTGGTCAGTGCTGCCAGCAAGCCGCCGCAGGAGCGCAATTCCGCCGATGAGCAAAGGCTGCGCGACGAGATCGCCCGCGTGACGCAGGATATGGCGATGATCGATGCGGAACTGACCCGCCGCTTTCCCGAGTATCAGGAACTTACCCGTCCCGAGCCGGCTTCCGTCAGCCAGATCCAAGCCTTGTTGAAACCAGGCGAGGCGATGCTGGTCTATGAGCTCGGTAGCTCCAGTTTTCTTTGGGTGGTTAGACGGAACGGCGCAGATTTTCAGTCTCTCAAAATGGATGCGAAGGATATCTCCAAGAAAGTGGCAACGGTCCGCTCCGAGATGGAATTCGACAATACCGGAAACGCCCGGCGCGTCAGCGTCGGCGTCCTGTCCGAGCTTTATAATAGTCTCTTCGCCCCGGCCTTGCCGTACCTGACCGGGATCAAACATGTGATGGTGGTGCCTGCAGGCCCCTTGGTGAGCCTGCCGTTCAGCGTACTGATTGCTTCGCCCCCGCCGGAGATCAAGAGCGATGCCGACTACCGTAAGGTGGACTGGCTGACCAGGCATTACGCGTTGTCGGTGCTGCCGTCGGTAAGTTCGATCCAGGCCTTTCGCCAGTTCGCCAAGGCAGGCAAAGCACAGGAACCCTTTGCCGGGTTCGGCGATCCTCTGATCGGCGGAACCGGCGACACAACCGGCACAACGCGCGGCAAGCGCGCCAGTATGGATGTCGCCACGGTATTCCGCGGTGTGGTGGTGAAATCCAAAGCCTCGACGACCGCACAAGTCGTCGAAATTGCCGACGTCGAGGCGATCCGCAAAGCACCGCGCCTGCCGGAGACCGCCAACGAACTGCGAGCTATGGCCAAAGCGCTCAAGTCCGACTCAAAGTCGCTCTGGTTGCAGGAGAACGCGACCGAGACCAAGATCAAAAGGCTGGATTTATCGAAGTACCGCACGCTGGCATTCGCTACCCATGGTTTGATGGCCGGCGAGATCAAAGGTATCGGTGAGCCCGGTCTGATCCTGACGCCGCCGCAACAAGGATCGCTGGAGGACGATGGTTATCTTTCCGGTGGCGAGATCGCCAAGCTGAAGCTCAACGCGGATTGGGTTGTCTTGTCGGCCTGCAATACGGCGTCAGCCGATGGCACACCGGGCGCAGAGGGCTTGTCGGGCCTGGCCAAAGCCTTCTTCTATGCGGGAGCCCGCTCCCTGCTGGTGTCCCACTGGCCGGTCGCTTCGGAGGCTACCGTACCGCTCACCACCGGCATGTTGAAAGAATACGAAGCCAATCCCGGCCAGGGCAAGGCGGAAGCGCATCGCAAGGCGATGCTCTCGCTGATTGACACGCCGAACCATCCGGAATATGCCAACCCGCTATTCTGGGCGCCGTTCGTGGTGGTTGGCGAAGGCGGTGCGGGAAGCAAGACCAAGGCGGGCAGCGCCAGTCGATGATTAATCTCTCCGTATCTCCGTGATCAACGTCTGAAGTTATCGAGGTGAATAATGTTGGATTCTTACTTCCGCCTTAAAGAGCTTGGCACCACAGTCCGGCAGGAGGCCATCGCGGGCGCGACGACCTTTGTCACGATGGCCTACATCATCATCGTGAACCCGAAGATCCTCGAATCTGCGGGGATGCCTTTCGGGGCCTCCATGGTCGCGACCATCCTGACGGCCTTTCTGGGCACGCTGCTCATGGGGGTCTACGCGAAGCGTCCCTTTGCCATCGCGCCCTACATGGGCGAGAATGCCTTCGTGGCATTCACGGTCGTGAAAGTGATGGGATTCTCGTGGCAGCAGGCGCTCGGCGCCATCTTTATCTCCGGGGCCATATTTGCGGTACTGACGCTCCTGAACATCCGCACCTGGCTCGTGAACTCGATCCCCGAGAAGCTCAAGATCGGGTTCAGCGTGGGCATCGGCCTGTTCCTCACCTTCATCGGCCTGAACGAGACCGGCATCGTGCGGATCGGCGTACCCGGAGCACCGGTGCATGTGGGGAATATCACCGAGCCGACCGTTCTGCTGGCCATCTTTGGTTTCATTGTGACCGGCCTGCTCATGATCAGGCGGGTGAATGCCGCGCTCTTCCTTGGGATAGCGTCAGTCACGGTGCTCGGCATGGTCCTCGGTCACGTTAAACTTCCGGACAGCATAATCAGCAGCCCACCGTCGATCATGCCGCTCCTGGGCAAACTCGAGTTCTCGGGACTGCTCACGGTCAAGGCGTTCCCGGTCATCCTCACCATGTTCGTCATGATCTTCGTGGACACCATGGGGACGCTCATCGGGCTATCCATGAAGGCGGGGTTGCTGGACGGAAAGGGGAACCTTCCTGAGATCGAGAAACCGATGTTATGCGATTCCCTCTCGACCATGGCAGGGGCAGTATTCGGGACTACGACGTCAGGAGCCTACATCGAGTCAGCAGCGGGCATCGAGGCGGGAGGCAGGACCGGGCTCGCGTCCGTCGTCACGGCGCTCTTGTTCCTGTCGGCACTTTTCTTCGCGCCGCTCTTCGCCGTGGTGCCGCCCTATGCGTATGGCCCGGCGCTCATCATCGTGGGCATGCTGATGCTGTCGCCGATGCGACACCTTGAATACCATGATCTCACAGACGTGATGCCGGTCTTCACGATCATTGTGCTGATGAGCTTTACCTATAACATCGGTATCGGCATGACGGCGGGGTTCGTTGTGTATCCATTGATCAAGACGCTCTCGGGAAGGGTGCGCGAGGTGCCGGCGGGGTTGTGGGTGCTGGGCGCGCTGTCGCTGCTGTTTTTCGTGTTCTATCCGTATTAAGTGAGGATGCCAGCAACAGCAGACCTCCCCTGACCCCTCCTTGCCAAGGAGGGGGATATTGAAGTGCAACAGGGACGTGTCAATATTATTTCCTCCCCTTGGTAAGGGGAGGTCAGGTGGGGTCGAAGGTTCATGACGCAGCTCTTTAACAAAACAGAAATTAAAGATAAACGCCGAACGCTGAGAAAGAATATGCCGCAGGCTGAAGTCATGTTGTGGTCGAAACTGCGGGGTAAGAATGTGAAAGGATACAAGTTCAGACGGCAATACAGCGTCGGATCGTTCATCGTCGACTTTTACTGCGCTGAGCTGAAACTGGCTATCGAGATCGATGGAGAGTCACACTTCATCGAAGGATCGGAAGACCGTGACCGAAAGAGGCAGGAGTTCATAGAATCGGCGGGTATTCGTTTTATTCGATTTACGAACACGGATGTATACGAGCGGCTGGATGGCGTGCTTGAGGCGATCATGGCTCGGTTGCCTAAGAACGACCTCCCCTGACCCCTCCTTGGCAAGGAGGGGGATAAGGAAAGACCATTGCGTCATGAATTGATCTCAGGTTTCCTCCGCGGCGTCACTAATTGCCTTTGGCCTTCCTCACCCTGCACATGAATCCGTTTCCCGAAAATGCCGCTCCCTGCTCAGTAAAATGCCAGGACCACTCATCCTTATTATCCTTGTTCCCGATATCAGCCCCTTTCGGATCGCCCCGCAAGAGGTATTTCCGTGACCCTATGGAACGGGGAGCTTTGATCAAGCTGATCGTCATATTCTTATAATCTACAGACCACCAGCGGTAGGGAGGGCGCGCCCGGGGGAGATACAGGAAATAGAGCGTTTCGTTCCGGACCTTCTGATAGACTGCGGCATCCGCATAAAAATCCTCATGCTCACCGTAGATGACGGACAGCGCGCTGGTCACTTTGAGCGGCTGAGCTCCGAGGGCGAGGAATGCCCCCCACAGGAGGAGGAAAAAGATCGCCGCGGCAGTGAGTATTTTAGCGCCAAGCGTCATGGGTGAGGGGAGTGTACCAGAAAAATTCCGATGTGTAAACCGGATCACCTGCGGTGGGAAGCGAGCGGCGGGTCCGTTCATGCGGCCCGCCGTCTGCGATGCCTGGGGTGGCCCCGCTATTTGATCTTTTTGATGAACTCTTCAACCGGAATGGCCGGGAGGGTCGTCATGGTGACGGAACCCCGGGAGCCGAGCTCGACTGACATCTTCATGACCGTCTCATTGTCCGGCGCTTCAACAATATTGACGAAATCATACATCCCCAGCAGGGCATACTGTTTATGTACCTTGACGCCCATCGCCTCGATCTCTTTGTTCACTTCGACGATCCGCTCCGGTTTCTGCTTGATGGTCCTGCGTCCCTCGTCCGTCAGATTGCTCAGAATGATAAAATACGGCATGGCAGTTCCTCCTTTTCCCTAGTGATGATCAATGTATCTGTCAAGCAACGATAAAAGTATAGCATAAGAGACGCACCTTCGCATCCACTAATAAACGGCTCACAAGGCAGAATCGCGAAGTGGCATGTCGAGGTTGCTTTTTCTCTCGCTCGTGATACAATTGCGCCTGTGACTATCCATTATTATATATTCTTGAGCGCGTCTGGATCATGAAACGGATCCTTTTTGCAATCCTCTTCAGCGGAACCTGTCTCCTGTTGCCCGGCACGGGGTTTTCCTTTGACGGACCCCTGCAGGCGCGGAACCAGTTCCCCTTGTTCCTTCCGCTGGCCCTTCCCTTTCTGGAAAGCGCCGCGGCCCGGGATTCAGCGTCGGTCAGCGTAAACCATTCCAGCGTGTATGTCACGGAGTATTCACCTAACTGGACGGTCAATATGGACCTCGAGCTGACGGAGCTGGCGGTGAGGCTCAAGAAGAGGATCGGCGATCGTACCGAGATCGGGCTCGATGTCCCGTTCCTTCGTTTCACCGAGGGATTTCTTGACCGGCCCCTGGAAGGCTATCACGATGTCCTGCGGGCGAAGGATTACGGGAGGCATGAACGACCCCATAATGAGTTCCTATATGAGCTTACGCGTAACGGCCTGCCGATCATCAAGGCGGAGAGCGATACAAGCGGTATCGGGGACACGCGGCTGACGCTCAAGCGGGAGGTGACAAGGGGATTTCCCCTGGTCAGTGTCATGGGTTCGCTCGAGTTTCCCACGGGTGACGCCAAAGCGGGATATGGAAATGGCAGTTATGACGGTTCCCTCGCGGTGCTGGTTGACATCGACTTCGGGAAGACGTATCGTGGATATGGCAATGCCGGCGCGGTGTTCCCCGGGGCGCTCAAGGGATACCAGACCGTTCCGATGCGCACCTATTATTATGGCGGGTTCGGGATCGAGGCGGCGTGGTGGGACCATTTCAGCATCATCGTTCAGACCCTGGTGGCGTCATCGCCGTATCCGAATACCGGGATCCGCCAGGTTGATTGGCCGGGAATGCTCTTAACCTTCGGGGGCCGGTATTCCTGTGGCCCCGGCAGTTTTGAGTTCTCGTTGAGCGAGGATCCGGACACGGCGGGAGCGCCTGATTTCATTTTGAACGTAACGGGAAAGATCAATTTTTGAACAGCATGAAAGCCTTAACCCGGAAAGCCGGAACTTGCCACTAAGACGCTACCAAAAGTAGGCGCTTCTAAGCGAGACCACGAAGAAAAGACAAGGTGCGGTAATATTTTGGCAGCCTTTTCTCATTGTTACGCCTATCTTTGTGTCTTGCCCGCCCCGGTTCCAAATCCGACATGACGCGGGCCGGGGGTGCCTTTGTGGCGAAAAGATTCTTACATTCTTAACTGAGGTTCAAGGAGACGTCCATGTGCGATCTTAAGGCCTATGTGCTGAAGAACAATAAAGAGGAACTTCTCCTGGAGTCGGTGAACAATGTCCGATCCGAGGGTGGGGAGGTCGTCCTCCGGAACCTCTTTGGTGAGGAAAAACGCGTCCAGGGAGAGGTCCGCGAGGTGTCCCTCGTGAAGAACCGGGTCCTTGTCGTGCCAAGATAGGGCAGGCGTCATTTCCCGGGAAATTCCAATTTTCGGTGATGATCGCACAAGAAATCCACCGGAAGTTCCATGGTAGCGCTTATCGTTGGACGGAAATTCCCTTGTTCAGGCCTCAAACCGCTTGACAAATATAACCACTTGATTTATAAGTACTCATCACCATGGATGCACCCGCTGGACGTTCCTGTACCCTCCTAAACATATATGGAAGATCACAAACTTAGAGTCTTCTGTGCTGTTGCAGAGACGAAGAGCTTCTCGAAGGCATCGGAGCTCATCCATCTGACCCAGCCCGCAGTGAGCCTGCAGATCCAGGCCATGGAGGAGCTGTACGAGACGCGTCTGTTCGACCGGTCCGGCAATTCCATCAACCTCACGCCGGCAGGCGAGATCCTGTACAAGCGCGCCAAGGAGATCCTGGCGCTCTACGCCGAGGCGCAGCATAACATCAGCGAGATAACCGGCGCCATCAAGGGCTCTCTTTCCATCGGCGCCAGCTCCACGATCGGCAATTACCTTCTCCCGCACATCATTGCCGCCTTCAAGAAGAAGGTCCCCCAGGTGAACATCTCCCTCGTCGTGAACAATACCAAGGTCATCACCGAACGGCTGAACGCGGGAGAGATCGACATCGCTCTGGTGGAAGGGGACGTGAGCAAACAGCGGTTCTCCGTGGAAACGCTCATTTCCGACGAACTGGTGGTGATCATGTCGCCTGCCCATCCCTGGGCGGAGCGCAGGAGCCTGTCGGCGATCGAACTGACCAAGGAGCCGCTGATCCTGCGCGAGGAGGGTTCCGGCACCCGCCAGATCATCCTGAAGCACCTCGAAGAGCACGGCATCAAGCTCGACCAGCTCAAGATCGCCCTGGTCATGGGCAGCACCGAGGCCATCAAGGGAGCGGTGGAGGAAGGGCTGGGCGTCTCGATCATGTCTGGCTGGGCCGTACGCAAATGGCTCAAGCAGGGGCTTCTCAAGGCCACGACCTTCAAGGACCTCAAGTTTCACCGCAACTTCACCATCATCTCGCCCAAGCGAAATTACAGCACCCACACGGCCAAGGAATTTTTGAACTTCCTGAAGGTCTATCCGATCAAATCCCCGCTGTCCTGAGAGCCAGCCGTTTCCAGTTCTCCCGTTCGATCGCCCACCAGCCGTTTCGTTCTGAAGGCGCTATCCGCCTGAGCATGAGCTCCGACCAGGTCAGCACTTCCTGTCCCGATGCCGGGTCCCGTACCATGACCGCCCCCTGCCTGTCCGTCCGAAAGACGCGGCTTCCCGCACTGCGGTATCGTTCGACGACCTCCTCGGAGGGATGCCGGTATACATTCCCGTCACCAACGGTGAAGACCGCCAACTTCGGCCGCACCGCTGCGATGAACGCCCTGGTGCTCGAGGTCCTGCTGCCGTGGTGAGGGACCTTCACCAGATCGCTGGCGAGATCAGACACGTTCCGGAGCAGGATTGTTTCGCCTGAAGCGTGGATGTCGCCGGTGAACAAGGAGGTCCTTCCCGGTGTGTGCATCCGTATCACCAGGGAACGGTCGTTCTCCGCGGCATACGCCTTCGTTTTCCCGTGATCGAATGCCGGACCCGGATGCAGCACCGCCAGGCGCGCATCGCCGATCTTCGCCTCATCTCCCGCCGACACGGTCCTGAAGGGAATGCCCCGGTCTTTGATGAGGCGCTGGAATTCCGCATACCCCGGCAGAGAAGCATCCAGTCCCGAGCCCCAGACCTCACGCACGCTGAAACCATGCAAGACCGCGAGAAGGCCGTTCATATGGTCGGGATGGGGATGGGAGAGGACCACGAGGTCGATGGTCCTGATCCCCCGGTTCCACAGGTAAGGCGCCAGAACGGCGCGGCCGATGTCGAACCGGTTGTCCCGGGTCCCGCCGCCGTCGATCAGGATGTTCCTGCCCGAAGCCGTTTCCACGATGGCACAGTCACCCTGCCCCACGTCGAGGAACGTTATCCTGGTCCCGTGACCATTGAAGAAGAGGAACAGCACGGCCGCGACGACCACGATGCCTGCTATCGCCATGGCGGTCACTGCCTGCCGGGGCGGCCGCAACGACGCTTCCAGGGGCCGGTATGCCGCGAAGAGGCGGGCGCGGACCAGCAGGGCCGAAGCCGCAAGCAGTACGAAATATCCCGCTGCGAGCAGGATGCCCGGCGACGGCAGGTGAATGCTGGAGAAGGGGATCCGGGCGAAGAACGAGACGAGCGAGACGAACATATCGGCGATGAATTGATTGACAGACGCCAGCGGGAGATGGCCTGTCAGGAGCGAAAGGATGCCGCAGAGGAGTCCCAGGGGAACCACGACAGCACCCGCGAACGGAACGACGACCATGTTCGCGATGACGCCTGCGAACGAGAACCGGTTGAAATAGTGCGCCACGAGCGGACCCGTTGCGAGCGCAGCGGCGCAGGAAATGACGAACAGCAGCAATGCCCGGTTCCTGATCTTGCCTGCACGGGTGTCTGCGTGAAGTTCGAGGGCGGTCCAGGTCGATACGACGAACGCAATGGACAGGACGGAGAGGTACGATAGCTGGAATGAGATGTCGAAGAGGGCCTGCGGATCGATCAGCAGCGTGATCAGCGCTGCGAGGGAAAGCGCAGGCAGCAGGTCACGGTCCCTGTCCAGGACCACGGCGGCCAGAGCGGCAAGGATCATGATGAGCGAGCGGATCGTGGCGATCTGGCCACCGGCAAGAAATGCGTAGAACGTGACCGGGACGACGGTCACCAGCGCAGCGACCTTTCGGGGATCGGCGTGGATCGTGATCCAGTGGTAGGAGCGCTCAGGCAGGAGGAACAGGGCATGTCTCGTGAACCAGAAGCAGAGTACGGCCACCATGCCCAGGTGGGACCCGGATATGGATATGATGTGGGTGACCCCCGCAGCCATAAAGCGCTCCCGAAGGTCATCGGTGAGGCTGCCCTCTTCGCCAATGGTCATGGCAAGGAGCATCGCTGCTCCTTCACCCTTCATGGAAGCGAGGAATGCCTGCCGGATGCGTTCACGCAGGGTCTGGATGGCGCGCCGGATGCCCGTGCCCTGCTCAAGAACGCGGACATCGGATCCGCGCTTGATGCTGAGCACGGCGTACACGCCCTGCCGTGCGAGGTACGCCGGATAGTCGAATCCGCCCGGGTTCCGGAATCCGCGGGGCGGGTTGAGCCTGCCGGCAAGGGAAACGCGGTCGTCATAGCCGGCCGTCAAGGAATCGTCCCGTACGGTGACCCTGAGCGTCCCGGACGCGGCACGGCCGTCGATGTGATCGACCGCCAGGGTGAATGCGGTCCTTCCCGGGTCCCGGTCGAGGGGAGAGGATATCCTTCCGGTAACGGTAGGGAGGTCGCTCTTCCCGGGGGAACGAGTGCTGTAGTGGTCAGGCGGAAGGGATGTAGCGGCGGTGACCAGCAGGACCGCCCCGGTCAAGAAGGCGGAGCCCGTCATGAGCAGAGGGTTCACCGTGCGGCGTTGGCGGTATGCGGTGATGCCGACGGCGACGCCGAGAGCAACGAGCATGATGACCGAGCAGGGGAAATAGAGGAAGACCTGCCCCAGCAGGATGCCGGCGGCAAGTGCAAGGGCAAGGAGGATGACCGGTTTGTTCATGGGTGATCAGGAATGCCCGGGGGAGGGAGATGTCCGGAGGGTGGGCGCCCCGGCTGCTACGAACCGATCATCGCGACGTCCTTGACCGACGTGGTCACGACCAGGATCTTGGTGTTATTGCTGTCCCCGTCCACCGGAACGATGGTGAACGCCTTTTCCTTCATCGATTCCAGAAAGAATCCTCTTTCCCAGGGGATCTCGCCTTCCATGTTGCCCATGATGGTTTCGCCGTCCTTGAATTTAACAAAGACCCGCTTTGATCCGGGCCGGGTGCCGGTGAAGGATTTCTTTTCCTGATGGCTTCGCTCTCCTTCGAACTTCCTGACAAAGAAGATGGCCTTCAGCTCCTTGAGCCGGACCTTATGCTGGTGGTTCGATTCGTCCTCGAGATAGAGATACTCCTCTGATATCTTGAGGTCCCTGATGAAGCCTTTCAGCATCTTTCCATCAACAAACCGAAGTATGACCTTCTGGTTCTCTTCCGGCATTATCCTGTCTCCTTGCCATTACTGCGGCTCCGGCCACTGATGTTAGTGTAGCACAGGAAGTGGAAAAATCAACCGTTCAGCCGATATATTTTCTGACCAGCTCCGCCAGTTCGTCGGCGTACCGCTTGATCTCGGTCACCTCATCGCCCTCGAGCATGATGCGGAGCTTGAGCTCGGTCCCTGAATAGCGGATGAGCATACGTCCGGTGCCTTCGAGCGTCTTCTCGATCGCGGCTATGCGCTGCGCGAGCTCCGGGATGGACGCAAGATCGCGCTTTTCCTTCACCTTCACGTTCACGAGGACCTGGGGATAGGTGCGCATGCAGGCGGCAAGCTCCGACAGGGGTTTCCCGTCCTGTTTCATGATGGAGACGATCTGCAGGGCGGTGATGAGCCCGTCGCCGGTGGTGTTATGGTCCAGGAAGATCAGGTGACCGGATTGCTCGCCTCCCAGGTTATACCCGCCATCGAGCATCTGCTCCATGACGTACCGGTCTCCCACGGCAGCGCGGACAAGCCTGCCGCCGGCCTCCCGGAGGGCGAGCTCGAGGCCGAGGTTGCTCATGACCGTCGCCACGAGGGTATTGTGCTTGAGCCGGCCCTGCCGGATCATATGGAGGGCGCAGATGGCCATAACGGCGTCCCCGTCAACGACCTTCCCGTTCTCATCGCACAGGATGACGCGGTCGGCGTCCCCGTCATAGGCGAGGCCGATGTGCGCCCGGTTGGCGATCACGGCCCGGGAGATCACTTCGGGATGGAGCGAACCGCATCCCTGGTTGATGTTCATGCCGTTCGGCTGATCATACAGCGAGATGACGTCGGCGCCCAGTTCCAGCAGGATGCGCGGGCCGATCTTGTAGGCGGCGCCGTTCGCCGAGTCCACCACCACCCGGAGCCCGGTGAGGTCCATGCCGCGGGGGAGGGAGGATTTTACATATTCATTATACCGTCCGATTGCGTCATCGATCCTGACGGCCTTGCCGATCTCGGAGGCCGTGGGGCGGATGGCGTCGATGGCGCCCGAGAAGATGAGCTCCTCCATCCTGGCCTCCAGCGCGTCGGGAAGCTTGAAGCCGTCACGGCCGAAGAACTTGATGCCGTTGTCCTCGTAGGGATTGTGGGAGGCGGAGATGACCACGCCCGCGTCAGCCCGCAGACTGCGGGTCAGGAACGCGATGCCCGGCGTGGGGACCGGGCCCACGAGCAGTACGTCGATGCCCATGGAGCAGAGCCCGCTGGTGAGGGCGCTTTCGATCATGTAGCCGGAGAGGCGCGTGTCCTTCCCGATCACGACGCGGTGGCGCCGCGAGGAATCACGGAAGACATGGGCAGCCGCCCTCCCGATGCGCATCGCCATCTCCGAGGTCATGGGGTCCTGGTTGGCGACCCCCCGGACACCGTCGGTGCCGAAGAGCTTTCTCATGGGCGCTCCTTCTGAATGCCGATATGGATGTGTATGTCCTGCTCGATGATCTTTACCGGTTTTCCGCGGTAGTCGATCCGTGGATCGACCGTGGCTGGTTCCTTCATCCCGGTAATATCGATGGGCATGGTTTGGAGCGCGGTCAGTGCCCCGAGGGAGCCCAGCGGGCCCTCGAGGGTGAGCCGGGGCGGAGAAACGGAAACGTTCCCGAGCCGGTACCCCGCTGCCGGCGTCCCGGTGAGGACCGGCTTCAGGCGGATGGTCTTGCGGACGATCCGGTCAAGCTTCACGGTGATCTCGTAGGGCGAGAGATGGGTCACTATGACCCCGGAGGGCTTCCGGATGTCATCGGGCGAGATACGGATGATGTTCTCGCCTTCCTTGCCGAGGGAAAGGTCGACAGCACCCACTACTTTTTTTCCGGTGGCGATATCGCGGAGGGCCCGCTCCTGGCCCTGGAAGCGCGCTTCTACGGTTCCCGGCACGTCTCCCACAACGGCCATTCCCTGGGGTATGTTGCGGAGCTCGAGCGGCACGGTAAGCGACATCTCGGTCTTGCCTTTCGAGGTGACATAGAACCAGAGGCTCACGGCGAGGAGCAGGGACGCGAGCTTGATGGGCCAGTTCTCGAAGAATATCCTGCGCAGGTCCATGTTATGTCCTCCGCTCCTGCTTCTGCCGCGCGAAGAGGTCCGAGATCGTTGTCCGGAGCTTCGGGGCGTCCAGGTTGGGCTCGATCACGCCGTTGATGACCACCGAGATCTCGCCGGTCTCCTCCGATACCACCACGACCACGGCGTCCGTTTCCTCGGTGAGGCCCACGGCCGCGCGGTGCCGGGTCCCGAGGGTCTTGGCGATGTTCGGCGAGAGCGTCAGCGGCAGGAAGCATCCCGCCGAGGTGATGCGTCCGTTCCGGATGATGGTCGCGCCGTCGTGGATGGGTGAATAGGGGAGGAAGATGCTCGTCAGGATCTCCTTCGATACCCGGGCGTCCAGGTTCGTTCCCATCTCCACGATGGTCGTCAGGTCCGTTTCCCGTTCGAGCACAAGGAGAGCGCCGATCCGCTTGTTCGCCATGGATACCGACGCCTTGACGATCTCCTCGATGAATTTCGAGCTTTCCACCGGCGAGAGCGACCTGAAAAAGCGGCGCTCGCCCATCTGGGCAAGGGCCCGGCGGATCTCGGGCTGGAACAGGATGACCGCGGCGATGACGATCTGCGACCAGAAGCTGTGGATCAGCCAGTCGAGGGTGTAGAACTCCAGGGCCTGTGACGCGACGAACACGATGACGATGAGCCCGATGCCCAGAAGCATCTGGAACGCGCGGGTCCCCTTGATGATCAGGAGGAGGCGATAGCAGATATAGTAGACCAGCGCGATATCAACGGTATCCTGGAACCACCGGTAATTCGCCAGAGACTCATGTATTTCGGTGAAGGTGGTGAACATGGTTTCTCGGAAATTCCAATTCTCAAATCACAAATCCCAAATAAGCACCAATGACCAAAATAGGAAACGTATTGTATGTTGGAGTTTGGGATTTATTTGTTAATTGGTGCTTGGAACTTGGTGCTTCGCTTTCACGATCGCATCGGTCATGCGCGCCACCTTCGACATGTGTCCCACGTCATGCACCCGGACGATCCGGGCGCCGCGCTGGATGCCGAGGGCCACGGTGGCCGCGGTACCTTCGATCCTGCCCTTCGGGTCCGCGATGTCCAGGACCGTCCCGATAAAACGCTTCCGCGACGTCCCGAGGACGATGGGGAACCCCAGGGCGCGGAACTCGTCCAGTCGCTCCAGGATGGTAAGGTTGTGTTCCAGGGTCTTTCCGAATCCGATCCCGGGGTCGATCATGATCCTGTCCCGGCCAATGCCCGCCTGCAGGGCGATGGCTGCACTTTCGTCGAGGTATTCCATGATCTCGTCGATGACATCGCCGTAGACGGGGTTCACCTGCATGTCCCGCGGCGTTCCCTTGATGTGCATGATCACCACTGCTGCCCCGTAAACCGCGATGGTGTGCGCCATGTCGGGCGAAAAGTGGAGGCCGCTTATGTCATTCACGATGGACGCGCCCGCTGCAAGGGCCTTTTTTGCCACCGATGACTTATACGTATCGACCGAGATCGGCGCCCTAAGGTCGTTCGAAAGACGTTCGATGACCGGGATGATCCGATTCACTTCCTCCTCTTCAGTTAGGGGTTCCGCGCCGGGCCGCGTGGATTCGCCGCCGATGTCAATGATGTCCGCCCCCTGGAAGACCATCTCCCGGGCGTGTTCCAGGGCGGCACCCTGTTCAGCGTACTGACCGCCGTCGGAAAAGGAGTCCGGGGTCACGTTCAGGATGCCCATGATGTGCGTGCGGCCGCCGAGGTCGAGGATCTTCCCCCTGCAGTCAATCTTATAATCCGAGCGCAGATAGTTGTCAAGCAGAGACTCGATCGCCTGCGCGATACTGGCGGGGATCCGGGGTTCGCGGGCGAGAAGAGGGAAAAGAAGCCTAAGCTGATCGGGGGTGCCGGTCAGTACGAGCTCGCTGACCGGATCAACGGCGCATTCCCGACTTGACAAAGAAATAGGAGCAGGGTAATGGCCTGCTCCTATCTGTGGTGATCGGATACACGTTACAAGGGCTGCCGTCTGGTCGGCGGTAAGCCCCTTCAGGGTTATGGCGAGGGCCCCGTGGCCGGAGATCCGGAGAACAGGCCCCATACTATTCTCCTACGCCACCGCAGGCGTGTGGTTTACGATCGCGTCGATTTCTACGGCGTCGAGGGTCTCTTTTTCCAGCAACGCTGTTGCCAGTCCGTGGAGCGCGTCCGCACGGTCCTGGATCAGTTTCTTGGCCCGGTGGAAGTTGTCCATGACGATACGCTTTACTTCCTTGTCGATCTCGACGGCCGTATGTTCGCTGTAGTCGCGGTGCTGGGCGATCTCGCGGCCGAGGAATATCGCCTCTTCCTTCTTGCCGTAGGAAAGCGGCCCCATGGAGTCGCTCATGCCCCATTCGCAGACCATCTTCCTCGCGAGGGTCGTTGCCCGCTCGAGGTCGTTGCCCGCGCCGGTGGTCATGTGCTGGAGCGCTATCTCTTCAGCGGCCCGGCCGCCGAGCAGGATCGCGATGTTGTTCAGCAAATGCTCACGGTCGTAGGAATACCGGTCGGCCGTGGGGAGCTGGAGCGTGACGCCCAGCGCCATGCCGCGCGGGATGATCGACACCTTGTGCACCGGGTCGGTCCCGGGAATAAGCCTCGCGACCAGGGTATGGCCCGCTTCATGATACGCCGTGTTCTTCTTTTCCTCGTCGCTGATCAGCATGGACTTGCGTTCGAGGCCCATGAGGATCTTGTCCTTGGCCCGGTCGAAGTCGTCGTTCTCGACCTGCGTTTTGCCCAGCCTGCCGGCAAGAAGCGCCGCTTCGTTCACCAGGTTCGCCAGTTCCGCGCCGGACAGGCCCGGGGTGCCGCGCGCGATGGATTCGATGTCCACATGCGGGGCGAGCTTGATCTTCTTCGTATGCACCTTCAGCACGCCGATCCTTCCGTTCAGGTCGGGCCTCGGGAGCACCACCATGCGGTCGAACCTGCCCGGCCGAAGGAGCGCCGGGTCGAGCACGTCGGGACGGTTCGTTGCCGCCACCAGGATGACCCCGTCGTTCGACTCAAAGCCGTCCATTTCGACGAGGAGCTGGTTCAGGGTCTGTTCACGCTCGTCATGGCCGCCGCCGAGGCCCGCGCCGCGATGCCTGCCCACGGCATCGATCTCGTCGATGAAGATGATGCAGGGCGCGTTCTTCTTGCCCTGCTCGAAGAGGTCACGGACACGCGAAGCGCCGACGCCGACGAACATCTCCACGAAGTCAGAGCCGCTGATCGAGAGGAACGGCACGCCTGCTTCTCCCGCGATGGCGCGCGCCAGGAGCGTCTTGCCGGTGCCCGGAGGGCCGACGAGCAGCACGCCCTTGGGGATCTTGCCGCCGAGCTTCTGGAACTTCTGCGGGTCCTTCAGGATCTCGATGATCTCCTGGACCTCCACTTTTGCCTCATCCATGCCGGCAACTTCGCTGAAGGTCACCTTCTTGGAGCTCTCGTTCAGGAGCTTGGCCTTGCTCTTGCCGAAGGACATGGCCTTGTTGCCGCCCATCTGCATGTTCCGGACGATGAACATGAACCAGAAGACCATGAGGATAAGGGGCGCCCAGACCACCAGAAAATTATACCAGGCGGATTCCTTCATCTGTTCGGCGTTGACCTTGACCCCCCGTCCCCGGAGCTCCTTGACGAGGTCCGGGTAATCGGGAAGGACCGTCTTGAATGACTTTCCGGTCTTGTAGTTGCCGGCCAGTTCAGGTCCCTTGATGGTGACGTCGTTCACCTCGCCCTTCTCCACCTTGTCCATGAACTCGCTGAAGGGGAGCAGCATCACCGTAGGGGCGATGGGGTTGAACAGATTGAAGACCAGCACTGAGATCACGACGAACAGCAGGATCAGTGCTATATTCTTATACATTGCGCTCACTGATTGAAACCTCCTACCTGAATGTAATGCGTTAAGTTTTTCATATTAACATATTCCACGGGCGCCTTACAACAGCTTTATCCCCGGGTCCCGTCACGTTCGTCATGCGGCAGCACGGCGATGTACGGCAGGTTGCGGTACCGGTCCTGGTAATCAAGGCCGTATCCGACCACATACTTGTTCGGGATGCGGAATCCCGCGTAGTCCGCCTCGATCTGCACCTTCCGGCGGTCCGGCTTGTCCAGCAGCACGCAGACCTTCAGGGAGGCAGGCCCCCGGTCCAGCAGCATCTTTTTAAGATAGTCGATGGTCACGCCGGAGTCCATGATGTCCTCCACGAGCAGGACGTCCTTGCCCCGGATGTCCTCCTTCATGTCCGCGAGCATCGTGACGGGGCTGCTGCCCTTGGACGCGGAACTGGTGCAATGGATGAAGTCCATCCGAACCGAGATCCGGAGCGAACGGAGCAGGTCGGACATGAAGAAGAGCGCACCTTTGAGCACGCCGACGACGAGCAGGTCCTTCTCGGCGTATTCCGTCGAGATGCGGGACCCAAGCTCCTGGATCTTCCGCTGGATCTCCTCGCGGGTGAAGAGCGGTTTCCCGAAATCTATTCCTACCATTACTTCCTCCCTGATGATCTATTCGATAGAAAGAATTTGACCGCGGACCCATACGGCTGAATAGGTAAGGGCGGCCGTCCGGATGAGGGCAACCACTCAGGGTTGCCCCTACGTTGTATTCCGCACCGTCACGACCAGCACCTTCTTCGTCCCCGGTCCCGGCAGGAAACGACCATCGGTCCGCATGCCCATGATCCAGACCACGTCCTGATCGGTTGCCAGCAGGGGAGCGGCGTTCCGTCTCATCTTTGGTACCTTCTCGTCCACAAAGTAGTCCTGGAGCTTCTTGCTCCTGCCGCCCATCCCGGCAGGGCAGAACCGGTCGCCCGGCCGTCTGTTCCGCAGGTATAAAGGCAGCGACATCTTATCATAATCATATACCGCCTGCCAGAGATAATTTCCCCCGTCTGCGCCGGGATCGGGAAGGGTATCCAGGATGACGGTCTCTATGACCAGGCTGGCAGCGGGGACAACGGTCTCTCCGGGGACGGACAACAGGACGCAGAAGGCTGTCTCCTGCTCTCGAACTCGAATGATCAGGTCGTCATATTCCCGCTGCAGGAACAGCCCGCCGGGAACCTCCATGCTCCTGCCGCTCTGTGCCTCCGCCATGAAGCCAAGGGCCTCTTCCGTCCTTATCCAGGAATGCTCGATGGTGTCATCGCCGGCCGCGAGTTCAATGGCCTTTCTCAGGACCCGTCGTCGGAGCGCGGGCAGGAGATCGTTGAACGGTGCACGCCGGATATGGACGGCATCTCCTTCCGCGAAGAGGACCGTTCGCAGGATCCCCGTGAGCGTCGCCTCCATGGCCTCGTTCTCGCCCCGGAGCAGGTCAGCCTCGGCTGCGAGGGCTTCTACGATGCGGGGGTTGAACCGTTCGAGGACCGGAAGCACTTCATGACGGACGCGGTTCCGGGTGTATACCGGTTCTCGGTTGGACGGATCGGTCCGAAAATCGATCCTTTGACGCTGCAGATATGCCAGGACCTCGTCGCGGGTTGTGCCGATGAGCGGTCTGATGATGTTCTCACGCACCGGCGGGATGGCGGAAAGCCCTGACATGCCCGCCCCACGGACAAGCCTCATGAGAAGCGTCTCTGCCTGATCGTTCGCTGTGTGTCCGAGCGCAATGCGATGGGAACCTGTGGCCTTTGCGCATTCCCGGAGGAACGTGTATCGCACCTCTCGCGCGCCTGCCTGTGCCGACAGGCCACGCTCGGCGCAGTACGCGGGGACATCGCGGCTGTCGACGGTCGCGGCGATCCCGAGGTCCTTTGCCAGCCCTTCAACGAACAGTGCTTCTTCGGCGGATCCCTGCCCCCGGAACCGGTGGTCCAGGTGGGCCACGTGAATCGTCAGTTCGAGGTCGTTCGCCAAAGCACTGAGGATGTTCAGGAGGCAGACCGAGTCCGGCCCGCCTGAGACCGCCACGACAACCTTGTCGCCGGGAGTGAGCATGCGGTACCGTTCGATGGTCTTCCTGATCTTTCCGACGAACTGATCATTCTGCGGCACGGTCATCCTCTGTTCCTTCGCTTGACTGCATCGACCGGTTCGTTGGCCTACCGCGGCTGTTCGCGTCGTTCATTGCCGTCTGCTTCCGGTCGGAGAACCGCTCTCCATGATCGTCCTGCTCAACCGCTCCCATGATTCGCATCCTTTGCGAAAACCTGTTGGCCGGCCCTGGATGCAGGACTCCCGGTAGTCGGCTGCTGCCGCGTTAAGGACGCCCAGGCGTTCATAGAGCACACCGCGATTGTACCGCGCGTTCGCATTGTTCGGTTCAATGGTCAGCGCACGGTCGTAATCCTCGGATGCCTTACCGGGCCGATGCTGTTCGTCATGGAGGTTTCCCCGGTTCACGAACGCTTCCACCTTTTGCGGATCGAGCTCGATCGCCTTCGAATAATAGTGCAAGGCGGCATCGAGCTGGAGCTGCTGATGGAAGTACACCCCTGCGTTGTAGAAGACGCGCGCTTTCCCGGGGCTCTGCGCTGTCGCTGCCACCCAGAGGGACGTGCCGTTCCTCCAGTCGGAGTTCCTGGCCAGGGTGATGCCGGAGCTGATGAGCACGATGGCGAAGATACCGGCACAACCGTATGTCGACATGAGAGATCGAGAAGGCATGCTGTCGTCCTGCGTTGAGGGGAAGGGGAAAATGGTGGCGGTGCAGGGACTCGAACCCCGGACACAGGGATTATGATTCCCCTGCTCTACCAGCTGAGCTACACCGCCACGAGTGGATTTGCAGATGGTTAAAATACTAAATCACGGCTTGCTTGTCAAGAAGAACCTGTTTCGGCAGCCGGAACGAATGCGCGCTTATTCCTTGAACCGGGTTTCTTCTTTTTGTATCTTTTCCAGTTCTTCCTTGCGGGTCTTGCACTCGATGCAGTACCGGGCAAGGGGGTTCACCTCAAGCCGCTTGATGCTGATCTCTCCGCTGCACTCCTCACAGATGCCATAGCTGTTGTTCTCGAGCTTGCGGAAGGCATCGGCGATGTCCTTGTACTGCTCATACTTCATTTCGAGCAGGGAATAATCGATGCCCTGGTCAACGTCCTGGGCCGACTGGTCGGCGCTGTCCATGGCGGAGTCGATCTTCTGTCCCGAATCGTGGGTGAGCTTGCGGCCCATCTGGGTCTCAAGACCCTGTACTACGTCATTTCGCTTCTTGAGCAGCAACCGCTTGAGCATGTCCTTCCGCTTTGAAACGGCAGCCGGCATCCGCGACGGGGCCGGGGAAGCGACCGCAGCCCGATTCACGGACTTCTTTGAAGTTTTCTTAACGGCTTTCTTTACCGCTTTCTTGGCCGTTCTCTTGACGGCCTTCTTCGCGGATTTTTTCTTCGCGGTCTTCTTTATGGCTTTGCGGGCAGTTTTCTTCACTGGTCTCTTTGCTGCGGGCTTTGCAGCCTTTTTACTGGCCTTCTTTTTTACTGCCATGGTCCTTCATTCCTCCTGACCCGATGACGGCTCTCGTATGATGTCTTGGACATCGGGGCATCGTCGAGAGTCCCCCTTTTTTGAATGCCGCATATTATAGTAATCTATCATAGCAAATTCAAGCTAATTAACGTGGTTGGGAAGAAATAATCACGGTCCGTTTTGGACAGGAGCAGGCGGTGCCGTCCGGAAAGTAATGGCTAAGTCCGTGAAAATTTGGTATTATTCCTTCGACTATGACTTGGCGGTGAGAGGACCCGATACGCTATGAACTATTGTTCTTTCCTTATTATTATACTGTTCCTGCCCTTGACCGCCCTTGCCGGCGAGCCCGCAGTGCAGGACCATCGGGAGCATCGGCTTGACGTCGCGTTTGAGGTCGCCCGGTCCAGGATCTCAGGGAGCGTCACGGTACCGGTGCGTGCAGGCCAGGAACGGGCGTTCAGGATCGGTCACCTTGCCGTGAGCCCCGTTTCCTTGAACGGACGGGATGTGGGGTCTACGGTCAAGGACGGCTGGCTGACGATCAAACCTCTCGAGGACGGGATCGCGGAGATCCGGTACGAGGGGACCTTCAAGGGCGGCGTCACGCAGGGTGACCGGAACTACGGGGTCGTTTCGAGCACGATCGATGAACGGGGCATTTCGCTCACCGGGACCTGGTATCCCCAGCCCGACGGGCTTGCGCGATGGAAGGTCACGGCGCAGCTCCCGGCGGGATACGAGGCGATATCGGAGGCCGAGACCATCACCAGGGAAAAGAAGGGCGGGGGGACGCTGTTCACGTTCGACTTTCCCCATCCCGTCGACGGGCTTTCCCTCGTGGCCACGGACCGCTATGAGATCACCCGGGACCGCATCGGCACGATCGAGCTCTTCGCGTACTTCTTCAAGGAGGACCGGGAACTTGCCCGGAGCTATCTTCAATACGCAAAGAACTATATCGAGCAGTACGAGAAGCTGCTCTCCCCCTATCCCTATAAACGGTTCTCCATCGTGGAGAACTTCCTGCCCACCGGCTATTCCCTGCCCACCTTCACCCTGCTGGGACAGGATGTGGTGCGTCTCCCGTTCATCGTCGAGACCTCGCTGGGCCACGAGATCCTGCATCAGTGGTTCGGGAATTCTGTCTATGTTGATGACGACCGCGGCAACTGGTGCGAGGGCCTGACCACCTACCTGGCGGACCACCGCTACGAGGAGCAGAAGGGCAAGGGGGCGGAGTACCGCAAACAGCTCCTGGTCAATTACGCCGCCTACGTCAATGAAAAGAACGAAACAACGCTCCGCGAGTTCCGGAGCAGGACGGACCTGGCCTCGCGTGCCATCGGATACGGCAAGGCCGCCATGGTCTTCCACATGCTTCGGACCCTGACCGGCGACGAACAGTTCTTCGCGTCACTGAAGCAGCTCATCGCGGAGAAACAGTTCCGGGCGGCCTCGTGGGACGATATCAAGACCTCCTTCGAGAAGCGGTCCGGAAAGGACCTGTCGGCGTTCTTCAAACAGTGGCTCGACGGGAAAGGCCTTCCGGAGGTCCGCGTGGAGCATGCGTCGGTCCAGAGGAAGATCGGAAAATTCGAGATAACCATCGATGCGGTGCGGACGAACAGCGCCGTTCCCCTGGACCTGCCGGTGACCGTTTCGTTCCTGCGGGGCGGCGAGAAAAAGGACGTCGTGGTCCTCGACGCCGACAAGAAGAGCATCTCGATCCTGGCGGACGAGGAGCCGGTGACCGTTGCCATCGACGGGGCGTATGATCTGGCCCGGAAGCTGACGGCCGACGAGATGCCGCCGGTGATCGCGCGGCTGCTGGGGGATGCGGCGCCGGTGATCGTTGCGGGGGAGGCGGGGCTCGGTAGTTATCAGGCCGTTGTTATAGGTTTTGTCAGGCAGGAGGATAAGAAGGGGGATGACGGGAAGGGCAAGGGCATGACGGACGCCGTTCTTAAAGCGTCAAACCTCGTTGTCCTCGGTGCCGACAATCCCGTGCTCGGCCGGCTGTTCGGAGCGACCGCTGCACCGACCGCCGGATTCAGCGTTGAGATCCGGAAGAACCCCTGGAATCCCGAGAAGGTCGTGGGAATATTCCATTCGGCATCGGCCGGGGAGGCGGACGCTGCGTTCCCGAAGATATCCCATTATGGGAAATACAGCAGTCTCGCGTTCGTGAAGGGGAAGAATGTGGACAAGAAGATCTCCCCTTCAGAGAGGGGGATCATCATGGAACTCCGGGAGGAACCGCCGGTCGTCGACCTTTCCCTGCTCAGGAGGCTTTCGGACGTTATCGCAAGCGCCGCCGCAAAGAAGATCGTGTATGTCGGTGAGTATCATGACCGGTTCAGCAACCATTCTGTCCAGCTCCAGATCATCCGGGCGCTGTATGCCAGGAACACCCGGTTCGCCATCGGCATGGAGATGTTCCAGCGGCCTTTCCAGAAGACCTTGGATGACTATGTCAGCGGCGCCATCGATGAGCGGGAGTTCCTGAGCCAGGTCGAGTATTACAAGCGATGGGGTTTCGACTACAACCTGTACAAACCGATCCTTGATTTTGCCCGGCAGGCCCGGGTCCCGGTCGTTGCGCTTAACCTGAGAAAAGAGATCACCGAAAAAGTGTCCAAAGAAGGCATGGACGCGCTCACCGATGAGGAACGGAAGGAACTTCCGCGGGAGACCGATTTCTCCGACGAGGACTACCGTCATCGCATCCGGCAGGTCTTCGACCAGCACAAGGGCGCGGACTCGAAGAACTTCGATTTCTTCCTGCAGGCGCAGGTCCTCTGGGACGAGACCATGGCCGAGTCGATCGATGCATATTTCAAAAAGAACCCTGACCACCAGATGGCGGTGATCGCCGGAGGCGGCCACCTGGTCTTCGGTACAGGCATCCCGAAGCGGACCTTCCGGAGGAACGGCCTGTCGTACACCATCATCCTGAACGACGTCGATATCGAACGGGACATCGCCGATTTTGTCATCTTTCCTCAGCCCCTCGACGGCATGACGGCGCCGAAGCTCATGGCCACCTTCAAGGAGGAGAACGGGCGGATACTCTTCAATGATTTCGTACAGGAGAGCCCGGCCAGGGCGGCCGGGATCAGGGCCGATGACCTGCTGGTTTCCCTGGACGGTGTTGCCGTCAAGTCCATACCGGACATCAAGACGGCTCTTTTCTTCAAGAACAAAGGCGATAGTATGAAGGTAAAAGTCGTCCGAAAGCGGTTCCTGCTGGGAGAGAAGGAGATGGAGTTCGAGGTGAAGCTGTAAGGGGCAGTCGAGGGGCAGTCGTGAGGCAGTCGTGAGGCAGTCGTGAGGCAGTCAGGAGTTGACTGAATCTTAACTGCAGTTAGACTGCTTTATGACGGCTGTATGACTGACGTTAGACTGACGTTCGACTGCCTTATGACCTGCATCATATCTTTTTTTCCGCCGAGAGGTATAATAAGAACATGGGAATATTCAGTGAAGGCTGCCCCGGCAGCTCAGAGATACGCACCCCGAAGCCGGAGGATATCCGTTGCCAGAAGTGCGGCGAAAAGATGGAGATCTGGACCGACGAGCCGGATTCGGCGTGCAAGAAGTGCGGCCATATCAATTCCCGGCCCATGGGCACGTCCTGCGTCGAATGGTGCGCCTTTGCCAAGGACTGCGTCGGCGCCGAGAAGTATGAACGGCTCATGAAGGCCGCGAAGAAGTGATCCGCATACCCAGTGCCGGAAGAGCTTCCGTTCCTCCACATTGCTCCCCTTATACCGTTCACCCCTGACCCCTGATCCGTCCCCTTCCTCCTTGCAATTTCCCACAATCTGGAATATCGTTAACACTATCGTAACGCCCTCTATCATGACGAGAATGTTCATAACAACGAAACTCCTTTTCCTCGCGGCAGGCATCCTGGTGATCACGAGCCAGGCACATGCCGCAAAGGTCGAGTTCGTGAAGGAGCACACCTACCGGGCAGGCGACATGGACAGCAAGGTGTCGAGCCGGGCCATCGCGCTCATGGAGGTGAAGCGGGCGCTCCTGGAACAGCTGGGCACCTACCTGGTGAGCGAGACCGAGGTCAGGAACTTCCAGATGACGAAGGACCAGATATCCCTGCTTACCGCCGGGATCGTAAGCGCCGTGATCCTCGACGAGAAATGGGACGGGAAGGAATTTTGTCTGAAAGCGAAGCTCGTTGTGGACCCCCAGGAGGTGGCGGAGCGCGTCAAGGCCATGAGCCATGACCGGGAGCGGACGCGGGAGCTCGAGGAGGCGAAGCGGAAGCGGGACCAGGCGCTCCGGGAGGTCGAGCGGCTCAAGAAGGACATGGGGCTGGCACGGCCGGACATCCAGGGCCAGATGGAGCGGCAGGCGGACTATTCGCGGGCCGTGCAGGAACTGGGCACCGACGACTGGTACTCCGGTTTTCGTTTTCTGATGAAGGACGGCAGTTCCTTCATCTGGACGAACTACGAGGAGTCCGCTGACAGCTACTGCACCCGGCTCAACGCGGGCCGGATCTGCGTACCCATGAAGGACGTTGCCTCGATCAAGCAGGGGGCCTACCCGGAGAACACCGAGGTGATATCCGGAAAAACAACCGATGAGCGCAGCAGGCGGAAGGCAGCGCAGGAATGGAAAGCCACCCAGCGGGACAACGAACGGACGCAGCGGACGATCGAGTGCCGGCGGAAGCTTGACGGTCTGCAGCAGCTTCGTCGCGACTCGGCCGATTACAGGGCTCAGTACGACGACTACCGGAAGGACTGTTCGGGCATGAAGGGCGCTCCCGCGCCAACGCGGAGCGAAAGCCGGACATCGTCCGGTCCCACGCGGTAGAACGGGACGGTGTCCCGATCTTTCCTGTCTGCCGGCCGGTACGATGCATCACTATCTATTGATAGCATGGGATTCTTTGACCGCTTAAAGGGCAGTTCCGGCGCAGGCCGGGGAATATCGCGGCACGTTCGGCTTCGTTGTGCTATATTTATATTTCCTTATGTTTATATATCTTGAACAAGGAGGGTAGTGCCATGAGAAAGGTTCCGGTATTTCTTGTATTGGCAGTAGGTATGCTCCAGTTCGCTTGCGGCGGAGGGGGTGGGGGTGGCGCAACTCCACAAGGCAGAGGTTCCAACACGTTGTTCCTTGCCGTGAAGGATACAACGCCGGCGTTCGCGGCCACCGTATCTGCGGCGCCCAAAATGAAATCGGGCATATTTTCGGCGGCGACGTTCACCGATCCGGCAATGAATCTCGCCTTTCAACTGCTCCGGAACTACACCTATCCAGCCGATGAAGGCAAGATCGACATGACCAATATCTACAAGGTGCTCTTTGAAGCAGGCGGATATCTGGATGATGCGCCGATGCTGTGCTCTTCGATGTCTCTCACGGCCGACAGTTTCATCTCTTCCTATGCCTTCAGTGATTTCCTCAACCATAGCTATAATTGCGGCGGGACGAGGGCTGAATCAGGAGGCTATGGGACCAGCGTCGCATACCAGGCGAGCGGCAGTGACAAATACATGCTGGCAACCTACAAGTGGGCGCCGACCCCGGCCTCGCAGATCACGATCGGCGCGATACAGGCCCATTTTGACAGCACGACCAAGGATGTTCAGCTGACCTTTGCTCAAACCGTAAGCTACCCGCCAAGCGGCGGTTTCGTTACACGCACTACGATCTCGGGGAATAGCGCCACCCATGCATTTGAACTTAAGATCGCCTTGGACAATGGCAGCGGAACAGGAAAATCGATCGTCGGCAAGGGTGTTTCACAAGGAGCAGGGCAATACTTCCTTATGAGGGATGGAGCTAACTACTATTGCCTGCCTGCCGGAGCAACGGAGACGGACCTGAGAAGCATTGCACCAACTGTCGTGGGAGACGTTAGTGTCAACTGCACTACCTACGTAGCTGCTGTCGCAGCTCTTACGCAGTACGATGTAACTAATGCCGCTCACATGCCGAACTTAGATCTGTCCAGCTTTGATCTTGGTGTTGCCGGCACGCCGAAAAAGTACTTAATGTTCCCGTAAAGCCCAGAACGTTATTTTCAGTTCAGCGGCCTGCTATGATAGACTACCAACCAACGGGTGAGGGGCGCGACGACCGCGTCTCTCGCCCGCTCTTATTCCTCCGGTATCGTCGAGGGATACTTACCACCGTGAGTAACAACCCTTCCTCTTACAATCTCCTCATCCCTTCCGGCTTCAGCACCGACGCATCCCCCTCACGCACGAACTCTCTGATCATTGCGACGACCTTGTCGCGTTCCGCGGGCATGCGGACGCGGACGGGAAGATAGTTCGAAGCATGGTTCGCGAAGAACAGACCGCGGGTCATATCGGTGTGCTCAAGCATCTCCGCGAGCTCCGAGAGGATGGAGAAGGCGGAAGGAAGCGCGAACCTGCCATGCCGCTGAAGTTCATACAGCGGCGTCCCTTTTACCACCATGGTTGTCAGCGCTCCCACATAGTCGGGATCGATGGCGGAAAGCAGCTTTCCGGTCAGCCGGGCATGTTCCTGGCTCCTGTCGGCCCCGCCGATCCCGAGCAGGACCGTGACGGAGAGCTTGATGCCCGCATGTTGGACGCGTCGTCCCGCCTCGGCCATCTCTGCCGCGGTCACGCCCTTTTTCATCCAGCCGAGCAGTTCGTCATCCCCGCTCTCGATGCCGAGGTACAGGATGCCGAGCCCTGCCTCCCGGAGCTGCTTCAGTTCTTCCTTCGTTCTTTTCAGGATGTTCTGCGTGTTGGCGTACATGCCGATCCGCTGGAGGCGGGGGAGCGAGGTCCGCAGGAGCGAGAAGAGCGCGAGCAGGTCCGGAAAGGGGGCAGCGAGGCAGTCGCCGTCGGCCAGGAATATCCGCCGTGTGCCCGCACAGTCCGGCAGGCAGCCGCGGATGTCCTGCTCCATCTCGGCGAGACCGCGCACGCGGAAGCGTTTCTGTTTATAGGCAGGACAGAAGATGCACTGATTGTGAGAACACCCGATGGTGTATTGGAGGATCAGGCTGTCGGCCTCGCTGGGAGGCCGTATGACGACGCCTTCATATTCGGGCATGGTGCCTCCCGGTGGATCGGATCAAACCGTCCGCTTTCCGCCGAACGCATCTACGATCTTCTGTACGAACGCGGGCAGCGACGGGTCACGCGCTCCCATGAGGAGAATGCAGTCTCCCGGTCGCGCGTCTGCCTGCAATTTTGCCTGCAGGTCATCGCGACCGCTCACCGCTTCAGCCCGGAATGTCACGGGGCCAAGGCCCTGGATGATATCGTCCGACGAGATGTTCTTTTGCGCCGTGCCTCCGGCATAATAGATCGGCAGGAGATACAACGAGTCCTGCCGCCGGAAAATGTTCTGAAAGGTCGCGATGTATTCATCCTTCAGGAACCGTGTTGGAGCGAACCCGTGGGGCTGGTAGACGGCCAGAATGCGTTCTGAAAGGCCCCGGCTGGCGCGGACAACGGCCGCTATCTTCGCCGGGTTGTGCGCGAAGTCGTCGACCACATGAACGTTCTGCTTCGTCGTGGTCACGAAGAAACGCCGCGCCACGCCTTCATACATGGATACCGCATCGGCAAGCGCCTCCGGTTCGCATCCGAAATGCTCGCATACGCACAGCGCGGCGCTAAGGTTCTCGAGATTGTGATCTCCCGGGAGCGGCAGATGATATTCAACGCCGTTCTTCACCAGCTTGACCGATGTCGGCAGGAGCTCCTCATGGTCCGGCCGCCACGAGCCAGAACCATTCCGGCCGAAGCGTACGGTCGCGGGAAGGGAAGCGAGGACCGGATCGTCGGCATTGGAGGCCGTCCAGGGGGTGTTCGCCGCAAGCGTCTTGAACATCTTCGTTATCTCTTCGATGGTCTTGTGGTCTTTGGAGACGTTCAGGATGACCGCGGCCTCGGGACGATACTTGACCAGCGTTCCGTCGCTTTCATCCGCCTCCACCACCAGGAGATCGGAGCCGCCGTTCCAGGCATTGCCGATGAGCCCCTGCCTCTCGAGCCTGCGCAGGTTTGCGCCGCTCAGGAGGGAGGGCGACTGTCCGCATGCGGTCAGGAACTCGAATATCATCGCGGTCACCGTAGACTTGCCGCTGGTACCGGCGACGGCAATGGTCCGTTTCGTCTCGATGACAGAGGCAAGCAGGTCGGAGCGATGGATGAGGGGAATGTCCCGGTCACGCGCTGCGGCGATGTCGGGATTTGAGTCCTCGATCGCCGTCGAGACGCAGACGACATCGGTATCCGCGCCGACACCTGAACCGTCCTGCGGGACGACGGCGCACCCAAGTCCTTCCAGCGATCGCCGGATCGAGGAACTGTCTTCGCACGCATGGAAGCGATCGGAACCCGAGACCGTGATGCCCTGATAGCGAAGGTGCTGGGCCAGGGCGCTCATGCCGCTTCCGAAGATGCCGGTGAAATGGACGCTGCGGCACGGGCGTCCGCCGATAACGACGGGCGGTGGGTCGATGTACACGACCGTGCCCTCCCTGACCGTTCCGAACAGCCGGATGATGTCGAGATTGCGCAGGCAGACGCAGCCGTGCGACAGGGGAGTGCCGATCTGGTCCTCGCGGCCCGTGCCGTGGATATAGATGTAGCGCTCATAGGAATCAACGCCCGATCCCTTGTTGATCCCTTCCTCGAGGCCTTCGAGCCGCAGGATGCGCGTCAGGATCAGATTGTCCCCGTTCCGGCTGTGGTCCCAATCCTCGCCCGTGTCCTCGCGGTCCCGGAAGACACGGCCGGGAGGCGCGCCGGCCCCGAACTTCTCCGTGATCCGGTGAACGCCGAGCGGCGTCTTGAGCGAGTTCTCCCGGTTGCCATGGCCGAAGCGGGAGGTTGAGGCGTCGTAGCGCTCGACGATCGTAGCGTTCGTGCAGATGAAGAGCGCCTGTTCCTCGATGGACACGACGAGGTAGAGCTCGCCTGGGTCGGTCAGGAGGGGGCCTATTTTTTTATGAATGCGATGTAATTGGGCAGTTTCCATTGGCTGTTTAAAGAAGCTTCATTCGTATTTAAGTTTGAAGTGATTTTATTGCCATGCATGGACAAAATACAATAAGGTCTAAAGGAAAAACTATTTTCGCGCAAAGACGCAAAGGCGCAAAGAAAGAATAACCCTCAAAATGGAGTATGCCGTGAAAACATCTATAACTAAAGAAAGAGAATTTTCATGTATGTCTTCGCAGTAAATTCTATCGACCATTCTTAAGCTTCAGTCGTTGTCTTTCTTTGCGAGCTTTGCGGCTTTGCGAGAGATAGTCGTTTGTAGTAGTTTTCAGTTTTTCTCGAAAAAAATTGCCACGATGATCAGGTCGCACAGGAAGTTTATTATCCTTCTTACCCCACCCACAATCCGTACACCACGATCAGACCCAGCGCCGGCAGCATGTCGATGGTCTTCGTCTGCTTCAGTTTCAGGAGGTTCAGGCCGATGGCCAGGACGATGATGCCGCCCACACCGTCGATGTTGCTCATCATCCGGGGGGCCGTGAGGAAGGTCAGGTGCTTCGCGAACAGCGTGAGGCCTCCCTGGACCACGAACACGGTGACCGCCGAGAACGCCACGGAAGCGCCATAGTGCGCCGTGAGCAGGAACGCGGCGAAGCCGTCCATGACGGACTTGGTCTGAATGAGCGTCCCGTCATTGGAGAGACCGTCCTTCAGCGAACCGATGATGGTCATGGACCCCACGCAGAACAGCGTGCTCGCCACCAGAAATCCCTCGGTATCGTGCTTCCCGGCGGGATACGCCCCATTCAGCCGCTGCAAGGCGCCGCTGGTCCTGTCCTCCAGCCGCAGGGCGCTTCCGGCGATCGTTCCCAGCGCCAAGCTGAAGACAACAGGGATGACGTCCGTTCCGTTCAGGGCCATTTTCAGTCCCACGTACAGGGTCACCAGTCCCAGCGCGTTGAACACGGCGTCCTTCACCCCGTCGGGGACCTTTTTTCCCGCAAGCAGGCCGAGTACGCTCCCGGCAACAACGAGCAAACTGTTGAAGAGGTATCCTTTCATGGAGCGGTATTATAGCCCCGATCCCGGTCTCCGGGCAAGTAAAAGGAGAAGGAAATTCCTTGATTTATCGTGGTGGTTGGTCTATTATTGTGCGGCCTACAGGGCGATCTGCGCCGGGCAAATCATGATGGACGAAACAGGAGGGTGTACCGTGGTAAAGGTCAACCAGGAAGAACTTGCAGAGAAGATAAAAAAGTTGAAAGCGAAGGCACAAGAGAAGACCACGAAGAGCGCAGGCAAAAGGGGAGACCCCGAAGCGCGCACGGCCATCAAGAAAGTGAAGCGCGCCCAGCGGAAGCTCCGCGTCGCGAAGAAATACAAGACCGGCGGCAAAAAGGCGAAGAAGGCCGCTGCTCCGGCGGCATCCTAACACTGCTATCGTCATTCTCTCGATGAAGCGGCTTGCGTGCTGGATACTCGCTGTCGGCGCCGTGCTCGTCATGGGTTCCTGTGCGGGGAAGGCGAGCCACGACGAACCGGTCCTCTCCGACCTGCCATCACCCGTCTCCCCGCAGGTCCCGGACACCCTCTACCGGGAAACCGGAATGGCCTCCTGGTATGGCAGGGACTTCCAGGGCAGGACCACGGCGAGCGGCGAGATCTTCGACATGAACAGCATTTCAGCTGCACACCGGACCCTGCCGCTGGGGACGGTCCTGAGCGTAACCAACCTCGACAACTTCAAGAGCATCAAGGTCAGGATCAACGACCGGGGACCTTTTGTGAAAGGCCGGGTGCTCGAACTTTCCTTTGGCGCGGCGAAAGAGCTTGGTTTTGCCTCGCAGGGCACGGCACGGGTGAAGCTGGAGAGCCTTGAAGCTGTCAGAGACCCCGCGGTGTTTACGGTCCAGGCCGCGGCCTTTGCGGAAGAAGACAACGCCAGGACCCTCAAGACCCGGCTCCAGAGGAAGTATGAGACGGTGTACATCGTTTCCCATGAGTCGAACGTGAGTAAGTTCTACCGCGTCCGGGTCGGGGCATACACCAGCGAGGAAAAGGCCGAACGCGTAGCGGGCAAGCTGACCCTGGACGGGCTGGAACCGGTGGTGGTGAGGAAGGACTGAGAAATTCAGGAGTCAGGAGTTCTTCCTCGTTATCAGAGGAATTTTGATGGGCATTGATCGGTGACGAAGGTTTTTTCGTTCGTGCGGTATATCACCTGGAGAATGGTGCAATGAAGATAACAGTCAAGACCGGAAAACTGGAAACCATCAGGACCGACGCGGCGGTCATCATGATCGTTGAAGGCGAGAAGCCGGGTCCTGTTGCCGCGCGCGTGGATAAAGCGCTCGGCGGGATGGTCCAGAGGCTGATCAAGCGCGGCGAGTGCACCGCCAAGCCCGGCAGCGTTTGCCTCCTGTATCCCGAAGGGAAGATCGCGGCTGAGCGGCTTATCGTGGTCGGGCTCGGCAAACGTGCCGACCTTACCCTTGACCGGCTTCGCCTTGCCGCGGGGAAAGCGGCTGCAGCGGGCCGCAGCGCCGGAGCGAAGAACATCGTTGTTGCACCGGAAGGATCATCGTTCGATCCCGCTGAGGCCGGACAGGCACTGGCCGAGGGCAGCACGCTCGGTCTGTACCGGTTCCTGAAATACAAGTCCAAGGACAAGAACAACGGTAAAAAAGAGATCGCGTCGATCACGGTCCTCATGGAAAAGGCCTCCGCTGCCGGCGCGTTCCAGAAGGGCGTCCGGACCGGCGAGATCATCGCGGCCCAGGCCGCCCTGGTACGCGACATGGTCAACTCGCCGTCCGCCGATATGACCCCGACGGACATCGCCGGGATCGCGAAAGGACTGGCGAGGAAACACCGCTTGAAGGTCCAGGTCCTGGAGCGCGACCGCATGCGGAAGCTCGGCATGGGCGCGCTTTTGGGTGTGGCGTCGGGCAGCGTCCAGCCTCCCAAGTTCATCATCGCGGAGTACCGCGGCGGCGGGAAGAGGCCTTTCGTCGCCCTTGTCGGAAAGGCCATCACCTTTGATTCCGGCGGCATCTCCATCAAGCCGTCGGACAACATGGACAGGATGAAGGACGATATGAGCGGCGGCGCGGCAGTGCTCGGTGCCATCGCGAACGCGGCCGCGCTCAAGCTCCCGCTCAACATCGTGGCGCTCGTTCCGGCAACGGAGAACATGCCGAGCGGCAGCGCCTACAAGCCCGGCGACGTGCTCCGGACGATGTCGGGCAAGACCATCGAGATCATCAACACCGACGCCGAGGGAAGGCTCATCCTTGCCGACGCCCTGGCCTATGCCTGCCGGTACAAACCGGCGGTGATCGTGGACATCGCGACCCTGACCGGCGCCTGCCGGATCGCCCTGGGCCAGGAAGCGACGGGGATGGTCGGCACAAGCGAGAAGTACAAACAGAAGATGCGCGCGGCGGGGGAGAAGACCGGCGAGCGCGTCTGGGAGCTGCCGCTCTGGGACGGCTACCAGGACCTCATCAAGAGCGACATTGCCGACATGAAGAACGCCGGCGGCAGGGACGGCAGCGTCATCACCGCGGCCTGCCTGCTCTCGAAGTTCGTGGAGAAGTATCCCTGGGTCCACCTCGACATCGCTTGCACTGCCTGGACCGACAAGGACCGCCCCTACACGCCCAAGGGCGCGACCGGCATCGGCTGCCGGCTGCTGACGCAGTTCCTGCGCGACTACGCGGCAGGTGCTAAGTAACAAGCACGACCGGTAACGGATCCCGCTCAGACTCCCTTTCTTTTGCGTTATTGCTCCTTGTTCGCACGCAAACATCGTTATATTTTCAGCTGCCTTTCAACCAACCACACCGTCCTGTGTCATATCCTCAGTACATCAATGATCCCCACACTCTCCAGGGGAGGGGAGCACGGTTGGGGAATAAGGAGGAAGTGGCATGAAGAAACTGGCCGGTATTGTTATGGCAGGTGTTGTGGTGATGGTGTTTGCATCGGTTGTGTTCGGCCAGCCATGGCAGGGCTGGAAGGACTGCGGCGGCTGGTGCCGGGAGAGCGGCGGCGGTCCGGGCGGAGGACCGGGCAGGATGTATGACCCGGCCAGGGCCGAGACCGTGCAGGGCGAGGTCACGGCGGTCGAGAAGATCGGCGGCGGACGGAGGATGGGTCCGGGCATCGGCCTGAAGCTCAAGACGGCATCGGGCGAGATGACCGTCCACCTGGGACCACAGTGGTACATCGAGCAGCAGGGCGAGGTCCCGATCAAAGCGGGCGACATCGTCGCGGTGAAGGGCGTCAAGGCGTCGAGAGGCGGGACGGAGTTCTTCCTCGCCGGCGAGGTGAAGAAGGGCGGAGACGTCCTGAAACTTCGCGACGAGAGCGGTGTGCCGCTCTGGGCAGGCTGGCGACGGGGCGGTCCCGCGCTGAAGTAGCGTCTCCGACTGCACGCGTAAACCAGATGGCATGCGGCCGGTCCGAGCTCTATCGGGCCGGCCCTTTTTGTGCCTGAAGGACGCGTATAAAATCCTTGACTCTTTCCCGCGGTGCCCCTACAATGACTGCACTTTGAGCGGCACAGGCGGACTATGTACCGGGAAATGACCTATGCCGATGCCGTTTCGGGCGTCGAAAAACACATCACCAAAGGCCGATTCGCGAAAGCGGACATCTTCATTGCCGCGTATCGGGGGCAGCGCTTCATCGTCAAGGACTTCGGGAAGCGGGGGGTCTGGGAGCGGAACCTCATCGGCCGTATCGTCATCGGCCGCGAGTCGAGGGCGTACGAGGTCCTCGCCGGCATTGAGGGCCTTCCCGCCCGGTTCAAACGGCTGTCGCCCTACGCGCTGGCCATAGAATATCTCGAAGGCAGGGACCTCGGGGGCGTGGAGCGCCACGAGATCGGGCCGGGGGTCATCCGGCAGTTCGAACGGATCATCAATGATCTCCATGAGCGCGGGTGGGTCCATCTCGATCTCCAGCGGCGGTCCAACATTCTTTTGGTGAACGACCGGGTGTTCGTTGTGGACCTGGCCTCTGCGTTCCATCCCGGAGGGGTTCCCCTGATAGGGCGTTGGCTGGTCCGTCTCCTGGGATTTGCCGACCGGCTGTCGCTCATCAAGATGAAGACCATCTTCGCTCCGGAACTGCTTACGCCCGATGACCGGAGACTGATCCGGATACGGAACCGCTTCATGCCGACGAACTGGGAACTGTAAGGCGGATGCGGACAACTTCTTTGACACTGAAGAAGCGGATTTTTAAGACGATAAAGGCGGATGGATCAATCAAGTCCTGATGCTTCTCGCAATTCTTTGGTTTTGCAGTATCCGCCGTTATCAGATTTCTATCAGTGTCGCCTAGAGGCGCCTACTTTTGGAAATCAGTGTCAAAGGTTCTTTGTGGACCGGGGAACAGATATAAGGAGACGCACATGGCAGTGAAGGACACCGTACAATACAAATTGACAAAGGTGACGACGAAGACGGTCCTCGCCGGCATCGTGGGCATCGTCATGTTCTTTCTGGCGAAGGACAAGCACCTTGCCCCTGTCTGGTTCATCCCTGGCGCCGTGGTCACGATATTCGGTGAATGGCTCCGGCTCTGGGCCGCAGGCCACCTCCGGAAGAACAAGCAGCTGACCACGACGGGCCCCTACTCGTACGTGAAGAATCCCCTCTACATCGGCACGCTGCTCATCACCGTGGGTTACAGCGCCATGGCCATGAACATATGGATCATGGTCGCGGGCTTCGTCTGGTTCTTCATCTACTACGCGCCGTACAAGAAGAAGCAGGAGAACGAGAAGCTCATCGGCAGTTTCGGCGCGGCCTGGACCGAGTTCGACAAGGCCGTGCCGGACTACCTCCCGCGCCTCACCCCGTACCCCGGCAGGGGAACGAACCGCTGGAGTTTCGAGGTCGTGAAGAAGAATTCCGAGCACGAGACCGCCGCCGCTGTCTTTGTCGGCTTCGCCGTCATGCTGTACCTGCTGGTGCGGTAACGACCTCAGGCTTCCCCGTGCCGCCCTCGGCGGTCCTGTCCTGATTGACGGGGAACGCGCTGTTTGGGATACTCGCATCACCCTGGTCTGAAGGTGTGATCCGCAATGAACAGTGCCCAGATCCTCGGTTATCCCCTGCTGCTGCTCTCCGGGCTCGAGCTATTTCTCGGCCTCCTGCTCCTGAAGCAGAACCCCCGCAACAGCCCCGTCAACAAGGCAACCGCGGCCTGTGCCTTCGCGGCTGGCCTCTGGTCCCTCAGTTCCGCCTTCATGTACATCCGCGTTTCCCTCGGGATGGACTTCATCTTCTTCGCCCGTGCGAGCTGGATAGGGTGGTTCACGGTCCCCACGGCGCTCCAGACCGTCCTGTTCCTGAGGGATGAACAAAGCCGCAAGGCACGCATGACGGGGTATGTCCTGTATCCGTTCTGGTTCGCGGTGCTCTTTCTCTGCCTGTTCACCAACCTGATCGTCACGGACGGCTATGTGCCGATCCCGTACAGCAACAGCCCCGGCCCGCTTGAGATGTATTTCCGCACGGCCGGCGGCCTGATGGTGTTCTGGCTCATCTTTGAGATCTTCCGGCTCAGGCGGCAGGTCACGGGATACCGGCGCTCCCAGCTCAGCTATTACCTCTATGGCACGATCATCTTCGGGACCAGCGGCGCCGTTATCGGCGGGTTTCTGCAGTTGTTCACCGGGCAGGGGCTTGAGCCGTCGCTCAGCGCTTACGCCAGCTTCCCTTGGATCCTGATGATCTTTTACGCCATCTCCCGGCACCGTCTTTTCGACATCCGTCTCATCTTCTCCCGCACAGTGTTCATCCTGTTCCTGTCGTTCTTCATTTCCGCGCTGCAGTTCCTGCTTTTCAAGATACTGGAGCCGGTGGTGGGCGCCGTTACCTCCATCTTCATCTCAGTTCCGATCATCGGGGTCATTTTCTTTGCCACGCCGCTCAGCAGGAACGTGCAGCAATGGATCAACGACCTGGTGCTGGGCGGCCGGTATCAGTATCAGAAGATGCTGAAGGAATCGGCCAACGCCATGATCACCATCCTGCACCGCGACGAACTCCTGCGGTATATCGTCGAAAGCGTCCGGAACGGACTGGGGGTCAAGGAAGCTCTCCTGTACCTGGCAGGGCCGAACGATGTCTATTCCACGCGCCACTGTGCCGAGGTCAATTCGGACACACTTGATGGGTGCGTCCTTCCGCACAATATTGTGGAGTGCCTCAGGGACGCCGGACAGCCGATCATCAGCGAGGAGCTGGCGATCGGCGCACCCGCTGCGGGCGGCCTGGTGGAGACGATCGGAAGGATACGGGCGGAGCTTATCCTCCCGCTGACCTCCAAGGGACAAATGCTGGGCGTGCTGACCCTCGGGAAGCGGCAGAACGGGGAACCGTACCTCCAGAGCGACATCGACGTGCTTCAGACGGTCGCTGGTCACGCGGCAGTTGCCATCGAGAATGCCCATTTGTTCGAAGACGCCGGAAAGGCCCGGGCGAACCTCCGGGAGAGCGAGAATATATTTCGCACCCTGGCGGAAACGACGACTGCCGGCATCTTCATCCTCCGGCCAGACCGGATCATCTATGCCAACAAGGCCAGCGCTCGTCTAAGCGGATATGGCATCAATGAGCTGCTGACCATGAGCCCGTGGGTCATCATCCACCCGGAGTACCGGAGCGCTACGCGCGAGCGCGCGAGAGCCATCCTGCAAGGTCAGCAGGTATCGCCTCAGAACGAGTTCAAGTTCATCACCAAGGCGGGGATGGAACGGTGGGCGTTGTCCACCTCGGCGGCCATCGATCTGCAGGGGGAACCAGCCCTCATTACGACCCTCGTGGATGTCACGGACCTCAAGATGGCGGAAGAGGAGCGGGCCAAGCTGTACCAGGAGAACGAGAAGTACTATCGCGAGCGGATCGCAGAGCAGGAACGGTTTGGCGCCGTCTTAAGCACGACAAGCGACGGATTCTGCATTGTGGCATCCGGCAACCGGTTCCTGTACGTCAATGATGCCTGGTGCCTGATGCTGGGGTACACGCGCGATGAAATGCTGGCGAAGTCGATCCTCGATATGGACGTCCAGACGTCCCCGGAACTTATGGAGCAGCAGCTCCAGAACATTCGCGAGCAGGGGCATGGTCTCATCGAGACCCGGCACAAGCGCATGGACGGCACGGTGATCGATGTCGAGATCAGCGTCAACTATTATCGCACGGAAAATGTGTTTTTCGCGTTCATCCGGGACATCACGGAACGCAAGCGGTCCGAGCGAGAGCGTGACCGGATGGTTGCGGAGAAGGAAAAGATCCTGAAGGACCTTCATGACGGCATCGGCGGGCTGACGTCGAACATCAACCTGCTGGCCGAGCTGGCGCGGAAGAACGATGATCTTCAGGCGGTCAGAAATTCGCTGGGAACGATCTCCGAACTGTCCCGTGAGAGCCTCTCGGAGATCCGCTCGTTCATTCAAAGCCTCGACGCGAAGGAACTGAGCTGGCACGCGATCGCGGCCGAGTTCCGGAGCCTGGGGAACACGATCATCGTGCCGCATGGCATGGCGTTCTCGCTCAACGCACAGTTGGGAAAGCAGATCGGCGGACCAAGCAGCACGGTCAGCATGAACCTGTTCCGGATCTACAAGGAATCGCTGGCGAACGTCATCAAGCACGCGAAGGCATCAGCGGTAGACGTGTCATTTATCGTCGATAGTGGACGGGCGATCCTCGATATCCGCGACAACGGCATCGGACTGGACGGCAGTCGGGTAAGCGGAAGGGGGCTCCCGAACATGAAGAGCCGCGCCGGGGAAATGGGCGGGTCCCTCGCCGTCACCTCGGACAACGGGACCCGGATCCGCGTCGAACTGCCCATACCCTGAAAATACCCCATCGGAACGCTGGCTTTTCACCGGCATGATGTGTTAGAGTCCTGATTATGAAGATCTCGATCGTAGAAGATGACGTCCTGCTGCGCGAAAACCTCAAACTGCTCCTGAGCGGCGAGTCGGGGATCTCCGTGGTCAGTGCCTATGGATCGGCCGAGGAGGCCCTGGCCGGGATCAAACGGGCGCGTCCCGACATACTGCTGGCCGATATCGGCCTTCCCGGCATGTCGGGCATCGATCTCATCAGGAAGGTGAAGGACCTGATGCCGGACCTCGAGATCATGGCGCACACGGTGTTCGACGACCGGGAGACCGTCTTTTCGGCCATCAAGGCGGGGGCATCGGGATATATCCTGAAGGGCAGCACGCCGCGGGACCTGATCGACGCCCTGCACACCCTTGCCAAGGGTGGATCTCCCATGAGCCCCAAGATCGCGCGCAAGGTGATCCGTGAGTTTCAGGATGAAGGGGTCGATGAGCAATACCTCCTGAGCCACCGGGAGATAGAGATCGTCAGGGAGGTCGAGAACGGCCTGACCTACAAGGACATCGCAACAAAGCTCGGCATCAGCCCGCATACCGTCCATACCCATATCAAGAACATCTATGAAAAGCTCCATGCGAAGGACCGGCCGGAGGCGCTGGTCGCCGCAAGAAGGAAGGGGATCATTTAGCAAGTTATTAATGAAATTCTTGCCAAAATGGCAGAATTGTTGGTAACGTCTTGTGGTTACGATGCCCGTATCGTCAAACGTCTTTCGGGTAACGGTAATGCAAAAAGACCGAATAACGTAACCACTGGACGAAACGGGCGTCGTCACCGTTACCATAACCTTTTGGTTCCCCGCACCTTGTCAAAGAAATAGGACGCGGGGCTCTGCCGGCCTGCCCCGACTAGTCGGGGCTTGTCCGGGTTAGGACAGACGACAGACAGCAGACGAAAGACCTTGATCCACTATGAACTCTGACGGTCTGATGTCTGTCATCTGATCAACCCTCCCGTCGCAATCCGCTTTATCCCCATCCCCCGAAAATACCCTGACCGGGCGATTCCGTTCCCGTCGGAAATACTGTAATCTTCTGCATCAATATGAACGCATGGGCAGGAGGCCGGCTGTACGGAACGGAATGAAACATTCTCCCCAAGATACGCTCTATCCCTGGCTTGAGTCACGAGAGGAACTGCTCTGGTCCGGACGTCCTGACCCGCTTCGCATGGCAAGGGCACGGATAGGGATCTCCCTGGCCGGGCTGGCAGTCGTGCTTCTTCTTTCTCTTACCCCCCTGCGGCAGTATTTCACGCCCATCTCACCCACTACCAGCGAGGCATTGTCGTACAGCCAGAGTGATATCCATTTTGTAGAGGCCATACCCTTTTCTTTGTTCCTGACCGGTCTTCTCCTTTTTTTACAGCCTTTCGCGGCATATTACTATGCCGGCCGGACGACCTATGCGGTGACCGGAAAGCGGTTGCTCATGGTCAGGAAGGACCTGCTGGGGATCCTGGTAAAGACCGCCCGGTATGATGCCATTGAGGACCCGATCCTGAACCAGCGCGTGGGCGGGACCGGTGATATCTTCTTTTTTCGCAAAGCGAGCATCCCCGAGAATGGACGCGGACCATCGCCTCTGACAAAGTTCCAGGGGATACGGGATGCCGAGCAGGTCCTTCAACTGATCCGCGGCCGGCTCCCCGTTCCCAGCGACAGACTGGCGCCGGCCGAACCGGTGCAGGATTATCTGCAACTCCTGGTCCGGGGGGAGAGACGACTTGATGACATTCATGACCGGTAGCCGGATCCGGGATCGAGAGCATTCCCTCTGGCCTGCTCCGGGTACGCATAGGCATTTCGATCTTTCCCTTGCTGCTTGCTGACTTCCTTAGTACGGTCTGCACCGACACCGCCCGCGTAATTCCGCCTTGACTCCTGTTGCAACAAGATGCATACTATATTCCCTTAGGATGCATGCCGGGAGCCTGCGGCAGGAGCGGCGGAAATGGCAAAGTTCAATTCTCATGAAGAATACGATGACTGGCGGTCCCGGCAGGCGCTCAAGCGGCAGGGGGCAAAAGATCTGAAAAAGATGGACGCGGAGCGCCCCGCGTACGTTGCTGACACAAAACGCGCGGGCATCGGTATCACAGGATACCTGGTCCTTGCCGTGGCCGGCATCGTCTGCGCTCTGTACCTTACCGCGTCCGGCAGGGAATTTCTGGGAAGGATCGCGACCTTCATGTCGCGGATCATGCGCTGATATGCACGACCCGCTTATTTCATGACAGCGAAGCAGTATTTTGAAATGCATGTCCATACCCAATAAAGAACAGTACATCAAAGAGAACCGGGAGCGCCTTTTCAAGCTCTGGCTGGTGCGGTCGTGCTTCTACGGTTCTTTCCTGTTCCTCATGTTGAGCGGCCTCGATTACCTCGCTACACCGGAGAACTTCAGGACCTTCTTCTTCTACCGCGTCTTTATCGCTCTCCTGCTGGCGGCGATCGCGTTCGTTGCCAAAGAGACCGATCTCTGGGGAATACGGTTCCATCAGGCGATCGGCGCCTTCGGCGTCGCCGCGTCCGCCGGGACCATCGAGCTCATGATCCTGCAGTTCGGCGGACACAACTCACCCTATGCCGCGGGACAGATCCTTCTCGGTGTTTGCGTCCTGGGTTTCCTTCCTGCATGGATGTCCTTCCATACGGTCAGCGCCCTCCTCATTTACGGCATCTATTTCGTACCGATCATGCTTTTCGATCATGCGGGTCGGTCCGCAACGTTCGTGAGCGCCAATGGTTTTCTCATCGCGGCGCTTGCCTCCTCACTGGTCCTCCGGTTCCTGAGCGAACGCACCCTCGAAGGGGAGCTGACCCTCCAGTACGACCTTGTGCAGTCCGAGCAGAAGTACCGCGACCTCTTCGAGCATGCCATCGATCCCATCTTTGTGGTCGATCAGGACCTGCGGTATGTCGACGCCAACCGGAAGGCCGTGGAGATGAGCGGCTATTCTAAGGAAGAACTTAAACGGAGGACCATCCTGGACATGGTCCCGCCCGAGCAGGTTCCCCGGTCCAGCGCCGAGATCGAAAAGCTCCGGCAGCGCGGCGCCTACGAGAAGTTCGAGGGCAAGATGGTCAGAAAGGACGGCAGCCTGCTCGATATCGAGGTGAGCTCAGCGGCGGTCATCAGGGACGGGAAGATCGTCGGCTCCCATGATTTCGTGCGGGAGATCACGGACCGGAAACGCTTCCACGATGAGTTAAAGCGGTCGAATGAGGAGTTGGACCAGCACGTGCGGGAGCGGACCGCGGCCCTCACCGAGATGAACCGGGTGATGGAGCGCGAGATCGCGGAGCGCCGGAAGGCGGAGCAGAGGATCGGCGAACAGCTCGAGCGTCAGCGGGCGCTCTCCGCCGTCGAGAGCGCGATCGCATCGAGCCTCGACCTGAGCCTTACCCTGAATGTGTTCATCGAACAGGTCATGTCCCAGCTTCGGACGGACGCTGCGGCGGTCCTGCTCTATGATCCCGAGCTCCAGGAGCTGACCTTCGCGGCCGAACGCGGCTTCCGGTCGAACCGCATCAAGAAGGTCACCGTGCGCTCCGGCCAGAGCCTCGCCGGCAGGGTGATCGCGCTGCGCGAGAAGATCATCATACCGGATTTCGAGCGCGAGGACAGCCGCTACCCCATGCCGGAAGGATATTCGTTCAAGAATGCCTTCATGGTGCGGGAAGAGGGCTTCCGCTCCTATGTGGGTGTGCCGCTTCTCGTGAAAGGGCAGGTGAAAGGGATCATCGAGATCTTCCACAGACATGCTCAGGAGCCTGCGGGCGAGTGGCTCGAGTTCCTCGAGGCGCTCGCCCGCCAGGCGGCCATCGCCATCGACAACGCGACCATGTTCGAACAGCTCCAGCGGTCCCACGGGGAGATCATCCACGCCTATGATATGACCATCGAAGGGTGGTCACGGGCCCTTGATATCCGCGACAACGAGACCCACGGCCACTCCCAGCGGGTCGCGGCCCTGACGATCATGACCGCCGAGATCCTGGGGATCAACGGAAAGGAGCTGATCAACGTCCGGCGCGGCGCGCTGCTCCATGACATCGGCAAGCTCGGCGTGCCCGACAGCATCCTGTTGAAGCCCGGCAAGCTGACCGATGAGGAGATGGCCATCATGAAGCGCCATCCGACGATCGCCTATGACATCCTCTCGCCGATCCCGTTCCTCCGGGAGGCGCTTGATATTCCCTACCTGCACCACGAGAAATGGGACGGCAACGGCTACCCGAAGGGCCTGCTGGGGGAGGCGATCCCCGTGCCGTCGCGCATCTTCGCCGTCATCGATGTCTGGGACGCGCTCCGTTCGGACCGGCCGTACCGTGCGGCGTGGAGCGAGGAACGGATCGTTGAATATCTCAAGGCGGAGCGGGGGAGGCATTTCGATCCCGAGATCGTCGATGTGTTCCTCGCAAAGATCCTTCCCGTCGCGGCTTATTGATCCCTCCATAACTGACGGCAGCGTCTCGCTGACTGTTCGATCTTATCGTTTGGTCGGTTCGGAAACAGATTCAGGTATGATACATACAAGCTCTGTAAAGTGCCCGAGACTGCAGGTGGACGAAGGCGCATGTTTTACGGTGAAGAACGTCGGAAAGCCGTGTGAGGATGTCCCTTGGACTGCCTTTCATCGATCGGTACGGAGAGGCCGGCGAGTTTCAGCTTACAGCAGCGGTGAGAAGCGGGGCGTCGAGTAAAGTCCATTCTGTAATCGAATACTGTTAGGAAAAATGTTTACGTCTTCCTGTTGTCTCCGATCGCAAACATTGCCGCGGATGTTCGGTTATCAACTCCCAATTTCTGATAGATCCTTTCCAGATGAATCTTGACCGTTCCCGGGGCAATATTCAATATCCTGGCCACATCCGCATTGGTTTTCCCCCGGCTTACCCAGTAGAGAACGTCTTCCTCCCGGTACGTCAGGCCATGGGTCTTCATTGACGTGCTTGAATGCTCCAAAGCAGCAAAAGCCTGTTGTGCCTTTGCAAAGGATTCCGCATTTTTGTGTGCTTGAACGATGTGAGGCCGGATAAGGCTTAAGAAGAGCCGCTCTTCTTCAGAAAAGTCTCGCTTGTCCCGGTTAAAGGAAAGGGTTGCGTACCCATCCCGGTCCGGCAAAAGAGCTATCACCAGCTGATATTCAACCCCGTTTGGACGGAAAAATTCATTAAATACCGTAAGCGACCGGAATTGACGGTCTGTAAGAACATCCGATATCCTGGCTGTAGTAGTTTGCGGAGACTGTTTAAAATCGGGGTAGCGCTTCTGCACTGCTTTCTCTATATCTTCTCTGAATCGATGCGGTCCGAGCTGTTCAGCGTGCATGAAGTTGGTAAGCGGGTGTTCGTGCATGAAGCTGCCAAAGGCCTCCAACTTATCCCATTTCCTGCAGGACGCTATCCCTTTATACGCTATTTTTTGTTTCTTCCGGCTGATCCTGGCGTATGAGGTCACGCACGAAGGAATCATTTTTGACGTTGTCGATACGATATGGGCCGGAAGGGCAGCGCTGTCCAGGTTGGAGTACATTTCCTGAATGCAGTCGAGTAACTTTTGAACGTTGTCCGATGTCAATTGAACCATAGGTTGCTCCCTTCGCGCTCTATGCCGAACAGCATATAGCAATTTAATCCATTCTGTAGTTTAATGTCAACTGCATTGAATCAACCCAAAGAATCTCCGGTTTTTAGCGCAAAAACGCATCCGGACCATGCTTGCTCCCGGTAGCAGATCATCTAACGTTACAATTATGTACCCCGAAAATACCCATTCGGAAATATTGACTTCATGTTTCGTTTGGCTTACAGTACAGCAACGTTACAGAGTATTGCAGATTGTAAACTTGTTCCGGACGTACAGCAACGCACTACGCAGCACGGTATAACGGTATAGCAGAAAACACCCTTTTTACGATCTACCAACATTGACCAAGGGGTAATCATTCTGGAACGCTTTCGCTTTAATGATGGACCAGCAACGAAAGTAGTGTGGCCGGGCATGCGAGTGACTGCAACCACCAACGTTAAATCGTTCTTCCGATTGATGCTGCGTATCTGCGCCCTTGCCTTGTTCATTCAGACCGGGTCCGCTTCTCCTGCGTTCGGTGCATCCCTTACCATAGGAAATGATGTTGTCGTCGAGGGCGGGGCATCAAGCCGGCTCGTCGTGCGGGACACGCTTGTTGCGGGACGGTCCTTGTTCACCAGCGTCACCGCCACACCCGCGCCCGGGGATTGGCTTGGCATACAGGTCTTCGGCTCATCGTTCGGGACGCAGTTCAACAACAGTATCATCGAGTACGCGGCTGACGCGGGCCTTGAGATCCACGGAGCAGGACCGTTCTTCAATGGATTTTCGAGCAGGAAGAACAGCGGCGCAGGCATCAAATTGGTGTCGGGAGCTTCATCGACCATAGACGGCGCCGTTATTGTGGACAACAGTGTCGGGATCCTGACCGACGGCAAGGCGCGTCCCACCGTTCAGAACTCGTTCATTTCCGGAAACAGCCTTGGATTTTTCAACAACGACCCGACCACGATCATAACCTCCATCAACAACTGGTGGGGGCATCCTACCGGTCCGCTTGACGCATCCAACGACACATCCACCGGCGGGTTCTTCAATCCCGCCGGTCTCGGCAATCCCGTATCAGACGCGGTCAACTACACCCCCTGGCTCCTGACCATCCCGATCCGAAGCACGGCGTTCAGCATCGTGCAGGGCCCGGTAACGGAATCCCGGGACATCACGCTCCAGCTCACCTGTTCGACCTGCGCGGAATACAAGGCAAGCGAGAACCCCTCGTTTGCCGGCTCCTCGTTCCAGCCCTTTACCGGCCAACCACCGTTCACGCTCTCCAGCGGGGACGGGGTCAAGACCGTGTATGTCCAGTACCGGGCCGCCACCGGCAACACCGGCGGCGATGCATCCGCTTCCATCACGCTGGACACCGCCGGTCCGTCCCTTGCTGTAACGAATCCTGCCGCCGGCAGCACCATCACCCGGCCGATCTCCATCGACGTCACCGCAAGCGATCCATCGGGAGTGGCGACCGTGGAATATTATATCGACAGTCTTCTCGTTGCCACGAGGACGACGGGCAGCAGCAGCTACGCCTGGGATGTGACCGCGGCAGCCGATGGCGGGCATGAGCTTGCAGTACTGGCAACTGATACACGCGGCCATACCACCGCGGATGTTCGCACGGTGACGGTGAGCAAGGCCCCGCCGGGCGCGCCGGTCATAACCTCCCCGGCCGGCGGAACGCAGAGCGGGGGAACCGTCGGCGTAGCGGGAAATGCGGAGGCACTGATATCCGTATCGCTGTTCAAAAATGGTCTGCTGGTCGGTCAGACAACCGCCGACAGCAGCGGGGTGTTTTCCTTCCCAACCGTGACCCTGACGGAAGGGACGAATCTTCTCACCACCACGGCATCGGACAGGTCCGGTTCCAGCGCCCCATCAACGCCGGTCCTGGTCACCCTCGATACCGGACCGCCGGCAGCTCCGCAGCTTTACTCGATCACCGCGTCAGCGGGCGGAAATTTGCAGCTCAACTGGGTTCCCGCATCGGGCGAAGTGCCGGCCTCCTACAAACTCTATCGGTCCGCGTCCTCCTTCACCGCTCCGGCTGAAGCAGCGCAGGTCGGCGGAACGCTTGTCTCGACGGTGTACACCGACCTTCCGGCGGCCGATGGCGTCTATTATTACGGCGTGACGGCCGTCGATGCCGCCGGGAACGAAAGCGGCTTGTCGCCTCGCATGAACGCGGCCTCGGACCGTACCGCGCCCACGGCAACGGCAGCGCTTGCACCCCTGCCGCCGGCAGGTCCCGGTTCTTTTGCAGTCACGCTTCTCCTGTCCGAGCCCACCGCATCACCGCCGTATCTCGGGATCGCTCCCGCGGGAGAGGTCGCCGCGGCAGTGGACCTGGCAAAAGTGACCGATACGGTGTGGACAGGGACCTATGAGGTGACCAGTGCCACTCCCCACGGAACGGCTTCGGTCGTTTTCTCGGGCAAGGACCTGGTCGGCAACAGGGGATCGCAGATCACCGCGGGTTCCTCGTTCGCGATCGATACGAGAGGCCCCGCCGGCACGCTGCAATTCACTCCTTTGCGGGCGGTCTATAGACCGGGCAGCGTGACGGTCTCGTTGACGCTCGACGAACCGGCTCCCCTGGCGCCGACGCTGCTGTTCACGTCGCCGTCAGGGTCGATCGCGGGGATCGCGCTTACCGGCAGCAGCGCCGCATGGAGCGGTACCTTGACCATCACGTCCGCCATGGGAGACGGCACCGGGACCTTCGCCCTGTCAGCAGTGGACGGATCGGGCAATCTCAGCACCCGCCTGACGGGCAGCGCGATGACACTCGACGTGACCCCGCCTGCACTACCTGCGAACATGGCGGCAGCATCAGCGCCTGCGGGGCAGGTCAGGCTCACCTGGAATCCCGTCTCCGGTGCAGCTTCGTATACTGTGTACCGGTCCGCCACGACCATCAGTCTGCCTGCAACGCCCCTGGTGACCGGACTTGCAGCCGCGAGCTACACGGACCTTCCCGCCGGAGACGGCGGCTACCACTACGGGGCAACCGCCGTCGACCCTGCTGGGAATGAAAGCGACCTGTCTTCCGATGTCACCGGCACCTCGGACCGGACCGCACCGGGAGCGCCGTCGGGTCTTGGGATCAACCTGGCTGACACGGTCGTGCAGCTGGACTGGACCGCTCCGGGGGGAGAGGCGGCAGCGGGCTACAATCTCTACCGGGATACGAGCGCGATCACGAGCACGGCCGGGCTCACGCCGGTCAAAACCGGCATCCTGTCGCCCGCGACGACCGATGTCCCCACGGCGGATGCGACCTATCACTACGCGACCACCGCGCTGGATGCCGCGGGAAATGAAGGCCTCACGTCGAACGACAGCAGTGTCGTGTACAGCATGTCGCCGCCCGTCATCATCGTGACCGGGATTACGAACAGTCAATACAGTTCCTCGGCACTGACGCCGCTGATCAGCATCCAAAGCGCCGGCTCCGTTACACAGACCATCCTGCTGGACGGCCTGCCCTACGTGAGCGCCACACCGGTCACGACGGAAGGGACCCATCTGCTCCATATCGAGGCGACGGACACCCATGTCCCGCCGCGCACGACCCTACGGGACATCACGTTCACCATCGACCTGACCGATCCGTCGGTCATGGTCTCGAATGTAACGGAGGGGACGCTGTATGAAACAGCGGTGAGCCCCGCCGTAACCGTAAACGACGCTAACCTGGACACGACGCTGATCACCCTGAACGGCGCTCCCTATGGTGCAGGCACACCGATAACGACCGATGGTGCAAAGGCCCTCCGCGTGGAGGCGACCGACCTCGCCGGCAGGAAAACGATCGTTACCGTGAACTTTACCCTCAACACCGCTCCGCAGCTCGTGAGCAGTTTCACGGTGACGGCAACGCAGGGCGGCAGCGCCATCCTGTCCTGGAGCGCGTCACCTGCCGCGGACATTGCCGGGTACCATGTGTACAAGAACAGCACCAGGCTCACGACCACGCCCACCAGCTCGCTCACCTATACCGACACCTCATTTGACGGGAATGTCCTGCAGTCCTATGAGGTGAGCGCGGTGGACACCGCCGTCCATGAAAGCGCCCGTCTGGCGGCGAATGTGCCGCCTGTGCGGATCGCCTTGCAGAGCTACGGACGCGTGATCGGGGCCGATCGCATCCTGAGCAAGCAGTTCATCGAAAGTATTGCGACCACTATCGGCAACACATACGTCTCTGCCGTAACGATCAGCGCGATCTCCTACGAGCTGCGCGATCACCTCGACCGTGTTGCCGAGATCGTCCAGAACGGGCCGGTGAACCTGGTCTCCGGCGGCACGATCACCTACGAAAAGATCATGCCCGTGGGGAACGGCATCGTCGACTATCGGACCTACAACGTCACCCTGACGCTGCCGGCCGATCCGACGGTGACCGTCAAGCGCATCGCGAACTTCAACCTGAATGCCTATGATCCGGGCCGCAAGGTCGAGGTGTTCAACGCCCCCATCATCAAGGGCGGCATGGCCAGCATCCGTCTCAAGATCTACAACCACGGTTCGGTGCCCATCGAACTGCTCACTTCGTCGGGCAGCCAGCCCACGCCCGATATCTACGTCCTGCTGAAGGACCAGGACGGGAACGTCCTGGCAAAGGGAAACCTCAACCAGACAGGCGCCGGCGTCCTCAATTACGGCAGCCATGCCCTGGCTCAGGTCGGCGCGGGGGGCTCCTTCCTGAGCGCCCCGGTGCAATTCGTGGTGCCGAGCTCCGCGCCCGATACGGTCTATATCGAAGGATATGTCTCGAAGATCTACTATCATTACCAGCAGGCCGACCAGATCGTGGCCGGCGACTTCAGCGGCTTTACCACTGCTTCCCTGAACCAGCCGGCGTACACGGTCACGGTAGGGTCCGATCTCTCCGTCTACGATCAGAACACGCCGGTGGTCCTGTCCGGTTCGGCGTACGACGCGATCAGCACCAGCCTAAAGGTCCCCGATGTCACGGTCAAGATCGGCATCGGCGTGAAAGGGTTCGACCGGTATCTGTCGGCGACGACCGACAGTTCCGGAAATTACACCATCACCTTCACGCCGCTCGCCGGTGAAGCGGGCAACTATTCGCTCTGGGCATCCCACCCGGTGGTCTACGACAAGCCGATACAGGCGCTCTTTACCATCCACGGCCTCGCATTCGATCCGTCCGCCGTCAATCTCCGGATGTCGAAGAACGCGAGCTTCACCATGCCGGTCTCGATCAAGAACCAGGGCGAATCGGCCCTGAACGCCCTGCAGTTCGACATCGCCCTGGGAAGCGGCATGACCGGCACCGTGGACACCGCCGGAAGCGCATCGTCCCTGGCGGGCGGCAAAGCGACGACGGTCCAGTTGACCCTGAACGCCGCAGTCGACGCGCCGGATGCAAGCTCCGCCACTGTGACCGTCACGAATGCCGAGGGGATCAGCCGCACCCTGCCGGTGAGCATCGCGCTGCTCCCGGCGGTGCCGACCATCAGCACGGACCCGAGCTACATCGACATCGGCGTGAGCCGCAACAGTCCGAGAGTGGTCACCTTCAAGCTCAAGAACGTCGGGAACGCGCCGCTCCGGAACATCGTGATCCAGCCGCCCACGCTTCCGTGGATCGGCCTGGTCACCGACACCATCCTGCCGGACATTGCCCCCGGCGCAAGCGTTGACATCGGGGTGAACTTCCGCCCCGGCGACAGTGTCGCCCAGGGACCGCAGGCCGACCGGCTCATTATCACCAGCGGGAACCACGTTCCCTATACCCTCAATCTTTTTGCGACCGTGAGCTCCACCCATAAGGGGAGCGTCGCGGTCCAGGCCACGGATTCGCTGAACAAGAAGGTCGGTGCGGCCAGCGTGATGATCGCCCATCAGCTTCTCGACAGCGCTGTCCTGTCCGGCGTGACCGATACGAACGGCGTGATCGCGTTCAATGACATCACCGAGGGCATGTACAACTACAAGGTGCAGGCGCCGGGCCACGAGGTCGTGGTCGGGACCTTCGAGGTCGTCCCGGATGTCGTGACCCCGCTCAATGTGTTCATGAACAATGTCTTTGTCACCTTTGACTGGAGCGTCACACCCATGTCGGTGACGGACAAGTACACCATCAAGCTGAACGCGACCTTCGAGACCCAGGTGCCGGCGCCGGTGCTGACGATCGAACCGGCGTACGAAAAACTGGAGCTTGAGATCGGGTCCACCTATGTGGGCGAGTACCGCGTGACCAACCACGGCCTGGTGGCGCTGGACGATGTGAAGATCAATATGGCCGGAGCGCCGGGTCTGCGGGTGGAGGTCCTGGTGACGGAACTCCCCCGGATCGGCGCCATGGAAACGGTCATCATCCCGTACCGGATCACGGTGAATCCCTACAAATCGCCGGAGCCCGTCGATGCCTGCAGCGCCCTGCCCATGACGGTCAACGTGGGGGGCACCTATACCTGCGCCGCGGGCGTACCGACCTGGGGAGGCGTGACCGGCACCAGGACGATCATCCCGAGAAATACCTACGATCCGCTCGGTCTGTGCGACGTGGGATGCGACTGGTGCAAGTGCGTCCCTGAAGCGGCCCAAGGGATGTGTGAATGCGTCAAGACAAAGGATCCCTGTACCTGTGCCGGCCTGGTGGGCGGGGAAGCCGCGACGGCCGCATGCACATGCCTGAGCGCTGATGATCCTGCCGCCTGCGCCGCAACTGCGGCGGCGAATGCAGCGGAACAAGCCGTGAAAGACGCCATCATCAGCCTGGTGCCGCCGTTAAAAGCCGCGTCCGAAGCGCTTGAACTCGGGAAAAATATCGCGAGCTGCCTCCTGTGCGTGCTTGAAGCGCTTCCCGCGCTGCCTTCGTCGTCGGTAAGCGCGCCTCCTCCGGGCGGCGGCGGATACAGCTATGGCGGCATGGGGAGCATCCATGGCGGCGGCCAAGGTTTCTCGAGCGTGAGGGTGTGCAGATGATGCCTTCTCTACGGAACCTATATAAAAGCGTCCTTCTCGCGCTGCTCCTGACGGGGGCGGTATTCTCAGCGCTGCCCGCGCAGGCGGCGCCGGTATGCGCGCGCGTCAAGATCGAGATCCTTCAGGAGCTCGCGCTCGAGCGGATCGCCTTCGACGCCAGGCTCGTTGTCTCGAACGATACGCCCGACCAGAACCTGGAGAACTTCAGCGTTACCGTGAACATCAAGGACGAGACGGGAGCCGACGCGGGCCAGCTCTTTTTCGTCAAGGTGATGAGCCTGAACAACATTACCGCGGTCGACGGCACCGGGTCCATCCCGCCGCAGGTCTCCGCCGAGGTCCACTGGATGCTGATCCCGTCCCCCGGCGCCGGCGGCATCATACCGGCCGGCAAGAGGTACTTTATCGGCGGGGACGTGAGCTTTTCCGTGGCCGGCGCCGTCCAGAACATGACGCTCATGCCCGCCATGATCACGGTGCGGCCCCAGCCGGAGCTGGTGCTTGATTATTTCCTTCCCCGCGAGGTGTGGGCCGACGATCCCTTCACTCCCGCGGTCGAGGCGCCGATCCCGTTCCCCCTCGGCGTCAGGACGCAGAACGCCGGGTACGGGCAGGCCGTGAACCTGGCCATCAGTTCCGGCCAGCCGAAGATCGTGGAGAACAAGCAGGGCCTCCTGATCGATTTCAGGCTGCTGGGAAGCTCGGTCAATGACGCGGCCGTGTCCCCGACCCTCAACCTGTCCATGGGATCGATCGCGCCCCAGTCCTGCGCGACCGGACGGTGGGAAATGATCACCACGCTCTCGGGGAAATTCATCGATTTCAACGCCAGCTTCACCCATGCCAGCGAACTGGGGGGGACCCTGACATCGCTTATCCAGCAGGTGAACGCCCATTTTCTTACTCATGAGATGCTGGTGGACCTGCCGGGCAGCGACAAGCTCCGCGACTTCCTCGCCTATGATGATCCGAACGGCGACCGGACGCCGACGATGATCTATACGTCCGACTGCCAGAAGCTGCCGGTGAACGCACCGCTGGAGGCCGCCGCCATCGGCGCGCCGACCCCGCAGGACCCGACGGTGACGGTCACGGCAACGGTCATAACCGGCTGGATCTATGCCAAGGTCCTCGATCCGGCGAACGGCAAGCTCCGCCTGGCCGGCGTCTCCCGCTCCGACGGCAGGGCGGTCAATCTCCAGAACGCGTGGATCAGTGAGGAGAAACCGACCGGCAAACAGTCCGATCCGTCGGCCTTCTACCTCAACATCGTTGATAACGGCACCACCGGGAGCTATGTGTTCACCTATGAAACTCCTGCGGTCGACAGCACGGCCCCGGTGACGACCATGGTCATTGCAGAACCCAAATACGGCATCGATCCGGTGTATGTGACCTCGACGACCAATTTCCTCTTTACGGCGACCGACGATCTGAGCGGGGTTGCGTCCATGGAGTATGACCTGGACGCTACCGGATACGCGCCTGCGCTGCCGTTCGATCTCGCCCGGTTGATCGTGGTCCCCGCGGAGCGCGAAGGCAGCCACACGATCGCCTATCGCAGCACCGACCGGTCGGGCAATGCCGAGACGGCCAAAACAGCGAATGTGGTCGTGGACGATTCCGCGCCTGTGGTCTCGCTGTTCTCCGCCGCACCGGCCGTCATCACGCCTTCGGCGCCCGAGTCATCCACGCTCGTCAAGCAGACCGTGCTGAGCGCCCGGGCAGCCGATGCGATCGCTTTGATGAACGCCCGGTATGATGTGGCATCCGGATCCGCGGCGGACGACGCCGCCTTTGCCGGCCTGCCGGTGGTCCGGACCATGATCGGCGCGCTTTCGAGCGGGATCACGGCGAACGTATCCTGGAACGGACGGGACACGGCGGGTAATTTCGTTCCCGCAGGCATGTACACCATCAGGCTGACCGCGACCGACCAGCTCGGACACGCAAGCACCGCCTTTGCCGCGGTCACGGTCAATGAGTTCCTGGCCGTACGGCCGCTGGCCGCCGCGTCCGGAGAGCAGATCAATCCGTCCCTGTCCGGGTCGAAGGTCGTGTGGCAGGATTATCGCAATACCAAGTGGGACATCTATCTCCATGACCTGGCGGACAGTTCGCTGGCGAATCTCACGGCAGGCAAACTGGCCGACCAGATCAATCCCGCGATCGACGGCACCTACGTCGTCTGGCAGGACCGGACCGCGGGCAACTGGGACATCGTCCTGTACGACCTGAACACGCAGACGGAGACGGCGATCACCGCGACCTCGGACGATGAGGTGAACCCGGTCATCAAGGGGAATTGGGTCGCCTTCCAGGGCACGACGGCAGGGAACAAGGACATCTACCTGTACAATATCGCGACCATGGTGACCCAGCGCATCACGACCGATCCGCGCGATCAGATCAACCCCGCGATCAGCGGCGGCACGCTGGTATGGGAGGATTATCGGAACGGGCTGGGTGACATCTACGCGTACGACCTGACGAACGCCACGGAAACCGGCCTGACCACGGACATCGACAACCAGACCCGTCCGGCGGTGACCGATACCGATGCGGTCTGGGTCGACCAGCGCGACGGGAACCGCGAACTCTACCGGTACAACGCCTCTTCCGGCCGGACCGAACGGCTGACCTATTCGACGACCGATGAGGCGCAACCCTGGCTGAACGGGAGCAACGCGGTATTCGTGGATTATGCGGCGGGCCTGGCTGACCCGAACCTGTCGCTCCTGAATATGTCCACCAAGCGGAGCATGCGGCTGCTTTCCGAACCGCACCGGCAGGAACATCCGCGGCTCGACGGGAACACGCTGGTCTGGCAGGATGACCGCTCCGGCGTCTGGCAGGTGTACACCAGCGACCTGACCCTGCCGCCCACGGTCGCCCAGTATCCGTTCACCGCGGGATTCAATCTTGCCGCCGTGACCGGGGCAATGCAGACGCAGTTCACCAGCGCGTTCCCGCTCCTGAACGACTGGAAGACGCGGTTCCCGGTGAAGCGGATCGAGGGCTATGACTACCAGAACAGGGTGATGCAGCGGGCGGAGCTGGACAGCGGGGGAGCGCCGATCGGGACCGACTTCGCCATCACCGATAACGGGGCGCTGTTCGTGTATGCCGATACCGGCGCTGATCTGAACCTGGGCACGATCCAGACCTGCGCGCCGCTCTCGCTCAAGGCCGGCTTCAACCTGGTCAGCTTCGGATGTCTGCCCGACAACTATCAGGCGACCGACCTGTTCGCTTCCCTCGGCGCATCTACGGTCGTGAGCATTTCCCGCTTCGACAATCTCACGGCCAGATGGATGACGCTTGGCGTGAAGGACGCTGCCGCGGTCAGCCAGAGCTTCCCCCTGCGGCCCGGCGAAGGATACATCATCTATACCAGCGGCGACATCAATGGATGGATGCCGTAAGGGAGATACGAAACGTATGAAACGATCGCGATACTTGTTGCCGGTGTTCCTTCTGATCCTGCAGATCGCGTCCGCTGCGCCGGTCCTGGCCGCGGAAACCGTGACCGCCGGCCAGGTGCGCCGCTGGCAGGCCGACAAAAAAGCGTTCTATCTTGTCGACGTGCGGCCGAAACAGGTCTTCCTCCGCAAGCACATCGAGGGCGCGATCAACATCCCGGCGTTCGTCGTGGCGAAGAAGGGGCTTGCCAGGGACAAGGACATCGTTCTGTACGACAACGGCATCGGCACGGTGGACGCCAAAGAAGCGGCGGACAACCTTGCCGCCGGCGGCTATGGAACGGTCTTTCTCCTTGACGGCGGGCTGGCCCGCTGGGAGGCATCCAATCTGCCGTTGCAGCTGCAGTCCGGGGTGCTCGATACGAAACTGGTGGAGCTCGTCACTGCCGCGGAACTTGCCCGGGCCCTGCACGACAGCCTGCCCATGGTGCTCGTGGACCTGCGGGAACCGGCGCTCTTCAAGTCCGGCAGCATTCCGGGCGCAGTGCATGCGGCACCCGCGAACCTGCTGTCGTTGTCATCGGGGTGGCAGAAGGACGGCCTCATCGTTCTGTTCGATACCGGCGATGCGGAGGCCGAGCGGCAGGCGGAACAGCTTCGCCGGGCGGGATTCAAGATGGTCCGCTATTTATACGGGGGATTCCCTGAGTGGAAAAAGTAGGTCGCATCATAGGGGCGGTCAGAGGCCTGTGCGCGGGCCTGGCGGCGTTTCTGCTGCTCGGCATCACACCGGCCTTCGCTGACACCTCCGTCGGCGGCGCGCTGTCGACGAACATGACCTGGACGGTCGCGGGAAGTCCGTATCTCGTCACGTCCGATGTCATTATCAGCAGCGGCGCCACGCTGACCGTCGATGCGGGGGTCGTTGTGCGTTTTCAGGCGGCCACCCGGTTGACGGTGCAGAACGGAGCCCTGCGCGTGCCCGGAACCGCGGCTTCGCCGGTCCTGTTCACCTCGTGGAGGAACACCGCGGGCGGCAGCCCCGCTGCCGGGGACTGGGGCGGCGTTCACTTCCAGGCCGGCACCATCGACAGCCGGACCCTGCTTGACCATGTGACCGTCAGCTACGGGGACTCGACAACGCTTGCTGCCGCGTCACCCACGTTCAATCACTGCAGCTTCGAGAACAACAGCGGATATGCCTTGTCCATCGATCTGGCTTCGTTCCCGCGCGGGACCGGAAACACCGCGACCGGCAACGGCGTGAATGCCATCCGGGTCCCGGCAGGGGAGATGACCGCATCGGGCGCGTGGGACCTCACCTCCATACCCTATTATCTCGATGGCGAGGTATCCATCGGGGCGGCCCCGCGGCTGACGGGCATCACGCCTGCCGATGTTGAGCAGGATTCCTCGATCAGTGTCACCTTGAACGGAACGCGGCTTTCCGGCGCGCAGACCGTGTCCTTCACCGCGTCGGGATTGACCGCGTCGATCCTTCCCGGCGCCAGCGACATCTCCCTGCCCGTACAGCTCGCCGTGGGCGGCGCCGTTCCGCTCGGACCGGTCGATGTCACGGTCGCGGCAGCGGCCGGCAGCGCCAGCCTGCCGAACGGGATCAACATCATACCGCCGGTCCCGCGCATTACGGGGATCGTTCCCGATCGCATCTTTATCAATCGGCCCGCAACGACGATCGATATTTCGGGACGGAACCTTACTGCCGGGACAACGGCATACCTGAACGGCGCCGGCCTCGTCACGACCTTCACCAGCTCCGTGCTGGTCCAGGCCGCGGTGCCCCTGCAAGCGTTCGCGACCATGGGCCAGCTCATCGTGAAAAATCCTGACCCGCGCGCTCCGGGCTCATACATCGATTCACCTGCATCCCTGTTCACGGTCGAACTGCCGCAATTCACGTTCAGCCCGGACACGCTGACGCTGCACCAGGGAGACAGCTCTTCATCGCTCAATATCACGATCCCCTATGCGGCCCCGGCGGGCGGCGTAACAGCGGACCTGTCGAGCACGAACACGTCAGTACTTTCTGTTCCCGCTGCCGTCGTGATACCCGAGGGCGCGACAGCAGCAGCAGTCACCGTCACGGCACTGAACACGGGCAGTACCGGCACCGTCCTCGCGTCGGTCCGTGCGACAAGCGTGGATTGGACAGAGGGAACGGCACAGGTGGCCATCCGGCCCCGGCTGACCGTCAACCTGACACCGACGTTGACGCTCACCGGCAACGGATGGACGTACTATCTCACCGTTTCGTTGACCGAACCGGCTCCGGTCAGCGGCGTCACCGTGACGCTGACGCCTTCTCCCGCGGGCATCGTAACCTGTCCCGCGACCGTCACCATCCCGCAGGGAGGTGTAAGCGCGCAGGTGACGGTCACCGCGATCAATCCGGGCATCGCGACGATCACGGCGACAGCGCCGCCGCCGGTCCTGTCCGGGACCACGAACACGGCGACCGTAAAAGCGGTCCAGACGTTCAGTGTCAGTCCGATCATGGGACGGCCTGTCGGCCTAGTGGTATCGCAGCCGTCTTCATCCATGGGGAACCTGGCATCCTACACCCCGGTGCACAGCACCCAGGTGGGCGTTGCTGTTGGTCCGGTCATGACGGGCCTTGCGCCTGATCACGGGGCACTGGGCGCAAACAATATGACGCTGCGGATCAACGGCAGCGGACTGTCCTCGGTCACCGCAGTCTCGTTCAACCCGTCCACCGGCATCACCGTTCAGAACGGGACGCTGGTCGCTACGGATACCGCCGTCGATGTCCAGATCAGCATCGCGGATGATGCGCCGGTCAGCCAGCGCACCGTGGTGCTCGGCGGGGTGACCGCCTGGCCCGCGGCCCCGGGCGCGAACATTTTCAGCGTCACCTATCAGCCGCCGCAGCTCTGGTCGCTCATCCCGGTCTCCGCCACGACCGGTTCGACCATCACGCTCCAGGTGAACGGACGGAATCTGCAGCAGGCAAGCGAACTGGCGTTCATACCGCCTGACGGCATCAGTGTGGGCAATCCTCCGTCGGTCAGCACCGACGGGACGCTCGCGTCGGTGAGCATCACGATCTCCTCCAATACGGCGACGGGTCTGCGCGCCGTCACCATCACGACCCCTGGAGGAGCAACGCCGGGCGCGCTCTCTGCCGCAAATACCTTCGAGGTGAGAAGCACGACGCCGCCGGTCGGCAGCGCGTATGCGAACTATACGCCGGTCATTTCGTCCTCCGTGGGCGTCCTGGTACAGACCCCGTCATCGGCAGGGACCACGACAGCATCCTATGCTCCTGTTGTCTCTCTGCCGGTCGGTGTGGTTTCCGGCGCAACGATCGCCTCGCTCAGCCCGGCAAGCGGGACACTTGGCGCGACAGGTTTGCTGGTGAGGGTGCAGGGAACAGGTCTTGCTTCGGCGGCAAGCATAACATTCATCCCCTCTACCGGCGTCACCGTTCAGAACGGGACGCTGGTCGCTACGGATACCGCCGTCGATGTCCAGATCAGCATCGCGGATGATGCGCCGGTCAGCCAGCGCACCGTGGTGCTCGGCGGGGTGACCGCCTGGCCCGCGGCCCCGGGCGCGAACATTTTCAGCGTCACCTATCAGCCGCCGCAGCTCTGGTCGCTCATCCCGGTCTCCGCCACGACCGGTTCGACCATCACGCTCCAGGTGAACGGACGGAATCTGCAGCAGGCAAGCGAACTGGCGTTCATACCGCCTGACGGCATCAGTGTGGGCAATCCTCCGTCGGTCAGCACCGACGGGACGCTCGCGTCGGTGAGCATCACGATCTCCTCCAATACGGCGACGGGTCTGCGCGCAGTCACCATCACGACCCCTGGAGGAGCAACGCCGGGCGCGCTCTCCGCCGCAAATACCTTCGAGGTGAGAAGCACGACGCCGCCGGCCGGCAGCGCGTATGCGAACTATACGCCGGTCGTGTCGTCCTCCGTGGGCGTCCTGGTCACGACGCCTGCCTCGACCACCGAGCAATTGGTCACGTACGGCCCCGTTGGGTCGCCGGCGGTCGGTGTTGCCGTGCTAACCGCACCCACGCCCACGACGACCAGTGTTAATTACGCCCCGGTGATCTCCCTGCCGGTCGGGGTAACCGTCGGGTCCTCGATCACCGGGATCGCTCCGAATGTCATCAGGCCCGGCGCCACGACGGATATCACGATCCTCGGCGTCGGATTGAACGCGGTGAATGGCGTGCAGATACAGCCGTCATCGGGCATCACCATCGGCGCGATCACTCCGGCGCCCGATGGGTTGAGCGCGATCGTATCGGTTACCACCGCCACAACACTGCCCATCGGGGCCAAGACGGTCATTGTGTCATCACCGTCCGGGACAATAGCGGCAGCGGTTCCCGGCGCCAACAGACTGCTCGCGGGACCGGCCCCGGCGATCGTCTCGATCGAACCGATCTCGCAGGTGGCCGGAACGCCGTTCACCCTGACGATCAACGGGACGAACCTGCAGGGAGCGACAGAGATCCGGTTCTCGCCCGCGGACGATATCCTGGTGAACAACCCGCCCGTGTATACGTCGGACGCCCAGGGAGAGCATCTGACGGTCTCCGTCATGACCAGTCCGACAGCCACGGGCGGAGAGCGGGTCGTGATCGTCAGCACGCCGTACGGGGAAAGCGATCCCTCGGCCACCGCTGCCAATACGTTCACGGTCGTCTCGCTGTTCGGTTGGAACGAACCGGCCACGGTCAAGGAAACGGTCATCACGGCGTGTACAACAGCGCCTCCGGCGAACAGGGGCAACCTCATCCCCGGGACCGACCCGCGGGGATCGGGCGTCGCTATCAGCACACTTTCGCCCAAGCGGGGTGATCAGAGGCAAACGGATCCGGTCAGCGCTGCTGCTGCGCTCGATGCGTCCCTGTCCCGGGCGGACAGGAACAGGGTGATCGTTGCCCTCAATGACCGGAGCGGGCAGCGTCTGTTCCCGGCGTATCGGGGACCGCCGCAAGGGGCGGATCGATCGGATCCCTCAAAGGGATAACGACCGGACAACAGGTGCCGACCGGGAGCTGTCGTTCTTCAGGTACATTGAAATTATGCATTTCTATTGAAGTATATTTTGGGAGGTTCATTATGAACAGACAGATACAGAAGTTATGGTTGATCGGGCTCATTCTGCTCGGCCTGGTGTTTGCCGGGCCGGCCATACAGAGCGTCTCTGCTGCTGTTGCGTTCGACAGCGGCACCACCTGTACCAGCGCATCGGATCCGGGCGGTCATGACAAATGCCTGGGCATCTTCGCCCCTTCGGTCAATACCGTTGTGACATTGCCGGTTGACGGGATACTGGATTATTCGACCTTTACGGTCCCGACCGGTATTACCGTCACCTTCACGAAGAATGCCGCCAACACCCCGGTGATCATACGGACCTTCGGAAACGTGTCCATCGTGGGCACGATCAATGTGAGCGCTACGTCCGCAGGCAAGAACACAGGAACCGCCGGGGACGGCAACCTTGGGGATGACGGCCAGCCCGGCATCGGCGGTCCCGGAGGGTTCGACGGCGGATATGGCGGCTACTCACTGCTCTTTGGCGGAGCAGGCGGCAAAATGGGCGGCGGCGGCAATGGCCTCGGAGGAGGTCAGCCGGGATCAGGCTTCTATAACAGTAACGATTGGGGCTATGGCGGCGGCGGCGGGAGCTTCGCAACTGCCGGTGCAACGGGTGCCTGGCCGTATTATGCCGCAGCGGGATCGACCTATGGTCAAGCATCGATCCTTCCCCTGGTGGGCGGTTCAGGCGGCGGCGGCGGCTCTGCCGGAGCCACCTTTAGCGGTGCCGGCGGAGGCGGGGGCGGAGGCGCTATCCTGATATCGGCAGGTACCGCGTCATCACCTGCGACGATATCCTTTGCCACGTCCGGAAGGATCTACGCCAACGGCAGCGCTGGAGGTGTCACTGCAGGTACCTCCTGCGGCGGCGGCGGCGGCGGCGGGAGCGGCGGCGCCATCAGGCTTGTGGCGGATACCCTTACCATGACCGGCAGTCCCTTGCTGCAGGCCGTCGGTGCTGCCGGCGGTGGAGCCTGCGGAGCAGGCGGCGGTGCCGGCGGTTCGGGCTATACCCGGCTTGAGGCCAACATTCTTACCGGCTGGACCGCCGCACAGACCGATCCGGACCACACCTTTGCCTTGCCCGGTCATGTGTTGGTGCCGAACAGCCCGACACTCATGATCAGCAGTGTAACGCCGACGAGCGGCGTGCCGGTGCCGGTCCCTGCCAATCCTACGGGGAATGCCGACATCACGTTCCCGCAGGGAACGACGACCGTCACGGTGAATCTGGATGCGGCCAATATCCCGATCGGCACGACCGTTCGGGTGTATGTCGTGCCGTCATCGGGAGCATCGCGTTCTTCCGTGCTCAGCACCGCTCTTGCCGGAGCATCGGACGCTGCCACGACAGCGACGGCGACCATAACCCTGTCGCCGGGCAACAACGTGCTGCTGGCTTCGGCCACGTTCTCCGTCACGGAACTTATCGCGCTGAACCTGCCCACGTTCGACGACGGGATCAGGGTCGCCAGGATCCGGGTGGATTCCACCATGGGCGGGGAGTCCAAGGTAACGTACATCACCGCCTCGGGCAAGGAGTACCCGGCTGATTCGCCCCATCGGGACAAACTGAAGAAGGGGTAAGGAGTCAGGAGTCAGGAGTCAGGAGAACCTCCTCCTCGCTGTCAGCGTTCAGTTTCTGGTAGTCGGGGAACTGGATGAGAGAGCGGGAGACCGCGGGTCAGGACCACTACGTATATGAAGAAGACGATCTACATAATCCTGTTCGCCCTGCTGTGTGTCGCGGTGAACGCGTTTGCCGGGCTGCCGTCCGTCTCGCAGATGGAGGTGACCGATGTCACTCCGGCGTCGTTCGCGGTGACGTGGGTGTCCAGCGAGCCGGCCACCGGCGCGCTTGCCCTGTATCAAAGCGACTGTGTCACGCCGATCACCGGGCTTGTCTCGACGAGCGAAGGGAATGATACGACGGGGGTCATCAGGGTCACGGTCTCCGGGCTGAGCGCCGATGCCGTGTATTGTTATCAGGCATCGACCGTCTCAAAGAGCACCGCCGAGGTGGCGCTCTCGCCGTCCCAGCCTGCGGCCGTGCTGACGGCCAGGATGGTGGTCCGCTCCATGACAACGGGGACGGCGCTCGTTCCCTTCGGCAATGACCTCCTGCGGGCGCCCGCGGTCTCGGGCGCGGCCGACGGTGTTCTGGAGGTCCTTTATCTGACCGGTGGAAAGGACCCTGTTTCGCTTCTGCTGACCAACGATATCACCAAGCAGTATTTCAACATGAACAATCTCTTTGATGCCGCGACCGGCAGTACGTTCAACCTTACGGGCGGTGAATCCGTCCGGATATCGGAACGCCACGGCATATCGGGCTGCGTCATAGACCGTTTCCGTAAAGTGCCCGCTGATCTCGAAACGACCGGCGTGCGTGATCTCGTCGGCACCCCCCGTATACAGGACATCGATTTCAACGGCACAGTGAACATCCTGGATGTCCTTCGCGCGGTCGGGGGAGCAGGCACTGCCGCGGGTGACGTCTGCTACAATAGCGACCTGGACATGATGGGACACAATAAAGTGGACAGTACGGATGTGCAAAGCGTGATAGGGAGCTTTGATGCGATTCCATAGCCGGACATATGCCGTCCTTCTGGCGCTTGCGCTGATTCTCGCGCTTGCCGGTGCGGTCCATGCCGCGGTGGTCGGCATTTCGCCCGCCTCCGCCAATGCCACGGTCGGCGATACGCTCCTGCTTACGGTCGGGGTCGATCAGGCAAGCGACCTCGGCGGGTTCCAGTTCGGCATCAGCTATGATCCCGCCGCGCTCGGCATCAACACGGTGACCGTCAACAGCGCTTTTGACCTTCCGGTCATGAACCAGTTCGACAATATAACGGGTAAAGGGACCGTGGCGGCCTCGGTGTACAGCTCCCCCACGCTTTCCGGTACCGGACTGCCGCTGGCGGTCATCTCGTTCACCGTCAAGTCCAGCGGCACCACCAGCGTCGGATTGGCGAATGTGATCCTCGGCAGGATCGGCGGTACGGAGATCCCGTCCACATCCGCGGGAGCGGTTGTCTCCGCGGTGCCCGGCGCGGGTCCGCCGGCCGTCACCCAGGTCTCCCCCGTGAACGGGGCATCCCTGGTCCCGGTCGGCACGGCGGTTGTTGCCAGCTTCAGCGTTCCGATGAACAGTTCCACGATCGACACGGCCTCATTCCTCCTGATCGGGCCTTCCGGCGCGGTGGCAGGCAGCGTCGTGGCCTCAGGACAGACAGCCACGTTCACGCCGGCCTCTGCGCTGGCCTCGAACACGACCTACACGGCCACGGTCACCACGGCCGCTAAGGACCTTGCCGGCGGCATCGGTCTGGCGGCGGACTACACCTGGTCCTTCACCACGCTGCTGCCGACCCGCACGATCACGGCCTCTGCCGGAACGAACGGCGGCATTACGCCGTCCGGTGCGGTCGTGGTGAGCGAGGGCACCAGTACGACCTTCATTATCCAGCCGAACACGGGCTACTCTGTCCAGGCCGTCATGGTCGACCTGGTCTCGCAGGGGTCCGTTACGACCTACACGTTCAGCAATGTCACCGCGGACCATACGATCAGCGCGAGCTTCGTGGACGATATCAAGCCGGTCGGCACGATAACGATCAACAGCGGCGCATTGTACACGAACAACCCGAGCGTGTTGCTCAGCCTCACCTGCAGCGACGCGGGCAGCGGCTGCAGCCAGATGCAGCTTTCGAACGACGGCATTGCATGGTCCGGACCCGCATCCTTTGCAACGGGCACGGCATGGACGCTCGCGGCGATCGAGGGGGCAAAGAACGTCCACGCGCGGTTCACGGATGTCGATGGAAATCAGTCCCTCTCCGTGATCGGAACGATCACCCTTGATATGTCCGCTCCCACCACGACACTGTCGGCGCCGGGAGGGAACTATCCCGCGAACCAGAGCGTGACATTGACCTGCAATGACGGCCTGGGTGCGGGCTGCGCGTTCATCCGTTACACGATCGATGACAGCGACCCCCTGGTCTCGGGTCTGACCTACACCGCGCCGGTCCTGATCAGCGGGCCGACCACGACGCTCAAGTTCTTTGCCGTGGACCTCGCGGGCAATGCCGAGCTCATTCAAACGCAGGTATACGTCATCGACGCGAACATGCCGCAGATCACGAATGTGGCGCCGGCATCGGGCAGCTTCGTGAACAGCTCGACGGTCAGCTACACGCTGAACAAGCTCATGGCGTCGGGCAGCGTGGTCTACACGCGCATGAGCGGGACGGCGGATGCCCAGTCGCCGCACAGCTATACCATGATCCTGCCGTCCGACCTCTCGGCCGGCAGCCACATCGTGACCGATCCGGTCGCGCTCGTGGACAGCGCCGTCTACAGCATCGCGTTCAGCGCAACGGATGGCGTCACCAGCGCGCCGACCGTAACGGTCACCAATATCACCCACGACCAGGCTGCGGCGGGTGTAACCATCACCAGCCCGACTTCCGGCGGCAGGGTGAACACGCCGGCCGTGAGCTACCTCCTGAGCGAACCGACCACGTCCGGCCGGATCGTGATCGATGACGGGAGCGTGCCGTTCGTCCATATCCTGAGCGGCGCGGAACTGACCGCGGGAGCGCATGCCGTGACCACCTCGGCCGTACTGGTGCACGGAATGACCTATACGTTCAGCATCACCAATGTGACGGACCGCGCCGGGAATGCCTCACCGCCGGCGAACGTACCGAACGTGACCTTCGACACGATGGCGGTCGTCATTTCGAACACGTCCCCCGTGACGAAGAGCATCATCACGACGCCGACCGTTACCTATACGCTGAGCGAACAGGCGGCATCGGGAACGGTCCTGTTCACCCGGTCCGGCGGCAGGCCCGATGCGGCCTCGCCGCACCTGTACACGATGACCGTGTCCGACCTCACGGGCACAACGCACGGCGTCACGCCGCCGGTCACCCTTGTCGACGGGACGTTCTACACGGTGTCGTTCGCGGCGACCGATATGGCGGGCAACCCTGCCACGACGGTTTCGAACGCCCTGGTCTTCTTCGACAGCCAGTACGGCAAAGGCCCGATGGGGAACGTGGACAATACCGGTACGTCCGCGGATATCGTGGACAACGCCGACGTGATCAAGCTCCAGGACGCCCTGGGGACCCGGCCCGGCGACGGACGCTGGAACCCGGTCTGCGACCTCGACCGGAACAACGTGATCGACGCGCGCGACCTCATGATCCTGCATTCGCACTACGGTCAGACAGGGCAGTAAGTACAGAAGAAGATGGAATGGATTGACCAAGACGACGGTTATAAGAACAAGATGGTTGAATCCAGATGCGATCGCATTCTCCGTAGATCGGTTCACGGTTACGAGAGGTCAAAATAGATAGTACTTCCTTGAGGATTGAAGCTCCCTGCAGCAAGCTGCAGGGAGCTTCAATATCTTCGGCAGCATCCGGAGGGATGATGGTGACATCAAGAGCCGTTCTATCCATGGTCGCAGTAGTGATGCTCTCGGGTTCGGCAGGGGGCGCGTTTGCCCAGGCGCAGGAAGCGCCTCAGACCGCTCCGGTGACCCAGGCCACGGTTACCCCACCGGCGGCGGTTCAGCCTGCATCACAGCCGGCCCCGCTGACTCAGGCCACAGTGACCCAGCCCGAGGTGGCACAACCTGCGCCGCCTCCAGCGCCTGAGCCGGACCTCATGCTGCAGGGCACCCTGAACTTCCGGCTGGGGAACTACGAGGAGGCGCTTGCCGACCTGACCAAGGCGCGCATCAAGGACCCCCGTTCCGCGGCCGCGGCCTATTACCTTGGCGCGACGCTCAAGAAGATGCAGCAATATACCAAGGCGCGCCCGCACCTCATGGAGGCAGTGACCCTCCAGCCCATAGCGAAGGAGGCGTATCTCGACCTTGCCGACGTGTACTTTGTCCTCGGCAAGAACGATGAAGCGCTCAAGGCATTGGAGGCCTCCGAACGGGAGGGCGTCGAGCCCAGCCAGACGGCCTTCCTCAAGGGGCTCGTGTTCATGAAAAAGAGAGGGTATGCTGAGGCCGAGGCGGCCCTCGAAAAGGCAAAGTCACTCGATCCAAAGCTCGGGGCCGCTGTGGATTTCCAGATCGCCACGATCTACCACCGGCAGGGCAAGCAGGCCGAGGCGCGGGACCGGTTCGCCGCGGTGGCGGCGAAGGACCCGGGGTCCGACGTGGGCCAGATGGCGAAGCAGCAGGCTGACGCGCTGTCCAAACGCATGCAGACCGGGGAACGTTTCCAGGCAACGGTCAGCGCCCAGTATCAGTTCGACAGCAACGTCATACTCAAGCCCGAGAATGCTCCCTCGGCGGCGTCCATCTCGAACCAGTCCGATACCGCTCTGGTCGTTGCGGTGCGCGCCGAATATGCGCCGGTGCTGCAGGGACCGTACAGCATGAAGCTCCAATATGCGCTGTATCAGAGCATGTATCAGGACCTCAAGGCGTATGATGTTCAGAGCAACACCTTCGGCATTGCTCCGGGCTATGCGTTCGGGGACAGTTCCGTGCTGGTGCCGGTAAGCTACAACATGACCACGGTCAACGGGAAGGACTACCTGAAGGCGGTCGCCCTGGCGCCCGTCACTATTTTCACGCCTGCCGAGGGCCAGCAGGCGCAGGCATCGCTTCGGTATCTGCAGAAGGATTTCCAGTATACCGTCGTGCTTCCGGACGAAAACCGCGATTCAACGGACCTGGGTGCGGTGCTGTCCTGGTACTGGCTCTTTGCCCAGCAGAAGGGTTTTGTGAACGCGAAATACGAGATCAACCAGGAGAACGCAACAGGCAAGAACTGGAGCTACCTGGGAAACAAGTTCTCCGTGGGGACGCTCTATCCCGCGACCGACGTCCTGAAGTTCGCGTTGGGGCTCGAAGCCTATCTTCAGTCCTTTGCGAACACGAACACCTCGTTCAACATGAAGCGGCAGGATACGACCGTCACGCTGACCGTCCAGGCGCTGTATCGCGTATGGCGGAACATCGATGCGCAGATGCAGTATGTCTATATGAAGGACGATTCCAATATCCCGGTCTATGCCTACAACAAGAACATCGTGGGCATCGGTCTCTATGCCAAGTTCTGATGCAGGTTATGAGCGTTTGGAGGATCGCATGAAAATCTCGTGTCGATACATTGTCTCGGTGGTTGTGGCAGTCACGGCCCTGGCGCTATTGACCGCCGGCCTTGCCGTCGCTGCTCCGGTGGGGACCTTTACGAAGGTCGAGGGGAAGGTGGATATCCTCCGGCAGAGCGAGATCGCGGCGGCCCCGGTCCAGGCCGGAGATCCCGTGTCCCTGGGCGACGCGATCAGGACCAAGCGGAACGGCAGGGCGGAGATCCAGTTCAAGGACGAGACCGTGATCCAGCTTGCACCGGAGACCCGCATCACGATCGATGAGTATTCCTTTCGCGGCGAAGACACCCGTGAAAAGGGCCTGATCGGACTGTTCCGCGGAAAGATGCGGGCCATTGTGGCCAAGCTGAAAGCTACGGTGCTTCCCGTATCACGGACCGATGCGGGCTTTAACATCAAGACGCCCACGGCCATCGCCGGCGTGAAGGGAACGGATTTCATTGTCTACTACGAACGCGGGGTCACGGGGGTCATTTTCATCGACGGCGAGGGGTTCGTCTACAATCCCGGCCAGCCCGGCAAGGTCGTTACGGTGAAGGGCGGCCAGGCATCCTTCGTCCTGGACGAAGCGGACGCGCCGCTTGACGCCCAGCCGGTGAGCGATTCGTTCGTCGATCCGCATTTGAAGGACATGCCGGGCCAGAGCCCCGTGACGATCACCGGTTCAGAGGGCGGTGAGCCGGCGCCGATCGATGTGGTCCTGCTGAACTCGTCCTATATGGCGCTGACCGATACGTCCATGGGCGGAGCCGGCGTTCCCGGGACCGGCGGATCGAGTCCGTCGTTCATCAACAATCCCGGCGCCCTGCCGCCCGGACCGCCCGGCGGAGTGACGAACCTTATTCCCATTACCCAGACATACCCGGCGCTGCTGCCGACGCCGGTGAGCCTGACCATCACGATACCGTAGAGGCGGTCGAGAGGCAGTCGAAAGGCAGTGAAGAGGCAGTCAAGAGACAGTCGAGAAGGCAGTCAAGAAGAAGTCGACTGCTCCATGACTGCTTTATGACTGGTCCATGACTGCAGTTTGACTGCTCTTAAGGAGGAAACGCCTATGAAATGGCGATCGCTGTTCATCATTGCCGGAGTGGTCTTCGCCGGCCTTATCTCGGGTTGCAGCGGAAGCGACCAGAAGGGTATGACGCCGGTCACCGTGACCGTTGGTGGAGGTAAGACCGCCCAGAAGGCCTTGTATCGATCCGCACTCCATTCCAAGGCAACTCCGACCGTGGCGACGATCACCTTTACCATTACCGGCCCCGGCATGGACCCCATCGTCCGCGTTGTCCCCATTACGCCGCCGCAGACCATCACCGAGGTCTTCTCTGTCCTGAATGGCCCGTCCCGGAACTTCCTGATAGAAGCAAAGGACGGATCAGGCACGCCCATCTACAGCGGGAGCATGCTGGCGAACCTTGACGGCCAGCCGATCACGCTCACGCTGCCGCTCCAGACCATGATCTTCAACCGGCTGATCTGGTCGCCCTGGGGTGACGAGGCGACGGCGATCGCGCGGGATGCGAATGGGGACATCATCATCGTCGGGCATACCTACGGCGATCTCGAGGGAAACGTGAACGCTGATCCGGCGCACGGCACCACCGATGTATTTGTGTCCAGGATCACATCGACCGGGGCCCGGATCTGGACGAGACAGTTCGGAACAACTGGCTTCGATATCTGCTACAGTGTCGCAACCAGCACGTCCACCGGGGACATTTACCTTGCAGGCAGCACCGCCGGTGCCTTGAACGGCGCATCCTTGTCCGGTCTCGGCCCGATCAACGCCTTCGTTACCAAGCTCAGTTCCACGGGCGTCCATCTTTGGACGAGCCTCACCGGAACTACCGGCGCGGACACGTTCGGCAACGCGGTGGCCATCGATAGCGCGGGGAACGCATACGCGGCAGGCGACACGACGGGCGACCTTGCAGGCGCGAACCAGGGACTGTTCGATCTGTTTTTGGCAAAATATGATGCCTCCGGCAGCAGCTTGTGGACCCGTCAGGCCGGGACGGCAGGGGATGACTTCGGCGAAGCGATAGCCTTCGACCTTTCGGGAGCGAGCGTCGTCGTCGCAGGATCGACGCGGGGCGACCTGGACGGAACCGGCCCGGGGATCTATGCAGGCCTGACCGATATCACACTGATCAAGTACGACGCGTCTGGGAACAATCCCCTGACGCAGCAGATCGGCACGGCCGATGACGACAGCGCCTGGGCAGTTACGGTCGATCCATCCGGAAGCGTCTATGTCGCGGGCAGCACATCGGGTGACCTGGATGGAGCAGGGCCCGGCGTATACGCGGGCCTAAGCGACTTTTTTGTAGGAAAGTTCGATGTCAGCCTGGCGCCTCTGTGGATCCGGCAGATCGGGACGCCGGGAAATGATGTTGCCCGCGCGATCGCGTTCGATCCGTCGGCCGGAATTATCGCGACCGGCAAGACCAGCGGTGATATGGAGGGCGCAGGCAGTGACGGATTCGATGACAGCGTCACCGTGCGGTACGATGTGAACGGGAATTCGCCATGGGTCCGTCAGTACGGCACCCGGGCGAATGACGAGGGCGTGGGCGTTGCAACCGACGGCAGCGGGAACATCTGGGTCGGAGGCAATACCTTCGGCGGGTTCACCAGCTCGGCGACCGAGGACCTGTTCCTGCTGCTGTTTAACAGCGTCGGCGTGAAGCTATAAGAAAGCAGGGGGCCGATCTCCTCTATGATCAGCATGGAAAAACTTAAACAGCTTGCCGCCCCCACCGGGTTCAAGATCGGCCTGATCATCACGGTCCTGTCCCTTTTGATCTACGGCCTGGGCATTCCGTTCCTGAACGTGATGGAGCTCAAGGCCTACGACCTTCACTTCCTGTCGCGAGGCACCGTGCCGCCGGGCAATGAAGTGGTCATCGTGGGGATCGACGAGAAGAGCGTGGACGGCATCGGCAGGTGGCCGTGGCCGCGCACGAGGATCGCCGACCTCATCAACCGTCTGGGCAGCTACGGCGCAAAGGTCGTCGCCTTCGACATCCTGTTCTCCGAACCCGACGAGAGCTCCGGGGTGGCAGTGGTGCGGGACCTCAAGGAGCGGTTCGGGAGCGGGGCCATGAAGGCGGCGCTGGAAAAGGCCGAGCAGGAAACGGACAACGACGCGAAATTGGCAACCGCGCTCCGGAAGAACCAGAGCGTCATCCTCGGCTATTTCTTCTTCATGTCCCGGGAGGAAGTGAAGCACCGCACGGAGAAGAAGGGTGATGCGGCGGCGTACCACATCCCGGGGCGGTATACCTCCGTGCGCTCCCTGGAAAAAGGTTCAGAGCAGCCCCGGTTTCCCACGGCCCGGGAGGTCGAGCAGAACATCCCGGTCCTGGCCAAGGCGGCGTCGGACTTCGGGTATTTCAACATCGTTCCCGATTCAGACGGCACCGTGCGATGGGTACCCCTTGCCATAAAGTTCGGCGATGATGTGTACCCCCATATCTCCGTGGAGGCGGTCCGCCGCTACCTCGGTTCGCCGCCGACCTTCGTGAACACGGCGTCCTATGGCGTCGATTCCATCTCGATCGGCAAGCTCCAGGTCCCTACGGACGAGGAGGGGCGGCTGCTGATCAACTTCCGCGGACCCCAGAAGACCTTTCCCCACTATTCCTTCATCGACGTGCTGAACGGCACGGCGCCGGCGTCGGCGTTCAAGGACAAGATCGTACTGGTAGGAGCTACGGCCATCGGCATCTACGACATGCGGGTAATCCCCTTTTCGGGAACCTTTCCGGGGATAGAGATACACGCAAATATCATCGACAACATCCTTCGGAACGATCCTATCAGCCGGCCGGACTGGGTCACGGTGGTGGACGTTATTACCATTCTCCTGTGCGGGATCTGCCTGTCCCTCGCGATCTCACGGATCCGGGCGCTTTTCGGCACGCTCGTGACCATCGGCCTTATCTTTCTCTATGCGTTTGTGAACGAATATGTCTTCGTAGCCGGAAAGGTCTGGCTCACGGCGGTCTATCCGGGAATGACCATGGTGTTCGTCTTCTTCGGCGTGACCACCTACCGGTTCATGACCGAGGAGAAAAAGAAACGGGAGATCAAGGAGGCCTTTTCGCACTACGTGGCCCCGTCGCTCGTCAACAATATCCTGCAGGATCCCACCAAGCTCGTGCTTGGGGGAGAGGAGCGCCGTCTTACGGTGCTGTTCTCCGACATCCGCGGGTTCACCACGATCTCCGAGAGCCTCAGCCCCCAGGCGCTGGTGAAGCTCATGAACGACTACCTGACGCCCATGACGGACATCGTCCTGAAGCACGGCGGGACGATCGACAAGTACATGGGCGACGCCATCATGGCCTTCTGGGGGGCCCCGGTATGGCAGGAGGACCACCAGGCCCGCGCGTGCCGGGCAGCCCTCGAGATGCTGGAGAAGCTGGCGGTGTTGCAGGTCGAGTGGGAGAAACAGGGGATCCCGCACCTCGATATCGGCGTCGGCATCTCCACGGGCAAACTGACCGTGGGGAACATGGGCTCAACGACGCGGTTCGATTACACGGTGATGGGCGACTCGGTGAACCTGGGCTCGCGGCTCGAGGGACTGAACAAGGAGTACGGCACGCACATCATTGTCCCCAAATACACCTACGAGGACGTGAAGAACGATTTCATCCTTCGCCAGCTGGATCTTATCCGGGTGAAAGGCAAGAACATCCCGATCAAGATCTATGAGCTTATGGGGATCACGGACAGCGGACGGCTGAGGGAGATCGCAGGATTGTCCGAGGCGGGCCTCAAGGCCTATACGGAACGGGATTGGGACAAGGCGGAGAAGATCTACAATAATGTGATCCATATCAGGCCGGAGGACGGCCCGGCGGCTGCGTTCCTCGAGCGCATAAAACATCTCCGGCAGGAGGGTGTTCCCGCTGATTGGGACGGCGTGTATGTGATGAAGAAGAAGTGAACTGACGGTTCTGAGATCAGGAGCGAAAAGCAAGGCCCCCTCTCCGGTAGCAAGGAAAGGGGGCCTTTGTCATGATCGGTCGGACGCGCTGCCCGGCAGCGGCGAGCTTCGCAAACGCGTTATGCTATGCGATCGTGCCGTACAGCTGCGCTGAGGTCATCGGGCAACACCCTTGAAAAGGGGTTCGTATTGCTTGAACTCGGGCCGCTTTTCCATGCCGGCAAAACGCGGGTCCGAGGCAAGGGCGCGGAGCTCCTTTTCATACTCGGGTTTACTCATGACGCTCTCCAGACGGGCGCCGGCATAGGCATAATCGCCCGTGAGATAGCCTGCCTGGAACGAAAGCCATTCAAGGTTGGCAGAGCGCCCGCGGGCGACCTTCTTTGCGTCCCGCAAATAGGCGTCGGCCGCCTGATAGTTCTTCTTTTCCAGCTCCGCCTCGCCCAGGATCACGTAGGGGACGGAATCCTTGGGCTTCGTTGCTATGTACTGTTTCAGGAATCCGAGCGCCGTTTCGGTGTCCTTTGAAGCGTAGATAAAGTAGAGCCCCATGTAGGCCGAGGTCGAGCCGTACTCGAGCGCTTTCCTGCAGAACTGCTCTTCCTGCTCGGGGGTGTTGGTCTCCCGCCCGGCGATCATGAGATATGCCTGACCGATGATGCTTCGGGACGCATCGGAGTACGTTTTCTTTGCATCGATCGCGCCAATGATCTTGTCGTACTGCTCCGCCTCGGCGAGCCTGGAGAATTCCCGGCACTGGTCATCTTTTTCGGGGCACTTATTTTCAGCGGCGATGATGCCTGAAGGGGCAGAAAGAGAAAGACAGAGAACGATGAACAACATGATCGACTGCGTGTGCATGGCGAACCTCCAGCAAAAAGGAAATCTCCCGTGCCGGGTGTGACCACCAGGCACTCGTGCGCAAGATACGATCTTATCGACAGGAGGGACAAATTACCGGAATTGCCGGAAAAAAGCAATAGTCAGTTCGTAATATATCTATAGTGATATCGGCGGGGAATGGGGCGGTTCGCAGGAGACTGACGGCGCATCGGACCGGTCGTGGGAGAGGGCACGAAAGGAAAAAAAAGGCGGAGCACATGCTCCGCCTTGTGTGGTTTGATGTCCGGGCTACTGGACAACGCCGCCTATCACTGCGGGAGGCGCGGTTATGACCGGTTCCGCTCCGATGATCGGATCGATCCAGGAAGCCATGCTCGGGAGTTGATACGGAGTCGTTGTCAATCCGGCGCAGGTCCCTCCGGTCCCAAGTCGTTGTTCAGTTTCAAGTGCTTTGATGAAATAGGTGATCGCCGGCTGGGCGACATCCGTCAGTTCGGTCAGATCGCCGGCGGCGTCTGCCCGGGGGATCGAGAACTCCGGAACCCAGCGGATCGCCCTGTTCGTGCCGCTGTCGCTGCAGTTCACATTCAGGTTGGAAGGATCGTCGATATCAACACACTTGCCGGGTATGCCGTTCAGTTCGCCGAACCCCGAGTATTCAAGGAAGAACGTCACATTGTTGTATTTATTGTCCGGCGCTGTGGCGGTCGGCTGGCTGTGAATGTATTTCACCTGGAGCGGCGGATCGAACCGTATGGGTGTTCCACCGGTGTCCAGGACCGTCACGAACTGGTTCCAGGTGCCTTGGCCGGTTTCCCAGATATAGAACTCGGGAAGCACGCTCCCTGCTTGTCCGGGGCAGGTACTATTGGCGTCCCAAGGACAGGCGAGCAGATCCCAGTACGTGCTCGTCGGAGAGGTCAAAATGCCGCTTGTTATGCCATTCTCATAGGGGGAGGTAGTCGTTGCAGCGGTGACCGGAGCGCCCGTGATGCCGTCGGTCAGAACCATGGCCGTGGGAGATGTCCCCGTTGAAATGAACGAGTAGGAAACATAACTAGCAAGCCCCGGGGTTACGGTCTGATAGCTCATCAGACTGGTATCATAGATCGGCGATGCAGTTGCGAGCTTGCTCGCATCGGGGCATCGATCGAAGCAGGCAAGCCGTGACGGCACCGGGTCGCCCGGGAAGATGATGGTTTCTCTGTAATACATGACGGGAGTCGTTGCATTTGCAGCGGTCGAACAATTATACGGACTTGATGTTGTTATACAGACATGACTCGTCGCGGGGTCATGAAGCTTTACGATCACAGAGCCCCCAAGCGCTTGGGACCAGAAGCCGAGATCGACCCAGGGCAAGCTGCTCAGATTGATCTGGGGGAACGTACCCGTAGAGCTCCACGAACCGTTTGACTGCATTTGCGCAACTGTTAAGAAACCCGCTCCATCCCAGATGACCATGTATGCGGCTCCGCTATCGAACCAGACGAGCGGTATGTTCTTGATATTGTCCAGGGTCACATTTTTCCTTGCGTACTTCTTCAGCTTGCCGCCCCGCTGAAACACCGTGAAGGCCGTATCGGTGTTGTTCGAATAGTCATGCTTGAAGACCTGCTCCCCGTCGCTGACCGTCACCGGGATGCCGTTCACCGGGGGGAACCAGGCCCCCCAGTAGCCGATGGAACCATACACGCTGCCCTTTTTCACCTGGAAATTCGAGTTCCTGGTCACCCTCGTTCCGAGGGGCACGGCCGGATTCGTATCGGTCGTGTACAGACCATACCGCCAGGAGGACTCAACGATGTTGTCGCGGTCGAGGCAGATGGTGCCGGAACTGTCGGTCCTCAGGAAGTTACCCAGGTTGTAGGCGAGGTTGAACCGCATGATCTCCGGAGCCGGCAGCCAGGGACCGGTCTCCGCCTTGAGAACGCTGCCTGCGCCTTGATTGTTGACGATATCCTTATACAGCGTGGCCTTCTGTATCTCGTAGCTGTCCTTGTCCTCTGTTGCGAAATAGAGAAGTACCTGTCCGCTGACGTCCCGCTCGGCATTCAGGAAGCCCCGTGCCAGGATCGTTGTCAGGTCAGCCGGATCGTAGAACTTGAAGTTCATCTTAAAGACGCCATAGGGCGGTGCGGTGTCGGCGCCTTCCGTGATGACGATCTTTGCGTAAATAAGCCTGGTGGGACTGGAAGGATTGTCCTGCGAATGCACCCAGACCTGGACGATGTGAGGGGACTGTGAGCTGCTGCGGCTGGAGTTGACCGTCCAGTTCTCGTACATCGGCATGGTCGCGCCCGATGATTGGTTGGTGCTTGCCTGGCCTGCGGAGGAGGCGTCCGAGCGGGCGCTGCTGCAGAGGTTCTTGTCCACCTGGGCGATGTAGGGTCCCTGGTTCAACATGACATCATACCGGGACTGACGGACCATGCAGAGGATCTCGCTTACCGAGCGGAATGAATCCAGCGACCGCTCGTTGACATAGACCGTCGTTTTGTCCATCTTGTAATCAGAGGTCGGCGCCAGGTCGGTCAAGACCGCCCCGAACAGCAGGGAACTGATGGATTTCTGGCCCGGTTTGGCGCTGGATATTGTTTTCGGGTCGACGACGCTGACATTGTCCGGAAGGATGAGCGACGAAAGGGTGACGGAACCGTTCGAACTGACGCCGCTGTCGCCGGTACCGCTGCAGGACGAGAGAAGGATCGCCGCAAGCACAAGCAGTATTCCCGATACTGATGTCCTGAATGAACGCATGATAGCCTCCTGATACACGTTTTTTCTATGGTAAGTCGGTCCACGGGTGGGTGAATGTTTACATATATTATTCACACGGCGGCCTGAAAAGGCAAGGGAATTTTACCCAAGATCGGGTGATTTTAGTGCATCCATGCTTATTATACGGTGGCTACCGACGGTAGCATTGTCCCTCTGAAGAGAAGGCCAGCCGGCATCCTGGTCCAACGCGATATCACGCGTCCGGAACAGTGCCGCCTGCGTGCTCAATTGACACACCGGGAAGGGTGGAGTAATATCAGCTATGCACAAGTTCAGGATAACATCGGAGTTCAAGCCAACGGGAGACCAGCCCCAGGCGATCGAGAAACTTTCCGACGGTATCGTCAGGGACCTGAAGCACCAGGTGCTGCTCGGTGTGACGGGCTCCGGCAAGACCTTCACCGTGGCGAACGTCATCGAGCAGGTACAGCGGCCCACCCTCGTGATCGCCCACAACAAGACACTTGCCGCGCAGCTTTACAATGAGTTCAAGGAGCTCTTTCCCGACAACGCCGTTGAGTATTTTGTTTCCTATTACGACTACTACCAGCCGGAGGCCTATCTTCCGAACACCGATACCTACATCGAAAAGGACTCGTCCATCAACGAGCAGATCGACCGCATGCGCCACGCGGCGACGAACTCGCTGTTCGAGCGGAACGACGTGATCGTCGTGGCATCGGTGTCCTGCATCTATGGCCTGGGTTCGCCCGAGGCGTACCACGGCATGCTGCTGTTCCTCGAGAAGGGCCAGCACATCGAGCGGAACGACATGCTCAGGAAGCTCGTGGACATCCAGTATTCCCGCAATGACTTCGACTTTCACCGCGGCACCTTCCGGGTGCGCGGGGACGTGTGCGAGATCTTCCCGGCTTCCCACGAGAGCACGGCCATCCGCATCGAGCTGTTCGGCGACGAGATCGACGCGATATCCGAGTTCGATCCGCTGCTCGGCACGCCGCTCCAGAAGCTCGACAAGGTCGCCATCTACCCGAACAGCCATTACGTGATCCCGGAGTCGCGCATGAAGGCGGCTATGGACGGCATCCACGACGAACTTCGGGAGCGCATCCAGTACTTTCGCAAGGAGAACAAGCTCATCGAGGCGCAGCGCATAGAACAACGGACCATGTTCGACCTGGAGATGATCCAGGAGATGGGCTATTGCCACGGGATCGAGAACTATTCACGCCACCTGTCCGGCAGGCTGCCCGGCGAGCCGCCGCCGACGCTGCTCGATTACTTCCCGAAGGACTTTCTCCTTGTTGTGGACGAGTCCCATGCCACGATCCCGCAGATCGGCGGCATGTACAACGGCGATCGCGCGAGGAAAATGACGCTTGTGGGGTACGGTTTCCGCCTGCCCTCGGCGCTCGACAACCGGCCGCTCAATTTCGACGAGTTCAACGCGCGGGTGAACCAGACCGTCTATGTCTCGGCGACACCCGCTGACTACGAAACAGAGAAATCAGGCGGCCGCATCATCGAACAGGTCATCCGGCCCACCGGGCTCACGGACCCGCAGATCGAGGTCCGGCCGGTGACGGGACAGGTGGACGACCTTCTTGAGGAGATCCGGAAGCGATCGGCAATACAGGAACGGGTGCTCGTGACCACGCTCACGAAGCGCATGGCGGAGGACCTGACCGAACACTATAAGGAAGTGAACGTCAAGGTGGCCTACCTCCATTCGGACATCGACACGCTCGAACGGGTGGACATCATCCGCGATCTGCGCATGGGCAAGTATGACGTTCTCATCGGGATCAATCTGCTGAGGGAAGGGCTCGATATCCCCGAGGTCTCGCTGGTGGCCATTCTGGACGCGGATAAGGAAGGATTCCTTCGCTCGGCCCGGTCCCTCATCCAGACCATGGGCAGGGCTGCGCGCCACGTGAACGGCGAGGTGATCCTCTACGCCGACAGGATCACCGATTCCATGAAAAAGGCCATCAACGAGACGAACAGGCGCCGCACTGTCCAGGAGGAATACAACCGGAAGAACAACATCACGCCGCAGTCCATCAAGAAGAACATCCAGGCCACGCTCCGCACCGTGTACGAACAGGATTACTTCACCGTGCCGATCGCGGCGGAAGATGCCGGCGAGTACGTGCCGACGGTGAACATCCCGCAGCTCATCAGCCGGATGGACAAGGAGATGCGGCAGGCGGCCAGGGAACTGGATTTCGAGACGGCGGCGGAGCTGCGCGACAAGATACGGTCCCTCCGGAAACAGGAGATGGCGGTGGGGGTGAAGGTGGAGTAGGGCCGGAGCGGACTTCGGGAAGCGGAGTGGGGATCGTATATTCGGGAAGCCCGCGCAGGAAGGATGGCGCGAGACATCGTGGCATATCCTCTATTTCATCATGGATACATCTATACTTGATAAATTCGGTTGGAACGATTTTTTCGCGCAGCAGTTCCTCACGCTCGCGGATGGGCTATTTGTGCCCGCCCGGGTATCGGCAGAACATCGAGGCGCTTTCCTGGTACTGACCGTGGGGGGTGATATCCCGGCGGAAGTGACCGGGCGGATGATGTTCCAGGCGGAGGACCGGCTGGACTATCCTGTCGTAGGGGACTGGGTCCTGGTCGATCTCCTGGACAGGGGGACCCAAGCCGTCATCCATTCTGTGCTTCCCCGGCGTACGCTTCTCGTTCGCAAAACAGCGGGGAAGGACGTCGCGGTGCAGGCGATAGCGGCCAACATCGATATGGTGTTCATAATCACCGGACTGGATGGGAATTACAACCTCCGAAGGATCGAACGCTATCTGGTCGCGGCCCGGGAGAGCGGCGCGAAACCGGTCGTGCTCTTGAACAAGAGCGATCTGGCTCTGGATGCACCGGGGCGGCTTCGCGAGGCGCTGGCTGCTGCAGGACCAGTTCAGGTCCTCCTCGTGAGCGCACTGACGGGCGCAGGCATGGACGAGTTGGAACGGATGATCGCACCGGGCGTAACGGCATGTTTCGTCGGGTCTTCGGGCGCCGGCAAATCGACGCTCATTAACCGTCTCGCGGGGATGGAACTGGCCCGCATAGCCGAAGTGCGCGAGATCGATTCCCGGGGTCGGCATACAACGACCCATCGCCAGATGTTCGTCCTGCCCTCCGGCGCGATCGTGATCGACACGCCGGGTATGCGTGAATTGGGCATGGTTGACGCGGAAGCGGGGATAGAGAATACCTTTGCAGACATCGAACAGATGGGAAGGGAATGCCGCTTTCGCAATTGCTCGCATACGTTCGAACAAGGGTGCGCTGTTCTTGCGGCGATCGCGGGGGGCGAACTGGACCAGGGAAGGTATAAGAGCTTTCTCAAGCTGAGAGGGGAGATCCAGCACAATGAGGAGAAGCTGGATGCCAAGGCGCGACTGGAGCGGAAGGGGCGCGACCGCATGCTGGCAAAGGCCATCCGCAATGTATTGAAGAACAAGGGCAAAAAGTGAGAAGGAACGGCGATCGCGGGAACGCCCTCGTGAAAAGAGCGATGCCATCCTTCAGTATGACAAGAGCGTTGGTGATGATCAAACAATGACCCTTTCCGAAAAGCTCCAGAACCTTCCGGCTGAGCCCGGCGTCTATCTCATGAAAGATGCCCGGGGGCACATCATCTACATCGGCAAGGCCTTGTCCCTTAAGAACCGCGTCCGCTCGTACTTTCAGAAGGGCAGCAAGGGAGAAAAGACCGAGCTGATGGTCCGCGCGATTTCCGACCTCGAGACCATCGTCACCCACACAGAGCTGGAAGCGCTCATTCTCGAATCCACGCTCATCAAGAAGCACCATCCCCGTTTCAATATCGTTCTCCGGGACGACAAGAACTATCCCTATCTCCGGATCGATCTGAAGGCCGAGTACCCACGCATCGACGTGGTGCGGGGGCTCAAGAAGGACGGCGCGGTCTACTACGGTCCCTACGTTCCCGCCGGAGGCATGTGGGAGATCCTTTCGCTCATCAGGCGCACCTTCCCGCTCGCGACGTGCAAAAAGGAATTCAGGAAGGACAAGCCTGAGCGGCCATGCGTCCAGCACCAGATCGGCAGGTGCCTTGCCCCGTGCATGGGCGAGGTTGACACGGACGTGTACCTCGACATGGTCGGCCAGGTGCGTCTGTTCATCGAAGGCAAGAACCGCGACCTCGTCGATATGCTCAAGCAGCGTATGGAAAAGGCGTCGGAGCACACGGAGTACGAGCGCGCGGCGGAGCTCCGGGACCGCATCAGCCGTATCGAGGGGGCCTTCGAGAAGCAGAAGATCATCTCGCCGGGCTTTGAAAATCAAGATGTCATCGGCATCGCGTCCGAAGGCGGCCACAGCGATATCCAAGTGCTCTTCATCCGGAACGGGATGCTGCTGGGCCGGAAGGACTTCTATATTTCCGATGCGCACGGCATGTCTGATGAGGATGTGCTTGGAGATTTTTTGCATCAGTTCTACGCAAAGGAAATGATCGTGCCTGCCGAAGTACTGCTGCCGCTTGACGTGCCGGACCGCGAAGTGCTCGAGACGTGGTTGACCGGGAAGCGTGAGGCCAGGGTCGAAGTTGCCGTACCGCAACGGGGGAGAAAACGGGAGCTGGTGCAGATGGCTTCGGACAACGCCGCCCAGTCGCTCAAGGAACAGCTCCTTTCCCGCAAGAGCAAGGAACGCATCCTGCTGCTTCTCCAGGAGGAACTGGGGCTCAGGAACCTGCCGCGGAGGATCGAGGCTTTCGATATCTCGAATATCCAGGGAACCGAGGCGGTGGCAAGCATGGTCTCTTTCGAGAACAACCTGCCGGACAAGCGAAACTACAAGCGGTTCAAGATACGGTCAGTAGAGGGCCAGGATGATTTCGCGAGCATGGCGGAGGTCGTCCGTCGGCGATATACGAAAGCGAAGGTAGAAGGTATTCTGCCCGACCTCATTCTCATCGACGGCGGCAAAGGACAGTTGAACGCTTCGCTCGATGTACTGCTGGAATTAGGCATCACCGGGCCCGACGTGATCGGTCTTGCCAAGGCGCGGAGCGGCGAAGAGGGGTCTGCTCGGGAGTTTGAGCGGGTGTTCCTGCCGGGCGTCGAGGAACCGGTAATCCTCGATCCCACGAGCGCGACGACGCATCTGGTCGCCCGGGTGCGGGACGAAGCGCACCGCTTTGCCATCACCTATCACCGGAAACTGCGGGAAAAGAAGGCGGTACGGTCCGAGCTGGACGATATCCCCGGCATCGGCGAAACGCGGAAGAAGGCTTTGCTCAGGCATTTCGGAAGCGTGACGAAGGTGCGGCAGGCAACAATAGAAGAATTGGCGGCCATGAAGGGGATGAGCAAAAAGGCGGCTGCGGCGATCGTGGAATTTTATAGGGAGAGGACAACTGCTTAGGTGTTCATTCGTGGTAAATGGTTGAGGAGTGAAATATGAATGATCAGCAGTGGTTGGATGTTTTCAAGACCATCGGCCGACAGATGCATGCCGGCATCGCAGAGTTCCTCTCGCGTGAGGGAGGGACGGTCTCGCTCGGCAAGGGCGCGGGTGGGGACAAGACCTTCCCGGTGGACAGGTGGGCCGAGGACATCGTTATTTCGGCGCTCGAGAAGATCCATCAGCAAGGCGAGGCCTTTACTCTGATCTCCGAGGAGGCAGGCATCCGGAAGTATGGAGAAGGCAAAAAGGTCGTCCTCGTGGATCCCATCGACGGGAGCAATAACGCCAAGAACGGCATCCCGTTCTTCTCAACGTCGATCGCGCTCCTGCACGGTGACACGCTGTCAACGCTCGCGGCCGGGTACATCATCAACCTCGCGTCGGGAGACGAGTACTGGGCCCTGCGGGGCCAGGGGGCTCACAAGAACGGATCGCGCATCCGAACGCCGGCGACCGACGTCATCACGATCGTTGCGTACGAAGCGTCGGATCCGGCGAGGGACATCCCCCGCATCTTTCCGCTCATCGCCAAGGCGAAGCGCACGCGGTGCTTCGGGTCCACGGCGCTGGACCTCGCCCACCTGGCGTCGGGCGGGTTCAGCGTCTTCGCAACGGCCACGGCGTCTCGCGCCTTCGACTACGCGGCGGGCATGCTGATAGTCAAGGAGGCGGACGGTGTGATCACCGACCTCGAAGGAACTTCGCTCGACCACATCACGGTAGGTCTGGAACGGACGGCGCCGCTGCTGGCGAGCAAGAACGAAGCGACCCACGTGAAGGCGCTTGACCTGCTTTCGGCAAGGCCCGAGAAGAAATAACGCTACTCCGCTGATAAAGAACGCCGCAGTATTGACATCCTTTTCTATTTATGTAATTATGACCGCATGGCACTGGTAAATCATACAACCCGCGAGATCAACGCGAAGATCGTGTACTACGGGCCAGGCCTCTCCGGCAAGACCAGCAACATCCACTTTATCTATCACCGCATCTCGCCGAGCCAGCGCGGCAAGCTCATTTCGCTCGCCACGGAGACCGACCGGACGCTGTTCTTCGACTTCCTTCCCGTGGAGCTCGGGACCATCAAGAACTACAAGGTGCGGTTCCACCTGTACACCGTGCCCGGCCAGGTGTTCTACAATGCTACGCGGAAACTGGTGCTGAAGGGCGCCGACGGCGTGATCTTCGTGGCTGATTCGCAGCGGACCATGCTCGATGCGAATCTCGAGAGCCTCCGGAACCTGCACGACAACTTCTCCGAGATGGGTATTGACCTGTCCGATTTCCCCGTCGTCCTGCAATATAACAAACGCGACCTTCCCGACGTGATGACCCTGGAGGAACTGAACGCCAAGCTGAACCCGCTCAACGGTCCTTTCTACGAGGCGGTGGCCCCCCGGGGGGACGGCGTGCTCAAGACCTTTGCGGCGATCTCAAAACTGGTGCTTCAGGACATGCAGAAGAATCCCGAGCGCCATAACTTTTCCGTCGGCGACATCGTCGCGAAGACCGAGGCGGAGCCCCGGGTGTCTCCCGCGATACTCAGGGCGCCGGTGCCCGAGCCGGAACCCGCCCTGCCGGACGCGCCGCTGGTCGATGCAAAACCCGCGATGGCGGCCCTTGAGAAGAAGGTGGACGAAGGGGTCAAGGTCGACCTTGGAAAACCATCCTTAGAGAACGGCGTGATCGTGCTTCCCTTCGACGTGCAGAGCAAGAACGCGAAAGAACAATACCAGCTTCGTGTCACCATCAATACGAACGAGCCGGCTGCGAAACGGTTTAAGGTTATGGTAAAGGGATTCAAGTAGACCATGTGGTCCTGGCCGCGGACCATCGGCGCGGCATGAGGCATCCATGTCCAAGGTAACGGTATTGGTCCCCGCGGCGGGGATGGGCAAGAGAATGGGGAAGGCGGTGGCGAAGCAGTTCCTCCCCCTCGGCGACAGACCCATGCTTGCCCACACGCTCCTGGCCTTCCAGCGTTCCTCCGAGATCGACGAGATCATCCCCATCCTCTCCGAAGAAGACATGGAAACCTGTCTCAAGGACGTGATCGAGGCCTTTCATATCACCAAGGTAAGGACCCTCGTGGTGGGCGGGAAGGAACGGCAGGATTCGGTCTACAACGGCCTGAAGAAGACCGACAAGGACGCCTCGGTGATCCTGGTCCACGACGGTGTGCGTCCGTTCGTGACCCCGGACCTGATCCATGCGTGCGTTGAGGCTGCCCGGAAGGGCGAATGCGTGGCCGTCGGTGTGCCGCTCAAGGACACGATCAAAGAGGTCGACGGCAAGGGCATCGTGCGTCAGACCCTGGAGCGGGGCAGGCTCTGGGCGATCCAGACCCCCCAGGCCTTCCCGGCGAAGGTCCTCCGGAAGGCATACGACGAGTCCTATAAGAAAAAGGTATACGGAACGGACGATGCGACCCTTGTCGAGCGCGCGGGGGGCAAGATCCGGGTGATCATGGGGAGCTACGAGAACATCAAGATCACAACGCCCGAAGACCTCATCCTTGCCGAGGAGATCCTCAAGAGACGATAGATGATAAGAATCGGTAACGGTTACGATGTGCACCGCCTCGTGGACGGCAGAAAGCTCATTCTCGGCGGGATCGATATCCCCTTTGAAAAGGGGCTTCTGGGACATTCCGACGCGGACGTGCTGCTCCACGCGGTCTGCGATGCGCTTCTCGGCGCGGCGGGGCTCGGCGACATCGGGCGGCACTTCCCCGACACAGATCCGCGGTACAACGGGATCGCGAGCCTCAAACTCCTTGCCGAGGTGGGCCGTCTCCTGGAGGAGAAGGGATTCCGGGTGAACAATATCGACTCTACGATCGTCGCCGAGCGGCCGAAGTTGGCGCCGCACATCCCGGCCATGATCACGAACATTGCTGCCGCTGTCGGCGTCGATACCGCCGCAGTGAACGTGAAGGCGACGACGACCGAGGGCCTGGGATTCGCGGGCAAAGGCGAGGGCATGGCCGCGTATGCGGTCTGCTCGCTCGTGCGCACTTCGTAGACCATCTGCGAAGGTCGTCGCTGAACATAAGGTGACCATGTGCTTCACGTGCTTCAATAAAAGGATGCTTTTGACCGCGCTCTGGCTGCTGCTGTCCGGCCATGACGTTCAGGCTGCTGACGACCTGCGCTATCTGTACCAGTGGAAGGATGACCGGGGTGTCGTGAACATGACCGACAGCCTGGACAAGGTGCCGCCGAAGTATCGCTCCCGGGCGACGCAGCTGCTGCAGCCTGGCGCCGGCAAGGAAGAACAGCGCCGCGAGGAAACGAGCGAGAGGGAACGGTCGCAGGACCTTGATGCTGAAACCCCACAGGACCAGGAAGAGATCATAAAGGCCGAATGGCAGCTGCGCGTGCAGGATGCCAAGCGCCGGCTTGTGGACGCCGAGGAACGGTGCAGCCGGATCGAGCTGCGCATGAAAGAGCTGGCGTCCCAAATGGGATCCTCCGGAGCGGCACTACCGACACAGGAAATTCTTAGCGAGATGACCAGGCTCGAAGGGGAACTGGTGAGGGCCAAGATGGATGCCGAGAAGGCGAGGAACGAGGTCGAGGTGACCATCCCCGATGAGGCGCGGCGCGCGGGCATCCCGCCCGGCTGGCTTCGGGAAGTGCGGTAGAGGAGACAGGAGCAAATATACGGTTACGTCATACGGTGACGACGCCCGTTTTGTCGTTCGGTAATGGTGACGTCCTGAAAATACGAATGCGAACCACGTGGCCGAAACGGGTCTCGTAACCATGACCTTTTGACGAGCTTTTCAGTCGAAATATGAGCGAAACGCTTCGAAAAATAAAGAACGATTTTAACGCTGCCCTGTCAATGGATCCGGCTGCCACGAGCAAGATCGAGGTCGCTCTGACCTATGCCGGTTTCCACGCGCTGTTGTTCTATCGCATGGCGCACTGGCTTGTGAAGCGCCGCATACCGTTCCTTCCCCGTGCCCTGTCCCAGTTCGCGCGGTTCCTCACGGGGATCGAGATCCACCCCGGCGCTACGATCGGGTCAGGACTGTTCATTGACCATGGGATGGGTGTTGTCATCGGTGAAACAAGCGAGATCGGCGATAATGTAACTCTGTTTCAGGGGGTGACGCTCGGCGGGACCGGAAAACAGCGGGGAAAGCGGCATCCTACCATCGGGAGCCATGTCGTCGTGGGCGCGGGCGCCAAGGTCCTCGGCCCCATAACGGTCGGCGACTATGTCAAGATCGGCGCAAACTCGGTTGTGCTTCAGGACGTCCCGGACCATTCCACCGTCGTCGGCATCCCAGGCAGGATCGTGCGGATCAAGGATGAACGCGTGGCAGACGATGCGCTCATGGACCATATCCACATCCCGGACCCGATCGCGGACAAGCTCATAGAACTCCAGGTCCAGATCGATACGCTGAAGAAAGATATGGAGAACATCAAAAAAACGGAAAGGTAGGAAGGTAGGAAGGTAGGGTGCTCTTATACTTTCCTACGATCTTACCCACTGATCTCATCAATCCTCAATTATCCTGTAGCTGTGTGTGATCTTACCCGCCTTGGCAAGCGTTGCGCCAACGGAACAGTACTTTTCCAGGGACAGGTTGACGGCTCGTTCGACGGCCTCTTTTTCCACGCCCTTTCCTTTCACCACATATTCGATGTGCACTTCCTTATAGACATGGGGATATGAATCGGCTTTCTCGCCCTTCACGTTCATCTCCAGACCGGTTATGTTCTGGCGTTTTTTTCGAAGAATGGATATCACATCCATACCGGAACACCCTCCAAACCCCACGAGCAACAGTTCCATAGGCCTGAACCCTTTATTCTGACCGCCTGAACCATCATCTGCATCCATTGCCAGCATGTGACCGGACGAAGAACTCCCCGAAAAATGCATATTGGCTACCAGCGTTACCTTGGCCTCAACCATAGTTGCCTCCCCTCGACTTCATGAATATATTTTGCTGACATCACAAGGATGATACATTCTATCATAAATGTTGTTGGTAAGAATGCCAAAAATGTATTCTTCCACACAGAGCAATAATAACGAAATAATAACAATATGATAGCAATGTTTATTGCTGAAATTTGGCATTAAAGCCAAAATAATCATCGTTGCTGACAGTTGTAATTATTTGTAAATTTATGATTATTATAGGTTATCTAAATTATTTTTACATAGTAATATGGCAATTGATTTGCACATAATGATTGTTTCCGTGCCTGTTTATAAACTATCGGTCGATAATACAATAAGTTGCGATGTTCAACATGCGTTTATAAAAAGATAAATTTTTCTTATTTGACAAAAAAGACGGTTTGCTGAATACTGCACTACTCCGAAAATACCTGAAGCCATTCTGATCCAAAGAGTCATCATCACGGTCCTTATTTTTCTGTTCTCGTTTCCCCGTTCCTCGACAGAGGCGGGTAAAATCTCATGATCACTCATTAGTCAGGAAAGGGGGGTTCGGCAACTCACTACAGTATAACTGAAGAAACATGACCTGTCGTTCGTCCGTCACGGCCGAACGTGCGGTGGTGCGGTTCTGATGTGCGTCGCGAATTCTGATACCAGTTTAAGTGCAAGAACAATTTCCTAAGGAGGGTTCCCTATGAGCAAGGATGTGAAGACACCAATGCTTGACGACCTGGAAAAAGGAACATGGCCGAGTTTCGTAAAAGAGATCAAGAAGGCCGCAAAGAAGAGCAACACCGCGCAGGACCTGCTCGGTATCCTTGAGAGATCGTATCGGGATAAGATTACCCACTGGAAGCACGGCGGCATTGTGGGCGTCCTCGGCTACGGCGGGGGCGTGATCGGCCGTTACTGTGATCTCCCCGAAGAATTCCCCGGCGTGGCCCATTTCCACACGGTCCGCGTCAATCCGCCGTCAGGATTCTTTTACACTTCCAAGGCAATGAAAGAGCTGTGCGACATATGGGATAAGTACGGCAGCGGCATGACGAACATGCACGGTTCAACGGGCGACATCATCTGGCTCGGGACCCAGACCGACAAGCTTGAGCCCATCTTTGCCGAGCTCACGGCAAAGGGCTGGGACCTCGGCGGCTCAGGCTCCTGTCTTCGTACGCCAAGCTCCTGCGTGGGCATGGCCCGCTGCGAGTTTTCGAACATCGATACCATGAACATCTGTCACACCCTCACCCAGAAGTTCCAGGATGAGCTTCATCGTCCTGCTTTCCCCTACAAGTTCAAGATCAAGGTTTCCGGCTGCGCCAACGACTGCACTGCTGCGGTGGCCCGCGCCGACATGTCCATCATCGGCACCTGGAGAGACTCCATCCGCGTCGACCAAGCCGAGGTAAAGAATTACGCTTCCAAGATGAACATCAAGGAAGAGATCGTGGAGATGTGCCCGACCAAGTGCATGAGCTTCGACGGCAGCGCCTTGAAGATCAACGACAAGGACTGCAATCGCTGCATGCATTGCATCAACCAGATGCCGAAGGCGCTCCGTCCCGGCAAGGAACAGGGCGCGACCATCATGCTCGGCGGCAAGGCCCCGATCGTGACCGGCGCTCTCATGAGCTGGGTCATCGTTCCCTTCATGAAGCTCGAGGCTCCCTACACCAACCTGGAAGACCTCATCCGCAAGCTCTGGGAGTGGTGGGATGAGCATGGAAAGAACCGCGAGCGTATCGGTGAGCTTGTCGACCGTATGGGCATGAGGTCCATGCTTGAATCGACCGGCCTTCCGCCCGTGCCGCAGATGGTGAAAGCACCGAGGACCAATCCGTATGTGTTCTGGGCGCCGGGTGAAGTACAGTAACGACCGACCAACGAAAATCATTCCTTAGGAGGAAGACCTATAATGGCTGACAAACCAAAGAGAATAACGGACCTTGGTTCCCCTGATTATCATAAATTTCTGCCCCCCGTGATCACCAAAAACTACGGGAAGTGGAAGTATCATGAACAGCTCAGCAAGGGCACGATGAAGCATGTTTCCGAGACGGGAGACGAGCTTTATACCGTACGCATCGCCACGCCACGCCTCGTGAGCACCGATTACATCCGCGAGATGTGCGACATCTCCGAGAAGTACAGCGGCGGCTACCTCCGCTGGACGACCCGTCACAACGTCGAGTTCTTCCCCGAAAAAGGGCAGGTTGATCCCCTGGTTGCCGACCTCAAGAAGCGCGGCCATCTGGTCGGCGGCATCGGCTACGGCATCAGCAACGTCGTGCATACGCAGGGCTGGATCCACTGCCATACGCCTGCGACGGACGCCTCGGGCGTCGTGAAGGCGGTCATGGATGAGCTCCACGAGTACTTCACCACGAAGAGCCTTCCGGCGCGCGTGCGCATCGCGCTTGCCTGCTGCCTGAATATGTGCGGCGCCGTGCATTGCTCCGACATCGCCATCCTCGGCATTCATCGCCTGCCTCCCAAGGTGAACGAGGCGACCCTCGCGAACCAGTGCGAGATCCCCACGACCATCGCGTCGTGCCCCACGGGCGCCATCAGCCCGAACCCGGCGACCAAGACGGTCAAGATCAAGGCCGAACGCTGCATGTACTGCGGAAACTGCTATACCATGTGCCCGTCGCTGCCGATCGCTGACGGCACCGGTGACGGCATCTCCATCTATGTGGGCGGCAAGGTGTCCAACGCCCGCGGCCCGGCCCGCATGTCCAAGCTGGTCATTCCGTTCCTTCCGAACAATCCGCCTCGTTGGCCGGAGACCGTCAAGGCGGTCAAGCACCTGGTGGAGATCTACGCCAAGGACGCGAAGAAGCATGAGCGTATGGGAGAGTGGATCGAGCGCATCGGCTGGGAGCGGTTCTTCAAGGTCACGGGTATTCCGTTCACCTATCAGCATATCGATGACTTCACCTTCGCACGCGAGACGTTCCGCATGACCCCCACATTCAAGTGGGAATAGTTCCGAGAGAGTGAGTGGGATCGGCCCCCCGGACATCCGTCCGGGGGGCCGGTTTTTGGCTTCACACATGCATCACTAACCAGGGGGATAAATATGGACGCCCAGGAATTGGTCAAAAAAGTATACGATCTGGTTGAGAAGAACCAGGGGAAAAAGAAGATGAAGGCGGGCGACATCACCAAGGCCATGGAAGCAGAGGGTGCCTCTCGCGACGAGGTCAAGGCGGCGATCCGCGAACTCGTAGACGGCGGCAAGCTGGTGTATTCCTACTTCGGCGGCAGTTTCATCGAGATCCCGCACGTCGAAGGTTCTGCCAATCCGCAGTCGTAATGGTGCAATGCAGAATGTCCCTCGGCTGGTAATTTCAGCCGTCCGGGGAGGGCTCGGCAAGACGACCCTCTCGCTTGGAATCACCGCTGCCTGGCGAAACCAGGGGAAGCAGATCGCTTCATTCAAGAAGGGCCCCGATTTCATCGATGCCGGATGGCTCGGGGCCGCCGCAGGCAGGCCCTGTTATAATCTTGACCTCTTCCTGATGGATGAGGAGAACATCCTTCGTTCGTTTGCCCTGCATGCGGCCGGCATGGATGCCGCCGTGATCGAAGGGAACCGCGGCCTCTATGACGGCATGGACGATTCCGGGACCTACAGCACCGCCCGGCTCGCGAAACTGATCGGGTCGCCGGTGGTCCTGATCGTTGACTGCACCAAATCATCCGCTACGGTGGCGGCGGTAGTTCTCGGCAGCAAACTGTATGATCCATCGGTCGCGCTGCGAGGGATCATTTTGAACAATGTCTCGCCGGGACGGCACGAATCGGTCATCCGGAAGGCGATCGAGCAAAGCAGCGGGATCCCCGTGGTTGGTGCAGTTCCGAGACTGATGCATGGTGAGTTCCCTGAGCGGCACATGGGGCTCACGCCCTTTCACGAGCACCCGGATGTAGAAAAGGCGATCGCTGTTTCAGCGACAGTTGCTGAGAAATATCTCGATCTCGCCGCTTTGTGGCGGATCGCCGGTGACGCAGGTCCCGTGCAGGCCGTTCAGGAACCTGATGTATCAACTGCCGAGGCTGACCGTCCGACGGTCGGTGTCATCAGAGACAAGGCATTTCAGTTCTATTACCCGGACAATCTCGAGGCCCTTGAGCAGCAGGGTGCGATCCTCCGGGAGATCAATGCGTTGCAGGACCGGGAACTGCCGTCGATCGACGCATTATATATCGGCGGGGGATTTCCCGAGACCCAGGCGGCAAAACTTGCCGGGAATGTATCCTTTGCCGCCTCGCTTCGGGCGGCGGTGGAGAAGGGACTTCCGGTCTACGCCGAGTGCGGCGGTCTGATCTATCTTGGCAGAAGTCTGCGGGTGGGAGACGCGATATATCCCATGACGTCGGTCCTGCCGGCGGATTTTATCCTGGAGAAGAAACCCCAGGCGCATGGCTATACGCAATTGGACGTACATGGTCCGAACCCGTTCTTTGAAATATCGGTCGCATTGCGGGGGCATGAATTCCATTACTCCCGTATCGTGAACCTTGAGGAACTGCACGGTATGGTCTTTTCCATGCGGCGGGGACACGGGATAGATGGTTTGCATGACGGGATCGTGTATAAGAACGTGTTGGCGACCTATACCCATATTCACGCGTTGGGGTCTCCTCTCTGGGCCCAGGGTATGGTGAAAAAGGCCCGGGAATACCGGATGACCGGCAAGCAGGGAGTCCGATGATGAGGGGACAGGAGAGAAACGCGCCACGGTGCCCGTTCTGCGGAGCTGACCTGCCAAGGCCCGCAGATATTACGACAAGCGGCACAGACAAGGGTTCGGGTGGGCTCTGTTTCTGCGGTGCACTCTATCTTGTAGATGCCACGGGCAAGGATGTAGGTTCCATGATGGCTCAGGCACTTAACTGGGCAGCGGAAAACCTCGGAAAAGGCGTAGGTGACCTGGTGCCCGATGTTGACTACCATGACGCGATCCTCAGTTATGATTGGAGAACGCACAGTTCAACCGGCATCAGCAGGGGATATATGGACCGATACGGCCGGCTCTATGTCATGAAGGTCGGCGAGAAAACAGCATAATGCCCGCAGGTATGTAGCGATGGCTTCTCAATAATAATAATAAGGTCGTTGAGCTTCCCGTATGCACTTGACGGAGGTGATGCTCGGCATTAAACGACTGATAACGATCAGATCTACAGGTACGGTGCCACGAGCACGGGAACCTAATCACACAGAGGCGCTCATCGAAGCGTCCGCGCAATTTAAGAAAGGGGACACAGAACATGGGAACGATCACAGTAGCAGGCAAGACGATAGAAGTGGATGAGGATGGCTTTTTGGCCAACCTGGACGACTGGAGCATGGATACGGCCAAGTATTTCGCCGAGGTGGAAGGGATCGAGATGACCGACCAGCACTGGGAGGTCGTGAACTTCCTGCGCGACTACTACAAACAGTACCAGATCGCGCCGATGATCAAGATCCTGGTGAAGGAGATCGGCAAGAAGCTTGGTCCCGACAAGGGCAACACCAAGTATCTCTATGAGCTCTATCCGGGCGGCCCTGCCAAGCAGGCCTGCAAGATCGCCGGTCTTCCGAAGCCGACCGGCTGCGTCTAGGACCGGTCGTCAGCAAAAAAACCAGGTCAGCACGTATTCGGGGACAACTCCCCGGGTACGTGCAGTCTTGTCCGTCCAAGGGGATTTGCTCTGGGGGACCGATGAGGCACAGTGCGACTGGTTGATGATTGCTCTAAGGAGGAAGTTGCAGCATGATCATGGTAACGGTTGACAAGAATAAGTGCGACGGCGACGGCAACTGCGTGAACGTCTGTCCGCAGGCCGTCTTCAATCTCGAGGGTGGCAAGGCCGAGCCGGTCAACATGTCTGAGTGCATCAACTGCCTGACCTGCGTTGAGAACTGCCCTCAGCAGGCCATCACGGTGCAAGAACTCTAGTGATGGAGCAATAAAGGTTCCATACCGAAAGGGGATAGTTGAAATAAATTATCCCCTCTTTTTTTAGTCGTTTGAACTGAATACCGCAGGGAGGTGATCTGATGAAACTGGCTGTATTTCTAAGCGATCTACGGAGGACCGAAGATACCTATGAACGGCTGAAGGCAGAAAAGCTGGGTGTCATTCTGGTCGAGAACGGCATTTACCATGCAGTGATGAAGGAAGGCGGCAAGGACTCTCCCGTCCTGAACAAGGCCGGCGCGAGTTTCTATGTGCTTTCGGAGGATCTGGAGACCCGCGGATTCACCTCCGCACAGGTGAACCCGAAGGTGAAGGTCGTGAACTATGGAGATATTGTCGACCTCATCATGAACGACTACGAAAAGACGGCGTGGCTTTAGTGCGAACGGGCACTTCAGGGGATTCAGAATTAATAATATTTAGAAGGAGGAACAAATGGGCGTTCTGACAATGGGTGTTTTCCCTTCCCTGGTCGGCTCCGGTACCCTGGATTTTTCCTTTAAGCTGGCTGAAGCGGCGATGGCCAAGGGGCACACGGTGAATTTATGGCTTTCCGGGAATGCGGTGATGATGGCGAAAAAGGGGCAGCGGGCGTTCAAGGATTATTCCCATCTTGAGAAGAAGATGATGGAACTCATCGGCAAGGGCATGGAGACAACGGTGTGCGAGGCCTGCGCCGAAGCGCGCGGCTATCACAAGGAGGACACGCCTCCCGGCATGAAGCGCGCGAGCATGGACTGGTACCTGGCAAAGACCTTCAAGTCGGACAGGGTCCTGCATATAGGAGGTGAGTAATGGGAGCTTTGAAACTGTGCTTTGTTGTCCAGCGTCCGCCCTATAAGAGCGAGAATGCAAGGCTGGCACTTACTCATTCCATTTCCAGCCAGACCGCCGAGATCCATCTCGACGACGGCGATACGATCGTTCCGACGCTTATATTCGTCGGCGACGGCGTTCTGAACGCGGTGAAGAACCAGCAGGCCATGAAGCACTATGGTGTGACGAGCACGGAAAACCACATCAAGAACGGTCTGCTCATTGACATGCCGGTCTGGATATGCAAGGAAGACATGCAGCGCCTCGGGCTGACGGAGGCCCAGGTGATCACTGATGCCGAGGAAATGGGCGCAGAGCTGAAAATGAAGTTCGCCTCCTTCGACGAGATCCAGAAGGAGATGGAAGCGTGCCCGCACCTCTTGTTCTTTTAACCGACACCACCCAGCGCTTCACCGCGCGGGGTGGACTCTTTGCTGAAAATAGTATCGTGTGAGCTGAGCATGGGCCTGAAAGAACATCTGCAGGAGAACCGGTCTGCCATCGTCAACCAGTGGTTCGAGACGGTGGTCGGGACCTATCAGGAGGAGACGCGGGGGCCGCTGCGGCGGCAGAACGCTCCCTTTACCAACCCCGTGGGCTTCAACACCCTGCAGGGGCTTGAAGGCCTGTTCGAGGGCCTCCTGAAGGGCATGCTGCCATCGGACACCTCCCGTTTTCTGGACGGCATCGTCCGGATCCGTGCGGTACAGGACTTTCCCCCTTCCGAGGCGCTCCAGTTCATCCTCCAGCTGAAGACCGTGGTCCGGAGCAAACTGGGAGAGACGGCGCAGGAACCGGCAATGGCAGGAGAACTTGTCTCCTTCGAGTCCTCCATCGATGATCTTGCCCTGTTCGCCTTCGATCTTTATATGCAATGCCGGGAAACGATCTACGATATCAAGGCGAAGGAAGCACGGAGCATGACATTCCGGCTGCTGCAGAAGGCGCAGCTCATCACGGAAAACCAGGAATAGGTTTGAGCAGCACGAGCATTCCGGTTATCTTATACGAAACGAGGTAACGATATGAAAGCTCTGGTATCCTTAATCGCGGTACTCCTGCTGGCGCTCATCGCCTATGCAGGTGCGTCTGTACCGGGCATGCGGCTCCTTTTTGGCGTGGTCATTCCCTATGCCGCATTCATCATCTTTGTTGTCGGGATGGTCGTTCGCATCCTGAAATGGGCGAGCTCTCCCGTGCCGTTCCGCATCCCTACAACGACGGGACAGCAGAAATCGCTTCCCTGGATCAAACACAGTATTATTGAAAGCCCTTCCAACGGCCTTGGCGTCATCGCGCGCATGGCGCTGGAGGTGCTCTTCTTCCGGTCGCTCTTCCGGAATCTCAAGACCCAGGTCGGTGACGGGAAACAGGTCACGTATGGTGAGGCCAAGTGGCTTTGGGCAGCCGGGCTGGCGTTCCACTGGTCGTTCCTCTTCATCCTGGTCCGGCATATGCGGTTCTTCATCGAACAGGTCCCCGCGGCGATCATCATGATCGAGGGGCTTGACAGTTTCCTCCAGATCGGCGCGCCGCTATTCTACATGACCGACGCGGTCATCCTGGCGTCGGTAACCTATCTGTTCATCAGGCGTATCGGCATTCCACAGGTGAAGTACATATCGCTGATCGCTGACTACTTCCCGCTCTTCCTGATCCTCGGTATCGCCGTAAGCGGCGTCTGGATGCGGTACTTCACGAAGACCGATATCGTGAGCGTGAAGATCCTGGCCATGGGGCTCATTAGTTTCAATCCCTCGGTGCCGGAAACGATCGGCGTGATGTTCTTTGTCCACCTGTTCCTCCTCTCGGTGCTGTTCGTGTACTTTCCTCTCAGCAAACTCGTGCACATGGCCGGCGTCTTCATGAGCCCCACGAGGAACCTGGCGAACAACAGCCGCATGAAGAGGCATGTCAATCCCTGGAACTACCCGGTCCATGTCCATACGTACGAGCAGTATGAGAACGACTTCAGGGAAAAAATGAAAGGCGCCGGCCTGCCGGTAGAAAAGGAGTAGACATGGCTAAACTTCCGAAACCAGAAGAGCTTTCGAAGATAGACTTGACTCCGCCGAAAACCGACTGGATGGACACGCCCGTGGTCTTCAAGGAAGGCATGTTCTGCCACGGATCGAAGCCGAAGAGCCTCGAGATCGTTGACTTCCCCAATCCCCGGGAATGGCGGCCGGCGGACGCCGACTGGAAGCTCCCCGAGAACTGGAAGGAGATACTCCTCGAGGGGATCGCGGACCGGCTCAAGAAATACCGCTCCTTCCGGCTGTTCATGGACATCTGCGTGCGCTGCGGCGCCTGCGCGGACAAGTGTCATTTCTTCATCGGCACCGGCGATCCAAAGAACATGCCGGTGCTGCGCGCTGAGCTCATCCGTTCGGTCTACCGGAAGGAGTTCACGACCGCCGGCAGGATCTTCGGCAAGATGGCCGGCGCACGTGAACTGACCGTGGATGTGCTGAAGGAGTGGTGGTACTACTTCTATCAGTGCACCGAATGCCGCCGCTGCTCGGTCTTCTGCCCCTACGGCATCGACCAGGCCGAGATCACGATGATCGGACGGGAGCTTCTCAATCTGCTCGGGTTGAACATCGAGTGGATCGCCGGACCGGTCTCGAACTGCTACATGAAGGGCAACCATCTTGGCCTCGAGCCCCACACGATCATCGGCAACCTTGAGTACATGCTGGACGACATCGAGACGGTCACCGGCAAGAGGATCAAGCCGACCTTCAACCGTAAGGGCGCTGAGATCCTGTTCGTGACGCCATCGGGCGACCTGTTCGCCGATCCGGGCACGTACACCGCCATGGGCTACCTCATGCTGTTCGAGGAGCTCGGCCTCGACTACACCTGGAGCACCTACGCTTCCGAAGGCGGCAACTTCGGGTTCTTCACCTCGAACGAGATGGCAAAACGGCTCAATTCCAAGATCTACGCCGAGGCCAAGCGGCTCGGCGTGAAGTGGATCCTTGGTGGAGAGTGCGGCCACATGTGGCGGGTGCTCTCCCAGTACATGGACACCTGGAACGGTCCGGCCGACTTCCTCGAAGTGCCGAAATCGCCGATCACCGGCACGGTCTTCGAGAACGCAAAATCCATGAAGATGGTCCACGTCGCGGAATTTACCGCCGACCTGATCAAGAACAACAAGCTCAAGCTCGACCCGAAGCGCAATGACCACCTCAAGGTCACCTGGCATGATTCCTGTAACGTTGCGCGCGGCATGGGCATGCTCGAGGAGCCGCGGTACGTGCTCAAGAACGTGGTGAACAACTTCTATGAGATGCCGGAAGACACGATCCGTGAAAAGACCTTCTGCTGCGGCAGCGGCACGGGACTGAACGCCTCGGAAGACATGGACCTCAGGATGAAGGGCGGTTACCCGCGGGCCAACGCAGTGAAGTTCGTCGCCGAGCACCACGGTGTGAACATGCTTGCCAACGTCTGCGCCATCGACCGGGCAACGCTCAAGGCCCTGATGGAATACTGGGTTCCCAGCGTGGGCGTCTGCGGACTCCATGAGCTGGTGGCGAACGCCATGATCATGACGGGCGAGAAGGAGAGAACGACCGATCTGCGCGGTGAGCCTCTTCCATCGGTCCAAGCGAAGGAGGAAAAAGCCTGATGAATATCTATAACAAAGGTCCGGTGTTCCTGGGCATCGTGATTTTCCTGGCCCTGGCGCTGTTCCCGTTCTACAACAACTTCGGGAAGACGAATAAAAAGCCCGATCCGAAAACGGACACGCCGGAGATCATCGAGTACGAGAAACTGAACGGCAAGAAGGAATGCGTCGAGCCAAAGGCGTTCATGCGCGGCGAGCATATGGTGCTCCTGAACGACTGGCGCGATGGCGTTGTTCGCGACGCGTATCGCGGTTACATCAGCAAGGCGAACGGCAAACGCTTCAACATGAGCATCCAGAACGGATGCATGAAATGCCACTCCAGCAAGAAGAAGTTCTGCGACGAATGCCACAACTACCTGGCGGTGAAGCCGTTCTGCTGGGACTGCCATATACAGCCGAAGGAGAAGGAGGAGGCGAAATCATGAGCATGGACAGGAGAAAATTCCTCAAGGTCGCGGGCATCTCCTCCATCCTGGGATTCGGCGCGTCCGTAGCTTCGGCCAGGAACTACGCCGGGCAGAAGGGGCTGGTCCCGCCGCAGGTGGACGCGAACAAGGAGACCCTCACGGCAAAAAGGTGGGCCATGGTCGTGGACATGAGCAAGTTCAAGACCGACGAGGACTATAAAAAGGTCATCAACGCCTGCCATACGACACACAATGTCCCCGATTTCCGGAAGGCCGACGGTTCCGTCGACCGGAAGATGGAGATCAAGTGGATCTGGACGGCGCCCTATGAACGGACCTTCCCCGGCCAGGACAACAAGTATATGAGCGAGCACATGAAGGACATGCCGTTCATGGTGCTCTGCAATCACTGCGAAAACCCGCCCTGCGTGCGGGTCTGCCCGACCAAGGCGACCTTCAAGCTGCAGGACGGGATAACGATGCAGGACATGCACCGCTGCATCGGGTGCCGGTTCTGCATGGCGGCCTGCCCCTACGGTTCCCGGAGCTTCAACTGGACCGACCCGCGGGCGGCCTCTAACCTGAAAGGGGAACTGCCGAACAAGCAGTATCCCACACGGACGAAGGGTGTGGTGGAGAAATGCACCTTCTGTTCGGAACGGCTTCAGGAAGGAAAGCTTCCTGCTTGTGTCGAGGCGGCCCCCAAGGGAGGGATCCTCTTTGGTGATATGGAGGACCCGAACTCCGAAGTTCGGAAGATCGTGACGAACAAGTACACGATCCGCCGCAAACCCGATCTGGGCACGGGGCCGGCCGTTTACTACTTGATCGGAGGAGGCGACCATGCTTGAGAAAGCACTTGAAGGGAGTAAGAAATACTGGGCATGGGTGTTCTTTCTGGGCGGCCTTGCCGCGGTAGGGTGCTACTTCTACTTTCAACAGTTCATGTACGGCCTGGGCATCACCGGCCTGCACCGGGACGTGACCTGGGGCCTGTACATCGGTCAGTTCACGTTCCTCGTCGGTGTCGCTGCCTCGGCCGTGATGCTGGTGATCCCGTACTACCTGCATGACTATAAGAAGTTCGGCAAGATCGTGATCCTGGGAGAGTTCCTCGCCATTTCGGCGGTCATCATGTGCATTTTGTTCATCATGGCCGATATGGGCCAGCCCATGCGGGTCATGAACATCATGCTCTATCCGGCGCCCAATTCAATGGTCTTCTGGGATGTGGTCGTGCTGAACGGATACCTGTTCCTGAACCTGGTGATCGGCTGGGTCACCCTCGGTTCCGACCGGAAGGGGATCGCGCCGCCCAAGTGGATCAAACCGTTCATTTATCTTTCCATACCCTGGGCCATCAGCATCCATACGGTCACGGCGTTCCTGTACGCAGGTATCCCGGGCAGGCACTTCTGGCTCAGCGCCATCCTGGCGGCGCGCTTCCTGGCCTCGGCCTTTGCCGGCGGTCCGTCACTGCTGATCATCCTTGCCTTGATCGTGCGGAAGGTCACGAAGTTCGATCCCGGCAAGGAGCCAATCCAAGCCTTGGGCAAGATCGTGGCCTATGCCATGTTCGCGAACATCTTCTTCCTGGGACTGGAGGTCTTCACAGCGTTCTACAGCGGGATCCCGGGCCATGCCCATCCGTTCCATTATCTCTACGCGGGTCTTGACGGCCACAGCGAACTCGTGCCGATGATGTGGACGTCGAGCATCTTTGCGGTCGTTTCGCTCGTCATGCTCTGGGTGCCCGGCATCCGCAAGAACGAGGGGACGCTGGCCCTGGCCTGCGTCATGCTGTTCATCTCGCTCTGGATCGACAAGGGCTTCGGTTTGATCATCGGCGGGTTCGTACCGAATCCGTTCGAAGAGGTCCATCCTTACTGGCCGACGATGCCGGAGACCATGATCACCATCGGCGTCTGGGCCATCGGCCTGCTGATCCTGACGTTCCTGTATAAGATCGCCATCACCGTGCGGGAGCAGACCGTCGGCGTGGAGATCGACCACTGATAGAAGAACCTAAGCAGGCGACAGAGAAGGATATCAGGGCTCATCCGAAAGGATGAGCCTTTTTTTGTGGTCAACACTGGCGGCTTTCCCGTTTGACTTAACAGGGGGGATGGTTTATTATCAGCCCAAGGAGCACGAAAATTTCATGCAGACCATAGCAACGTTAAAAGAAGGCGACTGGGTGGACGAGACATTCCTGGTCACGGCGAAGCAGATCATGATCGCCAAGAACGGGGGGATGTATCTTTCTGTGAAACTTGCCGACAAGACCGGCGAGGTGGATGGAAAACTGTGGGACAACGCCGAAGAGGTAGCCGGCAGGTTCGAGAAAGAGGATTTTATCCGGGTGAAGGGCGTTGCCGCAAATTATCAGGGCATGATGCAGGTCAAGATGAAGACGGTCGAGAAGATCGACGACTCGAAGGTCGACCTTGCGAACTTTCTGGAAACGTCGCCGAGAAACATAGATGAAATGGTGAAGGACCTGTCCTCTGTTGCTGCTGGGATAGGGAATACCTACTTGCGCCAGATCATGAGCTCCTTTCTTGCCGACAAGGCATTCATGGATGTCTTCCGTCGTACCCCGGCAGCAAAAGCACTTCATCACAACTACATTGGCGGCCTCCTTGAACATGTTGTGGAGCTTATCGCCCTTGCCAAGGACGTTGCGAAGCACTTTCCCGGTATTGATATGGACCTGCTCACCGTCGGGGCGTTCCTCCACGATATCGGAAAGGTGCGCGAACTGTCGGTCAGGAAGTCCATTGAGTATACGACGGAAGGGAGGCTTCTCGGCCACATCTCCCTGGGCTATGAGATGCTTGCCGATAAGATCAAGGCCATCCCCGGCTTTCCCGACGAGCTTACCATGCTGCTGAAGCACATCATGCTGTCCCACCACGGCGAGTATGAGTTCGGCTCCCCCAAAAGGCCGAAGATCCAGGAAGCGATCATTATTAACTATCTCGACGACCTTGCGGCAAAGATCAGCAACTTCCGAGCTACTTTAAAAAGAGAGAATGTGGAAGCCGGTGATTGGACCTACTACAGCAAGATGCACGACCGTTATCTGTACCGTCAGGCGGCCTATGCGGATGCGGAGGGATCAGAGGCTCCTGGACCAGAACCAGATAGTGGAAGGAAGGGGAAAAAAGCCTCCGGCGAGATCGCCGATACGACCGGAAAATTGCCGCTGTAGGTCAGGAATCATGAATCAGGCGTATCCTTGTTCAAGGACCACTGCCTGGTTAAAACCTTGTAACCACGGGTCGCGTGTACGCGACACACAGATGAACACGGGTTTAAACCGAAGACTTGTTGTGACCTATTTCCGAAAAATTCTTTACCGTGTGCGGCGAAGCCGCCTGTGGTTACTTGAAGCCCTGCGCATTGAAAAAAATTCTCCATGTTAAACATCATCCACTCAATCCGTGACGGGCTGGAAAAGACCAGAAAGAACCTCGGCGACAGGCTCGGAAGCCTGGTCCTGGGCGAGAAGATCGACGAGTCGTTTCTCGACGAACTTGAAGAGGCGCTGATCGCATCCGATGTGGGAATGAAGACGGCATCCCTGGTCCTGGCCGACCTTAAAGAGCGGTTCAAGCGCAACGAACTGACGTCGCCCGTCCAGGTACGCGAACGTCTGAAACAGGTCCTCTTCGAGATCCTTGCCGAACGTCCGGCATCACTGTCTTTGACGGGAGCACCATCTGTCATACTGGTGGTCGGCGTCAACGGGACGGGAAAGACCACGACCATCGGCAAACTCGCGCACCGTCTGCAGGGCGAGGGGAAAAAGGTCATGCTGGCGGCGGCTGATACTTTCAGGGCTGCGGCTGCGGAACAGCTCATGGTCTGGGGCGAGCGGAACAATGTCCCGGTCGTGAAGCACAAGGAGGGGGCAGATCCCGGCGCGGTGGCCTTCGACGCGCTTGCTGCGGCAAAGGCACGCAGCATGGACGTCCTGATCGTGGATACGGCCGGCAGGCTGCATACGAAGTCGAACCTCATGGAGGAACTGAAGAAGGTTCAGCGCATTCTCGCCCGGGAACTGCCGGGGGCGCCTCAAGAGACATTGTTCGTGCTCGACGCGACCACCGGCCAGAACGCCTTTGCCCAGGCGAAGACCTTTCATCAGGCGATCGGGTTGACCGGGATCGTGCTGACGAAGCTTGATGGAACGCCCAAGGGCGGCATCGTGTTAGCCATCAATAAGGAACTCGGCCTCCCGGTGAAGTTCATAGGGATCGGTGAAGGGATCGAGGACTTGAAGGACTTTGATCCGCGGGAGTTCGTGGAAGCGCTGCTGTAACGTCAGAGAACAGGCTTTGCCACGAAGACACAAAGACACGAAGTTAATTCGTTCTTATTTTCTTAGTGCCTTGGTGACTTAGTGGCAGGAGTGAAGGTATGGAAAGCATTCAGGTCGAGATATTCGGTCAAACCTACAGCATCAAGGTGGCGAACGACCCGGAGTACATCCGGAAGCTGGCCGCGTTCGTCGACGCACGCCTGAAGGAGATCCAAAAGAGCACGGGGACTGCAGACGTGTACCGCATTGCCATCCTGACAGCCCTGAACATTACCGATGAACTGCATCGATTGCGGTCCCAGCATGAGGGTCTGAATAAAACAGTAAATACCTCTCTGGACCGCTTGATCGAGATCACTGATGGCGTCGAACGAAAATAATGCATTATAGCCAACCGTCCGAATATTACACAAGCCATAACTAATTGATATATAAATAGAAAAACAATTCCATTTCAGCTGCTACCATAGATTGCCCTTGCCATTTTTACCGGATTTTGGTATATATAGCTTAGAAATGAACAGTCCCCTGCAATGTGCGTGACTGACATAACTTGAGCCTCGTAAAAAATTTATTAGGGAGCTATCCCCGGAAAAGGATGTGCATGCCCAGATAAGACTGGGTAGCCTAACTTTTCTAATGGCGCCCACCTGGTTATGACCAGGTCCAAGTTATCAGCACGGCAAAGCGGGGGATTCTTTTAAAAGATTAGGCGTTCGATCAGGATACGGCAATCCAATAATATTTAGAACCAGCGCAAAAAGGAGCGTCAAGTAAGGAAGGCTCCAGCGCTTTGATAGTGAGACCAGTAATAGCGGCACCAGAAACACCAGACATCGGGATAGATAGTACGATGGATCCAGGTGGTTCCGCACGAGACTAGAGTTTACCGGCAGATACGCATGATATTCATGGTGATTTCACTAATACCACTCTACATCGCAGGAACGAGTTGCAGGGGTGTTCTCACGCCGGGTCGTACCGTCGTTCCGTGAGACAGTATCCGGCGGCTTCAGGAACCTGTATCCTGTTGTAGTTGTGAGTATCTTGGATAACTGCACTTCTTCGCTGGTCTGATCCGCTCTCGTCACTTCACTATCTAAAGCTCTCGTCAGCCTTCCCGAAGCATCCCTTGGGTATCAAGAAACACGCACATCCTATTCCCCTGCAGAACATTGAAGCGTCCCCGCAGGCTCCGCTTGCCTGGAGAATGCGGCCGAGGGACCTGTCAGAGTTCGCCGGACAAGAGCACATTCTCGGTCCGGGAAAGCTCCTTCGCAGGTCCATCGAAACCACGCCGAGGGCGTGGTTCATGTCCCTTATCCTCTATGGGCCTCCGGGCGCGGGAAAGACCGCCCTCGCCCATCTGATCGCGGAGAGGAGCCAGGCCCATTTCATAGCCCTTAATGCCGTTACGGCAGGCGTGGCCGATATCCGGCGCGTTGCCCAGGAAGCGGTCGAGGAACGGGCGCAGAGCGGCAAACGGACCCTCCTGTTCATCGACGAGATACATCGCTTCACCCGCGTTCAGCAGGACGCGCTCTTGCCCGATGTCGAGCGGGGGAACATCACGCTTATCGGCGCTTCGACTCAGAACCCGTTCTTCGCAATCATCCCGGCCCTTTCGTCGCGATCTCAGATATTCGAGTTCAAACCGCTGAAGGAGGAAGATATCCGTTCCATCCTCCTCCGGGCGCTCGCCGACCGTGAGCGCGGGTTCGGCGCTCTTGCCGTCACGCTGACCGATGAAGCGCGCGAATTTATTGTGGCGCGGTCCGGGGGGGACGCCCGCAGGGCATTGAACGCCCTGGAACTGGGGGTGCTGTCCACGAAGCCCGGTCCCGACGGGGTCATCGTCTATGACCTCCCCGCCGCAGAGGAATCCATCCAGAAAAAGGCGCTGGTCTATGACGAGGACGAACACTACGACACCATATCGGCCTTCATCAAAAGCATGCGCGGAAGCGATCCCGATGCTGCCCTCTACTGGATGGCGAAAATGATCACTGCGGGTGAGGACCCGCTCTTCATAGCGCGACGGATCGTGATCGCGGCAAGTGAGGACGTAGGGAACGCGGACCCGCGGGCCATTTTCGTGGCGACAGCGGCCTATCAGGCGGTAGAGCGCATCGGTATGCCCGAGGGGGCGATCCCTCTTGCGCAGGCGGCGACCTATGTGGCCTGTGCGCCGAAGAGCAACGCCTCGTACGCGGGGATCAAGGCCGCAATGAAGGACATCGAGGAGGGGGCACTGATGCCGGTCCCCGATCATCTCAAGGACGCCAGCTACAAGGGTGCGGCCAGGCTCGGGAGGGGGAAGGGGTACAAGTATCCCCACGACTTTCCCGGTCATTATGTGCAACAGGAATATCTCCCGCAGAAGCGGGTATACTACCGGCCCACGGAACAAGGTGAAGAGAAACGCATCAGGGAGCGCCTTGCCGGGCTGAGGAACTATCGTCAGGAGGAGACAAAGAATGATTGAGTATATGGTTATTTTCATAGTGGGGCTTGCCCTGGGGGCCGGAGTCGGCCTCATGATCAAGGGCAAGGCAGCTGCGAACAAGGTCAAGGACGCAGAGGCCGAAGCAGCGAAGATCATCTCCAATGCGGAGCGCGAGGCAGAGACCAAACGCAAAGAGGCCATGCTCGAGGCCAAGGACAAGTTCTACCAGGCCCGGACCGATTTTGAGAAGGAGACCCGCGACAAGCGCCAGGAACTTCAGAACCAGGAGCGGCGGCTGACCCAGAAGGAAGAGAACCTCGAGAAGAAGATCGACGTCGTCGACAAACGCGAGACCGACACGATCAGGCGCGAGAAAGAGGTGATCGCCCGTGAGAAGGTCGCCCAGGAAAAAGAGGAGCGGTACGAGGCCGGGCTCCGCGAACAGCGCCAGCTGCTCGAGAAGATCGCCAACATGACCGCCGAAGAGGCCAAACGCCAGCTGATGCTTTCCATGGAGGATGAGGCCAAGTTCGAGGCGGCCAAGACCATCAAGCGCATCGAGGACGAGGCAAAAGAGGAAGCGGACAAGAAGGCAAAGCATCTCATCAGCCTGGCCATTCAGCGTTACGCGAGCGACTATGTGGCAGAGGCGACGGTGTCGGTGCTGAACCTTCCGAACGACGAGATGAAGGGCCGCATCATCGGCCGCGAGGGCAGGAACATCCGGGCGATCGAGGCGGCGACGGGCATCGACCTCATCATCGATGACACGCCGGAGGCGGTGATCCTGTCATGCTATGATCCCTTCCGCCGGGAGATCGCCAAACTTACCATCGAACGGCTGATCCAGGACGGCCGCATCCATCCCGCGCGGATCGAAGAGATCGCCGAGAAGGTCAAGAAGGAACTGGAGACCACCATGAAAGAGGAGGGCGAGCGCGCCGCCTTTGACCTGGGCATCCACAACCTCCATCCCGATATCATCAAGCTGGTCGGCAGGCTGAAATACCGGACAAGCTACGGCCAGAACATGCTGATGCACTCCCGTGAGGTCGCCTACTTCGCGGGCATCATGGCCGCGGAGCTGGGTGTTGACCAGAAGCTCGCGCGGCGGGCGGGCCTGCTCCATGACCTCGGCAAGGCGGTGGACCACGAGGTGGAAGGGACCCATCCCGTCATTGGCGGCGACCTTGCCAAGAAATACGGCGAGAATGCCAAAGTGATCAACGCCATCATGACGCACCATGGGGACGGCGAACCGAACTGCGTGGAGTCCGTTCTCGTGGCTGCTGCTGACGCCCTCTCCGCAGGCCGTCCGGGTGTGCGGCGCGAGACCCTGGAGAGCTATCTCAAACGGCTTGAGGCGCTGGAAACGGCGGCCAATTCGTTCAAGGGCGTGGAGAAGTCCTATGCTATCCAGGCCGGACGGGAGATCCGCATCATCGTAAAGCCCGAGGACCTCTCGGACGCGCATGCAGCGCAGCTTTCCCGGGACATTGCCAAGAAGATCGAAACGGAGCTATCCTATCCCGGCCAGATCAAGGTGACCGTGGTCCGTGAGAGCAGGTATGTGGAGTTCGCGAAATAAGCAACGGTACGAACCAATAGCTGCCACTAAGGCACTAAGTCACGAAGTAATAATTATAACCTTTGTGTCTTGGTGTCTTTGTGGCAAAGATCGGGAGATATTTTGAAGATCTTATTCATCGGTGACATCGTCGGCGAACCGGGCAGGAAGTTCGTGAAACAGCAGATGCGCGGCCTCCTGCAGGCCCACACCCCGGATCTCGTTATCGCCAACGGCGAGAACGCCGCAGGCGGTTTCGGCCTGACGCCGGACATCGCCGAGGAGTTGTTCTCGTTAGGCATTCATGTCCTCACGTCCGGGAACCACATCTGGGACAAGAAGGACATCGAGCCGTACCTGGGCAAGCAGGAGCGGCTCATCAGGCCGGCGAACTATCCCGAAGGGAGCCTGGGCTTCGGCAGCGTGGTCGTACCGACGGCGGACTCCACCAAGGTCGCCGTCCTGAACCTGGAAGGACGGGTATTCATGTCCAATCTTGACGATCCCTTCCGTAAAGCCGTCCAGGAGATCGAACGGCTTAAAAAGGAGACCATGGTGATCATCGTGGACTTCCATGCCGAGGCCACATCGGAGAAGTCGGCCCTCGCCTGGTATCTCGACGGAAAGGTCAGCGCCGTGCTCGGCACGCATACCCATGTTCAGACCGCAGACGAGCGGGTGCTGCCGGGCGGTACCGCGTTCATGACCGATGTGGGCATGACGGGACCGACAGATTCGGTCATCGGGGTACGGAAGGACGAGGCCATCAACCGCTTCCTGTACCAGCGCCCTCACAAATTCGAGATCCCCAAAGGACCGGTCCATCTCGATGCTGCGGTCATCGATATCGATGCCAAGACCGGGAAGGCGAAGGGGATCGAGAGGATCAAAATACGAAGCTGAGATAAAATTGCGGATTGCGGATTGCGGATTGCGGAATAAAATTCCGATGACTTCGTAAATCCAAAACCCGAACGGATGCAGACTTACATTACCGTAAATCCTCAATCTATAATTAAAAAAGAGAGGCTTTTAAATCTGCAATCCGCAATCCGAAATTATGAATTCCCACATCCTCACCGTCACCCAGCTCACGCATCAGATCAAGAACCTCCTCGAAGGGAACATTCCCGATGTGTGGGTCGAGGGGGAGATCTCGAACCTCACCGTTCCCCAGTCAGGCCACGCCTATTTCACGATAAAGGACGAACAGAGCCAGATCAAGGCCGTCCTCTTCAAGTCTTCCCAGCGTCATCTCAAGTTCACGCTCCAGCACGGGATGCAGGTGATCTGCCGGGGCAGGGTCAGTGTGTATGAACCCCGGGGTGAGTATCAGATCATCGTCGAGTATGTCGAGCCGAAGGGTGTCGGCGCGCTCCAGAAGGCTTACGAGGAGCTCAAGGCCAGTCTTGAAAAAGAGGGCATCTTCGACCGCGAGCGCAAAAAGCCCCTGCCACTCCTTCCCAAAAAGATCGGCATTGTAACATCTCCGACCGGCGCGGCCATCAGGGACATCCTGCGGGTGATCAGGCGAAGGCACCCGCGCATGGCGATCCTCATCTTCCCGGTGCCGGTCCAGGGTCCCGAGTCAGCTCCAGCGATCGTTGAGGCGATCGGATATTTCAACAGGGAAAAGAACGTTGACGTCATGATCGTCGGGAGGGGGGGAGGGTCGCTGGAAGACCTCTGGGCCTTCAACGAGGAGGCCGTCGCCCGCGCGATCTTTGCGTCGCGCATTCCCGTGGTTTCCGCGGTAGGACATGAGACGGACTATACCATTGCTGATTTTGTCGCTGACCTCCGCGCACCCACGCCGTCAGCCGCTGCGGAGATGGTCGTGGAGAGCGAAGAACATCTGCGGGAGCTCATTCGTTCTTTGTCATCGAGGCTGGTGATGAGCATCCGTCAGGAGCTCGAACACCGCAGGAATATGATCCAGCATGCCGCACGCCTCCTTGCCGATCCCCGGAAACGGCTTGAACAGTACCGTCAGCGCGTCGATGAGATGCTCGGCAGGCTTGTCATGGGACTCAAACACCATGTGCGACGCGACCGCGCGTTGTTGACCTCATTGACCGGCGCCCTCGACCACCTCAATCCGCTCGCCATTCTTGCCCGAGGGTATAGCGTTACGAGAAAGATGCCTGCCGGGACCATCGTGAAGGATGCATCCGAAGTCAGGTCGGGAGATATGCTCAGCACGAAGCTGCACAAAGGCGAAGTGATATCAAAGGCCCAGTAAGTTGTTTTGCCTTGATTTTCAGCGCGCTACCTGTATATAATCAATACGCATCGCCGGGCAGGACCCCGGTACGCATGGAGCCAGAGCGCTATGGCAGAGAAAAAGTTCGAAGCATCGCTCACCAGACTTGAAGAGATCGTCACCGAGCTCGAGGGCGGTGAACTGCCCCTTGAACAGTCGCTCAAGCTGTTCGAGGAAGGAATAAAGCTTGCCCGCGTCTGCAATGCAAGGCTTGAAGAAGCCGAGCGTAAGGTGGAAATACTTCTCAAGGATAAAGCCGGGAAGATGACGACAAAACCCTTTGAGGAAGAGGAAGCGTAGGGAAAGTACAAGGGTCAGGGGGCATGGGGCATGGGTCAGGAGTGTAACGACTGAAGCATTCATTCCGGGAACGTTCGATCATGGATATTAAAGAATATCTCACTAAAAAACGGGAAGTCGTGGACAAGGCCCTGGAGTCGCTGGTCCCCCCTGCCAAGACCTTTCCTCCGAAGGTCTTCGAGGCCATGCGGTACAGCCTGTTTGCAGGCGGTAAACGGGTGCGGCCCATCCTCGCCATAGCGTCGGCGGAAGCGCTCGGCGCGAAGACAGCAGGTCTTCTTCCCATTGCCGGCGCGCTCGAGCTCATTCATACCTATTCCCTCATCCATGACGACCTGCCGGCTATGGACGACGACGATCTGCGGCGCGGCAGGCCTACCTGTCACAAGGTATACGGCGAGGCAATGGCGATCCTTGCAGGCGACGGGCTGCTGAACCGTGCGTTCGAGGTCCTGTCCGACCAGCGGCGGCTGAAGATGGTAACGGCTATGCGGCTCATCTCGATCACGAGAGAGATATCGCTGGCATCAGGCGTGTTCGGTATGGTAGGCGGCCAGGTCGTTGACATGGAGTCGGAGGGAAAGGATATTGACCTTCCCACCCTTGAATATATCCACACCCACAAGACCGGAGCACTGATCAGGGCATCGGTCCGGACCGGGGCAATCTATGCAAAAGCAAGCGAGAAACGGTTAAAGGCCCTCACCCGGTACGGAGAGAGGGTCGGACTTGCGTTCCAGATCGCCGATGACATCCTGGACATCGTGGGCAGCCAGGAGGAGATCGGCAAGGATGTGGGCAGCGATCTGAAGAAGGGGAAGAAGACGTTCCCGAGCTTTTACGGATTAGAAGAGTCGAGGCGGCGGGCGAGGGAAGTGAGCGACCAGGCGCTGGCCGCACTGAAGGATTTTGACCGGAAGGCCGACCCCTTGCGGGAGCTGGCGAAGTATATAATAAACAGAGTCAATTAGAGACAGTCAAAAGGCAGTCGACGGTCGGCAGTCGAGATGCTAACGACTGAAGGCTAAAGGCTGAAGACTAACGGCTGTCGTCTCAAGGTTGAAGACTGCCGACTGACGACTGTTTCCCGACTGATTCACAACTGAGGTTAAATTATGATTCTCGACACCATCAACAGTCCGGATGATCTCAGACAGGTCGCTGAAGAGGAGCTGCCGAAACTGGCGGATGAGCTCCGGGAAACGATCATCGAGACCGTTTCGAAGACGGGCGGCCATCTCGCGCCGAGTCTGGGCGTGGTCGACCTTACCGTGGCGCTCCACTATGCCTTTGATACGCCCAAGGACAAGATCATCTGGGACGTGGGCCATCAGGCCTATGCGCACAAGCTCCTGACGGGCAGACGGGACCGGTTCAAGACCCTCCGGCAGTATGGCGGTATCAGCGGTTTCCCCAAGCGCGAAGAAAGCCCGTATGACAACTTCAATGTGGGCCATGCCAGCACGTCCATCTCTGCCGCACTAGGCATGGTGGCAGCGCGGGACATCAAGGGTGAGGATTTCCGGGTCATCGCGGTGATCGGGGACGGGTCCATATCCGCGGGCCTGGCGTTCGAGGGGCTGAACCAGGCAGGTCATCTCAAGAAGAACCTGATCGTCATCCTGAACGACAACGAGATGTCCATCTCGCCGAACGTCGGCGCGCTTTCGGCATATTTGAACCGGATGATGACCGGAAACTTCTACACCAAGCTGAGACAGGAGACCAAGAACTTCCTTCAGAACATCCCCCGGGTCGGCGAATCCATGTTCAACATCGCCAAAAAGGCCGAGGAATCGATCAAGGGATTCATGGCGCCGGGCCTCCTGTTCGAGGAGCTGGGGTTCCAGTACGTCGGCCCCATCGACGGTCACCGCATTGACCACCTCCTCGAGACCTTCCGGAACATCAAGGACTTCACCTGGCCGGTGCTTATCCACGTGATCACGAAAAAGGGCAAGGGATGCGAGTTCGCCGAGTGTAATCCGTCGCAGTACCACGGCACGCCGCCCTTCGATCCGGAAACGGGCAAGGCTGCCGTAAAAAAACAGAAGGTCATGAGCTACACCGATGTTTTCGGCCAGACGATGGTCAAACTTGCCGAGGACAATGATAAGGTCATCGCGATCACAGCGGCGATGTCCGACGGGACGGGACTGGAGCAATTCGCGGCGCAGTACCCGGACCGTTTCTTCGATGTGGGTATAGCAGAGTCACACGGGGTGACCTTTGCCTGCGGTCTTGCGGCAGAGGGCATGCGGCCGGTGGCCGCGATCTACTCCACCTTCATGCAACGGGCCTATGATCAGGTGATGCACGACCTGTGCCTCCAGAACCTGCCGGTGACGCTGGCCCTTGACCGCGCCGGCCTCGTTGGAGAGGACGGGCCGACCCATCACGGCGTTTTCGATATTGCCTATCTCCGTCATTTGCCGAACATGGTCATCATGGCCCCCAAGGACGAGAATGAGCTTCAACACATGCTCAAGACGGCATTGGAGTACCATGGTCCTACAGCCTTGCGCTATCCCCGGGGGACCGGCCTTGGCGTACCGATGGACCAGGAGCTGAAGCAGCTTCCCGTTGGTAAAGGGGAAATGCTCCAGGATGGCGATGACGTGGTCATCATCGCCATCGGGAACATGGTGAGACCTGCGCAGGAGGCCGGGGAACGTCTCAAGGCAGGAGGCATCAACGCAGCCGTAATGAACGCCCGGTTCGTCAAACCACTGGACGAAGAGCTGATACTGCGGCTGGCAAAGAAGACGGGCAGGATCGTCACCGTTGAGGAACACGCCCTTCAGGGAGGGTTCGGCAGCGCGGTCCTCGAGTGTATCGAGGACAACCGGCTTTCCGCCGTCAAGGTACTGCGGATAGGTCTCCCCGACAGGTTCATCGAGCATGGTCTTCAGGCGGTCCTCCGGCAGAAATACGGGCTCGATACCGACGGTATATTCGCATCGGTCAAGGACTTCGTGGAGAAGACGAGTCTCAAGGCTGTTGCACCGGTAACGAACATCAAAACGAGTTGATCGCGGATTTCTGATCGCGGAATAAACAAGATCAAAGGCGCTAAGCAAGTCTTAGTGCCTTTTCCATTACCATGACGGAAATGAGACAGGAAAAACAAAGGCAAAAGAAACTCAGGCTGGACCGCCTCCTTGTTGACCGCGGCCTGATGGAAAGCCGTGAGCGGGGACAGGCGATGATCATCGCCGGGCAGGTCCTGGTGAACGGCCAGAAAGTTGAAAAGTCGGGTTCGCTCGTTCCGGGCGATGCAGATATCCGGATCCTCGGAGAGCACATGCCCTATGTCAGCCGGGGTGGATTGAAGCTCGAAAGGGCTTTGGCTGAGTTCACCATAGACGCGAAGGATAGGACCTGCCTCGATATAGGCGCTTCGACGGGAGGATTCACCGACTGTCTGCTCCAGCGCGGGGCGAAAAAGGTTTATTCCGTGGACGTAGGATATGGCCAGATGGCGTGGAAGGTCCGTCAGGACCCCCGTGTTGTCGTCATAGAACGGACAAATATCCGCGAGATCAAGCCAGCGCTCCTACCGGAAAAAGTTGATATCGTTGTCATCGATGTTTCGTTCATATCGCTGGAGAAGGTCATTCCTTCGATCCTGCGGTTCCTGAGCCTGGGAGCCGTGATCATAGCTCTCATCAAGCCCCAGTTCGAGGTCGGGAAGGGACAGGTAGGGAAGGGCGGGATCGTGCGTGACGAAGCTGCCAGGACGGCTGCTGTGGAAAAGGTCAGGACATCATTCCAGAATGCCGGTCTTGACGTGAAGGGGATCATTCCGTCACCGATCACCGGTCAGGACGGGAACGTGGAATATCTTATCTATGCGGTTTATCGAAACTAAGGAACACCTGCCCGTACGATCCCCGTCTATTTTCTTGATATAGGTCGTTGAGTATAGTACGCTTTGTGCGCGGGAATCTTTCCCTCAAGCCGCGTTTTCTCTGCCTGCTCTCACTTTTCCAACCTGTGTCAGCAAAAAAGGAAAGAAAATGGACAAGGAAAACGCACGTCTGTACTTCAACTCCGCAAACGCCTGCTACCTGGGAGCTACGATCCTCATGAAGCCGCCGCGGGCGACCGTTCCGGTTCCTGTCGATGGCCCAGCCCGCGGTGACCTGCGCCGCCCTGGCGCTCAAGCTGTACCTCAAATGCCTGCTGGCGATAGAGGACAACGACAGCGACGATCCCATGCCCCTTGCCGGCCTGTCCCGGCGCCTGAAGGAGGTGACCCGGAAGACGCTCCTCGCACGGTTCGACGAGTTCTCCAACACCGCGATGACCTCGGACGAACTGCTGAAACACCTCGAAGCGCTCGACACCGCCTTCGTCCGGTGGCGGTACAGCCACGAGAAGGACGCCCGGTGCGTGAACGTGGAAAACCGGGATGAGATGATCCTGGCGGCAAAGTCGATGATCACCGCCGGAAATCCCGAGTGGTGCTGATCAGGACGTGGGCCGATGCGGCAATGTTGAACGATCAGCAGTCTGCGGCAGGAGATGTGGAGCCGTGATCAGTCGTGCTGGCGGACCGGACACGGTTCGAGACCACGATGGGTCAGGAGTTGCCGCAAGTATGCAGAGGATGAACTACCTGGTGCTGATAGTTGTGTCGCATGCGAAGTCTGATCGCAATGCTTTCACTTGAGTTTTATGATACCATAACAGTATATCAGTTCTGACCCAAAACGCCGCATGTGAAGAAAGGATTCGAAAATGGATGCTAAGAAAGCAACGATGACCTGTCCGGAATGCAGCGGCAAGGGCGCTATAGCCTGTTCTGTCTGCCACGGGCAGGGTAGGCAGTCCAGCTCGAATGCCGCTCAGCGGCCCTGTACGAATTGTCACGGGAGGGGGACAAGCGTCTGTCCAGCGTGCCGGGGTGCTAAACGAGTGACTGGTGATACATAGAGATCATGGGACACAATGTCCCCGGATCTGCAGGTCTCTTCGACCATGCTCATTAAGGAGAAGTCATGAAAAAGATCGCGATCCTTGCCGTAGCTCTCCTCGCAGCAGCCGGATGCGTCGCAGTCAAAGTCAAGGAGGTTGCCATTACCCTGACCGTGGACCCGCCCGATGCACAGATCGAGGTCATCGGCCAGGGAGACCTGCCGGGCAAGTCCTACAGTTCTCCAGCTACTATTCCCATGCCGGAAGACCATGCCATGGCTGCCCAAAGCCGCGTTGTGATAAGCCACAAGAACTACAAGACAACGGTGCTCCAGTTAGGCAGCGTGCAGGGTAACAGCGTCAGGATCAGGCTGCAAAAGACGTCCCCGTACCGCCTGAAATACAGTCTGGTTGGTCCGGTCCGGTCCGCTGATCTGACCTTTCGGGACAAGATCCTTGCCGTCACGATAGCGCCCCGGGACCAGCATATCGACCTCAAGATCGAAAATCTGACGCAAAAGCCTCTTACGATCCTGTGGGACTCGGCCGATTATACCGATGTCAGCTACAAGTCGCACCGGGTCATTCCTTCCAGCATAAAAATGGAGAACAGGGGCGGTCAAGTACCTCCTCAAACCATTCCGGTCGGCGGATCACTGCAGGTGTCGGTCACGCCGGTGGACTCCATATCATATGCCGGGGAAAAGAAAGGATATGTGGTAAAACCGCTGTTCGTTCTTGACGACGACAGCGCCTTGTCGCTCAAAGACAAGACAGTGAACATCTATCTGCCCGTTGCAATAGACGGTGCAATTATTCCCAACTATATCTTCAAGATCAAGATCGATGATGTCATAAAGGATCAAGCTCCTTAATCCCTGCGAAATGGAATCCCCCGGCTCCCGCCGGGGGAGGAATGCGGAATTCGCGGGAGGTCGCGTTCTTGAAGGGAGCCACCGGCTCCTGCCGGTGGGGGCTCCACTAAGGTACTTATATGATGGCTGGAACACCGGGAGATCTCCATCCAGATATTCACGGACCGCGACGGGATGAGACAATATCGGATCTGCTGGCTCAAATACGGCCCCTGAGCCCTGGGAAGGCAGGGCCCGGCCAAGATCGAATGCTTGATCGCTTCCGTCAGATCCCGATCTTCGGTGTCTGCTCTTTCGACTTGAACTTCCAATCACTTCCGTTATTTCCCCCTCAGTAGACATTCCTCCGCGCGCATGTCGGCCAACCTTCTCTGTGCTATACTCTGACCATACCAAGGAGGTGACCGTGAGAATACCTATCAAGCTGATCATCATACTGCTCGTTCTTTCTTCATCTGCCGTGAGTGCTCCTCAGGAAGGGGTGGTCGAGGGGTCGGTCGAACCGCAGGGAGCGTCGGCGCAGGTATCGGCGGTCCGGGAAGACAGCACCGTCGCAACGGTGCAGGCCGGGGGGAAGGATGGAAAGTTTAGGCTTTCGCTCGCGGCAGGGACCTATACGATCACCGTGTCCGCTCCCGTCTCTTCCTTCCCGGTCCGCCTGGAGAACGTCGTTGTGAAGCCGGGAGAGACGACCGTGCTTTTGCCCGTTCTGATCGTGCCGGGATCCGGCAAGGCGATTTTGGCAGGCAGGGTGATCCCGCCGATACGCGACAGCGAGGTGAAGCTCATCCATGAAGGGAAGGAACGCGCGGCCAGCCGCATTGACCAGGAGGGCAGGTATGAGTTCAGGGACCTGCCCGCAGGCGAGTATGAAGTGCAGGCGATCGCGCCGGGACACGCCCGGGACGTTTCCCCGGTCAAGGTCCCCGAGAACCAGCGGGTGCGGCAGAACGCTGTTCTTCTTCCCATCGTTGCCACCGATGGCGTTGACTGGGCCGCAGGGAATATCCGCGCCACCGGCGTCGGCTCCCGGCCGATGGACGCAGCGAACGCCGCGTCGGGCCGGGCGATGGCCCAGCGCGCGGCCTTTGCCGATGCGCAGAGGAACCTGCTCCGGACCATCGAGCAGATCAAGATCGATGGTGGACGACGAGTCGGGTCCCTGATGGATAGCGGGAATTATGCCGCAAGGATCCAGGGATTCGTCAAGGGATACACGGTGGTGAGCGAGAAAGAGTTGGGGGACGGCAGGATCGAGGTCATCCTGGAACTGCCGCTGACAGGGCCTTTCGGCCTGTCGCGGTACATTGCCGAATAGCTATCAGAGCAGTCACGGAGCCAAAAGCAGGCGCTTCTAAGCGACGCGGAGACTGTAAAAGAAAACAAGGGGATAGTAAAGCAGATAAAAAAAGGGACCGCCCTGGGTTTTGAGCTCTGCGAGGAGTATCCCTGAATGGTTCGCCCCAGCTGATGCTTCAGGCTACCCTCTCTGTGTCCAATGAGGGCGTGCACACCGCATCCGGCATAGCGGCTTCTATTCTACTCGTTACCTCGGCTCCAAAACCCGGGTTGATCCCGTTTGTGCTCGACCGGTGGTCAACAGCGGCCTTCGTATCTGCGCAACGATCACTGGACGGTGATGACGCTGTTGCTCGTGCCGTAGGTATTGGGAACAGCCTCGGAACATGCAGCATCGTTGACCCACGAACCGTCCACGAAATACTTATATTCGCATTTTCCCAGGGGCAGTTTCAGTTTGATGGTCCATACGCCGTTTTTCGCTTTTTTCATCGGCATTGCCTGCGTATCCCAGTTATTGAACTGTCCCGCGATGGAAACCTTTTTTGCGTTGGGAGCAGTGAAGGTGAATTCCATTTCACGACTGTCCGGGCGCGAACTGCCGATCGATCTTTTCAGCTGTTTTACGGTATCCGCCATAGCCATAGGTGAGGTCTCCTTGTCATAGTATTGATCGATATCCTTCCGGGATGCATCGGATGCTTATCGACAGTAGTCATAAGATAGCATATTTTCCCGGGGTTGGCGGCGGTTCGATGGTCTGATCGATAATATATATGAAGTGAACCGTTGTTTGTCGCTGAATTTGAGCAGGATGTTGCATATTGTTAAGATTTATCACGCTGAAAAGACGGATCGGTAAGGCGATAAAGGCGGATAGGTCTTTAGACACTGAGGACACGGCAGAGTCCCTGACACAGAAGATGCGGATTGGGACGACGATCAAGGCGGATATGAAACAGGAAGAAGAGGAAAGACGAAATTACATAAGAAAGGCTTTTTTGTACTCAGTGACCCCGGAGTCAAGATAAGGGAACAACCGGGATCCTGGAATGCTGGAATGATGCCAGGAAACCATTAGTGCGCGGTTGCCGAACTATGAATGGCTCCTGGCCGCCCTGTGGGCAGCTTTTTTTACCGCCATTTCGAGCTTAGTAATGAACACCTTTGGCTCAAAGTAACCTATTTTCCTGAATATTTCAGTGCCTTCGGCATCAAATATGATTATTGCGGGTTTTGCCGTCACATTGAATCTCATGAACTGCTCCGAGCCTGCGCCCGATTCATACTTGACGGGAATGAAATAGGTATTTATATATTCCTGGACGCAATCCGTGATGTACGTGCATTGTTTCATTTTATCGCATGCCTCGCAGCATGGATCGAAAAATGAGGCAAGCACGAGCTTGTTCGTCTTTTTTGCCATCTCCAAGGCGTTTCTGAAGCTTGTCTCCCAGACGATATCTTCCGACATGATAAAATTAACCTCTTCGTGTCGAAGCCATACAATAGATCCCTATACCTAAAATATATGCGAGCTTCGCCCGATCTGCCGGTTCAGCAACTCGAAAATAAGAACACCTGATGGTCGGAACACCCGAGGGACAGGTCTACCCGGTTGCCATTTAGGAATATGGAGTTATTCCACTACACCTTCCCCGTCATCCTCCCCGCGAACTCCTCGCCCAGCACCACGATCGATTCGATGTCCAGGTACTTGTCCACGGTCTTGTCGAGCAGCAGCTTGCATTGGGCGGGAAAGTCCTCGGCCGGCACTGCGTCATAGAACTGCAGGAGGACCGGGTACCGGGGGAAGAACCGGAACTCGTAGGCAGCGTCATGGCTCCCCTTGATATCCGACATCACGCCACCCATCCGTTCGCATGCCTGCTTCAATCCCTCGATATTTTCCGTGAAGTGCCTCGCGATGACCTCCTCGACATGGCTTGCCCAGGCCTTGTCCTTCGCATGGGATGCGGGGACCGAGCTGAAGGTGATCCATTCCCCGGCAAGGGCGGGAGGGTTGGGCATGGACAGGTGATTGTAGATCAGGATGGAGATAAAGGGGACCGGCTCCTTGCCGCTTTTATCGAAGATATGCTCCCTGGCGATACGGTACTTGTCTCCAAGAAAGGTCAGCTCCATTGTGTCTGTGTCTATAAGATCGGCTCCGAACGTGGCAGCTGTCCGTGCGAAATCCAGGGCCGCGATCTTCGGACGGAGGCTGATCAGGGCCTGTTCATAGACCGTACCGCGCGATGGCTCCTTGTCCTCCAATTCCCCGGCAAGGGCGGTTTTGGCATCGTCGCTCAGGTTAGAGCAGGCTGACAGGGACGCCATGCTTGAGGCGACCTTCGCAGCGAACCCGAAGCACGTGGGCATGCCGCAGGACCCGCAGTTCGTCTTGGGAAGGAGCTTGTAGATATCGACGGCGGTCTTCATGCCATTACATTACCGCGAAAGCACATTACTGTCAAATGATGTAAATCATAGACCAAGAAAAGAGCATTTTACCGCAGAGGACGCAGAGGTCGCAGAGGAAAAACAATTTCAGGTTAAAGGAAGAAGAGAAACACCGGCATTGACAGATAGACAGTTCGGCGGGTAATATTGAAGCTCCCTGCAGCAAACTGCAGGGAATCTTCGATCGTCAAGGTAATACTATTTATTCTAATCGCTCGCTTACCCCGCAGCAAGCTACGGGGAATGCGCTTGCTCCTCGATTCATCACGTAAGGAGATATATGCAATGAAATGGACCCAGGACATGGCTGTCGGCATCGAGACGATAGACGAACAGCACAAAGAACTATTCATGAGGATCAGCGACCTGTTGCAGGCGATCAGGGAGCGCCGCTGCAAATCCGAGATAGACGGGACGATCAAATTCCTTGACGATTACGCCCGCTTCCATTTCAGCGAGGAAGAGAAGCGAATGCAAGCGGCCGGGTTCGACGGCCTTGCGGACCACCGGAAACACCATGCGGAGTATCTGAACAACATCAAAGAGCTCAAGGACCTTGCCGCCCAACCCCGCATCCAGGGGATGTCCTACGAACTGTCGGTGACCACGAACCAGGTCGTCGTTGACTGGATCGTGTACCATATCATGAAGGTCGACAGGAAGTTCGGGGAGTATGTGAAGAGCAGAAGGTAAGAGGGAAAGAAGGAAAGAAAGGTAAAAAAAACTCCGATGCCTGTGCCCGTTCCTACCTTCTTACCATCCTACGTTCTTACCCTCAGGTATTTATAGCGCCGGCCATGTATCCGTCATCATTCCATTTGACAGGCATTGTAAACGCATTGAGTAAATAATCCCCGCATCGATCGTTATCTTCTCTTGACACCGCTTGTAATCAATTATAGACTTCTTCTTGTACTCAATCCCTGCGAATTGGAATCCCCCGGCTCCCGCTGGGGGAGGAATGCGGAATTCGCGGGAGGTCGCGTTCTTAAAGGAAGCCACCTGCTCCTGCCGGTGGGGGCTCCACTAGCAGTTGCGTCATCCGGAAGTTGCATGATACGCTTGGAATATGACAATCCCTATAATAAGTTGTTGTCCATAGTTTGGATGGCATACGTCTTGCTAAACCAGTAAACAATGAATCCCGGTGTTTACTATGGGGGATAGTCAATAACTGGTTATCTCTTGAATGTCATAAGGAGACAAAAAACAAATGAGTGACACGCCGCGTTACTCGATAAAAAAGTACCTCTTATTACTTGTACTATCACCGACCATAGGCATGATATTTACAGTTTCATTATTACTTTTCATAGGTTTCGGTTGGCAAGGTACTCTTATAGTACTTATTTTTTCCTTTCCTCTTTGGCTTTTCGGGATATTGTATGGATTTTACAAGGGTCTTGTTAAATATTACGGCTTGAACGGAAGTGAAAATCTGTTTTTCAATGGCAAATTCTAAAATGATCTGGCGAGAACGAGATAACCTGTCGTTCGAGCCGCCAAAGGCGGCTCAACACGTCGTTGGCTCGCAAAGGACAGAAACCACATGACCGACTCTGGCATCTCAGCTTCTCGAATCGATATCTGGTACGCCATGTCGGATCTCTATCTAGACACGGAGACAGACGCCGGGACCCTTATGGTTCTCGCCGATAGATTAGCCTCCACCGAACTATCCGTTGAGGAGCTGGACCGAATATTTTACGAAGAAGTCCACCCCGTGTGTTGCTGGAACCTTACTTTGGTAGCTGGAGAATGGGGCGCTTTTGATAAGGCATGGCTCAGAAAAGAGATTTCAGACAATTTAAACAAGCAACAACCCAGGGGCTGGCTCAAGCGGTTGCGAGCAAGTCAGGATTTAAGAAGATCCAAGGACCTAAAGGAGTTCGTGCGTTGCGATTGGGAGAAGGCCAAGTTTCTCATCGAGCTTAAACGCAAAGGGCGGCTAAAATAGCCCAACCACGCCGTCGAGAGGGTCGCTGAAAAACGCGCCCCTTACGGCGGCGTTCATATGTAAGTTGAATCCAGAAACCGCACCTCTGTTGAAAAATCGTCCCATGCAATCAAGTAGGTGAAGCATAGATACGAATTTCGTTTACAGCCTCTTTTTATACATATACTGTTTACTACAATTTAGATCTAACAGGCTGTTGAAAAACGATATTCGGCGTCGTTGCGAGCGAAGCGAAGCAATCTCGTCTCTTGTAATTTCAAACACTGCGGGATTGCTTCGTCGCTAACGCTCCTCACTCAAAACTGCTCCTTTGGCCATTTCTCAGTAACCTTCCCCCCGTCATCGTATTTACACGCCGTCATGAACGCATCATGATAGAAGGTGAACCACACACCTTCTGACACGCCTTGCTTGATCCATTGTTCTTTGAGCGCAATGGAGTCCATGGGAAAATTGTCGTAGGCCATGATCCAGAGGGGGTTGGCATGTGCATGGGTCGGCAGGAGATCTCCCAGGTGCAGGGCTTTCTCTCCCTTTGATTCTATGGTGACGATCTGATGACCTCCGTTGTGCCCGCCCGTGTGGACCACCGAGATGCCGGGAACAACCTCTGCCGCACCGTTGACCAGCTGGAGGCGGCCGCTGTCCTTCAATGTCTCGATATTCACTTGCCAGTACGTGTTGACGGACCGGATATTCGGCTTCAGAACGTCCTCCCATTCCTTCTGCTGGATGATGTGTTTTGCCTTCGGGAAGGTGAGCGAAAGGTTCCCCGCATCGTCCTGCATGACGACCCCGCCGGCGTGGTCGAAATCGTAGTGGGTCAGTACGACGAGATCGATGTCCTCACGGCTGATCCCAAGTTGTTTGAGCTCCTCGATGACCGACCAGCCTTCCTTGACCCGGTAGATCTTTTTCTGCTTGTCCGTAAGTTTGTTGCCGAGCCCGGATTCGATGAGCACGAGCGCCTGCGGTGTCTTCACCAGGATGGGCCAGGCGGCCAGGGGGATGTAGTTGTCCTCGGCAGGGGGATATTTCTTCTGCCACAGCACCTTCGGCACGACGCCGAACATGGCGCCGCCGTCCAGTTCGAACGTGCCGCCGTTCAACCAGGTAAGCTCGAAATCGCCGATCTTGAAGCCGGTCTTCATCGTGCCTCCAGAAAAAGAAAGCGGCCCGATGGCCGCATGTTTTACAACGATGGAAGTTGCGAAGATGAGAAGTTGAGAAAATGAGAAGTTGAGAGGTTGAGAAGTTGAGTAAAAGAACATCCTTGCTTTACCTTCCCACCTTCACACGTTCCCAACCTCCCAACTTCCAGCTTGTTGCTCCTTACTTCGCGTATCCGACCTTCTTCAAAGCGTCCTCGATCTCGCCAAGGGTGACCGGATCATCGATAGTGGACGGCGCGACGTAGGGCTCGCTGTCGGCGATCTTTCGCATGGTGCCGCGCAGGATCTTGCCGGAGCGCGTCTTCGGCAGGCGCTTCACCACGCAGGTCTCCTTGTAGGAGGCGATGGCGCCGATGGTGTTCCTGATCATTGAAGAAAGCTCTTTCCTGATTTCCTCCTCGCTCTTGGTAACGCCTGCCTTCAGGACGCAAAGTCCCAGGGGGACCTGTCCTTTAAGGATGTCGTGGACCCCGATGACCGCGCACTCCGCGACATCCTGGTGCGTGGACACGACCTCTTCCATCTCGCCCGTTGAGAGTCGGTGGCCGGCAACGTTGATCACGTCGTCCACGCGTCCCATAATATAGACGTAGCCGTCCTCATCGACATAGCCGCCGTCGCTGGTGAAGTAATAACCGGGGTACACCTTGAGGTACGATTCAAGGAAGCGATCGTCCGCCTGCCAGAGGGTCGGGAGCGTTCCGGGCGGAAGGGGTAGCTTGATGGTGACCAGGCCCGTCTCTTTCGGGCCGGCCTGCTTGCCGTTCGTGTCCAGGATCTGAACATTGTACCCCGGCACCGGCTTGGTGGACGAGCCCGGCTTGATGGGGAACGCCTCGATGCCCATGCAGTTAGCGGTGATCGGCCATCCTGTCTCGGTCTGCCACCAGTGGTCGATGACCGGCTTTTTCAAAAGCTTGGACGCCCAGTGGTACGTGTCGGGGTCGAGGCGCTCACCGGCGAGGAAGAGGTACTTGAACCCCGAAAGGTCATATTTCTTGATGAACTCCCCGTTGGGGTCTTCCTTCTTGATCGCGCGGAACGCCGTGGGCGCGGTGAACATGACCTTGACGCCGTGCTGGGAAATGACCCTCCAGAAAGCGCCGGCGTCAGGCGTCCCGACGGGCTTGCCCTCGTACAGGACCGTTGTGCAACCCGCAAGCAGCGGGGCGTAGACGATATAGGAGTGGCCCACGACCCATCCCACGTCGGACGCGGCCCAGTAGACGTCGCCCGGTTTTACGCCGTAGATGTTCTCCATGCTCCAGCAGAGCGCTACGGCGTGACCGCCGTTGTCCCGCACCACGCCCTTGGGCTTGCCGGTGGTGCCCGAGGTATAGAGGATGTACAGAGGATCGGTCGCCTTGACGGGCGTGCAGCCGACCGGCTTCGCCTTGGCCATGAGCTCGTCCCAGTCAAAGTCGCGGCCGGCGATCAAGGGGGCTTTGACGATCTGCCGCTGGAAGATGATGCATTTCTCCGGTTTGTGCTCTGCCTCCTGGATGGCCTTGTCGAGCAGGGGCTTGTATTCAAGGAGCTTCTTCCCTTCGAGCGCGCCCGACGCGGTGATCATGACCCTCGGTTTTGCGTCATTGATCCTGATGGCGAGCTCGTGGGGCGCGAACCCGCCGAAGACAACTGAGTGGACAGCGCCCAGCCGCGCGCAGGCAAGCATGGCGATGGCGGCCTGCGGGATCATGGGCATGTAGATGATGACGGTCGTACCCTTCGTGACGCCCGAGTCTTTTAAGACGCCGGCGAACCGGGAGACCTGGTCAAGGAGTTCCTTGTAGGTGAACTTCTGGACCGTATTGGTCACCGGGCTGTCGTAGATGATCGCCGTCTGGTCGCCTCTGCCGCTGTTCACATGACGGTCGACGGCGTTGAAGCAGGTGTTCATCTCACCGCCGGTGAACCAGCGGTAGAAAGGCTTCTTGGAATCATCGAGTACCTTGTCCCACTTCTTGTCCCAGGTGATGGCCTGCGCGGCTTCTCCCCAGAATCCCGCGGGGTCCTGGATGCTTCTTTGAAAAACGTCCTCGTACTTTCCCATGCTGTTCCTCCCCTGTAGCAATATGTGTAAGCAGGACCGGGGCCTCCCTGAAAGATCCCTGTCCGCTGTGTTCTGAAAGGACTGAATTTCTGCAGCAATGTGCAGTACTATAATGAGCAGCCTGTGCCCCTGTCAAGGGCTGATTTGGACGCCTCAAATTGAAACTAGTGAAAAGATTCTAACTACCTCCCCAGCCCCTTTAACATCTCCCCTCACCCCTGCCCCTCTCCCCTCGTGGGAGAGGGAAAAAGGGAGAGGGGGCTTTACCATCGAGGGGTACCAAAGAGTCCTCCCCTTGCTACCAAAAGTAGGCGCCTCTAGGCGAGGGGAGGTCAGGTGGGGTGATATTTCGTGTTCATCAATTCCCTGAGCACATAGGGAAGAATCCCTCCATGGAGATAATAATCGACCTCGATCGGCGTATCGATCCGTGAAAGGAGGACTACGTCTTGCCGGCTTCCGTCCCTGCGGCGTATCACCAGCGTGATGTCCTGCTGCGGCCTGAGGTCATCGGCCCCGAGGATGTCGAACTCATCATCGCCGCGGATAAGGAGCGATTGAACGGAATCCTCGCCCTTGAACTGCAGGGGGAGAATGCCCATGCCCACGAGGTTGGAACGGTGGATGCGTTCGAAGCTCCTCGCGATCACTGCCCGGACGCCCAGAAGCAGCGCTCCCTTGGCCGCCCAGTCCCTCGAAGAACCGGTGCCGTATTCCTCGCCGCCGAACACGATCGTCGGCGTACCCTGCGCCCGGTACCGCTCCGCGGCATCAAAGATCGACATCTGTTCTCCGGACGGATGATAGAGCGTGACGCCTCCTTCAACGGCCGTCCCATCTGCGTTTGATGGCATCATTAGATTTTTGATGCGCACGTTGGCGAAGGTACCCCGTACCATGACATCGTGATTGCCCCGCCGGGTGCCGTAGCTCTGGAAGTCGGCCTTCGCTACGCCTTTTTCGAGCAGGTACTTTCCTGCCGGCGTGGTCTCCTTGATGGAGCCGGCGGGGCTGATGTGATCAGTCGTGAGCGAGTCGCCGAAGATGCCGAGGCAGCGAGCACCGGTGATGGCGCCGGTCACAGCGGGGCTCATGGAAAAATCATTGAAGAAGGGCGGCTCGGCGATATACGTGGAGACGGGCCAGGCGTAGACTTGTTCCGTCACCGACGATACCCTGTTCCATAGTTCGTGGTCCTTGGTGGGATCGGCGTAAAGCCGCCGGTACGTTTCCGGGTCCGTGGCATTCCGGAGCACCGCATTCACCTCAGCGCTGCTCGGCCAGATATCGCGAAGGTAGACCTTGCTGCCGTCCTTTGCCGTACCGAGGGGTTCGTGGTCAGGGTCCCGGAGCACTGTACCGGCAAGGGCGAAGGCAACGACGAGCGGCGGGCTCATCAGGAAGTTGGCGCGTAAGTTTGGATGGATCCTCGCCTCGAAGTTCCGGTTGCCCGAAAGCACGGCCGCGCAGACGAGATCGTTCTGAACGATGGTCCGCTCGGTCTCTTCGTCGAGCGGGCCGGAGTTGCCGATGCAGGTGGTACAGCCATAGGCGGCGACCGTGAACCCCAGCTGTTCCAGGAAGGGGAGCAGGCCGGCTTTGTCTAGATACGCAGTCACGACGCGGGAACCCGGCGCAAGCGACGTCTTGATGCCCTTTTTTACGGCAAGCCCTTTTTCGACGGCCTTCTTCGCGAGCAGACCGGCTGCAATCAGCACCGACGGATTGGAGGTGTTGGTGCAGGACGTGATTGCCGCGATAATGACGTCTCCCGAGCCTGCGTCAAGACCTTCGCGTATTTTGAAACGCTTGCCCAGGTCGGAAGCTTTTTTCGCGAAGCCGCCCTCAGCAGCGGGCTTGCTGTACAATTCGGCAAACCTGTCTTTCAACCGGGGAAGTTCAATGCGGTCCTGGGGACGCCGGGGACCGGCAACCGAGGGGACGACCGAGGAAAGATCAAAATCAAGGACGCGCGAATAATCGATGTCGCCGACCTTCGGCATGCCGAAGAGGTCCTGTGCCTTGAAATAAGCGGCCAATGCCGCGATCTCGTCGTCAGTACGTCCGGTTCTGCGGAAATACTCAATCGTCACATCATCAACGGGGAAGAAGCCCATGGTCGCGCCGTACTCGGGCGCCATGTTCGCGATCGTTGCGCGGTCCGGCACGCTGAGGCCTGAAGCCCCGGTCCCGAAGAACTCCACGAAGGAGCCGACGACCTTCTGCTTCCGCAGCAGTTCGGTGATCGTCAGCACGAGGTCCGTGGCAGTTACGCCTTTGTTCAGTTTTCCCATGAGGTTCACGCCCACGACATCGGGGGTGAGAAAATAGAGGGGCTGGCCGAGCATTCCGGCCTCGGCCTCGATCCCGCCCACGCCCCAGCCGACGACGCCGATGCCGTTGATCATGGTGGTATGGCTGTCGGTGCCGACGAGGGTATCGGGGTAATAGAGGTCATCGCTGTGATGGACGCCCCGCGCCAGGTATTCCAGGTTGACCTGGTGGACGATGCCGATGCCTGGCGGGATCACCCGGAAGGTCTTGAAGGCGTTCATGCCCCATTTCAGGAACTCATAGCGCTCCCGGTTGCGGGAGAATTCCTTTTCCATGTTCGTCCTGAGGGAATCGGGTCTGCCGTAGCTGTCGACCTGGACCGAGTGATCGACGACCAGGTCGACGGGAACGAGGGGTTCGATGATGCGCGGGTCTTTGCCCATCCTGCTGGCAGCGCCGCGCATGGCGGCGAGGTCGCATAACAGCGGAACGCCGGTAAAGTCCTGGAGCAGGATGCGGCTGACGACAAAAGGGACCTCCTCGGTGCGATGGGCTGTGGGCATCCAGGCCGCGAGCTGACGGACGTGTGCTTCGGTTACCTTCTTGCCGTCGCAATTGCGAAGGACCGATTCAAGCACGATCCGGACCGAGACGGGGAGGCGGGATATCCGGTCATAGCCCACCTGCTGAAGCGCAGGAAGGGAGTAGAACTTTCCTTTCTTGCCCGTGCCGGGATCGAATTCACGAAGAGTGTTGAAGGGATCGCTGTTCAAATTAGATACCTTTAGACCTCACACCCAAAGCGAAAGGCGTCTCTCGCAAAGACGCTAAGCTCGCAAAGAAGGCAATGTCTTGTCTTAAACCTTTGCGTCTTTGCGGCTTTGCGAGAAAAAGGTCTGGATTTAATCCGTTCGTATCTTAATCCTTATATCACGAACAGATCCACATACTCGTTCACCGGCATCGCCCCCAGCGCGGCATGATCGAGACTGACATCGAGGATCGACTTCTGCTGCTTCGAGGGGAACCGGCGTGCGAGGTTGGTCTTGAACTTCTCGACCAGGACCGGCATGCCTTCCTTGCGGCGGCGGCGGTGGCCGATGGGGTATTCTACCATCACTTCCGGCATTTTGGTGCCGTCCTTCAGCTCCACGGTCAGACCGTTGGCGATGGAGCGCTTCTCGGGGTCATGATAGTCCTTCGTGAACTGCTTGTCCTCGCTGCATTCGATCTTGTCGCGCAGCGCATCGATGCGGGGATCGTTCGCAACGCTGTCCTCGTAATCGGCGGCGGTGAGCCGTCCGAAGAGGAGCGGCACGGCGACCATGTACTGGATGCAGTGGTCCCGGTCGGCGGGATTGTTGAGCGGTCCTTTCTTGTCGATGATGCGGATGGCCGCCTCATGGGTGCGAATGGATATCTTTTTGATGTCGTCCGCGGTCTTGCCGATCGCCTTCAGTTTTCCGTGGAGGGTCATGGCGCATTCCACGGCTGTCTGGGAATGGAATTCCGCGGGGAAGGATATCTTGAAAAGCACGTGCTCCATGACGTAGGACCCATAGGGCCGCTGGAACTTGAACTCATTCCCCTTGAACAGTACATCATAAAAGCCCCAGGTCTTTGCCGTCAAAGCGGAAGGATAGCCCATTTCACCCTTCAAGGCCATGAGGCTGAGCCGAACCCCGCGGGCCGTAGCGTCGCCGGCCGCCCAGGATTTCCGCGAGCCCGTATTGGGGGAATGGCGGTAGGTCCTGAGGGACTGGCCGTCGATCCAGGCATTGGATACCGCGTTGATGACCTCCTCGCGGCTGCCGCCGAGCATTTGGGTCACCACGGCGGTCGTGGCCACTTTCACCAGGACGACGTGGTCGAGGCCGACGCGGTTATAGGAGTTCTCCAGTGCGAGCACGCCCTGGATCTCGTGGGCCTTGATCATGGCGGTCAGAACGTCCTTCATGGTCAGCGGTTTTCTGCCTTCGGGCACCGCCTTGCGGGAGATATAGTCGGCAGCCGCGAGGATGCCGCCCAGGTTGTCGGAAGGATGGCCCCATTCCGCGGCAAGCCAGGTATCGTTGAAGTCAAGCCAGCGGATCATGGCGCCGATATTGAAGGCCGCCTGGACCGGATCGAGCTGGAACTGGGTGCCGGGGACCTTCGCGCCATGCGGGACGACCGTGCCCGGGACGATCGGTCCCAGGAGCTTCGTGCAAGCGGGATACCCGAGCGCCTCAAGACCGCAGCCCAGGGTGTCGATCAGACAATGCCGGGCGGTATCGTAGGCCTCCTGCGAGGCGACCGTGTAATTGCAGACATAGTCTGCGATATCGGTGAGGACCTTGTCCGGATCGGGTCGGACGTTGGAAATGTGAGAACTCATTGTTCAATTATCCTTTCATCATTTCAGGTAATGAGATGGCATTGCCATGGATGCGGATTAAATCAGAAGGTAAGAGGGTAGGAAAGTAGGAAGGTAAGCAAACTGCCTGTTGGAACAGGCGTCATCTTTCCTTCTTTCCCTCTTACCTTCTTACTTTCGGTCTTTTATCGGCACGTACTTCCGGTCCTCTTCGCCGATATAGTTTGCCGAGGGTCTGATGATCTTGTTGTCGAGGCGTTGTTCGATAATGTGCGCGCCCCAGCCGGTGGTCCGTGATATGACGAAGATGGGCGTGAACATGGGGGTGGGCACACCCATCATGTGATACGATACCGCGGAATACCAGTCCAGATTGGCGAACATGTTCTTCTCCCGTTTCATGACCGCCTCGATACGGTCGGCGACGGAGAAGAGCTTCATATTGCCGCCGTCGCTGCAGAGATTCTTCGCCAGCTCTTTGATGATGGGATTTCGCGGATCGCTCACCGTGTAGACGGGGTGTCCGAAGCCGATGATGATCTCCTTGTTCGCCACGCGGGTCTTGATGTCGGCTTCCGCTTCGTCGGCGTTGCGGTAGCGCCTCTGGATCTCGTGGGCCGCTTCGTTGGCGCCGCCGTGCTTCGGTCCCCGGAGTGCCCCGATGGCGCCGGTGATGGCGGAGTGCACATCGGAAAGCGTTCCGGTGATCACGCGCGCGGCAAAGGTCGACGCGGTGAACTCATGCTCCGCGTAGAGGATCAGTGACTGATCGAGCGCTTTCTCATGAAGGGTCGAAGGCTTCCTGCCATGCAGGAGGTGCAGGAAATGTCCGGCCACGGTCTCGTCGTCCGTTTCGACGTCGATCCGGTTGCCGCTCTGGCTGTAGTGCCACCAATAGATGAGCATCGATCCGAACGAAGCCACCAGCCGGTCGATGACGTCCCGCGTGCCCTGGATATTGCGGTCCTCCTTTTCGGGAAGCACGGTGCCGAGGATGGAACAGCCGGTCCGCAGCACGTCCATGGGATGGGCCGCTGCCGGGATGTGCTCCAACACCGTTTTCACCTGTACCGGCAGGCCCCGCAGGCTCTTCAGTTTCTTGCGGTAGTCCTTCAGGTCCGACTCGGACGGCAGGTCGCCGTGAATGAGCAGAAAGGCCACTTCTTCGAACGTCGACTGCCGCGCGAGCTCAACAATGTCATAGCCCCGGTAATGAAGGTCGTTCCCGGTCCTTCCCACCGTGCATACGGCGGTGTTGCCCGCCATAACGCCGGAAAGTGCGACGGATTTCTTTACTTTGGTCGATATCACCTCTGTCTCTGCGCTCATGATTTTTCCTCCTTAGAAAAGATCGCGTCAAGCTTCTGCTCGAAAGCATGGTAGTCAAGATAATCGTAGAGTTCCGCGCGGGTCTGCATCAGGCCGATCACATTCTTCTGTGATTCCTCCTTGCGGATCGTGCCATACACGGAGAGCGCTGCCTTGCTCATGGCCCTGAACGCGGAAAGAGGGTAGAGGATGAGGGAAACGTCGGCGCCGCGAAGTTCTTCCACGGTATAGAGGGGAGTTGAGCCGAACTCGGTGATATTGGCGAGGATGGGGACCTTCACTGCCTGGGCGAATTTCTTATACATCGAGAGATCGGTGATCGCCTCGGGAAAGATCATGTCCGCGCCGGCTTCAACGCAGGCGCAGGCCCGGTCGATCGCGGCGTCAAGTCCCTCGACGGCGAGGGCGTCGGTCCGCGCCATGATGACGAAGTCGGAATCGGTCTTCGCGTCGACGGCTGCCTTGATCCGGTCCACCAACTCTTCCTTGCTGACAATGGCCTTGCCGGGACGGTGGCCGCACCGCTTGGCCTGGACCTGGTCCTCGATATGAACCGCTGCTGCTCCGTGCTTGATCATGGACCTGATCGCGCGGGCGATGTTGAAAGCACCGCCCCATCCGGTATCGATGTCAACCAGCACCGGCAGATCGGTAATATCGGTGATACGGCGGACATCGGTCAGAACATCCTCCAGCGTGGTGATGCCCAGGTCGGGAACGCCAAGCGAACCGGCTGCAACACCGCCTCCGGATACGTAGAGCGCTTTGAATCCCGAGCGTTCAGCCAGGCGCGCTGCATAGGCATTGATCGCGCCTACGACCTGGAGCGGCTTTTCTTCACGCACAGCAGCCCGGAATCGGGCGCCTGGCGAGATCGGTCTTGTCATACGAAATCCTCCTCGGAACGATCAGAGAGTTCCACCTCAGCCTTACACTTACACTATAAGAGCAAAACCCGCGCCAATGTCCAATGATTTATTATATTGTTCTGGAATTATGTAAGCAGTTGTTATTGCAAGAAATAAAATAGATAGGTGCTTATGCTTGAGCTATATGCTGATTATTATAGCGCAAAATTTAGCAATAAATGAAAAATATTGCAGGCAGGATGCTGCATTACTTCGATGCCACGATTCCGTACTTCTTGATCTTGTAATAGAAATTCCTTAGGGCAACATCCAGAAGCTTGGCTGCCTTTTCCCGATTTCCTCCTGATCCCGTGAGGGCCCGCGTGATCGCCGCGCGCTCCGCATCGGCAACAACGTCCGCGAGGGGGCGCACGACCGCTGTCTGTTCCAGGGCAAGGAATGCCTCGTTGATCTTCTCGCACTCCAGGAGCGGCAGATGCTGCGTGTCGATCACGCGTTCCTGGGGCCGCATGTTGATCATTGCCCTGCCGAGCACGTTCTCGAGTTCCCTTACATTGCCGGGCCATGGATATTTCATCAGTTCCGCAACGGCTTCAGGGGCCATGCCCATCACCTGCCTGCCGAATTCCTGGTTCAGCCGGAAGATGATATGTTCGACGAGCCGCGGGACATCCTCCTCGCGTGTCCGGAGCGGCGGGATGGCGATCGGAAGGACGTTCAGGCGGTAGTAGAGGTCGCCTTTGAAGGTGCCGTCCTTCACCTTCTGCTCAAGATTGATGTTGGTGGCGGTTATCACCCGCACGTCGACGGGGACAGGCACGGTGCTGCCGACGCGGACGATCTCCCGCTCCTGCAGGACCCGAAGCAGTTTCCTCTGGAGTGACAGGCTGATCTCGCCGATCTCATCGAGAAAGATGGTGCCGTTGTTCGCCTCCTCGAAGAGGCCTTTCTTGCCGCCTTTCAGGGCGCCGGTAAAGGCGCCTTCCACGTATCCGAAGAGCTCGCTCTCCAGAAGGTTCTCGGACAGGGCAGCGCAGTTGACCCGAACGAACTGCCCTTTCTGGCGGGTGCTCGCGTTGTGAATGGCATGGGCAAAGAGTTCCTTGCCGGTCCCGCTCTCTCCCCGCAGCAGCACCGTGGCGGGCGTTTCCGCGGCCCGGCGGGCCTGGTCCTTTGCCGCGACCATGGCCGGGCTGATGCCGATGATATCGCCCCACGTATACCGGGCATGGAGGTGGCGGATCAGTTTTTTTGCCTTGGCGAGCTCATCGGTAAGTGCCATGATCTCGGAAATGTCATGGATCGTTCCCACGCTGCCGTGGATCGCGCCGTCGATGAAGATGGGCGCGACATTGACGATGACCTCTTTCTTGGCCGGCCCTACCTTCATCCTGACGTTCCGGACGGGCTTGCCGGTCCTGAGGATCTGAAGGTGCATGCTTTCGCCCTCGGCAATGTCCACGGTCACCGGCTTGTTCAACACCGCCTCGGGCGGAAGCCCCGTGATCCTGGTGTACGCCGAGTTCACGATGATCGTGTTTCCCTTTTCGTCGGCAACGGAAATGGCGTCTTCCGTCGCATCGATCACTGCTTCAAGCAGGTTGCGCGACTTCCAGAGGTCTGAAACCTGGTCGGTAAGCATCCTGACCTCGGTGATATCGCGGAACACGGCAACAGCGCCGACGACCTGGCCTGTGTCGTTCCGGAGGGGGACGCGGTTCGTGATGATGGTGGTGGAATCAAGGTCCTGCTGCTGGTTCAGTTCTTCGATGCCTTTGGCAAGAATAATATGAAGCCTGGTATTAGGAATGACCTGGACCGCCTCGCGCCCGAGAACATTGTCGGCTTTCAGGCCGGTAATGCGTTCCGCCGCTTTGTTGAAGAGGGTCACGATGCCTGTTTCGTTGACGGCGATCATTCCGTCATGGGTGGAGTTCAGGATTATCTCGATCTCTTGCTGGGTAATGGAAGTCATAGGAGGAATGGCGTTTCCAGGACGCTCCTTTTTTGATAGCACTGGATCATATGAAAAAACTACAGTAATTTCGATGAAATGTAAAGTAATACTTTGAAAAATATTGCAGTGCTAATGTATCTATATGAAATAATGTATATAATATGTTTTTTTTCATGTCATATACAATAAAACTTGACAGGTGAACAAATGTTCACTATATTGGCATCATGGCAATCGTCATAGATGAACCGGTCAAGGTCGGCGCAGTATTCAGCAGGGGAACGATCCGCCCCGTCTGGTTTGCCTGGAACGGCAGACAGGTCAGGATCAAGGAGACGACCTTTATCTGGACGACCTTCGAGGGGAGTTCCACGATCCATCATTTTTCCGTGAGTGACGGGAAGGGGCTGTACGAGATCTGTTTTCAGAGCGACAGCCTGCACTGGCGGCTGGCGCGGGCGGAAGAATCTTAAATTGCGGATTTCGGATTGCGGATTGCGGATTTGAAAATCAAAAGGACGAGGTATGACTCCTGAGGAATTGAAAAAGAGGACCAAGGATTTTGCATTAAGGATCATCAGGTTGGTGGAGTCGCTGCCTAAGGGTAAAACAGGAGAGGTAATAGGTCGGCAACTGATAAGGTCAGGGACGTCAGTGGGTGCGAACTATCGGTCTGCATGTCGGGCGCGATCTTCCGCGGATTTTATCAGCAAAATGACGATAGTCGAGGAAGAGGCTGATGAGTCCATATACTGGATGGAACTTCTTATCGAGAGCGGGATATTAGAAAGGCAGCGGCTTAAGGATATCGTAACGGAAGCAAATGAAATATTGGCGATCATGGTTTGCTCTATCAACACGGCCAGAAAAGGACGAAGATCATGAGCCTTGATCTATCGACGCTACAATCCGCAATCAGAAATCCGCAATCCGCAATGCGTTCCATTCTCCATATCGACATGAATGCGTTCTTCGCTTCGGTCGAGCAACGGTCGGATCCCGCGCTTCGCGGAAAGCCCATTGCAGTGGTCGGATCCGAGCGCCGCGGCGTCATCCTCTCACCGTCCTATGAGGCGCGCGCTTTCGGCGTCAAGACCGGGATGCAATACCACGAGGCGCGGAATCTTTGCCCGGACATCGTGCTGGTCCCTGCCTCGCCGGGAAAGTATTCCTCGGCCTGCAAGCAGCTCATCACGATCTGGGAGCGGTTCACGCCGCTCGTCGAGCTGTTCTCCATCGATGAGGCGTTCCTCGATGTTACAGGCTGCGAGTCGCTTATGGGCGATCCGGTGCAGATCGCGGTTCGCCTGAAAAATGAGATCTGGGAGATCATGGGGCTCACCTGCTCGGTCGGCATCGCGCGGAACAAGCTGCTCGCCAAACTGGGCAGCGACATGTTGAAGCCCGACGGCATCGTGCTCATTTCCCCCGGCGACGAACAGGAGGTGCTCGAGGACCTGCCCGTCAAGGAACTGTGCGGCATCGGCCCCAGCCTGACGCACCAGCTCGCTGCCATGGGTATCAGGACCTGCGGGGAACTGGGGCGGGCGCCGCTCGCGAAGCTGACCGCGCCGTTCGGCATTCTCGGCGAACGGCTGCGGGACATGGGGCGGGGCATCGACGACGACCCCGTTGTCTCGCGGGCCGAGCAGGACGAAGAGGATTCCAAGTCCGTGGGCCACAGTATGACGCTTGACCAGGATTGCGGGGAACTCGAGATGATCCAGCGGCATCTGCTGCAGCTTTGCGAAAAGGTGGGACGCAGGCTGCGGCGCGGGGGGTACACCGGTCGTACAGTATCTCTGACCCTCCGGTATGCGGATTTCCAGACCTTTTCGAGGCAGCAGCGGCTTCCGCGTCCCGTGGAGCACGGGCTGGACATCTTTGCGACGGCCTCGGCGATTCTGGCAAGGATCTCCCTCGACCAGCCGGTCCGTCTCGTCGGAGTGAGCGTGTCAAGCCTTGAAAGGCATATGTCGCAGGTCCCGCTGTTTTCGGACGAACGCAAACGCAAGTTTACGACGGAGGCCATGGATGATATCAATGACCGGTATGGTGACTTCACGGTCACCTGGGGCACGCTTGCCGAACGATATCAGCATGAGCGGGTGATCTCACCGGCATGGCGGCCGGGAGGGGACCGGGAGTACTGAACGGCACTTTTTTACCGCAGCCAAAAGTAGGCGCTTCTAAGCGAGATCGCTGAGCTCGCGGAGAATAGAATAAAACTCGAAATAAAGACCTAAACTTACCGTCTCATCTTAGTACTAAACTCTGCGCCCTCTGCGGTGAAAAAGGATTTTAAGGATCTGATATGAAATACAAAATATCCGAACGTCAGCAAGCAATACTTGAATTTATCCGGGATACGACTGCGAGCCGCGGCATGCCGCCGACCCTGCGGGAGATCGGCGCGAAGTTCGGCATACGTTCAACGAACGGTGTTGAGAAGCACCTGTTGGTCCTCGAACGGGGCGGCTATATCAGCCGTGAGCGCGGCAGATCTCGCGGCATAGCCGTGATAGGCGGCTCGCGGCCGGCCAGTCTCGTCCCGCTCCTCGGACGGGTCGCCGCCGGCATGCCGGTGCTGTCGCCGGAGAACAAGGACGGCGATCTTACGGTGGACCGTTCTCTCTTCGATCTCAGATCATCACAACAGGTCTTTGCCCTGGGTGTCCGGGGCGACAGCATGATGGATGCACACATCCTTGACGGGGACACGGTCGTGGTCCAGGAACAATCCACAGCGGCCAACGGTGACATCGTCGTTGCCCTGGTCGATGGCGAAGCAACGGTCAAGCGGTTCTATCTGGAGAACGGCCGTGTGCGGCTGCAGCCGGAGAACCGGACCATGGAGCCGCTTTATTTTGACGGCGGAGATCTGCGCATCATTGGCAAGGTCGTGGGGGTGATGAGGAGAATATCCTGAATCGGGAAAGGCTGAACCAAAAGTCGTCTCTCGCAGATCACGCAGCCAAAAGTAGGCGCTTCTAAGCGAGGACACAGTGTTAGATCAACAATATCAGAGGCTCTGTCCCATCTTGCGCCGGAGCGTCTTGTCCGGGTGGTTAGACGGATTATCGGTGAGCAGGATCGTTCCATCAGCGCCGGCACCGACATAGATTGTGTAACGGGGCACGAAGGTCTTGCCGGTCCAGTTGTAGATCTGCAGGATCTTTTTCACATAGTCCTGAGTCTCTTTAAATGGCGGGATCGTACCCCATTTTTTTACCGCTGTTTCGCCGGCGTTGTAAGCAGCCAGGGCAAGCGATATGTTGCCCTCGTACCGGTCAAGCAGGTAGCGGAGGTATTTCACGCCGCCCTCGATGTTCTCATCGGGGCTGAAGGTGTTGCGGACGTTCATAGTATTGGCGGTCTGGGGCATGAGCTGCATGAGCCCCATCGCGCCCTTTCGCGATATGGCATAGGGATTGAAATCCGACTCTACCTTCACGATGGCATGGACCAATGACGGGTCAACACCGAACCGACTGCAGGCGGCATTGATGATGTTTATATAGGAGACAGGAATGCTGTCCGCCAGTTGGCTGCGGTTATCGGTCCTGCGGGAAGGGGATGCCGATGATGAGGCCGTTTTTCTGTTCTCCATCAGGATCTTCGTTGGTTTTTTAACCCGTCCGCCCGGGACATTGGTCATATGGACCACGCCGTTCTCGTCAACGAACTGGTAGATATCTGCGTTTGCTGTCGTTATGACCCCTGCCAGCAACAGAACGCCTACCGCAATGGACCATCGATGTATTCCTGTCATGTTCATCTTCCCGGTCGGATCTAATAACCAGCTGATATTATTTATAAAATACCAAAAATACTTGTCTGTGTCAACAGGCGAATTTGCTCACCGGCAGGGCTATTGACTGGCCGATGAGGATAGATTATTATAAGCAGCCTGATATGCGGGATGCGGTGAGGGGGATACACTGCTCTATCCTACTGTTTCTGTTATTATTGTAAATTGGAACGGCAAGCATCTTTTGACCGAATGCCTCGAATCCCTCCGAATGCAGACCTTTCGGGATTTTGAGATAATTCTTGTCGATAATGGTTCTACTGATGGGTCCGCAGAGCATGTGCGAACGCAGTTCCCGGAAGTTCATGTCGTGGTCCTGCAGGAAAATCGGGGTTTCGCGGGCGGCAACAATGCCGGCATACAGGTGTCGTCAGCGCAATATGTAGCTCTGCTGAACAATGATACGAAAGCGGACCCTCACTGGTTGTCCGCCCTTGTGGACGCAGCGGACCATGGACCGCGCGTGGGAATGTGGGCATCTAAGATCCTGTCCTATCAATCACCGAAGGTGATCGACAATACCGGACTTCTTTTGTACTGGGATGGTCTTGCGCGGGGAAGGGGACGGCTGGAGGTCGATCGTGGGCAGTTCGATCATCAACAGGATATCCTGTTCCCAAGCGGCTGCGCCGCTCTTTATCGCAAGGTCATGCTCGATGAGATAGGATCGTTCGACGACGAGTTCTTTGCGTATGCAGATGACGTCGATCTGGGATTGCGCGGCAGGCTCGCCGGATGGGATTGCGTCTATGTACCGGATGCCGTCGTTTACCACAAATATTCCTCGTCCACATCGGCGTATTCTCCGATGAAGGCATTTCTGGTCGAACGGAACCGGATCTGGGTGCTCCTTAAATATTATCCGGTCGAACTGGTGCTGCTGAGCCCGTATTTTACGTTCAAACGCCTTGTTCTGTCCTTGTACGGTGCGCTGACCGGCAGGGGAGCGAGCGGCAAGTTTACCACACAGAACTCTCTGGCCAGGGCAGGACTGATACTGTTGAAGGCATGGTGTGCGGCCGCGCATGCCCTGCCCAGGATCATACGGTGGAGAAGGGGATTCACAACCAAAAAACGACTTGGGCGGCAAGCCTTCTATCAACTTCACCGGCGATTCTCACTGTCCACTGCAGAGATCGCACTGAAAGATTAAAAATGAACATTCTGGTCATTATCCCTGCATACAACGAAGAAAAAAGCCTTCCCGGCGTCATCCGTGACCTTCAGGACCATGTTCCCCAAGCGGACATTCTTGTGGTCAACGATGGATCGAAGGACAGGACCGAAACGGTCGCCCGTGATCTGGGCGTCATGGTCCTCGGGCTGCCGTTCAACCTGGGGATCGGCGGGGCGATGCAGACGGGATACCGTTATGCCGAGCAGAAGGGCTATGATAGCGCGATACAGTTCGATGGCGATGGCCAGCATGTAGCATCAGAGATCAAGGCGCTTTGCGAGGGCCTGCAGCAAGGCAGTGCCGATATCATCGTGGGATCACGCTTCTTGAGACCGGGAGAGTACCGGCCGTCCTTTTTCCGGATGCTCGGGATCTGGATATTTTCCACAGTACTCTCCGCGATCCTCGGGATGCGTGTTACGGATACGACGTCGGGATTTCGCGCTGCAAACCGCCGGGTGATCGAGTTCTTCGCGCGGAACTATCCGGAGGATTATCCTGAAGTGGAAAGTCTTGTTTTGCTCCACCGCGCTGGAATGAACATCGGGGAGGTGCCGGTCGTGATGCGGGACCGGACCGGCGGGCGTTCTTCCATCACGCCCATACGATCAGCATATTACATGGTCAAGGTCTTGCTTGCCGTGTTCATAGATCTTCTGAAGAAGTGAGGTGAACCCATGGATATAGTCAAGATACTGGCGATAGCGGGAAGTGCAACATTGTTGTTCCTTGTCCTCGAACTTATACGGAGAGGGAGACTAAAGGAGCGATATTCCCTTCTTTGGCTTTTCTCGAGCGTCGTGCTGCTCATTCTGTCCCTGTCACGGAGCCTGCTGGAGTTCTTTTCCAAACTTATCGGGATATACTATCCGCCCTCACTGCTCTTTCTGATCGCCTTTATCTTCCTGCTGCTCATTACGCTCCATTTCTCGGCGGTCATATCGGGCCTTTCCGACAAGAACAAACGGCTGGCCCAGGAGGTCGCGCTTCTGCGTCACTCCCTGGATGAGCTCAGCCGACGGCATGGCTCCGCGCAGGACGGGCCGTGACAGCAGGAGAGGCGTCTCCATAACGAACTTTACAATGTCGGTCATCCATGGTAAAATCCGTCACCGAACGTAAGAAAATAATTCGACGGGAAGCGGGAAGGGGTAACGTGTCCATGCAAAGCCTTATAGACAGAGTGAACAGCCTGTTTAATCATAAGCGCTTCAACCTGCTAGCCGCCGGCGTCATCGCTGCAATGGTCCTCATCGCCTATTCCAACACATTTACCGCCAGCTTCCACTTTGACGATAATCCCGCGATCATCGAAAATGCCACGATCAGGCACATCACCGTTGAAAATATCGGAGAGCTCATTCAGGGGCTGCGGCCCGTCGTCTATCTGTCGCTCATGCTGAACTACGCTGTCAGCGGCCTCAATGTCGTTGGCTGGCACATGTTCAACATAGGGATCCATATCGTCAACAGCGTCTTCGTGTATTTTCTGCTCCTGTGGACGCTGTCGATGCCGGTGCTGGGAGGGAAATACGAGGACCGCGCGAAACGCATGGCCCTGTTCGCGGCATTGCTGTTCGGTGTCCACCCGATCCAAACGGAATCGGTGACCTACATCATCAGCCGGACAGAGCTTCTGGCGACCTGCTTCTATCTCGCAACGTTCCTGCTCTTTATCAAGGGGGCGCGGTCAGGCAAATTTGGATATACGATCGGGATGTTCATTACCGCGGTCCTTTCGATGGGGTCCAAGGAATGGGCGGTCACGCTGCCGGCGGTCCTGCTGGTCTATGATATCCTGTTCATCGCTGAAGGCAAGGTACGCCCTGTCCTCGGGAGATGGCTGATGTACGCCGTGGTCACGGTCCCCTGGTACATCGTGCTGAAGAGCCTGAACCTGTTCACGCCGGGGGGGTCGGCCGGCATCGGCTTTTCGATCCAGTCACCGGGCGGGCTCAACGCCCAGACCTATTTCCTGACCTCAATGAACGTTATCTGGACCTATGTCCGGCTGCTGTTCCTGCCGATCAACCAGAACCTCGATTACGAATATCCGGTCGCAAAGACGCTCTTCGAACTGCCTACGATCATATCGTTCCTGGGCCATCTTGTCGTCACGATCGGCGCCTTTATGCTGTACCGCAGAAGAACGTTGCTCCTGATACCGTTCGGCGTCGCATGGTTCTATATCGGCCTTTCGCCGACCCAGAGCGTGGTGCCGATCATCGACGTTATCTTCGAGCACCGCGTCTACATGCCTTCGATCGGGTTCTTCATCGTCTTTGTCGTTGCATACGAGGAACTGTTCGCGTGGTGGGAGAAGCGGAAGGCGCCGGTTGCTCTTGCCGGTCAGGAAACACGATAGGACGATCAACGCAAGGGGTCAGCGGGCCGCGCGCACAGGTCCAGCAGGTGCTGTTCCAGCACGCCGCCGACCCTGGACCAGCTGTACCTGCTCAGGACCTTTCCCCGTCCGGCATCCCCCCAGGCCCTTCGTTCCTCGCGGTGAGATACAAGATACAGGATCTTATCCCTCAGGTCATTCACACTGCCGGCCTGTGCGATCAGGCCGTCCCTGCCGTCATCAACGATCCCCGAAGGACCTGGCAGCGACGATACGATGACGGGGATCCCCGACGAAAATGCCTCGAGCACGACCAGCGGGAAGGCCTCGGAATGCGTTGAAGGAAGAACGAGGACGTCTCCGAGGTTGTAGTAGGCCGGCAGGTTCTCATCAGGCGACTGCGGGCCGGCGAAGATGACACGGTCGGTCATATTCAGTTCGCGTACCTGTCTGCGATATTCATCCTCCCGGTAGCCCCCCCCCACCACCAGCAGCATGAGCGTGCCGTCCCGTATCCCTGCCAGGGCCTCGATCAGCAGATGCAGTCCCTTGAACGGCTGGAGATTTCCGACAAACAGGATAACGGTCTTCCCCTGAAGCCCATGGCGTTCAACGAGCGCCCGGTCCTTTTCCCGCGGCCTGAACCGTTCTTCGTCCACGCCATTCGGGATCTCCACGATCCTGCTCCGGTCCATGAATCCCGCGATCTTGCTGCTGTTCAGATGTTCCCGGGTAAGGGCGCCGATGCGGTCCGCCCGGTGAATGGTCGCTTTCATGAACAGCGTCTCGTACATGCCGATCAGCAGCCGTTTGAGCAGGGTGTTCCCGAAGACGTCCATGTGGTAGGTGAGCAGGAGAGGAACCTTGGAAAGGAACGATGCAAAAGCGGTATACTCGGCGCCGCCGTAGAAAGGATAATGCAGATGGACAACATCGAACTTCCTGAGGAGGCAGCAGAGCTGCGGGACGATACCGCCGTCGCCCATGAGGAGCGGCGTCCTGAGACGTACGATGGCGAACTCGCGTGGATCAGCGTCGTAGGAGAGCCTGCCGTGCTCCAGGGTGAAGACCGTTACTGAATGGCCCCGGCGCGCCAGTTCGCGGGCGTTATGGTAGCATACATATCCCATGCCCCCGTGATAGGGAGGAAAGGTGGCGACCACCTCCGCGATGTTCAATTTTCCGGTCATAGGTCGGTCACGGGTGAGCGAAGGGGCGATGGATTCCCCAGGTTCTTCAGGATGACCGAGGCGATGCGCTCCGCCGCCCGGCCGTCGCCGTAGGGATTGGCCGCCCGGGACATCGCTTCATACGTGCCGGGGTCATCGAGCAGTTCCCCGGCTTCGCGGACGATGGTTGCTTCGTTCGTTCCCACCAGCTTGACGGTCCCTGCCTGAATACCTTCCGGCCGCTCTGTGGTGTCCCGCATGACGAGGACCGGCTTGCCGAGAGAGGGTGCCTCCTCCTGGATGCCGCCGGAATCGGTAAGAATAAGATAGGCGCTGTTCATCAGGAACACGAACGGGGAATAGTCCAGCGGCTCGATGAGGCGGATGTTCGGCAAGCCGCTCAGGATGGCGCGGACCGGCCCCTGGACGTTGGGATTCAGGTGGACCGGATAGACGATCTCCACATCCTTCCTCTCCGCCAGTTTCCGGAGCGCCCGGCATATTTCCTCGAAGGGCTTGCCGAAGTTCTCGCGACGGTGACCGGTCACCAGGATCAGCCGCCGGCCCGGTGCCGGAGGCACCGCGATGCCCCAGGTGTCGCGGAAGAGGCGCTGCAAGGCAGCACGCTCCGCGGGCGTCTGCTGCTTCACGGTCCAGAGCAAGGCGTCAACGACCGTATTGCCGGTGACCGAGATGCGGTCGGCCGGTATCCGTTCGGCCAGCAGGTTCGACTTTGCCCACTCCGTCGGGGCGAAATGGAGGTCCGCCATGGCGCTCACGAGGCGCCGGTTGATCTCCTCGGGAAAGGGGCTGTATTTCAGGTAGGTGCGCAGGCCTGCTTCCACATGCCCGAGAGGGACCCTGCTGTAGTAGGCGGCAAGTCCCGCGGTGAACGCTGTCGTCGTGTCGCCCTGGACAAGCACGAGGTCCGGCCGTTCCTGCTCCATGACAGCCTTCAATCCTTCCAGGGACCGGACCGTGATATCGAACAGGTCCTGGCCCGCCGCCATGATGTTCAGATCGTGCTTTGGAACAATGCTGAAGGTGCGCAGCACCTGGTCGAGCATCTGCCGGTGCTGGGCCGTGATGCACACGACGGACGTGACCGACGGCTCTGCTTCGAGGGCCTTGATGACCGGCGCCAGCTTGATGGCTTCGGGCCGGGTGCCGAATATGGTGAGAACCTTGTTTGGCATGTCCATTCCCCCGGTACGGCGAAATGCAGGGAGGCATCTGCTGGCCATCCCTAGTAAAGCAGTTTGATGTGCGCCATGTCCTTCTCTTCGTAATCACGCAATGACGCGATCACCGTCTTGAGATCATCGGCATCAAGGGGCAACGCAAGGATTCCGGCGAGCTGAGCCGGCAGCGTGAACGCCTTTTCAAAGCGGATCGCCTGTCCTTGCGATGACGATACCTGATCGATGACGACAGCATCTAGTGTCTCTTCCGACATGACCGCTGTGGAATAGCTTCCCAATATGACGAACAGGGAACGGCCGATATCCGTGGAACGCTCCGCCATGCGTACCACCGGCCAGAGCGACTTGGGCAGGTTCAGATAGAGGTTGAACGTCTGCTGGAGGCCGTCAAGCTCATCGGGTCCCATCTTCGACAGGCGGAGCTCCTTGGCCCGCGAGACCGGCGGGATCTTGCCATCCTTGCCCCTGACCGGAATGTTGTGCTCGATCTGGATGGGGGTCCCGGGATAGGGATACAGGATGTAGACGTTCGACGCGGTGGTGCCGATCCGGCGGTTCAGCTCGATGGTCTCGAAGACGTTCTCCCGCGTCTCCCCGGGGAATCCGATGATGTTGAACGTCGAAAGCCGGATGCCATGGTCCTGGATCATGTGCAGGTTCTTCACGAGCTGCTCGTCGTTGTAGTTCCGCTTGATCATGCGCCGGATGCCGGCGTTGCCGCTCTCGACGCCGACGCTCATGGCTACGCATCCCATGTCCTTCGCCATGCGGACCTTCTCTTCAGTGATCGTGTTCGGCATGACGGAACAGCCGAACTGGATGCCGAGCGGTTTTAATCCGGCGGCGAGTTCCTCAAGGTGGCTGAGGGGCGGCAGCAGGAAACTGTCATCGGCGAACTTGTACCAGGTCGCGCTGTGGCGTTCCTTGAGTTCCGTGAGATGGGCGATGGTGACCGCCGGACGCTGGAGACGGAAGTAGTCCCTGCTTCCGCTCGTCATCTTTGCCACCGTGGAATTGATGCAGTAGGTGCATTGCTGGGGGCAACCGCGCGACTGGACGTAGAAGGAGCCCTTATAGATGTGCCCGACGAACGGCCGGTACAGGTGACGTACGTCGAACAGCCCCCAGTCAGGGCAGGGGAGCCGGTCCAGGTCGACGCGCGGCGCCAGCGGGTTCCGCTTGATGCTGCCGTCCGGCATCCGGAAACACATTGAACGGACCGCTGTATGGTCCTTGCCCGCCTGCATCAGGTCGCAGAGCTCGGCGAAAACGTCATCGGCCTCGCCGATGCACGCAATGTCGACCTCTTTCTGGGAAAGGACATCGTCGGTGGCGATGGTGGCATGGACGCCTCCGACGGCGACCAGCGCGTGATGCCTGACGCTTCGCACGAGGCTCATGGCGAAATCGAAGGTCGAGGTCATCGATGAGATCGCGATCAGGTCGGGCGAGAACGAATCGATCGTTCGCTGGAACTCAGCCTGATACGTAACGACCGGGTCGTTCTTGACCAGGTCCTCGATGGTGTAGGCCGTCTTCTTGAATATCTGGAGGCCGGCCTTGTCCATCTCCCTGCTGCCGCCATGGCTCTCGCTGTGGAGGTAGCGCTGGTCGAAGTCGGGATCGACCTTCAGGAACGCGGTGTCGAAGACCTTGACCTCGTGTCCATGCTGCTTCAAGACAGCGCCCAGGAACGATATGCCGCCGGGGATCCCGATGTTGAGATAGTGTTCCGGATAGACGAACAGGACCTTCATGAGACCTCCCGGGATGCAGCGCTTCCGTCCAGACGCTCGAGATGACGGACAAGCGCCGCAAGGAACGCGTCGATGTTTTTCGTGTTCATCAGGAGGTCGCGCCGGCCATAGGGGCCGCCTCCCGCCGAGTAGACGTAGAAATGTGCGCCGATCCTCAGGGTCCTGCCGACGAAATCAATGATCTTCTCCTCCGGCACGTTCCCGGAACGGAGCGCCTCGCGCATCTGAGCGCCGAAGTTCCAGAAGGAGTCGAACGTATGTATCCAGTCGCTGAAGAACGCGCGGGAGATATGAAGCGATGGCCTGCCCAGGAGAAAGGCCTCGAGACAGGACGTGCCCGTCACCGAGACCGTCAAGGCGGCACGCTTCACGACCTCGATATTGGATATCGCATAGTCAGCGAGGACAACACCCGCTTTCCGTTTCTGTTCCCGGTAGAAGGAGAGCGCCCGCTCGCCGCGCATCGCAGGATGTTCTTTTACGACCAGGACATGGTCGGGCGGCATTGCGCTCAGAACGAGGTCGATAACGCGCGATTGATCGATGAAGAACGGAGCGGGCGTGTTGATCGATGTCTCCGGGGTGTACTGGAGCGGCAGGTAGATGAACCTGTTCGGCAGTTCGTCGACGGTGGTGATGTCAAAGAGACGGCGGTAGAGCAGCTCTCCCTTCATCCGGCGATACGCCATGGTCAGGGGATGGAAATGGATCTTCAGATTGTGCAGGAGCGTATACCGGTCGACCACGTGGGGTTCGAAGCCGCCCAGACGGATCCTGAGGAATTTGACCGCCTTCTGGAACAGGTTCAGGTCCAGGCGTGATGTGTTGATGACCTCCTCTTCGCTCGGGTGCAGCTTGATCTCGAACGGCGGACGATAGTCGGTCCTGAACGCCTGGAGGAACTCCCCGGCTCGCAGCCGGTCACTCTCGCTCAACGGCTCATGCAGGGTATAGGGGGGAAGCGGCTCGCCGATGGCATCGGTGAAGTAGGATACACCGAGGTTCCTCGCATGTCCGTAGATGACCCGCTGGATGCCCAGTTCACTGCAAAGATGGTAGAGGACCATGGAATCGTACGATTCAATGATCGGGAAGAAGACGAAGTCGGGACGGTGGGCGAGCAGGAAATCCTTGTAGGCCACGTAGGTGCCGATGATGAGCTGCAACTGATACCGGCGGTCCTTTGTCGGGATGGAATGATGGCCCTTGATCACTTTTGATGTCGCGATGCACTGATAGACCGGCGTCGGGAGGTCCTTGAGCAGGTCAAGCTCGACCCGGTCCTGCTGCATGAACGCAGTAAGCTTCTCCTGCAGATCGAGGACGCGGTCATTGCCGACCAGCGTTCTCGCTTCAGCGAGCAGGCCTTCGCCGTTGGAGTAGTTCAGGATGCTCCAGTCGACAGGCAGCTTTTGCATCTGTGAGCGCCGGATGACCTCGAGAAAAAAGGGCATGTAGCCGGGAATACAATGAAGCAGGATGTTCATGCGTGCTCCAGCCAGGAGAAGTTCGCCGCAGTGAGCCTGCACTGACGGTCAAGGTGCTCGCGGGACGGGTCACTGGACATCAGCCGGTCAAGGTCTTCGGCGTCAATGCCGCGGGCAAGGAACTCATCGATTCCAATCGATGGCATGGAAAAATCCTTACACAGCTCACGGATCTTCGTTTCGATATCGATACCCAGGAACGGACGGCCGAAGATGGCGCTCAGCACGAGGGCGTGAAAACGCATGCCGATCACGAACGCGGCATTGCCGAACAGGTCCTGGATATCCTTATCCGATCGGGGAACGAGGAGTTCCACAGACTTTTCAGATGCGGGATCTTTGCCCGGAAGGCCGGTCATGATCGAGCGAAGGTATTCAAGGTCCTGTTCTCCGTATCGCTGCTGGAAGGCGCAGAGAATGATCTGTTTACCGGGAAAGCGTTCCCTGACGGTCCCGAGCAGGGTACGGATGCGAGCGGAGAGCTGTTCGCGGCGCTCGGGCGAGTGCCAGGTGCGGAAATGGTCCGAGAAGGAGAGGACGACGCGGTCATGCGTTCCCAGATGCGACGTGTCAAAACGGCCCATGAACGACGGGTCGAAAAGAATGTCGGATCCGCGCTGTATCTGTGTCCGTGTTCCCAGGGATCGTGCGATGTTGTACGAGTGATCATCACGGAAACAGGCATACCAGCTGGCCGAAAGGATCAACTTGAGATACAATCGGTTGATCCCCAGCGCGAGGGTATCGATCCCGGCGCCGATGATGACGATGCGCTTGCCGAACAGGCGCGCAGCCTGGCAGATGACCGCGAGCACAAGCATGGAAGCGTTGTGGCGTCCCTTGTCCAGGAAGAGCGTACCCCCGCCGATAACAAGCACATCGATCTCCATCAGTTTCTTCATGATGCGGAGCATATAGGGAATCAGCATCAGGGGGCTGCGTCCGGCTATCATTTGCTCCACCGGGAACGGGTCAATGCCCCGGATGTCGGGCGCCTCGAGGCACCGCACCGAGACTGTAGCGCCGGGGTCGCGCTCCCTGATGCGCGCAGCAATGACCCCGAGCATGAGCTCGTCACCCAGGTTGTCGAAACCATAATATCCCCAGACGAGGTAGTGCATCGCTCTCCGCTAACCGTGATACTTACTCAGAACATACTGGAAACCGCTTTTCACGGCGCTCACAAATCCTTCCCGCTGAACGGCGACGAGAAAGGAGTACAACCGCGGGTCCCATGATTTGATCCGATCGATGATCCTGCCGTGCCTGCGATAGCGGGCTAGGAGCAGGGCCTTCCGGATGCGCCACTCCCATCGCGCCGTCTCCATCTGCGGGACGGTCGTGTAATTGAGCAGCAGGCTGTTGGAGCTCCCCAGGCCGAGCAGGTACCGCTCCTTGTCCGTGATCATGTTGTGCGAGACGGCGTAATCCCAGAGCCAGGTGCCCGGATAGGCCTGCGCATAGTTGATCGAGACCCATTCCACATCGATCTCGGACCGGACCAGGGAGTCAATGGTCTCGTCGATGGTCCGGGTCGTTTCTCCCGGCATGGCGATGACCGTCTGGGCCAGCACATCCAGTCCACTCTCCCTGATGGTCCTGATCGCGGAGATGTTCTGCTCGACCGTAACGTTCTTCCGCATTACGTCCAGGATGGTCTGGCTGCCGGATTCAAAGCCGATGAAGGCGGTGACGCCGCCTGACGCCTTGATCGCGTCCATCAGTTCCCGGTCCACGTTGTCGGTGCGGACGCCATGGACCACGTAGCGGATGTCGATCCGCTCGTCACGGAGCCGCCGGGCAAGGTCGATGACCCACTGCTTGTTCCTCGTGAAAAGCTCGTCACCGAACCTGAGGAAGTGTATGTTGTACCGGTCGCGGAGATGCTTGATATGGCCGATGACATAGTCCAGCGAGTGCTGCCGGTATCCGAGCAGGTGGCGGTAGCAGAACGTGCAGGCATTGGTGCAGCCGCGCGCCGTCTTAAGGTTGAATACACGCATCCCGGGCCGGTAGAAGGTCCTGCTGGAAGGCTCGACGCTGAAAATGGGGTCCCGCATGGCGTCCAGGGCGTAGATCTCCATATCGATCAGATCGTAGTTCGGGAAGGGGATCTCATCGAGGTTGGCGATCATAGGCTGCGCCGGGGTCTTTACGGTCTCGCCGTTCCTTGTGAAGGCGACACCCTTGATATCGTCGAAATCCCGCTTTCCTTCGGCAAGACGGTTCACGATGTTGACCGCGGTGACCTCTCCTTCCCGGAGGCAGACGACATCGATCGGTGTGTGGGTGAGGAGCAGGTCAAGGGCGGAACTGAGCACGCCGCCGGCGATCAGGTGGACCGAAGGGAGCGTCTCGCGGATGAGCCGTGAAGCCAGTTTGACATAGGCGTAGCACGTGGTGATGCCGCCGAAACCGACGATGTCGTACGAACCTTCGCGGACCGTAGCAACGAGCTGCGCGGGCGATATGGTGTTCCGGTAAGCATCGAGCACCGTGGGTTCATGGCCTGCCCGCTGAAGGGCGCTTGCCACGTACAGCAGGCCGGCCGGAGGTTCGGGGTAGGTCGGCCGTTCCGCGGTTGGCGGAAGAACGAGGAGAATTCTCATGTCAGTTCCCTGTTGTCCTTTCGGAGGTGATCTGCTCCCAGCGGAGCAGGGCATCGATGAAGAACTTTATCGTCCAGTTGTTGAACGCAAAGCGGAAGTAGCTCCCCCAGAGGGGGATGCTGCCGGAGATCGCTCCGCTGATATCCGGATCCGCATGGCGAAGCTGTCGGGTCTTGAGGAACCTGAGCGTTCGTTCTGCGAGCAAACGATGTTCGGCGACATGATCGAGGGAATAGATGTCAAGCAGCAGGCCCGCCCATTGGGCGAGGCCCGTGGTGCAGTGCTCACGGCAAGGCGATCCCCATGCGCTGTTATACCGAGCTTGTAGAATATAATCTCTCCCGTTATTGATTGCAACCAGTTTCCCCGCGGTGATGCGGACCGCGGTCATGAGCTTCTCATCGCCCGTGATGCGGTAGCTGTCGAGCAGCCCTTCAAGGACGTAGATGATGGTATGCAGCAGCGGAAGAGAGCCGGGTTCGAATGACATGGAAGCAAAATAACCGTTCGCCCCCTGCTGCGAGAGCGTCCAGTCAAGGTTCCGCAGAGCGGCGGTCCGGTACTTCCCGTCCCCGGTCGCTGCGTGAAGATGGAGCAGGTTGGCAGCGACCCGCGTGTAATAGGTATGCGGGAGACCGTTATACGAAAAGGCGGTCCAGCATCCCCCGGGATCCTGGCATCCCGTGAGAAAGTCGCCGGCACGGATCGCTGCATCAAGGAAGCCAACCTGGCCGGTCCTGCGATGGAGCTCAAGCAGCCCTTCGATGATCTGCCCGGTATCGAAGACCTGCTTCTGGCCTGCAATATCCGGGAAGGCGCCATCCGGCTGCTGGATGCCGAGCAGCCAGTTGCCTGCATTCACTGCGGAGTCGGCATACCGGGCATCGCCCAGATGATCGCTCAGGCGCAGCATGGTGGGGATGATGTAGCCGGTCGTTTCAGGATAGGACGGCTGCCAGCCCGCGTGGAGCGCGTAGGAGTGCGCGTACCCGCCGTCGTGGTGAACGGTCTGCGCACGAACAAGCCAGTCGCCGGCAAGCTTGAGATGCCAGCTGTCCTCGTGCGTGTTCGTCCCGCGCATCGCCCTGAGGGCGACGAACAGCTCATCGGCGTTCCTGAGCAGGGTGAAGAGCTGTTGCAGCATCGATGAACTCACCCCTTCGGTCCCTTTCTGTTCCGCAAAAGAATGACATAGCTTTCCGGCAGCGCAAGGTACCCGCGGTCATATCCGTCCTTCAGTGCTGCAGAACCGCTCGTGCCGGCCATGCTCGCGAGCCGGTCCAGGCCCAGGGCCAGAAGATTGTGCATTATAAAAAAAGGCCAGAGGAAGTACTGCGAGCCCGGGATGTAGCACAGGAACACGTTCCAGAGCAGCAGCAGCGTGCTGAGGTACCCGGTCTGGGGCTTTACGGCCAGGATCTCGAAGTCCTGAAAGAGCGAGCGGAGGCCGTAGCGGGTGAACCTCCAGAAGTCGTGGGGGATGTCATGCTCCGGGAAGGTCATGGGCGCCGAGATGAGGATCAGTCCCTTGTCCTTCACGACCCGCCTGATCTCGGCGATGGTCTCAGGGAGCTTCTCCGTGTGCTCCAGGACCTGCGTGGAGAGCAGCGCGTCATAGGAGTCGTCCGCGAAGGGAAGGTCCCAGTTCACGCCGACGACATCGACATGCTCATGCAGGGCTACATCGAAACCGGTGTACTGCGCTGCGAAGGAGAACAGGTCCGTGTAGGGCTTCACCCCGCAGCCAAGGTCCAGGATGCGCATGGCCTGCTCCTCCCGAAGGGTACGGGAGAAGCCTTTCACCTCACGCAGCAGGGGGCGCAGCCCGAGATAATCCCAGTGCCAGATCCGCGGATGCATGCGTTTCTTCCTGCTTTCGTCTGCCGTTATCTGTCCGCTGGAACGGAGTCTCATATGTTATTCATGCCTTTCTGCGGGAATGGTCCGTCCGGTGCTCTCGATGGCTGTGCGCAGGATCCCCGTAGCCATGGCCGCATGGTGATCGATGGAGTATCGTTCCTTTACCGCTGCCGGAGGTTCGAACCGGTCCAGCGTTCCCTTCCGGTGATGGTCGATGATGGACAGCAGCGTCCCGGCGAACGCAGCATGATCACGCGGGGACACGACCCAGCCGCCCGCGCTCCTGATGACCCGGGCCGTGGCGCTGTCGGGAGGCGTGATGCCGAGGACCGGTCTGCCCGCTCCGATGTAATCGATCAGTTTGGATGGCAGGAACACGCTTCCGGCGATATCGGCATCGATGACCAGAAGCACATCAGCGCCTTCCATGACCGCAAGGCTGTCGCGGTAGGGGACCGATCCCTTTCTGACGACTATGCCTTCGAGCCCGTATTTGGTTGTGAGCTGCGACAGGAGGAGGCGGCTCAGGTTGTCCGCGCCTCCATAGAGCTCGAACAGCACGTCCTGGCCGGTAATGGCCTTCTTCCCGATGAGCTCTCCAAGGGCGGTCAGCATCGCGGTGGGGGTCCGCACGCGGTTGAGCGTGCCGAGATATCTTACGATGAGCCTCCGGTTGTCACGCATGGGAGCCGTTGGATACAAGACCGGATCAAAGGAATGCTCCAGCGTTGCCGCCTTGTCCCTGATGAAGGGGTATTTCCTGACATAGGCGTCATGCATCTCTTGAGAGGCAAAGACGATCCGGTCGGCATGAACAAGTGTCCGGCGCTCGAGCCAGGAGTTGACCGTCTTAAAGATCAGCCGGTAGCGGGTATAGGGGCTGTCGACCCAGGGATCGCTGAAGAAGGCCACCCAGGGGATGCGAAAGTGCCGCTTCAGCCAGAGCCCCAGCACGTTTGAACTGAGGGGATACGAGAACGTGACGAGCGCGTCAAGGTCCACGGAGGCCCATTTCCTGACGATGCGCCGGTATGCCCGGACATGCCACCACAGACGGTCGTCGGGGGTCCGGAAGAAGGGGAACAGCAGTTTCCTCATGACCAGCCAGACGAGGGTCCCGGCATGGGGGATCCGGATCTGGTCAGCAAATCGCTTCGGTAAATCCGGGTAAAGCTCATGGTCGCGGTGCGAGCCTGAGTCGTCGGCGGTCACGATGTACTGCTGGAACGAGTCCGGCAAGTGCGCGAGTAGCCGGCCTACCTGGATCGCCTGGGGCTCCAGGTAGGGAGGAAGATGGTAGGAAACGATGAGAAGGTTTGCTTTCTTAGACATTGTAAATGACCTGTTTGAGCCTTCTCCATAACGGCAGATATCCCAGAAGCACGAGCATGCTGAACAGACATCCTGACACGAGCAATGCGACGAACGGGTTGTGCGGTGCTGCAAGCGGCAGCACCCTGATCAGACCGAGCGCCGCGAGACTGATGAATGCTGTGTAGACACCATAGGCCGACATGCGGACCCAATTGGTCATGACCCCGCACTTTCTCAAAAGCACCAGCGAGACAAGCACGGAGAGATAGCTGTTCACGACAACGGTCAGCGCCATGCCGGGGGTGCCCATCCGCGCCCCGAACAGGAAGATGCTTCCGAAGACGGCGAAGTTGAGGGCCCCGAGGAGATACACCACCGCGGTCATCCTGATGCGGTCGATCACCTGGAACATGCGGAAGACGGGCAGGCCGGCTGTCGAAGGCAGGAGGACCAGCGCGTACACCGACAGGGTCGCGGCGGTGACGGCCTTTGCGCTCTGGTCGAACCGCCCGCGCTCGAACAGGACCGCCACGATGTCGCCCGCGTAGGCTGCGATGAAGATCATCACCGGCACGACGACGACCGTGATGGCGATGACGAGCCGTTCGAGCTTTTCTGCCCTGCGGTCAGCCGACGACAGCGGAACAATGAAGATCTCCCGGAAGGTGAGCACGCTCGTCGCGGCCACGGTCATCTGGGAAGAATAGTTGAGCGCAGAGATGCCGCCTGCCGGCAGAAAGGACTGGAAGAAGCGTTCGATGACCGTCGCAAGCGACGCCAGCTGGTTCGCGCCAAAGAGTTCGAAGAAGTTCCGGGTCACGCCCTTCATGGCATCGGTCCTGAGCGAACCCCAGAGCCTGAAACGTCCTGCTGCATAGGCAAGGAGCAGAACGGACGCGAACACATACCCCGCGAAATAGGAGAGCGGAAGCGCCGTGACCGATGAGTGATGAAGGGCCAGGAAAAGGACCGAACCAAGGGCGATCACGACCTCGCCGGTGAACACAAGGGAGAACCGGTGGACGCTCTTGAACACGGAGCAGAGGGCATAATAGGGCAAGGCGATGCATGTCCAGGGAAGAAAGGACACGGCCATGGAACGGATCTCCTGCCGGTCGGCCTCGGGGAAGCCCGCTGCCATGAACCGTGCGACCAGGGGGGTGGCCGCAATGAACAGGGCGCTCAGTACAAGTGCAAGGACGACCGAGAACGCCACGAGCGATCCGGCCAGCTCCCGGAAGGTCGCTTCTCCCTGCTCCTCCCGGGTCCGGACAAGGTGCGGGATGCCGACCGAGTCGAGGATGGCGCCGAACGACAGGACCATGATGGTGGCGATGGCGTAGGTCATGAAGTAGATATCGAGCTCCCGGGCAACGCCGAAATAGGCTGCCGTCATGATCTGGCGGAGGAAGGCGAGCAGCTGCGCGGCAATGCTGACGCCGGTGGCAGAGAGCATGGCCTTCAGGAATCCGCGCTGCGTCCCCGCGAGCGGGGCGCTGTTCCCCGATGGATCACTCAACGCCCCACTCCTCGATCCATTTCTGCACACGATGCCCGGAGATCTCCCTGAGATATTCTGGATCATAGAACCGCTCGCCCCGGAAATAGGGGACATTGCGTCCGCCGAACCCGCGCTTGAAATGGGAGATCGCTACCTCCTTCTTCGAAGGGACCTCCTGGGACATCGTGGGGGTGTGCTGCCAGCCGGTCTCGAACCACTGCAGTCCCGCTGCTTTTAGATGCACCATGACCTCCCACAACAGCAGGTGCATTGCCCCCCGCTCGTTCGCGAACTCCGGGTCCACACAGCTCGAGCCGTAGTAGGCCGCATGCTTGTACGTAAGGCACAGCGCAGCGGCAAGGGGAGCGCCGGAGCGTCCACTCACGATGCCGAGGACAGCGAAGCCGCTCTTGATCCATTCGTGCATAAGCTCCCACGTACGGTCAGGCCGGGTCTGCCTGCCTGCCGCCCGGAGATGAAGCCGGCGGTAGGCGGCGAAGGCGTCATCGGTGATGGATGCGGCATCGAACACACGGCCGGACAGGCCATTGTTCCGGGCGGCCGTGATATCGCTCTTATGGCCTTTGCGCATGTCCCGCAGAAGGGAATCCTCATCCCGGTCAAGGCCTATGATATGCGTCGCGATCTCCGTAGCATGGAATCCGAGGAAAGGAAGCGGATTGCACAGATGCGGCGGATCGTCCCGCAGGGACAGGAGCGGGTTCACCTCGACTGCGGCATAGGCAATCACCTCTTGGCGGGCCAGACGGTCGATCTCCTGAAATATCTCCTTGGTCATCTTCTCGCGGTGCCTGTCCCCGAGACCGTTGATCAGGGCGGGATAGGGGATGTTCCATCCCGCGAACCCGAACTCGAAGAGCTCCGGCCGCTGATGGATGCGCTCCTTGATAAGAGGCGCCACAGCGACGAGTTTCCCTTCATCCATGACGCCGAACGAGAGGTCGGTGGACCCGCCCGGGCCGCGCATGTGCAGGGTATAGTCGATCCACGTGCTCGTATGGCGGAACCCTGCATCGTCGCTCTGGCGGCAGAACTCGTCCCACGCCGCCGTTCCCAGTAAGCTTGTCGGAAGGAACTTCATCTTATTCGACTGCCTCCCAGGTCAGCGGTGTGCCGCGCTTGATGTCCCGCGCTGCCCGTTTTCCCAGCACAGCGTCCAGATGCTTCGGGGCCAGACCAGATCCCGGTCTGATCACCCGGATGTTCTCTTTTGTGAATGTCTCTCCAACGGTCATGTCTCGCACCACATAAAGGGAGCGCCGGAACTTCAGGGAGGCCTTCTCGTTCGCCGTCGGACCGTAGCTCACGCGTCCCAGCGCCTTCCATGCTTGTTCCGTTTCTACCACCAGCGCCCGCAGCTCCTCAGGCTCCATCGAGAAGGAAGCATCCACCCCGCCGTCGGCGCGTCGCAGGGTGAAGTGCTTCTCCACGGCTACAGCGCCGAGCGCCACGCTCGCGACCGCGACGCCGATGCCCAGGGTGTGGTCCGAGAGCCCGACAGGTACGCCGAAGTGGTCGCTCATGTGCGGAATGGTCAGGATGTTTGTGCTCTCCGGCGCAGCAGGGTAGGTGCTCGTGCACTTGAGGAGAATGATGTCGTTCCCGCCGGCATCGATCGCCGTGCTCAACGCTTCGTCGATCTCTTCTTCCGTCGCCATGCCGGTGGAGATAAACAGCGGTTTTCCCGTTGCCGCGACTTTCCGGATCAGGGGAAGATGGGTGTTCTCGAAGGAAGCGATTTTATGGGCCGGTACGTTAAGCTCCTCCAGGAAGTCCACGGCCGTTTCGTCGAAGGGCGTGCTGAAGCAGATGATCCCGAGTTCGCGGCAGCGGTCCATGATCGGACGGTGCCACTCCCAGGGCGTGTGCGCTTCCTGGTACAGTTCGTACAGGGACCTGTTCTTCCACAGGCTTTTCTCGTCACGGATGATGAACTCATCGCGGTCCACATCGATCGTGAGCGTGTCGGCGGTGTAGGTCTGGAGCTTCACGGCATGGGCGCCGGCGCGGGATGCCGCCTCCACGATGGCAAGGGCCCGTTCCAGCGAATGATTGTGATTGCCCGACATCTCGGCGATGATGAAGGGAGGGTGGCCGGCACCGATCGTCCTGCCGGCAATGGTGATGTCCCGCGGGTCCTGCATCGTCATCGGCTCCCTCCTGCGCTGCGTTCAAGCCAGTCCTTCCGGAACAGCGCCCAGTGCACCACATCCGTTTCCGCGCCTTCGAACAGATACTGACGTATCCGCCGCCCGTCCTCGATCATGCCTGCGTTCCGGGCAAGTGCGGCCATGGCGCTGTTCACCGCCAGTGCGCCTGCGGTGATCTTCCTGATCCGCGTGGAGCGGAACAGGTAGTCGCAGACCGCGATCCATGCCTCGGTGCCGTACCCGCGTCCCCGGACGGACCGTTCCCCGATCAGGATGCCAAGGTCCGCCACCTGGTGCGTTGTGTCCACATAGGCGCTCATGTTGCCGATGTGCCCCTGGCCAGGGTCCCGGGAGACGATCGCCCAAAAGTGGTTCGGCGTGCCGTCGAAGGTCTTCATATAGTCGCGGCACGACGCAAGGGTATGGGTTCGTTCACGCTGCCGGCTGAAGCGCACGATCTCGGGATCGTTCAGCCAGCCAACGTACCGCTCCGTGAGGAATTCATCGGAGAACGGTATAATTCGTACATTCTTTGTTTCGAGGACCGGTGATCGTGCCATAGTGTCGTGTTCATCGCTCCTTTGCTGTAGTTCGGACGCAGCCCGTGGCGAGCATCTCGAACAGGATGTCCTGGACCCGCGGGGTCGGCGCTGCCGCGGACATGTTCCTGTTCGCCATTGCCGGTTGCCTGCCGCTCAGCAGCTCCGCGAGCCTTCGCTGCAAATCCTCCCGGGTCGTGACGCAGGGAATGGAGCCATCCTCGATGGCCGGCAGCCATGTCTTCTCCCGCGTGCGCGGAAGGACCGACAGCACCTGCGTTCCCAGCAGCGCGGCCTCTTCCATGAGCAGCGAGGTCATGCCCACAACAAGGTCCGCTGCATATGCCGCCTCCAACGGGGAACCGCCCTTGCTGACCATTGCGATCTCCTTCAGGTAGGGCGCAAAATCTTCTTCCTTGTTACGCGGATGCAGCCGCAGGACCATGAAAGGCCTGGGCTCGATCTCTCTGACGGCATCGAGGACCTCTTCCAGAACGATGTCGGTTCGGTCATCGCTTCCGCCGCGGCCCGTGAGCGTATATTCTGCCGAGCGACGATCGATATCGGGATCCGGCCCACCCTTGGGCTCGGCGATGAACAACAAGATCTTCCTTCCCTGCGCATCGGGGAACAGGGACTGCCTCAACTCATGGCGGGTCACCATAGCGAGCCGCTGAGCCTCGGACCGCACCTGTTCGTGCTGCGGATGTGTGCAGATGCTCATCCTTTCATTCGCCATGCCGAGAGCGGCGAACGCTTTCCGCGTATGTTCATCGGGCATGATGATGCGATCCGGCGCGAAGGCAAGGGGATCGTTCGACCTGCCCCGGAACCGGAACCCTGCATTGGACCGTGCATCGACGATCCCTACGCTGGTCACGCCGGCGGACCGGGCCGCAGTGGTCAGGGCGAATGCGGCTGTGTTGGGATTCGCCGAAGTCCCGGTCACCAGGAGGCGTGGCCTCGCCGCTTCGATGACCGATGCGGCATCAGCAGGCATCTCCTCCCATAGTACGTTCCGCTCCCGCAGGTACTGCCGCGCGCTGCCGGCGGCAAGTATTTTTACCCGAAAACCTTGTTCGCCCATCGTTCGCGGAAGCGTTGCGATGAAGTTAGCGGCACCCGGGTCCTCGACGAATATCAGAACGTCGAGATCGCGATGAGCAATATCCAATGCTTTCCTGTCAGGCATGAGTGTCCGTCCCGTTGCCGCCCGAGGAGGAATCAATGATCGCCTGGACCGTTTCAGCTGTCCTGAGAGCGGACTCTCCGGGGCTCCAGAGCTTCTGTCCGCTCCGGAGCGCGGCAGCAAGATTGTCGTACATCCGGTATAGCGCAGTTCCCACGGTCGAGGCGACCCGCTCCGGCTGGTCCGAGGCCACTTCGCGCTGGTCCTGCATGGCGCGGTTCTGTAAGACCGGATACCGCGAGATGCCGAGGCCCGAGACCAGTATGGAGAGCCGACCGCGGTCTCCCCAGATGTCGATACCGTTCTCCCGGTAGTGCTCGAATCGCAGGGGGTGGACCATCGCGGTGCCTCCCTGCTGAAGCAGCATGCTGAACGCCACGTTCTTGTCGCCCGGGATCGGTCCGGCGGGGTAGGGCGGGAAACCCGGCAGCGCCCGGGCCGAAGTTGCCTCTCCGCAGAGCATGCGAATGAGATCGACAATATGACTGCCGTTGTTCAAAAGCCCGCCGCCGTACAGGCCGAAGATCACCTGGGGACGTCCCACCTGCTCTTCCAGCCCGCCCTCTGCAAACCGGCGGAACTGCTCGTCGGCCCTGCGCCAGTAGTTCACCTGGACGATGATGCCCTTGCCCTCGCACCAGTCGAGGAAGCGGCGTGATGCGTCCAGCGTGCTGCCCAGGGGCTTCTCCGCGAGGACGGCGCGCACCGACGGCAGTTGCTCGAGCAGCCCGATCCTCGAGTCCGGAGGTGTGGCAAGCACCGCGACATCAGGCGCAAACCCTTTCGGGAGCTCCTCGATCGAGCGGCAGGTTATCGGGATGTTCCATTTGGTCCGTGCAACTGCAAGCGCATCATCCGACAGGTCCACGACGGCGTCCCAGGCATAGTCCGGGTGCTGTGCCAGAACTTGCGCGTGGGATGCATAGGGGTAGTACTTCGCCATGAGCGGGTCATCGGCATAGCCTGCGCCGATCTTGCCGAAGCCGATGACGATCGTTCGTAATTTCGTCCGTCCGTTCATCTGACAGGTTTTGCCGTGCAGTGCCGGTTGATCTCGGCAAGCGACGGCTCCTTTCGAAGCAAACTCATGATCTCCTCCAGGCCGAAGGCATCGCCATGCACGGGTTCCAGACGCCGGTAGATCTCGGTGATCAGCTTCAGGTCCTCGGGGTAATCGAGCATCAGCCTAAGCTCCGGGGCCTGCCATCGTTCCGGCGCGAAGAGATGGATGATGCGGTAGCGCTCGGGATGTTCGTAAAAATAGAGGGACACGTGTTCGCGGACCGCCGGATCGGTCACGGTCCGTGCCACGGCATCGAGGTCCCGGAACCGGAACACCTGCACGTCCATGCCCTGGGGGAACGTCTCCCTGCGGACCGTCGTCACCACATCGCAGTCGTTCTGCAGAAAGGTCTCGATCCCCATATCGATGATCTCCGGATCGAGCAGGGTGCAGTCTCCGGTCACTTCGACGATCACGTCGGCCTGCATGCTCCGATGGGCGTCCACCACGCGCTGCAGTACGTCTTCCTCGCTGCCGCGGTGGCAGGGGATGCCTTCGTTCCTCGCCCACTGCTCCAGCTGATCGTCCTTGGGCGACGCGGTGGTCGCCAGGATGATGCCGTTGATAGCCCGGGACCGCCTGAGCCTGCGGACGAGGCGCGTCAGCGCCGGCTGTCCGCAGACGTCGGCCAGGACCTTGCCCGGCAGCCGGGTCGATCCCATTCTCGCTTCTATGCTGGCGATGACTCGTGTCATGGTTCCCTTTCGCTCTACGATGCCGCTGACCGGGCAAGCTCCTGCCGCTGCCCGTGCACTTTGCGCACGGCCTCTATCAGGAGGTCCACCTGGCGGTCATCGGCTGCATGCATGCAGGTCTCGAAACCGATGAGCTCTTTTTCCCATATCCGTTCGACGACCGGGCACATCCCTTTCTCATATTTTATATCAGTGAGGGTAAAGGGGAACCCTGATGCTCCGAGCGCGATCCGCTTCTGGAAGAGCGGGAGCAGGTAGAGCGGCCGAACATAGGCCGTGAAGTGCGGGAACCCTTCCGCGGACAGCGCCTTGCTGAAGAGGCTGCGCGGGACGCCCGCCTTGTCCTCCTCCAGCCGCGCGGCCCAGACATAATAGACGTGACGGCAGCCGGCGCGGGTCATCGGCGGGACCAGGCCTTCGAGGCCCTGCAGTCCGTCGGCAAGCCGCTGACCGATGCGTTCGCGCATGCCCACGTGGAGGTCGCTCCTTCGGAGCTGCTCGATCCCGACGGCAGCGCTCAGTTCCGTCATCCGGTAGTTGCATCCCACGAGGTTAGCGAGGCTTGCGACCCCCGACGCCTCGGTGCAGTTCTCGCCGTGGTTCCGGATGAGCTGCATCCTGAGCGCAAGTTCGTCATCGTTCGTGACGCACATGCCGCCTTCGCCCGTATGGATATGCTTGTGATAGTTCAGGCTGAAGACGCCGATGTGGCCGATGGTCCCGGCATAGCGGCCCTGTTCCATGGCAAGCGGCCCCTGCGCGTTGTCCTCCACGAGCTTGATGCCGCGCTCCCGGGCGATGGACATGAGCTCGGTGAGCGCGGCGGGGTGGCCAAAGAGATTGGTCACCACGATGGCCCTGGTCCGGGGGGTGATGGCCTTTCTGACCGCGTCTGGGTCGAGGCAGAACGTGTCCGGTTCGATATCGGCGAAGACCGGGATGCCGCCATAGGCCAGCGGCGCCATAGCGGTCGCGGACATGGTGTAGGGCGAGACGATCACTTCGTCCCCCGGGCCGATGCCGATGGCGCCCATCGCCGCGAACAGACCCGATGTGGCGGAGTTCACCGACACGGCATGCTTGACCCTGAACCGGTCGCGCCACGCCTGTTCAAAGGCCTTGACCTGGGGTCCGCCGAGGAACTCGTCCCCCCAGCTCCCGTAGAACGCGGAAAGACAACCGGACTCGATCACCCGGGCCACTGCTTCGGCCTCTTCCTTCCCGACCGACTGGTAGCGGGGGAGGGGCTGGTCAAGCACGGGTTTGCCGCCGAGAAGAGCAAGTTTATCCATGATGAGCTGTCACCTCGTTCCGTCTCGATTGATGAACGTTCATGATGAGGGCCTCACGAGCTCAAGTATCCTTGCCGGCTTGTCCGTTCCTTCCAAAGCATGTACCGCGCGTCCGGTCTCCCGGAATCCTGCGGACGTGTAGAAGGCATATGCCCGGTCATTCCCTTCACGCACTTCACATCGCAGCGTCTGCATACCGAGAAGGTCGAACCAGAGTCGAACGAACTGTCTCATGATGCTTCTGCCCATGCCTTGTTCGACCGTGTAGATCCCGAGGTAGCCGCTCCTGTTCGCGAGGTCGATACGCTGGAAGCTTACGACCCCCGAGGGCCTGCTGTTTACCGCTGCCATCCAGTACGCGCTCGCGGTCCCGTCCTTGAGCCGGTCGATGAACTGCCGGTGTTCTTCGGGAGCAATGATGCGTTCGGTGAACATCCATTTCCTGATCTCATCGCGGTTGCGCCAGGTGCGCACCAGTTCCCGCTGTGCTTCGTCTAAGTTGATAAAGTTCGTGAAGGTGACCTCATCGAGCTGCAGGTCTGCCTTGAGCAGCCACGTTCGGGGCGCTGCCGAGAGCTCCTGCAGGGCGGAAATGATCCGCCCTACTCCCTGTCCGTCTACGAAGGCACGCGACCGCGCGCTCAGTGTCCGTCGCAGTTCCTGGTCACAAGCGAGAGCCTCGATCGCAGACGCGATATCCCGGGCCGAGCGGTCTTTCAGCCATCCGAGTGAATGGCACAGGCCCTGCCGTTCCATCTCCTGCACTGACGGCTCCTGGTTCTGCGCGATGATGCACAGGAGCGAGGGCACGCCCAGGCATGCAAGCTCCCACACCGTTGATCCTCCGGCCGATATCGCCAGGTCCGCCCATGCCATGAGCGGCGCCATTTCCTCCACGCCGGTCAGGACCTCGATCCGGTGACGGCTTTGCTCCACGGCGCTGTGCAGCGATGCCAGGTGGGGATTAGCTGCGCCCACCACGGCGCGAACATACATCGGTGCGTTCAGCCCGTCGAGCGCTGCAAGCACCGACCGGGTTGCGTTCGCCGGGTCCGAGCCACCCATCGTCACCAGCAGGTTGCGCCCGCGGGAGGGGAACTCCCTGCCTGCATCCCGGAAGCGGCGGAATTCCCTGCGGAGGACCGCGTACTGCGGACCAAGCAGCAGCCGCGTTCCGCGCGGTGTCCGGTAGGTGAGCCGCTCGGCGCCGGCATTCTGGTTCAGGACCGCGTCAGCGTGATAGCGGTCCAGATGCGCCAGATCATCGATCACCAGCAGACGGTACCCTGCGCTGACGACCGCCTGCTGCAGGGCAATTCCAAATGCGTAGCCGTCCAGGACCACCCAGTCCGGGTGTTCCTGCGAAAGCAGGGAAAGGGTCTCCGCAGGGTCACCTCCGTCCGTAAGCTCCCGCACTCCGAATCCTTCGCGCCGGATGCGGTCGACGATCCCCGCCTGGTCCGACCGTACAACGAACGAACAGTCACCGCCGGCCTCGTTGACCGCCTGGCCGAATGCGAGGCACCGCATCACGTGGCCGGTCCCGATGCCCGCGGAGGCATCTGCGCGGAACAGGACCTTCATCGGACGCGGAACAGCGGGACCAGCGGAGCGGTCCTCAGCCGGGCAGAGATATCTCCGCGATCGAGCGCGCCCCGGAGGATGCCGAACACCTCATCGTAGGCCCGCAGCAGCGCTGCTATGTCGTCATCGGAATGGGCATAGCTCATATTGTGGGTCCCGATGGTAAGCATCCCGCGTGCGAACACTTCCTGCAGGAACAGTGTCTTGAGCTCCCACTGCGAGCACTTCGGTGTGTCCTGGAACAGCAGGAACGACCAGCAGGGCTTGCCGCCCGTGGTCATCGCATGACCGATGCCGTGCTTGCTGATGAGCGCTTGCGTGCCGTCGAACACCTTGGCGCCCTGCTCCCAGAGCGTCCGCACGACCGGCAGCGTCTGCATCTTGGTCAGGCTTGCCATGGCAGCCGCCAGCGACAGGGTCTCTCCGCCGAAGGTGAACGAGAAGAAGACCTCTTCCGCCTGGCGCATGATCTCCGCCCTGCCCACGACGGCCGAGACCGGGTATCCGTTCGCCAGGCCTTTGCCGAAGGTGGCGAGATCGGGGATGACGCCGAACAGTTCCTGGGCCCCGCCGTTCGCGAAGCGGAAGCCGGTGATGGTCTCATCAAAAATGAATACCGCGCCGTTCCTGTGCGCCAGGTCCTTTACCTTCTCGAGGAACCCGTCGCGGGGCTCCACGGCGTTCATGGGTTCCATGATCACGGCGGCGACGTTGTCACGATGGTCCGAAAATATGTTCTGGAGCGAATCGATATCGTTATAGATGAAAGCGTGGGTCAAGTCGCGCGTCGCCTGCGGCACCCCTTTGTTGCGCGCCGTAGAGCCGATGTACCAGTCCTGCCAGCCGTGGTATCCGCAGACCGCCACATGGTCCCGGCCGGTGTACGCCCGCGCAAGCCGCACGGCGCCGGTCGTTGCGTCGGAGCCGTTCTTGCCGAACCGCACCATTTCGGCGCAGGGGACCATCTCGACGATCTTTTCAGCGACCTCCATCTCGAGGGGGTGGGGGAGGGAGAAGATGACGCCGTCGTCGAGCTGGGCCCGCACCGCCGCTGTCACGTCAGGGTCGTTGTAGCCCAGGGTGACGGCGCAGAGAGAACTGACGAAGTCGATGTACTCGTTGCCGTCGGCGTCCCAGACGCGGCTGCCCTTGCCCCGGGTGATGAAGTAGGGAGAGACGCCGAAGGGATACTGGGTCTTGCTCTTGCTGAAGGTCTGGGACCCCAGGGGGATGGTGCGCTGGGCCCGTTCGAGCAGTTCTTCGGAACGACGGTAGCGTTCTGACATGGCTCCTCTTTCTACGACCGCCCCTGCGTTGTGCGGGGGTCCCTGGCGATCGATCGGGCAAGGCCCTCGTTCCGGCGGTGCGCTGTGTTCAGGACCTTGAGGTCCCCATGGGTGTCCAGGAACGATAAAATATCCCGGGTCGTGAATGCCGGGTTCTCCGGATAGAGACCTTCGTAGATACCTCTGACCACTTCGAGATCTGCCGGCTCATCCACGGTCCAGCGAAGGGCGGAGAGGTCCTGTTCACTTCTTACGTTCGCGGTCTGGAACCGCTCCGGGTGCTGATACACATAGAGCGTCACATGCTCACGGTGGGACGGGAGCGTTGCCTCACGCCATGCCTGCTCGAGGCTGGCAAAGCGTACGACCTCCGCATCGAGGCCATCGGGATACGTCGGTTCCAACGCGTTGCTCGTATAGTCGAACGACCCTTTCAGATGCACGTCGATCACCCGGTCGATGACCTCAGGATCAGCGAGCGGGCAGTCGCCGGTGAGCCGTACCACATGCTCCGGCATGAAGGGAAGCGCCGCATGGTAGAACCGGTCCAGCACATCCCGGAGGCTGCCGCGGGAACAGTCGATGGTGTTCTTCCGGCAGAGCGCCTCGATGGCGTCATCGGACGGATCGGTGCTTGTGGCGACCAGGAGCTTGTCGAATCCCTTCGCGCGCCGCACCCGTTCGATCTGCAGCAGCAGCATCGGTTTGCCGAGGATGGGCGTGAGGACCTTTCCCGGCAACCGTGTGGAGGAGACCCGTGCCTGCAGGATGGCAAGGATCATCTGCCTCCTCCCCGGTCCCCGGTCTGCCATCGTGATGGGTCCACCATGGCCTCATCTGTGACCGCGAACCGGGCAAAGTCAGCCGGGTCGAGGGCCGCGGCGTTCGCGATGATCTCGTTCAGTTGCATACGATCGTTCACCCCGCAGACGATCACGTCGATTTCCGGTATGCCTGCCGCAAACCCGAGCGCCGCCCGGAGCGGAGAAATGCCGCGCTCCCGCAAATAAACATGGTAGTCTTCCAGATGCCCACGGACCGGCGTGAAATAAGGCGGCAGGTCGCGGGCTTCCATCAGGAGCAGGCCTTGCAGGAAGACCGATCGGGCATGGATCTCGACGCCTGCCTTCTTCAGCTTTGCCAGATGACCGCTCCGGATCAGGCGCTGGTCCAGGACGTTCACCGGAAGCTGGACCAGGTCGATAGCGAAGCGGTCCATGATGCCATCGATCTGTGACGCTGTGTACACAGAAGCTCCTATTTTCCGGACCAGCCCCCGTCGTTTCAATTCCACCATGCGTTCCATCAGAACATTGCCGCCTGGTGCGAGCAGGTCGTCCGCATGATGGACCAGCAGTCCGTAGAGCGAGTCCTGCTTCAGATAGTTCAGGGACCTCAGGCACGCATCCTCGAGGACCTGTCCGTCCGCCCGGTCGTTCGCAAAACGCGGTGTCTTGGTCACGATCTGGAAGCGGTGGTTCGCGGGGAGCACCCGTCCCAGGACCTGTTCGCTCGATCCGTACAGGACCGCCGTATCGATGATCTGGACCCCCTTCGATGCCGCCAAGGCGAGGATCCCTGCCGCCTCGTTTTCCGTTGTCTGTCCGCCTTGATTGCTGATGCCGTAGTCGAGGCCGAACTGAACCGTTCCCAGGCCGAGCTTCATGACAGGAGCTTCCTGAGCGTCCCGATCACATAGGCCTGCTCGTCATCGGTCAGCCCGAAATACATCGGCAGGCTGATCGCTTCACGGTAATACTGCTCGGCATGCGGGAAATCGCCGGCATGGAACCCGCGCCGCTGGTACAGCGGCTGCAGGTGGACCGGGATGTAATGCACGTTCGCCAGGATGCCCGCTTCCCGCAGGCCGGTAAAGAGCTCGGCGCGGGTCCTGCCCGAGACCGCAGGCACCCGGACCACATAGAGGTGATGTGCCGACCCGGCGTCTGGATGCCGGGAGGGAAGCGTGAGGGGAAGCCCCCGGAGCCCTTCATCATATTGGCGTGCAAGCACGCTGCGCCGCCTGACGAACTCGTCGATGCGCTTCATCTGGCTCATGCCAAGGGCCGCCTGCATGTCGGTGATCCGGTAGTTGAATCCCAGGTCCTGCTGCTGGTAGTACCACGGCCCGTGGCTTTCGCCTTCCATGTGCGCGGGGTCGCGGATGATGCCGTGGGAGCGCAGGCGGATAAGCTTTTCGTACAGGTCCTTCCGGTTCGTCAGGACCATGCCGCCTTCGCCGGTCGTGATGATCTTGACAGGATGGAAACTGAACACGGTCATGGCAGAGAAGGCGCAGGACCCGATACGCGAGCCCTGGTAGCTCCCGCCCGTCGCATGGCAGGCATCCTCGATAACCGCGATGCCGTAACGGCCTGCCAGCTCCGTGATCCGATCCATGGTGCAGGATTGACCGGAAAAATGGACCGGTATCAGGACCTTCGGCAGGGTTCCGTCCTTCGCCGCATGGTCCAGCTTCCGCTCCAGTTCGTCGGGACTCAGATTGTATGTTCCGGGATCTATGTCAACGAAATCGATGGACGCGCCGCAGTAAAGCCCGCAGTTCGCCGATGCAACGAAGGTGTTGGGAGTGGTCCAGAGGGTGTCGCCGGGGCCGAGCCCGGCGGCCAGGCAGGCGATGTGGAGCGCCGAGGTGCCGCTGTTGACCGCTACGGCGTAGGTGGCGCCGCAATGCCCGGCAACGGCCCTTTCGAACCGCTCGATGACCGGCCCCTGGGTCAGCCAGTCGGACCGCAGGACCTCGACGACCGCCTGGATATCGGCCTCGGAGATCGACTGGCGGGCATAGGGTATCGGCTTTCTGTTCATGTACCTCTCCCGTTACGCGGTGAATGCGGGGTCCACGTGCTGTCTGATCAATTGCCGGATTTGCGCCACCGAAAGCCATTCGGTATTGTCCCCGCTGTTGTAGCGGAATCCGACCGGACAGGGCCGTCCGTTAAAGGCTTCCCGGAACTTCTTCACGTCCCAGGTCGGCGTGGAGGGCAGGATCACATAATACCGGTCGAACTCCAGCGAGTTGAGCGCATCGGTCTCGGTGATCATCTCCTCGTGCAGCTTCTCGCCGGGCCGGATGCCCACGATCTCGCGCCGCGCCTTCGGCGCCACGGCCTCGGCAACATCGACGATCCGGTAGCTGGGGATCCTCGGTACGAAGGTCTCGCCGCCCCACATGTTCTCGAGGGCGTACAGGACCAGGTCCACACCCTCTTCAAGACTGATATTGAAACGCGTCATCCGCTCATCCGTGATGGGCAGCACGCCGTCCTTTCTCTTGGCGAGAAAGTAGGGGATCACGCTTCCCCTGCTTCCCATGACATTTCCGTAGCGGACCACGGAGAACTTGATGTCATGACCTCCGCGAAAGTTGTTGGCAGCGACGAAGAGCTTGTCCGAACAAAGTTTGGTGGCGCCGTAGAGATTGATCGGCGCCGCAGCCTTGTCCGTGCTCAGCGCCACGACGCGTTTGATGCCCTTGTCGATCGATGCTTCGATCACGTTCTGAGCGCCCAGGATGTTGGTCTTGACCGCTTCGAAGGGGTTGTATTCGCACGACGGGACCTGCTTCAACGCGGCGGCATGCACCACGATGTCAATGCCTTCGAGCGCCCGGGCGAGCCGATCCCGGTCCCTGACGTCCCCGATGAAGAAACGCAGCTGGGGGAACGGGGGGTCCGGATACTGCTGCGCCATCTCATACTGCTTGAGCTCGTCGCGGGAGTAGACCACGACCCGCTGGAGCTGCGGATATTTACGCAGGATGGTGTCGATGAACTTCTTCCCGAACGAACCGGTACCGCCGGTGACAAGGATGGATCTGCCGTTCAACATGGTCTCGACTCCTTTGTTCGCTGCCGGCGGGCGGTCATGCCCGGGGCTTGGTGAAGACGATCTTGATGCTCTTTTCGTCGATCCCGTTCTGGAGCAGCGTTTTGGTCATTAGTTCGCTCTTCAGATAGGATGTGATGACGATGTAATCGTGCGGAATATTCCCGATGTGTTCGACCGGCTGGATCTCCATCCGGAAGAACTGCTCACCCGCCCGGTCCCCGTCAACGATGCCCGCAAGTTCGAGGCCGGTCTCCTGCAGCGTGATATACGCGAACTCCGCCACTTCGTCGGCCCCGGCGAAGACGATGCGCTTCGCCCCCGATCGTTCAAGTTCGAAGAAGAGCTGCCGATAGTTGTTCTTGGCCTCGCGATAGATGCGGGTGTAGTCGTGCAGAAGGTCGTAGGCGAGTCGGGATTTCTCCGCGAAGCCGGTCGGCGTGAGATAGTATGCGTAGCGCTTCGACGGGATGTTCTTGACGGTGATATAGCCTTTGGCGATGAGGTTCTTAAGATACGAGTTTACGAGACCGAGAGCGATGCCCATCCGTTTGCTCAGGTCGCGTTGCGTCAGGGCGTCATTGTTCGAGAGCTCGTCAAGGATCTGAAGGTCCCGATAGCGACCTGTTTCCGATGGAGAGGAACTGGGCAATGCATTGTTCATAATGTGAACACTACCACGAGTTTTATTTCATGTCAAGGAAAATTATGACTTTTTCATGTTCATAAAATGAAACTGGATGGTCATCTCGTGTTCCTTGCTGAGAATCCGCCGCCTGATCATCAAACCCTAGGGCGGGGATGCTTTGCTTCAGACCTGCTCCCTGCGGGGTTGAACAGGAGAGCGGTTTATCGGGAGGTGATCCATTCCGGTCAGTGCCATTACGAAAACCGTCGGGTCTCCCGCCTAGGTCCGTTGCCTAGGAATCTTCTTTACTCTTTCCGCAACCGATGTTATGATTTGTCGATCGATGAGGCAAAATCCCCTAAAGGTCAGGAACCATTGATGGAACCGAAGGTATGTCTGGCATTGGGCGGCGGGGCTGCTCGGGGGCTGGCGCATCTCGGCGTGCTCAAGGTGTTCGAGGATGCCAAACTCCCCGTTGATATGATCGCGGGAACCAGTCTCGGCGCCCTCGTGGGGGGCTTGTATGCGTCCCAGCCGGATGCAGAGTACTGGATCGGCAGGGTGGACCAGTATCTTCGAAGTTTCCGCTCCCGCAAGACCCGCCTTGAGTTCATCCGCCGTTTGGAACAGCCCAGCAATAATCACGGTTTTTTTGCCGACATGGCGAACCTTATCCGGAAGGGGTATTTCTGGGGAGTTACCGCCACCAAGCCCGCCTTCATATCGGAAGAGGAGTATGAGGAGTTCCTGAACCCTCTGATCCCCGATATCAATATAGAGGACACCAAGATCCCATTCGGGTGCGTTGCCACGGATATCCGCAACGGCAGACGCGTTGTCTATACGAGCGGCTCGCTGAGGACAGCGGTCCGGGCGAGCTGCGCTCTGCCGGGTATCTTTCCGCCGGTGAAGGATGGCGATATGATGCTGGTCGACGGGGGATGGGTGGAGCGCGTCCCCGTTATTTGCGCTCAGAACATGGGTGCCGACGTGGTCATCGCGGTAGATGTCTCGAGCGAGATCGCCAAGTTCAGCGATACGTCGGGCCTGGACATTGTGCTCAGGGCCGACGCGGTCACCCGCGTGTACCTGAACGAGCTTCTCCTCGAAGAGGCTGATGTTGCGATCCATCCGGCCGTGGGCCATATTCACTGGGCGGACTTCAGCGAGCCCGGCGAGCTCATCCGGCAGGGGGAATTTGCCACGCTCGAACGCATGGTGGCCATCCGGAGCGCCATCCATCGTGCCGCGGTCCCGCCGAGAAAGCTTGTGGACCAGATCAAGGTCATCAAGGACATTATTCTGGAGAAGGTCGTAGGGCCGAAGTAACCGGAGGCAGAAAAAACGCCCACCCGATCACCGCCTCAGGCAGTAATCCTCACGTTGTCCGGCAGGACCAGCACAGCAGACCATGGTATCGAAAGCATCCACCCGCATGAGGCGTTCCTGAGGATGGCTAGTGGGAGCGGCGCATCTGATAATCGCCGCGGGAGAGGTATTTTTCGAGCCAGATATAGAGGCAGATAAAGAGATATCGGCTTCCCATTTCCTTTATTTTGAGCTTTGCTTCGCCCGAGCGTCGATTGCGCCACGTGATAGGGATCACGGTCCAGCTGTATCCGCGGACGATCGCCTTGAGAGGGATCTCGACGGTCAGGTTGAAGTGCTGGGCGATGAGAGGCTTGCAGCCTTCGATCACCTCGCGGCGGTACGCTTTGAACGCATTGGTCGTATCGTTCAATTTCATTCTGAACAACAACCGAAGAAATGTGTTCGCCAGGCGATTGATGCGCAGCTTCAGCCACGGATAATCGATAACACCGCCGCCTTTCACGAACCGGCTTCCGAAAACGCAGTCGAATCCCTTATTGAGCTCGTCCCAATATCTCACCACGTCCCGGTGATCGTCGGACTCATCGGCCATCATGATGACCACGGCATCGCCCGAGATCCGCTCCAATCCGTAGATGATCGCCCGTCCGAACCCGTGGGGGCCGGGATTCTGGACCGGTTTCAACTGAGGGATGCGCTCATGCAGACCCTGGAGCAGGCTCCAGGTGCGGTCCGTGCTGCCGTCATCAACGACGACGATCTCATGCTCGATGTTGTGGAGCCGCAACTCCACGTGCAGATGTTCGACCGTGGCGCAAATGCAACCTTCCTCATCGCGGGCGGGGATGACGATGGAGATGCTTCTCAACGGTCGTTTGCTCTCAGACATGGATTTCATGGGGTCCCTGACCATTCCAGCCAATGGGGATGTTGTTCGGCATGGAGTGCGATCTCATCCAGGATGCCGTGCAGGGAAGTAGCGGGACACCATCCCCAGATCTCCCGGGCAAGGGAAGAGTCCATGACCATCCAGGGAATATCGAATCGGCGCATTTCCGGTTTTCCGGCCACGACATGTTCTCCGAATCTGTTTCTGCACCAGGCGCTCAACTCGGCCAGTGACATGGCATTCTCCACGCCGCCTCCGAGATTGATCACCCGGGTCGGTGCCGCGCTACCCGGAGATGTCTGCTTGATCAGGAGAGGCATCAGATCGCGCGGATGGAGGCAGTCCCGCACCTGGTAGCCTTTGCCTCCAAAGCCGATATACGTGAGCGGACGGCGCCGTCTCCAGGCGTTGATCCAGAACGCGAAGATTCCCTGGTCGGGACGGCCGAACTGGCCTGCGCCGGCAAGGACGCCGCAGCGATCGATCCAGACAGGAAAACCGAAGGTGTCGCCATACTCCAGGGCGAGCGCCTCTGATGCCAGTTTGGTGCTGCCATAGAGCGAAATGGGCGAGCGGGTGCTGAACGCCTCGCCGATCCCCCTGCTGCTGAGGCCCGGCGGCAGGTCCTGGCCGGGTTTGAGGCGAAACGCCTCGCCGCCGGCTTCAACGGGAATGCCGGCCAGTTGTTCGATGCTGTAGACCCTGCTGGTGCTGAGGAGAATGAATCCCGCTCCGGTCCTTTTGCAGTATTCCAGGAGATTGACCGTGCCGAGCAGGTTGTGTTCTACCAACTGTCGGCTGCTCATCTGGCCGTCAATGCCGGCCAGCACGCTTGCGTTGGCTGCGGCATCGATCACCCAGTCCACAGCAGGCAGCGCGTCAAGGTCCGATGCGGACCGGATGTCGCCATGCACGAGCGTAACGCCGAGCTTGCGCAGGGCGGACCGGTTGAGCTCGCTTCCCGGACGAATGAAATTATCCAGACCGAGAACGGCAAGGTCCGGCTTGGCTTCGATCCACGCCTTGGCGATCGTGCTGCCCGCGAACCCGCAGATGCCGGTGATGAGGATCCTCATGATCGTATGCTCCGTTCGGCCGCAGGACCTTTCTTTGCAACGATCAGGAACTGCTTGCCAAAGAGCGGCCACAGGACAGGAAGATTGCAGTACCATTTGACGAGAAAGAGCGGCGGTCTGCCGGACGATGACATCGAGTAGGGAAGGAACCTGGGTATCGATCGCTCGATGTGGAAGCCCTCAATCTGCAAAAGTTCGCAGCACGACTTGTCGGTCAGGGGGACCTGGTGGTCCCAGAAGTCCCAGTATTCCCCAGGGAGATATTTGATGTTCGGGCCGAGGCAGATAATGGCGCCGTTGTCCTTCAGGCATCGGTATGCTTCTGCAATGGTCCGCTGTATGCTCGCCTTGTCCGTCAGATGTTCGAGAAAATTGCTCGTGAAAACCACGTCAAGTGCATTATCATTGACCGGCCATCTGACCGAGCAATCCTGCTGGATGAGCCGAATGCCGGGCGCAAGCAGGGCCCCGGTGTCCGGGTTCAGGTCCATGGCGATCTTGTGATCAGCGGGGATGTTGTTGATGAACTCACCCCAGCCTGCGCCCAGGTCCAGCACCGTCGAGCGTTCCGTGATGAAGGCAGAGAAAAAATCGGTACAGAGGACCCTCCAGACGCTGTTGCGATAGTCGGCCGTGCCGGCGAACCTCGCGGCATAGAGTCCCTGCAGGGTCTTCGACAGCGGGTCCATCAGATGGTGATCCTTTTCTGCCAGGAGCCGACGATCTCTCCGATCGTCTGGCGCAAGGTCTTCGTAATGTCCCATTGCGGGTAGTGCTCTTTCATCTTCCGAAGGTCGCTGTAGTAGCAGATGTGGTCGCCGATGCGGTTCTGTTCGACATAGGTATAAACCTGTTTTTTCCCGCTGAACTCCTCAACGAGGGAAAAAGCTTCCAGGATCGAGCACGAGTTATTCTTGCCTCCGCCCAGATTGTAGACTTCGCCGGACCGTGGCGTCTGATAGAACGCATGAATGAAGCGGGCCACATCCTCGGAGTGGATATTGTCCCTGACCTGCTTGCCCTTGTAGCCGAAGACCGAGTATTCCTTGCCCGTGAGATTGCACCTGACGAGGTAGCTCAGGAAACCGTGGAGCTCGACGCCGGAATGGTTGGGACCGGTGAGGCACCCCCCGCGGAGGCAACAGGTCGGCATGTTGAAGTAGCGGCCATACTCCTGGACCATGACATCCGAAGCCACCTTGGAGGCGCCGAACAGTGAGTGCTTGGACTGGTCGATCGGGAAATCCTCGGCGATCCCGTTGCTGTACCGGGGGTCGTCGTAGTCCCAGCGAGTGTCCAGTTCCCGCAGCGCGATAGTATTCGGCCTGTCCCCATACACCTTGTTCGTGGACATATGTATGAACGGCGATTCGGGACAAAACTGCCGTGCAGCCTCAAGAAGGTTCAGGGTGCCGACCGCATTGGTGTCGAAATCATCAAAGGGGATAGCGGCCGCACGGTCGTGGGAGGGCTGGGCCGCCGTGTGGATGATAGCGACGGGCCGCAGTTCCTGCACCAGCGCAAGGATGCCCTGCCGGTCGCGGATGTCGAGCTCGTGATGCCGGAAGTTCGGGAGCGAGGCGGTGAGGCGTTGTTGGCTCCAGCGCGTATCACCCGGGGGGCCAAAAAAAACGGCGCGCTGGTTGTTGTCGAGCCCATGGACCGCATGGCCGAGATTATGGAAAAATGTCGTAACTTCCGAGCCGATCAGGCCTGACGATCCTGTTATAAGGATGGATTTCAAGGGGGTCCTTTCCGGGACATGCGCTCACGGTGCGTTTCGATCCGTTACACGCGGAATACGGAGCAGGTCAAAATAATTTGAGCACCGCGTAGTTCTTTGATTCGAACTCGATCGTATAGCGCTTTTTCAGTTCCTGATAATAGTGTTTCCCGTCAATGCCGGGATCGATCCTGGTGTGCGCGCTTTTCGGGATATATGGTTCTAAGACGGTTTCGAGATCGGGAGTATACCAGGTTATGACGACCCACTTCGCGCCCTGCTCCCTCCGTTTCTCGATCTGCGCCAGGCTGGTCTCGAGCGTGAAGGTGTTCGTTATGTTCCAGCCTTTTCTTCCCGACAGGTAGAACAGCGTCGGGTTGTTTCCTCCAAAGCCATTCGTCCGATTGTGCATGTTCATGACGAAGATGAGGTCCTGCGGCGCCGATACCCTATTGACGGTCTTGGCAGCATCATACATCACGTTATCCTGACGTAAGACCATAATATACAATGCAAGGCTGAAACATGCAAGCGCGTAGAGGGAATAGGTTGCGTATTTCAACAAGACAATATCTCTCTGCCCGCATAGCTCATTGAACCGAACAGCGCCCCGTGCCATGATCAGCGCCACCAGGGGGATGCAGGGGAAGAAATAGTAATGCTGTTCACTGGCCGTCGGGATGACGAGAAAAAAAAGCGGGATGCCGAGCGCCATGGCAATGTTGAGCGGCGATCTGGTGAACAGTCCGAAAAGGAGAAAGAGAGCGCCCATGCCGGAGCACGCCAGGACACTGATGATATAGAGAGGGGTAATGTAGTAGGCAGGGGATAAAAAACGTTTTAAATCCCCGAACAGGAACATCGAGTTCATCCCGGTCGTTCCAAAATCGCTATGGGTGATCTGCGCGCGATAGGTGTACCAGAGCACCAGCGGTACTGCGAACAGGACAATGATGATGAACAACTCGAGCAGGCGAGGTGTCCGAAAACGCCCGTTCTTCGAAAAAAAGGCAAGGATCATGACGGGCCCAAAAGGTACCAGCGCCGGATATTTCGTAAGCCCGCCGAGGAGCAGCAGGAGACTGAACAGGACCAGCGATGGATACGAGTTGTCCCGGTGCCAGCGGTCTAAAACCAGCAGCGCAGACAGGGTGAACATGACTGCCAGCGCATCAGGCTGGAACGCTGACTGCATCATGATGGTCAGCGGTGACAGCAGGAAGAACACTCCGGCGAACAGGGTCACCTGCTGACCATATCGTCGCGATACAAGGGTCGCAAAGAAATACAGCGCCAGCACGGAAGCCAGTACGCTTATCAACTTGCCCCAGATCGGGCTGAAATTGATCGCGAGGAACAGAATGCCGACGATAGCATTGTAGACAGGGAACTCATAGGCCATGACTGGCCGGTCGTGGCCGTGAATATTCAGATACAGCCCCTGCAGCCTGAACCCTTCACGAGCGAAATTCTCAGACAGCATGGCGGTCTGGGCCTGACGCATGATCGTCGGTGCGCTGAACTGCGCTGAAGTGAGATCGTACAGGGATGTCGCAAGGAGGAGGAGTGCCAATGCAATGAACGGCACCTGGTAGGGGATGATCGTCTGGTATAGTGACTTGTATAGTGACTTGTCCGGGCCGTGGGAAAAGGACACAAAACGCTCCTGGATATCGAGTGAACGAGCAGGCGCAAGCCCGCAGCGGGAGGCAGACAGCACAGCATGCGTACGGGCACGATCAAGATCAAGGTGGTACCCGTTTTTGCAGTTTACCGTATATCCTTTTTTCCTGTCAACGGTTTATTTGACCGCCTGCCTGTCCGAAGCACAGGAACGCTCTTTCGCTCCCGTCGGAATAAGGTTCACCTCAGGATGAAAACAGGTTATTCGATGATCCAGGTACATGGTGACAGGGAGCCTGCCCGTCTGATATAATCCAGCCATGCCCAAATCCCTCGTCATCGCCCATCGGGGAGACTCCTCCCGCGCTCTCGAGAATTCCCTCGAGGCCTTCCGCCTTGCCCTTTCCATTCCGGTGGATATGATCGAGTTCGACATCCGGAAAAGCCGCGATAACTGCCTCTACGTGATGCACGATAAGGAGACCGGGAGGACCGCGGACAACAACATCGATATCGAACGGTCCCTGGCGGACGATATTGCCAGGGTCAGGCTGAAGAACGGCGAGCCTATTCCGAGCCTGAACGATGTGCTTGCCCTTGTCGCGGGCAAGGTCGGGCTGAACATTGAGATAAAAAGCGATGGTGCCGGTGCGCTGACGGCCGCTCACATCGTCGGAACGGATTACCAGGGGAAACTGATGATCTCATCGTTCAAAGAACGGGAGGTCATCGATGCGAAACGGGTGATGCCGAACGTACGGGCGGCAGGGATCTTTGACGCCTTCGCACCATCGGATGTGACCGCATACCGGGCAAAGGGATATCCTGTCATCAGCTTGAACAGGAAGACCGTTTCGCAGGAACTCATAGATTCTTTGCATAGCAAGAAGATCGAAGTCTATGTTTGGACCATCGATACCAGGGAGGAAGCAGAACGGCTTATCTCTTGGGGCGCCGATGGGATCTATAGTAATGAACCGGCAATGCTAAGATCAATAGTGGGATAGATTGTGATGTAATTATGAGTATTATATGTATAAGTGGGATATCGTTTTGCGTTATGCCTAAAAAATATGATGAAAGTGGGTTTTCCATGGTTATGCAAATTCGCCAATAGCAGGTAATTGTATTATTGGAAGGAGCTTTGATCAGAATATCATGAAGAACTTCGTCAGACCGTTCATATTTCTTATCGCAATCCCGTTCGTTCTCCAAGGACAGTATAACGGGACGATCTACGCAGCGGAGAAGGATCTTCCCCTGTTGTCGGAGCAGGAATTCCTGTCGGCGGCAGGGTCGGGACGCTGCATCATCCTGTTCCAGGGCGCCGACCTGTTTGAGCAGAAGGACGGAGGCCGGCGTGACAGCGAGCAGAAGGGCAAGCGTCCGCGTAGAAGCGACCCGAAGGACCAGCGCCCGCGTGATAACGCTGTCCAGGTCCCCCAGCCGTTCGTGAACGAACTGGTCAAGCAGCTTCTGCTCTTCAAAGAACGGATCGCTTCCTCCGTGCGACTTGCCCGGGTGGACGGAAAAGGCTATTCCGCAGACACGCTCGCCAGGGTGCGGAACGATGCGGCTCTGCTGCCGAATGAGCCGGGTCCGGTGTTCGCCACCTATGATTTCAACGGCGCGGTGGTCTCCCGGGTGAAGGGGCCTTTCCGGCCCGATGCCCTGCCCTGGCTCGTGCATGAGATCATGGGGTATTACATTCACTCGATCAAGACGGAGAAGGGGGAGTATCTGCGCATGGGCTGGTCGTCGACCGACACCAATTCGTCGTTCATCAATCTCGTCGGCGAGAAGAAGGAGGACCGGGAACAGGGCGGCAAGGTGGAGCGGGTACAGGTCATCGACTACGTCTCGACTCCCCGAGAAGGGGCAACCTATCGTTTTCAGCGGATGTTCGGCGCAGACGGGAAGCTGCTCGGGTCCCTCGAATCCTACGGGGACCTGGGAACGTTCGGCTATTTCGATCATGACCGGACCGGCAGGCTTCAGTACCGGGTCGCGTATCCGGCACAGCAAGGCAGGGCAGAATGAACCCTCTTCAGAAGATATTCGACCTCATCGTCATCGGCGGCGGGATAACCGGCGCGGGGGTGGCGCGGGACGCCGCGCTGCGCGGGCTTTCGACGCTGCTTCTGGAAAAGCGCGATTACGCGTCCGGGGTGAGCTCGAAGACCACGCGCCTCGTGCACGGCGGGCTGCGGTATCTTGCGAACTTCGAGGTGGACCTCGTTGCCGAGGCGCTCCGGGAACGGGCCATCCTCCGCAGGCAGGCGCCGTACCTCATAACGCCCATGCCGATCCTGATCCCCATCTACCAGGGCGATCCTCACGGAAGGGCCGCCATCTCCGTCGGCATCCACCTCTATGAACTCTTGTCCCGTGAGAAGGACATCCCTCATTACTTCACGTCCGGAACGGAAAAGACCCTTTCCCTGGAGCCCCATCTGAACCGTACGGGGCTCACGGGGAGCGCGCTGTTCTACGACCACCAGATCATCCTGCCGGAGCGGCTGGTGATCGAGAACATCGTGGCCGCGCGGGAGGCGGGCGCAACGGTGATGAACTACACAGGGGCCGAGAAGATTGAGGAGATCGACGGCGGCGTTATCGTGAAAGCCCGCGATACGCTATCGGGATCTACCTTGACCTTCCGTTCCCGGGTGCTTATCAACGCGGGCGGGCCCTGGGTCGATCAGGTCCGCAAAGCCGGCGGGATCGACAGGAAAAAGATCATCTGTCCGACCAAGGGCATTCACCTGATCGTGCCGAAGTTGTCCGAGCAGTCGCTCTTCGTGGCGTCGAAGGACGGCAGGATGTTCTTCATCATCCCGATGGACCGATGGTCCCTTATCGGCACGACCGATACGAAGTACGACGGCGACCTGGACGAGGTGCATGCCGATACCGGCGATGTCGACTATCTCCTGAACGAGAGCAGACGCGTCCTGCCCGGACTGAACCTCACAAGGAGCTCGATCCTCTACACCTACGCGGGCATACGTCCGCTGGCGTTCGAGGGCGAGCGGGAGAGCAGGATCTCGCGCAAGCACCGGGTGATCCCGGAGGGGCGGACGGGGCGCATCATCACCATTGCCGGCGGCAAGTTCACGACCTATCGCAATATGGCGGAGGACGTCGTGGATGAAGCATGCAAAAAATTGGGGAAGAAGACCCTGTGCGTGACACAGAGGGAACCACTTGCCGGAAGCCTTCCGGCGGAACTGAACGAGTACGTGAGAGAGACCGTGCCGCAGCTGGCAGAACGCTTTGGCGTCGAACCCGGGATCGTGCGGCATCTTATTCATTTCTACGGAGCGCGTGTGGAAAGGATATTGCTCTACACGAAGGACGACCCGCGTCTCGCTGAGCCGATATCGCCGGATAGCATGGACATCTACGCCCAGATCCTGTACAGTATCCGTGAAGAAGGCGCGAAGACCATCTCCGATGTCCTTCTTCGGAGAATGCATACGGGCATCACTGCTTCCCGCGGCGAGCCGCAGGCACGGCAGATCGCCGGGACCATGGCTCGGGAGCTTGGATGGAATTCAGCCGAGCAGGACCGGCGGGTGGAGAAGTTCAAAGAAGACCTGATGAAGGAAAAGAGGTTCTGATCCTCAGCGTTTCGTTATCGCGGACCGCGTTACAGCTATGCCCGTCGCTCGCGTCGCCTCGCCATCAGCAAATAAGATAACCATTCAATTTCCCGATGGAATTCCCTCCTGCATTCTGGATTTTATATTGACAAACGTTCCAAGGTGTTTTATTATCAGCCTTGTTCTCTTCTCAACACCGACAAGCATAATAATTTCTTTAGAAACAAGAGGATATAAGGAAGGCCTTTCCCATTTCGCGCTTACCATGGCGGACCCCGGATCACAAGCATCAACCGACAAATAAACGTAAAAATATCGGCATGCAAGAGCTCACACAGTTCTCTGGCCGATCGTCGGCAGGTGAAGATCATTTCGTTTTTTTTTTGGGGGGATCTAAGATATTCAGAGAGGAAGAGTTGAAATGACTTCGAAGAAATCCATCAACGTCGGCATCATCGGTTTCGGCACGGTAGGCGCGGGCACTGCGGGCATCCTTATCGAGAACGCGGACATCATCAAGCGCAGGCTGGGCATCCCGGTGAAGCTCAAAAAGATCGCCGACCTGGACATCAAGCGCGACCGGGGTGTCAAACTCGGCGATGTGCAGCTTACGAACGACGCGAAAGGGCTCATCACCGATCCCGGCATCGACATCGTGGTGGAGCTTATCGGCGGTTACAAACCCGCCAAAGAGTTCATCCTTGAAGCGATCAAGAACAAGAAGCACGTGGTGACGGCGAACAAGGCGCTCCTTGCCGTCCACGGCGAGGAGATCTATGCCGCCGCGGAAAAGTCCGGAGTGACCGTGGGCTTCGAGGCGTCCGTGGCCGGTGGCATTCCCATCCTCAGAGCGCTCAGGGACGGACTCGCGGCGAACCAGATCGAATCCATCTACGGGATCGTGAACGGTACGTGCAATTATATCCTGACCCTCATGACGAATGAAGGGAGGAAGTTCGACGAGGTGCTGAAGGAGGCACAGGCGAAAGGGTATGCCGAGGCCGACCCGACATTCGACATCGAGGGGATCGACTCAGCGCATAAGCTCGCGATCCTGACCATGCTGGCCTTCGGCACGCCGGTGAAGTTCGATGACATCTATACCGAGGGCATTTCGAAGATCACTCCCCTGGACATCGAATTCGCCCGAGACCTCGGCTACAAGATCAAGCTTCTTGCCATCACCAAACGGTCCGGCCGCGAGGTCGAGGCGCGGGTGCATCCCACCATGCTTCCCGGGGATTTTTCCATCGCCACGGTGGATGGGGTCTTCAACGCACTGAACGTCGTCGGCAATGCCGTTGGTTCAACGATGTTCTCCGGCAGGGGCGCCGGCGACATGCCCACGGGGAGCGCCGTGGTCAGCGACATCATGGACATCGGCAGGGACATGGTGGCGGGCTGCGCGGGCAGAATGCCCGTTGCCGCGTTCAAGGAACGCGAGGCCCTGAAGATCCGGAAAATGGACGATATTACGTCGTGCTACTATTTGCGGTTCACCGCCCTGGACAAGCCGGGCGTCCTTTCGCGGATCTCGGGAGTGCTCGGAAAGAACAACATCAGCATCGAGTCGGTGATCCAGAAGGGACGCGGCGCCGCGGAGGCTGTTCCCCTGGTCATGATGACCCACGAAGCGGTGGAGCGCAATGTGCGGAGCGCTTTGGCCGAGATCAACACGATGGACTGCGTTGCCGGTCCCACCATGGTGATACGGGTGGAAGAAGGGCAGAAGTGATCCGCGATCATTGATGCGCAATGGAGAAAAAGATGTCCGATGACATAAAAGTCGACAGGACGATCGACATCAGGGGTCAGGTATGTCCGTATACATTCGTGCGCTCCAAACTGGCGATCGAGAAGATGAACGTGGGAGAGGTGCTTGAGATCATCCTTGACCACAAGGCAGCCGTCGAGAACGTTCCCAAGAGCATGGAGAACGAAGGGCAAAAGGTCCTGCTCGTGGAACAGACCAGTGAAAAAGAATGGCGCATTGTTGTCCGCAAGGACAGGGAGAAAGTTAAAAAATAGAATTGCGGATTGCGGATTGCGGATTCTGGAGAGACAAGCATTTAGTGATCTGAAATCCGGGAGAAGACCTATGGAATTTACCGAAGACCAGATACTGCGATACAGCCGTCATATCCTTCTGCCCGAGGTCGGCGGCGAAGGGCAGGAGCGGCTGCTGAACGCGAAGGTCGTGCTCGTGGGCGCCGGCGGCCTCGGTTCACCGGTGGGGTACTACCTTGCCGCCGCCGGTGTGGGGACCATCGGCGTGATCGACAACGACCGCGTGGAAATATCGAACCTCCAGCGCCAGATCGCCCACAATTCAAGCCGTATCGGCGTGCTCAAGGCCGACTCCGCGAAAGAGACCTATGAGACCCTGAACCACGACGTGAACGTCGTGACGCACAAGGAGCGGCTTACGTCGGCGAACATCAAGAACATCATCAAGGACTACGATATTGTTGTTGACGGGAGCGACAATTTCCCGACGCGGTACCTGGTGAACGATGCCTGCGTCATGCTCAAGAAAACGCTCATCAGCGCCGCGGTGTTCCGGTTCGAAGGGCAGCTGATGTCCATCTACCCGGGTGACGGACCCTGTTACCGGTGCCTGTTCGAGATACCGCCGCCGCCGGGAATGGTCCCTTCGTGCCAGGAGGCAGGCATTCTCGGAGCGGTGACCGGCGTCATCGGAACGCTCCAGGCCACCGAGGTCATCAAGGCGATCCTCGGCATCGGCGAGCCCCTGAAGGGAAAACTGCTTCTCTGGAACGCTCTCGACATGAGCTTCCGGACCGTAAAAGTGCCGAAGAACCGCGAATGCCCGGTGTGCGGGGAACATCCGACGATCAAGGAACTTATCGACTACGAGCACTTCTGCTCGATGAGCCACTGAGAAAAACTGACACGGTGACACGGGGAAGGGGAGACGCGGGGACAGGAAATAATTCAGCATGTTGACGATAACCAAGAGCGATCTCGCAAGAATTCTTGACCATTGCCTCGCCGGGTATCCCAACGAAGCATGCGGCATCCTGGGCGGTCGTGACGGCATGGTGGAAAAGGTATACCGCATGACGAATGCGAGACCGGGCCCGACCACCTATGAAATGGACCCGGAGGAGCAGTTCCGGGTGATGAAGGACATTCGGGAAGCAGATCTCGCAATGGTGGGCATGTACCATTCCCACCCGGGCGGCCATGCCTATCCCTCAAGCGTGGATGTGGAAAGGGCGTACTGGCCGGGCACCCGGCTGCCGAACTATCCCAGCGCTGTGTATGTCATCGTTTCCCTCCTGGACCGCGCCAATCCGGCAGTCAGGGGTTACCGGATCGATGAGGGCACGGTAAGCGAGATATCGCTTGCCGTCACTGAACAGCTTGATGACCCTACCACTACGCATTGATTCGTTGATGGTTTTGTGATTTCTTATAATTCAGGAGGAGAAGGCCCATGGGTGTGAAAGTGAGGATACCGACGCCGCTGCAGAAACTGACGAATGGAAAGGCGGAGGTGGAATGCAGCGCCAAGAACATCGCGGAACTGGTGGATGCCCTGGAGAAGGACTATCCCGGCATCAAGGAGCGTTTGTCCGAAGGCGGCAAGGTCCGCCGTTTCATCAATATCTATGTGAACGATGAGGATATCCGTTTTGTCAACAAGGAAGAGACCGTGCTGAAGGACGGCGATAATATCTCGATCGTGCCCGCTATCGCGGGCGGCAGGTTAAAGAACGAAGTTGAGAGGTTGGGAACGTAGGAAGTTGAGAAAGTCCATACGATCATCTTGCTCGGTTTGAATTTGTATCTTCTCAACTTCCCATCGTCACAGCTTCAGCCGTTACCCGAGGAGGTCACATGGCTACGAAGAGGATCAAGCTGACATTCCCGCAAGAACTGATCAAAGAGCCCATTATCTTCACGATGGCCAAGAAGTTCGATGTCATGCCGAACATCAGGCGTGCCAAGGTTGCCGAGAGCATCGGAGAAGTTGTGCTTGAGCTTGAAGGTACCGAGAAAAAGCTTGATGAGGGCATCGCGTATTTAAGGGAACGGGGCGTCAAGGTTGAACCCGTGGAGGGTGATGACGCGGAATAGTCAGGAATAGTCGACAGTCATCAGTCGACTGCCGACCATTGACTGACCGACCGCAGGTGATCATGAAATACATCATTTTACTTGGAGATGGAATGGCTGACCGGCCGCGTGCTGATCTCGGCGGCAGGACCTGCTTGCAGGCGGCGAAGACCCCGAACCTCGATCAGCTGGCATCCGCGGGTCACGTCGGCATGGTCAGCACGGTTCCTGATGGGTATGCCCCCGGGAGCGATGTGGCCAACCTGTCCGTATTGGGATATGATCCGCGGAAGTACTATACGGGCCGGTCTCCGCTTGAGGCCGCGAGCATCGGGGTTTCCCTCGGCCCCGACGATGTAGCGTTCCGCTGCAATCTGGTGACGCTCAAGGTCGCCGGCGGCGGGCCGGCGGCGGAGCACCGCAGAACATTCTTGATGGAGGACTTCAGCGCCGGCCATATATCCACGAGCGAGGCGCGCACGCTCATCGAGGAGATCGGCGGCAAACTGGGGACCGAGCACATACGTTTTTACCCCGGCGTGAGCTATCGCCACCTCATGGTCTGGAAGGGCGGGAAGGACCGCATCGACTGCACGCCGCCCCATGACATTCAGGACAAGGATATCCAGGACTATCTGCCCCGCGGTGAGGGGGACGATGTAATCAACGAGCTGATGGAGGCGTCCTTCGAGATACTCACGAACCACCCGGTGAACAAGGGCAGGCTCGAGGCCGGCAAGCGAGCGGCCAACAGCATCTGGCTCTGGGGGCAGGGGAAGCGGCCGAGCATGCCTACCTTCCGCGAGAAATACGGGCTTGAGGGGGCGGTGATATCCGCCGTGGACCTGACCAAGGGCCTGGGGGTCTATGCGGGGTTCGAGGTCATCACGGTGCCGGGTGCCACGGGCTGGATAGACACCAATTACGTGGGCAAGGCGGAGCACGCGCTCTTTGCGCTCAAATCCAAGGACATCGTGTACCTGCACGTCGAGGCGCCGGATGAAGCAGGCCACACCGGCGACGTGAAGAACAAGATCAAGGCCATCGAGGATTTTGATGAATTCATCGTGGGCAATGTCATGCACGGCATGAAGCAGTTCGACGAATACCGCATCCTCGCGCTGCCGGACCACCCCACGCCACTCGAGATCCGGACGCACTCGGCGGAGCCGGTCCCCTTTGTGATCTACGACAGCAGGTCGGAGCGGAAGGGCGGGCTGGTGACCTATGATGAGCGGATCGCGGACCGAAGCGATGCCATCGTGTTCAAAGAAGGCTATAAACTGATGGATTACTTTTTGAAAAAGTAACAGCTTTTTTACCGCAGAGATCGCGGAGGCCGCAGAGAAAGACATTCAAGATTGAAAAACAAGATTCAAGGTATTGTCTCAGCGCTCTCTGCGTTCTCTGCGGTGAAATGATTTTATCGAAACATATCGAAACATATGGAGGGTTAGGGTGCTGATAGTACAGAAATACGGCGGAACGTCCGTCGGGAATCCCGAGCGGATCAAGAACGTGGCAAAACGGGTCGTCCGGACCAGGGAACAGGGACACGACGTGGTCGTGGTCGTCTCCGCCATGAGCGGAGAAACGGACAAGCTCATCAATCTTTCTTCGCAGGTCAACGAGAACCCCGACCCGCGCGAGATGGATATGCTTCTCTCCACGGGCGAACGGGTGACCATCGCTCTGCTTGCGATGGCCATCCAGGCGCTCGGGCACAAGGCGCAGTCCTTTACCGGCAGACAGGCGGGGATCATCTCGGACTGCGTTCACACAAAGGCACGGATCGAAAAGATCTCGGGCGAACGGGTCCGGCAGGCGCTGAAGGACGGCAAGATCGCGGTCGTGGCGGGTTTTCAGGGCATAACGGTGACCGATGACGTGACCACGCTGGGACGCGGCGGTTCGGACCTGTCGGCCGTGGCGGTCGCCGCAGCGCTAAAGGCCGATGTCTGCGATATCTATACGGACGTGGACGGTGTTTACACCACGGACCCGAACATGGTGCCGCAGGCGCGGAAGCTGGATAAAATATCCTATGATGAGATGCTTGAACTGGCGAGCTTGGGGGCCAAGGTGCTCCAGACCCGCTCGGTCGAGTTCGCGAAAAAATACAATGTTCCCATCAGGGTGCTCTCCAGCTTCAACGATAATCCCGGCACCCTGGTGACCAAGGAGGATGCAGACATGGAAAAGGTTGTGGTGTCCGGCGTGGCATACGATAAAAACCAGGTGAAGGTGACGGTGCAGGGCGTGCCGGACAAACCGGGGGTCGCGGCGAAGATCTTCAATACCATTTCGGAGAATAATGTCGTGGTGGATATGATCATCCAGAACATCGGCGAGGGCGGCCTCACCGACATGTCCTTTACCGTGCCGAAGACCGATGCCAAGAAGATCCTCGAGGTCATGAAAAAGGTGGTGGCCGAGATCAGCGCCAAGGGCGTGAGCGTGAAGGAGGACATTGCCAAGGTTTCCATCGTCGGTGTGGGTATGCGGTCCCATTCCGGTGTGGCGGCGAAGATGTTCTCCGCCATGGCCAAAGAGGGCATCAACATCATGATGATCAGCACGTCGGAGATCAAGATCTCCATTGTGATCGAAGCCAAGTACACGGAACTTGCCGTCCGGGTGCTGCACGAGACCTTCGAGATGGACAAGGCGGCGTAGCGATTGCGGATTGTAGATTGCGGATTGCGGATTGAAAACCCGCTGAAGTTCCGCCGTTAATCCGCAATCCGCAATCCGAAATCCGCAATAAGTAAGTAGAACTTAAATACAAAAGAACATCCCACGAAACTTTATGAAGCAGAAAGTACTTATATACGATACCACGCTCCGTGACGGGGCGCAGGCGGAAGACCTGAACTTCTCGGTGGAGGACAAGATCCGCGTTGCCCGGAAGCTTGATGCCTTCGGCGTCCATTACATCGAAGGCGGCTGGCCTGGATCCAATCCCCGGGACGTTGAATTCTTCAAGGAGATGCGGCGCGTGAAGCTCAAAAAGGCGAAGCTCGCGGCCTTCGGCGCGACGCGGCGCGCCCGTCTCAAGGCTTCCGAGGACCCCAGTCTCAAGTCGCTGGCAACCTCGGGGGCTCCGGTCGCGACGATCTTCGGCAAGACCTGGGACCTGCATGTGCTCAAGGCGCTCAAGACCACGCTGAACGAGAACCTCGCGATGATCGAGGATTCGGTGGCGTTCTTGAAGGATCATTTGGACGAGGTGGTCTATGATGCCGAGCACTTCTTCGACGGGTTCAAGGCCAATCCCGACTACGCGATCGAGACGCTGCTCGCGGCCGAAGCGGCCGGCGCCGACTGTCTGGTGCTGTGCGATACCAACGGCGGCGCCCTGCCCCACGAGGTGGAGGAGATCATCGTCCGGGTGCGGGCGATCATCGGGACGCCCTTCGGGATCCACGCCCACAATGACGGGGAGGTTGCGGTCGCCAACTCACTGGCGGCGGTCAGGCTTGGTGCGGCGATGGTCCACGGCACGATCAACGGCTACGGCGAACGGTGCGGCAACGCTAACCTCTGCGCCATCATCCCCGACCTCAAGCTCAAGATGGGGATCGACTGCGTCACCGATGCGACCCTCCGGAAACTTCGCGAGCTGTCGCGGTACGTCGACGAGCTTGCCAACCTGCCGCATCGGAAGTGGTCTCCCTTCGTGGGGGACAGCGCCTTCGCTCACAAGGCGGGCGTGCATGTGGACGCCGTCTCCAAGATGCCCCGGACCTACGAACATATCATCCCCGAACAGGTGGGCAACCGGCGCCGGATCCTTGTCTCCGACCTCGCGGGGAAGAGCAACATCATCCAGAAGGCGGCAGAGCTCGGCATCACGATAAAGAAGGACAACCCCGAGCTCGCGGAGATCCTTAAGAAGATCAAGCAGCTGGAGAACGAAGGCTACGAGTTCGAGGGGGCTGAGGGGTCGCTTGAGCTGCTCATGCTCCGGGCGCGCCACAGCTACCGATCGGTCTTCACCATGTTCGATCGCATCGATTACCGCATCCTGACGGAAAAGCGGAAGGTGGACCCCCATCCGGTGAGCGAAGCGACCGTGACGGTCGAGGTCGGAGGCCAGGTCGAGCATACGGCTGCCTGGGGGAACGGCCCGGTGAACGCGCTCGACAAGGCGCTCCGCAAGGTCCTGCCGAAGTATTTTCCGGGCAGGGGCCTGGACACTGTCAAGCTGCTGGACTACAAGGTCCGGGTCCTGACCGCGGCCGAGGGTACCGCTGCCCGCGTGCGCGTTCTCATTGAATCGGGCGACGGGAAATCGAAGTGGGGCACGGTCGGCGTTTCCGAGAACGTGATCGAGGCAAGCTGGCAGGCGCTGGTGGACAGCATCGAGTACAAACTGCTGAGAACGGCGAAGTCAAAAAAACGCAGGACATAGGTCTTGCCGCAAAGACACAAAGACTCGAAGAGAACAAAGCCTTTGTGCCTTCGTGTCTTCGCGGCGGCATTGAGGTTTTCTCATGATCGAAGAAGAGGGCATTGTGGTAGAAACGACCGGCGGCCTGGCCAAGGTATCCATTCTCGCCAAGAGCGCCTGTGAAAAGTGCGCCTCGTCAGAGGTCTGTCATCCGCAGGGAGAAGACTCCTACATGGAGGCGTCCAATCCCCTGGGAGCGAAAAAGGGACAGAAGGTGAAGGTCATGGTAGCGCCTCAGGTATATCTGAAGGCGTCGATCATCCTGTACGGTATTCCCATGACCGTGTTTATCGCCGCCGCCATCATCGGCAAGAACCTTGCTCAAAAGTTCTCCGGCGAGGCAAGTTCTGATCTCTGGGCGTTCATCTCGGGGATGACCCTCATGGTGGTATCTTTTTTCTTCCTCCGGCGCTATAATCAGAAGGTCGAAAAGACACAGGAGTACAAGCCCGTGATCGTCGAGATCCTCGGCTGATGCAGACCCCATCTCAAGGCGGTTATCCTTATGCGATTGATCTCCAGTAATGATGAAGCAAGGAGGCTGGCGCGTACCATCCTCTCCGACATCCTGCTGTATAACCAGGCGAAGGTGAAAGAGGGCATCGAGAAGGACAGCCTCTTTGATGTCCTGTCGGAAGAGCTTGCCGAGGGAAAGAAGTACTACGAGACCATGGTGGACCCCTCGTTGCGCCAGAGCACGAATTTCTTCAGTGAGGCGGTCATTGACATCCTGCTCAAACAGGGAGGAAAGCACAAGTCCGACATCTGGTAAGAACACGATCTTCGCTTGTCCCTCTAGTCCCCCGTTACAAAATTCTCTTACAAAGGAGTCGCTTATGCCGAGCTCTGATGTGAAGGAAGTACGCAATATAGCCATCCTGTCCCACGGCGCAGCAGGGAAGACGTCCCTTGCCGATGCCATCTTGTATGCCGCGGGGGCCATTGACCTGCCCGTCAGCGTGGACGCGGGGAATTCCGTGTTCATGCACGAGCCGGAGGAGATGGCCCGGAAGATCACGATCACGGCATCGGTTGGATTCGCCGATTGGAAAGGCGTCCGGATCAATGTGATCGACACCCCGGGGTACATCAACTTCCTCGAAGAGACCAAGGGAACCCTCCGCGCCGTTGATGGCGCTATCCTCATCATCTCCGCCATCTCGGGCGTCAAGGCCGAGACCGAAAAGATCTACAAATTCGCCTGCGATTACGAGATCCCCCGCATCGCCTTTGTCAGCAAGCTCGACAAGGAGCGCGCGGATTTCTTTCGCGCGGTGGGCGACATGGAGAAGTATTTCTGCAAGAACGCCGTGGTGCTTCAGCTTCCCCTGGGGCTGGAGGACAAGTTTACCGGCGTCGTCGATCTCATCAGGATGAAGGCGCTGCAGTTCGCGCAGGATGGGAGCGGAAAGATCCAGGAAAAGGACATTCCCGCGGAAATGAAGGACCAGTCCGCGTCATATCGCAAGAAACTGGTCGAGCAGATCGCCGAGACCGATGACAACCTGCTCGAGAGATATCTCGACAAGGGTGATCTTTCTCAGGAGGACATCATCGCAGGCCTCAAGCACGGCACGATCGGCGGCGGACTGCTGCCGGTGCTGTGCGGATCGCCTGTCAAGAACATGGGCATTCAGCAGCTTCTCGATATGGTCCTTACCTGCCTGCCTTCGCCGGTCGAGCACGCTCGAAGCGTCCAGATCAAGGGCACGGATCCCAGGACCGGGAAGGAGGCGGAGCGAAAGCCGTCCGCAGACGAGCCTTTTTCCGCTCTGGTGTTCAAGACCATCATCGATCCCTTTGCCGGGAAATTATCGCTCGTCAGGGTGCTGTCCGGGACCCTGAAGGCAGATTCGACCGTCTATAATTCCTCGCATCAAGTAAAGGAGAAGATCGGGTCGCTGTTCTACATACAGGGTAAAAAACAGGTTGCGACGAAAGAACTCGCCGCAGGACAGATCGGCGCTGCCGCGAAGCTCAAGGACACACTTACCGGCGATACGCTGTGCGCCGAGGCGCAGCCGATCGTTATTGCGTTCGCGAAGTTCGCCGATCCGGTGATGTCCTATGCCATAGAGCCGAAATCGCGCGGCGATGAGGACAAGGTAAGCATTGGTGTCCATAAGCTCCTCGATGAGGACCGGACGCTGAAGTTCGCTTTCGACGAGCAGACCAAGGAAATGGTCCTGTCCGGCATGGGCCAGGTCCATCTCGAGGTGACCATCGAGAAGCTCAAACGGAAGTTCGGGGTTGACGTCAAGATGAAGACCCCGAAGGTCCCCTACAAGGAGACCATCCGCGCCCGGGCGAAGGCCCAGGGAAAATACAAGAAACAGACCGGCGGCCACGGACAGTATGGAGACGCCTGGATCGAGATCGAGCCTTTGACGCGCGGGTCCGGCTTCGAATTTGTCGACAAGATCGTCGGCGGCGTGATCCCGCGGCAATACATCCCGGCCGTTGAGAAGGGGCTGGTCGAGGCACTGCACGACGGATTCCTCGCCGGTTACCCGCTCGTGGACATCCGTGCCACCGTGTTCGACGGGTCCTATCACGCCGTGGATTCGTCGGAAATGTCGTTCAAGATCGCGGCCAGCATGGGCTTCAAGAAAGCGCTGGAGGCGGCAAAGCCGGTGCTGCTCGAACCCATCATGAGCGTCGAGGTCGTTGCGCCAGATGATACGCTGGGCGCGGTCATAGGCGACCTCAACTCGCGGCGCGGCAAGGTGCAGGGTGTCGTGCCCCAGGCAAGCGGCCAGAACATCAAGGCGCTCGTGCCCATGTCCGAGATGCTGACCTACGCGCCGACGCTCAACTCGCTCACGAGCGGCAGGGCCATGTACACCATGGAATTCTACGGCTACGAGGACGTGCCGAGCCACCTGTCCCAGAAGATCATCCAGGAGCACGCGGCGCAGCAACAGGGGCACGGACACAGCAAAGAGAAATAATCCCGATTTGCGGGAAGCAACTTCACGCCACAAAGATGCGCAGCTCCGTCTTTGTGGCTGTTTTTTCACAGACCGGTCATCAGAAAGCAGAACGATAAACCATGTACAGAAAAGATACCCTTTCGAACGGGATCCGTATCGTGTCCGAGACCCTGCCGAAATCGCGGGCGCTCTCGATCGGTGTCTGGGTCAAGGTCGGAGCCCGGCATGAACCCAGGGAGATCGGCGGCGTCTCTCATTTTATCGAACACCTGTTCTTCAAGGGGACCCAGAAACGCACGGCCAAGGACATCGCCACCGAGATCGATTCGCTGGGCGGCGAGATGAACGCCTTCACCTCGCAGGAGACCACGACCTATTACGTCAAGGTCCTGGATGAGCATCTGGCGACCGCGATCGACATCCTGTCGGACATCCTCCTTGGTTCAAAATTCGATCCAGCCGAGATGGAGAAGGAGCGCAAGGTCATTCTGGAGGAGATCAAGGGCGTCGAGGACACGCCCGACGACTACATCCACGAGCTTTTCACCGGAACGGTCTGGGCGGACAATTCCCTGGGCCGTCCCATCCTGGGTACCCGGGACACGATCAAGTCCCTCAAGCATACGGACATCCTCTCGTACATCGATAACTATTACAGCCCCCGGGAGATCGTGATCTCCGTTGCCGGGAACTTCGAGCACGGCCGGCTCATTGAGCTCCTGGAAGAAGCCTTCGGAAAGCTATCGCGGTCCGGCATTCCGAAGCTGGAGGAAACCCCCGGATTCAATCGCGCGGTGACGGTCAAAAAAAAGCAGCTCGAACAGGTCCAGGTCTGTCTCGGCTGCAGGGGCCTGCACTTCACCCATGACGACCGGTTCGGCATCATGGCGCTGAACACGATCCTGGGAAACAGCATGAGCTCGCGTCTCTTCCAGGAAGTGCGTGAGCAGAACGCGCTGGCCTATTCCATCTATTCCTATGTCACGGCATACCGGGACACGGGGCTCCTGACGATCTATGCCGGCACGGACCCCGCGAACACGCTGCAGGCCATCCAGCTCATCGTCAAGGAACTGAGAAAGATACGGGACGAGGGGATCACGCCCGCTGAGGAAACGCGGGTGAAGAACCAGCTCAAGGGGAACCTTGTCCTGTCCCTGGAGAGCAGCAACAGTCATATGAGCAGGATCGCGCGGCAGGAGATCTATTTCGGCAAATACCTGTCTTTCGACGACACCATCAAAGCTGTCGATAAGGTGACGGCGGAACAGATCCAGCGCATCGCGCAGCAGTTGTTCACGCGAGAGAGCCTTTCTCTCAGCATTTTAGGGCCGCTCAACAAGGCCGATGTGCCGGATGCGGTTCTGGAAATATAGGGTTCAGGAGTCAGGAGACATGAGACAGGAGACATGAGACAGGAGACAGGAGGGGATTGCCCTTAATAGAGCTGTTTTCTTCTGGGTACTGGCTTCTTGCACCTGAATCCTGAGTTTAAACCATGTCTGAACACTTGATAGTCGAAATACTGCCGCTCGGTAATTCCTCCGGGATACCGGTCCCCCATTACCAGACCGAGCATTCCGCCGGTGTCGATCTCTATGCCGCTGTGGACGGAGACCTGGTCATCGGACCGGGCCAGTGGAAGCTCGTGCCGACGGGTATTGCCGTGGCGATCCCCGAGGGATACGAGGGACAGGTCCGGCCCCGAAGCGGTCTCTCGTTGAAACATGGCATCGGCATGCTGAATGGTCCAGGGACCATCGACGCCGACTACCGCGGAGAGATCGGCATCATCCTGTTCAACTTCAGCGATCGGCCGTTCCCGGTCCGCCGGGGCGATCGCATCGCCCAGCTTGTTTTCGCGAAGCTTACGAAAGCTGAATTCAGGACCGTCGAATCGCTTTCTGAGACTCGACGCGGAAGCGGCGGTTTCGGCCACACGGGGGTCAAATAATTGCGGATTTCGGAATGCGGATTGCGGAATGAAAGAATGGAGCGAATGGTCATGACAAGACTGAAAAAAATGATGGTAACGGTATTGCTGGTGCTTTCCGCATCGGCCTCATTCGGCCAGGAGATGAAGGTCTCTGAGACGATACTTCCGAACGGGCTGAAGGTCCTGCTCAAGGAAGAGCACAAGTCGCCGGTGGTCACCTTCCAGATCTGGTACCGCGTCGGGGCCAGGAACGAGCAGCTTGGCAAGACCGGCATGTCGCACCTGCTGGAGCACATGATGTTCAAGGGCTCGAAGAACTACGGTCCCAAACAGTTCTCGCAGGTCGTCCAGCGCAACGGCGGCAATGACAATGCGTTCACCAGCAAGGATTACACCGCCTATTTCGAGAACTTTGCCGCCGACCGCCTCGAGATCGCCATGGAACTGGAAGCGGATCGTATGCAGAACCTCCTCCTGGAACCCAAAGCCTTTCTCTCCGAGCGCGACGTGGTGAAAGAAGAACGCCGCATGCGCTACGAGGATGACCCGACCAACATGATGGTCGAGCAGATGATGGCCACGGCTTTTTCCGCTCATCCCTACCAGTGGCCGGTGATCGGCTGGATGGCGGACCTGGGGAACCTGACGCGTGATGATCTATATCAGCATTACCGGACCTACTATGCGCCGAACAACGCTACCATCGTGATCGTCGGGGACTTCGACGCGAAGAAGGTGCTGCCCCTCGTGAAGAAGCATTTCGGGAGCATTCCCCGGGGACCGGAGGTCCCGAAGGTCGGAGCGGAGGAGCCGAAGCAGCAGGGTGAAAAACGGGTGATCGTAAAGCAGGAAGCAGAACTGCCGGCGATCTTCGCGGGGTATAAAGTGCCGACCATCAAACATCCCGATGCCTATGCACTGAACGTCCTGCAGGGCATACTTTCGTCCGGCAAGAGCTCCCGTCTCTATAAGAGCCTCATTTATGACAAGCAGATCGCGCTGTATGCGGGCGGCGACTACGACGATGTGTCCGTTGATCCCCACCTGTTCTATGTCTATGCGGGCGTCATGCCGGGCAAGAGCACGGAGGAAGTGGAAAAGGCGATCTATGCAGAGATCGAACGGCTCAAGAACGATCCGGTGACAGATGAAGAGCTGCAGAAGGCGAAGAACCAGGCCGAGGCAAGCTTTGTCATGAGCCAGGACTCGGTGTTCTACCAGGCCATGCTCCTGGGACAGTATGAGACCGTGGCGAACTGGAAGCTGTTCGGTCAGTATCTTGACGCTATCCGGGCCGTGAAGAAGGAAGACGTTCAGCGTGTCGCGAAGGCATACTTTACCGAGGATAATCGCACGGTGGGTATCCTGGTGCCGGTGAAAAAACAATGACACGGGAACAAAAGAAGAGGCGACGCGGAGACACGGAGACGCGGGGACACGGAGAGAAGACAAATGCAGAATAAAAGGAAGTCCATCAAGCTATTGATCATTATCGTGATGGTTGCCATATTTGCGGCGCTGCCGGTCCAGGTGAATGCCATCGAGCCGCTAGGCAAGCGCATTGTGCTGAAGAACGGGATGGTACTTCTCCTTTCCGAAAAGCATGAGATCCCCATGGTGACCGTGAGCATGGCCATCAAGGCAGGGAGTGTCGTGGAGCCCGGGGGCAAACCCGGCCTCGCGTCGCTCACGGCGTCGCTCCTCACCCAGGGGACGGCGAAGCGCACGGCGAGCCAGATCAGCAGGGAAATAGATTTCATCGGCGGTTCGCTCTCTGTCTCCGGAGGCGATGACTATGCTTCCGCGGGCCTTCGCGTTCTCAAGAAGGACATCAAGACCGGATTCGACCTGCTGTCCGACGTGCTGATGCATCCGGTCTTCGACCAGAAGGAGATCGACCGCAAGGTCAAGGAGACCCTGGCCGCGATCCAGCAGCAAAAGGAAGAGCCGGCGGTCATTGCCGGCGAGGCGTTCACCAAGGCGGTGTTCGGCAGTCATCCCTACGGTAAAACGAGTGATGATGTTGCGGCATTCCTTCCGAAGCTTGTCCGGCAGGACGTGCTGGATTTCTACGCCCGGCGGTACGGCCCCAATGACGTAATCATCGCGGTGGTGGGGGACGTGACGGAGAAGGAGATCGTGTCCCTCCTGAAGGAACAGTTCAAGGGATGGAAGAACGCCGAGCGAACGGAAATGGAACGAACGAAACCGCCGGTGATCGGCTCGGTCATCGTCAAGAAGCTCGACAAGAACATCACCCAGGCGAACATCGCGATGGGCCATGTGGGCATCAGCCGGGAGAACCCGGATTACTATGCCGTGATGATCATGAACTATATCCTGGGCGGGGGAGGGTTCTCGTCACGGCTCATGGACAACATCCGCGACAACCGCGGTCTTGCCTACGACGTGCACAGCTCGTTCTCGGCGCAGAAGGACCCCGGTCCCTTCCGGGCATGGATGCAGACCAAGAGCGAGTCGGCCAACGAGTCCATCGACGAGATCTTCAAGGAACTGAAGCGCATCCGCACCGAACCGGTATCGGAGAAGGAACTTGCCGATGCCAAGGCATATCTTACCGGGAGCTTCCCCCTGCGCATGGACACGTATGCGAAGATCGCAGGCATGTTGACTGCTATCGAAATATACAACCTCGGGATGGATTATCCCCAGAAGTATCCGGCGCTGATCAACGCGGTGACCCGCGAGGACATCCTCAGGGTCGCGAAGAAATATATCGATCCGGACCGCATGGTGATCGTGGTGCTGGGGAACCAGGAAAAGATAAAGCTGAAGTACTGACAGAAGACAGAGCACAGACGACAGACAACAGACTGGAGCCTGAGCAATGGGGCTGCTGTTTGTCTGCCGTCTGAACGTCTGATGTCTGTTGTCTGAATTTTGATCCTATGCCTTCCATCAAGATCCTTCCCGACAACCTCATCAACAAGATCGCCGCCGGCGAGGTGGTGGAGCGTCCCGCGTCCGTCGTGAAGGAGCTCATCGAGAACGCCATCGACGCGGGCGCATCCGAGATCGTTGTCAATATCGAGCAATCCGGCAAGCGGCAGATCCGTGTCGTGGACAATGGCAGCGGCATGTCCCGCGAGGACGCCCGGACGGCCTTCGAGCGCCATGCTACGAGCAAGATATCCTCGGAATCCGATCTTGAGATGATCCGGACGATGGGATTCCGCGGAGAGGCACTGTCCAGCATAGCGTCCGTGGCGCAGGTGACGATGGTCACGGCACAGAAGGGAGCGGGGTCCGGGACCATCGTTGAGATCGAAGGTGGAACGGTCAGGAATATCGCCGATGCAGCAGCACCGCAGGGGACCTCGCTTGAGGTGAACCACCTGTTCTATAATACGCCCGCCCGGCTCAAATTTCTGAAAAGCGCTTCGACCGAACTATCACATATTATCGACGCAGTGTCCCATCAGGCCATGGCCCGTCCTGATGTCCGCTTCAAGCTTACCCACGGCAAGAACATCGTGCTTGACCTTCCTGGTTCCAGCAGCATCCGTGAGCGGGCCTTCCAGATCAACGGAAGCGAATTGTCGGACGGTCTTCTGGAATTTACCGGCGGCAGGGACAATGTCCGGGTCTACGGGCTGGTCTCCAAGCCGAACCATGACCGCGGCGACCGGTCATACCAGGAGTTCTACGTCAACGGCAGGTACGTGAAGAATGCCTCGCTGTCCCACGCGTTGTACTCGGCGTTCGCCGATCTCATCATGCGCGACCGTCATCCCGCCGGGTTCGTCTTCATCGATCTGGACCCCGCGCTGGTCGACGTGAACGTTCACCCCGCAAAGGCAGAGGTACGGTTCCGGAACCAGTCCCAGATACACGACCTTGTCCGTGATGTTCTTCGTGAGGCGTTGGGTAGCCACGGGCGGCCGGTGGAAGGCGCTACGCGGCAGAACTTCACAGATCGTGTCAGAGAGATCGTCGTAGATTTCAATACACGGTCACCTGCGGATCAGAAGGCGTATGGGATCCGGAGCGGCTCATTGAACTTTGACCAGACTGCAGCGACCGGCTACATTACGTCCCGCTCCGAACTCGATGTTCCGATCTCAGCCGTGCTCTATCCCCTGGCCCAGGTGCACGAATCCTTCATTGTCGCCCAGTCGAACGACGGCATGGCGCTCATCGACCAGCATGCGGCGCACGAGCGGGTGCTGTTCGAGAAGCTCCAGGACCAAGTGACGGCCGGGAACATGCCGGTCCAGGACCTGCTGATCCCGATACAGGTGGAACTCGGCCGTTCAGAGCAGGGATTACTGAAGGAACATCTTCCGGAACTCCAGATGCTCGGCTTTCTGGTCGAAGAGTTCGGCGGCGGGACCTTCGTCATCAAGGCGGTGCCGTCGCTCATGACCGGAGGGGACTACAAGCAGCTTTTGATCGACATCGTTGACGAGCTCAAGGTCCACGGGAAAAGCGGGAAGATGGACGCGCTCCGCAACGAGGTCCTGTCCGTCATGGCATGCCATCCGGCGATCAAGGTGCACCGCAAGTTGAGCATTCAGGAGATGGAAGGATTGATAAACGACCTCTTCTCCTGCCGCATGCCTCATTCCTGCCCTCACGGAAGGCCTACGGTCGTGCGGTTCTCGATGGATGAGATCAAGCGGATGTTCAAACGCTTGTAAGCAATAAAATACACTACCTGTAATGAGGACCCACTATGGACTGGCTGACCAACCCTGAAGCGTGGATCGCGTTGCTTACCCTGACGGCTCTCGAGATCGTTCTCGGGATCGACAACATCATCTTCATCTCCATCCTCGTCGGCAGGCTGCCCGAGCATCAACGTCATAAAGGTCGGACGCTTGGCCTCGGATTCGCCATGGTGACACGCATCCTCTTGCTGCTGTCCATCACCTGGGTGATGCGGCTGACGGAACCGCTGTTCGGGGTGATGGGCACGGAGGTCTCGGGACGTGACCTGATCCTGATCGGCGGCGGCCTCTTCCTGCTATGGAAGAGCACCATTGAGATCCATGAGAGCCTCGAGGGAGCAGGGGAAGAGCGGACAGCGAAGGCCCTGGCGGGATTCGCAGCTACCATCGCCCAGATCGCGGTCATCGATATCATCTTTTCGCTTGATTCGGTGATCACCGCGGTCGGTCTTGCCAACGACGTGGCGGTGATGATCATCGCGATCATGGCGGCGGTCGGGGTCATGATGTTCGCGTCGAAGGCCATCGGCGAGTTCGTGGACCGCCACCCGACGATCAAGGTCCTGGCGCTCAGCTTCCTTGTCGTGATCGGCGTCGCGCTCATCGCGGAAGGGTTCGACTGGCATGTACCGCGAGGCTATATCTACTTCGCCATGGCGTTCTCCACGGTGGTGGAGATGCTGAACATCCGGATGCGGAAAAAGGCGCGGCCGGTAAAGCTGCATAAACCTATTGAAGAGAATAAATAGTCACCACAGAGACACAGAGAAGATCAAGGAAGGGCAGTTTTTATACACAAATACTGACGCCGGAAAGGACCTTTCTCCGGATTGGCTTTCTGATCTTATGAATGAGACCTGGTTGTACTATTTGTCGTCGTTCTCTGTGCCTCTGTGTCTCTGTGGTAGATTTTTCACTTTCTCATGACCTCCCAAAAACCCATTCTCATCATTGCCGGTCCCACCGCGGTAGGCAAAACGGACGCATCCATCCTGCTTGCGCAGGAATGGGGGGCCGAGATCGTCAGCGCGGACTCCATGCAGGTCTACCGGGGCATGGACATCGGCACGGCCAAGCCCACGCCGGAGCAGCGCAAGCTCGTCTATCATCACCTGATCGATACCGCGGACCCGGCGCAGCCCTACAGCGTGGGTGACTACCTCAGGGACGCGCGTAACGCCATCGACGGGATACTGCAGAGCGGCGGCACACCCATCGTGGTCGGCGGCACGGGGCTGTACATCAGGGCGCTCATGCGGGGGCTCTTCCACGGTCCGCCCGCGGATATGGACCTCCGGGAGCAGCTGTTGCGGAAGGAGACGGAGAGCGGGGAAGGGACGCTCTACGCGGACCTGGCCCGACTCGACGCCGAGTCGGCCGTCAAGATCCATCCCAACGACCTCAGGCGCACGGTCAGGGCGCTGGAGGTGTTCTATCTCAAGGACCGGAAGATGTCGGACCTCCAGAAAGAGCATGGTTTTAAGGACAAACCCCATGATTTCAGGCTTCTTTTTCTGGTGCGAAGCAGGTCCGAGCTCTATCCCCGCATCGAACGGCGCGTGGACCAGATGCTGGAGCAGGGGCTTGAGCATGAGGTGAAGATGCTGATGCTCAAGGGGTACACCCGTGACCTGGTCTCCATGCAGGCCCTGGGCTACAGCCATTTTATCGATCACTTCAACAACAAGGCTTCGCTTGAGGAGACCATAGAGCTGCTGAAGCGCGACACGAAGCGGTTCGCGAAGCGCCAGTTCACCTGGTTCCGGCGGGAACCCGATGCACGATGGGTGGACATCACCGGCCTGGGAAAAGCAGGTGAAATTGTCGCGCAGATAAAGAAAACCATTGAAATTCCAGATACATTAGTATAAGATTGCAAAAATAATTGTGCAGTGCGGGATGCTCGTTTTGTACCCGCTCCACGGAGGGTTTGATGGGCAAGTCGCAGGTAAATCTCCAGGACATCTTCCTGAACCAGATGCGCAAGGAAAAGATCCCGGTGACCATGTATCTGGTGAATGGGGCGCGGATCTCGGGGACCATCAAGGGCTTCGACAACTTCGTGATACTCATGAAGCAGGAGAACCAGCAGCTGGTGTACAAGCATGCCATCTCCACGATCATTCCCGAAAAACCGGTAGAGCTCCTTGAAGGCATGGAGAGGAAAGAACCAGAGGTTGCCCAGGGTACAACGAAAGGGTAACAGCGATATACCGCGGAGAACGCGAACAGGGGCGGAGGGAAGGTGTGCATACCTCGTCCCCACCCTGTGTGCTCTGCGGTGAACCATTTTTAGGACCATCATTTCATGGCAAAAAGAACCTCGAAAACGGAAAAAATCATGATCGGCGTCATCGGCGGCAGCGGCCTCTACGAGATGGAAGGGCTCACGAACGTCAGGAAGGTCAGGGTCACGACGCCCTTCGGCAAACCGTCGGACGACTATATCGTCGGGACGCTTCATGGCAAGCGGGTGGCGTTCCTTCCGCGCCATGGCAGGGGCCACCGCATCATGCCCACGGACATCAATTACCGTGCGAACATCTTCGGTATGAAGAAACTGGGTGTCGAGCGGATCATATCCGTGAGCGCCGTCGGCAGCATGAAGGAAGAGATAAAGCCCGGGGACATCGTGATCCCCGACCAGTTCTACGACCATACCAAGCACCGTCGGAGCACCTTCTTCGGGAACGGCGTGGTCGCCCACGTGGGAATGGCGGAACCGGTGTGTGCCGGGCTCAGCAGGACATTGATCGAGGCGGGCGAGCAGGTGGGCGCGACGGTGCACCGTGGCGGCGCCTACCTCTGCATGGAAGGGCCGCAATTCTCCACGCGTGCCGAGTCCATGACCTACCGGACCTGGAACGTGGACGTCATCGGCATGACGAATGCCACCGAGGCAAAACTGGCGCGGGAGGCGGAGATCTGCTACAGCACCATCGCCCTGGCAACGGACTATGACTGCTGGCACCACAGTGAAGAGGCCGTCACCGTGGAAGCGGTGCTGGCCGTCATGAAGCACAATATCGAAACGTCCAAGAGCATGATCCGGCAGGCTGTCCAGATGCTCTCCGGGGCACGGACCTGCGGCTGCGGTGAGTCGCTCAGGAACACCATCATGACCCCGGAGAAGCTCATTCCGGCGAAGGTGAAGAAAGACCTCGCACCGATCATCGGAAGGTACCTGAAGAAAAAATAGAAATTTTGCACCGCAGAGATCACAGAGGACGCAGAGGGTACATTTATTATTGGGGCTCCTTTCTCCGCGGTCTCCGCGTGCTCTGCGGTGAAATGATGTATTATTTTGGAGGTTTTTTTTGAGTCTTCTCGTTGTAGGCACGGTCGCCCTTGATTCCGTCAGGACCCCCTTCGGGAACGTGGACAACGCGCTGGGCGGGTCCGCCACCTATTTTTCCACATCGGCGAGCTACTTCACGGACGTCCGGCTCGTTGCCGTCATCGGAGAGGATTTTCCGAAAGAGCACATCAATTTTCTGAAGAGCAAGAACATCGACGTCCGCGGCCTCGAGGTCCAGAAGGGAAAGACCTTCCACTGGAAAGGTGAGTACGGGTACGATCTGAACGAGGCCCGCACGCTTGCCACTGACCTGAACGTGCTCGCCACGTTCAAGCCCAGGATCATGGACGATCACAAGGACTCCGACGTGGTGTTCCTTGCGAACATCGACCCCGAGATCCAGCTGGATGTCCTCACCCAGGTGAAGCGTCCGAAGCTCGTGGCCTGCGATACGATGAACTACTGGATATCGAGCAAGCTTGATGCTCTCAAACGGACGCTCAAGGAAGTGGACCTCCTGACCATCAACGAAGCCGAGATCCGTCAGCTCGCAGGCGAGTCCAGTCTCGTCAAAGCGGCGAAGACCGTGCAGGCAATGGGGCCGAAGACGCTTGTCGTGAAACAGGGGAGCTACGGCGCGGTCATGTTCCACGGACACAGTGTATTCAGCGCGCCCGCATATCCGCTTGAGTCGGTGTTCGATCCGACGGGCGCCGGAGACACCTTTGCAGGCGGCTTTATGGGCTATCTGGCGAATACCATGAATTTCTCCGAGGCCGGCATGCGCCAGGCCGTAATCTTCGGCAGCGTCATGGCGTCCCTGAACGTGGAATCCTTCAGTCTTGACAGATTGCGCAGCCTGGACTATAAGGAAATAGAATCGCGTTACCGCGAGTTCAAGAAACTCACGCATTTCGAGGATATCTAGGCGCATGACCGCAAAGAGCAGAGACGAACGCGAGACCGGCAACTAAAAATATGTTTACCATCTCACCCAGCTTAACGGACCTCAAGGTCAAGGAACGGAACATCTATAAGATGCTCTACTCCATGAACAGTCCGCAGGTCGCCACGCCGGAGTTGAGCGTCGAAGAGGCGCGGTGCTACGTGTTGTTCTTCAGCGAAGGACCGAACCTTTCCGCATACATCGGGCTCTACCTTCCCAGGATCGACCGGAAGATCTTCTATGCGTACACCTCCAACCCCTTTCCTTTTGAGGCGGCGCCTGATGTGGAATTCGAAGCAACAGGCTTTGCTGAAGATATGGGTTTCTTGCTCGACGAGATCAGCGTGAGCGGTATGCCGGCCGATGACCGGAACAGGTGGATCGAGGAACAGTATATCTTCGGCTACAAGAAACCTGACCTCTCAGATGACAACGTCACCATCACGAAAGCGGAAAACGTCAAATCCGCCCTGACCGAAAAAGAAGAGGCCCGTGAGGCACAGGCAAAAGCGGAGCAGGCGGTAAAGGCCGCCCCCGCAAAGCCTGTTGAACCGTCACCGGCGCCGATCGTGGAACCGGTGCCTCACCTGGAAATGCCGGTGCTGCATCCGGAACCGGCTCAGCCTCAGCCTCCGGTCCAGCCACCACCTCAGGCACAGCCGCCGCAGCAGCAGCCCTATCCACTGTACCAGCAGCCGGTTCCCCAGCAGGGCCAGCCCATGCAGCCGCCGTATCCGCCTCAGCAGCCTATGCAGCCGCAATATCCGCCGCAGCAGGTACCCCAGCAGGGCCAGCAGTACCCCCCGCAGCCATACGGCCAGCCGCCGCAACCGTATGGCCAGCCGCAACAGCCGTATGGACAACCGCCCTATGGGCAGCCACAGCAGTATCAACAACCGTATCCCCAGCAGGGCCAGCCGATGACACCTCAATATCCGATGGCTCCGCCCCAACCGCCGCCGGTCTTTGAGCAGCCCGCCGCACAACCGAAAAAAGCGCAGCCGCCTCAGCAGGCCAAGGCGCCGCAGAAGAAAAAGGTGCAGAAGGCCCCGGAACCGGTGCCTGAAGAGTTGTTCGAGGAAACGGTTCCCGTCGAATTGGACGCGGCGCCTGTGCAGCAGCGGTCTGCCAATGTGTTCGAAGAGGCGCTGAGGGAAGGTGTGGTGAAACCGCCGAAGCCGAAGACCTCCAAGGCGGTCCGCCCCGCATCGGGCGTCGTACCACGGGACAAGGAAGCGCTCGCTCGACTGCTCGCGTCGTTCTGATCGAACAGTACTTTCTTTCGATCCCGTATTGATTTAGTGCCCGGGTCAGAGCGGGCAGGGTAGCGATATGCTGCTGAAATGTACGCGGAATGGTCAACGTGATCATGGTTGCCGGGGAATTAAAGGAGACTTCATGATGAGAACGATAGCTGTCATTCTGCTTCTGGTGCTTGCCGGTTGTGCGACCACCGGTACAAGCGATAACAGCAAGATGGCCGAAGGGTACTATAATCGCGGGATCAATCATCTCCAGACAAAGGATTTTGAAAAGGCCATGGTCGAGTTCCAGCGCTCGATCAACACCGATCCAAAGTACAAGATGTCCTATTATGCCATGGGCATGGTCTATGACATGATGGGGAAATTCAGCGATGCGGAAAAATACTATAAAGAAGCGATCGACATCGATGCCGAATTCTCCGATGCGTACAATTCACTGGGCACCATCTATATGAAGCAGAAGAAATGGAAGGAGGCGTTGAAGGCCTTCCAGAAGACGCTCCAGAATAAAATGTATTCGACCCCCAATATCACCTATGTGAACATAGGGGATGTGTACTTGAACCTCGAGGACTACCCAAAGGCAATAGAAGCTTACCGGGAGGCGAAGCGGTACGCGAATCAGGATTATATCATTTACCGTCTCGGGATGGCCCTTTCCCGCGCAGGAAGAACGAAAGAGGCTATAACGGAACTGCAGGAGGGTGTTGCGCTGACCCCGAAAAATCCCGATATGCGTCTTGCGCTCGGACTTGCGCTTCTTAAGGACGGGAACAAGAGCGCGGCGAACTCCGAGTTCAAAAAGGTTGTGGAGTATGCTCCGCAGAGCGATGCGGCAAAGACCGCACGAGACTATATCCTCACCCTCGAAACCGATGCGGTGAGAAAGCAGAAGACCAGGTAGAACGAAGGAAACGGAATGGGCACATTAGGATCTTATTTTCGGAATGCTCGTGAGGCCAGGGGGCTTGACCTTAGGGATGCTGCGCAGCAGACCCGCATCAGCATCAACTACCTGAAGGCCATCGAGCAGGAGGATTTCTCCAAATTGCCTGGAGAGGTCTTCGTCAAGGGATTCCTTAAGAACTATGCGCGGTTCCTTCGTCTTCCGGAAGATGAGGTCGTGAAACGCTACGGGGAATGCATCAACCCCCCATCGGGTTCTGCACCGGCGGCTGTCCCGGCTGCTCCGAAAGCCGATGGTCAGAAGCACGGTGCCGTTGAGATGCGGGCGGAGCATGCTGAGGTGACGCAGCCGGGCGGACCGAGCCTGGAGCCTTTCCTGTGGGGCGGGATCATTCTCGTCGGTTTAGTCCTGTTCTTGCTTGTCGCATTGCCGGCGAGCAAGTCTGTTCATGAGCGCGGTAAAGTGGTGTCCTCCCGCCCCACGGCGACCGACAGCGTTTCTACGGTAACGACAAGCACTGCAGAAACCGAAAAACTCTACCTCGAGATCATTGCGCAGGAGGATGGGTGGGTGCTCGTGAGGACCGATGCAAGCCCTCAGAAGAAGGCGGTCCTGAAAAAAGGCGAGGGCATCACCTGGAGTGCCGATGAGCGTTTTTTGCTGAGCTATGCAAGCGTTGGATCGCTGAAGATCATTTTGAACGGGAATGAATTGACAGTGAACGGACCGAAGAACGCAGTGGTGCGGGACCTGATCGTCACCGCGAAGGGTATCGCTTTTCAGAAGGTAGAAGCGGAGCAGCCGCCACGGCCGCGCAAACCGAAGCCGTTGACCCAGGCTACCTCCACGGCTCAGCCGCCTGTGCAAACGGCGCCGGCGCCTCCTGCGGCCACCATCATCCCGCCGCCAACTGTTCCTCCGGCGGAACCGACAGTTCCGCCGCGCGATTGATGGTGTCTCCCGGACTGTTGGCTTGACAATGCCGTGTCATCTGGTATCATACAACTACATTAACTCAGAAAGGGGATTTCCTATGAAAAAGGTATTCGTGCTCATGGTTCTTATGCTGACGCTTCTTGCTGCTCCGGCTATGGCAAAGGAAGGGTTCTTTATCGGTGCATCATTGATACCATCCGTTGACATCTCGGGTGACGCCGGGAATGGGCTCAATGACGGGTCCGGCTACGGGTTCCGGTTGGGACTCGGATTCAGTAAGTACTTTTCGATCGAGGGTGTCCTGGAGAGAACGAAGCTGGACTGGACCGGAGGCGGCAAGATGGATATGGACGGTGTTGCAGTGAATGCGAGGCTGAACTTCCCGCTCACCACCCTTGACAGTGCCAAGGTCATGTCCTTTGAACCCTATGTCCTGGCGGGGTATGGCAGGTACGAGGTCACGTCGGGTGGGCAGTCGAACGACGGTAGCGGATTCCGATTAGGAATCGGCATCGAGCAGTATCTGTTCAAGGAACTTTCGGTCAACGTCGGATATACGAGTACCAGCGTTACCTTTAATACGAATCCCGAAATGGACGGGACCATCCGGGTCATCGATATCGGCCTGATCTATCACTTCCTGTAAAGCGGGGAATGAAGTATTACCAGCCGGTCCTCAGAGAGGGCCGGCTTTTTTATTCTCTTTCTGTTCGTGATGATAGTTCGATGCCGTGGAAAAAGCTGCATCGGGCGGAGGTCGAGAGCGATGGGCAGAACTAAGACGCTGATGATCTCAATGGTAGCGCTGCTAGTGCTCAACGGAGCTCCTGCTGCGGCAAAAGACGGCTTCTACCTCGGGGTCAATGTGCTGTTCAACGATATCAGTGGCGATCTTGATACTTCGGCGAATGTTGAGGCAGGCCATGGCATGGGGCTTCACGGAGGATTTGGACTGAACCGGTATCTTGCGATCGAAGCGGGATATTGGAAAACGAAGCATGCTAATAGATATAGTGGAAGTGCTGCGGACCTGGAAGCCGGGACGATAGATATCAAGATCAACTTCCCTCTCGTCGAAAGCCATATCGAACCCTATCTCCTGGTCGGCGCAGGGAGATACACAATAGAGCAGAATAGATTGTCCGAGGATGGGAAGGGCGGCAGGATCGGGATCGGAATGGACATCTATCTGTTTCCGGATATATCCTGCAATGTCGGGTTTACCCGGAACAATGTAACGTTCACGCGAAATTCTGCCGACCTGGACGGAAGGATCACAACGATGGATTTTGGTATTACCTACCACTTCATTTAAGGCGGCACGTTAACATTATGCCAGCCGGTACCTTCGGGAACCGGCTATTATTTTGTCCTGCTGCCTCTCATGTTCCGCACATGGCTGCCCTTCCAGTAGACCTTTCCGCAGTGCCCACAGCGCCAAAACTCAGTTACTGTCGCAACAACATGATCGGGAACGAGGTCGCGGGCATCTTTCCTGTCCAGCACCGATAGCTGCTCATTGCAGATGGAACAGCGGGTCAGCTGCCCACCGTCAGGCGGCGGGAACGCCTTAAGGACCTGGTGCAGTTGCTCGTCGACCAGGTCGCTTCCTATCAGGATGTGGTTTATCGCGAGAGGACGTGAGGCAAGGGCGGTGTCACGCGTCAGAATGATGCGGCCCTGGTCAAGCGCGAGGCGCAGGACGTCGTTGTTCCTGTATGCGGGATCATAGAGAACATCGAATCCAAGCAGACGAAGTCGCTTCGCAAGGCTGCCCAGCATGACATCGGCGATGAACATCATAGGAGCAAGTAGACAGTAGACAGGAAACAGTAGACAGGAGTGCGTAAAGGAGGCGTTCGTATCTTCATCATTGCCCTGTATACTATGTACCGTCTACTGTATTCTTAACTGAACCTCTTCAACCTCAGCGAGTTTGTAATAACGCTGACCGAGCTGAATGCCATGGCCGCAGAGGCGTACATTGGATTCAGGAGACCGGCCGCGCCGATAAAAGGGTAGAGGACGCCGGCCGCGACCGGGATGCCGATCACATTGTAGAAGAAGGCCCAGAACAGGTTCATCTTGATCGTTCGCATCGTCCTTCGCGAAAGGCGCATCGCCGTAGCAACGACGCGCAGGTCGTCCTTGATGAGGGTAACGTCGGAGGCCTCGATGGCGACGTCCGTGCCCGTGCCGATGGCGATCCCCACGTCGGCCTGGGTCAGGGCAGGGGCATCGTTGATGCCGTCGCCGACCATGGCGACGACCCGACCCTCTGCCTGGAGCTTCTTGATCATGTCCATCTTGTCCTGCGGGAGAACTTCGGCCAGCACGCGATCGATGCCCAGTTCCGCAGCTATTGCCTCTGCCGTGCGGCGGTTGTCGCCTGTCAGCATCACGACCTCGAGGCCGAGCGCCCTGAGACCGGCCACGGCTTCCTTCGAGTGTTCCCTCGGTGTGTCCGCAACGGCGATGATGCCGGCAGCTTCTCCGGAAACGGCGACGAACATGGGCGTCTTTCCGCTCAATGACAAACGTTCGGCATCCATTGCCAGAGATGCAAAATCAACCTTCCGGTCCGCCATGAGCTTTTCGTTCCCCAGAACGACCTCTTTGCCTTTTACCATAGCTTTGATACCGTGTCCCGGGAGCGCCTCGAATTCGTCGGCCTGTTCGGGTGTGACGCCCGCGTCCATTGCTCCGAGCACGATCGCTTCGCCGAGAGGGTGTTCCGAGCCTTTTTCAGCCGAGCCGGCAAGAAACAGGAGTTCCTGTTTTCCCATACCGACGGCAATGACATCGGTCACCATCGGTTCGCCGCGCGTCAAAGTCCCGGTCTTGTCGAGGACAATGGTGTCGATCTTCTGGGCATGTTCGAGGCTTTCGGCGTTCTTGAACAGGATGCCCTGCTCCGCGCCTTTGCCGGTGCCGACCATGATGGCCGTAGGCGTTGCCAGCCCCATGGCGCAGGGGCAGGCGATGATCAGAACGGCGATAAAGTTCACCAGGGCGAAGGTAAAACGAGTCTCCGAGGTCCCTAGGAAGAACCAGAGACCGAATGTGATCAACGCAAGGATTATGACCGTGGGAACGAAGATGCTCGAGATGTAATCGGCTAATCGTTGGATGGGCGCCTTGGAGCCCTGTGCCTCCTGGACCATGCGGATGATCTGGCTGAGCATGGTGTCCTTGCCAACCTTGGTCGCTTCGAAGGTGAAGGAGCCGGTCTTGTTGATGGTCGCGCCGATGACCGTGTCGCCCATCTTCTTTTCAACCGGAAGGCTTTCGCCCGTCAGCATGGCTTCATCCAGAGACGAATACCCGCTCCGGATAACACCGTCCACAGGGACCTTCTCTCCCGGCCGTACCACGATGAGGTCGCCATTCTCGACGTCTTCGATAGGGATGTCCAGTTCCGCGCCTTCCCGGAGCACACGAGCTGTGCGCGGCTGGAGGCCCATGAGCTTCTTGATCGCCTCTCCGGCACGGGACTTGGCACGGGCTTCGAGGAACTTTCCGAAAAGGATCAGTGTGATGATGACCGCCGAGGTGTCGTAATAAGCGCCGCCGTGGCTCGCATGGACTCCCAGCAATTCGGGGAAAAAGGTGAGTGCCGCGCTGTAGCCGTAGGCCGAACTCGTGCCCACGACGACCAGGGTGTTCATGTTCGTGCTGCCGTGCTTGAGAGACGCCCAGGCGTTCTGATAGAAATGCCTGCCTGCCCAGAACTGGACCGGCGTGGTCAAAACGAAGAGGATGAACCACATGGTCCGGCGGGGGAGAAGGGTCAGGCCGGGTATCATGTCCTGCATGCTGCCGATGAAGATCAGCACCGACAGGCCTGCGCTCACCATGAGCTTGGTGCGAAGCTCGGAAAGTTCGCGTTCGCGAGCCTCTTTTTCTATCTCCAGCGCCGACCGGCCTTCAGCCTGCTGGGGGAGCCGGAATCCGGCCTTCTCTATCGCCCTTCGGATATCGCGTAAGCCGATCTGGCCGGGAACGTATTCAATATTCACGGTGCCAGCCGTAGCGTTGACCGATGCTTTGAGTACCCCGTCGATCGCGGACGCGGTCTTTTCAAGCTCCTGCACACGGGAAACATCGAGGTCGATGACCGGGACCGTGATCCTCTCCGTGACCGCCTGATAGCCTGACTCGTGAATGCTGGAGATGAACTGCTCCAGCCCGATGCTTGCAGGATCGAACTCGATAACGGCTTTCTCGTTCGCGTAGTTCACGTTCGCGCTTGTGACGCCCACGAGCTTCGAAATGTCCTTCTGGATCGCAGCGGCGCAGTTGACGCAGGTCATGCCTTTGACCGGGATGACGGCTTTTTTCGTTTCCATAAGGTTTATATTACCACAAAGTCAGTTGAGGGCAAAGAAGGGAAGAGGGGGGAGGTGTATAAATAGAACGAGATTTTATTGTGGGAACACCGAGTTGAGCCGTTTCAGCGGCTCGAACGATATGGTTAGAGGTTTAAGAACTGAGTCGTATCTTCATCGAGTTTGATACTGTAATACTTGAGCAGGTTGGTTGCATTGGATCTAAAATTTGCTGTATCAAGAACGGATTTGAGAACGTTCTTTGCCTTCTCAAAATCATGACTTTTATACTGTGATATCGCTAGGCCTAATACGCTCGCTGGGTAACTTTGTATATTAAATGATTCATAAAAGACTCCCTGGGCCTTATCATATGCCTTGATGCCAAGGTATGCAAAACCTAGATTATTCAATGTTACGGGCACATTATATTTAACTGTATCTTTGTGTGCAATAACTAAGGACTTTTCGAACCAGGAAACGGCTTGAGTGTAATTACTACCTCTCATATCTATAAGACCTAAGAGAGTACAGGCATCACTGCTCTCCGGGTTAATATCAAGCGCCACATTTGCCATTTTTCTTGCCACATCATAGTCATTATTTTCGAACCATCGCCAGGCAAAATCCATAGCTTCTTTATCATTATGAACTACATAACCTGGCCCCGTATGGACTTTATGGCAACTAATCACAGCAGTAAGAGCTAGAATAGGCAATAAAAATCCGAGTGTCCATATTGTGCTCAAAGTTGTTTTCATGTTTTGAAACCTCTAACCAGTTGTTGTCTATCCGCAGCCAAGTCGTAAAGAATGGATTTCCGTTCTTTACCAGTTTAGCAGGAGCATTACCAATTTTACTTCAATTGATATAGCCACATCAATAGATCGATGGCGAATATGTACCTATTTTCGTTTATAGAAAGGGAGTTCAATGATCTTTGCCGCTATTTCCTTGTCCTTGACCTCGATCTCGATCTCCTGCCCCGGCTGGGCGTATCGTGTCAATACATAGCCGAGGCCGATATCCTTGCGGATATGGGGGGAGTGATTGCCGCTGGTAGTTGAACCGATCTCGCGGTTCTCGGAGAAAATGGTACCGCCGAGCTTTGGTATACCCTTGTCGTACAGTTCAAATCCTACCAGTTTAGAAGGGATCGGTTCACCAGTACGCTTCATGATTGCGTCTTTTCCGAGGAATGATGTATGGAGGTCGACGACGTGCATGAGACCAGACTCGACCGGCGTACGGGTCTCATCGATGTCGATGCCGTACTGCACATATCCTGCTTCGAGTCTCAGGATGTCCCTGCTGGTCATTCCGCACGGCAGGAGACCGGAGCTGGTTCCGGCTTTTAGCAAGGCGTCCCAGAGAACGACGGCCTTGTCAGCGGGAACGAAAAGCTCGTATCCCCGTTCTCCCGTAAAGCTGGTCCGGGTCACCATAACGGGGACGTCAACCAGCGTTATCGTCTTCAGATGTTTCTGCTTGATCTTTTTAAAGTGCGCTCCGGATAGTGCTTCGAGGACCGATTCGGCATGCGGACCCTGCAGGGCGAACTGCGACACGGTCGCTGTAAGGTCGCTTATGACCGCATTCCCCGGGGCGTTCTTCTTGAGCCATGCCAGGACCATGTCCGTGCTGACGGCGTTGGTGGTGATGAGGAACCGCTTTCCCAGACCCTCGGGCGTCAATTTGAAAACGAGCACCGTGTCCAGAATGAAGCCGGACTCGTTGCAGAGGAGGCCGTAGAGAGCAGTGCCCTCGCTCATCTTGGATATGTTTCGGGTGAAGATCGACTGGAGAAGGGCTTCCGAGCCGGCGCCGGTTACCTCGATCCTGCCAAGGAACCCGACATCGAATAATCCGGACGCGCCCCTGACCGCATGATATTCATCGGTGGGGTCTGAAAAATGGGCGGGCAGCTGCCATCCCTGGAATTCGGTCATTTTTGCGGCGGCCTGCGAGTGAACTGAGTTGAGCGCAGTCTGTTTCATCGGTCTCTCCGATCAGGGAACGCCGTGATGTCAGTATGGAGAACGAAACATTAGTGTGGTGCTTTGTTAAATACTACTGAAACTGAAATCACCCCACCTAACCTCCCCTTTGTAAGGGGAAGGACGTATTGCCCCTCCTTGCCAAGGAGGGGTTGGAGAGGTGGTTCGAACAAAGACAGCTATGGGACTTTTTCAGCTACCTGATGGGAAGAAGGTCTGCTACCTATCGCGGGATCATTCTTTCACGCGGAACCGCTCCGGGTCGCGCTTGGGGTCGGATAGATGATGGAGGTCCTGGGGCTTGAAGGCGCCCTTCTCGGTGATGATGGCCGTGATGTAGCGGGCCGGGGTGATGTCAAATGCCGGGTTCAGCACGGTCACGCCGTCCGGGGCGATCTGGGTCTTCCCGAGAACATGGGTCACCTCGCGGGGGTCGCGCTCCTCGATGGGGATATCGAAGCCCGTCGCGGTGTTGTAGTCGATGGTAGAAAAGGGGGCGGCGACATAGAAGGGGATGCCGTGTTCCTTGCACAGTACCGCCAGGGGATAGGTACCGATCTTGTTCGCCACATCGCCGTTCCGGGCAACGCGGTCCGCGCCGACGATGGCGACGTCTACCATATCGTGCTCCAGAAGATAGCCTGCCATGTTGTCCGTGACCAGCGTGCAGGGGATCTTCTCTTCCATAAGTTCCCACGCCGTAAGCCGCGCGCCCTGGAGCACCGGCCGGGTCTCGTCAACATACACATGTATCTTTTTGCCTTCCTCGACTGCCGCCCGCATCACCCCTTCGGCGGTCCCGTATCCGGCCGTGGCGATCGAACCGGCGTTGCAGTGCGTGATGATGTTGTCCTCGTCGGAGACAAAGGCCGCGCCGAAGGCCCCGATCCTCTTGTTGGTCGCGATGTCCTCGTCGATCATCTTTTGCGATTCCTTCACGAGGAGCTCGCGGATGGCGTCGAGAGAAAAGTCCTTGTTCTTCTGCACGAACGATTTAATGCGGTCGATCGCCCAGAAAAGGTTCACCGCCGTGGGCCGCGTGGCGGCCATCTCGGCGCAGATCGCTTCGAACTTCGGCCAGAACTCGTCGAACGACGATGCCTCGACCTCACGGGCGCCGAGGGCAAGGCCCATAGCCGCCGAAACGCCGATGGCCGGTGCGCCGCGGACCCAGAGCTCCTTGATGCCCCGGGCGACGGTCTGGTAGTCCTTGCACTCCTGGTATACGGTCTCGAAGGGGAGTTTGGTCTGGTCGAGCATCATGACGATGCCGTTCTTCCACTCTACGGTGGGGATCATGAAAAGTCTCCTTTTAATAAAAAGCGCTATTTGTAGGTTGTACTATAAAGGATGGAGGCGAACTTGTCAAAAAAAATCTGGGAAAAAGGGCGATTAAACTTCGAAAGAAGGAGTATCAGGAACAGGACTGGACCGCAAGCGTTCCGGAACGGCCGTCAACAAGCCCGGGGACCAGGTCGCATGAGGGAATGGAGGCCGGATCGTTCAGGAGGCCCGCGGCCAGGTCGCGCAGCAGCACGATGCGGACCGAACGGGACCTTGTTCGCTCCAGGAACTGCCGGAACAGGGCGAGATACTTCATGCCTTCCAGTTCCGTGTGAATGGTGAGGACATTGGGAATGGAGGGTTTCAACAGGGAGAGATAATGATCAATAAGACGCTCCCCGGGATATTCCGGACGGCCGAGGAGTTCGTCCAGTGTAGGGAGTGTTGTCGGTATCTGGAGCGTCTTGAACGTCCGTCCGCCTACTCTAGGGAAGAAAGGATGGGTACCGCGTGCATCGCTCGCATAGAGGAGACCTGCTTCGTCATACACCCCGAGGCTCAAGGCATTGGCCTGCCAACCCGCGGCGCCGGCCGTTCGCGCGGGCTCGCCGAATATGCGTTCGAACTCCATTCGGGCCTTGCCGAACTCCTCGCTGACCTCCGACGCGGTCATCGTCATCAGACCGTCCTGCCAGCGGATATGATCGTAGCAGTGAATGCCCGGCTCATGCCCTTTGTCCCGAACGAGACGTATCACGGTCTCGTTCCGCCGGCCCACGTGCGGCCCGGGGAGCAGCACGCCGTTCATCAGCGTCCTGATGCCGTAAGTGCTGACCACGCTGGTGCGGGAGACCTTGGAGAAGAAACCCGGACGGAAGATGCGTTTGATGGCGCGGCCGGTGTTGTCCGGTCCCAGGGAAAAGAGGAATGTCGCCTTGATGTCGAACTCGTCAAACAGGAACAGGAGGTTGGGGACGCCGATGCGCGTTCCGCGGTCCGTATCGATGTCGACCTTGATGGCGAGGATGGTCTCAGACATGGTATCCGGCTAACACAAGATCAATCAAGAAGCTGCAGCGGCCGCGCAAGATGGTAGTCCAGGGTCCTCCGGAGGGCCGTCGTAAGGTCTGTGGCAGGTTTCCAGCCCAGGTACTGCTCCATGTTCTTGATGGACGGGACGCGGGTCTGGATGTCCTGGTATCCTTTGCCGTAGTAGTCGCCTGAGCTTACGGTGACGATCTTCACCGCGTCGGCCATCTTCGCGTAGGCGGGATAGGTCCGGATGAGCTTGATGAGCGTCTCGGCAAGATCCTTGATGGACATGTCGTTATTCGGGTTGCCGATGTTGAAGATCCGTCCATCGGCCGCGCCGTCCTTGTTCTCGATGATCCGGATGAGTGCGTCGATGCCGTCGTCAATGTAGGTGAAGCTGCGGCGCTGGGTGCCGCCGTCCACGAGCTGGATGTCCTTGCCGCGCAGGATGTTCCCGATGAACTGGGTGAGCACGCGGGAGCTTCCTTCCTTCGGCTCAAGGATGTTGTCCAGCTTCGGGCCTATCCAGTTGAAGGGGCGAAAGAGCGTGTATCGGAGGTCATGCTTCATGCCGTACGCATGGATAACGCGGTCCATGAGCTGTTTGGAACAGGAGTAGATCCAGCGGGGTTTGTTGATGGGGCCCAGCACGAGGTTCGAGGCTTCTTCATTGAACTCGGCGTCCGCGCACATCCCGTAGACCTCTGACGTGGAAGGGAAGACGACCCGTTTCCGGTACTGGACGCACTTGCGAACGATATCCAGATTCGCTTCGAAGTCAAGCTCGAAGACCCGCAGAGGGTCCAGCACGTAGGTCGCGGGCGTCGCTATGGCAACAAGGGGAATGGCCACATCACATTTTTTAACGTGATACTCGATCCATTCCTTGTTGATGGTGATGTCGCCTTCGACGAAGCGGAAGCGCTCGTGGTCCAGGCACTGGTCCAGCTTGTCGCTGGCCATGTCCATGCCGTAGACCTCCCAGTCCTTGTTCTTGAGGATGTGCTCCGTGAGGCTGTTCCCGATGAAACCGTTGACGCCGAGGATAAGGACCTTTAAAGCCATGTTATGCTCCATTCTGGAAATGAACTACTAATATAAAAATACATCTCACCGCGAAGGCGCAAGGGTCGCGAGGAAAGCGAAAAACTATCTGTCATATTAATTTGCGTTTGCTTCGCTTCGCTCGCATAGACAGCCTGGACAGGGTGTCCTTGCGTCCTTCGCGCCTTCGCGGTTCACAGGTGTGTTCATTGAAATGGCTCATCTGCCCAGCATGATCCCTGCCCGCAGGTCGTGGGTCACGTCGTCAGCGGCCTCTTCGTGGTCACCTTCCCACTGGTAACTGGTGATCTCCAGGGACCCCGAGCCTGTTGCCACGCGCAGCGGATCGATGGACATGACCATGCCCGGCCTTCCTTCGCCCCGCCCCAGCGGCTTCGCCTGCCAGATGAACAGGCGCATTCCGTTCACCTCGGTGAACGCCCCCGGGTAGGGATGGGTCACTGCGCGGATGAGATTATAGATGCTTTCCGCGCTCTTTGTCCAGTCAATACGCCCGTCCTCGGGCTTCCGGCCGCCGAACGTGGTCGCTTGCGAATCATCCTGTTTGGTGCGCGGTGCCGTGCCTGCCTTGATGGCGTCGATACTGCGCTCGAGCACTTTCCGGCCGGCCAGGGTAACCTTGTTGAAGACGTCCTGGGCCGTGTCTTCGGGACCGATGGACACGGCCTCCTGGTCCACGATGTCTCCCGCGTCGGCGCGTTTTACCATGTGGTGCAGCGTGACGCCTGACTCTTTCTCGCCATGCACGATAGCCCAGTTGATCGGCACACGTCCGCGATACTTCGGAAGGAGCGAGCCGTGCATATTGAAGGCGCCGAGCCGCGGGACGGCCAGGATCTCCTCGCTGATCATGTTCCGGTAGTAGAAGGAAAAGATGAGGTCCGGCGCCATTGTTCTGATCCGGGCCTTCCATACCGGGCTGTTCGGAGACTCCGGTGTGTACACGGGGATGCCATGCTGCCGGGCGAGCGCGGCCACGGACCTGAACCAGATCGTTTCTTTCTCGTCATCCACGTGTGAGAAAACACCAATGATTTTCTCTCCGGCCGTGATGAGGAAGTCGAGGCACTCATAGCCCACATTATGGTAGGCAAAGACAAGGATGGCGGGCCGTTCACTCATCGAGGACCTCATGGACCGCGCGGACCACGAAACGGGGCCGGCGGCGGACTTCTTTGTAGATGCGGCCGATATATTCGCCGATGATGCCGAGGCCCATGATCGCGATGCCCACGAGGAAGTAAAGGATGGCGAAGAGGGTGAACACACCTTCGGCTTCCGGTCCGACGATGAGGCGCCGGACCAGAAGGAAGACAACGAAGAGCAGGCTGAGGACGGCGACCACGATGCCGAAGACGGTGAAGACCTGGAGCGGTACGACGGAAAACCCGGTCATGAGGTCGAAGTTGAGCCGCACAAGGTCATAGAGCCGGTACTTGGACTCGCCGGCAGAGCGAGCGGCGTGTTCGACCTCCACCTCGGCGGGATCGGCAGAATAGCTGTAGGCCAGCGCCGGGATGAACGTGGAGGTCTCGCCGCTTGCCACGATGGCCTCGACGATGCTCTTCCGGTATGCCCGGAGCATGCAGCCCTGGTCGCGCATCTGGATCCTGGTGACCTTCGCGCGGATCCCGTTGATGATCCTCGAGGCGTATTTCCGGAAAAAGGTGTCCTGGCGGTTCTTGCGGTAACCGCCCACGGAATCGTGGCCGGCCTCGATGGCCGCCAGCAGCTTGGGGATCTCCTCGGGCGGGTTCTGGAGATCCGCGTCGAGCGTCACGATCACATCGCCCCGCACACGCTCGAAGGCCGCCATGATGGCCATGTGCTGGCCGAAATTGCCGTTGAAGTCGATGACCCGCACCTGCTTCGGCCGGCGTTTGTGGAATTCCTTGAGCATCTCTCCGGAGCGGTCGCGGCTGCCGTCGTTCGTGAACAGAACTTCCCAGGTTTTGCCCGTTCTATCCATGGCCGCTGTGAGGCGGGAGAACAGCGTCTCCAGATTGTCCTGCTCGTTGTACACCGGGATGACCACGCTGACGTAGGGTTTTGCCATTAATGATCTCCAGACCAAAAAGCTCAAAAATCAATGAATCAATTGGACGCGGATAAAATCTGATGTACGCGGATAAACCAAATAGAATCAATTCAGGAATTTATTAAAAGCATGTATCGATCTGATGCTGCTCGCCTTTGGTCAGTGTTCATCAGTGTCAATCCGTGTCCCACGTGATGTTTGCAGTTGTTTTATCCGTGTGCATCCGCGAAAATCCGCGTCCAAAACAGTCCTTCTATCGCTTGAACAGATCATTCATCGCAGCGATGACCCGGTCCTGGTCCGCGTCGGTCATCAGCGGGAAGAGCGGAAGGCTTACGATGCGGTCCGAGATGGTCTCGGCGACCGGGAAGTCGCCCCGCTTGAAACCAAAGGTCTCACGGTAGTAAGGGTAGAGGTGCACGGCGCGGTAATGCAGGCCCGTGCCGATGTTCCTGTCCTTCATGCCCTGCATGAACGCATCGCGGTCCATGCGCGTAACGTCGGGGTTGATGAGCGGCGTGTAGAGGTGCCAGGCGTGGAGATGTCCATAGGACGGTGTCCCGGTCAGGGTCCACTGGGGCCAATCCGCCATGATCTTGTGATAGCGGAGGGCCAATTCGGTGCGGCGCTTGATGAAACCGTCAAGCTGTTTGAGCTGGTGCAGGCCCAGGGCCGCCTGGATGTCCATCATGTTGTACTTGTATCCCGGCGCGATGATCTCGTAGTGCTGGGAGCCTTTCTTGCCGAAGCGGTTCCAGGCCTCGCGGTCCATGCCGTGGAACCGGAGGAGGGCGACGTCGCCGGCGAGCTTGTCGTCCCGGGTGGCGATGCAGCCTCCTTCGCCGGTGGTCATGTTCTTGTTGGGGTGGAAGCTGAACACCTGGGTGTCGCCGAAGCTGCCGATGCGTCTGCCTTTGTATTCCGTGCCGATGGCATGGGCCGCATCCTCGATGACCCGGAGGCCATGCCGCTTCGCAATATCATACAGAGGATCAAGGTCGACAGGCAGGCCGGCGAAGTGCACCGGCATGATGGCGCGCGTGCGCTTCGTCACCGCCTTCTCGATCCTCGTCACGTCCATGTTGTAGGTCCCCGGCTCGACGTCCACCAGCACGGGCCTGCCGCCGGCCAGCACGATGGTGTTCAGTGTCGCAGCGAAGGTCATGGGGGTGGTGATCACTTCATCGCCGGGCTGGAGCTTCAATGCGCTCAGAACGAGGTGGAGCCCCGCGGTAGCCGACGTGAGGGCGAGCACATGGGGGGCGGCCAGATAGGCCTTCAGGTCGTCTTCGAACTGCTTGACCCGCGGACCGGTCGTGATCCATCCTGACCTGAGGCAGGCGACAACCTCGTTGATGGCCTCTTCGGAGATCGACGGGCGCGAGAAAGGAAGGAACTCGTTCTGGTTAGAAGACATTGTGATCCTCAAATAAACGGCACATCAAGGAATATATATTTACCGCAGAGAGCGCGGAGCGCGCTGAGAAGGCATTTCAACGAATGAACTCTGCGATCTCTGCGTCCTCTGCGGTGAAATAAGACGTTTGCGCTCAGCTTCTCGTTACAAAGTACACGCCCACGCAGATGATCAGGATGCCGGTGATGCGCGTGATCGAAAGGTCCTCCTGGAAGAGGTAGTACCCCGCAACGGCGTTGACGATATAGCCCACGCTGAGCAGGGGATAGGCGAAGCTCACTTCGACCCGGGAGAGGACCAGCAGCCATACTCCCACGCTCACGACATAGCAGACCAGGCCGGCCAGGACGAACACGTTCAGGGAGACCTGGAGCGCGATGGGAACGAAGTTGGCCCAGACGAAATCGAAGTGGCCGATGCGCCGCATGCCTTCCTTCAAAAAGAGCTGGGCCGCCGCGTTGAGCAGCACCCCGAGCATGATGAGCGGAAAATAGATCACGGTTTGACCTCTTGATTAGACAGTATAACGGTATTTTTGTTCTGCGCAATCAGAAAAAACGGCCTGTTCGGTACTTTTCGCATCGCATCGGCGTCCCTGATCCCGGAAAGCAGGAATATCCTGTTTGGACCCCGCCATCGCTTCCAGAGCTCCTCTTCATCGATCATCCAGCCGCTCACGTCCTCGATCGTCATGCCGAAGTCCAGCTCTCCCTTCCAATCCACCAGGGTCATGCGCCGTTCCAAATAGACGGGCAGGTCCTGGTAGTAGTTCCGGTAATGCGCGATCTCGTCGCCGGGACGCAGGAGGGGCTTCAGTACCTGCGCGAAGGGTTTGAGGGAGCGCGTGTCGAATACCGGCGAGATGGCGCTTACCATAATAAAGAGCACGGAGATCGTAATGACTATCGCGGGAACGGTTCGTTTGACCGCATCCTTCTGCCTGCTCCAGTTGGTCAGCGCAGCGATACTTGCCATGACCAGCCATACAGCCATCGTGTACAGGATGAGCCTCAGACCCGGCGAGCCGGCTTCGGGCACGTACGAGGGAAGGGCCACAAGCCCGGCGCCCAGCATGGCGCAGATGATCGAGAACATAATTGTGCCGATCCTGAATCCTGCGGTATCGGTCTTGTCCCAGCTGTCGGCGAGATACTTCCCGACAAGCAGGGCGAGCGGCGGCAGGACCGGCAGAAGGTAGGGGATGAGCTTGGAGCTTGAGGCCGAGAAGAACAGGAGGATCAAACCTGCCCAGAGCAGCAGGAAGATCGATTCTTTGTGCTGATGACGTTCCTTCCACGATGACGGGAGGCTTTGCTTTACTGCCTGCACAAGGAATGCGGACCAGGGGAACAGGCCGAGCAAAAGGACGGGGACGTAGAACCAGAACGGTTTGTAGTGGTGGTGGACCTTGGTAAGGTAACGCTGGAAGTGTTCGCGGATGAAATAGAAGTCGAAGAACTCCGGGTTGGCACGGTTGACCAGGATGTGCCAGGGTGCTGCGATGAGGGAAAAGAGTACCAATCCCGAGAACAGGTGCATGGAGCGGAGGATGCGCCATTCATGCATGATGAGCATCCACGCGAAGATGATCATTCCTGGGAAAACGATGCCGATGAGGCCTTTGGTCATGGTAGCCAGGGCGGCACATGCATAGAAACCCCAGAAGAAGAGACGGCGGGTCGCGCCTTCAGGCTCCCGCGTACCGAGCAGGAACGACAGCAGGGAAGCGGTCAGGAGCACGGCGACCGGCATGTCCAGGGTGATCAGGCGGCTGAGAGCGTAATAGAGAACGCTTGTCGCCAACACGATCGCAGACAGGAGCCCGGTCCTGCGACCGAACATCCGTGAACCGGCATAATACACGGTGAAACACCCGAAGAGCGCGAAAAGCGCGGGCCCGAGCCGGACGGACCATTCGCTCAGACCGAGGAGCTTGACAAGAACGGCCTCGAACCAGTAGAAGAGTGGCGGTTTTTCGAAATATTTGACCCCGTTCAGGCGCGGAGTGAGGTAGTCGCCGGTGACGACCATTTCCCGGGGGATCTCGACATACCTTCCTTCGTCAGGCACGGAGAGGGGGCGGCTGCCGAGGAAGAGGCCGAAGAAGAGCGCAGTAAGAGCAATAAGTATAATGAGGTCGCGCAGGCGCATGAGGTGGTCTTTCGTTCAACGCTGAGAAAAACCAATAATATCCCGCGCATGAAGGATTGTCAACCGGTTTCGCGGTTTTCAGGGATCATTGTTTATCAGGCTCCCTCATCTCGCAGGCCATATGGCGAATGACCTTGCCCTTCACCATGTAGACCACCATCTCGGCGATGTTCGTTGCATGGTCCCCGATCCGCTCAAGGTACTTGGCGACGTAGGTGAGGCGGACTGCGCGGGAGATGTTCCTGGGGTCCTGCAGCATGTACACGAGCAGCTCGTTGAATATCTGCTGGTTCAGATTGTCCACGAAGTCGTCGGCCTCGCATACCTTCATGGCGCTATCGGGGTCCCTTGAAACAAAGGCGTCAAGGCTGTTCTTCAGCATCTTCTGAGAGGCCTCCGCCATGCGCGGTATGTCGATGTAGGGCTTGAGCTGCGGTTCTTCCAGGAGTTCGATCGTGCGTTCGCAGATGTCCACGGCCAGGTCGCCCATGCGCTCCAGGTCAGTGATGATCTTGATGGCCGTGGTGATAAAACGAAGGTTGCTGCCTGTCGGCTGCCAGATGGCCAGGAGCCGGATGCACTCCTCCTCGATCTCCACGTCATAGGTGTTGATCACGTGGTCCCCGTCGATAACGGAGAGGGCGAGGTCGCGGTCGCGCTCCACCAGGGCCTTGATGGATTTGCGGATGGCGTCCTCCACAAGGCTTCCCATCCTGAGGACCCGGTCCTTCAGATCTGTCAGGTCATGCTCTAATTTTCTTGTCATAAGGTTCTCCTTGAACTTCGTAAGGGGTCAGGGGTAAGGGGTTAGGGGTTAGGAGCAATGAGTAGGGACGCTTTTCGCAACAGACGCAGACGCTATACGCCTTACCCTTTACTCCTTACCCCTCACCGCAATTATCATCCAAACCTTCCTGTGATGTAATCGTCGGTCTGCTTCTTTTCGGGTGCCGTGAATATCTTTTCGGTGGTGTCGTATTCGATCAGTTCGCCCATGTACATGAATCCCGTCATGTCGGAGACCCGGGCGGCCTGCTGCATGTTGTGGGTCACAATGATGATGGTGACGTACTTCTTGAGGGTCACGACGAGCTCCTCGATCTTGGCTGTTGAGATCGGGTCGAGCGCCGATGTGGGTTCGTCGAAGAGCAGAATGTCCGGCTCGACGGCCAAAGCGCGGGCGATGACCAGCCGCTGCTGCTGGCCGCCGGAAAGTTCATACGCGCTGGCGTTCAGCTTGTCCCGCACCTCGTCCCAGAGGGCGGCGTGTTTGAGCGCCCGCTCGATGCGGTCCACGAGCTCGGACTTGCTCCTGATCCCTTTCAGCCTCAGACCGTAGGCGATGTTCTCGGCGATGGACATGGGGAAGGGTGTGGGCTTCTGGAACACCATGCCGATGCGGCTTCTGAGGTTGATGAGGTCCACCTTGTCGGCAAGGATGTTCCTGCCCTCGAAAATGATCTCACCGCCGTAGCGGTGATTGGGATAAAGGTCGTGCATGCGGTTGAAACAGCGAAGGAGCGTGGTCTTGCCGCACCCTGACGGTCCGATGAGAGCTGTCACGGCATACTTCTGGATCGGAAGGGATATTCCCTTGAGCGCGTGGACGTTCCCGTTGTAGAAGAAATCGAGGTTTTTGACCTCCAGTTCGATCGCTGGTTTCACTGCTTATACCTCCACCTGAGAAGCAATCTTCCCGAGATCGTCAGGACGAGAATGAACATCGTGATGACGAAGGCCGCGGCCCACGCCTGGGCGTGCCAGATATCGTAGGGCCCCATGGCGTACTGAAAGATGCTTACGGTCAGGGACGAGATGGGTTCCTTCATGTTAACCGTAAAGTAGGCGTTGTTGAAGGACGTGAAGAGCAGGGGCGCTGTCTCTCCGGTCACCCGGGCGATGGACAGCAGGATGCCCGTGAGTATCCCGGTGGCCGCTCCGCGGTACACCACCTGGATGATCACCTTGTAGTACGGCGCGCCGAGGGCGAAGGCGGCCTCCCGCACGGTCCAGGGTACAAGAGAGAGCATGTTCTCCGTAGTTCTGAGCACCACGGGGACCATGATGATGGCGAGGGCGACGGCGCCGGCCCAGCCGTTGAAATGCCCGACGGGTTTCACCAGGATGGCGTAGACAAACGTGCCGATAACGATCGAGGGCACGCTTACCATGATGTCGGACAGCATGCTGATGATACGCGAGAGCGTTCTGCCCCTGCCGTATTCGGCAAGGTACGTGCCGCCGAGCACGCCGATGGGCACACCGATCACCGTGGCCAGCAGGGTGATGAGGAACTGGCCTACGAAGGCGTTCCTGAGCCCGCCGCCCTCCACGCCGGGCGGCACCGGATCGTTGAAGAACAGGCTGAGCTTGAGAGCGCCGATACCGTTCATGACCACGTCGCCCAGTATGAAGACGAGCCAGAACAGCCCGATCAGCGCCGCAAGGGTGCTGAAGGTAAGGGCCATGAGGCCGGAAATTTTTCGTTTTCGTTCGATGTTCATGAATTAACATCCACCACGGAGACACGGAGTCACGGAGAAAGCCAAAAGCTTTTGTAACCACAGATGAACACAGATGGACACGGATAGAACATCAGAAAATACTTAATTGTCGTTGATTTTATCTGTGTTTATCTGTGTTAAAAGTATTTATTAAGCAGTTCTCCGTGCCTCCGTGCCTCCGTGTCTCCGTGGTGAAAAGGTCCGTCATCTCGGGTACTTCTTCTCCGCCCGCATCAGGATGACCTTCGATATCGCCAGGGTGGCGAAGCTCATGGCGAAGAGCACCAGCGCCAGGCCGAAGAGCGACGAGAGGTAGATGTCCTTGTCGGCTTCGGTGAACTCGTTGGCGAGCGTCACGGTGATGGTCGAGGCCGCGTCGAAGAGCGACGTGGCGATCTTGTGGTTGTTGCCGAGCACGAAGGCAACGGCCATGGTCTCGCCGAGCGCCCGACCCAGGGAGAGCACGATCCCGCCGAACACACCCAGCTTGGAATAGGGGACCACCACGTCTTTCACCACTTCCCATTGGGTGGCGCCGAGGGCATAGGCCGATTCCTTCACGACTGCCGGTGTGAGGTTGAAAGAGTCACGCGCGATGCTCGCCGTGAACGGGATGATCATGATCGAGAGGATGACGCTTGCAGTCAGGATATCGATCCCCAGGGGCGTCCCCCGGAACAGGACCTCGATGACCGGTACTTTGCCGAGCGTGCTCTGGAGCGCCGGCTCGACGTATTTGCTCATGAGCGGGGCAAGGGTGAAGAGCCCCCACATGCCGTAGATGATGCTCGGTATGGCGGCCAGCAGTTCGATGGCAATACCGACAGGGCCTTTCAGAAAGTTCGGGGCGATCTCGGTTATGAAAATGGCGATGCCGATGGCAAGAGGGATCGCCAGGACCAGTGACAGCACGGTCGTGACCACGGTGCCGAAGATGGACGTTGCAGCGCCGAAGTTCTCCTTCACCGGATCCCAGCTGAGCGACGTGACGAAGTCAAATATCCCGAACTTCTGCAGGGCCGGCCAGGACCGCGTGGCCAGCACCCAGAGAATGCCGATGATGAAGACAATGACCGTCATCGACGCCAATGCGGTGATGGCGGAGAACAGAAGGTCCAGGGGGTTCTTTTTCGTCAAGATCGGCAAGAGTGACCTCATGCAAGAAACATCTGCCACAGAGACACAGAGGCACAGAGAATAGAACTGACAAGGCATTTCACCGCAGAGGACGCAGAGGAAAAGCAAGCGAGGAAGGCAAGTGTCTTTGAATTGGTTTTGAACCGGCCCCAAAAAAATGACTTGGGTTTAAAAACCCAAAGTGCCGCTTTTGACATTATCGTCCTCTGCGTCCTCTGCGTCCTCTGCGGTGAAAAAGACTTTGAACTTCTCCGTGTCTCTGTGCCTCCGTGGCAAAAGATTTTATTAAATCAGTCCCTTTTCCTTCCAGTACGCCTTCACCTTGGCCTTGAGCGCCGGGGGCAGGGGGACATAGACAAGTTCCTTCGCCTTGGCGTCACCGTTCGCGAAGGCCCAGTCGAAGAACTTCGTGATGGTGGCATTGGATGCTATTTTGTCCTTTGCCAGCAGGATGAATGTGGCTCCGGAGATAGGCCAGGCGTTCTTTCCCGGGGCGTTGGTGAGCCAGAGGTAAAAATCCTTCTTCGGGTCGAAAGCGCCTGATTCGGCAGCCGCACTGAAGCTCTCGAAGGTCGGATCCACGAACGTGCCTGCCGGGTTCTTCAGTTTCGTCGTGGTAAGGTTGTTCTGCTTGGCATAGGCGAACTCCACATAGCCGATGGAGCCGGAACTGCGCTTCACATAGTTCGCCACGCCTTCATTGCCCTTGCCGCCGATGCCGACCGGCCAGTTCACCGATGTTCCCGCGCCGACCTTGTCCTTCCAATTCTTGCACGCGCCGCTCAGGTAGTCGGTGAAGATCGCCGTCGTGCCCGATCCATCGGACCGGTGGACCACGGTGATGTCCTTTTTCGGTAGCGAAACACCCGGATTAATGCCCTTGATCATCCCGTCATCCCAGGACTTGATGTCGCCCAGGAATATTGCGCAGAGCGCCGCAGCGTCAAGCTTCAACGTTCCCGACGACAAGCCTTCCAGGTTCACCACCGGGACCACACCTCCGATGACCGCCGGGAACTGGATCAGGCTGTCCTTTGCCAGTTCCTCGGGTTTGAGCGGAGCGTCCGAGGCGCCGAAGTCCACGGTCCTGCTCGCGATCTGGCGTATGCCGCCGCCGGAGCCTATGGACTGATAGTTGATCTTGACTCCTGTCGTCTTGTTGTAGTCATAGGCCCATGCCGAATAGACCGGGTAGGGGAACGACGCGCCCGCTCCGTTCAAGGTGTCCGCCGCGCTGCTTGTTGACGCCGAAAAGAAAATAACCATTGCCAATGCTGCTATACTCATCTGTCTCATATCGCTTCTCTCCTTTTTGAATTTTATCATAGATTCTTTATACCGGTGGATTGTTACAGGAATATTACAGGGAAAGAGAATTTTGTGACCTGACCTGGACAAACCAAACAAATGACCCAATGCATCTCACGCACCCAAAAGCAGGCGCTACTAAGCGAGCCGCAAACGCCAAGAAGATCATGAATCGACAGCCCAAATGCTAGAGATGTTGGCTTTCCTTTGCGAGCTCAGCGACTTTGCGCGAAACGGCCATGTCCTCTTGAGAAGAACTTGATCTGTTATTGGGTAAAACGTGGGGGAAAGGATTGTAGAGGGCCATGCTTTATGCTATAGTTTTATCTCAAATAAAAAAAATGAAACAGGACAATGCGGACATATTCGTTCCCCGGGTAAGCCCCAAGCCAGGTCTCCTTCCGGCACCTGAGAAACTGAACGCCTTCCTCGACGGCATGAAAAAGGAAGGCTACCTCGTAACGCTGGTGAACGGCATCGGAAAGGTCCGGGAAATGCTGATCGACATCGACGTGTTCGAGCAGCGGCGAAAGCTGGAACCGGGCCTCCAGGACCTCCGTGAACGGATGGTGTTCGGCGTTCTCCGTCATTCGCGTTTCATCAACGAAGAGCTCCTGACCGCTGCAGCCCAGTTCCAGTATCAGCTCAAGGCCCTCATCGAGTGCGACTTCGAAAGCCCCGCCGAATTCATCGCCAGCGCCGAGAAGACGATGAAGAAGCTGAAGCGGCACAAGATCGACGATATGGTCAGGATGGGGCGGTTGACGGAGATGGTCGAGGAACGCAGGAATATCCTTGTCGGGCTCGACGCCCGGTGGGCTGCCTTGACCGGTGAGCTTCGCGATATCGTGGACTTTGTCCGGGTGAATCTTCTCCGGATCGAGACGCTCTGCCATAAGTCCATCGTCGTGCTCGTCGAGATCGGCCTGGAGAAAAAGAAAGAGAACGACCTTATCGAAGAGATCCGTGAACAGTTCCTGCAGGAGCTCAAGAGCGCGACGGGGGTCCGCCAACTGACCGATGGGGACCTGGAAAAAGCGAAGGAGATCTGCGACCGGCTCGCGAAGAAGCTGTCGGAAATGATACGGGACGACCAGTACTCCCTGTCATGGATTTATGAGGTGGTGCACGATCGCGCGAAGGGCATCGTCGCGGAACTCGACGGCCTTTTGGACGACCTGGCCCGAATGAAGGCCGAGGAGCGGCGGGAAAGTCTGCTGTTGTACCAGAAGATCGGGCAGGTCCTCATTTCGCTTATTGTTGATTTTCCCGCCGGGCTGCGGCCCGGGAAGATCGATCTCGGCGCAACGCGAAATGCCCATCTCATGGAAAAGCGGCGCGATATGATCGACCACCTGCTCGACCAGGCCGGGCTGGAGCGCAGGGAGCGGTCGGACCGCAGGGCGCGGCAGGAACGTCGGAAGGCAAAGGACCCGAACTATTCGGGGCCGGAGCGGCGCATAAATACGGAACGGCGGACCAGGGCGGGAAGAAGGGTGGGGTAGAAGGGTTTATTCGTAATGAAGTTGAAAGACAACTACGAACTTCTGTCTCTCGCAAAGCCGCCAAGCACGCAAAGTGAAACAACGACAGAAGAAAGAATAAGGGCTCTGATCTTGATGCAATAATCTTAATCAAGTACGTATGTCCATCCTCTTATTGCAGCTTCCTGTTCTTGTGATGTTCATCCTTTCTTTGCGTCTGGTTTGTTTTAGTCAAGTATTTTTATAAAAGCATTGCTTTTAAGATGTCGTGGTCTTTGAGTGCGGCACCTTATCCAATTCTGGTTTAAAGGGTCTCGACAGAGCCCTGATCTTGCTTGATTGGAAATAAGGTGCAAGCGGGAAGTCATGTAAGCTTTGCGAGAAGGTCGGCTGGGCCGCCTTAAATGACGCAAACGATGATCTCCCCGCTCACACGCAACGACCGTATCTGTTACGCCGCTTCTTGGAAAGTTGGTTTCGCGTAGTTCTCAACGTAAACGCTATGATCACGCACCAGAGCGAATATAAGCACCAGAAGTTTCCGGCTGACCGCCACGAGGGCTTTGGTCTTCTTCATGCCCCGGCTCAGCGCTCGCTGATACCACGCGTGCATCACACCGTCTTTTCGCACCGCGCTCAGTGCTGCAAGGTACAAAAGCTTGCGCATGAGTGGCCTGCCGCGCTTGGAAATTCGAAGCTTGCCCCGGTGTTTTCCCGAACTGACCTCATACAGATCAAGCCCCGCGAGCTTCATTACCTCGGAGATGGTGCCAAATTTGGTGAAATCTCCAACTTCTCCGATCAGTCCCGCTGCGGTGACCGGGCCGATCCCTTTGAGCGACAGGATGACCCGGCTATAGGGGATCTGCTCCAACTGCCGGACCATCTCCGCCTCCGAATCTTCGATAAAGCAATCGTAGGAGACTATCGTTTCAAGGATCAGCCTGATCTCCAGAAGCATGCTGTCCCGGCCAGCCGTGATGCCGACCGATGCGCGGGAAGCCTCAAACAGCGCTCTGGCACGGTCTTCTCTGATCTTCCCCCGGCTGACTTTTCGGAGCAAAGAGGCCAAGGCCGTTTCTCCGAGGTTTACAATATCCTGCGGCGTCGGGTGATGCTTCAGCAGGTGCTGGGCGCTCGCGGTTGTTATGTCATGCATCACCTGCAGGAACTCGGGAAAGAAACTCGCCAGAAGGCACTGCATCTGATTAAGCAGCCGGGTACGACTGGTAATCGTTCGTTCTCTGCCCTGGGTAAGCCTTCGAAGCTCGGCCGCCGGTCCCTCGGGGATCACCACGGTCAGGGCATGGCCAAGCTCGATAATATCAGCTATGACCTTCGGATCCTTCCGGTCGGTCTTGAGCGGCGAATTGCCCGAAAGCTCCTTCAGCCGCTTCGTATGCATCGGGTTGACCTGTACCAGCCGGACGCCTCTTCTGCTTTTCAGGAACTGCGCCAGGGGCTCCATATACGGCCCCGTGGACTCAAAACCGACGATTATTTCTTCAAGGCCATGCGCTCTCGCTGTCGACGTGATGCGCTCCAAGAACTCCTGGAAGCCACTGCCGTTGTTCTCAAAGGGCAGCGATTTGCCGTCGGTGCCGTCGGGACAACGAAAATATCCGTAATGCTTTTCTTTTCCTCCGTCAACCGTTGCGATGAGAACTTTTTTATTGACTGCATAAGGACGTTTTGGTTTAATCTTCTTCACGGCTATGCTCCTTTCTTCGGTTTGGATTTACCAACTCGCGATTGGTCCAAATCAAGAAAGAGTATAGCCGTTTTTGCTATGGCTTAGCTACTTTCTACAATATAGCAAGCTTTGCGAGAAAATAGATTTCATTCTTGAGGGGGATACATGGCAGACTTTCTGAAAGGCGATCTGGTCCGGCACGAGCGGTTCGGTATCGGCCGCATTGCGGAGACGGTAAAGGGCGGCAGCCTGGACTGCGAGGTCTTCTTCCCGCGGTTGGACAAACAGACCGTAGTGGACATCGATGACCTGCAAAAGCTGTCCGATGCAGAGGCTGCGTCCTACGAACTGCTCAAGCTGGTTGCCCGAGAGCTGCGCGAAGAAGATATGCCGGCCATCGAGCTGGGAATCCGATGGCAGGGTGGGGAGATGATCCTGAAACCGGCGGATGCGTCACAGACGCCCAAGTCGGTTCCGATCGAGACGTTCTTCCATAAGATCGTGATGGTCCGCGACCGTCTCCGCGTCATGGAGGCCCAGATCAACGGCCACAAGGTGCTGACCGACGCCGAGAAGGTCGAGATGCAGCAGTACATCACCCGCATCTATGGGTCTCTCACCACATTTAATATCCTGTTCAAGGACAAGAAGGACCATTTTGTGGGGCAGAAGGGGGAGGGATAAAGAGCTGATCTCGTGCCACAGAAGTTGAGCATTATTATTGCAGGCTGGTAAAGAACGGAAATTCGTGTTTTACTAGCCAGAGACGGCTAGACAATCACTGGTTATAATTTTCTATCTTTTCTGGCAATCGCTCCGCGCAATTTGCGCCATGAAATTACAAAGTGCTTCGTGACTATTTGCTTTTCCGTTTCGTGAGGTTCAACGTGGACGATCTCGATTCCGTGGGGTTCTTCGTAGTACCACGTTTGCGGGCCAATGGTTTTTGGACTTCTCGATAAATGCTTATTTGCCATATTCGCTCCTCATTCAAAATCTTCAAATGCCGACCAATCGCAGTCATCACACCACGCTTGACTCCAATAATCTGTATCCGTTTCGTGTACGTTTTTGCTTCCGCATTTTGGACATTTAGCCATTGATAGTTACCTCGAAAATTATAACCAGCGGCGTCGTGAGGGACGCTTACGCGCCCCACACGCGCACGTTATCCAATACCAATCCTCACCTTCGTCCCTTCCCCGCAGTGCTCTCTATCTTCATCTCCCATCCATGCGCCCTGACAAGATGCTTCACGATGGCGAGGCCCAAGCCCGTGCCGCGCATGGTGCGTGACCGGGCGGGGTCCACGCAGTAGAACCGCTCACCCAGGGTCGGTGGTACTGTTTTGTTTCAAATATCAACTCTGAGGGAAGATTGTTCAGCAGGGATGGTTTGAGAAACGTTAGTCTTCGGGATTGAAGATCGGCAGGCCTTCCTGATGTGCGATTAAACAGAGCTTTTGATCGGAACTGACGAAGGTAGGTTTTACGGAAAAATTATTCAGTGCAATAGCCACTTGAATCGCATCGACGGGTTTCATGTATCGCGTCAGGATAAGCTCCTCCGCTTTTATGATGTCATCAGTCGTAACGTCAAGGATGGCTATCTCGAATCGCTCGATATCATTGTAAAAAAAGAGTCGTTGCTGGATAAAGTCTCGATTGCTTGTGAGGTGATCGATTTCGTGCAGTCTTTTTAAGTTGGAGATGACTTCGACAATGGTAAGCGAGGATATGAAGATATTTTCACTTGACTTCTCTATGAGGTCGGAGATTTTGTCGGTTCCCTTCTCCATCTGATAGCGCTTGAACAGCGCGCTGGTATCGATGAAGAAGGGCATGGTTTATCGTTTGTCCCGCGCTTCAGTTACTCTCTTGGATAGCGATATTCCGATATTGGAGAGTGTCACCTGGATATCATGCAGTGTGACTTTTGCTGCCGGTTGGTTCTTGGCGTAGTCGAGAAGCTTGCGACTGGCATGCGGTTTGAGCTTTGTTTTTATGCCGGTTTTAGTTACCATGATAATGGTCTCCTTCGTAACTGAATGAATACTAACATATGGTGCTATCACCGTCAAACGAAAAGTAGTACGCGATGTTCCGATCATCCTTTCTTTCGTTCTGTACGCAGATATTGCATAGCAAGACCCTTCCGGTCTTTCGGACGCGGCAGCGTCCAGAAATCTGCAGGCAAGGATGATTTTCCGATGCGGACCAGTCCCGCGCGCTCCAGGATCAGCAGGTGTGGGGCGATCTCCATCTCGGCGCTCAGGATGGGTACGATCTTCGCGACCGGCTTACCCCGGTCGGTGACAATGACCTCTTCGCCGGCCTTGACCTTGGACAGATATTTGCTGAGCAACGCTTTGAGTTCCGAAACAGCGGCGGTCTTCATCCAATGACCTCCATGGATAATAAGATGTGACCAATATAGTCAAGTAATGGATGCCAGTCTATGGGAAAATGCTGAAGGTGACGCGAAAACGCTTCAATGAGCGGCTTCATGCAACGATGATCTTCACCTTCGTCCCTTTCTCCGGGACGCTCTCTATCCTTATTTTCCACCCATGCGCTAGCGACTATCGGCCAATAACGGAAGTGTGAACACAAAGTTCGATCCGTTCGGTTGATTGCTTTCAACCCAGATGCGGCCGTTGTGGTTCTCGACAATTGTCTTGCAGATCGCAAGGCCCAGACCGGTGCCGTGCGGTTTGCTCTTCGAGGAATCATCGAGCTGATGGAATCTCTCAAAGATGCGTTCACGTTCACTCGGCGCGATGCCGGGGCCGTTGTCCAGGACCTCGATCCGTGCCTTGTCATCAGCACAGGAAAGCCGTATGTGCACTTTCCCTGTGTCCTGCGCGCAATATTTTATCGCGTTCGACAATAGATTGATGATCACCTGGACAAGCCTGTCCTTATCGCCGAAGACCAGGACAGGCCTCTGAGGCGACTCCCGCGTGATGCTTATATTCTTGTTCTGCGACAACTGGCTTGTTGCCGCAGCCGACTCCTGGACCACGCTTACCAAGTCAAGCTTCTCATGGGCCCATTGGTAAGACCCTGAATCTATCTTGGTGAAATCCAGCACCTGGTTGACAAGGCGCGTCAGGCGCTCTGTCTCCTTTACCACGATCCGCAGCAGTTGCTGGCGCTGCTGGGGGTCCATGTTGGCGTCGTCCTGCAGTATCTCGGAAAAGGCGCGGATCGATGTCAGGGGGGTGCGCAGTTCATGGCTGACGGTAGAGACGAACTCGTCCTTCATGCGGTCGAGTTCCTTCAGGCGTTCGTTGGTGCGCTTGAGCTCACTCGTGGCGGCCTCCAGCTCGCGTGACTTCTGCTCGAGCCGGTGGCTGTACTCTATGACCTGAGATGTTTCATCGAGTACTTTCATAAGCCCTTCGATGCTCAGAGCCTCTCCTTCAATGATCGAGGACACCATCACACGCGCCGATGCGGCCCCGACCGTGCCGGCAAGCTCACGCTCGGCGAAGGCGATGAGACTCTCGTCGGCTAATGAGTCGTCATGAAATACGAGGGAGTGACGTAAGGCATACGAGCGAAAAGCCGCGTCGGCCCTCTCGGCACCGATCATGCGCGTCACGAGCCCTTTCAGGTCGTTGACCTTCGTCTTGCCGTGCCAGAGAGGGGCATCAGCTCTGTCGATGACCCTTTTCTTGTAAACATCCACGAACATCGCGGCCTGCAACTGGTCGAGCGCCTCCTGGCGGCCGAACAAGGAGACCCCCACCATGAGGCCGACATTGAACAACATGCTCCAGAATACAGAATGGGTGATAGGGTCGAAGCCGGTCAGGTTAAAGAGATGATAGGGCCCGAGTTCAAAGATGCCGAAGAGCCCCGGCTCCACAAATGACGTCGGGATCCATCCGGAAATGGCAAAGGAAGGCAGCAGGAGCGTATAGGCCCAGACAGCAAAGCCTCCGGCAAGGCCTGCCAGTGCGCCGCGCCTGCTTACTCCCTTCCAGTATATCCCCAGCAAGATGGCGGGGGCAAACTGGGCGGCGGCGGTGAACGAGACCAGGCCTATGGTGACCAGGGCATAGGATTCGCCGATAAGGCGAAAATAGAGGTAGCCGAGAAGCAGGATCAGCAGGATACCGCCGCGCCGTATGATGAGCAGCGTTCTGCCCATGTCGTCCCGGCGCAGGAGCTTCAGTCTCAGGAGAACAGGCATCAGCAGATCGTTGCACAGCATGGTGGAAAGGGCTATGGTCTCGACAATGACCATGCCGGTGGCCGCGGAAAGCCCGCCGATGAACACGAAGAGGGCCAGGGCCTCATCCCCGGCTTTTAGGGGAAGCGTCAGGACGAACATGTCTGCGTCCACCGAGCCTGCATGGAAAAACATAAGTCCCGCGAAGGCGATAGGCAGCACGAATATGTTTATGGCGAGCAGGTAGAGCGGGAAGAGCCATGAGGCCGTGCGAACATGCTTCTCGTTGACGTTTTCCACGACGAGGACCTGGAACTGCCTCGGCAGGAACATGATGGCGGTCATGGATATGAAGGTCAAGGCGAGCCATGAGGCATAGCCTCCGGGCAGGGGTTCCATGGTCATCAATCTTGCTATTTCGGGCTCCAAAGCGGCCTGTCTGAAAAGGTCTTTGGGTCCGTCAAACATCATGTAGGTTACGTATATTCCGACTGCAGAGAAAGCCAGCAGCTTTACTATGGATTCAAAGGCTATGGCCGCCACCATGCCTTCATGACGCTCGGTAACGTCTATGTGGCGCGTGCCGAAGAGTATCGAGAATACGGCCAGTACCAGTGCTACGTACAGGGCTGTATCATGACCGGCTCCCAGTTCGCTCACGTTCTGGCTGTTATAGTGAAAGAGCACGTTGAAACTGGAAGATATGGACTTCAGTTGAAGCGCAATGTAGGGCATGATGCCCACTATGGAGATAACGGTCACCAGACCGCCGATCACCGAGCTCTTCCCATACCTGGACGCGATGAAGTCCGCGATGCTTGTGATGTTGTTGACCTTGCTCAGGCGGATGATCTTGCGAAGTACGAACCACCAGACGGTTGCGGCAAGGGTCGGGCCAAGATATATCGGCAGGAACCCGACGCCGGTCGAAGCCGCTCGGCCTACGCTGCCGTAAAAGGTCCATCCGGTGCAGTACACCGCTATCGAAAACGTGTATATATAGGGGTTGCTGATTATCGATCTGCCGGCGTCCGCGCGTTTATCCCCGTAATACGCGATTGCGAACAGGATGCCCAGATAGCCGAAGGAGACCAGCAGTATGATCCATTGCTGAAGCATGTCAGCGGTCCTCATCTTTCCGGGTGTCGGCTTGATCCGATGATCGACCTGGTCGGTCATGGAGGACAAATACCATCGCACCGATGATCAGCCCCCATATTAAAAAGAGGTATAAGAACAAGACAGGGAATCCCATGCACAGATGCGTCTTGCTGAAAACTGACAACAGCGGGAAATTGAGCAGCATGGTCCCCACGATCAGGAGACTGATGAGCCTTTCCCCTTTGCGCTTCGGCCCAGGCGACTGTCCTTCTTCATCATACGGTTGCACCTCTCTGTCATTTTGATCTGTCATCGGCGCGATGCCTCCAGTACTCCGCCCAGCGTTGTGATCCCTTTATCTTTTAAGACTTGAAGGAATTTTATGAAAACCTGGGCAGTGATCAAGGAATCTCCAAGGGCAGTATGCCGGTCTTTAACCTCTACGCCGAGCCGCTTCGCGATCGCGTCCAGGGAGTGCTCCGGCGTATGGTCATGCAGGTAGAGCGACAATGTCAGCGTGTCGAGCACCGGCCCCCTGAAGCGTACCCCGGCACGTTCCTCTTTCAATCGCATAAAGCGCATGTCGAATGCCGCGTTATGCCCGACCAGCAGAGAATTTCCGACAAACGAATGAAACGCCCCCAGCGCATTTTCTATAGGGGGCTGACCCCTGACCATCTCATCCGTGAGACCGTGAATACGGATCGAAGACTGAGGGATGCTCCTCTTCGGATCGATGAGCTTATTGAAGGTTTCACCGATGATAATGCCCAAATTGACTATCTTCACCCCCGCCAGAGAAATGATCTCATCCCCTTCCAGGGGGGAGAGTCCTGTTGTCTCCGTATCGAACACCACGAAGGAAAGACGATCCAGCGGCAGGTCCTTCAGCCTGGCTGTCTCTTCAGCATCTTCGCATGCTGTGAAATCCGTATAGACGGGCCGCGCCGGCAGTATGTGGACAGGCAGTTCCCACTGGCTGCTAGACAGAGGCAGGGGAAGGCATAACACCGCAAAACCGGGCGTGTTGTGCGGCCTGCTCCAGACTTCGCTGTCAAGGATATCGAGCGTCTCCTCCACGGTGAGCGCAGCCGAGGGCTCGATCAAGCAGGAGGTCCATTCTCTGATCTCGCCCTGGGAGACCGGCACTCCTTCCCAGGTATAGTTGAAGTAAACACGCCGGTCGCCGAGGAGCGTCTCAATTTCCATGGCGTCAACACCGCGATACTCGTGTATCTTCGCTGCAAAGAACTCGAGCAGCATGAGCAGTGAATGGATGTCCGCCTTCACCCAGAGGGGATCGCCGATCATGGTGAGCCTGATCCCTTTTTTCTCGAGACGCTTGGCGACACAGATCGCAGCATCTTCGGCAAAAACATTGTTTATCAGGAAGCGCGGAGACTCTATGTCCTGCACCTCACGGGCGAGGGTCTCAAACTCATTCATGAGGCTGCGCGTTTCGTTCGCCATGGTGCGTTCCAGGGCGAGGCGGTTTGCAGGATCGAGGTCTGGGATCAGTTCAAGGCTCTCGACGTTGATGCCAATGCTCGTCAGGGAGCTGCGCATCTTCTTGACCGTTGTGCGCAGGATGTTCTCCCTGCGCCCCTCGGCATCGGCTTCACGGCTGATATCCTCGCACGTGAACACAAACGACCAGGAAAGCCCCGGGACCGCCGGAAGCAAGTGCATGCGACAGCTGATAATTGCGCCCTGCAGGGTGGAACAGACAAAGGAGATGTCGTTTTCCGTGTCTCGCTCATCAGCATGACGGACCCGCCTCTGTCGCAACACGGCGAGCGAGCTCTCAATGGGACCGGCCGCGCAGAGATTATAGAGAGAACGGCCGAGCCCCAGGGCAGCGTCGTTGTGAAATATCCTGCGGGAAGCAGTGTTATAGAACACGACACGCGCCCTGTCGTCGCAGACCAGTATGCCTTCCCTGAACGACATGAGGATGATCTCAAGGCTGGCCTTGCTGTTTTCCGCGTCGCTTGAGATCGCGGATGACGCCTCGAAGATCTCACGCCTCGCTTTCATGAACGACCCGCCGAGATCATTGACAGCGTTCCGGACATCGCCGATGAGATTCCCAGGCGGCAGTTCGACAACATGGGCAGGATTGGCGCCGGTGATTATATGGATCTCCCGGACCAGCGTCTTGAGCGGTTGGAATAAGAACTTGTGCAGAGCAAAGAAAAGAGCGGACAGGAACAACACAGAGACAGCCGCGGTTATGCATAAGGCATCATTGATATGCGCCCGGACGGCGGGATCGTACGACCGGTGAACGACGAGCCGATATCCGCCGTAAAACAGCAGCGCATACAGAAATGCGCCTGCGACCAACAGAAGCATGAAGCGGCGATTATTGACCACGCTTATATCTCCCGTCGATATCGAGAAGCACTTGTCAGCGGTCCGGCATTACCGTCAGCAGTTCCTTGACCTTCGAGACGACTTCACGGGTCGAAAAAGGCTTCGTTATATATAAATCGACCCCGAGAGCCAGACCTTTTTCCTTCTCGACCTCGCGGCCTTTTGCCGTAAGCATGACGATGCGAACGTTTTTCAGCGAGGCATCGGCGCGTATCCGCTGACACACCTCATAGCCGTCCATCTTCGGCATCATAATGTCAAGGAGCACCAGGTCCGGTTGGAACTCACCTAGGGCATGAAAGGCCTTCTCTCCGTCGTCCACGGCATGGACCTCAAAGCCTTCCTTCTTCATTAAAAGTTCAAGGGCCAGAACTATGTTAGGCTCGTCATCAACGATAAGAATACGATGCATTGCCGATCCTCCCTCCCGAAATATACTCGCTGGTATTTTAACATACAACCACGATAATAACATGCAGATTTTTCGGTTAGCAGGGGGCAACCGAAGTCTGGACTTTTGTAGAGCATGTGCAGTATTATAATTATAGTATAAAGAGGGCGAACGTCCGTTTGACATACACTACCGAGGGTCTCAAACGATGCCGGACAAAAGTGCGATCATTTTTTTGAAAAAACACCATCCGTTCAAACTGCTGGACGAACATGACCTCGCCAGGCTGGTCAGCTGTCTCACGATGGAACTCTATCCCGCCGGCGCGTACATATTGAGTCAGGGGGAGAAGCCGTCCGGGAGCCTGTATATCATTAAGGAGGGCAGCGTAACGATATGCGCGCGGACCGCACCTGATCAGGAGAATGTGATCGATTTTCGCGGCGCAGGAGACACGTTCGGGTTTCTCTCGGTCGGAGAGGGCATGCGTCTGGACGTATCGGTAAAGGCAGCGAGTGCCACGATCTGCTATGTGGCCGACAAGGACTGCGTCATGATGCTGCTGGATGACCATCCTGCGCTTCGAGACTACCTCTTGCCTTCCTATTTCCCAAAGCAGGAGGACAGCCAGGATTCATTGCCGCCCCCGTTGAATTTTTATCGTGAAGGTTCGGACAGGGTCCTCTTTACCACGCCGGTACGGGACCTCGTCGCCCGGGACATCGTTACGGCCCGAACCGACGTCTCGATCCTGGATGCTGCTGGATTGATGTCAGCGCACCGCGCAGGCGCGCTCGTGATCGTGGACGAGGCCGGCGGGCCGGTCGGCATTATCACCAATACCGACCTGCGGGACAAGGTGCTGGCATGCCGGAAGGACCCCTCGTCCCCGGCGACCGATGTCATGAGTGCGCCGCTCTATGGCGTGGAGGGCGGCGATTTCTGCTACGAAGCCGTCCTGAAAATGGTGAGCCGCAATGTTCACCACCTGGTGGTGACGGATGCCGGGAAACTGATCGGCATTATCAGCAGTCGCGATCTGATGGTCCTGCAGATCACCTCGCCCCTCATGATCGCAAGGGAGATCGAGAGCCAATCCTCGGTCGAGGGCCTCGCATCTGCATCGGCAAAGATCCTGAGGCTCATATCCCTGCTCCTCGGTGAAGGGGCCAGGGCCGAAAGCATCATCCGCATTATTACCGAAGTGAACGACCGTATCGAACGCAAAGTGCTCGACTTCACGGTAAAGACCCTTGGCCCGCCTCCGCTGCCGTTCTGTTGGATCGTTTACGGCAGCGCCGGCAGAAAGGAGCAGACCTTCAGGACCGACCAGGACAATGCCATACTTTACGCGGACCCCCGAACCGAGGAAGAGGCGAGGCAGGCAGAAGAGTATTTTCGACGATTCGCTGATTTCGCGGTCAATGCCCTTCTGCGCTGCGGATTTACGCTCTGCCCGGGCGATTTTATGGCGACCAACCAGCAGTGGAGACAACCCCTGTCTGTCTGGAAGAAGTACTTCAGCAGCTGGCTGCATACGCCGACGGACAAAGCGATCCACAATTCTGCCAACCTGTTCGATTTCAGAGGACTGTACGGCGATGTGCAGCTGGCCGAGGACCTGAAAAAACATCTTATGAAATCGCTGGTGGACAAAAAGATCTTTCTTAAGGCCATGGCGAACCTGGTGACGGACTACCGTCCGCCCATCGGACTGTTCGGCTGGTTCATCGTCGAGAAAAGCGGCGAACACGCGAACCGGATAGACCTTAAGAAAAGCTGTCTCACCCCTATCATCAATATCATCCGTCTCTTGGCATTCGAGTGCAATATTCCCGAGACTAGCACCTTCGAGAGGCTCTTGGTCCTCAAGATCGCGCATCCGACCATCAGAGCCGTCGGCGACGACCTTGCGCATGCACTGGAGTTCGTATCGCTCCTCAGGATACGCCGCCAGGTGGAGCAGGTCTCGATGGGCGCCGCTCCCGACAACTTCATCAATCCAAAGAAACTTCGCTCTCTAGAGCAGAGAAACCTCAAGGAGATCTGCAAGCTGCTCGCTCGCATACTCGACGACATCGCAGTACAATACGAAGTGGGAACGCGGCTCTGATATACTTGCAAGGAGTATTTAGCAGCAGACAACATAGGATCGATCAAACCTGGCCCTAAGTATGTCGTCGATAGCGTTCGTGAGCGGCCCGGCAGGTTTGGGTGCAGTCGGTAGGGTTTTGAAGTGCAGGGTGAAACGTAAGGCTGGTTCAGAGAGGTGGATCATTGCTGAACTGATCCTGACCATCCCTGTTGTCGCGATGCTCGTTCTTGCCTGAGGTTTTGTTTCTTTTTTAGGCGAGCAGTATTATCACCTTTGTCCCTTTTCCCGCCGTGCTTTCGATCTTCATCTCCCATCCATGCGCCCTGACAAGATGCTTCACGATAGCGAGGCCGAGGCCGGTGCCGCCCATCTTGCGTGACCGGGCGGGGTCCACTCGGTAGAACCGTTCACCCAGGCGGCTGAGATGTTTTTCCGGCACGCCGATCCCTGTGTCCTCCACAAACAGCTCTATTCTGCCGCTTTCCTCCTTCATCCCGATGGTGATGCCGCCCTTGTCGGTGAACTTGATGGCGTTCCCTACGAGGTTGGTCAGGATCTGCACGAGACGGTCCCTGTCCGCGTTGAGGGTCTGGAGGTTAAGCGGTATCGACACGGTCATTGAAAGGTTCTTCTCCTTCGCCTGCTCTTCCAGCATGGCCATGACCGAACTCACGACCTCGTTTACCTCCACGGGCCGCCTGGTTATCTTGATGACGCCCATTTCTATCTTCGAGATGGTCATGAGGTCGTCCACAAGGATGTTGATCCTCTCGCTGTTGGCCCGGATGGTCTCGAGGAACTTGAGGGCGTGCTCCCTGTCGTCCAGCGCCCCTTCGAGCAGGGTTTCGGAGAATCCCAGGATGGCGGTGATGGGGGTCTTGATCTCGTGGGAGATGTTGGCCACGAAGTCCTTGCGAACCTGCTCCAGTTTCTTGAGCTGCGTGATGTCGTGGAAGATGGCGACCAGTCCTGACAGTTCGTTCTTCTGATAGAAGAGGGGAGAGACGTGTACGACGAAATGGCGCTCGGCGGGATATTCGAGATAGAGCTCGGCGATCCCCGGGGCGAGAGTGGAACGCACGTTGTCGACGATGGTCAAAAACTCATGGTTCCGGACCACTTCGATCAACGGACGGCCAACGAGCGGCGCGTCGCCGAAGGATTTGCGCGTTGCGGCGCTGGCGATCTGGATGGCCCCGCGGGCGTCGATGATGAGCAGGGCGTCGGGAATGCTCCGGAGGATCACGTTGAGCCTCTTTTTCTCATCCTCGCTCTCCGCGATGACCTTTTTCAGCTCTTCGGACATGGTGTTGAGGCTTTCGGCGATCTCGTCGAACTCTCCAGGCGCGTCGAGGAACAGCCGTTTCCCAATTTCGCCGCGGGCAAGCGCCTGGGAAAAGTCCCGGATCCGGCGTGTCAGACCGCGCAGCAGGCCGATCTGCCAAAGGGAGAATATGCCCGTTGCCAGCAGGCTCAGTCCCATGACAACGGACATCTTGATACGGAGCTGATTGATCTCTGCATCGACGCTCTTGAGGGGAATGCTGAGACGAACGAAGCCGGCCGGTTTGCCGTCATTTGTCACGTTCAGGGCTACATAGAGAAAATCGTAGTGCAGCGTTTCGCTCATGCGTATGGCCATGCCGGTGCCGTTCGTACGCGCATGTCTGATCTCGGGCCGGTCAGCGTGATTGTCCAGGAGCGGGGAGTGCCTGTCGGAATCGCCCCGGACCGTGCCGTCGGGGGCAATGATCGTAACGCGCGCCCCGGTCACCACCTTCAAATGTTTGCAGAGATCGTCCAGGCGGGCGGGGGATGCGAAGGGGACCTCTTCGGAGATGAGGCGTGCCTGGATTACAAGGCTTGCCTCGTGCGTGGAGATGTAGTTCCCCCGGACAGCGGCAGTGATATACACTTCCAGGATGATCGCCGCCAGGACGATGATGAACGCGTAGAGGATAAAAATGCGCGTGAAGATGTTCCTTTTTCCGGTCACCGGTTCTCCTCGCAGTAGTAGCCAATGCCCCGTTTGGTCTTGATGATGTCCGGCTCGGAGGGATCATCCTCGATCTGAGACCGGAGCCGCCGGATGTGGACATCGACGGTTCTCGGCTCGACGAAGGTCTCATCCTTCCATACCGATCCCAGCAGCTGCTCGCGGCTGAATATCCGGCCTTTCCGCTCCGCGAGATGGAGCAGGAGCCTGAACTCCGTCGCGCTCAGCTCAATACGCTTGTTGTTTTTGGAGACCGAAAAGGTGTCCTTGTTTATCATCAGGCTGCCGATGCGGACGACCTCGTCCTGCTTCCGGTTGTCTCCCGATCTCCGGAGGACCGCCTTTACGCGGGCGATCAACTCCCTCGGGCTGAAGGGCTTGGTCATGTAGTCGTCAGCGCCGGTCTCGAGGCCCCGAACCCGGTCGGCCTCGTCGCCTTTGGCGGTCAGCATGATGATCGGGATGTTCTTCGTCTTCGGGCCGGCGCGCAGGATCCGGCAGACCTCCATGCCGTGGATGCCCGGCAGCATGAGGTCGAGCAGGATCAGGTCGAACTCCTTTTTTTTGACCGCATCGAGCGCCTCGCCGCCTTCATGGACAGTCGTGACGGCAAAGCCTTCCTTCTTGAGATTGTACGAGACGAGTGAAGCAATATCTGGCTCGTCTTCAACTACCAGGATCCTCTTCATACCGTAACGTTAATGAATCGGACGGATAAAGTCAAGGAACAAGAATAGTACAAAAATACATTGCGCCACGAAGGCACCAAGACACTAAGAAGATCTTGAAAAGTTAACGCATTGATCAAATACAGAAGCCGCTCATGCATTTTTTTCGTGTCTTCGTGGCAAATTTGTCTCAGTATTGTCAGGATTATACTAAAGGGTCCATCGGGAACCTATCTCTATGGTTAATTCTTATTGCACTACAATATTCTATGGTACACTATCACTATGATCGTCATCGAACCGTATAAAGGGAAACCCGTCACGGACCAGCGCGTGGAGATCGTCGAGCGGAAGGGTAGAGGCCATCCCGACTATCTCTGCGATTCCATGATGGAGGCGGTCTCCATTGCCCTGTCCCGGGAATATATGAAGAAGTTCGGGGCCATCCTGCACCACAATATCGATAAAGGGCTCCTGGCCGCCGGCAGGGTTGAGAAACTGTTCGGGGGAGGGAGCGTGATCGCGCCCATGGAACTGATCATCGGCGACCGTGCGACCTTCGAGGCGGGCGGCAAGAAGGTCCGTGTCGCCGACATCGCCATTGACGCGGTGAAGGCCTGGCTCAGGAAGAACATGCGATTCGTCGACCCGGAGAGGCATCTTAACTACCGCGTGGTGCTGGCGCAGGGGTCCGAGGAACTGACGGACATCTTCGCCCGTTCCGGCAAAGTATTGGGCGCGAACGATACCTCGGCGGCGGTGGGGTATTATCCCCTGAGCCCCACGGAGCAGGTCGTGCTGTCGCTGGAGCGGCATCTGAACGGCGTGGCGTTCAAGAGGCGCTATCCCGAGACCGGCGAGGACATCAAGGTGATGGGCCTGAGGACGGGAAATGACCTGGACCTCACCGTTGCCATGCCGCTCATCTCGCGGTTCGTCTGGAACGAGAAGAACTACTTCGAACGGAAGGCAGTGCTCCAGAAAGAGATGGAAAAGCACGCGCGGAAGTTCGATGCGTTCCGAAGGGTGCAGGTCCATTTCAATACGCTCGATGAGCCGGGGCGTGGCCTGAACGGCGTGTATTTGAGCCTTCTCGGCACGTCTGCCGAGGACGCGGACTCGGGACAGGTGGGCAGGGGCAACCGCGTGAACGGTCTCATTTCCCTGAACCGGCCGATGGGCACCGAGGCGGCGGCGGGCAAGAACCCGGTCAGCCATGTGGGCAAGATCTACAATGTGCTGGCGCACCGGATCGCGAAAAAGCTGTTTGAGAACATCGACGGTGCGCGGGAGGTGTACGTGCTGCTGCTCTCCCGGATCGGCACGCCGATCAACGAACCGCAGGTCGCCACGGCGCAGGTCCTGCTGGAGCGGGGGAGAGGGGTCGGACATATTTCCCGCAAGGCAGAAGAGATCGTCGGGAAGGAACTTGCCGCCATCAACAGGTTCTGTACAGAATTGAGTAAAGGAAAGTATCCGATATGCTGATAGAACAGGGGTCAGGGGTCAGGAGTCAAATAAACTACTAACAGCTGACATTGGAAAGGAGTGCGGGCGTGCTCGATAAAGAGCTCATTGTGTATTTCAAAGCAGCACACGGATTCTTCAACTTGTGCATGATGGCGCTGTTCTGCTACCAGGGATGGATGGGCTATTTGATCAGGCAGGCGAGGACATCGGGAGTGCCGGTCCCGCTTGACACGGTCAGGCGGCATCGTAAGGCCGGTCCGGTGTTCGCGCTGTGGGGCGTATTGGGATTTATTGCGGGAGTCATCGTGATCATGCTCGACAAGGGCAGGGTCTTCGAATATCCTCTGCATTTTCTGTCAGGATCGCTGATCGCGGTCATCATCGTGTCACTCTACTCGGTTTCGAGAAGGATCGCCGGGCCGGAGCCGCATTACCGGAACATCCACTTCGGCCTTGGGATGTGCCTGCTCGCACTCTATGTCATCCAGGTCCTGCTGGGGCTCGGCATCCTGCTGTAAGTGCAATTCCCTGGAGTCGCCTTGCAGGTTCCTCCCCAAAGATAAGCCCCCTCTCCCTTTTTCCCTCTCCCACTGGGGGAGAGGGGCAGGGGTGAGGGGAGTTGTTTTGGGTTAGGTGGGGGTGATGAGCACGAACGCCGAATACTTCACCCTCCCCTTAATCCCCTCCCATCGAAGGGAGGGGAGAGTTAAAAGCCACGATACTTCGTAGTTTGCTACGGGGAGGATCATTCCTGCCTGTCCAGCACCTCCCTGACCTTCCGCAGGAGCTCTGAGGGAGAGACGGGTTTGGAGACGAAGCTCAATCCTTTTTCCAGTATCCCTTCCTTGCTGATCATGTCCGCGCTGTAGCCGCTGATGAACAATACCTTGATGTCGGGTTTGATCGTTCGTATCTCTTCGTAGGCGTCCTTCCCGCTCTTCCGGGGCATAATGACGTCGAACAGCAGCAAGCCGATCCGGTCCCGGTTCTCCTGGAAAACGCTTACGGCATCGTTCCCATCCTTCGCGACGATCACGGTGTAACCGAATTCCCTGAGGATGGAACTGGTAAGGTTACGGATGATCTCGTCATCCTCCGCTACCAGGAGCGTCTCCGTTCCTCCCTTCAAGATCTCTTCGGCAGGAACTTCCTCCTTCGCTGTACCGTGCTTGAGCGCGGGGAAATAGACATGGAACGATGTTCCCCGTCCCTGCTCGCTCTCCACATCGATGAAGCCCTGATGCTGTTTGATGAGCCCATAGACCGAAGCGAGGCCGAGACCGGTGCCTTTTCCCATCTCCTTGGTGGTGAAGAAAGGCTCAAAGATCCGCTTGCGGGTCTGCTCGTCCATGCCCGCGCCGGTGTCGGATATCGAGAGCCTGACATACATGCCGGGTTTCCCGTAGCCGTGGCTCGCGATAGAGTCCTCATTCAGCTCGACGATCGCGGTGCTGATGGTGAGGGTCCCGCCGCGCGGCATGGAGTCCCGGGCGTTCGTCACGAGGTTCATGAGCACCTGTTCGACCTGGACACTGTCGGCCATAACGGTCATGTCGGCAGGCACAAGGCGGGTAATGAGCTCGATGTCCTCACGAATGAGACGCTTCAACAGCTTCTCTACCCGCAGGATGATGCTGTTGAGCTCGATGGGGACGGGATTGATGATCTGCTTCCGGCTGAATGTCAGGAGGCTTTGGGTCAGTTGGGCCGCCCGCTGGGCGGTGGTCATGATGTTCTCCGCATAGGACCTGAGCGGATCGGTCTTCTCCATCTTCATTTGGAGGAGGTTCCCGTACCCGATGATCGCGGTGAGAACATTATTGAAGTCATGGGCGACGCCGCCGGCCAGGAGACCGACGGACTCCATCTTTTGGGCCTGCCGGAGCTGTTCCTCGAGCTTCATACTGTTCGTCACGTCGTTTACCAGGACGATCTCGCCGCGCCTGCCGCCGAAGTCCACCACATGGGACGTGATCTCCACATGAATGAGCGTCCCATCCTTCTTCCGGTGCCGCCAGACGCCGGCCTTGTCGATGCCCGTCGTTATGCGGGATACATTCTCCAGGAGCGGCGAGATGTCCTCGGCGGGCCGGATGTCCTTGATGGTCATGGCGAGGAACTCGTCTTTGGAATAACCGTAATGCTCCACCGCGGCATCGTTCACGGTAAGGAATCTGAGCGTTTCGAGGTCATAGACCCACATGGGATGGGGATTGCTCTCGAACAGAACACGGTACTTCTCTTCGCTCTCGATGAGCTGACGCTGCTGCCGCTGGATGTTCCGGGAGAACAGCATGATGCCGCCGGTGCCGATGAACCAGAGGAACACATGGCTCAGCAGGAGCGCTTTCTGCTCCCTGGCCTCCGCCTCAAAGTGCGGCCGGAGCGGGACGGAAATGCTTATGCCGCCGCGGACGTCGCCGACCTTGTAGCCCTGGTGTCCGTGGCACTTAAGGCATGCCTGTTCGGTCTTGAACGGCCGCATGAGCCGCATGTAGGGTTCGTCATGAATGACGGTCTCGCTGCTCTGCTCCTTTAGGCCCCGCTCGAATTCCTTGAGCGTCTTCTCTTCCCATGCGTCGGGCAGGTTGACCGGATTGATGTACTTGAGGCTGGTCAGGTGGCTGATGATGGGCAGGGAGGAGTGCTTGCCGATAAGCTCGAAGACCTGGCGTGTCATCCAGGCGGGATTTATGAGCGTGAGCTTTTTTCCAGTCGTGGTGGTGATGTCGCGCTCCGCCACGGTCAGATAGGGATTGGGCTGCATGGTATCGGTCACCGGCACATATACGCCGCCGTGGAGAGATCCCCAGCGCCGGAACTCGATGGTCAGGTCGTAGAACGAACGGGCGACGATGCGCGCCTTTTCAATGTTGTTCAGACGGGTGACATGGTAATTCCAGGAGAGGGAGACGATGACGAGAACGGACCAGCCGAGGATGAGCAGCAGGATATACTTCTCCATGCGGAGCTTCCAGCGTTGTCTCGAGAGCTTGAACATACGTGAACACATTGTAGCACATCGGCCGGTCCTCTGCTATCGGCATTCAGGCATTCCGGACCGTTCAACCTTTTCCGCGGTTGAATGCCATCGGCAGTACCGGGCAGCCGCATCGGTATCTGACGCCTGCCGGGTCCGAATACTGCGATATACCGGAGCGCATGCACGGTGTCAGATCACCGGGCATCAATGGCGCGGGTCATTCGGTGCAGCTCCTTCCATCGCCCATAGCGGTGAAGGACGCCGGGGTTGGTCCTGCCTTCGGCCGGCTCTCCTGTCCCGGCCATTTTTTTGATATCGCGCGTGGTCCACGTCCCGTGCTGGATCCCGGCGAGAAAGGCGGCGCCCCGGGCCGAGACCTCCTTTTCCTCGTTCACCGTGATCCCCATGCCGAGCAGGTCCGCCTGGACCTGGACGAGGTAACTGAGCGAGGACAAGCCGCCGGCTGTCGCGAAGGCCGAGGGCTGAATGCCGGCCGCCCGGACCGTATCGGCGATGTCCCGCATGAAGAACGCTATGTTTTCCACTGCAGCCCGAACGATATCGGCTGTCGTGCTGTCGGCCGTCAGCCCGTGGATCGAGCTCGAGATGCCGGTTTCCCAGTGGGGCGCGCCGGTCCCGTTGATCCCGATGAAGGCGACAACATCGGTCAACGCCTTCCAGCAGAGGTCGTCCACCTCGTCGAATTCCCGGAACAGACCGATGCGGACCCTGAGCCATTCGAGGGCGTCGCCAACAGCGTTAACGCTCCCTTCGAGCAGGTAATGGTTCCCGCTGTTCGATGAATAATGGACTGACGCCATTAATCCCGGAGCCGGTACCAGGGTCTCCCCCGTGTTGACCATGAGGAAACCGCCGGTCCCGTAATTGATGCCGCCCTCGCCTTTATTCGTCACGCCGAGCCCGAGCATGGCAGCCTGCTGGTCGCCGATGCTGGCGAGCAGGGGAACGTCTTCCGACGATGTGCCGATACGGCCGAAATCATGGGCTGTCGGCTTGATGACGGGAAGGTGTATCTCCGAAAGGCCGAAGAGGTCAAGGAGACCCGGGTCCCAGGCAAGGGAACGGATGTCCATGAGCTGGGTGCGGGCCGCGTTCGTGTGGTCGATGATCGGCCTGGCGCCGTTCGTCAGCTGCTGCACCAGGTAACTGCTGAGCGTGCCGTACACCGTTGTTTTTTTCCGGGCCGCAGGAAGGCTGTCCCTGAGCCAGCGGAACTTGGAGGCGGAGTAGTAGGGGGTGAGGGGAAGACCGGTAGCGGTGAAGACCCGTTCTTTCTGGCCAGCCATCCTGTCGATGAGGCCGGTCCCGCGCGTATCCCGCCAACTGATGACCGGGCTGAGCGTTTCGCCGGTCTCCACGTTCCAGATGAGGCAGGAGGAGCGCTGGCAGGAAAGGCCGGCGCCCAGCACGGTGAGACCCGCTGAATCCGCGTGGCGCATCGAATCTTCCAGGACCTCACGGACGGACCCCAGGACCTCTATCGGGTCCTGCTCGACGCGCAGCCCCTCCCGGAAGGGCCGCGTCAGTTCCCGTTTTGTCCGGAACAGGACCTCTCCCGAGACGCCGATGACCAGCGCCTTCGTCGAACTGCTCCCCTGGTCGATCCCGATAAAGCATTCCTGGTTCATGTCTCTTCTCCCGTGACGTATTTCCATTCCAGACAAGCCGGAACCAAATGTTGCCACAAAGACGCGAAGGCACGAAGAAAATCAGTAGTGGCCGATGGATTTGCTCACTTCTTTAATTTCATTCTTTGTGTCTTAGAGCCTTCGTGGCTGAAGTTTGTTTCATTTTGGCAAGAATATAATTCGTAACTACGTAACAGTGTACCCGTACTTTAATGCAAGGTCAATCGGCGCCGTTATACAACGCGAAACAATGCGTTCCTGTATAGGTTTTGTTCAGGTGACGCGAAATACATCTTGTCTTACATATGCAGCAGGCGTCGTTCGTCGTCTATACCGGAAGGAAATAGACAATGGAATCAGCAAAATAGGCAATTATTCGCAGGAGGTGAAAAAATGGCACGGCCATTGCTATTACCAAAGCAAATCCTAACCACACTGGAGGAACACTATGAGACAGATAGCGATCTACGGAAAGGGCGGTATCGGAAAGTCCACCACGACCCAGAACCTGGTAGCGGCGCTCGCCGAAGCGGGCCATAAGTGCATGATCATCGGCTGCGATCCCAAGGCGGATTCGACTCGGCTTATTCTGAACCGTAAGGCGCAGAACACGGTCATGGACATGGCTCGCGAAAAGGGAACGGTGGAGGACCTCGAACTCGACGATGTTCTGCTTCGCGGGTTCAAGGGCATCAAGTGCGCGGAAAGCGGCGGACCGGAACCAGGCGTAGGCTGCGCCGGTCGCGGTGTCATCACCGCCATCAACTTCCTGGAAGAGAACGGAGCCTATGGCGATGACACGGACTTCGTGTTCTACGACGTGCTCGGCGATGTGGTTTGCGGCGGGTTCGCCATGCCGATCCGTGAAGGCAAGGCCAAGGAGATCTATATTGTGACCTCGGGAGAGATGATGGCCATGTACGCGGCGAACAATATCTCACGCGGCGTGCTCAAGTATGCGCAGAGCGGCGGCGTGCGGCTCGGCGGCCTTATCTGCAACAGCAGAGAGACGGACAAGGAGTTCGAACTTATTTCGGAGCTGGCCGCGAAACTCGGTACCCAGATGATCCACTTCGTGCCCCGGGACAACGAGGTCCAGCGCGCAGAGTTGCGGAGAAAGACCGTGATCGAATATGCCCCCGAACACAAGCAGGCCGACGAATACCGGACGCTTGCAAAAAAGATCGCAGATAACAAGAACTTTGTGGTTCCCACGCCGATCACCATGGATGAGCTGGAAAAGCTCTTGATGGATTACGGGATCATGGAGAAGGAAGAGGCGGTAGCGTGATCCGATTGCGGATTGCGGATTGCGGAATAAAAACAACGGCAAGAATCGAACCTTTTCACCGCGAGGGCGCGAGGAGCGCGAGGAAATCATAAACAAGAATTAAAGAAAATGAATTCTGCCGTCCTCGCGACCTTTGCGCCCTCGCGGTGAAAGGTTTTATATCCGGCCTTTGACGTTAGGAGAAAATTATGACAACAAAGATCAAAGACACCCAGAAGATGATCGAAGATGTCCTCTCGGTCTATCCCGAGAAGTCAAAAAAAGAGCGTGCCAAGCACCTGGCCGCCAACGACCCGACAGGACAATGCAGCACCTGCCAGGTGAAGGCGAACGTCAAGTCCCGGCCCGGCGTTATGACCGTGCGCGGTTGCGCTTACGCCGGCGCCAAGGGTGTGGTCTGGGGCCCGGTGAAGGACCAGATCACGATCAGCCACGGTCCCATCGGTTGCGGGCAGTACTCCTGGTGGTCGCGCAGGAACTACTACAACGGCCAGACCGGGATCGACGCTTTCGGCACCATGCACATAACGACGGATTTTCAGGAAAAGAACATCGTCTATGGCGGCGACAAGGGTCTCGATCTGGCGATCAAGGAGCTGCACGGGCTGTTCCCGCTGGGTCGCGGCATCGGCATCCTGTCCGAATGCCCGGTGGGGCTCATCGGCGACGATATCGAAGCGGTCTCGAAGCGCGTGGCAAAGGAGATTAACATCCCGATCGTGCCGGTGCGGTGTGAGGGCTTCCGCGGGGTTTCTCAGTCCCTGGGCCACCACATCGCGAACGATACGATCAAGGATTATGTGCTCGGCAAAGGCACGCTTGAAAAGACTACACCCTACGACGTGAATCTGATCGGCGACTACAATATCGGCGGCGATGCCTGGGCATCGCGCAAAATACTCGAGGAGATGGGCCTCCGCGTCATTGCCCAGTACACGGGTGACTCAACGATCAACGAGCTCGGCATTGCAAGCAAGGCCAAACTGAACCTGATCCACTGTTATCGGTCTATGAACTACATCTGCCGGACCATGGAAGAGAACTACGGCATTCCCTGGATGGAATTCAATTTCTTCGGACCCACCAAGACCTTTGACAGCATCAGGAAGATCGCCGCCAAGTTCGACGAAAAGATCCGGAAGAACTCCGAGGCTGTGATCGCCAAGTACACGCCGCTCATGGAAAAGGTGGTGGCGCAGTACCGGTCGAAGCTGGAAGGCAAGAAAGTAATGCTCTACGTCGGGGGCCTCCGTCCGCGCCACACCATCGGCGCCTACGAGGACCTGGGCATGGAAGTGGTTGCTTCCGGTTATGAGTTCGGCCACGCTGACGATTACAAGCGCACCTATCCCGAGCTGAAAGAAGGCGCGGTGATCATGGATGACGCGACCTTGTATGAATTGGAAGAGTTCACCCGCAGGCTGAAACCGGATATGGTCGGATCGGGCATCAAGGAGAAATACTCCTACCATAAGCTCGGCGTGCCGTTCCGGCAGATGCATTCCTGGGACTACTCGGGACCCTATCACGGGTTCGACGGGTTCCCGGTCTTCGCAAGGGACATGGACATGACGGTGAACAGCCCGACGTGGGATTTGATCAGAAGAAAAAATGAAAAAAATCTTTGACACGGATTTACACAGATAACAGCTATGAAGGGGCATGATAAGGCAGGATGTATCCATGAAAACCATAGCCTTTATCCGCCTCTTCCGTGTCAAAGGTGTAGCCTTTTGATCGTCGTATACAGGAAAAGTAAATTCTTTGACACGGATTTCCACAGACAAAAGCTATGAAGGGGCACGATAAGGCGAAGGATGTATCCGTGAAAATCATAGCCGTTATCCGCCGCTTCAGTGTCTAAGGCATGTTTTGTTTATGGGTTAATAAAGTTTGGAGGGGATCATCATGAAGATCAGAGACCATAGCGAGCTGTTCAAGCAGCAGGACTACCAGGAGCAGTTCGAGCGCAAGAAGGAATTCGAGAATCCCTGGCCCGCCGAGAAGGTGAAGGAGATCTCGGACTGGACCAGGACCGAGGAGTATAAAGAGCTCAATTTCAAACGGGAGAACATCAAGATCAATCCCGCGAAGGCGTGCCAGCCTCTGGGCGCGGTGTTCTGCGCCTCGGGGTTCGAAGGCACCATGCCCTTTGTTCAGGGAGCCCAGGGCTGCGTGGCATACTTCCGAAGCCACCTGAGCCGGCACTTCAAGGAACCCTTTGCCGCGATCTCCACGTCCATGACCGAGGACGCGGCGGTGTTCGGCGGCCTGAACAACATGCTCGAAGGCCTGGAGAACACCCATGCCCTGTACAAGCCCAAAATGATCGCGGTCTCGACGACCTGCATGGCAGAGGTGATCGGCGACGACCTGAACTCCTACATCAAGACGGCGAAGGAGAAGGGCGTCGTTCCCCAGGACCTGCTCATCCCGTTCGCGAACACCCCGAGCTTTGTGGGTTCCCATATCGTGGGTTATGACAACATGATGAAGGGGATCCTGAAAGCGCTTTGGGCAGGAAAGAAAGGCGAACCGAACGGGAAGATCAACATCATTCCGGGCTTCGATACCTACACCGGCAACTACCACGAGATCAAGCGGCTGATGAGCTTGATGGGCATCGAGGCGACAGTGCTTGCTGACGTGAGCGATACCTTTGATTCTCCAAATACAGGAGAGTACAAGCTCTATCCCGGCGGCACGCCGCTCCACGACGCGCAGGACGCGGTGAACGCGATCGGGACGGTGGCGCTCCAAAAATATTCTACCGTAAAGACCATGGATCACATCCAAAAGGAGTCGGGACAGAGGACGCTCACGCTTTCGCCGATCGGCATCAAGAACACCGACGCGTTCTTTGCCGAGCTCTCCAAGCTCACCGGCAAGCCTGTCCCGGCGGCGATCGAAGCAGAACGTGGAAGGGTCGTGGACGCCATGGTCGATTCGCACCCTTATGTTCACGGCAAGCGGTTCGCCCTGGTCGGCGACCCGGACATCCTGCTCGGCATGATGAGCCTCATCATGGAGATGGGTGGAGAGCCGGTCCACATCGTCTGTACCAACGGCGACAAGCACTTCGAGGCGGAGGCGAACGAACTGCTCGCGTCGAGCCCCTTCGGCGCGAATGGAAAGGTCTATATCGGCAAGGACATGTGGCATTTGCGGTCGCTCCTGTTCACCGATCCCGTCGACATCCTGATCGGCAACTCCTACGCAAAGTTCCTGACCCAGGACACGGGAACGCCGCTGGTGCGCATCGGGTTCCCGCTCTTCGACCGGCATCATCTCCACCGCCAGCCTATCATCGGTTACCAGGGCGCATTGAACCTCGTGACCATGCTGGTGAATACAACACTTGACGAGCTGGACAGGAAGACCGAGGGTTCGGCCAGCTTTGATGTAATTAGATAACAGACGGCAGAACACAGATGACAGACAACAGACTAGAGCTTTTGAATCTGTCTGTTATCTGGCAGTCTGACATCTGATGTCTGGGAGTTACCCATGCACGACATCGCACTAAGCGGCATATACTTCTTTTCCATCGCCCTTCTGTATTCCACGGTCGGTCACGCGGGGGCATCGGGCTACCTGGCGACGATGGCGCTTCTTTCGTTCACGCCGGAGGTCATGAAACCGACCGCATTGGCGCTCAATATCATCGTTGCCCTGGTCACGACCGTCCGGTTCGCGATGGCCGGTCATTTTTTCTGGCGGTTGTTCTGGCCCTTTGCTTGTGCGGCGGCACCAATGGCGTACATCGGCGGTGGCATGTCGATGGATGCCGCGCTTTACAAAATACTCGTAGGCATCGCGTTGGTGTTCGCCGCGCTCCATCTCATGCTCAGGATCAATGCAGCAACAGATGATACTGAAGGAGCACCTCATCCGGGGATAGCTGCATCGCTGGCAGTGGGGGGAGGCATCGGGTTCCTTTCCGGTCTCACCGGAGTCGGCGGCGGCATTTTTCTCAGCCCGGTCCTGATCTCTCTTCATTGGGCGGGATTCCGGAGAACGGCCGCAGTGGCTGCGGCATTCATTCTTTTGAACTCGATCACCGGTTTGGCGGGATATCTTCAAACGGGCGGCGTATTTCCGGATCACATCGCCTTCTGGTCCGTTGCGGTCCTTTCCGGCGGATTCATCGGATCTACGTTAGGAGCAACGAGATTTAACAGCCCCGCGCTGAGGGTATTGCTCGGGGTCATGCTGGTCATGGCAGGGGTGAAGATGGTCGTCATCTGAGGACAGGGTTCAGCGTTCATAGTGAAGACCGAGGATCGGCGAGTTTTGATGTAATACGGCTGCGATAACCCCTCACCCCAACCCTCTCCCCGCAGGGGCGAGGGAGTATGAAGTTCATTCTCTCCCCAGGGGGAGAGGACCAAGGTGAGGGGGATGGGCATGACTATGACAACGACGCTCGACAAATTAACGGCAGACGGCTGTTCCACGGACGACAAACACAAGGTCTGCCGCTCGCGGGGCGGCGAGTCCTGCGCCTTCGACGGGGCCATGATCGTGCTCCAGCCCATCGCGGACACGGCCCATATCGTCCACGGCCCGATCGCCTGCTGCGGGAACTCCTGGGAAGGGCGGGGGACCCTGTCGGCCCAGGGGGGGCTGCACCGGATGGGCTTCACCACGGACCTGGGCGAGATCGATATCGTCTACGGCGCAGGCAAGAAGCTCCATGATGCCATTGTAAGGACGCACCAAGCGGTCCAGCCGAAGGCCATCTTCGTCCATGCGACCTGCGTGAGCGGCCTCATCGGCGAGGACATCGAGGCGGTGTGCAGAGAGGCCGAAGCGGAGCTGGGGATCAGGGTCATCGCGGTGAGCGCGCCGGGATTCACAGGACCCAAGAACCTGGGAAACCGCATCGCCGGGGAGGTGCTGCTCGATCAGGTCATCGGTACCGGCGAGCCCTCTGTCACGACGCACTGCGATATCAACCTCATCGGCGAATACAATATCGCCGGCGACCTGTGGCTCGTGGAGCCGCTTCTGGAGCGTGCGGGCATCCGCGTCCTGTCCCGGATCACGGGGAACGCGACCTTCGACGAGATCACCCATGCCCACCGGGCGAAACTGAACGTCGTGGTCTGCGGCCGCGCTCTGATCAATGTCGCCGCGGGCATGGAGCGGAAGTACGGGATCCCCTTCGTTGAGGCATCGTTCTACGGAAGGACCGAGACATCAAAGGCGCTGCGGTCCATTGCGGAGCAGCTCCAGGAGTCAAAGGACAAGAGCCGGAGGTCGGGAGACCCCCACATACGGGGAGCCGTCGAAGCGCTCATCAAGGGCGAAGAAAAAAAGCTTCAGGAGGCGCTCAAGCCGTACAAGCACCTGCGGGGGAAAAAGGCGGTCCTCTATACGGGAGGCGTGAAGAGCTGGTCCTTCATCTCCGCCCTGCACGACCTCGGGATCGAGGTCGTGGCGGTAGGAACGAAAAAGAGCACGGTAGAGGATGAGGAAAAGATGAAGAAGATCCTCGGTCCCGGAGCACCGCTCATCGAGGACGTGACGCCGAAGAACCTTGTGAAGCTCCTTAAGGAAAGGCATGCCGACATTCTCGTGGCCGGAGGCAGGAACCAGTACCTGGCGATCAAGGAGGGCTACCCCTTCGTCGACGTGAACCAGGAACGCCACAGTGCTTATGCCGGGTATCAGGGGCTGGTGAATTTGGCGGAAGATATAAGCAATAGCATAAGATTCTACCGGGGGAGTTCAGAGTGCGGAGTGCGGAGTGCGGATTTCCCCCTCACCCCAGCCCTCTCCCCGGACGGGAGAGGGAGAAAACAATCTGACATCGCGTATCCGAAATCAGCAATCCTCATCGATCCGTTGAAGCATTCTCCCGCCATCGGCGCCGCCATTGCGTTCCAGGGCGTCCACCGGGCATTGCCGGTCATCCACGGGGCACAGGGCTGCGGCTTTCTCGGCAAGGTGCTGCTCACCAAGCACTTCCGGGAGCCGATGGCCCTCGCAACCACCAAGCTCTTCGTGGAGAACGTGGTGCTGGGTAGCGAGGAGATCCTGGAACGGGCCATAGAGGGTTTTATTGAAAAAAACACCCCCGATGTCATCGGGGTCCTGACGTCGGGACTGTGCGAGGTTAAGGGGGATGACGTTAAAGCAGTAGTCAGGAGACAGGAGACCGGAGTCAGGAGTAACGGCGCAAAGACGAAGATCATCCATGTTGCGACGCCCGATTATGACGGTGGGCTGGAACAAGGTTATGCGAGGGCGGTGGAGGCGATCCTTGAAAGTGCGGAGTTACCGATCGGATCGGGACAGGTCTCCATGCGGCGTGCGGATGAAAAACAAGTTAACATCCTGGCGGGATCGCACCTGACACCTGCCGACGTTCAGGAACTGCGGGAGATCGTTGAGTCATTCGGTCTGCAGCCGATAATCCTGCCCGACCTGTCCGCTCTCGATGGAAGCAGAAGGAACTTTTCCCCGCTCGCAGACGGGGGCACGACGGTTGAAGATATGAAGGCGATGGCGGGATCCGTCTTGACCCTTGCGGTTGGGAGAAGCATGGAGCCGGCGGCGAAGATGTTGAAAGAGGCCAGCGGCATGGAGTACCGTGTCATCGAGGGTCTTTGCGGGTTGCTGGACACCGACCGGTTGATGGCGATACTTTCGGAAGTCAGCGGCAGAACAATGCACAAGCGGTATGACCGGCAGAGGAGAAGCCTGATCGACGGGATGCGGGACGCGCATTTCTTCTATGGCAGGAAAAATGTCTGCATCGCCCTGGAACCTGACCTGGCACTGCAGGCGTCGCGTTGGCTGGATGAGATGGGCGCCCGCGTGGAACTCGCTGTGATCCCGACGCTGTCGGCATCGGCCGACCATATCCTTGCGCGGAGGGTGGAACTCGGCGACCTTTTCTCGATCCGCGGCCGATTTGATCTCCTTATCTCGAATTCCCATGGGACGGAAACGGCACAGCGTCTCAAGGCGCCGCTGTACCAGACCGGCTTCCCGGTCTACAAGGTCCTGGGCGCCGCCTCGCGGGTAACGATCGGATACCGGGGAACGCTGGCGATGATCAACGAGGTGGGGAATCTGATGATGCATCATCCTGCATGAAGCTGGATCACCGGAGGTGAACTATGAAGGTCGCATTTGCCACATCGGACGGGATCAACGTGGATGAACATTTCGGCAGGGCGGGGAGCTTCGCGATCTACGACCTGTCGCGCACAGGATATCGGTTCGCCGAACTGCGGAAATTCGCCGACGGTATTGACCAGGCGGTCGTCGGCACGAGGGACCAGGGCTCCCTCCATGACGAAGCGGTCCAGGACAAGGTGGACCGGCTCGCGGACTGCAAGATCGTTTTTATGACCGAGATCGGCGGACCATCGGCTGCGCGTCTCGTGAAAAAAGGGATCATGCCCATGAAGGTGAAGGCGGTCATATCTATCGAGGATTCGATCAAGCAGCTTCACGAGACGATCGTCAAATCCCCGCCGCCGTGGCTCAGGAAAGCAATGGAGACTTTGTAGCCGCACCCTTCAGGGTGCGCATAAGATCGCAGGCTGAAGCCTGCGGCTACCAGAGACAAAAAAGGAGGAGCGAAAATGAAGATGATACGTGCTTTTATCAGACCGGAGCGGGAACAGGATGTGGTGCTGGCGCTTGAGGGCGCGGGTTTCCCATCGCTCACCAAGATGCCGGTGTTCGGCCGGGGCAAACAGAAGGGCCTCACGGTGGGACCGGTGCATTACGACGAGCTGCCGAAGACGCTCATCATGACCGTTGTGGACGACAAGGACATCGACAAGGTCGTGAAGGTCATCCAGGACAAGGCGAGGACCGGCTTTATCGGCGACGGCAAGATCTTCGTCAGTCCGGTCGAAAGCGCGTACACTGTCCGGACCGGGGAAGCGGCGCTGTAACTGCATTGCGGATTTCGGATTGCGGATCGCGGAATGAGAACTGCTGACGATGGCACTCATAAAACAAATACATTACATATTGTTCGTCATTCCCGCGAAGGCGGGGATCCAGGGTCTTTCATCAGCGTCACTGGATTATCCCGCATCAAGTGCGAGACAGGCTCAGTCAAGCCCGGAATGACGGCAGGAAGGGATACGACTCATGAAAGAGATCACGATGATCATCAGGCGGGACAAACTGCCTGAGACAAAGAAGGCGCTCGACGATCTCGGGTACCCGTCAATGAGCATTCAGAGCGTTGAGGGCCGGGGAAGGCAGCGGGGCGCTCTGTGCGCGGAAATGGACGCGGAACTGCCCGAGAGCTACTGTATCACGGCAAAGCTTAAGCCCACGCCGTCCACGTATGCGCTGGAGCATTCGCTGCCGAAGGTGGCCCTGTATGTGCCGAAGAGAATGCTGACGGTCGTCGTGCCCGACGATGTGGTCACTACGATCGTCAAGTCGGTCATTGCGGTAAATCGGACCGGCAAGGCCGGTGACGGCAAGATCTTCGTTTCACCCATCGAGGGCGCGTTTCGAGTACGGACCGGCGAAACAAACGGCGAAGCAATAACGTAAAAGACAGGGTCAAGGGTCAGGGGCCAAGCAGCAGGGGTTATGTACAAAGAGAAAGAATTCAATCTTCCATGACCCTTGGCCCATGCCCCATGACCCTGGATCACCAAGGAGGTTCATCATGTCCACCATCACCGGAGCGACCCGCGGCGGGAAGCCGTGGACGCCGAAATTCGTAGATGCGATCGATGTGGAGAAGTGCATCGGCTGCGGACGGTGCTTCAAGGTCTGCGGATACCAGGTGCTCGAACTTATCGAAAAACCCTTCGCCGGAGATGATGAGTTCGGAGACGATATGGGCAACAAGGTCATGTCCGTTGCCCATCCTGAGAATTGCATCGGTTGCGAGGCCTGCGCGCGCACGTGCACCAAGAAATGCCATGTCCATGTGGCTGTGTAACTATGGACGTCACGATTCGGACAGCCCGGCCCGAAGATATCCCCCGTATGACGGACCTGCTTGCGGAGCTCTTCAGCATCGAGTCGGACTTTGTACCTGACGTGGAAAAGCAGGTTCACGGTCTCAGTGCGCTGATCGCAAAACCACCAGGAAACGCGCTGGTACTCGTAGCCGTGATTAACGGGATGGTCGTCGCTATGGCAACGGTCCAGACGCTCATTTCCACGGCGGAAGGTGGTCGGGTTGGTCTTGTAGAGGACGTGATCGTCGATCGGAAGTTTCGTTCCGGGGGTATAGGTTCTCTACTGATTGATGGGATCGTTGCCTGGAGCAGGAGATCCGGCATTAAGAGGCTCCAGCTCCTTGCTGACAGCGACAATCACCCGGCGCTGGATTTTTATGCATCCCGGAATTGGTGTTGTACCCGTCTTATCTGCCTGCGGCAGCGACCGTGATCGGTCTGCCTGTAACTGTACGCGTGATGCTCGTAGAACATGCCGGTGAAATTCCGGATACAGCCTCCTGACCATTAATTAAGCAACTGTCTTTTCTCAAGACGTTCCCTCCTTTCCGAAATTCCCTAACCTGTTGTTTCGACGCGAGTTCGCTTTGGCAATGGTTTTGCTATTCCTTGTGGTAATACATCAGACCAGGAGGCTGCCATGAATGCGAACAGACAAGCGCAGAAAGACATCTTGAAGACCCATCCCTGCTTTTCCGTTGAAGCCCATACTAAATTTGGCAGGATGCATCTGCCTGTGGCGCCTGCGTGCAATATCCAGTGCAAGTACTGTGTCAGGAAATATGACTGCGCGAATGAATCAAGACCGGGCATCACGAGCAGGGTCCTGACGCCGTCGGAGGCCGTGGAGCGGGTCGAGGCCTTCGTGGAACGGAACGACCGGATCAGCGTCATCGGCATTGCCGGTCCCGGCGACCCGCTCGCGAACGAGGCAACCTTCGAGACCCTGAGCGCCCTGCGCTGGGGCTTCCCGCATCTCACGCTGTGCCTCTCGACGAACGGTCTTCTCCTGCCGGAACGGTTGCCGGACCTGGTCAGGGTGGGGGTTAAAAGCCTGACGGTCACGATCAACGCGGTGCGACCTGAAACGGCGGAGCGCATCTATTCCTGGGTCCTGTACCGCGGGATGCGGTTGACGGGTCAGGCTGCGGCCAGGACCCTGCTGGCGAACCAGTGGGTCGGGATCTCAAACGCCATCGAGATGGGCTTGCTGGTAAAGGTGAATTCTGTGTATCTCCCCGGCGTTAATGATGAGGACCTCGCCCTGGTGGCGAAGCGTGCCGGAGAACTGGGTGCGGATATCATGAACGTGCTTCCACTCATTCCCCAGGGAGAGTTCTCGGGTCTCACCAGACCGTCCTACGAGGCGCTGCACGCAAAGCGCGATGAACTGAGGCCATTCATCAGCCAGATGTCTCACTGTCGGCAGTGTCGGGCAGACGCCTGCGGCACGCTGGGAGAGGACAAGGACATGGAATACGAGACGCTGATGTCCCGCATCGGCGAGGAATATGCCGAATCGGTGGCATAGAGACCAGGAACCGGGAGGAATACGATGGTAACGACCATACTTCTGTTCAGCATCGCGGTCTTTGCCGCGTCGTTCTTAATTGTAAAGAGCTATGAACGAATGGAGCGCTTCGAGGTGGCGTTCTACATTGTTCTGATCGCCTGGTGTTCGCTGCTGGTCGGTATGGTCGCATCTTCGAAGATATTGGTGTCGTGATCCAGGGATCATGAAGGGTGGCTTCCATGGACGATCATAGCCGGAAGGGCGCGGAACTTCCCTGTTTTTCCCTGCAGGCTGCGGGCGGACCTTCGATCCTCTGGCTTCCCGTGGCCCCTGCCTGCAACATGCGGTGTGCCGGATGCCCACGGCGCAGCGACAGCGTAAGCGATCAGGCGGTGAAGGGTGTTTCCCTGACGCCGGATGACGCGGTCGGAAAAGTGGCCGCTGCCGTTGTGGGGGGCGCGACGCCTGCGGGCGTTGTGGTCTGGGGGCCCGGTGAAGCGCTGGCAAATGCCCCGACGTTCGTCGTGCTGAAAAAGCTCTCATGGCTCTATCCGGACGTTTCCGTCACGGTTGCCACGAACGGTCTGCTGCTCTCCGACCGGCTCGAAGAGCTGGTCCGGTCCGGCGCAGGGAACATCGTTCTTTCCGTGAACGCCGCTTCCGTGGGAACGGCTGAACGCCTGCACCAGTGGGCCATCTATCGCGGCCGGAAATACACCGGCGAGGACGCAGCGCGGCTGGTCCTGCGGCAGCAGTGGAACGGGCTGGAGAACGCCGTTGAAGCGGGGCTTCCCGTGACGGTAGCTGTTGCGGAGATCGCCGGCGTGAACGAGCACGAGGTGGCGGAGATCAAGCAGCGCGCGGAAGACGTCGGAGCGGCACGGGTCGTGGTCCATCCGTTTCCGTATGAAGCATAGCCCCTCATAATGAACAGAAGAGCGGACGAAAGCGAGCAGGTATGCATGAGGCGATCACCGACATAGAACGGGAACGATACAAGCGACAGCTCATGCTCGGCGGTTTTACCGCTGACCATCAGAAACGCCTGAAAAATTCCACGGCGCTGGTCGCCGGGGTCGGCGGGCTGGGCGGCACGGCGGCACTGTATCTCGCGGTCGCCGGTATCGGCAGGCTGGTCCTGGCCCACTACGGGAATCTGACCTTGTCCAACATGAACCGGCAGGTTCTGATGCGAGATGACGGCATCGGAACGAGCAGGGTACATTTGGCGAAGAAGACCCTGCAGCGGACCAATCCAGATGTGGAGATCGAGGTCCACGACGTACGGATCACGCAGGAGAGCGTGGACCGGCTGCTCCGGGGCGCGCAGATCGCCCTGTCAGCCCGCCCGAACTATCCGGAGCGCAGAGCCCTGAATCAGGCCTGTGTTGACAACAGGGTACCTATGGTCGAAGCGGCGATGAACGGCATGGAAGGCTATTTGTTCAATGTCATACCGAGTACCTCCTCCTGTATCAACTGCGTCTATCCCGAGGGCGACCCCTCGTGGGAGGAAATGGGGTTCCCGGTCCTGGGCGCGGTTTCCGGCATGCTCGGCTGCATGATGGCGCTCGAGGCGATCAAGCTGCTCACCGGGTACGGCAAATCGCTGTCGTCGGAGATGCTCATATTCAATACGATCGACATGGACTTCAGGAAAGTAAAGGTCCCTCGGAATGACCAGTGCGAGGTCTGCCGGACCGGATGAGATGTGAGGTGATGATCAAGAGCATTGAATTCTTTTCGCCACAGAGGCCGCCGAGGACACGGAGGAAAGCTGAAAACCTTGTAGTATGGCATTTCTCTGTGTGCTCTATGTACTCTGTGGCAAAATGACGTTGATGCGTATGTGTCTTCCTTTGTGCTCATCGCGAACGAGGTATTTTTAATGGAACTGCTCGATACAACACTGCGCGAAGGAGAACAATGCTACGGTGTCTTCTTCCCGATCGAGACGAAGAAGCGACTGGCACGCCTGCTCGATGCACTCGGCGTCGACTTCATTGAGGTCGGGCATCCGGCAGTCGCGCCTTCGATACGGAAGGCCGTTGCCGAGCTTGCTTCGCTTGATCTGCGTTCGCGGCTGATCGGGCACGCCCGGCTGGACCGGGACGAGATCCGGCTGGTCCGGGACCTCAGCTTGCCGTGGGTCGGGTTGTTCGCGGGCATGAACAAGGCGAGCCTCGTGCGGTACGGCCTGACCCGTGAGGCGGCATACCGGCGTATCTTCGATTCCGTCCGGTATGCAAAGGATCTCGGCCTCCAGGTTCGGTTCACCTGTGAGGACGCTTCCCGGAGCGCTCCGGATGAACTCGCCGAGATGTACAGTCGTCTGCGGGAGATGGGAGCCGACCGGCTGAGCTATGCAGATACGGTGGGCACGGACACGCCGGAACGGATCGAACGGCTCCATCAAACGATCCATGCGGAAATCCCTTTTTCCAGGCTGCATTTCCATTTTCACAATGATCTGGGCAATGCCCTGGCAAACGCCGCAAAAGCGCAGGAGCTTGGCGCGCAATGTATTGATGCGAGCATCATGGGCATCGGGGAACGGTCGGGGCTCCTCTCTATCGAGGATGCAGTGGTCCGATTGAGGCTTCGGGGGGAGGGGGGGCCGACGGCGGAGGAAATGGCGCTTCTGGTGCAGGCAAAGGACCTGGTTGCTGCCTCCATCAATATGCGGCATTTTACCCGCAGGCGGTTCGCGCATAAGTCCGGTATCCATATTCACGGCGTCTTGTGCGACCCTGCACAGTATGAGCCTGCGGCCCCTGAGAGTACCGGGCAACAGAGGACGATCGTGTTGAGCAAGCTGATAGGACGCGCCGGATTGCGGCGGATGCTCTCCTGGGGAGGGATCGAGGCCACTGATGCGGTCCTGGAACAGCTTCTCGAGAGGGTGAAGTCCGATGAGTTTCTTGAACTGACAGATACTCATGAAATCATCCATTACCTCGAAGGACACCGTCAGTTACTTTCCTACACTGCACAATCGAACCGCGATCGATTACAGCATCAACAGCCCGTCTTCGTTTGATCAATTATTCAGCACATGCACATTAAAGCACCGGTACGAGGATTTATTTTCTCCTGCGCCGTTATCGTAACTGGCTGGGAATACCATGAGAAATCAATGGAATAAATGGCCTTGCTCGCCGCATTTCACCTGGCACGTGCTTTGCTATAAGGACATACAAGGAAGTTGTTGAAGGGTATCATGCAGAAAGGCTCCGGAGGTCTTTCATCATTTGCAGCACCGCCTGCTCGTCAGGACGGACCAACCCGAACGGGTTCAAGGAGGATAGTGACATGAAGAAGATAGCAATGGTTCTCGGTTTGGTGCTGCTTGCCGGCACCGCGGCGTTCGCGACGCCATCGACGCAGATCTGGATACCGTCAACGGACATCCAGCCGTTCAAGAAGCTGCATTTCGGCTTCGATCAGTACATCAAGGCGCGCGGGACGGACAGCACGACGCGCGAGCCGAATGTGATAAACAACGGCCTGACACTCGGCGTCCTGCCGTTCGAGAAGATCCAGATGGAAATAGGCATCGACCAGCGGTCCTACGGCATAGAGCCCTATGATTCCGCGCCGATCTACTTGAATGCCAAGATCGGCACACCCGAAGATTCGCTGTTCAAGAACTCTCCGGCCATTGCCATCGGCGGATTCGACTTCGGCACCAGGAAGTATACGACCGACGCAGGATGGGGCACGGATTACAACATCGTTTACGGTCTTTTGGCCAAGACGCTGGGCAAGGCCGGCCGGTTCTCGGCAGGATATTATCAGGGCAACGACAAGATGCTTCTGGACAAGAACGGCAAGAAGGACGAAAAGGGCGTGCTGGCATCGTGGGACCGGACGATCTCCGAGGTCTCTGACAAGCTCTGGGTGGCTGTTGATTACATGGGCGGCGAGAACAGCTACGGAGCTTTGAGCTATGCCTTTGCCTGGAAGTTCGCTCCGAACGTGGGCGTGATCTTCGGCATGGACGACTGGAACAACAGTAATATCAAACCGACCTATACCATCCAGGTGGACATCGATCTGGACCTGTGATCTCTGAAAGGCCTGTCGTGTCTATGACACGGCAGGCCTGATTGCTCCCTGATGCATCAGGTGCTTAGAAAACAGGCATGTTCCGTCCTGGAGGGGCACGCAGGATCAACGGGTTACGAGGATAAGTTCGGACCATATGGCTGGCATATGCTTTGCTATTAGTCAGATAGAAACATGATTGACGTCTTGTATAATACTGGGTAAGGAGGATATTAATATGAAAAGGCTATCATTGACCATAGTAGTGCTGCTGCTGGCGCTGTTCGCCGCAGTTGCAGGTTTCACATCCGGCAGCGCCCTGGCCGAGGAAGCCGCGGCTCCGGTCGCTGCGGCAGCACCGGCGGCAGCTCCCGCGCCGCTCAAGATAGACACGGGCGACACGGCGTGGATGATCGTCGCCACGGCGTTCGTCATGCTCATGTCCATCCCGGGCCTGGCGCTCTTCTACGGCGGCCTGGCGAAGACCAAGGATGCCCTGAACACCATGGCGATGACCTTCGTCACGTTCTGCATCGCCAGTCTGCTCTGGGTCCTGTACGGATATTCGTTCACTTTCTACGGCAGCGGCAGCATCATCGGCGACGCGTCGAAGGCCTTCCTGAAAGGGATCGGGCCGGACAGCATCTCGGACCTGGCCAAGACCATCCCCGAGTACATCTTCATCATGTACCAGCTCACGTTCGCGGCGATCACCGTTGCGCTGGCGAGCGGCGCCTATATCGAACGCATGAAGTTCTCTGCCTGGATACTCTTCTCCGTGCTCTGGATGAGCCTGGTGTACCTCCCGGTCGCCCACTGGGTCTGGGGCGGAGGGTTCCTGGCCAAGATGGGGGCCCTTGATTTCGCCGGCGGAACGGTCGTCCATGTCAACGCGGGTATCGCTGCGCTCGTTGGCGCCCTCATCCTCGGCAAGCGGAAGGCCAAGGCCATCATTCCGGGCAACCTGACGCTCGTCGTGACCGGCGCGGGGCTCCTGTGGTTCGGCTGGTTCGGATTCAACGCGGGCTCCGCCCTTGGGGCGAACGGACTGGCGGGCGCTGCCTTCATCAACACCAACACGGCGGCGGCGGTCGCGGCGCTCGCCTGGATGGTGGTAGAGTGGATGCACTCCGGCAAGCCGACGGTCCTGGGCCTCGCCTCGGGCGCGGTGGGCGGGCTGGTCGCCATCACCCCGGCGGCGGGCTTCGTGAACATCACCGGCGCCATCATCATCGGCATCGCCGCGGGTGTGGTTCCCTTCTATGCCGTGGCAAAGTTGAAGCCCCTGCTCGGCTATGACGACACGCTCGACGCTTTCGGCATCCACGGCATCGGCGGGACGCTCGGGGCAATTCTCACCGGCGTGTTCGCCGACCCGGCGATCAACTCGGCGGGGAAGGGGCTCCTGTACGGGAACCCCGGCCAGCTCTGGATCCAGATCGTCGCGGTCCTGGCAACGCTGGCCTACAGCGCGGTCGCCACGCTGGTCATCTTCATGATCATCAAGTTCACGGTCGGACTCCGGGTAGACGCGGAAGAAGAGACCGTCGGGCTCGACGAGACGTCGCACGGCGAGCGGGCGTACAATCTCTAAGAAAGCGTAAAGGGTAAAGGGTAAAGGGTAAGGGGAAAGTGCAAGAACAGTGATTGACGGGATGAATGATCTGAGTCGGTCGTTACTCCTTACCCCTGACCCCTCACGGACTTTAATAAAGGAGGCATTATGAAAAAGATAGAGGCAATCATCAAGCCGTTCAAGCTCGACGATGTAAAGGACGCGTTGAACGCCCTGGGCATCCAGGGAATGACCGTGACCGAGGTGAAGGGCTTCGGCAGGCAGAAGGGCCACGTGGAGCTCTACCGCGGCGCGGAATACGACATCGCCTTCATCCCCAAGGTGAAGCTGGAGATCGTGGTTGCGGAGGCGATCGTCGAGAAGGTCGTGGCGACCATCATGGAGAAGGCCAAGACCGGCAAGATCGGCGACGGAAAGATCTTCATAACAAAGATCGAGGACGTCATCCGCATCCGCACCGGCGAGAAGGGCGAGTCGGCGATCTAGATATTATCGTCATTCCCGCATCGATGCTGAGCGGGAATCCAGACTTTATCTTGCATTACTCTGGATCCCCGATAGGACCACTCGGGGATGACGGTCTGGGGTATGAACAGCAGAAATAAGATCATTGATACTGATATATGTTTTCCCCCATACCTCCCTGATGTGGCGGGAACCACAAGGCCCGGCAGTTGTGAACTGCCGGGCCTTTATTCGTTCATTGAGGTGAGCCTACCGAATGGCTCGGTGTCTCTTTCTTAGGCTCTGGTTCTGCCTTCTTTTCCGCTTTCCTTTCTTCTACCGGCGCTTCTGCGGGGCAGGAGAGCTGTTTTCTGAGGATGCCGATGTACTCCTCGTAGTCGGCCACTTCCTCGGCGTGGAACTCTTTCATGTCGGGATTCGTCTTCTTGAAGGCATTGTAGCTTGCCATGCCCTTGGTCAGGGAATCGCAGGCCTCCTGGGTGCGGTTCAGGTGAGCGTAGGTCTTGGCGAGGCTGATGTGGACCGTCGAGAGGGTATCATACTTTTTGTTCTCCTCGAAGATCTCCTGCGCCTTGACGAGGTACTCGACGGCCTTCTGGTAACGGTTGGTGAATTTCACCGATTCGTCGAGGAACCCGACGGTGTTGTAGTGCTTGTGGAACTTGGAAACGGCGTTCGAGCGGAGGAAGAGGCCGTACTGGCGGTAGGTCTCGGCGAGGCCGAGGCGGTCCATCTTCTTCCGGTACACCTCCAGCGCCTGCTGGAGGAACTCTTCGGCGGCAAGGGGATCGTCCTTGCTGCTGAACTCCTCGGATGCCCATTGGAGCATAACCGCCGGGTCCTTGGTGCTCCGGGCAGCGCAGGAAAGGAGAAGCCCGGCGAGGATGATCGCCAGGCCCGGTAGAAGTAGTATTGATCTTTTCAAGGTTTTGATTCCTCCTCGGAAACGGACCTATAGAAGCCGACCGGGATCAGCGGCAACGTCAACGTTTTACCGCAAGTGCCGCAGGAATGCAAGAGGATTTCACGGCAACGTGGATGCCCATTCCCTGCACAGATGCCCAAACATTCACCATCTCGCGATATGCGCCAGTGCTTTTTCCCGCTCCGGGTACAATGCCAGGAACAGCCAAATCAAACGGTTACGGGACGTTGCGATACGCGACCCCCGTGGCACGTGTTTTGCTATATTTTTTAGCAGCGTGGTCAATACCTGTGCAATGGAACGGGAGGAAGATAGGATGACAAGAACGATATGGTCTCGCGGGGCGGCAGTATTTGCCGCGGCTATGCTGACGCCGTCCCTGGCATCGGCGGCGGAGCAGGCGGCGGTAAAGATAGACTCGGGCGACACGGCGTGGATCCTGATGTCAACGGCGCTGGTGATGCTGATGACGCCGGGTCTCGCCCTGTTCTACGGCGGCATGGTCCGTCGGAAGAACGTGCTGGGAACCATCATGCACAGCTTCATCGCCATCGCGCTGGTGAGCGTTCAGTGGATATTGTTCGGCTACTCACTGGCCTTCGGTCCCGACATCAACGGCTGGATCGGAAGCCTCGCGTGGGCCGGACTCTCAGGTGTCGGTTCGGCGCCGAACGCGGACTATGCCGCCACGGTGCCGCACCTTGCGTTCATGATCTACCAGATGATGTTCGCCGTCATCACGCCCGCGCTCATCAGCGGGGCGTTCGCCGAACGAATTAAATTTTCGTCATTTCTCGTGTTCACACTGCTCTGGACAACGGTGGTGTACGATCCCGTTGCGCACTGGGTCTGGGGCGCGGGCGGATGGATGAAGCAGATGGGCGTGCTCGACTTTGCGGGCGGGATCGTCGTGCATGCCACGTCGGGATTTTCGGCATTGGCAGCCGCGCTCTATATCGGCCACCGCAAGGGTTTCCTCCGCGAGTCCATGCCGCCCCATGACCTGCCGATGACGGTGCTCGGCGCAGGCATCCTGTGGTTCGGGTGGTTCGGGTTCAACGCGGGAAGCGCGCTGTCATCGGGCGGCCTTGCAACCCTGGCCTTCGTCACCACCCATACCGCGGCGGTCGCGGCCACCCTTACCTGGACCGCGGTGGAGTGGTATCACCGCGGGAAGCCTACGATGTTCGGCGCGGCAACAGGCGCCATTGCCGGCCTGGCAACGATCACTCCCGCGGCCGGGTTTGTGAGCCCTATGGCCGCCCTTGCCATCGGTATGTGCGCGGGCCTGCTGTGCTACACGGCCCTGAACGCCAAGGTCAAGTTCCGCTATGACGACTCGCTGGACGCCTTCGGTGTTCACGGGGTGGGGGGGACCCTGGGCACGGTCATGGCCGGGGTATTTGCTTCGACGGCGATCAATTCCGGCGGGGCGAACGGCCTGTTGTCCGGGAACCCGCGGCAGCTTGCCGTTCAGGCTGGGGCGGTCCTGCTGATAGCTGTCTACTCGTTCGTGGTGAGCATGGTCCTCTTTAAACTGCTCGATGCGACGATGGGACTCAGGGTCACGAACGACGAGGAGACCGAGGGACTGGACCTCACCCAGCACGGCGAGGCGGGGTATACGCACTGAATAATTGCGGATTTCGGATTGCGGATTAAGAAACAAGTGCGGAGTGCGGAGTAACACCTGACACGGTGACGCGGGGACGGGGGGACGGGGAGAAGGTGAGAAGGGAGAAGTTGGGAAGTTGGGATAATCAAAGAAGGAAGGATGGATGGAAAGAGGCGCTGCGTACCTTCCTAACTTCCCACCTTCGCATCTTCGGGTCTTACGCGTTGTACGACGGCGACTCCCCCGATGATGGCGATGCCGCCGGCGATCTGGACCAGCGTGATGTGTTCGCCCAGGAAAAGAACGGCGAACACAACGGCGACAAAGGGCACCAGATAGTGATAGGCGATGGTGCGCGTGACCCCGATCCTTCTCACCCCCTGGTACCAGAGGCTGAAGGCGATGCCTGCCGAGACAATGGCGGAAAAACCGAAGGCCGCCCATGACTGGGGGGAAATGGCGGTCCACGACTGTTTGAGGAGTTCGTGAAGGCCGACGGGAAGCAGGAGGATACTTCCGGCAGCCATGCAGTAGGCAGTGACCGTGATAGCGGAATATTTTTCCAGAAGCGGTCGCGCCTGCAGGGTATAGAGCGCCCACAGCACCGAGGCGCACAGCGTCAAAATGTCACCGGTGAGGCCTGCTGCGGTGAAGCTGAAGCCGCCGTGGCGGCCGCTGATGACAAGGTACACGCCGGTCGAGGCGAGGAGCAGACCGAGGACGATGGCCGGCGTGAGGCGCTCCTTTCCCGTTCTTGCCTGGAGCAGCACAGCGAACAGGGGGGACAGCGAGATGAACAGCGCCGAGTGGGAAGCCGTGGTGTACTTGATCCCGTACATGAAGAAGATATTATAGAGGGTGATACCGATAAAGCCGAGCTTCACGATCGCAAAACGGTCCCGCCGCTCGATCGCGAAGGGCTCTCGCGTCACGAACATGACAGCGGCCAGGAACAGCGAGGCAACAAGGAAACGCACGATGGTGAAGCTGAGCGGAAGAAAGTCGGTGAGCGCGAATTTCACAAAGGCGAAATTGACGCCCCAGACGAGGGTAACGAATAGCAGGCGAAGGTCAAACATAATAATTGCGGATTTCGGATTGCGGATTGCGGATTGAAATCTGATACAAATTCATAAATCTCGTAGTAAAGTAAAGATTGCTTCGTCGCTTCGCTTCTCGCAATGACAAAAAATGATCTCAAATTGCCGATTGAATTTTAATCGTTTTGAGGACTGGACGGTTTTTTGGGTCTTAATCCGCAATTCGCAATCCGCAATCCGCAATTGACCCGGACTATATCATAAATTACCTTGAATACTCAAATATATTGTGCTATCAATAGGTTATGCATGGTCTGAGCCCAAAGTTCAGCGACATTACTGTCGACATCCTTTCGGGGATCGTCGATGGCGTGGCGGTGACCGATGAGAGCGGGAGCGTCATCATCTGGAACCGTGCCATCGAGGAAATGACCGGCATCGCCGCTACGGACGCGATCAGCCACAAAGCAGCGACCGTGTTTGCCGATAATCCCGCGATAGTGTCCCAGATCGAAAAGACCCTGGCGACGGGAAGGTCCTATTCGGACTATGAGACCGCGCTTTCGGCCCGGCATCGGCAGCCTCTGCCGGTCGGTGTGGTGAGCAGCGTGCTTCCCGACGCGGAAGGCAGGCCCCAGGGCGTGATCCTTTCGGTGCGGGACCAGAGCAGCGTTCAGGACCTGAAGGAACGCATACGAAGGGCGGACCGGCTGGCCGCCATCGGTCAGATCGCCGCCGGCATCGCCCATGAGATCAAGAACCCCCTTGTCGGGATACGCGGCGCGGCCCAGCTTTTGAAATCCGAGCTCAGGACATCATCCAATGCCGGCGGGAGTCTCACCGAGTATCTTGATGTGATCCTGAAGGAGGCGGACCGGTTGAACGGCGTGCTCGAAGGGATCCTGGACTTTACCCGGGTAAAGCCCCGGGAGTCGGGCACCTTCAATATCCACAGCATCCTGGACCGGGCGCTCCTGCTGTACGAAGAACCTGCCCGGCAGCATGCCGTCGTGCTTGCGCGGGAATATGACCCGAGCCTGCCTGAGGTGATCGGGAACCGGGACCAACTCATTCAAGTGTTCCTGAACATCATCAAGAACGCCATCGAGGTCATGCCGTCAGGCGGCAAACTCACCGTGGTGACGCGCATGTCCGATATGTTCACGAGCGTCCAGGCCGATGGCAGGAAACACCGCCTCATGGTCGTGAAAGTGAGCGACACCGGGCTGGGCATCAAGCAGGAGCACCTGCAGGACATCTTCGCACCCTTCTTCACGACCAAGGACCGGGGAGTGGGGCTGGGGCTGGCGCTCTCGTACCAGATCGTGCAGGAGCATCTCGGGACCATCCGGGTGGACAGCCGCGAGGGAGAGGGGACGACCTTCAGCGTGTATCTGCCGCTGGGAGCATAAAACAAATTGCGGATTGCGGATTGCGGAATAATGAAACCAGCGCAGAAGTGAAAGCACAAGGCGACGAAAGATCATGAGCGAACGAATTCTCATAGTCGATGACGAAGAAAGCGTCCGGTGGGTGCTGAAGAAGGCCCTGGAGAAGGAGGGCCTCGAAACGGTACTCGCGAAGGACGCCGCCGAGGCATTTTCGTGCCTGCAGGAAGGCGGCATTGCCGTGGTCCTCATGGATATCCGCATGCCGGGCATGAGCGGACTCGACGCCCTGGAGAAGATCCGGAAGGAAGGACGGAACATCTCGGTCATTATCATGACCGCCCAGAGCACGATGCAGAACGCTATCGAGGCCATGCGTCGCGGCGCCTACGACTACATTACCAAGCCCTTCGACCTCGACGAGGTGAGCATTCTGGTAAAAAAGGCGCTGGACATCCGGCACCTGAGCGAAGAGGTGGACACGCTCCGGGTGGAAGTTCGGGAAAAATACGAAGGCGGGCTCGTAGGCGCCACGTCCGCCATGCAGGAGATCTACAAGACCATCGGCCGTGTGGCCGAGAGCGACGCCACCGTGCTGATCCACGGCGAGAGCGGGACGGGCAAGGAATTGGTCGCCCGCGCCATCCATTTTCACAGCAAGCGGTCGGGACGGCCCTTTATTGCCGTGAACTCCGCGGCGATCCCCTCCGAGCTCCTGGAGAGCGAGCTCTTCGGCCATGAGAAGGGGTCCTTCACCGGCGCAGTGGCCCGGAAGCTCGGGAAGTTCGAGGCTGCGGCAGGCGGCACGCTCTTCCTCGACGAGATCGGCGACATGAGCCTTTCGCTGCAGGGGAAACTTCTCCGCGTCCTGCAAGAAAGGGAGTTCGAACGCGTCGGCGGGACCGAGCCCATCAGGACCGATGTCCGGGTGATCGCCGCGACCCACCACGATCTCGAAAAGATGGTGCGCGAGAACAAGTTCCGGGAGGACCTGTTCTACCGACTGAACGTCATCCAGATCAATATCCCCCCGCTCAGAAAGCGCAAGGACGATATCATCCCGCTGGCAGAACATTTCCTCGGGAAATACCGGGACGGGCGCGGGGTAAGCGCCAAGACGTTCACACCGGAGACGCTCAAGGCCCTGCGCGCCTATGACTGGCCGGGGAACGTGCGCGAACTGGAGAATGCGGTCCAGCGCGCGGTCACGCTTGCCCAGGGCGACAAGATATTCCCCGATGCCCTGCCGCCGCAAATCTTCAAACCGGGGCAGGGGGTCACCATATCGTTCGAGAATTTTCTGGAAGAAAAGCTCGCGGACCTCGTGGACCGGCTTGGCGGACTCGACCATGGCGATATCTATTCCCTGGTGATCCAGCGCGTGGAAAAACCGCTTATCACCCTGGTGCTCAGGAAGACCGAGGGCAACCAGGTGCGCGCGGCGAGCCTCCTCGGCATCAACCGGAACACGCTCAGAAAGAAGATCAGGGAACTGGGGATCAAGGGGCCGTTCAGCGGGGAGGATGAGAAGAATGATGAGGAGTAGGGACAGCAGGTGGAAAGAAGAACAAAGTTTTGCGGTTATACGATACCTGGGAAAATCTGCTTGAACGGCAAATTGCCGTATGCTATAGTGCATGCAGGTGAACGAGCATGGCGACGATACAGATACAGCACTCCTATATAGAAAAGAACCCGGCTGTCTATGAAGGCAAAGCCGTCATCAAGGGGACCCGCGTCCCGGTTGCTTCGATCGTGAACCACTACCGCTCCGGCATGAGCATCGAGGAACTCCTCGAAGGCTACCCGTCCATCACTCCCGCCCAGTTGTTCGACGCTTTGAGCTATTACTTCGATAACAAGGAAGAGATAGACAAAGAGCTCGCCTGATGCACAAACTGTATCTCGACGAGGATGTCCATAAGAAAGTAGCGACGGCGCTCCGGTTGAAGGGCTATGATGTCGTCAGTGCGCATGAGGTCCAGAATCAGAGCCTCGCCGATGCGCGCCAGCTGGAATATGCCGTGTCGGAACAGCGCGTGATATTCACGTTCAATGCCGGTGACTTTGACCGGTTGCATAAAGAATATCTGAAGGCGGGCCGGGAACATCACGGCATCATACTCTCCAGGCAGCAACCTATCGGTGAGACCATCAGGCGTCTGACCACATTTCTCTTTTCCCATTCCGGGAAAGACTTGAAGAATAGCATCTACTGGCTCTAGCCCCTAGTCACCCCGTCTCCACGTCTTCGCGTCCCGAGATCGCTCCGTCAGACGGAAAACCTACCCAACTTTCTCCTTGTCTTAGATGGCCGTCTGTGCCAAAATCAGCACCATCGCGCACACTCGCACACCTGTCAACCGGTTCATCGCTTGAATCCAGGAGCGAGTGCATTCCCCATTCCGAAGAAAAAAGGTAAGGCTAATGGCAATTAAGAAGTCCGAACTCTACAGCTCCCTCTGGAAAAGTTGCGACGAACTCCGGGGCGGCATGGATGCCTCGCAATACAAGGACTACGTGCTGGTCCTTTTGTTCGTCAAATACGTCTCCGATAAATATGCCGGTCAGCCCGGCGCGCTGATTGAAGTGCCCAAGGGCGGCAGCTTCGAGGACATGATCGCCCTGAAGGGGAACAAGGAGATCGGCGACAAGATCAACAAGATCATCGGCAAGCTTGCTCAGGCGAACGACCTCAAGGGCGTGATCGATGTGGCCGATTTCAACGACGCCGACAAGCTGGGCAAGGGCAAGGAGATGCAGGACCGGCTCTCGAACCTGGTAAGCATCTTCGATAATCCGGGCCTGGATTTCAGCGGCAACCGTGCGGAGGGTGACGATATTCTGGGCGACGCCTACGAATACCTCATGCGCCACTTCGCCACCGAGTCAGGAAAGAGCAAGGGGCAGTTCTACACCCCGGCGGAAGTCTCAATAATCATGGCCAAGGTCATCGGCATCAATCAAGCCAAAAGCCAGACGAAAACTCTCAGTGACCCAACCTGCGGTTCCGGCTCGTTGCTGCTGAAAGCGGCGGCGGAATCGAAATACGGTGTCACCATCTACGGGCAGGAAATGGACAACGCCACTGCGGCCCTGGCCAAGATGAACATGATCCTGCATGACAATCCCACCGCCGAGATATGGAAGGACAACACCCTCTCCGCTCCACACTATAAGGAGAAGAACGGCAGTCTCAAGACCTTTGACTTTGCCGTGGCCAATCCGCCCTTTTCCACCAAGGCATGGAGCAATGGATTTGATCCGGCCAATGACCTTTACGAACGCTTTGTGGACGGCATTCCCCCGGCAAAGAACGGCGACTATGCTTTTCTGCTGCACATCCTTCGTTCGCTCAAGAGCACCGGCAAAGGCGCGGTGATCCTTCCGCACGGTGTGCTGTTTCGCAGCAACTCCGAAGGCGACATCCGCCGGAACATCATCCGCAAAGGCTACATCAAGGGCATCATCGGCCTGCCCGCCAATCTGTTCTACGGCACCGGCATTCCGGCCTGCATTGTCGTGCTGGACAAGGAGAATGCCGCGGCCCGCACCGGCATCTTCCTGATCGACGCAAGCAAAGGCTTTGTGAAAGACGGCAACAAAAACCGCCTCCGTCATCAGGACATCCACAAGATCGTGGATGTGTTCAACAAGCAGCTCGAACAGCCCAAATATTCGCGCATGGTCGGCGTTTCCGAGATAGAAAAAAACGATTACAATCTTAACATCCCGCGCTATATCGACAACAGCGAGGGCGATGACCTGCAAGACATTGCCGCGCATCTGAAGGGCGGCATACCGAATGCCGACATAGAGGCGTTAGCCGATTACTGGAAGGTCTTTCCCACTCTCCAGCAGGATCTATTCAAGAAGGGAACGCGGGCAGGCTACAGTCAAATGAAAGTTGAGACGGCCCGGATTAAGCCCACGATATTCGGCCACCCCGAGTTCAGCGCTTACAGGCGGGCAGTTGAGCGCTTGTTCGCCAAATGGCAGGCCGGCAGCACACCGCTCATGAAAGGCATCAAGAAGGGCGGTCATCCCAAGGCGTTGATCGAAGCATTGTCCGAGGCTTTGCTGGGGATTTTTTCGGGCGGATCAGCCGGATCGGTCGGATTGATAAACCCTTATGATGTTTACCAGCACCTGATGAGCTATTGGTCCGACGCAATGCAGGACGATGTGTACATGCTGGTAAGCGATGGCTGGAAGGCGCAGACCGACGGCAAGCCCAACACCGACCTGATCCCGCAGCACTTGATCGTCAACCGCTACTTTGCTGCTGAGATGAAAGCGATAGAGAAGCTGGAAGCCGAGCGCGAGGATATAAGCCGCCGGATGGAAGAGATGGACGAGGAACAGGGTGTCGAGGATGGCCTGTTGTTTGAAGCCAAGACCGAGAAGGGCAAACTCACCAAGGTCAGCGTCAATGCCCGTTTGAAAGAGCTCAAGCTTAACAAGGATGACGCCGACGAACGCAAGGCGCTGGAAGCCTATGCGGCATTGATCGAGAAAGAATCCATTGCCTGCAAGAAGGTGAAAGAAGCTCAAAAGATCCTGGACGCCAAGGTGGCCGCCCAATATGCCAAGCTCAGCGAGAACGAGATCAAGACTTTGGTGGTGGATGACAAATGGCTGGCCACGATCTCCGCGGATGTGCAGACCGAACTTGATCGTGTTTCACAGGCGCTGACCGGGCGCATCAAGCAACTGGCGGAGCGATATGCCACGCCGCTGCTCAGGATCACCGAAGAAGTGGAATGTCTGAGCAGCAAGGTGGATGGGCATCTGAAGAAGATGGGATTTGCATGGAGCTGAAGGTGGGGTATAAAAAGACCGAGGTGGGGGTGATTCCGGAGGATTGGGATATCTACAGGCTTAAAGATTGCCTGACTTCCACACCTGACTACGGCATCAATGCCCCGGCTGTTCCTTTTTCAGACAAACTGCCTGTTTACATTCGCATCACGGACATAACTGAAGACGGTCGTTTCTCGCCCGAAAACCCCGTTTCTGTAAAGCGCGACGATGCCGATAAATATTACTTGGATAAGGGTGATCTCGTTTTCGCTCGCACAGGAGCAAGCGTCGGGAAGTCATACTTGTATGATCCCACAGACGCGAAGCTTGTTTTTGCGGGGTTCTTGATTAGAGTAAAGCCAGATCCCTCAAAGCTCGTTCCTTCGTATTTGGCTGCGTATGTGACGACCGGTTCATACTGGAACTGGGTTCGCCTAATGTCCATGAGGAGCGGGCAGCCCGGTATCAATGGTAATGAATATGGTCAATTGTCGATTCCATTACCTTCGACAATCGCAGAACAACACGCCATCGCCGCTGCTCTCTCGGATGTGGGTGCACTGCTTGCCAAGATCGGCCAGCTCATCACTAAGAAGCGCGACATCAAACAAGCTGCCATGCAGCAGCTCCTTACCGGAAAGAAACGCTTACCGGGGTTTAGCGGGGTGTGGGAGGTGAAGCGGTTGGGGGAGTTGGGCAGCTTCTTGAAAGGCAGCGGAGTTACTAAGGATCAAACTTTGAGCGGCAATCTGGCTTGTGTTCGATACGGCGAGATTTACACGCGTCACAATGACTACATAAAGGCGTTCCACTCATGGATTTCCCGCGACGTTGCAGCGACAGCAACACGCATCAAGTATGGAGACATCTTATTCGCTGGTTCAGGAGAAACTAAGGAAGAAATTGGAAAGTGCGTTGCCTTCGTGCATGACATTGAAGCCTACGCGGGCGGTGACATCGTTATTCTCCGACCTGAGAAGGCCGACCCACTATTTCTCGGTTACTACTTGAACACTGCACCCATCAATCGACAGAAAGCGAGCAGGGGCCAGGGAGATGCCGTTGTCCATATTGGCGCTTCTGCTTTGGCGGCAGTTGAAGGAAGGTTCCCACCCAACCGTGAACAAACCGCTATCGCCGCCGTCCTCTCCGACATGGACGCCGAGATCGCCGCGCTGGAGGCCCGCCGTGACAAGACCCGTGACCTCAAGCAGGGGATGATGCAGGAATTGCTGACCGGGAGGATAAGGCTGGTATGAGCGAGCAGGACAAAAAAGAAAGTCCGAAAACCGGCGAGGGCGGGCATCGGTCGGATAAGCCGGATCGGGTTGATGGGACGGATCGGACAGAGAATCTTGCCCGCCCAAAACGCCTTCGTCCGAGCGGCGGCTACCGGAAGCTGCGGTCGTTTCAGACGACGACGGTGATCTACGATGCCACTGTTTCGTTCTGCGATCGGTTCATGGACAAGCGCTCGCGCACTGTTGACCAGATGGTCCAGGCAGCTCGAAGCGGGCGGCAGAACATCGCGGAGGGTAGCCGGGCAACGGCAACCTCTTCGCAAACCGAACTGCGGCTGGTGAATGTTGCCCGGGCCAGCCTTGATGAGCTTCTGCTCGACTACGAGGACTTTCTGCGGCAGCGCAGTTTGCGACAATGGCACAAGGACGACCCGCAAGCGCGGGAAGTGCGGGGGGTGGGGAACCGACAAGATCCGACCGATCCGTCAAAGCGGACCGATCAGACGGATGGTGGTGCCTATGCCCGATGGCTTGAGAGCAAGGACCCGGCAATTGTCGCTAATGCCGTTATCTGCCTGATCCACCAGGCTAACTATTTGCTTGATCAGCAGATTGCCGGGCTGGAGCGGCAGTTCGTTGAGGGTGGCGGCTACTCCGAGCAACTGGCGGCTGCGAGGATCGAGAAGCGGAGAAAAGATCTGTCTGATCCGTCCGATCAGGCGGATAAAGCGGCTCCAGCTTGTCCTGTCTGCAAAGGACTCATGGTGCAGCGGACCGCGAAGAAGGGCAGCAACGCGGGATCTCAATTCTGGGGCTGTGCAGGTTACCCGAAGTGCAAGGGGACACTGAAATTGGACGGAGAAACAGCATGACCACTGTCGGGCTGAGAGAACGCGCTACCCAGAACCGCGTGGTAAAGCTGTTCCGCGACTCGCTGGGCTACGCTTATCTTGGCGACTGGAGCGAGCGCCTTGGAAACAGCAATATCGAGGAGGACGATCTTCGATCCTTCCTGATAAAGCAGAAGTATAGCGGAACACTCATCAACAAAGCTCTGTATGAGCTGCACAAAGCCGCGGGCGACCAGATCAAAAGCCTCTACGATATCAACAAAGAAGTATACGGCCTTCTCCGTTACGGTGTGAAAGTCAGAGAGGACGTTGGCGAGAACACTCAAGACGTCTTTCTTATCGATTGGAAAAATCCCCTCAACAACCACTTTGCCATAGCCGAAGAAGTGACGATCAAAGGGACGAACACCAAGCGTCCCGACGTGGTGCTGTATGTGAACGGAATAGCCTTGGGCGTCCTGGAACTGAAACGCTCCATCGTCTCGGTGAGCGAAGGCATCCGCCAAAATCTTGATAATCAGAAAAAGTCCTTCATCCATTCCTTTTTCGCCACCATGCAGCTCGTCATGGCAGGGAACGACACTGAAGGTTTGCGCTATGGCGTCATCGGCACACCGGAAAAACATTACCTGAACTGGAAGGAAGACAGCGCCATCGAGAACCTGCTCGACAGGGGCCTCTCACAGCTCTGCGAAAAAAGCCGATTTCTGGAGATTATCCACGATTTCATCGTATTCGACGCGGGGTCGAAGAAGCCTTGCCGTCACAGCCAGTACTTCGGTGTGCGGGCAGCGCAGGACCATGTAAAACGCCGTGAGGGCGGCATTATCTGGCATACCCAGGGCAGCGGCAAGAGCCTGACCATGGTCTGGCTGGCCAAGTGGATACGTGAGAATCGAACGGACGCTCGTGTGCTGATCATCACCGACCGCACGGAGCTGGACGAACAGATCGAGAAGGTGTTCAAGGGTGTTAACGAAGACATTTACCGCACCAGGAGCGGCGCGGACCTGATTGACAAGCTCAACTCAACAACGCCCTGGCTGCTCTGTTCGCTGATCCACAAGTTCGGCAACAAGGATGACGGTGAGGAAATCGGGGACATCGCGGGCTTCATCGAGGAGATAAAGAAACTGCCCCCGGGCTTCAAGGCCAAGGGCGATCTGGTGGTGTTTGTGGACGAGTGCCATCGCACCCAGTCGGGAGATCTGCACAAGGCGATGAAAACCATCCTGCCGAATGCTCTCTTTATAGGATTCACCGGAACGCCGCTCCTGAAGACCGACAAGCAGAAGAGTATCGAGATCTTCGGCGGCTACATCCATACCTATAAGTTCGATGAAGCAGTGAAAGACAAGGTGGTGCTGGACCTGCGCTATGAAGCGCGGGACATCGACCAGAGCATTACCTCTCAGGCCAATATCGACAAGTGGTTCGAGGCTAAGACCAAGGGTTTGACGGCTATTGCTTTAACCCAGCTCAAGAAGAAGTGGGGCACCATGCAGAAGGTGTTCTCCAGCAAATCACGGCTGGACAAGATCGTCGCGGACATCATGATGGACATGGCGACCAAAGACCGGCTGCAAAGCGGCCACGGCAATGCCATGCTTGTCGCCGGCAGCATCTATCAGGCATGCAAGCTCTATGAGTTGTTCGATAAGACCGAGCTATCAGGCAAATGCGCCATCGTCACCTCTTATGTTCCATCAATTGCCGACACCAAGGGCGAAGAAACCGGCGAAGGCAGGACCGAGAAATTACGGAAGTATGATATTTACAAGAAGATGCTGGCTGACTGGTTCAATGAAGACCCTGATGAAGCAGTCAAAAAAGCCGAGGAGTTTGAGAAGGTCGTAAAAAAGAAGTTCGTCGAAGAACCGGGACAGATGAAATTACTCATTGTGGTGGATATGCTGCTGACCGGCTTCGACGCGCCTCCTGCCACTTACCTCTATATTGACAAACACATGCAGGACCACGGCTTGTTCCAGGCGATCTGCCGGGTCAATCGAATCCATGGAGATGACAAGGAATATGGCTACATTGTCGACTATAAAGACCTGTTTAAGTCCCTTGAAGGCGCTGTCTCTGAATACACCTCCGGCGCACTGAGCGGCTACGACAAAGCTGATATTACGGGGCTTTTGAATGACCGGCTTGAGAAGGCCCATGAAAGGCTCGAAGAATCCCGCGAAGCTGTTAAAGCGCTGTGTGAGCCGGTGGATCTGCCAAGGGGCACGCAGGAATATATACGGTATTTCTGTGCAAAAGAAAGCGGAAATGCGGCCCAGCTCAAGGAAAACGAATCGAAGCGGGTCGCGCTCTATAAGCTTGCTGTATCGCTGATCCGGGCCTATGCCGACATTGCCAATGAGATGGATAAAGCGGGTTATGACCCTGATGAAATCGAGAAGATCAAACAGGAAGTGGAACACTACGAAAAGGTGCGGAATGAGATCAAGTTGGCCAGCGGCGACTATATTGACCTGAAATTGTACGAACCTGCGATGCGACACCTGATCGACACCTATATACATGCGGAGGATAGCGAGAAAGTTTCCGCATTCGATGATATGAGTCTTATTGAGTTGATCGTTGAGCGAGGCGCTGATGCAGTGAAATCATTGCCCAAAGACATTGCCGTCAATGAAGAAGCGGTGGCAGAGACGGTTGAGAATAATATGCGGAAGCTGATCATCGACGAGTCGCCTCTTAACCCGAAATACTACGAAAAGATGTCGGTGTTGCTGGACGCATTGATCAAGGAACGCAAGAAAGAAGCGCTAAACTACAAACAATATCTTGCCAAGATTGTTGAACTGGCCAAGCAGGTGCAGAATCCCGGCGGTGGGACAGACTATCCAAAATCATTGAACACCCTGGCCAAACGAGCGTTGTTCGATAACCTGGGAAAAAACGAGAAACTGGCGCTTGCCCTGGACGAAGAGATCCGCCTCACTAAGAAGGATGACTGGCGGGGGAGTATGATCAAAGAACGGGAAGTGAAATATATTGTAACGAAGCATATTTTGGACAAAGCGACACAGGAAATGATCTTTGAGCTCATCAAGAATCAAAAAGAGTATTGATATGCATCGTATTGTGGTGAGCAGTATCGCGGTTGACGTGGTGCGGAAGAACATCAAGAACCTGCATCTCGCCGTCTATCCGCCTAACGGGAGGGTGCGCGTTGCAGTTCCCTTCCGCATGAACGACGACGCCGTGAGGCTGGCGATCATCTCCAAGCTGGCATGGATCAAACGCCATCAGACAAAATTCGCGGGCCAGGAGCGGCAATCAGCGCGTGAATTTGTTACAGGTGAAAGCCACTACTTCCAGGGGAGACGCTATAGGCTCAATGTGGTTGATCACAGCGGCGCACCAAAGGTAATCATTAACAGCAATACAGCAATAGACCTCCTCGTACGTGAAGGGAGCGACAAGTTAAAGCGACAAAGGGTGCTGACGGAGTGGTATCGCAGGAAGCTTAAAGAGCAAATCCCAGAGCTCATTGATAAATGGCAGCCCGTATTGAATGTTTCTGTTGACGATTGGGGCGTGAAACAGATGAAAACCAAGTGGGGCACCTGCAATATAAAGGTTCACCGTATCTGGCTGAATCTTGAACTTGTAAAAAAACCAGTTCACTGCCTGGAGTATATCATCGTTCATGAGATGCTGCACTTGCTCGAACGTAATCATAATGACCGGTTCAAATTATTGATGGACAAGTTCATGCCGCAGTGGAGATCATATCGTGAAGAGCTGAATCGAGCACCGCTGGCTCATGATGCGTGGGGCTATTAAGCATAGGGAACGTTGGGGGGTAGACTTCGAAATTGACATTGAGGCAACCTTCAGCAAGCTGCAGGGATTTTTCTATCCGTAAGGTAGTTATCGTTATCGATCGTCAGCGATGCATTCGATCCGGTCTTATCTCCATTCGTCCTGAGAACTCCAGCATCAATTCCCATCCTTAGAGCGCCGTCCAGTCCTTCTGGCCGGTACCATCGGTGAGGCCGTTGCAGATGCCTGTACCTGCAACACCGTTCAGGTCATTGGCTTTGTCGACAGCTGCGGGCAGGGAGGCGTTGCTCATCGCCTGTCCAAGCTGTCCGTTGGTCCAATACAGCGTCGTCACATCTGAATCCGTGCCGTTGCACCGATCGCCCGCTGTGTTCTTGCTTGCCATCACGAAGCTGACGCCGTCGGCCGAGGTGCTGATCACGAGCTGGACATTCTGGGAAATGCCCGTTGTGAACGTCGTGGCATCGTCCGGCGCTTCCGCGGAGATCCCGAATTGAGCAATGGTAACAGGAGCGGAGGCGCTGGTCAGCGGAAGACCGATGCCCGGAGAACCGTCGGCTTTGCTGGAGGAGTACACGCGACAATCGGAGTAGAAGGCCTCCTCGGCGCTTCGTGCGTTCCGGAGGTCGGACAGGGCCGACGAGTTGTAACCGCGGGTCCGGTAGCTGTTGAACTGCGGGATCGCGATCGCAGCCAGAATCGTGACGATGGCCACTACGATGAGCAGCTCGATCAGCGTAAAACCTCTTGTGTCCTTCAGCTGTCTGTGATCTCCCATAGTAGTGTTTGGTCGGTCTCCTGCGTAAGGTCGAGAATGTTGGTTCGGCCGAACTGAGCGCTCATCTGTAAGCACCGTCGATACAGAGAATAGCTTTTCTGCAGGACAATGTCCATGTAATAATGCTGATATCCGGTCTCCCGGATACTGGGAAAGCACCTAAGGTTCTATCGCGTTCAGCGCGGTATATATATAGAGGGTAAAGTCGTCCTGCACCCGATCATGGCGGAGAGCGAAGTAGGGGGAAAGGTTCTCCAGGGTGAACTTCACCATATCCTCGGGCGATGTGTAATGAAGCTCCGGGTCCTTGATCGGCGTGTGGGATGACAGGGCGTTCAGGGCCAGTCCTTTATTGCAGTGTTTAAAAAGCGTGATCAATGCCTCTTTCATGTCATCCGCCACGCCCGGTACTCGCAGGTTGAACACGCCGCAGATGACGATATAATCGAAGAATCCCTCCACATGGTCCTCGGGGCCGTCCAGCACGTTGAACGTGCAGTCCGGATATTTCTTCCTTGCAAGCTCGATGAAGTTCTCGTTGATATCGACGCCCGTGTACCGCACGTTGAATCCCCGCCGCTTCAGGAACCGGTAAAAGTCACCGGTGCCGCAGCCGTAATCGAGGATGCTCGCGCTGTTCAGGTTGGGCGCGATCTCGGCCAGCGAGTGGTACCGCTTCAGCTGGCCCTGCGGGGTCCATCTGAGCGCCTCGGGCCGGTCGCCGAACTGTTTCAGGTGAAAGTTGTAAAACGAGATCAGGTGTTCTTTTGAGTAGGGGTCCATAGTATGTATGATTCATCTCCCGGTGAGGATTTGTGATACGTTCTATTTTTTCTGCACCCCGGTTCAGAGGTCCTCGTCCCGACATATCGGGATGCGAGGCCCTCTTCACGGGATGCAGGCGCTTTTTGGAAAGACAAAGATTTTATCCCCTGACGGAAGTCTTTGACGTACCCCTGCGCCGGGTAGTCTGGTGCGAAGACTGTGCGTTTAAGCTCCCAAGTGCAAACGGCAGTGGAGCTTCCATCCTCAAGGTGGTGCATTTATTCTAATCGCTCGCTAACCCCGCAGCAAGCTGCGGGGAATGCGCTCGCTCCTGGATTTGCATGGCCCGACCAGCCCTGTAGCAACCACCGAATTGAAAGCAGCGCGTCCGTAGGGGAAGCGCTGCCGGAGCAGGTCGAAAGGACCAGGAACGTGAACCTCATTCTGCATGCTTAGCACAGCGAGCCACCGGGCTGCCCAAAAAAAACAAGCATGTTGAACATCATGAGGATTGTTTTCCCGGCAGTGATTTTTCCTAGTGTACGTCATCGGCCGCTGTTACCGCAAGACATAATTTGACAAAAAGGTTTTCAAAAGGCAGCAGGACGAACAGCAGGATAACAATTAAGACTATTAGCATCCTTATAACTTTTTGTAACGTTTTGCTTGACAAACTAATAGGGTTATCTTATCATGACCGCGTTTTGAAGGATCACGTTTTAGAAGACCTGTTAATTAAAAATTTAATAAGCAGCGGGGGAGTGGCCATGACTCCTGGATCCTACCTTCCGGGACATTTTCTTCCAGTCGCAATCTTTCTCTTCGTCGGCATCGCTGTCGGCGTCGGCATGCTGGTCTTCAGCAGGCTGGTCAGCCCCCGGCGGCCCTACCGGGAAAAGCTGATGACCTATGAGTCCGGCGTCACCCCTTTTTCGGACGCTCACCAGAAATTCTCCATCCGTTATTATATCACCGCCATGCTGTTCCTCATATTCGATATCGAAGCTGTGTTCCTCTATCCCTGGGCCGTTGCCTATAACCGTATCGGCCTCTATGGGCTCGTGGAGATGGTGATCTTTATCATCATTCTCCTCGTTGGTTATATATACGCCTGGAAGAAGGGGGCGCTGGAATGGGAATAATCAACAACGTTTTCGAAGAGGGATACGTCACGACCAAGGTCGACGAACTCCTGAACTACATGCGGTCGTGCTCTGTCTGGCCCATGACCTTCGGCCTCGCCTGCTGCGCCATCGAGATGATCCAGTACTATTCCGCCCCGCAGCATGATTTCGACCGGTTCGGCACGGTACCCCGGCCTTCGCCGCGCCAGGCCGACCTGCTCCTGGTCGCCGGGACGCTGACAAAGAAGATGGCGCCGATCGTGCGCCGTGTCTATGATCAGATGCCTGAGCCCCGGTATGTCATTGCCATGGGCAGCTGCGCCAGCTCCGGCGGCATTTTCAATACGTATAGCGTCGTTCAGGGCGTGGATAATATCGTCCCGGTGGATGTGTATATCCCGGGATGCCCGCCGCGGCCGGAAGCGCTGATGTTCGGCATCATGAAGCTCCAGGAAAAGATCCGGAAGGAACACTATATCCGGAAATAAAACAACCTGTTGCCACGAAGGTACGACCAAAAGTAGGCGCTTCTAAGCGAGGCGCGAAGGGAACTTATCCCTTAGCTTTTCTTGGAGACTTCGAGTCTGTGTGGCGGCTCCTGTTCATCCTTTCATTTCATCATTTCAAATATTAAAGAGGCAGGAATGGACGCGGATCAGATAGCGAAAATGATCGAAGAGAAGTTCTCCGGCCAGGTCCTGGGTACCGTGACCCATGCCGGACAGGTCGGCGTCATGCTCAAGAGTGAAATGATCCGGGACGTCTGCCGGTTCCTGCACGATGAACCGTCGATACGCATGGACCACCTGGCGGACCTGACCGCCGTGGACTATTCCACTTATCCCGGAGACACGGGACCGCGGTTCGAGGTGGTGTACAACATGATCTCCACGGTGTACGGCCATCGCATCCGGCTGAAGGTCCGGGTGTCCGATGATGATCCGAGGATCGATACGGTGACGTCCATCTGGCAGACCGCGAACTGGCATGAGCGCGAGACCTATGATCTCATGGGGATCGTCTTTAACGGCCATCCCGACCTCCGTCGCATCCTTCTTCCCGAGGACTGGGTCGGGCATCCGCTCCGCAAGGAATATCCGCTGAAGGGATACTAAACCAGGTACCAGGGACCGGCAGCCGGTAGCCAGGAACGTTAAAATTCCACCCTGGCAGCTGGACCCTGGACCCTGCACCCTTGCACTTACGGTGAACCTATGTCATCGACCGACGCGACCGAAAAAGAAATAGTCCAGAAAGAAATGACCCTCAATATGGGTCCCCAGCATCCGGCCACCCACGGCGTGCTGCGCCTCGTCGTCGATCTGCAAGGCGAGACGGTCGTGGGATGCGATCCGCGGCCGGGCTATCTCCACCGCGGCATCGAAAAATGGATGGAGAGCCGGACCTACCACCAGATCATCCCCATCACCGACCGTCTTGAGTACATCACCTGCATGAACAACAATCTCGGCTGGGTCGTTGCGGTCGAGAAGCTGGCCGGGATAATCGTTCCTGAGCGGGCGCAGTTCATCCGGACGCTCATGGCGGAGCTGACAAGGCTTTCCGGGCACCTCGTGTGGCTCGGCACCCATGCGCTCGACATCGGGGCCATGACGGTCTGCATGTACACGCTTCGGGAGCGGGAACTGCTCCTCGATCTCGCCGAGATCGTCACGGGCGCGCGCCAGACCGTGAGCTACGTCAGGATCGGCGGTGTGCGGAACGATGTCCCGAGGGATTTCCTCGACAAATGCCGTGAGTTCACCGCGTTGTTCCCGAAGAAGCTCGAGGATTATGATACCCTTATCCGGCAGAACCGCATCTGGCTCAAGCGGACCAAGGGGATCGGCAAGTTCTCCGCCGAGGATGCCGTGAACTACGGCCTGACCGGCGCCACGCTGCGCGGTTCCGGCGTGAACTACGACCTGCGCAAGGTCGAACCGTACGCGGCCTACGACAAGGTGGAGTTCGACGTGCCGCTCGGCAGAGAGGGCGATGTCTACGACCGGTATATCGTGCGGATCAATGAGATGCGCCAGAGCGTCCGGATCATTAATCAATGCCTGGATATGCTGCCGGCGGGACCCATCATGACCGACGACCCCCGCTATGCGGTGCCTGATAAGGCAACGGTCATGACGAACATGGAGGCGCTCGCGCACCAGTTCGTGCTGATGAGCAAGTGGGTGAACATGCCCAAGGGCGAGGTCTATGTCGCGACCGAGGCTCCCAAGGGAGAACTGGGCTTCTTTATCGTGAGCGACGGCAGCGGACGGCCGTACCGCGTGAAGATCCGCGCCCCATCGTTCGTGCATGTCGGCGCGCTTCCCAAAATGGTGACCGGCCACATGGTGGCCGACGTGATCGCCTGCATCGGCACCATCGACATCGTGCTCGGCGAATGTGACCGGTAACGGGGGAGGAGAAAGGAAAAGCCATGGTCAAGGTCAAAGATATCGAGGATCTATCGCTGTTCAAAGGTCTGACCGGTGATGAACTGAAGGCCATCGCCGAGATCGTGACATCCGACACCTTCCCGGCCGGCAAGCCGGTCTTTGAGGAGGGCGAGGTCACGTGCCCCTGCATCTACATCATTCAAAAGGGCAAAGTGGACGTCCAGAAGAGGAACAAGGACGGCGACCTCCTGACCCTTTCGGTGCAGCGGGAGGGGAGCTTTTTCGGCGAGCTGTCGTTCATTGACAACAAGCCCCACTCCGCGACGCTTACCACGGCGGCGGAGGAATCCGTGGTTCTCAAGATAGACCGTAACGATTTTGAAAAGTTCGTGCAGCGGTTTCCCAATGCAGGTTACAAGCTTCTTATGAACATCGTTCTGGACATTTCCCAGCTGGTCCGCCGGATGAACACCCAGTACGTGGACATGGCCGGATACGTGTTCGGCAGGACGAAGAGGTAGGCGAGGGTATGAGCGACCAACACGAGGAAGGGCACTTCTGCAGGACAGCCGGCGAAAAGATCATGTTCAGCGACGCGATCATCCAGTCGATCAAGAAGGCGCAGCAGCGCTATCCCGACCAGCAGAGCGCGGTGCTCCCGGCGCTCCATATCATCCAGAAGGAATACGGCAACCTGAGCTACGAGGCCATGCGGTTCGTCTCGCAGCAGCTCAGGGTCCCGGAATCCGACGTTTTCGGCACGGCGACCTTCTATTCGCTGTACCGCTGGAAGAATCCCGGCAGGCACCAGATCCAGATCTGCCATAATCTGTCCTGTTCGCTTTTGGGCGCGGAGACGATGATCGCGCATCTTGAGAAGAAGCTCGGCGTTTGCGAGGGGCAGGTCACCAAGGACGGCAGGTTCTCGTTCATCAGGATGGAGTGCATCGGGCGGTGCGATGGCGCGCCTGCCATGCTCGTGGGCGACGATTATCACGGCGAACTGACGCCGGAAAAGATCGATGAAATTCTAAAGAAGTATGAATAGCGATTTGTCCTCCTGGAAAGGCTAAAGACTTTTTACCGCAGAGGGCGCAGAGGACGCCGAGAATTACCGCTTCATTGATTGCTGTTCTCCCTCTGCGATCTCCGCGATCTCTGCGGTAAAGCGACAAGGAAGTTCTCTCTATGGAAAAAATGCTCCTGAAACGGGTCGATATTCCGAACTCCGCGGACATCGACGTGGCCATGAAGAACGGAGCCTATTCCACGCTGGCAACGGCATTCGGAATGCGTCCGCTGGACGTGGTGAGCGAGGTAAAGCGGGCCAATCTGCGCGGCCGCGGCGGCGCCGGCTTCCCCACGGGACTGAAGTGGGAGCTCTGCTCCCGCGTCCCGGGCTCCCTGAAGTATCTCCTCTGCAATGCCGACGAGGGTGAGCCGGGCACGTTCAAGGACCGCTTTATCCTGCTGCAGGACCCGCATCTCCTGATCGAGGGCATGGTCATCTCCGGCTTTGCCATCGGCGCGGAGAGGGGCTACATCTATCTCCGGTATGAATATCCCACGGCCCTCGTGGTCCTCGAGAAGGCCATTGAACAAGCCTATGCCAAGGGGTATCTCGGCAAGAACATCCTCGGCAAAGGCGTTAACTTCGACCTCTCGGTGCACCGCGGCGCCGGGGCCTACATCTGCGGCGAAGAGACGGCGCTCATCGAGTCCCTTGAAGGGAAGCGCGGCCAGCCCCGCATCCGCCCGCCGTTCCCTGCAAGCCAGGGAGCGTGGCGGAAACCCACGGTGATCAACAACGTGGAGACCCTTTCCAACATTCCGTACCTCCTTGCCATGGGCGCCGACGCCTACGCCAAGATCGGCGAGGAAACATCGCCGGGACCGAAGCTCTACGGCGTGAGCGGGATGGTGAACAAGCCGGGTGTCTACGAACTGCCCATGGGCACCACCCTCCGGGAGATCATCTACACCCATTGCGGCGGCATTCGCGGCGGCAAGAAGCTCAAGGCGATCATCCCCGGCGGCGCTTCCACCCCCATCCTGACCGAACAGCATCTGGACGTGAAAATGGACTTCAACTCGCTCGTGTCGGCGGGCTCCATGCTCGGCTCGGGCGCGGTGATGGTCATGGACGAGACGGTCAACCTGGTGAACGTGGCCTATGTCCTCGTCCGGTTCTTCGCCCACGAGTCCTGCGGCAAGTGCACGCCCTGCCGTGAGGGGACCTCGTGGCTCTATCAGGTGTACCAACGGCTGATGCACGGAGAGGGCAGGCTTGAGGATATCGACCTGCTCCTGTACATCTGCGATACCGTCAAGGGCAAGTGCTTCTGCCCGCTGGGCGAAGGCGCGATCCAGCCGGTGCTGTCGAGCATCAAGCATTTCCGCGGCGATTACGAACAGTGGATCAAGGAAGGCCGGCGCGGACAGGCGTAATAAACGGCTTATGCAACCACAGATTTCCAAAAGTAGGCGCTTCTAAGCGACACAGATGTACACAGATGAAAGCGAACAAAAACGGCAATGACAGGAATATTTTTATTCAGGTTGTATCTGTGTTCATCTGTGGTTACCTGTTTTAGATTATTTAAGAGGTAAGGTACGATCCCTATGGAAAACACCGTAACAGTAACCATCGACGGCATAACGGTCAAGGTCAAGCCCACGGCCACCATACTCGAGGCGGCAAAGGCCGCGGGCGTGCGGATCCCCGTTCTGTGCGCCGATGACAAGCTCCATCCCTACGGGTCCTGCAGGATCTGCATTGTGGAGGTGGAGAAGTCTCCCCGGAAGTTCACGCCGTCCTGCACCACGCCGGTGAACGACAACATGTCGGTCAAGACCATGACGCCGGACCTCGCCGAGGCCCGCAAGCGCATCCTCGAACTCCTGCTGAACAACCATCCTCTGGATTGCCCGATCTGCGACAAGGCGGGCAGCTGCCAGCTCCAGGACCTGGTCCACGAGTACGGGCTGGGGCCGAGCAAATTCTCGGAAAAGAAGCGCACGGTCGCACCGAGCTATCATTCCAGCGTCGTCGACCGTGAGGTGAGCCGGTGCGTTCTCTGCGGCAAGTGCGTACGGGTATGCCGCGAGCAGAATGCCGTGGGCGAGCTCGCCTTCACGCGCCGCGGCGATAAATCCAAGGTCAGCACCGACTTCGACCAGCCGCTGGACTGCGAGTTCTGCGGTGAATGCATCGAAATATGCCCGGTGGGAGCGCTTACCTCCAAGCAGTTCAAGTTCAAGGGACGGACATGGAACCTGGAGCGGAGCACCTCGGTCTGCAACTATTGCGGCTGCGGCTGCCGGACCTCGTTCGAGACCCGCCTGGGAAGGATCGTGCGGGTGAAGTCGGCGGAGAAAAACTATCTCTGCAGCAAGGGCCGGTTCGGCTGGGACGCCGTCCATCATCATGACCGCCTCACAACCCCTCTGGTGCGGGTATCGGGAGAGCTCGTTCCCGCCACGTGGGACGAGGCCCTGGCAATGGTCGTTACGAACCTTAACGTCATCAAGAACAAGAAGGGCGCAGGCAGCATCGGCGGCCTCGGCTCGGTCCGGACGACGAATGAGGAGAGCTACCTCTTCCAGAAGTTCATGCGGAGCGTGGTGGGGACCAACAACGTTGACCTGCTTGCGCGGCTCAAGGTCCCCAAGGGACTGAACACCGAGTTCTTCTCGGGAGAGCTTTCGAAGATCAGCGAACATGATGCGGTGCTTGTACTGGACGGCGAAGTGGGCGAGTTTAACCCGCTCATGGGCATCGAGATCGTCCGGGCCGTGAACCGGAAATACAAGAAACTGGTCCTGGTGAACAGCGGCTTCAACAAGTTCAACCGTCTGGCCTCAACGGTGCTGGAATACCTAACTCCCGAGGCGGCGCTTGCCGACCTTGTTCCGGCGCTGAAAGCGGGCGGGGGAAGCGACCGCGTCCGGGAGGCGGCGGCCATCCTGAAGGATGCGTCCAGCGTCGCCGTGATCATACCGGCCAGGACCACGGCCGGCGAGTTCTACCAGATCAAGGAGCTCCTGTCATATCTGAAAGGCGTAACTACCTATCCCATCGTCCGCCGGAGCAATTTCCAGGGTGCGCTGGACATGGGGGTCATTCCCGGGTACTACCCGGGCTATGAAAAGGCCGGCACGGACGCAACGAACCGTCTTGCAGGCGTGTGGAACGCGATCCTTTCCGAGACCCCGGGCTTGAACGCGCTGGAGATGCTGGCCGGGATCAAGACCGGTAAGGTTTCGGCGCTTTATATCATGGGTGACGATCCCGTGGGAAGCGACAAAGGTCTGAAGGACATCCTGAACAAGCTCGAGTTCCTTGTGGTACAGGACATCTTCCTGACCGAGACCGCGAAGCTTGCCGATGTCGTCCTGCCCGCCTGCAGCTGGGCCGAGAAGTCCGGGACCGTTACCAGCCTTGAGCGGCGGCTCCAGCAGCTGAGCCGCGCCGAGGAGCCCCTTGGCGAGTCAAAGCCGGACTGGGACATTATCCAGACCCTGGCAAAGAAAATGGGCGGCTCGATGCACTACGGAACACCGGCTGACATTTTGAAAGAGATCCGGTCGACAGTACCGCTGTATGCCGACCTTACCGTGGGCGGCATCTGGCCGAGGGAACGGTCACCGCTGGCGGGCGCGGATGATGATCTGTCCCTGTGGTCGGATACGGTCATGAAGAACGAGGTGATCACTTCGGACCGCCTGCTGTTCTCATCGGGGACGATGATCGGCCGGTCCGGGGAGATCAGTACGCTTTGCCGGACCAAGGCTGAGGTATAGGAGCGGACCATGCCTGATATGCAACAGATCCTTAATTTCGTCATCACCATCGGGATCCCCGTGGTGGTCCTGCTGAGCTTTATCCTTGCGAACGCCATGTATCTGCAGCTCATGGAGCGCAAGGTGCTGGCACACATGCAGTCCCGCCTGGGCCCCATGCGCACCGGGTGGCATGGCCTCCTGCAGCCGGTCGCCGATGCCGTCAAGTTCATGTTCAAAGAGGACATCATCCCGGCGAAGGCGGACAAGTGGGTGTTCAGTCTGGCGCCGCTCATCTTCCTGGTCATGGCGTTCGGCGGGTTCGTCGCGATACCCTTCGGCCCCCCGACGGATTTTTTCGGCATACTGTCGCATAAGGTTCCTCTCTGGGTGTCGAACCTCAATATCGGCGTGCTCTACATCGTTGCCCTGGCGGGCATCGGCACCTACGGCGTTATCATGGCCGGATGGGCGTCCAACAACAAGTATTCGCTCATGGGCGGATTCCGTTCGGCCGCCCAGATGATCAGCTATGAGATCCCCATGGGCTTTGCCATCGTGACGGTGGCGCTGATGGCGGGATCATTGAACCTCTCCGAGATCGTGCAGGCGCAGTCCCAGAAATGGTTCATTATCGTTCTGCCGGTAGGTCCCGTCGCCTTCTTCCTGTATCTGGTTGCCGGCGTCGCCGAGACGAACCGCGCGCCCTTCGATCTTCCCGAAGCGGAAAGCGAACTGGTCGCGGGATATTTTACCGAATACAGCGGCATCCGGTTCGGCATATTTTACATGGCCGAATACATGAATATGATGATCGTCTCCCTGCTCGCAAGCATCATGTTCTTCGGCGGATGGATGCCGGTCCAGATATTCCCGCAGTGGCTCGGCGGCATCGGCATCATTGCCTGGATCAACAGGGTGCTCGCCGCTATTCCGCCGACGTTGTGGCTCCTCGGTAAACTGTACTTTTTCATATTCTTTTATATGTGGATCCGGGCGACGCTTCCCCGGTACCGCTATGACCAGCTCATGACGATCGCCTGGAAGATCCTGCTGCCCCTGTCCCTGGGGACCCTGCTGGTAGCGGCGTTCATGAAGCAGGCAGGCTGGATGTAGGAAGGGTTCTCGCGATGAACAAACTGAAAAAAGTACTGAGAATGATCTTTATGCTCGAGATCGTCGAGGGCATGGCGCTCACCCTCAAGACCATGCTGACACCGGCGGTGACCCGGCAGTATCCAACGTTCAAACGCAAGTCTTTTGCCGGCTCCCGGGGCCTCCATTACATGGACCGCGACGATTCGGGACTGAAAGAACGGTGTATCGGATGCGGCCTGTGCGAAGCGGTGTGTCCGGCAAAGGCCATAACCGTGGTGACGACGAAGGGCCCCAACTACGAAAAGGTGGTCTCCGCGTATGAACTTGACCTTCTACGATGCGTGTTCTGCGGTTTCTGCGTCGACGCGTGCCCGGTGAATGCCATCAAGATGTCGCCGAATTTCGAGCTGGCGTGCTACTCCCGGAGGGACGTCTTCTTTACGAAGGACCGGCTGATCGCAGAGGGCGACAAATACCTCGGCAAAAAAGGGGGAGCGGGAAATGATCAATAAGCTCATCTTTGCCTATTTTGCCGCGGTCATCATCGTTTCCGCCGTCCTCGTGATAACCCGCAGGAACCCTGTTCACAGCGTGATGTTCATGCTGCTCCTGTTCTTCCATATCGCCGGGGTATTCGTACTGCTGAACGCCGAGTTCCTTGCGGCGGTCCAGCTCATCGTCTATGCCGGAGCCATCCTGATCCTCTTCCTGTTTGTGGTCATTCTCCTGAGCGTTGAACGGGAGGCCCAGGCAGCGCGGGCGAACCGTTTCTGGCCATGGCTGGCAGGATTCGGCGTCATCATCGCCGGAGAGATCGCATTGCTGGTTTTGCGCGGTTCGTTCCCCGGCGAAGGCAGGCTGGCCGTAAAGGTGGCCGGTGCCGGGGTCAAGGAACTCGGGGTTGAGCTCTACACGAAGTACCTCGTTCCATTCGAGATCGCATCGGTCATTCTTCTCGTGGGACTGGTAGGCGCGGTCATGCTGGCGAAGAAAAAGACAGACAACAGATGACAGAGGACAAAGGACAGACAACAGACTAAGGCTTTTTTTCTTCAGTCTGTGATCTGTTAGTCTGACGTCTGTCGTCTGATATTTCCGGAGGTCCCATGGTTCCTTTGTCCTGGTATGTCCTGCTGAGCGCAGCGCTGTTCACCATCGGCGTCGTCGGTGTTTTGAGCAGGCGCAACGTCTTCATCATTCTCATGTCCATCGAGCTCATGCTGAACGCGGCCAATATCAACCTGATAGCGTTCTCGCACTATCTGCAGAACCTGACCGGTCAGATATTCGTGATCTTCGTCATCACCGTAGCGGCGGCCGAGGCCGCCGTGGCCCTGGCGCTGATCATTCTGCTGGCGCGGAACCGCGGGACCGTCTATGTGGATGAGTTCAATTTATTGAAGGGGTAAGAACAGTAATAGAGTAATCAAGTAATTGATGGATTGAGCGCAGGCGCAACGAATTTCCTGAATCACTAAATCTCTATTGTCTCGATACCTGGGGTCATTATGCTCAAATACATACTCATACCGCTCCTGCCATTTGCCGGCTTCCTGGTCGCGGGTTTGTTCGGGAAGTACCTCAAGGAGCGCGCCGCCACCGTTGCCGTTGCCGGCGTCTTCGGTGCTTTCGTCTTCGCGGTTTGGGCGTTCATCGATGTTCTGGGCGGCACACTTATCGACGAGAACCTGTATTCCTGGATCACCATCGGGAGCCTCAATATCAACGTGGGATTTCAGATCGACCAGCTGACCGCGGTGATGCTCATGGTGGTCACGACGCTCAGCACCCTCATCCACATCTACTCCATCGGGTATATGCACGGGGACAAGGGCTTCGCACGGTTCTTCGCCTACTTGGAGCTGTTCACGTTCTTCATGCTGGTCCTGGTCATGGCCAACAACTTCCTGCTCATGTTCGTGGGCTGGGAAGGCGTGGGCCTGTGCTCCTATCTGCTCATCGGTTTCTGGTACGAGAAAAAATCAGCGTCCGACGCGGGCATCAAGGCCTTTGTGGTGAACCGGGTCGGTGATTTCGGGTTCGTCCTGGGCATGATGCTCATCTTCGTGATCTTTGGTACCCTGGATTTCACCGATGTCTTCAAGGCGGTGGCCACACCGGCCGCAGCCCAGACCATCAACCTGCTCGGCATCGAGATGAGCGTCATCACGCTCATCTGCCTGCTGCTGTTTGTCGGCGCCACCGGGAAATCCGCCCAGCTCCCTCTCTATGTATGGCTGCCGGACGCCATGGAAGGCCCGACACCGGTCAGTGCGCTGATCCACGCGGCGACCATGGTCACCGCAGGGGTGTTCATGGTGGCCCGGTGCGCTCCGCTCTTCGTCCTGTCCCACACGGCCATGAACGTTGTTGCCATCGTCGGAGGCGTTACCGCCATCTTTGCCGCCACCATCGGCCTGGTCCAGAACGACATCAAGCGCGTCATCGCGTACTCCACCATCAGCCAGCTCGGCTACATGTTCCTGGGACTCGGGGTGGGGGCCTTCGCCGCGGGCATCTTCCATCTTACGACCCATGCATTCTTCAAGGGGCTCCTGTTCCTCGCCTCGGGCAGCGTGATCCACGCACTGTCAGGCGAACAGGACATGCGCAAGATGGGGTCCCTCAAGTCCAAGATCAAGACCACCTACTGGGTGTTCATTTTCGGAACACTTGCTCTTACCGGCATCTTTCCTTTTGCGGGCTTTTTCAGCAAGGACGAGATCCTTTGGAGCGTTTACGGTTCGAATCGCGCCCTGTGGGTCGTCGGTGTCATAGGCGCGCTCATGACGGCATTCTATTCGTTCCGGCTCATCTATCTCACGTTCTTCGGCAAGTCTCGCATGGACCATGAAGTGGAACACCATGTCCATGAATCGCCAAAGATCATGACGGTCCCGCTCATGATCCTGGCATTCTTCTCGATCACCATCGGCTGGATCGGCATTCCCGGCGCCATCATTCATCACGCGAACCTGTTCGCTGATTTCCTTGCTCCTGTGTTTCCCGCTGCTCATCATGGCGGAGCGGAGAGCAGGGGACTTGAGCTTGGCCTGATGGTCTTTTCCGTCGTTGTCGCACTTGCCGGATGGCGGCTGGCATACGTTCTTTATGTTAAAAAGACCTCAATTCCCGACGCGATCGCAGAGAAGTTCAAGGGTCTCTATAACCTGCTCCTGAACAAGTACAAGGTCGACGAGGTCTATAACGCGATCTTTGTCGACGGATTGGTGCACAAGCTCGCCAAGTTCCTCCACACCACGGGGGACGTGAAGATCATCGACGGGTTCATCAACTGGTCGGCCGCTGCCATCGGCAGGACGAGCGAGCAGGGGAGAAAGCTCCAGACAGGATTTGTTCAGGAATATGCCTTTACCATGGGTTTGGGGTTCGTGGTGCTCATGGGATTGTATTACGTGCTGAAGTGATCATTCAATAAATTCAACGTTCAAGGTTCAAGGTAACAAACAAGCTCGGAATTCGGGTCATCTTGAACGTTGAACATTTAACGTTGAATATCCATTAAGGAGCTCTCCATGCTCGAACTCATACCGAACCAGCTCGGATTTCCCCTGCTGAGCCTCCTGATCTTCGTTCCGGTCATCGGCGCGGTCCTTCTCCTGGCCGTGCGGGACGCCCGGGCGGCACGGTGGATCGCGCTCGTGTTCTCTGTCGTGGAACTTGGGCTCTGCGTCCCGCTCCTTGCGAATTTTGACGGCTCGCTGGCACACATGCAGTTCGGCGAGTCGATGCCCTGGATCAGCGCCTGGAACATCCACTACAAGCTCGGCGTGGACGGCATCAGCGTGCTGTTCGTGGGCCTGACAGCGCTCCTTACGGTCATCTCCATCATGGTCTCCTGGACGGCGATAACGGACCGTGTGCGCGAGTTCATGGTCGCCCTGCTCTTTCTCGAGGCGGGGATGATAGGCGTGTTCGCCGCGCTTGACCTCTTTCTCTTCTATATCTTCTGGGAGGCCATGCTCATCCCCATGTACCTGCTCATCGGGGTCTGGGGCGGTCCGAACCGGCTGTACGCGGCGGTCAAGTTCTTTCTGTACACCCTCGTCGGCAGCGTACTGATGCTCGTCGCCATCCTGGCCGTGTACTTCACGGCGGGCGGGACCTTTGATGTCCTTTCGCTCATGAACCACAAGTTCGGTCTTACCTTCCAGATGTGGGCCTTCGCGGCATTCTTCGCTGCCTTTGCCGTGAAGGTGCCCATGTTCCCGTTCCACACGTGGCTGCCTGACGCACACGTCGAAGCTCCGACGGCGGGTTCCATCATCCTGGCAGGCATCCTGATCAAGATGGGTGCGTACGGCTTCCTGCGGTTCTCGCTTCCGTTCTTCCCTGACGCGACGATGGCATATACGCCCGCCATCATGGTCCTGTCCGTGATCGCGGTCATTTACGGCGCTTACATGGCCTTTGCGCAGACCGATTTCAAGAAACTCATCGCCTATTCCAGCGTCAGTCACATGGGCTTTATCACCCTGGGGATCTTCTCGATGAACAGCCAGGGCCTCGAGGGCGGCATCCTCCAGATGATCAACCACGGCGTGTCCACCGGCGCGCTGTTCCTCGCCGTGGGCGTGATCTATGAGCGGACCCACACGCGGGTGATCGCCGATTACGGCGGCCTCGCATCCAAGGTACCGGTGTACGCCGCGTTCCTGATGATCATTACGCTGTCGTCCATCGGCCTGCCGGGAACGAACGGGTTCATCGGCGAGTTCGCCATCCTTCTGGGCGCCTTCCAGTTCAAGGCGGTCTACGCGGTGATCGCGTCCCTTGGCATCATCCTGGGCGCCGGGTACATGCTCTGGCTCTACCAGCGGGTCATATTCGGGACCGTAACGAACCCTCACAACGAGCACCTGAAGGACATGAACCTTCGTGAGATCGCTGCTGCGCTGCCGCTGGTCATCCTCGTGTTCTACATCGGGCTCTACCCGAATGCTGCATTCCGGGTCATACACGCTTCTGCGGACAATCTCATCAAGCATGTCCATGCCAAGGCGCAGGTGCTTCCAGCCGCCGCGCAGGCGGCGAGCACCCTGGTTGGGAATTAGTCAGTTATTTTTTAGTAACGTCGTATGGTTACGAAGCCCGTATCGTCAAACGTCCTTCGGGTAACGGTAATGCAAAAAGACCGAATGACGTAACCGCTGGACGAAACTGGCGTCGTCACCGTTACCGTAACCTGTTGGTTCCGGCTTGTCCGGGTTAAGTAAGGAGAAGCTCCATGGCAACTTCGCTACAATCGTTCATCAGTCAGCTGCTGCCGCTCTATCCAGAGCTGGTGATCATTACCATCGCTCTCACCATCCTGTTGCTGGATTTCTTTGTGGACCGGCAGCATAAGGCGATGCTGGGGTGGTACAGCCTGATCGGGATCGTCATTGCCGCTTCCATGACCATCAAGCTTGCCGGGCTGGCCGGTTCGTTCTTTGGCGGCACCTTTCTTCTTGATCCGTTCGCCGCCTATTTTAAGCTGGCATTCTACACCGCATGCGGTCTGGGCATCCTGATCTCCATGAAATATCTCGATATCGAGGACATTCACCGCGGAGAATACTATGCCCTGATGCTCTTCGCCACAAGCGGCATGATGCTCATGGCTTCGGCAGGGGACCTCATTACGTTGTACCTGGGCCTTGAGCTTATGGCCCTTTCGATCTACATCCTCGCGGGCTTCATGCGCAGTGACAGCCGCTCCAACGAGGCGGGCATAAAATACCTGCTTTTGGGCGCTTTTTCCTCGGGCATCATGCTCTACGGCATGTCGCTCCTGTACGGCATCTCGGGAACGACGAACCTGAACGGGATCCTTGCGTTCCTGCGAGGTGCCGACCTGGCCAATCCGGTGCTCTTCCTGGCCATGGTCATGCTGATCGTAAGCTTCGGATTCAAGGTCGCCGCGGTGCCGTTCCACATGTGGGTGCCGGACGTGTACGAGGGCGCGCCGACGTCGGTCACGGCGTTCATGTCGGCAGGCCCCAAGGTCGCCGGATTTGCCGTGCTCCTGCGCATTTTTGCCCACACCCTACTGCCGATGCAGGACCATACTGCGGTCATCCTGGCCGGCATGGCGGTGCTTACCATGGCCGTAGGGAACATCATGGCCATTGCACAGACCAATATCAAAAGAATGCTGGCGTACTCGTCCATCGCCCACGCAGGGTATGCCCTGGTCGGTCTGGCAGCTGGCGGACGGGACGGCGCTGCCAGCGTCATGCTCTACGTACTTATCTATGCGGTCATGAACATGGGCGCCTTCGGCGTCGTTATCATGCTCAGGAAAGCAGGCGTACGGGGTGAGGAGATCACGGATTTCTCGGGTCTCGGAAAGACCAATAAGGCGGCTGCGTTCCTCATGCTCATCTTCATGTTCTCCTTGACGGGGATCCCTCCCATGGCCGGCTTTATCGGAAAGTTCTACATATTCAAGTCGGCCGTGCAGGCAGGCATGGTCTGGCTGGCAGTTGTCGGCGTTCTGTTCTCGTCGATCAGCGCCTACTTTTATCTTCGCGTCATCATGGTGATGTACATGTACGAGCCGAAAGAGGAATTCAGCCTCGTACAGTCTCCGGCGCTGGCGCTGGCCCTGGCCATTTCGGTCACGGCGGTCATCGTCATCGGTGTGTATCCCTCAGGTGTCCTCGAATTTGCCCGGGCATCCATCATCGGAATACTCTGATATTGGGTCACGGGTCAAGGAGAGAAAACATCCTTGGCCTTTTTTTTACTCCCTTATCGTGCAACTGGTCTTCCTCCGCACTGCTTACTCAGCACTCCGCATTTGATATATGATCTCCCTCATACCGCTTCCACTACCCTGATGCTATACTTCACCCATGAAACCTGAAGGCAAAGGATATTTTCTTAAGGAATACGGCTCCTGGAGCGTCCTGACGGTCGCATTTCTGATCGGACTGGGCGTGAGCAGGGCGTTGCCCTGGCAGGCGATCCTTCTCTACCTGGCACTGGGTCTGCTGATAAATTCAAAACAGGCCTATACAAAGTGGGTCCGAAAGATGGATGATCGAACGCCGCTCGGCATATTTCTTGGCCAGGTCGCTTTCGCAGCGGTGATCCTGGTCGCTTTGATCGGGGGCGGTATTCCCCAGCTATTGCCGCTGCTCGTATTGCCCGCAGCGTATCTGCTGATGAACCGGCTCGCCGGTGAGCATTTTGTTGTTACAGAACTGCTCGGTTTCGCGCTGTTGAGCCTTGCGGCGGTGCTGGCGAAGTTCCTCGTCGTGCAGGGTGTCGATGTCCGGCTCTTCGTCGCCACGGCCCTGTACTTTACCGCCGGTGTGTTCAAGGTGAAGGCGGTCCTGTTCAAGAAGCCGCGGGACCGCGTGCTGACGGTCCTGTACGTCCTGTTCGCTCTGTACGCCTATGGCCGCTTCCACATCGCAGCGATCGTGCTTCTGCCGTTGGTAGAGAACATCATCATGGCAGTCACCCTCTACAAGGTCAGGCTCCAGACCACCGGCTGGATCGAGGTGGCAAAGAGCCTTGCATTCCTTGGGTTGATGATGTATTACTTCTAAGGGAATCCTCCGCGTTCCTCATCGGTCGTTATAGCATACCATCAGACGGGCGAAGGCCAAAAGCCGTCATCGCCGGTTCCCAAAGGAGTACCGCATGCAGAAAAACATCAACGCAGGAGAGCGGATGGCCCGAGTCGTGTTCGGGGTTGCTGCGCTATTTACGGTGTTCGTTGATCCGCTATCGCCCTGGGTCTATCTCGGCATTCTTCTGTGGGCCACCGGAATTGCCGGATGGTGCCCGCTCTATGCCCTCTTCGGCGTATCGCCCGGAAGCTCCTGTAAGTAGACCGTAGAGACCGCACCCGTTTGCGTTGTATTCAATCGACCATGACAAAAACAGATTTCATCAAGGTCTTCCCGGATTTTCGCAGCAGCTCAGATGCTGTTATCAATGAGATCCTTGCCGCCGGCAGGCACCAGGTAATTCCTGCCGGCAATCAGATATACACGGAAGGGGACGACTGCAGTGCCATCGCCTTTGTCCTGTCCGGTGATATTCGCGTCTACAAGATCGGCCAGACGGGAAGAGAGATCACGCTCTACGAGATCGGCCCGGGAGAGACCTGCATCCTGAACGCGTCGTGCATTCTGTCGGGTCAGACCTATCCTGCCAACGCGGTGACCCTGTCGGATGCCGGTCTGTTCCTGGTTCCTTCCGCGGAGTTCCGGAGGCTTGTCTCGCAGCATGAGAAGGTGCGGGACTTCATATTCACGCTGCTCAGCCGCCGGTTGACGGGAGTGATGGAGCTGGTGGAGGAGGTGGCCTTTGGACACATGGACGAGCGGCTCCTGGACTATCTTGTGGAAAAGTCCGCCGACAACAGGCTTGAGACCACGCACCAGAAGATCGCGAACGATCTGGGCACCTCGCGCGAGGTCGTCAGCAGGCTGCTGAAGGACCTCGAACGCAAGGGAAGGGTCCAGCTCTCCCGGAACGCCATAACGCTCCTTGATCAGCTCCATACGACCTGAAGATGACAGGGAAGATGGGGAAAAGGGTTTATATTATTCGGCTTCATTCGTTGTGCATTGGTGACTTTGTCACAGACGGTTCTCCTGATCGGTGGTAAGGTTGTCGTAACAGCGGGGCAATGATACCTGCCACCCTGACATCTTTCACGAGGAGGAGATTATCATGAAGAAGAATGTTGGTTCTGCAGAAAGAGCGATCCGGGTGGTCCTGGGGCTGGTGGTGCTTTCACTGGCGTTCATAGGGCCCAAGTCCCCGTGGGCTTATCTCGGCATCATCCCGCTGGCGACCGGTCTCATCGGCTGGTGCCCGCCCTATGCATTGTTCGGCATCTCGACCTGTAAGTCGTGCAAGTAGCACCAGGCGTCTGCCGGTCCGGTCGGTAAAACAGAAAGAGCGCACCGTCTGAACGACGGTGCGCTCTTTTTTTATGCTGGCGAAGGGGCAGGGTGCTCTCAACTGCGTACCGGTCAGTTCAGGTCGCCGATCTTCTTTCCCTTTTTGTGACAATTGAGGCAAGCCGCATACCGGGCAGGTTTTTTCTTCCAGATCTCTTCAAGGTGAGGCTTTCCTTTTTCCGGCTTTTCCATCTTCCCCGCTGTATTGACCGCTGCATACATTCCGCCGGTAACATTCTTCGACGTGCCATCTCTGAGGGAAACTTCGACCGCTCCTTTACAGGTACACACATCCATTCCCTGCGCGTCCTGGATCACCGAGAACTTGGTGCCCCGGACGCCGGCGACCGCATTGGAGGTTGCCACGCTCATGGTCCTGCCAGGCGATAACTTTGCCGAGATCCAGAGATATCCGCGTTTGAGAAGGGTCTTGAAGCCGCTCGCGGGGTCGCCGAGATAGTATTCCGTCCCGGGCCCGATCAGAACTGCGCCGATCTCATTGAGCGCCAGGACAGCCGTGCCATCGGCGCCGGTGCGGACCCGGTCATTTGCGGAGATCGCCGTGCCAACCACCAGGGGTTTCCACACGTTATTGCTCTGTCGCTCCAATGTTCCGCTCCTGATCTCCTTGACCGTGCCGATCGGAGAGGGCGCTGTGCTGCTGTAGCAATGTTCCGGGACTATAACCATGGTAAAGAGTAAAATCAAACAAACGGTAATGATCTGCGCTGAAACGGTCGGTCTCGTCACGTTCTCTCCTCCTAACATGCGTAATATACACAGAATGGAACGATGTCTCAAAACACTGCCGAATTATAACATAAAAAGTAGAAAAAGGACGTGCCGTTAAGAAGTGGTCCGGGCGGGAGTTCTTCCGTGGATAGGGCCGCGGCTATTAATGCATAATAATACTTTCGGCTTGACAGGTGTCGGGCTAAGGTGTATTTTATCTATACTTTCAATGCGTTGAAAGTCTCCAAAGCCCCTCACGGAGGGGCTTTTTTTACTCTGCTAAATTATTTCTTTATCTCCATGGGCAAGAGCTTGGGAAAGAGGGCGGGTATGAAAGATGCGAATCGGTCGGTGACTATGCCGCGGATCGTGGTTGTTTATTGCCGCAACGCGGTATCGTCCGCCGCTGAGCTGCTTGAAGGGCCTTATACCGTAAAAGGATTAAATGCTTTTTTTGCCGCCCTGCCTTGTTCCAGCAAGATAGAACCGTCTTATCTCCTGAAAATCCTTGCCGACGGTGCGGACGGAGTGCTCGTGGTGGCATGCCCGGAGGGCCATTGCAGGTTTATGGTAGGTAATGTTCGAGCGGAAAAGAGGGTCAACTATGTGCGGTCGCTCCTGGATAAGGCCAAGATGGGTGCCGAGCGCCTGACGCTGGAGCGGGGAGAAAATCTTACGGAAAAAGATCTTCTGAGTCTGGCTCAGCGCCGTGTTGAACCGTTGAAAATACTGGGACCCAATCCCATGAAGGGGGATGGAAAATGATAATCGCGGAATGGAAACCCCTGCCCGAACTGGTTGAGATACTAAAAGGGCATACCAATGTGCTGGTGGTGGGATGCGCCACCTGCGTGGCCGAGTGCGCGGCAGGCGGGGAGCGTGAAGTGGAGACCCTTGCGCCGCTGCTGCAGATGGCGCTCAAACAAGAAGGGCGCACGATCAACGTCCGTACCAGCACGCTGGAACGGCAGTGTGAATGGGAGTTTGTGGAAGAGCTGGCCAAAGTCGCGCCTCAGGTGGACGCGATCGTAAGTCTTGCCTGCGGCATCGGCATTCAGGCCGTGGCAGAGCGGTTCCCCGAACTGGCCGTATATCCCGGAGTGAACACGACGGCATTGGCCATCCGGCAGGAGCCGGGGACATGGCTCGCGCGGTGCGCCGCTTGCGGCGATTGCGTTCTTGGCGAAACATTCGGCTTCTGTCCGGTTGCCCGCTGCGCAAAGAGCCTATCCAACGGACCCTGCGGCGGTACCAGAAAGAACGGCAAGTGCGAGATCGATGAGAACATCGACTGCGTATGGTACCAGATCTACGAGCGGGCAAAGGCCCGCGGTAAAGTCGAGCAGCTCCTTAAAGTACGGAAGCCCAAGAACTGGTCGAACTCAGGCCATGGAGGTCCAAAACGGGTGGTGCGGGAGGATTTGCGGCCATGATGAAAGCGGGAACCAGACTGGAAAAAACACTTCGCGCCGGACAATTCGCCCTTACCGTTGAAGTTGGTCCACCGCGCGGCCCCAATCCCGAGGATGTCCTCCGCAAAGCGCAGCAGCTCAAAGGGGTCGCCGACGGCTATAACGTCACCGACAACCAGACCGCGGTGGTGCGCATGTCAAGCATTGCCGGCGCACGGCTTCTTCTCGATGCCGGATGCGAGCCGATCATGCAGATGACCTGCCGCGACCGCAACCGCATTGCCCTGCAGTCAGACCTGCTTGGCGCCTGGGCGCTGGGAATGCGCAACTGCCTCTGCCTTTCAGGCGATCACCAGAAAGCGGGCGCCTCGGGGAAGCTCAAAGGTCATCCCGGCTCAAAAAACGTCTTTGACGTTGACTCGATCCAGTTGATATCGATCCTCAAGGGGATGCGTGACGAAGGCGTTCTTGAAAGTGGCGATCCTATTTCGCAGCCCACGCCATTCTTTATCGGCGCGGTCTGGACCCCGCTTGCCCCTCCCGAAGAATTCCGGGTATTGCGGCTTGCCAAGAAGATCGAGGCGGGGGCGGATTTTATCCAGACCCAGGCCGTTTTCGACATAAAGCGGTTCGCGACAGCTGTTAAAGCCGCAGCTGACAGGGGGCTCACCGACAGGGCCGCCATTCTGGTCGGCATCATCGTTCCCAAATCCGCCAGGATGCTTGAATATATGAATGCCAATGTGCCTGGCGTGGAAGTGCCTGAAGCGCTTATCAAGCGGATGGCCGCGGCAAAGGACCAGCGCCAGGAAGGGTACCAGATCACCGTTGAGCTGATCCAGGCCGCCCGGAACATCCCGGGTCTGAAAGGGGTGCACCTGCAGGCCATAGAATCAGAAGAGGTGCTTCCTGAGATCATACGTGCCGCTGGACTCCTGCCCCGACCGCAGGTGTAACCTGAACCCGGACAAGCAGAACCAAATAATGCCACAACCAAAAGTAGGCGCTTCTAAGCGAGACACGAAGGCACTAAGAAAACACCAGCAGCACTTGGTTTTGTTTATTTTTAAGATGTTCTTTGTGTCTTAGCGCTTTCGTGGCTGAGTTTTGTTTTCATTTTGTCGTTAACGGATGGTAAGAAAACATGTCGAAGAAATATCACATTAAGATCGATCCGGCGCCGGCCCGCTTTCCGGGGGTATCCAAGTATTCCGTGTTGGAAACCGAAGGATGTCTGGGTTGCCTGAACTGCGTTAAGAAGACTTCATGCGTCTACTCCGCCTATGATAAGCGGTCGTTCGATGCCAAGGCGATCGTGGACAAGACCGATACCCTGTGCGTGGGCTGCATGCAATGCGTCCAGGATTGCAAGAAGAACATTCTCAGTCGCGGTAAAAATCCGCGATTCGAAAAAATGGGCAATGCATACTGGACGCCCTCGATCATAGCGGGCATCTGGAAGCAGGCTGAGAACGGCAAGATCCCCGTGTCCGGCGCCGGATATCGCGGTCCCTTCAGCGGTCCGGGGTTCGATCAGATGTGGACAGACATGTCGGAGATCGTCCGGCCCACTCGCGACGGCATCCATGGCCGGGAATATATCAGTACGCTCATCGAGCTCGGCCGGAGACCGTCACGGCTCGTTTTCGACGCCAAGGGCGGCATGGTGACAGAACCACCCACCTTTATCGAATTGCCACTTCCCATTGTATTGGAAGCCCCTGATCTCGCCCATGTGTCATCCCAAACGATCGAGACCCTTGCGCGCGCGAGCCATCGGGCCGGGACACTGCTGATCGTCGATGTCAAAACAGCCAAGAGCATACCGCCCCGTCTCAAAAAAGGATTGATGGTCATCTTCGATCCCGCGGTCGACAAAAAGACCGTACTCAAAGGCGTTCCCGCGGTCCAGATGGCCTATTCAGCGACCGTGCTGAACGACGTTAACAAACTCAAAAAAGCCCTGCCCGACCTGGTGATTTCAATACGCGTTCCTCTTGACGAGAATGCGGTGAAACGCGTTGTCAAACTTGCGACGAGCGGCGCCGAGGTGGTCCATCTGTATGCAGATGGAAACGGCAGGGGACTTAAAAAACGAAAAGCAGACTTTGTTACCACGCTCATGAAGGAAGTGCACTTCAAACTGGTGGATGAAGGTGTGCGCGAAGAACTAACGCTTCTTGTTTCCGGCGGCATTGCGATGGCCGAACATGCCGCCAAGGCGATACTCTGCGGGGCAGACGGAGTGGGAGTGGACAGCGCGCTGGCGGTAGCGCTGGAGTGCCGTCTCTGCAAGGCGTGCAAGTCCGAGGTCGCCTGTCCGGTGGAACTGGGGACGGCCCCGGTCGAATGGGCCGAGAAACGGATCGTGAACCTCATCGGTTCGTGGCACTCCCAGCTCATCGAATTGATGGGCGCCATGGGGCTCCGCGAGGCGCGCCGGTTGCGGGGAGAGCTCGGCCGGGCAATGTTCTTTGAAGACCTTGAGAAGGAAAACTTCGGGCCGATATTCGGAGAACGGGTTAAGGGAAATCAGGCCGCGCCATTATTGCCGAACGACATACCCGTCCCTGTTCACGGCAACGGTCACCTGAAAACATCGGGCGGCATTGACGTGCTCGTGAAACTCGATCCTTCCCGCTACCGCAACCAATTCGGAAAATTCAAGGTGGTGCGGACCTCCGCTTGCATTGCGTGCGGCAAGTGCGCCGAGGTGTGCGCCTATGGCGTGCATGTCAAGGCGGGCAGCCGCATGCTTGCTCCAAAGTCGCATTTGTGCCGGGGACGGGAACACTGCCGCGGCAACGAACGATATTGCGCCGATAACTGCCCGGTGAACGCCATACGGGTGGGTAAAGATCCGCTGTACGAGACGATCGGCGATCCTCGCTGGACCGCCGACCTGATGATGTCAACATGGCATCAGGCAGAGACCGGCCGTCCGCCGGAAAACGGCCTGGAGTACCGGGTGGGCGAGTCCGGCGGCGGGTTCGATCGCATCGACTTCAAATTTCCCGAACAGCTTCCGGACCCCTCGCTCAATCCGCAGGATGTGGACCTTTCTATTCCGCTGAATCGCAGAAAGGACGGACGGCCCGAGGTGAGGATCGGGTTCCCGGTCTATGGCGGTGGGATGAGCTTTGGGTCCGTAAGCCTCACGACCATCCTTTCCCGTGCGGCCGCCTACACCGCGATGAACTCATTCACCTGCACCGGCGAAGGCGGTTATCCCGACGATCTCAAGAAATATGACGACCACGTGATCACGCAGATCGCCACCGGGCTCTTTGGCGTGCGCGAGGAGACCATACAACGGGTGCGCATTGTTGAATTCAAGTATGCCCAGGGCGCCAAACCGGGCCTCGGCGGTCATCTGCTGGGCGACAAGGTCACGCCCGCCGTGGCGAAGATGCGGGAAGCAGTGGTCGGCTCTGCTCTCTTTTCTCCTTTTCCGTTCCATTCGGTCTACTCGGTCGAGGACCATAAGAAACACGTCGACTGGATCAACACCATCAATCCCAAGGCGCTGGTGTCCGTTAAAGTTTCAACACCCTCGGACGTGGACATGGTGGCCGTGGGCAGTTTTTGCGCCGGCGCGAATATCATCCATCTTGACGGAAGCTACGGAGGCACCGGCGCAGCGCCTGATATAGCCAAAAAGAACATTGCCATGCCGATCGAGTATGCCATACCCAAGGTGCACCGTTTCCTGGTAGCCGAGGGGATCCGCCCCGAGATGACGCTCATTGTGTCGGGCGGTCTGCGCACAGCCTGGGATGTAGCCAAGGCGATCGCCCTGGGCGCCGACGGCGTGGTGGTGGGTACGGCGGAAATGGTCGCGCTGGAATGCATCCGGTGCGCGAACTGCGAGAGCGGACGGGGCTGCCCGCGCGGCATAGCCACCACCGATCCCAAGTTGAGCGCGATGTACGGCGAGGCCTGGGCCTCCCAGCGGATCATGAACCTTTTCCATTCCTGGTCCCTCCAGCTCCAGGACATTCTCCACCGTTTCGGCATGAAGAGCGTTCGCGAACTGGTGGGCCGGTCGGACTTGTTGCGTCACCGCGATTACGAAAAACGCGAGGAATACCGTAGAGTGGAGTCAGGATAATGAAACCTAAAGCAGCCAGCAAACGCAACCCGTGGAGCGGTACAGGCCGTGATCCGCGGTTCCCTGAAATAATAACCGCCTCCCGTGCCGACTTCACGACAGGCCCTCAGAACGCCCGTGAAAAATCAGCCGAAGAGGGCGGTTGCGGCGTGGTCGGCTTCGCAGCCACCGTGCCGGTGCGGGGAAGACATATCTTCGAGCCTTCCATGCAGATGCACAACCGGGGCAACGGCAAAGGCGGCGGCATCGCGGCAGCTTCCCTGCAACCCGAGGACCTGGGGGTGGATGCCGCGACGCTGAAGAACGATTACATCCTTCAGATCGCGCTGATCGATCCGGCCGCCGAGCAGGAAGTGGAGAAATACGGCATAGCTCCCTGGCTCAACGTCGAACACAAGACCCGTATACAACCCGTTGCAGACCACCGGGACGTCGGTCTGGAGGTGAAGCCGCCGGACATCGTGCGCTATTTTGTACGCGTCAAGGACAACGTGCTCAGCCGGTTTGCCAAAGAGCACGGGTTGGGCAAATCGGACCGGCGCCTGGTCGAGGACGAGTTCATCTTCCGCAACAGTTTTAAGATCAATCGCCGGTTCTACGCCTCATTGGGCGACAAACGCGCCTTTGTGCTTTCCCACGCGCGTGATCTTGTGATATTCAAGATCGTGGGGTACGCTGAACAGGTCGTTAAGTATTACGGGCTCACCGACATGCGCGCCAAGATCTGGATCGCCCATCAACGCTATCCCACCAAGGGCCGGGTCTGGCATCCCGCGGGTGCGCATCCATTCATCGGCATGAATGAGGCGCTGGTCCATAACGGAGACTTTGCCAACTACTTCGGCGTGACCGAATATCTGCGGCAGCGCAACCTCGTTCCCCAATTTCTCACCGACACGGAGGTCTCGGTCCTTCTCTTCGACCTGCTCACCCGCGTATACGGGTACCCGCTGGAATATGTGATCGAGGCGATGGCCCCCACTACCGAGATCGACTTCGACGCCCTCCCCGAGCGCAAGAAGAAGATCTATCGGGCCATTCAGGCCCAGCATATGCACGGATCACCAGACGGCCCGTGGTTCTTCATCATCGCGCGCAGCGATCCGGACCAGTGCAAATACCAGCTTTTGGGGATCACCGACACCTCCATGCTGAGGCCGCAGGTGTTCGCCATCCAGGAGGGCGACGTTTCAATCGGACTCATTGGTTCCGAGAAACAGGCGATCGACGCCACGCTGCAATCTCTTGCCGAGGAGGACCCGCGTTTCCGACATGTGGCCGATCGGTACTGGAATGCGCGCGGCGGCAGCTATACCGACGGCGGAGCCTTTGTTTTCACGGTAAACACAGCTGGCGACAGCACGACAATTTCCTGCGCCGACAAGTTCGGAAAGCCTATCAGCGCGCCTGCCGGACAGTGGAGGATCGATCTTAGCCGGACGGCAACAATAGCGGACCAATGGAAGGGCCGGATCACCGCCGGTCTTTCCACCGGAAGCGATCATGCGTTGTTCGGCGAGCTTACGGAAGCATTCCTTTCCTGGGACCTTGATCAGGTTCGTGTTGCGATAGATCTGATCTGTTCAGCCGCCGCGATTGATGACCAACAGTTCGAGACCGCTTTGCAGGTGCTTACGCTCCTGATGGACCGCCGGTACGATTGCGGTCCCAATAAAAGGAGCGCGATCCTCCACCTTCTGCAAAACGGGATTAGCCGGCTCCTAGACTCGGTCCTGCCGATAACAAACAACGACCCGGGACGTTATCACCGGGTGGACTTTTTCACGCGCGATCAACTCGGTGCGCCGCAGCGGACTGATGGGACCCTGGTGGTCTTCAGCCGGGATTTTCAGCCCGAGGGCAATGATTGTGATGCACTGCTGCTGGCCCGGGCATTCCGGCTTGGTTGGAAACGCTTCATCGTGTACGGGCTCAAGGGCCAGCGGTTCACCGGGTGCAGCTTCGGGCCCGCGACTGACGGCGTCCGCATCGACGTGTATGGAAGTTCCGGGGACTATCTCGCATCCGGGATCGACGGTATGGAGGTCCAGATCCACGGCAATGGCCAGGACCAACTTGGCCAGATACTCAAGCGCGGGACGCTCGTGGTGCACGGTGATGTGGGCCAGGCGTTCATGTACGGCGCCAAAGGCGGTGAGATCTACATCATGGGCAATGCAGCCGGCCGTCCGCTCATCAACGCGGCAGGCCGTCCGCGCGTGATCATCAACGGAACCTGTCTTGATTTTCTCGCGGAATCATTCATGGCCGGCGATCCGCACAACGGCGGAGGATTCGTTGTATTGAACGGCGTGGAATTTGACGATCGTGGCGCGGTCCGCGTTCAAAACGCGCCATATCCCGGATCAAACCTGTTTTCGCTCGCTTCCGGAGGAGCAATATTTGTACGCGATCCCCATCACACGATCGGCAAAGAAAAGCTGAATGGCGCTGAGTTCGCAGAGATGACCCAGCAGGATTGGCACCTCATTCAGCCGTATCTCCTTACAAATGAACGCCACTTCGGCATTTCAATAGAACGGGACCTTCTGATGGTTGACGGCAAAGCCAGTTCGCCGCTCTCGGTGTATCGTAAAGTGCGTCCGGTGAAGGCTGCGGCGCTTGCCAAAAAGGTTGAGACATCCGATGAATAGGCGTGCCTCCAAGGGCTCCAATCAAAATAAGATTTTGATAAAATTCGCAACTCCGAAAACATTGCACTTAATCTTTCATTTCGCAAAGTGCGGCATGATCCTACCTTCGGTTCGTGAATGATGCGAAAAGTACCGCGCGTTTCACCATGCTTTTTCCCCTCGCACCTCGATGTGCGTCACTTTCCTCGGATTCGCAGTGCCCGCGGTGTAAGCGCTGGCCCCATGCGGAAACCCCTTCATCGAGCAATTTTCGCTTGACAGAAAAGCTTAACCCGGTGTATTGTACGCATTCGCACGGCAAGACATTGCCTTCAAAAAGCCCTTCGTTTTTATGGGTTTTTGCCGCTATTTGAGGATGTAAACCACTGGCCGTTCGTTCTCCTGAAGAGGATATTTCTCGCCGGCAGTCCGGTCCTGATGAACAGAACCAAGCCATATCTAACATCCCTAATCCAAAATCCAGCTATAACAAAATGATAGACCGCCTGGGTATTGGTTGTTGCATATTGTATTGTGATTATACCTGCCCGGGAGTGTTCTTCAACATTGCTGGCTTGTAAGAAGAGGAGCAACAGTATGTGCCGTTTGAGCGCGATCACGTCGAATGCTTATTTCTCCCCCATGGAGAACATCCTGGCATTGGAGACCATGAAGGAAGGACACGACGGGTCCGGTCTTGGCCTGATGCTGAAGGATCTGGGCGGCCCCTTTGAGGAGTTCAAGGGGTATCCCGTCCTGTCAGCCGTATGCTCGAACCAGGGCCTTCTGGACCTGGATGAATACATGAAGGCGAACGGGTTCAAAGAAAAGTTCACCTGGGCGCCGAACATCAAGAACGTACCGGGCGTCGAACGCCGGGAGAACTATCTTGCCAAGGTGTACGATTATCCCGAGAGCTACCGGGACAAACCGATGACTGAGAAGGAAGACCTGCTCATGAATACTCGGCTGGCCCTGCGAAAGATCGGCGAGACTGACGAGTCGATCTTCGTCTTTTCGTTCTATCCCGATGTTCTAACCTTGAAGGAAGTTGGCGATCCGCTCCATGTCGGCGAGTTCTTCGGATTGGACAAATCAGACATTTCGGCAAAGATCATTCTCGCCCAGGGCAGGCAGAACACGAACTATGCCATCTATCTCTACTCGTGCCATCCCTTCTTCATTCAGGGCTACGGCACCATGACGAACGGTGAGAATACCGCTTTCGTTCCGATCCGTGAGTACCTTTCCGGCCGCGGCAATCCCGGGTACATAGGCTACAACTCGGATTCCGAGGTCTTCACGCATATCCTTCACTTCACCAACAGGACCCTCGGTTATCCCCTCCATTATTATAAGGACGTCATCACGCCGCTCAAAGAGAGCGAGATCGAGATGCGGTCCGACGCGGCGGCGCTCCGGCTGATCAAAAAATCGCTTCGACCGCTCTGTATCGACGGCCCCAACTGCGTCATCGGTTTCACCCCCGACGGCTTCGTCTTCATGGTGCAGGACGCGAAGAAGCTCCGTCCCGGCGCGGTCGGCGGAAAACCCGGAAAGTACGCGCTCATGTCCGAGGTGTGCGGCGTGGACCGGGCGGTCCCGGATAGGGACAGGACCACGGACATCTTCCCCATGAAGTACGACACGGTCATCATCGCGCCCGGTGCGCTGGAGGTCAAGGTATGGAATCAGCTTCACGGCTAGATCAGAACCATCAGCTCACGCTGAAGGAGTTCCCCTATATCATTCAGTGGCGCGAGGGCCGTTGCACCCGCTGCGGCCGCTGTACCGCCGTCTGCCCCATGAAGGCCATCGAGCCCGCGGTGACCATTCAGCGGCTCGTACGCTCCGAAGGAGACAACCCGACGCCCAAGGTCTCGCGAACCGTTTCCCACGTGGTCAAGCAGGTCACGGACATCGAACGCTACTGCATCGGCTGCGGGACCTGTACGCTCGTTTGCCCCACGGACGCCATCTTCCCGGAGTACAACTTCCAGCATAAGTTCTACCATGTTAAGAACAAAGGCGGCATTCCTTACATGCGAGGCGGCCGGAGGAACGACCCTTCGGTCTCGACGCTTGATAAGCTCAAGTTCACGCGCATCTCCATGCTCACTGACCCGGCGCTCGACGCAGGCAGACACGAGTTCCGCATCAGGACGCTCCTCGGCAGGAATCTCCCGGCGGAGCACCTGCCCATCAAGGTGGACGGGGACCGGCTCACCATCGGCGCTGGTGAGTTCGTTCCGCCGGTCCGGGAGATCTACCCGATCCGCATCGGAAGCATGTCCATCGGCGCACTTTCTCCCCATATGTGGGAGGGGCTCGCCATGGGCATCACGTACCTGAACGAGGTCGAAGGCCTGCCGGTGGTTATGTGCTCCGGTGAGGGCGGCATGCCGCCTTCGCTCTTGAAATCGCGCTACATGAAGTACTTCATCCTTCAGATCGCCTCGGGCTATTTCGGCTGGGACGAGATCATCCGGGCGCTGCCCGACATGGTCGAGGACCCCTGCGCCATCGAGATCAAGTACGGCCAGGGAGCCAAACCCGGCGACGGCGGGCTGCTCCAGGCGTACAAGGTGCTCGGGCTCATAGCCAAGATCCGCGGCGTACCGCAGTTCGTTGACCTGTCTTCACCGCCCACTCACCAGACGCAATACTCCATCGAGGAGTCCGTCGCCAAGATGATCCAGTCCATGTCCATGGCCTGGGGATTCCGCGTGCCCGTGTATCCCAAGATCTCGGGCAGCAAGACGGCGCGGGCAGTGCTCAATAACCTGGCGCGGAACCCCTACGCGGCCGCGCTCTGCATCGACGGCGAGGATGGCGGCACCGGAGCGGCTTACAATGTGTCCATGGACAAGATGGGGCATCCCATCGCTACGAACATACGTGACTGCTACCTGGACCTCGTAAAGCAGGGCAAACAGAATGAACTGCCGCTTATTGCGGCCGGAGGCGTGGGAAAGACCGGCAGTCTCGCTGCCAACGCTGCGGCGCTCATCATGCTGGGGGCATCGGCGGTGGACATCGGGAAGTACATCATGCAGACCGCGGCTGGCTGCTTCGGCGATGAACACAACCGGTGCAACGTCTGCAATCTCGGCAGGTGCCCGCGCGGAATCACCACGCAGGACCCGAAGCTCTACCGCAGGCTCGATCCCGACAAGGTCGCCGAACGGGTGGTCGAGGTCTTCAAGTCGGCCGACGTGGAACTCAAAAAGATCTTCGCGCCGCTGGGCAGGAGCACCGAGCTCCCCATCGGCATGTCCGACGCGCTGGGCGTCGGCGACAAGGACATCGCGGACCGGCTGTCTATCAGTTACGTATGTTAATAGTGATTAGTAACTAGTTATTGGGAAATTGAGTTGACGGCTTTCCTGATTCACATAATCACTAAATTTCGCAATCTCTTCATTACTGCGTTGAGGGAACGATGATCATTCAGGGCAATATAGACGGAAAACGGGTCTCCTCCAAAGTTCTCGAAGAACAGCTCCAGAAGGCCATCAAGGACGGAGCAAGGGAGATCACGGTCAAGGCCGACGGCCAGCATGGCATCGGCGGCAGGATATGGCCGCAATTCGGCGCGGTGAAGGTGACCATCGAGGGCACCGCCGGGCAGCGTGTCGGCAGCATGGGCATGCACACGACCGAGATCGTCGTGAAGGGCTCTACTTCCGACGACACCGGGTGGCTTAATTGCGGCTCGGTCATCACGGTTCTCGGCGATGTGGCCAACGGTGCGCACAACGCGGCTGCCCAGGGCAAGTTGTATGTGCAGGGCGGCGGCGGCGCGCGCTGCGACACCATGACCAAGAAGAACCCGCGCTTTTCAGACCTCGAGTCCTGGTATTTCCGGGGAGTAGGGGACTCCTTCGCCGAGTTCAAGGCCGGAGGCATCGCCGTTGTCTGCGGCGTGGACCCGCGCGATCCGGAGAATGTCCTGGGATATCGACCCTGTGTGGGCATGGTCGGCGGTACGATCTATTTCCGCGGCCCCATCAAGGACTACAGCAAGGGAGCCGTGAAGCTCATGGACCTTACTCCCCAGGACTGGGAGTGGCTCACCGCGAATATGAAGCCTTACCTTCAAGCCATTGACCGTATGTCCTTCTACGAAGAACTGACCAAGGACATAGCTGTCTGGAAGAAACTCATCGCCTCTACCCCTGCCGAACGGGCCAAGGTCAGGGGCAAGCTCAAGATGGGCCTGACCGAGTTCCGCCTGAACGTCTGGGAGAAGGAAGTTGGCACGGGGGGAATGTTCGGCGCCTATCTGACCCATGACCGGTCCGTATTGCCCTATGTCACCACCGGTGAGGAGCGTCGCTGGAAGCCGAGCTGGAAGAACGACCAGTACCTGCCGCCGTGCGCCTATGCCTGCCCGTCGCGCATCCCGTCGCACAAGCGCGCGACCCTCCTGCGGCAGGGGAGGACAGCCGAGGCCCTGTCGCTCGTGCTTAAGTACAGCCCGCTCCCGGCAACGGTCTGCGGCACTGTCTGCCCGAACCTCTGCATGACCGACTGCACCCGCGGAAGGATCGACCAGCCGCTCAACATCAAGGAATACGGCGCCGTCGCGCTGGACATCAAGGCCCCGAAAAAAGCGAAGGCCACGGGTTTCAGTGTGGCCGTCATAGGCGGCGGTCCCGGCGGCCTTTCAGCGGCATGGCAGCTGGGCCTGAAGGGCCATTCCGTAGACCTCTACGAGGCCGGCAGCAAGATCGGCGGCAAGCTCGAGATGTGCATTCCTCGCGAACGCCTGCCGAAGAAGATCCTGGACAAGGAGCTTTCCCGTTTTGCCGAGATCGGTGTGCATGTCCACGTGAAATCTCCTGTGGACCGGAAAAAGTACGACAAGATCTATAAGGACCACGATGTGGTGGTCGTTGCCGTCGGCGCCCATGAAGGCCGTGTCATACCCTTCCCGGGACACGAGGACGTGGTAAAGGGCATCGACTACCTCAAGGAGATCAATTTCGGCAAGCCGAAGGACCTGAAAGGTCAGAAGGTCGTCGTGATCGGCGCGGGCAACGTGGGCATGGACATCGCCTGCCAGGCATTTGACCACGGAGCGGGAACCGTGACCGCTGTTGACGTGCAAAAGCCGGCCAGCTTCGGCAAGGAACAGGAGCTGGCGAAGCAGAAGGGTACCCAGATCCTGTTCCCGAAGGTAACCGAGCGGTATGACGCCAGGGCAAAAAAGCTCTATTTCAAGGACGGCACCAGCATCGATGCTGATCTGGTGATCATCTCGATCGGCGAGAAACCGGTACTTGACTTCCTGCCTGCAGAGGTCCACACCGACCGGGGCTACATAGTCGTGAACGAGCTCGGCCAGTCCTCGGATGTGAAGGTCTTTGCCATCGGCGATGCGACAAAGCCGGGCCTTGTGACCCATGCGATCGGCCAGGGCAAGGTAGCCGCGGATGCGATCAACGCACAGCTGATGAACTTCGATTACATCCCCGAGGAACGGCGGGTGATCCCCTACGAGCGCATCAAGACCCAGTACTACGAGGTCTGCAGGATGGTGGGAAAGTTCTCGGCGAAGAAGGAGGCCGACCGCTGCATGAGTTGCGGGTCCTGCCGCGACTGCGGCATGTGCGTTGAGTCGTGCTACTACGGCGCTATCACGCGCAAGACACTCCCCAACAAGTCATTCGAGTACGTTGTCGATGAGAACCGCTGCATCGGCTGCGGATTCTGCGCGGGCATCTGCCCCTGCGGGGTCTGGGAAATGGCCGAGAACGTTTAGCAGGCCGCGTCCCCGCGTTATGCGGCAGGATCGTCTGGTGCGGGTTGATCTCGGGATGGCCGGGATCAGATACGGGACCGCTGGTAGCAATACAAGCCCTTCATTATGCACTAATGAAGGGCTTTTCTGCTGCAGCATCTCAGAGCGTTGACTTCACCATGGAGGTCTGCTACTGTATTCACTAGGGAAGCAAGTAAATCACGGATGCAACGAGAAAAGACGGCAAACGGGAGAAATCCTCGGTTCGCCTTGTCAAGAACGCCGGTGTCGTATCTTAATGGCAGTTAGTAAATCATAACAGATCATGCCACAGAGAGAGAACAGGGATCTCACGGGGAACCGGAACAGATGATGGAACCATCTCAATGGAGTGGAATTGCCTGGCTCTTTGATTGGAAGCCTTTTTCCCGGCTGACGATAGCCGGAAAGATCCTCGTCGGCTACGCGGTCCTTGTCGTTCTTACCGTCACCGTGTTCAGCTCTGTCCTGATTAACCTCTCAAAGATCAACGCTTTGAGCAGGAGCATCGTTACGGTCAATATTCCCGGCGCTACGGCGGCAGGCAGGCTGATCGAAACGCTCCTTGCCCAGAACACGTACGAGAAACGATATCTGATCCTCCGGAGACAGGACCTCAGCCATCTGTACTGGGAACGGGCAAAGGAATTCAACGCGAACCTTGAGGAACTGAAACGGACCGGCCAGACCAGCGATCTGCCGCTTGAGACCATCGAAAAGCTGCACGCACGATACGGCGATCTCTATCTCGAGATGACGGCTTATGTCCGGAAAGGAAAGATCACAGCGGCCGAGGAGCTGTCGAATGGCGACATGAGCGACGTTGTGGAGCGGTTATTCGAGCTTATCCGGTCGATCCCGCCGAGGCTCAGGGCCTCACGGGATGAGCAGATGCGAACGATCGATTCCTCCACGCGATCAACGTTACGGACGACGATCGTCCTCTGTACGCTCAGTACGGTCTTCAGTATCCTGGCAAGTTTGCTCGTGACCCTGTATATAGCTTCGTCGCTGCGCAAGCTCAAGACCGCGGCCGGACATGTTGCCGAAGGAGATTTCGATTATGCCTCACATTTGCACGCTGAGGACGAGATCGGCGATCTGGACCGTGCATTCGATACGATGCGGATGCGTCTGAAGAAGCTTGAGGAAATGTACCGGGATGCAAGTCCGCTGACACGGCTCCCGGGCGGCATCGCGATCGAACAGGATATTCAAAGAAGGCTGGACAGCAAGCAGCCGATAGCCCTATGCGTGATGGATATTGACAATTTCAAGTCGGTCAATGACCGGTACGGATATACCGTTGGAAATGATGTGATCGTTGAGACGGCAAGGATCATCGACCTTGCGGCGAAAACATTCGGAACGCCGTCGGACTTCGTAGGTCATATCGGGGGAGATGATTTTGTCGCGGTAACCAGCCCCGAGTGCATGAATAGACTGTGTGATGAGATCATCGCGCAGTTCGACCGGATGGCACCGCAGCATTACAGCGACCTGGACAGGCAGAACGCGTATATATCGGGAAAGTCCCGGCAGGGTGTTGAGATGAGGTTTCCTATCATGACCATCAGCATCGCCGTGGTCACGAACCTGCAGCGGTCATTCAGCAGCCCCCTGGAGATGTCAGCGGTCGCTATAGAACTTAAAGAATATGCAAAATCGTTCCAGCGAAGCCTGTACGTGGTGGACAAGCGCAGATCGTAGCCGGGGAGACGGAAGGCTTTTGATCATTTCAACAGGCTGGTTGCGTTCATTGGTCTACAGTTCAATGGCAGGGTAGTGTGCGGAGGGAAACATGGCTGAAGTGATGCATACTCTCAGAACCAAGGCTATTGTGATCTGCATCGCGTTACTGGTCCTGCTGGGGCTGTACAGCTATTTTGTGGCGGACACGATCATGACGAGGATCACCGATGCGCAGATGACGAAAGTGGACGACATGTTCATGATCGCGACCGAAGAGCGGCCGTTCGTGAACTACGACGCCAAGTACCGGTTCAAGTTCAATTCCGGCACGATCCAGAACGATGCGATTCGCTTGAAAGGAAAGGTCGTCCGGATAAAAAAATATGGATGGAGAGTGCCCGTCGTGTCCTGGTACGAGAACGTTGTAAAGATCGAGGAAGTGCAGCAGCGTTGACCGAACCGAAAACTCGCGGCAAGTGATATCCGCCGTCCTCACGCAGCGCGTATGCCTAATTTCCTCCCGATGATCCCGAAACATTCTGCAGGTTCAGTTTTCGTTCAATAAAAGGGGAAAGTTGTATATAGACAGTGACCTTTCCGTCCTTCAGGGAATAGTTCACCAGCAGGGGGTCGGTACCGAGAAAATCCAGGGTGAGATATCGGGGGAGAACCTCATATCCGATCGTACCGCCGCCGTCATCGGCGATCCTCTGCACCCGCGTCTCTTCGATCGTATGGATCCCGCAGCGAACGAAAGCGTATGCCTCGGAGAGGGCCAGCTCAGCCGGGAGTCGTTTCTTCACTTTATACGACGTATCAGATACGAACAGGCTGACAGGATATTTTGCGTCAGAAGAGATCAGAAAAGCTGCATGCTCGTAGTCGCTCGGATAGCGGCATCCGTAGAGAAGGAGGTCATAGGTCCCCCTGATCGTCTTTGGGTCCGCTGTATCGGCCTGAAGCTGCTTGCCAAGCGCGCAGCCTTGAAGCAATGACAGCGCTAGAAGAAGAGCGGCCGAAAGGGCATATCGGCATATCAACATGTACGCATACTTCCCGTCATGGGTCATTCCTTGATCAAGGATGCTATAAACAGGAGGCACGAACCCTCATTAGATACAACGTGTATCGCTTCAAGTCAAGGCTATCGTTCTGATTTTGTCTCTTTCAGCCAGGCTAACATGGCAGCGGTAAGCGTGGCCGACGCCTCGACATATTCCCCGTTCACATCCAGCATTTTCATAGCCGCGGTTTTATTGCCTGCGACGGCAAGTTGGGCGACCAGTGCCGCCTTTTCATGAAAATCGGCATGTAACTTACATACCTTTTTATAATGCTTGGAATCCTTCTGGTTATCCATTGTTGACGGCCGGTGAAGCCACTTGCCGAAATCGCAGGAATCGTCAGATCGTATTGTTGAGATCTCATCTGCTATTTTCCCCGTATCGACCGCGCTTTTCAGTTTCTTCTTCCAAATCCCGTGGTCTCCGATGGCATTCTTGATATCATTCTCAAAACCCATAGATTCGATCCTTTCAAACGAGCAAGGTATGCCTATTCCGTCAGGCATCCTCTATGCGCGAGGCTGATTCTTGCTCTTGGCAGTCTTTCCCAATGATCTATAGCAGGTATCGCAGTAGATGCCTTTTTCATCGACGAGACTTTGCTGCCATAGAACGTCACCCGCAGGTGTTTTCATACTGAGCCGTCTTCCGCAGATAGAGCAATGAGATAGTCTTTTATCGCTTTGGTCCGTCATGGGGTAAACCGCAATCCCTGCGAATTGGAATCCCCCGGCGCCCGCCGGGGGAGGAATGCGGAATTCGCGGGAGGTCGCGTAATGAGTCCCGACCAGTCGGGATGCCGGTGGGGGCTCCACTCGGAAGAAATACAATGCGGATCGATCCTGACCATCACCTCAACACTCTCTTATCACCGACCCGCTGGGTCAGCTTCTGTGAATCGAAGTATTCGAGAAGGGGAACAGCAAACTTGCGGGAGGTCCTGGCGATGTCCCGGAACTCGGCGACGACGATCTCCTTTTTCTCCTGCAGGTGCTTGACCATGTCCGCCTTGATCGCTTCGAGGACCGACTTGTCCAGATACAGAGAATCGTTGATGCGCACCACGCGGCCTTCGTCGGCCAGGAGCTTGAGAAGGTCCTTGGCGTCCTTGTCCGTGATGCCGAAAAGAGCGGGAAGCTCTTCCCTGACAGGCGGCTGGCTCCCTCCTTTTTTTATGGCCTCGACGATCTTGTCCTTGAATATCCCCTGGTCCTTGCCAACGGCCGGCTTGAATCCCGGGAGCTTAAGCTTCGAGCCTTCGGTCTCTACCTGTTTCCTTCTGATCAAACCGTCGATCGCCATGCTCAAGGCCCGGGGATGAAGCCTTGCTTTAAGAAGGCCTTTCACTTCTTCCTTGTCGATGCCGGGCTTCAGCGAGTTCGCCTTGTGGAAATCGGCGATCAGGTCAAGGACCTTTTGTTCGAGTATCGCCAGCTGGCTGCTGTGGACGTAGAGATTGTCAACGCGGACGATGGCCTTCTTCTGGGCGAGGGCGGAAAGGGCGTTCGTGATCTCCTGTTTATCCGCGGCAATGGATCCGAGGATGGCCGATTCCTCCATTCCTGCCAGGGCCTTGCCCGCCACGATGACCGCCAGTTTATCTTCGAGGCCCCCTTTTTCGAGGACCGTGAGGTTCTTTACAGAGCCTGCCATCGTGCTCGTCTTGTGGCGCCGGGGATGGGGATCCAGGACCATACCGCCGCCGAGGGTCTCCATAGGGGAGTAAAAACGGATGATGAACCGGTCGCCATGCTGGATGAGGACCGGCTGTTCGAGCCGGAACTGTACATAACCCTCGTCGCCCGGATTCAGTTCGCTCGTTCCGATGAGCGCGGTCCGGCCGATGGACTCCTGGGTGTTGTTGTAGAACCGGATGCGAGTGCCTGTCTTGATACCGCGGGTGGCCTGCTCAAGCATTTTCAGGGACGCGTCCACGTTCCTTGTTGTCGTGAAGAACCCTTTGGTCACGATGGTGTCGCCGCGCGAGATATGGTCCTTTTCGATGCCCTGGAGGTTGACGGCCGTCCGCTGGCCGGCTACCGCGCGCTGGGCAGCCTGGTTGTGGGATTGGATGCCGCGCACCTTCGTGGTGGTTCCCTTTGGCAGGATGTCCACTTCCTGGTCCTGGCTGATCGTTCCTGAGAGAAGGGTGCCGGTGATGACCGTGCCGAAGCCTTTCATCGTAAAGACCCGGTCAATGGGGAGACGCAGGATGCCGTTGGGCGACTTCGGCGCCACCTCTTTCGCGAGCTTGTCCAGTTCCTGCTTGAGGGTATCGAGGTTCTCACCGGTCTTTGCCGAGACGGGAACGATGGGGGACTTTTCGAGGAAGGTGCCCTTCACGAAATCCCGGACCTCCTCCTGCACGAGCGCCAGCCAGTCCTTTTCAGCCGCGTCCATCTTGGTGAGCGCGATGAGTCCCTTCTTGACATGGAGCAGGTCGCAGATGGCAAGGTGCTCCCGCGTCTGCGGCATGATGCCTTCGTCTGCGGCGATCACGAGCATGACGATGTCGATGCCGCCCACGCCTGCCAGCATGTTTTTGATCAGCCCTTCATGGCCCGGAACGTCCACGATGCCGAGGCGGTTTCCGGACGGGAGGTCCAGCGACGCGAAGCCCAGGTCGAGCGTGATGCCGCGCTCCTTCTCTTCCTTGAGCCGGTCGGGGTCGGTCCCGGTGAGGGCCTTGACGAGGGTGGACTTGCCGTGGTCGATGTGGCCCGCTGTGCCGAGGATGGTGTATTTCATAAGATGCAGGAGTCAGGAGACAGTATTCAGAATTCAGGAAACAGGAGAAGAACTAAATTATTATAAGCAAGGATGACAAAAAGACAGAAAAGGCATCTCTCGCAAAGACGCAAAGACGCAAAGGGAATCTTTGAATTCTGGATATGAAGGCAAATCGATCTGGCTTGTCTTCATGAGCGCAGAGCCTTGATCAGCAGCAGTCTATCAGCGTCCGATAAGGTTTTCAGTTGATCTGGACTTTCTTTGCGAGCTTGGCGCCTTTGCGAGAAAACCGCATTCCAAAGACTTGGATTTCATCTGCGTCGCGAAGAGACTCCTACTTTTGGCCATCTGTGATTGTCAATATCGCTTTCACGCTTTCCACGATCTTCCCGATCTCCCCGTCATTCAGCGTCCGTGGGTCGAAGAGGACCATGCCTTCCTTGATCCGGGTGATGATGGCAGGTTTGCCGAGCCTGAGCTTCGATTCGATCTGGTTTGCGCTGAGCGACTTGTGGCTGATGGCGACGACCTTTGTCGGGAGCTTGCCCGTCGGCAATGCCCCGCCGCCGGTCTGGGAAAGATCGTCCTGGATCGCGATGTTGAGCTTGCTGTCACCGAGAGACTTGATGCCTGATGCGAGGAGTTCAGCCTTACGCTGGATCTCAGACAGCGGCTGAGTCAGCATCCAGAGTGTCGGGATGTCGCGTATCGCTTTTTCCTCGTCGAGATATTGGTTGAGTGTGGCCTCGAGCGCCGCCAGGGTCATCTTGTCGATGCGCAGGGCACGGGCAAGGGGATTCGAACGGATAGCGTCGAGGTATTGTTTCTTCCCGATGATCATGCCCGCCTGGGGGCCGCCCAGGAGCTTGTCGCCGCTGAAGGTGAGGATGTCCACGCCGGCGTCCATGGCCTGTTTCACCGTGGGTTCGTCGCCCACGCCGTAGGAAGCGAGATCGAGGATGCTGCCGCTCCCGAGGTCCCACATCACCGGGACCTTGTGCTTCTTGCCCAGAGCGGCAAGTTCGGCAGGCGAGACCTCTTTCGTGAAGCCTACGATCTTATAATTGCTTGTGTGGACCTTGAGCAGCAGGCCGGTGTCCTCATTGATCGCCTTCTGATAGTCCTTGAGGTGGGTCTTGTTCGTGGCGCCCACCTCGCGCAGGACAGCCCCGCTCCGCTCCATGACCTCGGGCACGCGGAAGGAGCCGCCGATCTCCACCAGCTCGCCGCGCGAGACGATGACCTCCTTGCCACGGGCAAGGGTGTTCAGGCAGAGCAGCACGGCAGCAGCGTTGTTGTTCACCGCTGTGGCGGCTTCGGCGCCGGTGAGCCGGTTCAGGATGCCTTCGATATGGGTATATCGCTTCCCGCGCTCGCCGGCCTGAATGTCATACTCGAGGTTCGAATAGCTGCGGTTCACTTCGATGACCCGGCTGATAGCGGCTTCGGAAAGGATCGAGCGTCCCAGGTTCGTATGCACTACTACGCCAGTGGCATTGATGAGGGGACGGAGGCTTGGTTCGGAAAGTTCGGATAGGATGCCTTCGGCGGTGTTCAGGACAGCGTAAACGGTAAGGTCGATGTCGGACGAGCCTTTTCCGGCCCTGTCGATGATGGCTTTTCGTTTCCGCTCCAGCGCGACCCTGATGGCATCAAGGACCAGAATGCGGGGATGCGTTCCCAGCCAGGTCCTGACCCGGTCATCTTTAAGTACTTCATCAACAGACGGCAGTTGCCGCAGAAGCTCTTGCATGATTGTTAAGATAACATAGATAGTATTGAATATCAACAGGTTGATTAAGGTAGAGGTGGTCGTGTCGCGCGTACGGATCTGCAGGAAGATTGGAAATGAGAGGGATAGAGGCAGATAAGGCTGTCGGTAATCTAAGGAGAATATGAGGCGTACCTACGCAAACGGGTAGGTGTGTTCTTTCCACTTGGAGCTGCCAAATCAAGCTTGCAATTTGCACCTTCCTGTACTATCTTCGTGTCATCATGCCCCTTGGCCCAGAAGACATAGCCCGTGAAAAGATCGACCGCATGCTGGTGGCAGCAGGGTGGGTTGTTCAGGACGCGAAAGCGGTCAACCTGTACGCGAAACAGGGCGTGGCTATCCGCGAGTTCGAGCTGAAATCCGGTTATGGCACTGCGGACTACCTGCTCTATGTCGACGGCCAGGCAGCGGGCGTGATCGAAGCAAAGAAAGCCGGTTCCACACTCACGGGCGTTGAGATCCAGTCCGCGAAATACAGCAAAGGATTGCCAGACACCCTACCCGCATGGACCCGGCCTCTTCCATTCTGTTATGAATCAACAGGCATCGAAACCAAATTCACCAATGGCTTCGACCCCGAGCCTTGTTCCCGCAACGTCTTTTCATTTCACCAACCGGATACAATGGCCAAGTGGCTTGAAGACGGCGTTCCTGCTACTGATGACCGGGCAGCGTTCAGAACGCCTCTCTATGGCGGCACCTCAACTCTTCTTTCCCGCATCCGCCAGATGCCGCCCCTGATCGAAGACGGCCTCTGGCCAGCGCAGATAGTGGCGATAAAGAATCTCGAAAAGTCGCTTTCCGAGAACCGTCCCCGCGCTCTCATCCAGATGGCGACGGGAAGCGGCAAGACCTTCACTGCCATCAACTTCCTGTACCGCTTGATCAAGTTCGGCGGGGCCAAACGGGTCCTGTTCCTCGTTGACCGGGGCAATCTCGGCAGGCAGGCCTTGAAGGAATTCCAGCAGTACCTCTCGCCCTACAACAACTTCAAGTTCACGGAAGAGTACATCGCCCAGCGCCTCACGTCCAATACGCTCGATACCACCGCCCGGGTCTGCATCTGCACGATACAGCGGTTGTACTCCATGCTTAAAGGCGTGGAATTGCCCGAGGAAGGGGACGAGGTGTCCGCCCAGGGTCTGGATACTGTATATAAGGAAGTCCCGCCCCTGGAATACAATCCCGCCATCCCTATCGAGACCTTCGACATCATCGTGACCGACGAATGCCACCGCTCCATCTACAACCTCTGGCGCCAGGTGCTCGAATACTTCGACGCCTCCATCATCGGCCTGACTGCCACGCCGAACAAGCAGACCTTCGGGTTCTTTAATCAAAATCTCGTGATGGAGTACGGCCACGAGCAGGCGGTTGCCGACGGCGTGAACGTGAACTACGACGTCTACCGCATCAAGACCGCGATCACCGAAGGCGGGGGAAAGGTCGAGGCCGGTTTTTACGTGGACAAGCGCGACCGCGAGACCCGGGCCGTGCGGTGGGAGCGGCTCGACGAGGACCTGGCCTACGATCCTGACCAGCTCGACCGGGCCGTTGTTACGCCTGACCAGATACGCACCGTGGTCAGGACCTATCGTGATAAAGTACTGACCGAGATCTTCCCGGGCCGCACATGGATTCCCAAGACGCTCATCTTTGCCAAGGACGACTCCCATGCCGAAGATATAGTAAAGATCGTGCGCGAGGAGTTTGCCAAAGGCAATGACTTCTGCCAGAAGATCACCTACAAGACCACCGGCAGAAAGCCCGAGGACCTGATCGCCGAGTTCCGCACCAGCCCCATGCCGCGCATCGCCGTCACCGTTGACATGATCGCGACCGGCACGGACATCAAGCCCCTCGAAGTGGTGCTCTTCATGCGCTCGGTCAAGTCCCGGAGCTTCTTCGAGCAGATGAAGGGCCGCGGCGTGCGCGTGATCAATGACGACGACCTAAAGGCAGTCACTCCCGATGCCCGGACCAAGGACCATTTCATCATCGTCGATGCTGTGGGCGTGTGCGAGCAGGACAAAACCGATTCCCGGCCCATGGAAAAGAAGCGCAACGTGTCCTTCGAGAAGCTGCTCCAGTCCGTCTCTCTCGGGAATATCGAGCCCGAGGTGATATCCTCCATAGCCGTGCGTATGGCGCGCATGGAGCACGCGATCAGCGCCGAGGACCAGACAGAGATCAGGAAGCTTGCGGACAAGAGCCTTAAGATCCTCTGCGCAGGCCTCATCACTGCCATTGATCCTGACCGACAGGTTGAACGGGCGAAGCTGGATAATCCAGGTGTGGCAGAGCCGAGCGAGGCACAGATTCAAAAGGCTGCTGACAAGTTGATTCAAGAAGCAGTAAAGCCTTTTCATAATCCGGAGCTTCGCAAGCTTCTCGTGGAACTCAAGAAGAAGAGCGAACAGATTATTGATGTAGTGAGTAAAGACGAATTAATCTCAGCAGGACTCGACGCGCAGGCTTTGGAAAGAGCAAAAGGACTGGTGCAGTCATTCGAGCAGTTCATCAAAGACCATAAGGACGAGATCACCGCGCTCCAGGTCCTCTATAGCAAGCCGTATAAGCAGCGGCTGCGATACGAAGATATCAAAGACCTCGCAAGCCGCATCGAGAAGCCGCCGCATCAATGGAGAGTGGATAATCTCTGGAATGCTTATGCAGCGTTGGAGAAATCAAAGGTCAAAGGCGCCAGCGCTCCGCATATTCTCACGGACCTTGTATCGCTCGTGCGCTTCGCCATGCACCGGGACGATGAGCTTGTCCCGTTCCCTGAGAGGGTGAATGCTAATTTCGAGAAGTGGATGGCAGGGCATGAAAGCAAGTTTATACCCGAGCAGCGACGCTGGCTCGAAATGATCCGTGATCATGTCGCCGCGAACCTGAGTATTGAAGTTGATCATTTTGATCTTGCTCCATTCGCGCAAGAGGGCGGACTAGGACGAGTGCATCAAATATTCGGGAGCGATCTGAACAAGATTCTTGATGAGCTTAATGGAGTGTTAGCGGCGTGACGATAATATTGGCAGAGATGAGATGAATGATATGGAAGGAAATGATACGCAAAAGCCAGACGTAAACGAAAGTGCTAATAAACACCTAGTCTCGAACGCGGTGCTTTTAAATATTGAAGCAGCAATCAAGCTGATTCCATATGCTGGTGGCTTTCTCGCTACCTATTTTGGAGAAATTCGAGGAAGACGATCAAAAGAGAGGATGCAAGAATTCTTTAACTACTTTACCGATCAAATTAAAGCGCTTGACGATAAAAAACTTGATAAGGAGTATCTTAATAGCGAGGATTTTGCAGAATATTTTATGCAGGGTGCAGAAGAAGCGGTACGCAGCACTACGCAGAGACGCATTCGAAGATTTGCGAATATCTTAATTAACAATGCACTGTTGGGTGCTCAATCAAGGTCAAGAACCCAAAGTATAATGTCTTTCGTTGACAGAATCAGCGATCTAGACTCGTTTATCCTGCTCTGCTACGGAAATCCGAAGGTTCCATCATTGAGAGCCGCCACAAAAAATGACGCCTACGTTTATGTGAAGCAGCTGGCTGAATTCCTCGCTTTAGATCGTCCTGATGAAAAGTCCGTTATGGAATCTATAGTCTATATGGATAATCTCGGTATTACCTGGGTTAACGAGATACAAACGTCGGAAAGCAACGAAAAGGGGAAAGATCTTATCTTGAAGGAATTTTCGTCTTTTCGGTCCCCATTGGGTGATGCGCTTGCTTCGGTAATTGCACCGCCTGGCTTTTTTAGGGACAACATCAGTAAAGATACGAATAATATATGGCCTGAGGACCATATATCGGAAATTTATCGCAATAGTCGTGAGCATAGTTTAGGGGAAACGACTTCCGCAAGCGAACTACACCAACAAAACAAATGAAACAGCGCTCATTATGAAAGAGACTATAGACACTTCTAAATATGAATTACCGAATAAGCGGTCGATGATCCCACTTGGTCAGGCAATGAAGCCAACGCGGCCGCGTATTAAGCCGACTGACAAACCGATGCTTCCATTTATCGGCATGGAGCACGTAGAAGCACACACTATGAAGTTACTTGGAACTGTGCCAGCGAACACGATGAAAAGTTCAGCGGTGCACTTTCAACCTGGAGACGTTCTTTACGGGCGTTTGCGACCATACTTGAATAAGGTTTATCGACCAGAATTCGAGGGGCTGTGTTCGGCTGAGTTCATCGTATTTCCTAAAAGCGATCACATCGATGGCAAATATTTACAATATTTTCTTAATTCGTGGAATTTTGTTTCATATGCCACTCACTTAAATGAAGGTGATCGACCTCGAGTAGACTTTGAACAGCTATCTCCATATCCATTCCCTTATACGCCGATCAACGAGCAAAAACGTATCGTCGCGGAAATCGAAAAGCAATTCTCACGACTAGACGATGCCGTTACCAATCTCAAGCGCGTCAAGGCGAACCTCAAACGCTTCAAAGCCGCTGTCCTCAAAGCTGCGGTTGAAGGCCGCCTTGTCGAGACTGAAGCCGAACTCTCCCGCCGCGAGGGCCGTGGCTACGAAACCGGCGAGCAGTTATTGAAGCGCATCCTCGATACACGCAGGAGCCAATGGAAAGGCAAAGGCAAGTACAAAGAACCTGCCGCTCCAGATACAACCTACCTTCCTGAACTACCGGACGGATGGGTGTGGACAACAGTTGAAGCTTTATCGATGAAAGTTGCTGACGGTGTTCACAAGAAGCCGAACTATGTCGTCGAAGGTGTCCCGTTTGTAACAGTGAAAAATCTGACAGCCGGTATCGGCATATCGTTTGAGAACCTTAACTGTGTTACTCAAGAAGACCATGAGGAGTTCTGTAAACGAACTAAACCTGAACGTGGCGATATCTTGATTAGTAAAGACGGAACGCTTGGTGTTGTGCGATTAGTTGAGACAGATCGCCCGTTCAGCGTGTTTGTTTCTGTGGCGCTTGTAAAACCGGTGCTGTACGACATGAGTCGATACATTGTGACAGCGTTCGAGTCGCCGGTGGTACAGCGGCAAATGGTTCCTAAAGGTTCGGGGTTACAACATATTCATCTTGAAGACCTGCGCGCTGATTGTATTCCTATCCCACCTCTCGCGGAACAGAACCGTATCGTCGCTGAAGTCGACCGCCGTTTTTCGCTCGTGAGTGAGATTGAAACTCAGGTCAGCGTAAATCTGTTACGGGCAGACCGAATGCGGCAATCTACTTTGGCGGCAGCGTTCTCAGGAAGATTACTCAATAATGCGTAATTAATGCGAATCCTTTTAGATTCTAATATCATTATTCCCTTGGAAGACTCATCGAGGACGCTTGATGACAGCTTTAGCGAACTTGCACGTCTTGCTGCAGAAAATAGTCATCAGCTTATAGCTCATCCTGCATCACTTGACGATATTCGACGAGATCGAGATGAAAAACGTAAGGAGATAAGCCTTTCTCGTATTAGAAAATATCCTCTCTTAGAAAACCCTCCGATACCAAATCAAGAAGAATTAGACCGCTTAGATATTGCACAAGCGGATGAGAACGACCGCGTCGACAATGCGATTCTTTATGCCGTTTATAAAGATGCGGTAAATATTCTCGTTACGGAAGATAAGGAGTTACATCGTAAAGCATCGCGTCTTGGACTAGAGGGTCGTGTCTACTACATCCAACAAGCAACAGAATCATTGCGCCGCCTCCATGCAAGAATACCAGTGGTACTCCCAAATATTGAGGAGTTGTCGCTACATCAGCTTGATTTAGCCAGCCCCTTCTTCGACTCATTACGTTCGGGTTATAGTGGTTTTGATCAATGGTTTAGGAGTGCTTCGAGAGACGGGCGCAAAGCGTGGGCTCACAGAGATACAAGTGGACATCCAGCAGCAATAGCAATTTATAGGATCTATAGGGTCAGGTCTTATATTTTGACATTCCCTATTTTCTCTGATACCATCGCTGCATGACCCGCCCCCTCCGCATAGAATACGCCGGTGCCGTCTATCACATCACCTCCCGCGGCAATGAAAAGAAAGCCGTTTTCAAAGACGATCAGGACCGAATCAACTTCCTGAATACACTTCAGCATGTCAATAAGCGGTATAACTGGCTCTGTCATGCCTACTGCATGATGGATAACCACTATCACCTCCTGATCGAGACGCCAGACGGCAACCTGTCCCTGGGTATGCGGCAGTTGAACGGCGTCTATACGCAGCTTTTTAATAAACGTCATCAAAGGACAGGTCATCTGTTTCAGGGCCGATACAAATCAATCCTCATTCAGAAAGACAGCCATCTTCTCGAAGTATGCAGGTACGTGGTATTGAATCCTGTCCGGGCACGGATGGTTGAACGACCGGAAGCCTGGAAATGGTCCAGCTACCGTGCCACAGCTGGGCGGGACTCGCCAGCACCATGCCTGACCGTGGATTGGATTCTTGGACAATTCAGCCGGAAGAGGGCCAAGGCCGAGCAGGAATACCGGCAATTCGTCGAATGGGGTATCGGCAAAGATACTATCTGGAGAGAGGTAAAAGGACAGTCCATTCTGGGTGAAGACGATTTTGTGGAAGGGCTCATCTCCCATATCAGGAAACATCAGGATATTCCAGAAATACCCAAGAGTCATCGGTATGTGAACAGACCATCTCTCGACAAGATATTCCCTAAAAATGTGATATTGGACAAGAGAAAACGAGATAAGAAGATCATTGATGCCGTGCAGAAATATGGTTATACTCAGCAGCAGATAGCCGCTCATTTGAATATGCATTATTCTACGATCAGCAATCTGGTGAGAGGGAAGGCATAACACCAAAATAAAAGACCTGACACTTAGGCAGGTTTTGATGCTTAGACAAGCTATGAGCTCTTGGAGAAACTGATATGAGCGACAAGGACAAATTCCTTTTCTATACTGCAGAAGACGGAGCGGTAAAGGTTGAGGTTCTGTATAAGGAAGAAACCGTCTGGCTGACGCAGAAGGCGCTGGCCGAGCTTTTCGGCGTTCGAGTCCCGGCCGTCAACAAGCATTTGAAAAATATATTCTACACCCTATAGGGTCAAGTCTTTCCTGTTGCATTTGCTAATTTATGGGACAATTTTCGTGTCTGACAAGTTGTACGATACTGGCTTGTGATGCTGATTCAGTTATTTCCATTTTGGAAACAACTGCCTGGACGAAAATGCTTATGCAATGAAATGCGACACAAAGAGCTTTTGGAAAAGGCATTATTAATTGGAAAATGGACTGTTTGGTATGAGGAGATGCTGCTGCTTGGCGCGATGTTGTTGACGGTGCCGACGCTCCAAAATATCCTTGAAACCAATGAGCTGTCTGAATAGTCAGTTAGTTCCATTTTGGAACATACTGCCGTTGAGTTTACCGGCAGTCGTTCTCCGCCTTCCTTTTTACAAGGGGTGGGCGGGCAGAGGAGTTTCATATTGTGACGAAGAAAACATCTCTTGTTAAGAAAAGTTCAACCCCATCCGGATATACTTCCGTTCTTGCCGATGTAGCTCACCTGCTTGAAGCCGCCCGGCGTGCTTCAGTCCGGACTACTAATGCGATCATGACCGCGACCTACTGGGAGATCGGGCGGAGGATCGTGGAGTATGAGCAGAAGGGCGGCAAGAGAGCCGAGTACGGCAAGGAGTTGATCAACAGATTGGCTGTAGATTTAACCAGACGATTCGGCCGAGGCTTTGGCCCTGTAAACTTGAGCCAAATGCGCAAGTTTTATCTTTTTTGGTTGCCACAACAGATTTTTCAGACAGTGTCTGAAAAATCCGGTGACATTCCGCAGACGGCGTCTATGAAATGCCCAGAAAAAATCCAGACACCGTCTGGACTATTCGATGGCATCCGCCAGACTGAAAAAAGCCAGACACTGTCTGGCGAATCTCAGACTAAAATATTGCAGACACCGTCTGCAATGTTATCCCTCGGCGATATCGCCAAATGCTTCCCCCTTCCCTGGTCGCATTACGTCCTGCTCCTATCGATAAAAAAACCCGAGGCCCGTGCTTTCTACGAAGCAGAGGCTTTGCGGGGCGGTTGGAGCGTGCGGCAGCTGGACCGCCAGATAGGATCGCAGTTCTACGAACGCGCCCTGCTTTCCCGCAACAAGGCCGCAATGCTCAAGAAGGGGATAAAATCCCTGCCTGCAGACGCGCTCACGCCTGAAGAGGAGATGAAAGACCCCTTTGTGCTGGAGTTTCTCAATCTGAAGGATGAGTATTCGGAAAACGATCTCGAAGAGGCGCTTATCCTGCAGTTGGAGCACTTCCTCCTGGAACTCGGAGGCGATTTTGCCTTTGTCGGCCGCCAGCGGCGCCTGCGGATCGGCGACGAGTGGTATCGTGTAGACCTCCTGTTCTTCCATCGCAAGCTGCACAGTCTTGTCATCATCGATCTCAAACTCGGCAAATTTACTCACGCTGACGCAGGGCAGATGCACCTGTATCTTAACTATGCCCGTGAGCACTGGACAAATGCAGGCGAAAATCCTCCGGTCGGACTGATCCTGTGCGCGCAGAAGGACCATGCAGTCGCACATTACGCCCTTGAAGGGCTTCAAAACAAGATTCTTGCGTCTGAATACCGCACAACACTCCCTGATGAGAAGATATTGGTTACTGAGCTGGAAAGAACCCGCAAGCAGTTTGAAAAGAGAGTTCCGGCCGGGTTGACGAAAAAAGAGCGCAAATAAGATCGTGAAAGGTCTCTCCTTACAATGACATCAGCAGCAATTGTCCAAAAACTCTGGAACTACTGTAACGTCCTCCGGGACGATGGGATGAGCTACGGCGACTACGTGGAGCAGCTCACGTACCTGCTGTTCCTCAAGATGGCAGACGAACGGACGAAGCCGCCGTACAACCAGCCGAGTGCCGTGCCCGCGAAGTACAATTGGCCCACGCTCTTAAAGAAGGACGGCGACGATTTGTTCGACCACTACCGCCACATGCTCGAAAGCCTGGGCAATGAAAAAGGTCTGCTCGGCCTGATCTTCAACAAATCCCAGAACAAGTTCCAGGACCCTTCGAAATTAAGACGTCTTGTTGTCGACCTGATCGATAAGGAAAACTGGTCGGTGATGAGCGCTGATGTAAAAGGGGACGCCTACGAAGGCCTCCTAGAGAAGAACGCGCAGGACACCAAGTCCGGCGCGGGGCAGTACTTTACTCCCCGTCCCTTGATCCAGGCTATGGTAGACGTGGTCCAGCCGAAGCCTAAAGAGACCCTCTGCGATCCCGCGTGCGGGACCGGCGGGTTTTTGCTTGCTGCGCACGATTACGTGGTAAAGCACAATCCGAACATGAGCGCCGACGAGAAGCGCAAGCTCAAAGGCTCGACCTTCAAGGGCTGGGAGCTGGTCCAGAGCACGGCCCGGCTCTGCGCCATGAACCTGATGCTCCACAGCATCGGGACCGACAAGGACCTTCCTATCATCGTTTCGGACTCTCTTGCTGCCGACCCCGGAGACCGGTTCGATATCGTGCTGACTAATCCTCCCTTCGGCAAGAAGAGCAGCACCACCATCGTTGCCGAGAACGGCAAGGTATCACGGGAGACCGATATCATCGAGCGCGAGGACTTCTGGGCCACGACCTCGAACAAACAGCTCAACTTCATCCAGCATGTAAAGACCCTTTTAAAACAGAACGGCCGCGCGGCAGTTGTCGTGCCCGATAACGTCCTGTTCGAAGGCGGGGCAGGGGAGACGGTCAGGAGAAAGCTCCTGCACGAGTGCGACGTGCATACGCTCCTGCGCCTGCCCACGGGCCTGTTCTACGCCCAGGGCGTGAAGGCGAACGTGCTGTTCTTCGACAAAAAGCCGGCAAGCGAAACGCCCTGGACAAAGAAGCTCTGGATCTACGACCTCCGCACGAACATGCACTTCACGCTCAAGACGAGCGCTCTCCAGCGCGCAGACCTTGATGAGTTTGTGAAATTCTATAACCCGGAAGATCGACATCATCGCAAGGCTGCTTGGAAAGATTCCCCCTCACCCCAGCCCTCTCCCGCGAGGGGCGAGGGGGGAAAGAAAAAAGGCAAGTCCACCCCCTCACCTCAATCCTCTCCCCGGAAGGGAGAGGAAGTGGGTAATGAAGGCCGCTGGCGGTCATATACCTATGAAGAACTCATCAGCCGCGACAAGGCCAGCCTCGACATCTTCTGGCTCAAGGACGAATCCCTCGAAGCCTCCGACAACCTCCCCGATCCCGATGTAATTGCCCAGGAGATCGTTGAAGACCTGGAGGCGGCGCTGGAGCAGTTCAGGGAGATCGTGGGGGACCTGGGTGAGAGATCTGCAAAAGCTTAAACAAGGATCTGCCATAGCACCATGAATCGACGTGACTTTATACGAAGCCTTGCCCTTGCCGGCGCAGCAGTCACAGCAGCGCCGCTCCTGGGTGAAACGTTCATCCCCTTTGCCCAGGCCGCGGACATCCCGAAGTTCAGCTTCGCCCACATCTCGGACCTGCATCTCGACGTGAAGGGGACGAGCACGTGGCAGCATCGGGAAAAGAGCGTCCCGCTGTTCATCAATGCCCTGCGGCAGATCGGGAGGCTCCATAAGCTGAAGTTCGTCATCTTCGGCGGTGACCAGGTCCATGCGGGGCCGCGCGACCGGGATTCACTTTCCGTTTTTCAGGCATGGACGAGGCACCTGGACCTTCCGTATTACATCCTTCTCGGGAACGCTGAGGTCTCGCCGATACCGGGCGTTTCAACGATGACCAGGGAATCTTTTCTCATGGCATGGCGGGGAAGAGGAGTGGCGCCCGGAAGGTCCTCCTGGTCCGTTGAACCGGAGAAGGGCGTCAGGATCATCGGATTCGACGTGACGGTGGACGGGAAACCCTACGGAGAGGCAAGCGCCGCGTCACTCAAGTGGCTCGCGAACGAGCTCGACGCAAACAGAAAGATGAAACTTGTCATCATCGTGACCCACCAGCTGCTGTTGCCCACGACCAGAGGGGACTCAAATCCTGAAGGGACCATCTGGATGACGAAGAACCATGCGGCGGTGCGGGTGCTTCTCGAACAATATCCAAAGGTCCGCATGGTCATTTCGGGCCACCATCACGCGTCGCGCGTCGAGACGGTGAACGGCATCACGTACGTCGCCGATCCGGCCATCGTCACCTATCCCTGCGCGTTCCGGGTGTTCACCGTCAGCAGTGAAGGCATCCATCTCAGGAACGTCGGGCTTGATGAAAAGAACATTGTGAGTAAAGCGCGCGAACTGCTCCTGGCTGATCCCTACGCACGCCTCTATGACCCTGAGAATCCGCAGAACGTCCTCGCCTACAGTCTGGGACTTACCGAGCAGGACAGGGAGACGACGATACCGCTTTAATAAGACGGACGCGGGGCCAAAAGTAGGCGCTTCTAAGCGACACGGTGACGCGGAGACGCGGGGAAAGAACTGACAAGTGGAAGGAAGCCGACAAGGTGACAAGGGGATAAAGCAGACACGGTGACACGGGGACGGGGAGACGCGGCGATAAGGAGCCAATGAGAAAAAAAATTAGACAGCAAGGGATTAGTTCACTTATCTTCCTACCTTCTTTCCTTCCTTCCTTCCCTCCCTGCTTCTCGGTGTACGCTGTGGCTCTGTGGCAGGCTTGGTCTGCTTTTCGGCAGACTTCTCGTCCATCAGTGAAAAATCGATCTTCTTCCGTTCCTTGTCCACCCGGTCCACGCGGACGCGCACATGATCGCCGATGCGGTAGACGCGTTTCGTGCGCTCACCGCGGAGACAGTGGCGGTTCTCGATATAATGGTAATAGTCGCCGGCAAGGGACGAGATGTGCACGAGGCCCTCGACGAAGAGGTCCCGGAGCTGAACGAAGAACCCGAACTGGGTGACGCCGGTGATGATCCCGTCATAGACCTCGCCCAGCTTGTCCTCCATGAAGCGTACCTTCAGCATGGCGACCACGTCACGCTCGGCCTCCATGGCCGTTCGTTCCCGCTGGGAACAGTGGATCGCGGCCGGCGGCAGCCTCTCGGCCAGTTCCTCCCGCGACTCCTCGCTATTGTATTTCCCCTTGATGACGCCCTTGATAATGCGGTGGACGATAAGGTCCGGGTAACGCCGGATCGGCGAGGTGAAGTGGGTATAGGTCTCGGCGGCGAGGCCGAAATGACCGATGTTCTCTTCGGAATATTTCGCCTGCTTCATGGTGCGCAGCACGACGGTGTTCACCAGGCCTTCTTCGGGCGTGCCCTTCACCTGGGCAATGGCCTTCTGGATATTGCGGGGACGCACTTTTCCCGATATCGGGATCGTGACCCCGATGGTCGCCAGGAACTCCACGAGGTCCGCAAGCTTTTCCTCGGCGGGTTCTTCGTGAACGCGGTAGATGAGCGGGACCTCCAACGCCTCGAGGTGGCCAGCCACGGTCTCGTTGGCCGCAAGCATGAACTCCTCGATGAGCTGGTGGGCCATGTTGCGCTCCGCCCGGATGATGTCGGTCATTTGTCCCTGGAGGTTCAGGATGATCTCGGGCTCGGGAAGGTCGAAGTCGATGCTTCCGCGCTTTGACCGTTTCTTGCGCAGGATATCCATGAGCTCTGCCATAAGCTCGAACCGGGGGAGAAGGGAATCGTAGCGCTTCCGCACCTGCTCATCACGGTCGGCGAGAATCCGGCGCACGTCCGTGTAGGTCATGCGTTCGTTGCTGTTGATGATGCTTTCGTAGATGTCGTGGCGCAGAATGCTGCCGTGCTCGTCGATGTCCATCTCGGCGGTCAGGGTAAGCCGGTCCACCTGCGGGTTCAGGCTGCAGATGCCGTTCGAGAGCTGTTCAGGCAGCATGGGGATGGCGCGGTCCGGCAGGTAGACGCTGGTCCCGCGCTCATAGGCCTCCTGGTCGAGGAACGACCCTTCTGTGACGTACTGGGCGACGTCTGCGATGTGGACCCAGAGGCGCCAGCCGCTGCGGATCTTTTCGATGGAGATGGCGTCGTCGAAGTCACGGGCCTTCTCGCCGTCGATCGTGACCGTCGGCAGGTCCCGCAGGTCGCGCCGGCCCTTGCGAAGGGCAGGGGTCACTTCCTGGGGGATCGCGCCGGCCTCGGAAAGTGTCGCGTGAGTGAACGCTACCGGGAGTTCGTGCTCCTCGATGATGAGCTCGGAGTCGATCCCGGGGTCTCCCGGCTTGCCGATGATCCGGATGATCTTGCCTTCGGCAGGCCTGCCCTGCAGGGGGTAGGTGACGATCTCGGCGGAGACCAGATCGCCGGGCCTTGCCGCGCCGGCGTTCTCGGCGCTGACCACAAGGTTCTGGGTGATCCGCTGGTTCGTAGGCGCGACGAACCCGAGGCCGCCGCGCTGCGTTCCGCTCGCTTCGTAGGTCCCGACCATCCTGGTGCGCGCGCGCTCCAGGATGCGGATGATGACGCCTTCCCGCTTGCCCGTCGCTTTCTTTTTGCCTGCCGGCGGAGATACCCGCACGATCACCTTGTCCCCGTCCATGGCGTCCATCCGGCCTGTGGCGGCAACATAGACATCGGCCTTTCCCTTCGTTTCGGGGATGACGAACCCGAAGCCCGAGGCATGTCCCTGGAACCTGCCCGGTTCAAGGTCCATCTTTTCTGCGAGGCCGTAGCGGTCCCCGCGGGTCTTGACGATCTGGCCTTCGCGGATGAGTTCCGCCAGGACATGTTTGAGGTCATGCCGGTCCTCGGCCTTGAGCTTGAACTGGCGCATGATCTCGCGCACCAGGAGGGGCCTGCCTGCGCGGGTCTTGAAGAACGTGATGAAGTCTTTTTTAGTTGGTTTCATAGTTTAAAGTATAACATTAAAAGTCAGGGACGATGCGAAGCCTTAACACGAATGTCACGAATGGGACGAATGACACGAATGAGAACATTATAAACAACTCTTAGCAAAGTATTTTCTCCGTGACTCTGTGCCTCCGTGGTGAGATTTGCTATATTCTTTAGATTCTTAGCAATTTCCCTTTTGCCTCCGCTACGACTATCAGCCCTTTTTCCACCTTTGCCTCAGCTTCGATCATCCGGCTGGATTCTTTGATCATCTTTCCCGTCACGAGGATCTCCTCCCCCGACGCGACGGGGGCCTTGAACTTTACCGTGATCTCTGCGCTGACCGCGGGTTCGCCGAGATGGGCTGCGAGCTTGACCATGGCCTCGTCCAGAAGCGCGGCGATGATGCCTCCGTGGACGATGCCTTCCCATCCTTCGTGCTCCTGCCGGGGCGTGAACCGTCCGGTTATGGTCCGTGTCGTGTGATCAACGGTGAACGGTACATGAAGCCCGGTGGGATTGTCCTTCCCGCAGACATAGCAGCGCTGGTTGTCCTTAAGTTCCTTCATGCATGAAACGGTCAAATGTCTTTCGCTTGTGTAACCAAGTGCTTATCAGTATAATATAAAACGTGAGCAATGACAATGAAATAGCGCTCGATCCTGCTGTTATTGCCGCCTCGGGCATCGTCGATGTGAAGCAGGCGGCGAAGAACCTCGACCTGATTAGGGACCGGATCGGGCCGGATCCCTTTTCCTTCATCCTTCCGTCCCTTTTGGCCGCGCTCAAACGCACCGGTGATCCGGACATGGCGCTGAATAGCATGGAGCGCTTTCTGGTAGAGCTGGATCTGATATCGCTTTTTATCACGGAAGCAAGCAAACAACCGGCCATACTGAACGCCCTCATCGTCCTGTTCGGAGCGAGCAGGTTCCTCGCGGACTATAGCGCTGCTACGGCCGCGGAGACCTTCGAGCTTCTTTGCCATCCAGCGTATCTTGCCAATCCTGCCCACAAGGAACTGCTCAATGACCGTCTCGCGGCTGTTGTCAAGGGAGTGACCGCCGATGAGGACCTCTTCCGGGCCTTGCGGCGGTTCCGGAAGCAGGAGATGCTCCGGATCGGGCTCCGGGACCTTCTGGGAAAGGCGGACCTGACGGAGACCGTGGGAGAGCTGTCGAACCTTGCTGAGGTCTGTCTCCAGGCGGCGTACGAACGGACCGACGCAGAGCTTCGCGGCAGGTTCGGGAAGCCGGTTGTCCAGGAGCCCGATGGCACCGGCATTCCCGCGGGTTTCGCGGTCATCGGCATGGGCAAGCTCGGCGGCCAGGAGCTGAACTTCAGTTCCGACATCGATCTCATGTACGTCTATACCGCGGATGGAGAGACAGAAGGGGTGCCTGGGCCTGACGGGAGCTTGACGAATCGCATCTCGAACCATCAGTATTTCATAAAGCTTGCCGAGAAGTTGAGCGCCGCCATCGGCAAGAATACCGCCGACGGGTTCGTGTTCCGTGTTGACCTGCGGCTTCGGCCGGAAGGGCAGCGCGGCCCGCTTGCGCAAAGCCTGGGCGGATACGAGATCTATTACGAGTCCTGGGGCCAGACGTGGGAGCGTTCCGCGCTCATCAAGGCGCGTTTCGTTGCCGGTGATGAGGCAGTCGGCAGGGAATTCCTGACGCGCATCACCCCGTTCGTGTACCGGAAGTACATCGACTTCAGCGCCATCGTCGAGATCCGCGAGATGAAGCAGAAGATCAACCGGGACGTCGAGCTGAAGGGAAAGACCCACCGCGACGTGAAGCTGGGATACGGAGGCATCCGGGAGATCGAGTTCCTGATCCAGTCGCTTCAGCTCATCTACGGCGGCCGCGACCGGGGGCTTCGGGAGAAGAACTCCCTGAAAGCCCTGCATACGCTTGCCCAGAAGGGGCTGCTCACCTACCAGGAAGTCGCCGACCTCTCGAAGGCCTATGTGTTCCTGCGCACCGTGGAGCACCGCCTCCAGATACTGAACGACCTCCAGACCCAGACCCTTCCCGCGGGCGAGGCCGAGCTGCGCGTCCTTGCACGGCGCACGGGATACCTCGAGCCGGGGCAGGAAGCGGAGACGCTGCTGCGTGATTATGCTTCCCATACCCTCAAGGTGCGGGGTCTCTATGATAATCTATTAAGCCAGACCTCGGAAACGCGTGAAGAGGAACCGACCCGGCCGGATTTTGCCGTGCTCCTCGGTCCGGAACTGGGCGAGCAGGAGGCCGTGGCAGTCCTTTCGCGGTATGGTTTTCGGGACCCGTCCAAGGCATTTCGGAACATCGTCCTGCTCCGGGAAGGACAGGCCTTCGTTCACCAGACGCCGCGCAGCAGACGCGTGTTCAACGAGATGTTCCCGATGCTCTTCGAGGAGATCGCGCGATCACCGGACCCGGATATGGCGTTGAACTACTTTGAATCCTACCTGGCGTCGCAAGGATCGTGGGATTCGTTCCATGCGTTCATGCGGCAGGATGTGCGGGCGCTCAAGGTCCTGGTCTCCATCTTCGGGAACAGCGAATACTTTTCCCGCATGCTGATCAGGAGCCCCGGGCTCATCGAGGACCTGATGGACGCGAGCCGGGAGATCGGTCTCGGATCCGGCGCATTTCTGGAAAAGGGGCTTACCGCGGCGCTCGATAAGGCGGCGACCATAACCGACAAGCTCGACGCGCTTCGCCGGTTCAAACACCGCGAGGAACTGCGCATCGGTATGGCGGACCTCATGGGGAGCATCCCGCTGCCGTCGATCTGCCGGGGACTTTCCCGGCTTGCCGATGCCTGCCTCAGCGCTGCGCTCGCGCTTGCCGCAACGGAGACCGCAAAACGCTGCGGGGCAGGGGGGGGATGCGGCGGTCTTGCCGTCATCGGGGCGGGCAAACTGGGCGGCAGAGAGCTCATCTACGGCTCTGACCTCGACATCCTGTTCGTGTACGATGGATCAAACGCGGAGACCCCGCCGCCTGGACTCAGCGTGTTCGAACATTTCAGCAAGATCGCAGAGAAGACCATCTCCTATCTCACCACGATGACCCGTGAAGGGTTCTCGTACCGTGTGGACACCCGGCTCCGGCCCACGGGCGCAAAGGGCCCGCTTGTCCAGAGCATCGACGCATTCAGGAACTACTATTCCTCCGGCGCCGAGACCTGGGAGCGCCAGTCGCTGGTCAATTCCCGGTTCATCGCCGGGGACCGGAAGGTGGGAAGCATATTCTCGGAAGCGATGCCAGGGCTCATCTACCGCGATCATGATCCCGTCGCGCTGGCTTCGGACATCCGTTCCATGCGGAAGCGGATGCAGGAGGAGCGCGGCAAGGAAGACGCATCTCAGTACAATATCAAGCAGGGGAGGGGCGGGCTGGTGGACATCGAGTTTCTTGCGCAGTATCTCCAGCTTAAGAATGGGAACAAGCACGTTCGGGCAAGGGTTCCCGGAACGATGAACGCGTTGCGATCGCTACAGAAAGAACGTTTGCTCTCTCCCGGCGATCATCGTGTTCTCATTGACTCCTATCTTTTCCTTCGCCGGCTTGAAAGCAGGCTCCGGATCGTGGCGAACCAGTCCACGAGCTTCCTTTCCCGTGACGCGGGCAAGCTCCGGACCCTTGCGAAACGGATGGGGTATGCCGATGATGATGGCTTGGCCGGGAAGATGCTTCTTGACGAGTACGAGCGGACAAGCCGGAAAGTGCGGAATATATTCGAACGGATACTGGCGTGATGCATTACAACTTGCCGCTTGACCGGACCTCATTTTTGCGTTAGACTCTGCACCGCTTATCTATGGGACTCCAGGAACTTCCACTCTATCACCCCGCGTACTGGCCCACGTGGCTGGGGCTCGCATTCATGCGTCTTCTCTCCTTACTGCCCCTGCCGGTGCTCTGGGTGCTGGGCAGTGTGCTCGGCGCTTTCTTCCACCTGTTCCCATCGAAGATCAAGGAGACCGCCCTCATCAATGTCGGCCTCTGCTTCCCTGAACTCGGGAAGGAGGGGCAGGCCAGTCTTGTGCGGCGGCACTTCCGTTCCCTCGGCGTATCGATCATCTGTTACGGGCTCGGCTGGTGGTCGTCGGCATCGCGCCTCAGCCGGTTGGTGAAGATGCGCGACCGGCATCATTATGACGATGCGATCGCTGCGGGCAAGAGCATCATCGTTTTCGCGCCTCATTTCCTCGCGCTCGATATCAGCGGCATCATGCTCAGCAGTGAACGGCTGTATATCAGCATGTACCGTGCTTCGCGAAACCGGCTCATCGACCGGATGCTCAAAAAGCGGGCCAGGTACGGGGCTGTCCTGTTCGAACGGAAATCGAACCTCAAGGCGCTCATTCGTCACCTGCGCGAGGGAAGGCCGTTCTACTATCTGCCTGACCAGGACCCTGGTAGCGCGGAATCGGTCTTTGTTCCTTTCTTTGGCGTACCCGCGGCAACGGTCACTGCCCTAAGCCGCATAGCGAAGATGACGAACGCAGCGGTCATTCCCTGCTACAATCGTATCTTGCCCTGGGGAAGGGGATTCGAGGTCCGATTCGAGGAACCGCTCGTGGATTTTCCTTCCGGCGACCTGGAGAAGGACGCACGCCGTATGAATGAAGAGATCGAAAAGGCCGTCCGTCAGAATCCGGAGCAGTATCTGTGGGGATACCGCCGGTTCAAGACACGTCCTGCGGGAAGCCCGCCGGTGTACTGATAAGATCATTCAAAGTTCAATGTTTTAGGTTTAAGGAAGGTCTTATGCCAACTACCGATTCATGCCTTGAACTTTAAGCCTTGAACGTTGAATGGTGTAGCCTCCCTCATAAACGTTTTTTATACCTCCAAAGAATGATTTAATGGACATCGTTGCATATTTTCTTGATTTATCTCTATCATTATAATAACATGACGAGCTGTTCGCGGTAGGAATCGTGTCAATGACATTTGCTGAAATCATATTATCTCTATCATTGTAGTAGTTCTCGTGAAGGAGGATAAGCACCTGAAATGACTCAACGTTTCGCATTCCTATTTATCATGGCGATCGCTATCGCCGGCCTCATGACCGGTGGTGTCGCTATTGCATCTTCAGCGCCTGCGGCGCCCGCTGTTCAGGGCCATGCTGATATGCATGCCGTTGCCCCCGTGGCGCCCGAGGCACCCAAGTCAACGACGCCCTGGTGGGTTTGGCCTCTCTCCCTGTTCGTTGTAACGTTCATTCTGGGCATCCTTGCCGTTCTCGGCGGCGTCGGCGGCGGTGTGCTCTTCGTGCCCATCGTGGGCGGTTTTTTCCCGTTCCATATCGACTTTGTGAGGGGCGCCGGTCTGCTCGTGGCGCTTGCGGGAGCGCTTGCGGCCGGGCCGGGTCTTCTCAAACGGAACCTGGCGAGCCTGCGGCTGGCGATTCCCGTGGCACTCATCGCCTCGTCAGCCGCGATCGGCGGCGCCATGATCGGCCTTGCGCTCTCCGCGAATGTGATCAATACGCTCCTTGGCGCCACCATCCTGTTCATCGTGGTCATCATGGCAACGGCTAAGAAATCGGATTTTCCCGTGGTGCCGAAGCCGGATGCGTTGTCTCAGAGCCTCGGGATCATGGGCATCTACCGCGAAGAGTCGCTCGGCAAGGATGTTGAGTGGAATGTTCATAAGACGCCGATGGGCCTGGCGCTGTTCGTCGTGATCGGCATCATGGCGGGTATGTTCGGGCTCGGCGCCGGATGGGCGAACGTCCCCGTGCTGAACCTCCTGATGGGCGCGCCCCTCAAGATCTCGGTGGCGACAAGCAAGTTCCTGCTTTCCATTACGGACACTTCCGCTGCCTGGGTCTATCTGAACCAGGGCGCGGTTCTGCCCATGATCGTTGTGCCATCGCTGGTGGGCATCATGCTGGGTTCGATCATCGGCGTGAAGATACTTGCAAAGTCGAAGCCCAAGGCGATCAAGTGGATGGTCATAGGCCTCCTGCTCTTTGCGGGCTTGCGGTCGCTGCTGAAGGGGCTTGAGATCTGGAAGTAGTCTGGACGTGGTGACGGTAGGAGCAGTTCTAAACGAATGATGGAGGTTTTCCATGACTTCTGAAAAGACCAAGGCTTCGGAAGAGCAGATGGCGTATGCAAAGGTCCTCAATTTCGGCATGTGGCTGGGGCTTGCCGTACTGGTATTAACCTTCTTTGTGTACATTTCGGGCGTGCTCCCGAGCTATGTGCCTATCGACGACCTGCCGAAGTACTGGAGCATGAGGGTCCACGATTACAACGACAAGCTTCACGCGCCCACGGGCTGGGGCTGGGCGTCGCTCGTGGGGAAGGGCGATTATCTGAACTTTGTCGGCATCGCGATGCTGTCGGGATTGACCATCCTGTGCTACCTGGTGATCCTGCCGATCCTTATCAGGAAGAAGGATACCGCCTATGCGGTCATTGCGGTCATGGAAGTGCTGGTCCTGTCCCTGGCCGCGAGCGGTCTCCTGAAGGTCGGCGGGCACTGATCTCCGCGAGCTCTATTTGATTGAATCCCGGAACGGGCGGCATCGAGCCGCCCGTTCCTTGTTTAGTCCTGCTCCTATTAGTCCTTGTCATTTATTCCTGCTTGCCCTACAATTGAAATGAAGAGGATGCAAACGCGGTTCCTCCCCCTTGATGGGGGAGGTTAGGTGGGGTGCTGAGCACGAACGCCCGATACTTCACCCTCCCCTTAGTCCCCTCCCATCGAAGGGAGGGGAGAGTCAAAAGCCACGATCCTCCGTAGTTTGCTACGGGAGATTCAATTCCCGAGAAGGTGGTCCCTATGGGTGCGCAAGGCAAAAAGACAAAAAAGCAGGTCCCAGCGGTCCATGGCCCGAGCCTTCTGACGGACCATGACATCTACCTGTTCAAGGAGGGGAGCCACTTCAGCCTGTATGACAAGCTTGGAGCCCATCCGATGGTGCATGAGGGCATGAAGGGCACGCTCTTTGCCGTCTGGGCGCCGGAAGCGGAGAGGGTATCGGTCATCGGCGAGTTCAACCAATGGAACAAGGGATCCCATCACCTGAGCGCCCGCTGGGACGGGTCCGGCATCTGGGAAGGGTTCATCCCGGGCATCGAGGCTGGTGCGTTCTATAAATACCATGTCATCTCGCGCCATGCGGGCTATCGCGCGGACAAGGGCGACCCCTTTGCCTTCTGCTGGGAGGCGCCGCCACGGACCGCCTCGATCGTCTGCGACCTCAAGTATCAATGGAAGGACGATGCATGGATGAAGGACCGGCACCGGGCGAACAGCCTCTCTGCCCCGATGTCGGTCTATGAGATACACCCGGGCTCATGGGCCCGGGCCGTTGAGCGGAACAACGGCTATCTCACCTACCGGGAGATGGCGGAATCCCTGGCAGAGTATATGAAAGAGATGGGGTTCACCCATGTGCAGCTCATGCCCGTGATGGAACATCCCTTCTACGGGTCCTGGGGATACCAGACCACGGGGTACTTTGCCCCTTCGAGCAGGTACGGCAGCCCGCAGGACATGATGTATCTCGTCGACCATCTGCACCAGAACGGGATCGGCGTGATCCTCGACTGGGTGCCGTCGCACTTCCCGAGCGACGAGCACGGCCTCGCTTACTTCGACGGGACCCATCTTTTCGAGCATGCGGACCCGCAAAAGGGCTTTCACCCCGACTGGAAGAGCTATATCTTCAACTACGGCAGGCACGAGGTCCGCTCCTTCCTCGTGAGCAGCGCACTGTTCTGGCTCGAACGGTACCACGTTGACGGCATCAGGATCGACGGCGTGGCGTCCATGCTCTACCTCGATTACTCGCGGAAGGAAGGCGAGTGGATCCCCAACCAGTACGGCGGCAAGGAGAACATCGAGGCAATCACATTTCTCCGGCGGCTGAACGAGGAGGTCTATCGCAGATTCCCCGACGTTCAGACCATTGCCGAGGAGTCCACATCATGGCCCATGGTCTCGCGGCCCGTGTATGTCGGCGGGCTGGGCTTCGGGATGAAGTGGAACATGGGCTGGATGCACGACACGCTTGCGTATTTTACGACCGACCCGGTGTTCCGGAAATATCACCATAACCAGCTGACCTTCAGCATCTGGTACGCATTCTTCGAGAACTTCATGCTCTCCCTGTCCCACGACGAAGTGGTGCACGGCAAGGGTTCGCTCCTGAACAAGATGCCCGGAGACGACTGGCAGAAGTTCGCGAACCTGCGGCTCCTGATGGGCTATCTCTACACCCATCCCGGGAAGAAGCTCCTGTTCATGGGCGCCGAGTTCGGCCAGTGGAGCGAGTGGGACCACGAAAGGAGCCTGGACTGGCACCTGCTCCAGTTCCCCGCACACCGGTCGGTCCAGACGTGGATGAAGCACCTGAACATCCTGTATCGCGGCGAGCCGGCGCTCTATGAGCTCGACTTCGTGAACGATGGCTTCGCGTGGGGCGACCTTAGCGACTGGGAGCAGAGCGTGGTGAGCTATTTCCGGAAAGGGAAGGACCGCGATGATGTCCTGCTCGTCGTCAGCAATTTCACGCCGGTGCCGAGGCACAATTATCTCGTCGGCGTGCCGTCAGGCGGATATTGGCGTGAGGTCCTGAACAGCGATTCTCAGGAGTACGGCGGCAGCGGACAGGGCAATTTCGGCGGCGTCGTATCCACGCCTGTTCCCATGCACGGGAAAGACCATTCCCTCTCGATCACGGTTCCGCCGCTGGGAATGGTGATCTTCAAAAGAATCGCGTCATGAGCTCATTTTTATACATCCCCCTGCTATGCTGAACGAACAGATCCGTACCTTTCCTGATACCAAGGGGAGGATATGCTGTAGCCCCTCGATCATGAAGCACCCTCTCCCTTTTTCCCTCTCCCACAATGGGGAGAGGGGCAGGGGTGAGGGGAATTATGATAGAGGTGTTGGGGAGACGGATCTCGGTCATGTCGTTTCTATTTTGAGACGATCAATAAAGGAGGAGGCTGGGTGGGGAAGGGCCACATCAACCCGCGTTTTCCTCTCCGGGAAAGCATTTTATCATTGACAGAACCCCTTCATTTATTGTAAAGTTTTTTCGTTCTGACACATCCACCCTGGATACATTACGGTGACGGTTTTTTGAAAAATGAATGCATCGCACAATTTACCGGCAGTCATATCTCTATCTCTATTCACACCAGTACCTTCCCGAATAGTCCTTCCGAACAGTGAAACCAGCAGTACACAACATCCCCTCCCGGTCAGGACAGGGGAGGCACGGTGATCATTACTCCCGCAACTATCCTGTCACTATCCTTCGCGGTATTGCTGCTCGTTGTGCTGCTGGCGCTGTTCCTGCGCTCCCATCAACGCCTCCTCATAACCGCCGGATATTCGCTTATGGCGGTCGCTGCGCTGCTTACCGCTGGTGCCGGCGTCTGGGCAGTGTCACGCGGCACGATCGCCCAGGTGATCCTTCCCCTGGGCCTTCCCGACCTTCCCGTCCATCTGCGGCTTGACCACCTGTCGGGATTCTTTCTCGCGGTGATCGGGCTCCTGGCATTCTTCGTTTCCGTCTATTCAGTGGGATATGTCAAGGGATTCCTCGGCCATCGGCAGGTGACCAGCCTGGTCATATTCTCGTCGCTGTTCCTTGCCGGGATGTTCCTCGTGGTCCTGTCGGACGATGCCTTCATCTTCCTGGTGTCCTGGGAGATCATGGCAGCTTCCTCCTATTTCCTTGTGCTCTTCGAGGATGAACGCATCGAGAACCGCAGGGCCGCGCTGCTGTACCTGGTCGTGGCCCATGTGGGCGCGATCGCGATCCTGCTGTCTTTCGGCGTGATGGCGGGACTTGCAACGGATTACCACGGCTTCGAAGGCTATACGTTCGACGCGATGCGGGAGACCGATCTTCCGGCAGGGTGGGCAACGGCGGCGTTCCTTCTTGCGTTCTTCGGGTTCTCCGCCAAGGCAGGGGTCGTTCCACTCCATGTCTGGCTGCCGGAAGCCCACCCGGTAGCGCCTTCGAACGTATCGGCGCTCATGAGCGGCGTGATGCTCAAGACGGCCATCTACGGGATCATCCGTGTGGTCTTCGACCTCATCGGCGATTTCCCCGTCTGGTGGGGCGCGCTGGTGCTGATCTTCGGCCTCATTTCCGCGGTCGTAGGCATGTTGTCCGCGGTGATGCAGCAGGACCTGAAAAAGCTCCTTGCCTACAGCTCGGTGAAGAACATCGGCATTATCCTGATCGGTATCGGGCTTTCCATGATCTTCAGCTCCTCGGAGATGGTGCTGCTTGCGGCGCTTGCGCTCATCGCGGCGCTGTACCATACGCTGAATCACGCGATGTACAAAGGGCTCCTGTTTATGGGGGCGGGTGCGGTGCTCCATGCCACCCATGAACGGAACATGGAGAACATGGGAGGACTGATCAGGGACCTGCCATGGACCGCCGCCTTGTTTCTTGTAGGGTGCGTATCCATCTCGGCCCTTCCGCCTTTTAACGGCTTTGTATCGGAGTGGCTGACCTATCAGGCATTCCTGCTGTCCCCGGCGCTCGAGAGTCCCATCCTGAACCTGCTGATCCCCCTGGGGGCGGCGCTTCTGGCGTTAAGCGGCGCGCTGGCTGCCGCCGGCTTCGTAAAGGCGTTCGGGATCACGTTCCTCGGGCACCGGCGGGGAACTCATCATCACCGTGTGCATGAGGTCGGCTGGGCCATGCGAGCCGGCATGCTTCTGGCCGCGATCACGTGCCTGGGCCTCGGCGTCTTTCCGACCTACCTGATCCACTGGATGGACCCCATTACGGAACAACTGGTGGGCGGAAAGATCGCGTCCTCCGCCGCGGGCTTCGGATGGATGTGGCTTACGCCGATCGCCGCTGAGCGGGCCTCCTATTCTGCCCCGGTTGCTTTTGTCGGCATCCTGGCAGTTGTCGTGGTGACGTACCTTATTCTCCATACGCGACCCGGGACCATCCACCGGGTGCCGTTGTGGGACTGCGGTTTTGAAAAGATCACTTCGAGAATGCAGTACACGGCCACGTCGTTCTCCATGCCGCTGCGCCGGATATTGGGATTCCTGTTCTCGGTGAAAGAAGAAGTGAAGCCGTTCCCGCCGGGGGCGCATCCGGCCTTTCCCGAACGGCTCCAGTACCGTCTTCGCGTACGTGACCGTTTCTGGGGATGGCTGTACAAACCGGTGATAGACGTAAGCTTCTGGATCTCCCGCAAGGTGGGAAAGCTGCAGCAGGGCCGGATCCAGGTATATCTGATCTATTCCTTTGTGACGATCATTGTTCTGCTGCTGTTCTTGTAAATGAAGATCATTTTGCGGAATATGCGTATCGCGTCAGGAGTCATTGATTGAAGGTCCATCCGTTGCTCATAGAGCTCATCCAGGTCTTTGTACTTCTCTTTGCGGCTCCGCTGTTCGCGGGGTGGGTGAAAATGGTGAAGTGCTGGTCGCAGGGACGCACATCGCCGAGCCTGCTCCAGCCCTACCGCGACCTCTGTAAATTGTTTTCCAAGGACGTAGCTCTTGCCGAGAACGCCTCGTGGATATTCCGGTCCACTCCGTACCTCGTCTTTGGCGTCACCGTACTGGCCGGTGGCATCATCCCGATCATCTCTGTTGACCTGCCGTTGTCGGCCACGGCAGACGTTATCGCGCTCGTGGCGCTCTTTGCCATTGCACGGTTCTTTACAGCGCTGGCGGGCATGGACATCGGCACGTCATTCGGCGGTATGGGCTCGAGCAGGGAGATGACGATCGCGTCGCTTGCCGAGCCGGCCATGCTCATGGCGATCTTCGCTGTTTCCCTGGCAAGCAAGTCGACGTCGCTGTCCCAGATGGCCATTGTGGTATCCCAGGGATATTCCATCCTTCGGCCGTCCCTTGCATTCGCGCTCCTGGCCTTCATTCTCATTGCGTTGACAGAGACGGGGAGGGTGCCGGTCGATAATCCTGCGACGCATCTGGAACTTACCATGATCCACGAAGCGATGATCCTCGAATATTCCGGCCGGCATCTTGCGCTCATCGAATGGGCGAAGATGATGAAGCTTTTTTTGTTCATCACCCTCGGTATCGCCGTGTTCTTCCCCTGGGGTATCGATGCCGCAGGAGGGGCCGCGGGCCTTGCTTCCTCCTTTCTGATAATGTCCCTGAAGCTTGGCATCTCCGGGGTCGGGCTTGTCCTGATCGAGACCGGACTGGCAAAGATGCGGATATTCCGCGTGACTGAATTTCTCGGGAGCGCTTTCCTTTTTGCCACGCTCGGGATGCTGTCGTTCTTTATCCTGGAATAGAATGGACGGCGTTTGATGTTTTAAGATCCAAACCGGATAAGCAGAACCAAACGGCGTCTCTCGCAACCAAAAGTAGGCGCTTTAAGGCGAGCCGCAAAGGACGCAAAGAAGATCTTTAAGTCTTGGTATTGTCAGTCTGGATTTGCTTTTCTTTGCGAGCTTAGCGACTTTGCGAGAAAATAGTCTTGTCATTTTAATTTTAAGTTGATTCCGTCGTTATCTCAGGAAGGGAACCGATGAGCTACGCTTTTGCCGCACAGCTGAACAGCCTTCTGGCAGCGCTTATCCTGCTCACGGCCTTTGCCATGCTCGTGCAGCGCAGGATGTACGCGCTCCTGCACCTGTTTGCCTGGCAGGGATTGTTCCTCTCCATCAGCACCGCCGTCGTTGGATTCGCTGCCCAATCGCATCACTTGTATATCTCATCGGTGCTGACCCTGGCGATCAAGGTCATCCTGCTTCCGTACATCCTTCATGTGCTGATCCGGAAATTGAAGATCCACCGCGAGGTGGAGACGATCGTGAACGTCCCGACGACCATGCTTATCGGAATTGCCCTGGTGATCTTTTCCTACCATCTGACCGCGCCGATCCGTGAACTGTCCACCCTGATGACCAAGTCGACGCTTGCGGTCGCGCTTGCCACCGTGATGCTCGGCCTCCTTATGATGATCACCCGGCGGCACGCGGTCACCCAGATCATCGGTTTCCTCGCCATGGAGAACGGCCTCTTTTTCGCCGCCACCAGCGCGACCTACGGGATGCCGCTGGTGGTCGAACTCGGCGTCGCCCTGGACATCCTTATCGCGGCATTCATCTTCGGTATTTTCTTTTTCCACATCAATACGACCTTTGACAGCCTCGACGTGGACCAGATGGCGAGGTTGAAGGAAGAAGATTGACGCTGACGCGTCATTGCAAATTGTAAATATCAAATTGATGGATCGAGAAGCTGTCGTTAAAAATATTCAATTTCTAATTTACAATTTGATATTTCCAATGTATTGAGGTCTCATGATCCTTCTTGTTCTCTTATGTGTTCCGCTGGTCGCATCGCTGGCGCTGGCCTTCATCGGCGACCGGAAGTTCGCGCCTGAAGTGAACATCCTGGGCTCGGCGGCGACCTTCGTTGCCGGCATCGCGCTTGCGCTGGAGGTCTATCACCACGGACCGATGCTGGCAGGGGACAAGTTCTTCTTTGTCGACGCCTTCAATGTCTACCTGGCGGTGCTGACCTCGTTCGTTTCCATGACGACGGCGTTGTTCAGCAGGCGTTATATGCGACGGGAGCGGGAGCATGGGACCATCGGGCACCGCCGGATACGGTTCTATCATGCCATGTTCCAGCTTTTCATCTTCGCCATGCTGCTCTGTCTGCTTACGAACAACGTGGGTGTCCTCTGGATCGCCATGGAGCTCGCAACCCTGTCCACGGTCCTGCTAGTATCGCTCTATCGCACACCGTCGGCGATCGAAGCTGCATGGAAGTACTTCATCCTCTGCGGCGTGGGCATCGCGCTGGCGCTGTTCGGAACCGTTCTGCTGTACTTTGCGGCGGAAAAGGTGCTCGGGGCGGGCGGTGAGGCGCTGCTCTGGACGAATCTCAGCCAGGTGAGCGACCAGCTCGAACCGACCATCCTGTCCCTTGCCTTTGTGTTTCTCATGGTCGGGTACGGAACGAAAGTGGGACTTGTGCCGGTACATAACTGGCTGCCCGACGCGCACAGCGAAGGACCAACGCCCATCTCGGCTGTCCTCTCCGGGCTTCTGCTCAATATCGCCCTGTACGCGCTGGTGCGGTGCAAGGTCCTCGTGGACGGGTCCACGGGCACGCACCACGCCGGGAACATCATGATGGGCTTTGGCATTCTCTCGGTCATCGTCGCTTCGTTCTCGCTGCTCAGGCAAAAGGACATCAAGAGGATGTTCGCCTATTCGTCGATCGAACACATGGGGATCACCACCTTCGCCTTCGGCCTCGGCGGCCCTGTTGCCACCTTCGGCGCATTGCTGCACATGCTGGTCCACAGCCTGACCAAGTCAGCGATCTTCTTTACCGTCGGACACGCGTCGCAGATGCACCGAACGCAGGACATGGACAGGATCCAGGGCCTTATCCGGGGGAACCCGCTGGTCGGCTGGGGAATGACGTTCGGCGTCATGGCGATCGTGGGCATGCCGCCCTTCGGCGTGTTCATGAGCGAGTTCCTGATCCTTACCGCGACGATCAAGGACGCGCCGCTCATGGCGCCGTTCCTGCTCCTGGGGCTTGGCGTTACCTTTGCCGCGCTCTTTCGGAAGGTACAGCCCATGGTCACCGGTGAGGTTCCGCCGCACCAGAAGTTCCTGAAGGTGGCCCACGTACCGGTCCTCTTACACATGTTTCTTGTCCTCGGGATCGGCATCTATATGCCGAAGTTCCTTGCCGATTGGTTCCATACGGCGGTGGGGCTGCTGAAGTAATACGTCCGATGCGGGGACACGGAGACGCGGGGACGCGGTGAAAACAGATCTTTGCTTTATTCTGTGTCTCTGTGGTGAAGTGGTCTATCTATAGGATGACATGAAATGATCAGACTGAAAAGCCTTGTTCTGAACGAACTGGGGAAGGATGCGCGGGAAGATGACAGCCTCGCGCCGTCCTCGGTGTCGTCCCTGGTCGTCCCCCGGAAACGGTTCGCTGATGCGGCACGGACGCTCAAGAAGGACTATGCGCTTCTTGCCGCGGAGTGGGCGGCGGACGAGACGCCTTTCGGCAGAGGGTTCGCTGTTTTCGCCTGCTTCCGGAGGGAGCAGGAGTATCTCGTTATTAAGACCGAGGTCCCGGTCGGCGATGCGACGTTTCCTAGCCTGACAAAGAAATATGCGGCAGCCTACCGTTTCGAGCGGCAGATCCAGAGCCTCATGGGGCTTACGCCCGTCGGCAATCCCGACGACCGGCCATGGATCAAGCACGAGGACTGGCCCGCGAACGCGTGGCCGCTCAGAAAGACCTTTGACGCGAAAACAACGATGCAGCGGGTCCCTGGCGAGTATCGCTGGATCCGGGCCGAGGGCGATGGGATCTACGAGATCCCGGTCGGGCCGGTCCATGCCGGGATCATTGAGCCGGGCCATTTCCGGTTCCAGGCAATGGGCGAGGATGTCATCAATCTGGAAGAAAAACTGGGGTATGTGCATAAAGGCATCGAGAAACGATTCGAATCGTTCTCCTGGCAGGAGGCGGCGCGCCTGGCAGGCAGGGTCTCGGGAGATACGACCGTTGCCCACAGTCTGTCCTACTCCCGCGCGGTCGAAGCATTGACCGGCACCGTCCTGCCTGATCGCGCGCAATGGCTCCGTGCGCTGTTTCTCGAAAGGGAGCGCATCGCCAATCATCTGGGGGACCTGGGCGCCATTTGCAACGATGTTGCTTTCACCTTCCTTTTTTATCAGTTCCACCGCCTCAAGGAGATCCTGCTTCGCACGAACCATCACCTTTTTGGCCACCGGTTCCTGATGGACCGTATCGTTCCCGGGGGGGTCGTCGTAGATATCGACGGGGAGGGGGTCTTGGCGATCACCAACGAGCTGGCCTGGCTGGAGAGAGAGTACGAGCCACTCGTGACGATCTATGACGAGAACGCATCGCTCGAGGACCGGGTGCGGGACGCCGGCGTGCTCAGGCCGGAGCAGGCGCGTGACCTCTGCGCGGTGGGGATCGTGGCGCGGGCGAGCGGCCTGAACCTTGATTGCCGCGTAGATCATCCGTTCCCTCCCTATGACCGCATCAGTGTGAACGTACCGGTGCTCATATCCGGCGACGCGCATGCGCGGGCATGGGTTCGGGTGGAGGAGATCCGCGAGTCAATCAGGATCATCAGGGAGATCCTGAGGACCGTTCCGTCCGACGGGCTCATCGTCCCGATCGGCGATCCATTGCCGGACCGGTCCGGATTCGCCGCGGTCGAGGGCTGGCGCGGGGAGATCCTTTATTGGGTGCAGTCGGGGCCGAATGGGGAGATCAATCGCTGCATGGTCCGGGACCCGTCGAGCGTCAACTGGCTGGGCCTGGAGCAGTGCATTCACGGGAATATCGTCCCGGACTTCCCGCTGTGCAACAAGAGCTTCAATCAGTCCTATTCGGGGCATGATCTGTAAAGTCAAATACCACCACGGAGGCACGGAGACACGGAGAGGGGCAACATCTACAAAATGTCTTACTGCATTTAAAAACGAATGAATGATGTGTTTGCTTGCAGTAATGAAATATATTAATTAATTGTTGCAACATTGGTTCGCTTTTCTCCGTGACTCCGTGTCTCCGTGGTTAAATTAGGTACTTTTGGAGTTTTATGATCCGCATTTTGAAACACATTTTTCGCACCGGCATCGTCACCGAGCCGCTGCCGCCGATCACCGATCCCGAGATCGGGAAGATAGGCGTGCAACTGGAGGAGGCGATACGGAGCCGGTTCCAGCGGAGCCTCGCCATCCGGCAGGTCGATGCAGGGTCGTGCAACGGCTGCGAGCTTGAGATCCACGCCATCAATAACGCGTTCTACAACTGTGAGCGGTTCGGCATCCATTTCACCGCTTCGCCCCGTTTTGCGGACCTGCTGCTGGTGACGGGACCGGTCTCCCATAACATGGAGATCGCCCTCAAGCGGACCTACGCCGCGACACCGCCTCCCAAGATCGTTGTAGCCGTGGGTGACTGCGGCTGCAATGGAGGCGTGTTCGGAGAGAGCTACGCGTCGCTGGGCGGAGTAGGCAAGGTGATCCCCGTGGATGCGGTCATACCCGGATGTCCCCCGACACCTACGACACTGCTCCAGGGCATTTTGAAGGCCATTGACGGCAAGTTCTGATGGTCCGCCCTCGATCCATTCTTCCACGCGTATCGCCGTTTTCTTTTGTTTTGCCTCGGAGAACCATCTCGTATATACTATTTATCAACGGGCAGACGGCCCGGGAATTGCCGGGAAATACCGGGGAGGAAATCGCACATGCTCTGCTGCTCAAGGTCCCGTAGCGTTCTGATCATCGTTCTTGCCGAGCTTTTGTTCATCCCCGCGCTCTTTCTCACTTCGTCCTACTCCGACACACCCTCATCGGGCATTCTCAGGGACATACTGGAACGGGAATGCATCAATCTCAACAAGGACAAGATGTCCATGCTCCTTGCTGCACAATTTGGGCCGGAGCTGGAGAAGGAACCTGCTACAGACCTGCTCAAGATCATTGAGGGGGTGATCAAACGGACGGACTTCGACAGCATCGCAGAGGAGAAGACCGCCGAGATCATCGGATTGGTGCACGGGGCGTTCAAGAAAGGCGCGCCCCTGGATTATCTTGACGACATCTTCGATGTCGCCTATGTGAACACTATCACCGTCGACCAGCTCGCTGCGGCGGCAAAGGCCCTGAAGGAATTTCACAGCTCCGATGTGCCCCAGGATATTTATGAAGAGTTCGTCTATCACTCCATCGAGGACCGCTGGGACCCGGCAGCACTGCCGGTGTACACCCGTGGTTTGATCTATGGCGTGGACCGGGGGCTCTCGCCGGACAAGGTCGCCCTCATCATCATGCTCGATGCCAAGAACCCTGAATACGCGAACAAGCCGCCTGAACAGATGGTCATGGATTCCATAAAGCTCGTGCGCGAGAAGGAGCCGAAGAACTGGAAGCCCATGAGTCAGGTGGAAAAGGATCTCGCGCTCAAGAAGGACAAACAGCGAAGCCTTGAACAGAGAAAACGCGAGCTTGACAACAATATCGACCAGAAAGAACGGGCCTTTGTTCAGGTCCAGTCCGAGCTCAAGGAACTCCGTGAGTATCCGGGCGGGAAAGGATCCGACGTGGACATGGACAAGCTGAACCGCGACCTGGAGCGGCTGCTCAAGAACCTCCAGGGCGAGATCACGAAGTACCAGGGCCAGCGCGGGAACATCGTTGCTGAGCTGGAAGCGACCAAAAAGTACGTAGACCAGCAGCAGGATGCCAGGGACAAGGAGCGCAGGACGAAGCAGGAACGGGCACTGACGAAACAGCACGGGCTGGTGAGCTCGGCAGGCAAAAGCGGAAGGCTGAACACGGACAAGCTCAATGGCGCGGTGAACAGGTTGATCGGCACGCCTTACCGGTTCGGCGGGGACTCGGAGCGGGGCATCGACTGCTCGGCCTTTACCCGGAGGGTCTACCGGAGCCAGAACGTCGAACTCCCCCGGAACAGCAGGGAGCAGGCGCGGGTGAGCTCCAGTGTCGCCTATTCCTCGGTGAGGACCGGGGACCTGATCTTCTTCGACACTTCCATCAACGGCAGCATATCCCATGTGGGAGTGTTTCTCGGGGGCGGCACCTTCGCACATGCCAGCAGCAGCAAGGGCGTGACCAAAAGCTCCCTGAAGGAAAAATATTACGTGAAGAGGTTTGTGAAGGGCGGCAGGATCTTTAATGACTGATCATGAATATGAAAAAAGCGAGGTGCATATGAAGAACAATAAACTCTATTGCCTGGTGCTGATCATGGCAGCGGTCATGGTCCTGTCGGGATGCTCCAAAGACCCCGCTACGCCGCAGAACACGCTTGCTACCCCCGAAGAGACCGTCAAAGCCTATTGCGACCTGGACGCGAAAGGTGCGCGGCTCACCAGCGCGACCTGGTCCAAGGTGCTTCCTTATATTTCCTGGTCAGAAGAGGCGGGCTTTGATCGTGCTGTCGTAATATCCGGCTTCAGTATCGGCAAGGTCCAGAAGAAGGGCGACGCTGAATCAGCGGTCACTGTCGAGTATCAGGTACTGGGAGCTGTTTCAGGAGATTACGTATCAGGCAAAAAAACCGAGTCTGTGCGTTTCAAAGTGGTGAAGACCGGCCGGGGCTGGAAGATCAGCGAGCCTGACTTTATGCCGCCTCATGTGCTGGCCAAGGAAATGGCGAAACATCTGGAGGGAACAAAGAAGAACGAAGCGGCGGAGAAAGTGAAAAGCGAGGAGAAATGATGATCATGCGTTCAGTCTTGCTTGTCTTGTCACTCGTCATGTCGATGCCGGCAACCGCGTTCGCAGGTGCGGATGACATCCTGGGTGAGTGGTTCAACGGGGAAAAGGACGCCAAGATAGAGATAGTGAAATGCGCGGACAGATATTGCGGGAAGATCGTCTGGCTGAAAGTGCCGGATTATCCCGAAGGATCGAAGGACGGCACGCCGGGAACGCCGAAGCTTGACCACAACAATCCGGACGCTGCGCTCAAGAAAACCCCCATCATCGGTCTCCCGATCGTGTACGATTTTACCTTTGTTGGAGATGATCTCTGGAAGGATGGGCGTGTCTATGACCCGAAGAACGGAAAGACCTACAAGGGCAAGATGACCCTCGTTTCTCCTCGGCAGCTGGACCTGCGGGGGTATATCGGAATATCACTGCTTGGACGGACGACCAGCTGGACGAAATGAGCCGAGTGCCGAGTGCGAAGTGCGGAGTGCGGAATAGATATCAAAAGACAGAAAGACAATGAAGGACTTGGAAAAAGCGAGGCTGAAGCAGGCGCGGGAGTCGCTGGATGAGGCATTGGCGCTGCTTGCCGAAGAAATGGACGCCGGGTTCGTTCTGACGAACCTCTACTACGCATACTACTATCCCATACTTGCCTTGCTGAACGAGGGGCAGGTCCCATCCACCATGCAGAGCGTCACCATCGGCCTTTTCGATCAGCGATACATACAGACAGGGATCTTCAAAAAGGAATATGGCGATGCTGCACGCCGGATATTCGACATCAAGCCGAAATGCAGCGGGGAAAAGACCCCGGTGACCGCCGGGGAAGTAAGCGAGATGGCGGTTCTCGCCGGGTCATTCATTCAGGATATTGATTCCTATTTGAAAAGAAGATCCGCAGGGTCATAGGCGGGGACCATGACTACGATCAGGAACAGGACCAGCAACGGCAGTATGGACCCAGGAACGGGCGATCAGAATACATAACATTACCATGAGGAACAAAGATTCCCTGTCCCGGCAATGCGGGACCGCAGGGAGATCCAATGGATGTGGCAGGTCAGATAAGTGAACTATCTCCATACGACAAGGGACCGACAATATGAATAGACCAGACAAGACCGGAGGCGGTGCGGTCAGGCGGCTCATCGTGATCGCCCTGTTTGCCGGAGGCATACTGACCGGCATCGTCATTGATCGCGTCTGGACAGGGATGGGGGATAAGCAGCCGCCGCTCGTCGAGAAGCGGGAAGGAGGCTACACGTTCATCAATCCGCTTCTCCAATGTGACGGCGCCCAGGAGATCATCGGCGATCGGGAGATCAAGTCGTTCCAGCGCAAGATCAGGGGGTACGTCGATGCCGTCGTGAATAAAAAACGCGCAACGCAGGTGTCGATCTATTATCGCGATCTCAACAACGGACCATCGTTCGGTGTGAATGATCATGAGCGTTTTGCTCCTGCCAGCCTGCTCAAGGTACCGCTCATGATCGCCTATTACAAAATGGCCGAATCCCGGCCGGCGGTGTTGAAGGAGCAGCTCGTATATGACGGGAGCCAGGACCGCAACAAAACGAAGTTCTTCAGGGCATCCCGGGCGATCGAACCGGGAAAGCGGTATACGGTCGATGAACTGATCGAGATGATGACCGCATACTCTGATAATAACGCCATGTTCCTGCTGCTGAACCATTTGGATCGAACGTTTCGCGAAAAAGTATATCAGGACCTGGGCGTCTTCGATCCGAATGCCTCGGTGTATGATTACATGAGCGTGAAAGAGTACTCATCCTGTTATCGCGTCCTTTTCAATTCCTCGTACCTGAACAGGGAATATTCGGAGCGGGCGCTGCGCTACCTGGCCAAGCCTGACTTCCGGGACGGCATGGTCGGAGGCTTGCCACCCGGGATCACGGTTGCGCAGAAGTACGGAGAACGTTCATTCGACGATCCGAATATCAAGGAATTGCATGACTGCGGTATCGTGTATTATCCGAACATGCCCTATTTGTTGTGCATCATGACGAAAGGAGCGGATTATGGCGTTCTGGCCGATACGATAAAGGAAATATCAGCCATAATAGTAACAGAAGTGGACAGGCATCAACGCTCGCTGCAATCGAATAAATAGTCATACTGTTCAATTCTCAATATACTACGGTAGCACGGCAGGGCGGGTACATAGCGCATTCTTCGAACAGGTGATATCTATTTATATTGCAATCAATGATCCATAGACCGCACATCCGCAGATCCGCTTGCAGCGGGCGCTGCCCATTAGAGCGCTGGAATATAGGCCCTCCGGCTGCAAAGGGACAGAACAACCGACCGTCAGTGGATCGACAACGAAAGACCGGTCCTATTTCCTGAATGGATTTTTTCCTCCCTCTCTGGTATATTACTGCATCGATCCCATGAAAACAGCATTGTTACCAATAAGGCAGACCACGAGGCGCTACAACGCCTTCGGCCAGCACATGAAGGACCTGTACGGTCAGGCGGTGTATAAGGTGAACGTTGACGCCGGGTTCACCTGCCCGAACCGCGACGGAACGGTATCCGTGGGCGGCTGCATCTATTGCAATAACGACAGTTTTCGGCCGACCGCATGCACGAGCGCGGCCTCGGTGGGTGTGCAGATCGAAAAGGGGATACCCTACCTTCGACGACGGTATGGCGCCGAGAAGTTCATCGTCTATTTTCAGCCCTTCACCAACACCTACGCGCCGGTCGAGACGCTGGAACGGCTCTACCGCGAGGCCCTGGACCATCCCGGGGTGGTCGGGCTTGCCATTGGTACCCGTCCGGACTGCGTTGATGAAGGGAAGATCGCATTACTTGCAGATCTCGCGAAGGACCATTTCATCCTCGTCGAGTACGGACTGCAGTCCATCCATGACCGCACCCTGGAGTTCATCAATCGGGGACATGATTACGCATGCTTTAAAAACGCCCTGGAGATGACGGCGGGACGGGGTATCAAGGTGGGCGCGCACTTGATCCTGGGTTTCCCGACGGAGACACGGGAAAACATGCTTGATATGGCGAAGGAACTATCAAGTCTTCCCATCGGCTTCCTGAAACTGCACCAACTGCAGGTCATCAAGGATACGCTTTTGGCGGAGCAGTACGCGGCAAAGCCGTTCCCGACATTCACATACGAGGAGTATATTGCGATGGTCTCGGAATTCCTGGAGCGGCTTTCGCCGGACATCGTGCTGCAGCGATTGTTCGCAGCGGCTCCCGAGGATATCCTTATCGCGCCCATTTGGAACAGGACGCGGAGCGAGTTCCTGAACGACCTGGACTCGTACATGGAAAGCGTGGGAAGTTACCAAGGTAAAAGGCACAAAACGTAAGTTTACCGCAGCCAAAAGTAGGCGCTTCTAAGCTTCTAAGCGAGGACGCGGAGAGCGCCGAGAAAGACGAAGCAACTGTTATGGGTCCAGTGCAAGAATTTAACCTCTGCGTGCTCCGCGATCTCCGCGGTGAAAAGTTTAAGGAGCTGTTATGATCGATCTGCATACGCACTCATTGTTCAGCGACGGCGTACTGGTGCCGTCGGAGCTTATTCGCCGGGCGGTGATGAACGGCTATGAGGTCATCGCCATCACCGACCATGGCGACGCTTCTAACCTTGATTTCATCATACCCCGGGTGACGACAGCCTGCCGTGAGCTTGGCAAGCGCTGGAACATCAACGCGCTGCCCGGCATCGAGCTTACCCACATCCCGCCGGAGACCTTCGGCGCGCTCACGAAGAAGGCCCGCAAGCTGGGAGCCATGATCGTTGTTGCCCACGGCGAGACCCTGGTGGAACCGGTCCATCCCGGAACGAATCGGGCCGCCATCGAGGCAAAGGTGGACATCCTGGCCCATCCGGGGCTCATTACGCGGGATGAGGCGGAACTGGCGGCGAAGAATGGTGTTTGCCTGGAGATCACGACCAGAAAGGGCCACAGCCTGTCGAATGGCCATGTGGCGAAGATGGCGGGGGCGACCGGCGCGAAACTGGTCATTGACACGGACACCCATGAACCCGGCGACCTGGTGACCGATGAGTTTGCCAGGACGGTACTGCTCGGAGCCGGCATCGGACGAAGGCACATCGACGAGATCTTTCAGAACTCGCGGGAACTTGCCGACCGGGCGATCAGGAAGTTCAAATAAATTCGAACAAATCTCAAGAAAGAGCTTTTAGACACTGAAGAAGCGGATCAACTTCTGATAAATGCGGATAAAGAAATAAATTCCCTTGTAACAAATCCGATCTTATCCGACGTTTATCCGCATTGATCCGTGTCAAAGGTCGTTTCTTGAATGATCTATTGTCCAATAATTGCCAAGGAGGAATGTTCATCGATGCCGAAGATAAAAAAGAAGGCGAAATCCCTGATGCAGCCCGAAGATGAGATCAAGAGCATGGCCCATCACGCGTCCGAGTACTATCAGGTCTACCAGAAGCAGTTCACCATGGCGATCGTGGCGATCGTTCTCGTCCTTGCTGTCGCGCTGATCTATTCTTTCGTCAGTTCATCAAACGAGAAGAAAGCGGGTCAGATGCTGAGCGCGGCCTATGACGCCTCCAATCCGGGAGGCGGCGCACCGGCAAACTATCCGCAAGCGCTCCAGCGTTACCAGGATATCGTCAAACAGTATGGCGGGACGCTGAACGGCGCGATCGCTCAATTCTACTTAGGCAATACCTATGTGCAGATGGGACAGCCGGAGGCAGCTCTCAAAGAGTATGAAACGTTCATTAATAAATACTCAGGCGAGAGGCTCCTGCTCGGACTGGTATACCAGAGAATGGGGTATGCGTACCTCGCACTGGGCAAGCAGGATCAGGCGGTGAAGGCCTTTGGGCAGGCTGAATCCATAGCGGGGACGGGACCGGCAACGCTGGAACTTGCCCGGCTTTATGAACGAGAGGGCAAGATCCAGGAGGCGCAGAAGAGATATAAGGTTATCAGTGAAAAACTGCCGTCATCGGCCTGGGCCATGGAGGCGCGGAAGAAGCTCCAGCCGCCGGATCTTGGCCAGGCGCCGAAACCCGCACAGCCGGCAGCTGCGCCGAAATAACCGAAGTGGCGGAATTACGACAGGACATGAGCAACGACGGATATTGTCTCTCGCAAAGCCGCCAAGCACGCAAAGAACGGCAAAGATAGAAGATTTAATTGCTGATGGTATTGAGAATACTATCGATCAGGTGCCGGCTTTTCATTTTCTTTCATTGCTAAATATGGTTTATTTGTGAAGGGTCTGCTTTCTTTGCGCCTTTGCGTCTTTGCGAGAAATGTGCTTTCATTTAAGTTCTAGGTTCATGGTTCTTCCAGACGATGAAATAAAAAAGGGTTAGGAGATGTTCTCCTAACCCTTTTTGTTGTCTATGGTATTCTCGCTCAGATGCGGTCGACATCCACGACCAGTTTAATCTTCTGGCCCGCGCGGACCGTGCGGATGCCATTGTTCCACTGCCGGATATCCGCTACGGTGACCTCGTGCTTGTGCGCGATCCGGGTCAGGTTGTCTCCCCGACGCACCCGGTACAGGATCTGCTGCTTCTTGCCGAACTGCTCGGGCGACAGATAGCTCAGGTCCTGCTGCTTGCTGTTGCCATCGACCGGGATGAGCAGGTGCTTGCCCGGCGTGACGCGGTTCTTTTTCAGGCCGTTGATGTCGCTGATCGTTTCCGGGGTGGTGTTATACTGTTTTGCAATGCCCGCAAGGGTGGCTCCCTTGCCGACCAGGTGACGCTCCCACCGGATCTTCTGGTCCGAAGGCAGGTTCTGGTAATTTGCCGTAAAGGTCGTTTTCGTTCCGCTGGGCAGGCGGAGAATGTAATGCGTTGTATCGGGCGGTGTGACCCAGCGTTTCAGCTCGGGATTAAGCTCTTTGACGGTCTCGTACGTGGTTCCGGCGCAGCGTGCGATCAATCGCAGGTCCGTGCTCTCGGTGATGACGACCTCGTCGTACACAAAAGGTCCGGCGGGCTGAACGATGAAACCGTAGGCGTCAGGGTTCTTGGCGATGATGGTGGCGGCCATGAACTTCGGAATGTAATTCTTTGTTTCGCGGCGGATGTAGCGGGAATCCTTCAAGTCCCAGAAGTCCTCGGAACGCGTCCGGAGAACCGCCCTCTGGACCTTCCCGGCGCCCGCATTGTACGAGGCAAGCGCCAGGGGCCACGAACCGAAGAGGTTATGGAGGTCCTTGAAATGCTCGGCAGCCGCATGGGTCGCCTTGATGGGGTCCTTGCGCTCATCGACCCACCAGTCTATCTTGAGGCCATAGAGCTTCCCGGTGTGGGGCATGAACTGCCAGGGACCGACCGCGCGGGCCCAGGATATGGCGTAGGGATTGAATCCGCTCTCGATCATCGCCACGTACACCAGGTCTTCCGGTAAATTCTTTTCGCGGAAGATATCCTGCATCACGGGGATGTAGCGGGTGGACCGGTCAAGCCATTTTTGGAATACATCACGGCCCCTGGTCTTGAAGTATTCAAGATGGTTCTCGACGCTGTCGTTCAGGACCATCGGGATCTGATACGGTTTTTCCTCGAAAAGTCCTTCGATGTTCTCATCGATCTGGGCGAGGTCCTGCACAGGTGGCTTCAGTTCGCGGGGAATGTTCCGTTCTGCGGCTTGAGCGGCGGTTTCAGCGGACACCGGGGACTGCAGAAAGGGGAGGAGGAGAACGGAACACGACAGCAGGGTTATAGCGGTAAATCTATGGCGCATGAGGACTCCTTGCATTTGTTACTTAATACCCGATTGGCCCGTCAAAGTCAAGGTAAAGTTACCAGAAAATCCTGAAAAATCATTGTCTTGCTGTATCGCCGAATGATCCTCTTGGAGCGCGATTGCCTCTGCTCATCGGCGGGTCGCACCAATATTACGTATCAAGGCTATCACAGGGCGTGTTTGGCGGCTGCGGACCTTGTATTTGCCGTTGTTGTCCTGTATTATTGGCCAATGATCAGCGCGATGATCGACGAGGTATTCGCGTCCGTTCAGGGCGAGGGGCCGTGGGTCGGCCAACGGCACATCTTTGTCCGTTTCATGGGCTGTGACCTGCGCTGCGCGTACTGTGACACGCCCGATGCGGTCAAGAACGTTTCGGGATCCGAGGTCAGGAACTGCCGGGCGCAGGTCTCACCCGGTTCCTTTGAGCGCGAATCAGTGCCGAATCCCCTCAGTCCGGCAGGCCTCTCCGGACTTTGCTCACGCCTGCGCATTCCCGGCGTATCTCGTCCGGTCATGAGCATCACCGGCGGCGAGCCGTTGCTGCACCGGCCGTTCCTTCAGGAATGGCTGCCCTCGGAGCGGAAGATGTTCCGGATCTATCTCGAGACCAACGGCGTCCATTTCGCAGAGATGCGCGCGCTTGCCGGTCTGATCGATGTGGTGAGCATGGACATAAAACTGCCATCAGCAACGGGCCAGCGGGCGCACTGGGACGAGCACCGGAAATTCCTGTCCGCAACGGAAGGGATAGAGCGGTTCGTGAAGTCCGTGGTCAGCGGGAGCACGACGCCCGATGAGATCCTCATTGCCGCCCGCCTGGTAGCGGAGCAGGACCGAACGGTCCCGTTCATTATTCAGCCGGCAAGCGGCCCCGTGTCGCCCCCGGTGGAGTCGCTTATCCTGTTCCAGGACATTGCCCTGGAGATCCTCGAGGATGTGCGCGTGATCCCGCAGGTGCATAAGATGCTGCAGTTGCCGTGATCCCATTGCGGATTTCGGATTGCGGAATGCGGAATAACGGCCGTATGCGATAATTTGCAAGCTCGCAGTCTCACTATCGTCATTCCCGCAGCGGTCCTGAGCGGGAATCCAGTCTAACGCGCTGCTGAAAAACTGATTTCGCAGGCTAAAGCCTGCGGCTACCATATCTGAGAGCATTCATTTTATAATCTTGGTAGCCGCACCCTTTAGGGTGCGTTTGACATTCACTCCGAAAGGAACGCTGATTGGATCTTGATATCCTCGTAAAGGTCGTCGATGAACTGGCATCCCTCCTTCCCGGTGCGCGGGTGGACAAGGTGGTCCAGGCGGCCGATCATAACCTCTTCCTCGTGCTGCATCAGAAACGGAAGAATTACATCCTTTTCCTGTCCCCGGAACGCGCTCTTCCCCGCATCCACCTTGTTTCTCATAAGCCGTCCGGCACCCGTGTCGCCGCCGGTTTCTTTCTTTCCCTGAAAAAACATCTGACCGGAGGACGGGTCGATGCAATACGCCTGGTGAACGGGGACCGCGTGGCAGAGCTCCAATTCTCCACGCGAGGTGCCGTGCATGTTCTCATTTTCGAGCTCATCGGATCATCCGCTAATCTCCTGCTGACCGATCAACAGTATGCGATCCTGGCTGTGTTCCGCCCGGTGCCGCCGGGGGACAAGGTCAGGAGACCGTTCCTTGCCGGCTTGCAGTACGACCCGCCGGAACCAAGGCCGGGTTCGTTCGCAGCGAAGAGCGGGGTCGTCCTGCTTTCACCCCCCGAGGAGTATACGGGGCCCGCTCCCGTGAACAGGGCCGTCGAGAAATGGTACGAACGTACCGTTGCCGAACAAGAGACCGCATCGCTCAGGCAGGAACTTGTTTCCGTCGTCAGGAGGGCCGCGGAAAAAGCGGTGCGCAGGCGTGATGCCGTGGCGAAGGACGTCGCGGGGGCGGAGCAGGGTGACACCTTCCGCCTGATGGGTGAACTGGTCCTGGCGAACAAACACCTGCTGATGAAAGGGCAGATGACCGCGGAACTTTCCGGTTATGACGGAACGATGGTGTCTGTCGCCCTTGATCCGTCGCGCTCACCGGCGGAGAACGCAAGCAGGTATTTTCAACGATACAAGAAGGCGAAGGCCGGGCTCGCGGTCATGCGGGAGCGGTTCGCCGAGGCCCGTGACGAGGCGGCGTTCCTGACGTCGGTGCAGGAGGACCTGCGTGCCGCGGTCGATCGGGACGGCCTGCTCGCTATCAGGTCGCTGCTGGCGCGGCGGGGATATATCAGGGAGGGGGCAGGAAAGGTCTCGGGAACGCGTATCGTGACTGCGACGCCTTTCAGGACGATCGGGCATGAGGGATGGGAGATCCTCGTGGGAAAGAGCGCTGCCGGCAATGACTACATCACCATGAAACTTGCGCGGCCCGATGATCTCTGGCTCCACGCCGAAGGCATGCCCGGTTCCCATGTGGTCGTCAGGAACCCCGGGAAGCGCGACATTCCCGAAGGGGTCCTCAAAAAGGCCGCATCCCTTGCGGCCTGGTACAGCAAGGGGAGGAATTCCGCCAAGGTGCCGGTGGCGTATACCCGTGCCGCATACGTGAAAAAGCCGAAGGGGGCAAAGCCCGGCTCGGTGGTCCTGACGGAGCGTAAAACGATGATGGCCGCTCCGGAATCCGATCAACCGTAAGATTGTTTCTTGACAAGGTATGGCTACGTGCCTATAATTGCTCATTCTTCGTCGCGAATAGGACCCTCCATTGGAAATCATAGAACTTCTCAAAAAGAACCTGCTCTTCAAGGGCTGCACCGCCGAGGATTTCGAGCTTCTGTCAGGCCTTTTCAAAGAGCGTCAGGTGAAGCCAAATACGACCATCTTCTCCGAGAAGATGCCTGCCGAGGCCCTCTACATCGTCAAGAGCGGCAAGATCAGGATATCGGTCATGGAAGGCGAGGGCGATGAGGTCGGCCTCCTGGAACTGGGTCCGGGGGACTTTTTCGGCGAGATCGCCCTGATCCAGGAGTCGAGCCGCGCGGTGACCGCGCGGGCGGAAAGCGCGGTCGAGGTCGTCATGCTGACCCGTAAGGATTTTCTTGCGCTTCTCGACCTCGACCCCCGCGTCGCGGCAAAGATCACCCTTGCCATTGCCAGGCTCCTGGCGATGCGCGTCAAGGCCTACAGCGGCAAACTCCGGGAACTCCTGCTTTCATGATCCTTGCCGGTATCGATATCGGCACGAACACCATCCGACTGCTGGTTGCTGATACCAGCGACATTACCCACCGCGAACTCTATTCAGGAAGGACCATCACCCGACTCGGGCAGGAACTCGATCGCACGGGACGGCTCGCGGACGACGCCATGGCGAGATCCCTAGAGGCACTTGACGGGTATGTAAATGTCCTGCAACGCTTCCCGGGGATCCCTGTTGCCGTCGTTGGGACTAGTGCGCTCCGGAAGGCTTCGAATGCCAGGACGTTTGTGGCTTCGTTCAAACGGCGCACGGGGCTCGAATTGAATATCATCGGGGGCGAGGAAGAGTCGCGGCTAATGCTTGCCGGTGTCCGTCGCGCCCTGTCGTACGCGAAAAAGACGGAGGATGACCCGCTTGCCTCGGCCCTGGTGATCGATATCGGCGGCGGAAGTACGGAACTCATCGAGACCGTTCACGGCAAGGTCAAGTCCATGATGAGCATTCCCCTGGGAGCGGTCTATCTCACCGAGCGATTTCTGAGGAACGATCCGCCGCTCAAGGAGGAACTCGACACACTCCGCAAGGTCGTCAGCAGAGAACTGGACGCGTGGGAGCGCGAAGCGTTCCGCGGCAGGGATGTCCATCCATCTTTCTTCGCGACCGTTGCCGGTACGGCAGGTACGATCACGACCCTTGCCGCCATGGACCAGGCTCTTACCGAGTACGATCCTGCACGGATAAATGGATACATCCTGTCGCGTTCATCCCTGGACAGGCTGGTGCACATGCTGTCGGTGAGCACACTGGATGCGAGAAAGACACTCGCTGGCCTTGAATCCGGCCGCGAGGACATCATCCTCGCAGGAGCCATAGTGGCACAGGAGATCATTTGTCGCTGCGGGGCCCGTCAGATGCTGGTGAGCGACTGGGGGCTGCGCGAAGGGATCGTGTTCGACCTGTACGAGAAACGCCGTGGTGCAGGCACGAAATGACATATTTCATTGTATAATTAACATCAGAGGTTAACGAACGATGCAGGATGCTCGCATATTGATCATGGACGACGAGGCCCAGGAACGCAACAGGATCGAGTCGTTCCTGAAACAGAAGGAGTACGAGGTCACGGCCCTGGCGAGCGTTGAAGCGGCGGTCGAGGCCATGAAACGTGAGCGCTTCGATGTGTTCATAACGGACTGCAACATTCCCGGCGTGGACGCGCTCCGGAACTCGGACGAGGCGCGGAAGATCAATCCGGACATGGCGGTCATCATCATGACCTCCTTCGGCACCATCGAGACCGCAGTGAAGGCCATCAAGGCAGGCGCCTATGACTATCTGCCAAAGCCCATCGACCTGGAGCAGCTCGTGGTGCTCATCGGACGCATCTCGGAGCGCCAAAACCTCCTGCGGGAGAATGCCCGGCTCCGGGAGCAGCTGATCGATCGCTACAAGTTCGACGAGATCGCGAGCACCAGCCATGCCATGGAAGAGGTCATGAACGTGGTGGGACGGGTGGCGGCCAGCAATGCCACGGTGCTTCTCAGGGGTGAGAGCGGGACCGGCAAGGAACTTATCGCCAAAGCGATCCACTACCACAGCCCCCGGGCCGCCCGTCCGCTCATCAAGGTCAACTGCGCGGCGCTTCCTGAAACACTCCTGGAGAGCGAGCTTTTCGGACACGAGAAGGGCGCCTTTACCGGTGCCGCGGCCAGGCGTATCGGCCGGTTCGAGGCCGCAGACACGGGGACTCTGTTCCTTGATGAGATCGGCGATATTCCTCCCAGCGTGCAGGTGAAGCTCCTGCGCGTGCTCCAGGAGAAGGAGTTCGAACGGATCGGCGGCAATGCGACGATCAAGGTGGACGTGCGGCTGGTCGCGGCCACGAACCGGGACCTGGAAAAGGCGATGAAGGATGGATCGTTCCGGGAGGACCTGTACTACCGGTTGAACGTGGTGACCCTGGTTATCCCGCCGCTCCGGGAAAGGAAAGAGGACATCCCGGCCCTTATGGAGCATTTTCTGAGGAAGTACAGCCGGGAGAACAAGAAGGATATACAAGGCGTGACCGCGGAAACGCGTGATCTGCTGATGCGCTATTCCTATCCGGGGAACGTGCGGGAACTTGAAAACATCATCGAACGGGCCGTCGTCCTGACAAAAGGCGAGATCATCACCTCGGCGGACATCCCCATTCACCTCAAGACGATGGAGAGCGAGGAAAAGATCTGCGTTGCGAAGCGCGACGGTTCGCTGACCGACACCCTCGATACGGTTGAACGCGGTATCATTATGGAAGCGCTCAAGGCGGCCGGAGGGGTGCAGACCCGGGCCGCGGAAGAGCTCGGCATCAGCGAGCGGGTGCTGAGGTATAAACTGAAGAAGTTCAAGATCAGGGAACAATAATATGAATAAGTCCTGGCCGCTTATTATTGCTGGTGCAGCAGTACTTCTTCTCCTTGTTTACTTATCATCGGCAGGGAAGAAGCCTCCTGTTATTCCGCTCGATAGTCTTCATGCCGATCTCAAAACGAATGAGGCGTGCTTGCCCTGCCATGCACCGGGAAAGCAGGCGCCGTTGAAAGATACGCATCCACCGAAGGAACAATGCATCGTTTGTCACAAACCTGCTGAACGATAGCAGTGAACCAGATCATCAACGATCCCATTCGTCAATTGTTTCGTTCCGGTGTAAAGTCGTATGCTGTACCGTAACAGATAGAACGGAGATATCATTATGACGAACTTTCTTCTGATCCACGGCGCCATGCGGGGCGCATGGCTGTGGGACAAACTGATGCCGCTCCTGATGAAGGGCGGTGCGAACCCCATAGCGATCGACCTGCCGGGCCATGGATACCGCACGTCCGAAGGCTCGTTTGCGACCATGTCCACGTATATCGATGACGTCATCCAGTTCATCCGGAAGGAGAACCTCAAGGACCTGGTGCTCGTGGGCCACAGCATGTCCGGCATCGTGATCAGCAAGGTGGCGGAGGAGGTGCCGGAGCGCATAAAGCACCTGGTCTACCTTGCGGCGGTCGTTCCCAGGAACAACGAGGCGCTCATCGATTTGCTCACGAAGGAGCGGCAGGAGACGCTCAGCAAGCTGCACGGGAAGGTGAAAGAGGTCTTTGGTACGCTGGAACAGCTGCGGCCGATGTACTTCACCGACCTGGAAGGGGATGAGAAGGAATTCTATCTGAAACAACTGACTCCCCAGCCGCTCGCCGCATTCTTCGAGAAGACACACTTCAGGCAGTTCCCGAATATCGACATTCCGAAGACCTATATCCTCGGCCTCAAGGACAAGAGCCTGCCGCCTGAATTAACGGTGCGGTTCGCCGAACGGTTGGGGATCACGCCGATAGAAATAGACGCGGGCCACGACATGATGGTGTCGCGGCCCGATGAGGTTGCGAAGGTCCTGTTGGGCCTCGCCTGACGGAGTGATGATGGCAGGGGGGGGCGGTGAACGTTAGTCCTTGTGGCAGCGTTTGCAGTTGTCCGCCGCCTTCAGATCAAAACCCTTCTGACCATTGTGGCAGCTGCCGCAGAACTGGCCTTTTGTGAGCATCGACATATCCATCTTATAGGCGGCATCGCCGCCCTTCATCTGAAAGGTCTTGTAGTGGCAGTTGCTGCACTTCTGCCCTTTCAGGTTCACATGGTAGTCATGGGCGAAGACCACTTTGCCCGCCCCCTTGGGCTTGTATTCGACGTCTCCGCCTCCTATCTTTGCCAGGGCGGTCAGCGGAGCAAGAACAAAAAGTCCAACAACGAGCGCGGTCCCTACGGTTCTCAACGTCATGCGCGGCCTCCTTGTTATTTCTTGTGACAGCGGGTGCAGTTCTTCGTCGATCCTGCGTCAAAGCCCTTCATCCCGTTATGACAATGCTCGCAGAAATCACGCTTCGTGATCACTTCTTTTTTCATCTCGTAACCCTGACCCCTGGAGAACTTCTGAAAGTGGCAGGCCACGCACTTGATGCCGCGCGTTTTAATGTGGTAGTCATGGCTGAAATGGACAGGGTCCGCCTTTTGCAAGGTAAACGCGATGTCTCCGCCTCCGACTGCAAAAGCTGTGGTTGCCGTGGTGAACAGGAACAGCAGGACAAACAACAGAATGGCGTTCCGCATGGGACCCCCTGTTATTTATGGTTTATGGCATTTGACGCAATTATCGGTTCCCTTCACGTCGAACGACTTTTGGCCGTTGTGGCACTTGCCGCAGAAGTCTCCCTTCGTGATCTTGTTCATGTCCATCTTGTACGAACCCTGGGCCATCTGGAAGATCTGGTAGTGGCAGCCCGTGCACTTGATGCCTTTGCCTTTGACATGGGACTCGTGGCTGAAGTTCACCGGACCGGCGTTCTTGGGGGTGAACTTGATGTCACCGCCGCCTACCTTCTGCGCCATTGCTGAGAACGGCAGAACCAGACATACGATCAGCAGTACGACAATGATTCCCTTTTTCATCGGTCAGTACCTCCCCCTGGCATAGATAGTTCCATGCGGAGGATTATAACACACTGGATGCGAAAAACAAGTCTTTCTTTATGATTATCATACTCTTGGCCGTCTCTTCTGGTATACTAAAATCATACGCATCTTCACTCCGCGAGGTGATGCCATGATCAAGGAAAACATACACCAGATCATCCGAGATTCCCTTACCAACATTGTCCAACCGGTCCGCCTGGTCGTTATGACCGGGGAAAAGGGCTGCGAGATGTGCCCGCAAACGGTCGAGATCGCCCGTGCCATCAAGGCCGCGGCCCCGAAGGTAGCGCTGGAGTTCTATGATATCACCATGGACCGAGACAAGAGCGAGGAATACGGCATCACGCGGGTCCCCTCATGCGTCGTGGAATCCCACGATGGAAGGACGGTGATGTTCAGCGGCAGCCTCGAGGGGATATCGCTGATCCTCCTCCTGGATGTCATTGACAGCATTGCCGTCGGCCGTGCATGGTTCCCGGACAGGATCAGCAATACCCTGAAGCTGCTGGTCAACGAGGTCCCGGTCCAGGTGCTCCTGGAGAATGACTGTTCCCTGTGCAGGCCCGTTGCAGAGACCGCCATCGGCCTGGCGCTGGCGAACAAGCTGGTCTCGACCGAGATCATCGTCGCCGATGACTATCCGGAGTTCCTGGCGAAGCACAGGATCAAGTTACTGCCGTACACCCTCTTCGGCCCGAAACTTCACCTGGATGGCCATATCACCGAGAGCACGTTCCTCGAGATGATCTTCAAGGCGGAAGGGGAGAAGGGCACCTCGGACAGGCGGTGCATCGTATGCGGGCATGCGTCTCCCGATCTTATCTGCCAGAACTGCAAGACCAAGATCCAGGCCGAGGCGGTGGACCATAAACGGAAGGACGAAAAGGTCCAGGAGCGGGGAAGCGCCATGGGATCGCACAACCATGGTTGAGAAGGTACACGGAACGCGGAGCGAGCAGCGAGCATTGAACAGAGGGAGTCTACACAATGAAACAGGCGATGTTCCAGGAGCCGAAAGAGGGCAACAAGGTCCTGTGCGGCCTCTGTTCCCACCACTGTCTGATCTCCCCGGGCCACCGGGGCATCTGCGCGGTCCGCGAGAACCGTGACGGCACGCTCTACAGTCTTGTCTATGACCGGATCATCGCCCGCAACATCGATCCTATAGAGAAAAAACCGCTTTTCCATTTCCTTCCCGGCAGCCTTTCCTTTTCCATCGCAACGGCTGGCTGCAACTTTCGCTGCAAACATTGCCAGAATGCCGACATCTCGCAGCTGCCCCGCGACCATGCCGGCATGGTCGCGGGCGAACCGGTGACGCCTGCGGAGATCGTTGAGGCCGCCCTGCGGCACAATTGCGCAAGCATATCCTATACCTATACCGAACCGACGGTCTTTTTCGAGCTTGCCTATGATACGGCAAAGCTGGCCCGTAAGGCCGGAATCAAGAACGTTTTCGTCACGAACGGCTACATTACCCCCGAGGCGCTCCGGGAGATCAGCCCCTTCCTCGACGCCGCGAACATCGACCTCAAGGGATACACCGATGATTTCTACAAGAATATATGCGGTGCGCGGCTGCAGCCGGTGCTGGATTCGATCCGCCTGTATAAGGAACTCGGGATATGGATCGAGATCACGACGCTCGTCATCCCCGGACACAACGATTCGGAGGACGAACTCCGGCAGATAGCACAGTTCGTCCGGTCCGTGGGTGAAGGCGTTCCCTGGCATGTGTCACGGTTCCATCCGACCTACAAGCTCATGGACCAGCCGGTTACTCCGGTTAAAACGCTGAAGCGGGCGAGGCAGATCGGCATCGACGCGGGGCTTCGATATGTGTATGAAGGGAATATTCCCGGTGAGGGAGAGGAAACGATCTGTTGGAGCTGTGGAACGTCCCTGGTGAAGCGCTTCGGATTCTCCGTGGAGGAGAACCACGTGCATATGGGAAAGTGCGGACAATGCGGGGCGATGATCGATGGGGTGTGGGAGTAGGGCATGACACGGGGACGCGGGGACAAGGGGACAAGGGGACAAGGGGAAGATAATGACCAAGTGCGAAGTGCGGAGTGCGGAGTGGACTACGAGACCTTCGAGCATGAGGCGGACATCGGCATACGCGGATTCGGGAGTACGCCTGAAGAGGCGTTCGCGAACACGGCTGCAGCGCTCTATTCGGTCATGGTCGATATCACCCGGGTAGAACAGAAAGAGTTCCGCGGCGTGAACGTCACGGCAGACGATCAGGAAAAGCTGCTCGTGGAATGGTTGAACTCGCTTCTCGCGGTTTCCGACATCGAACGCATGGTCTTCTCGAAGTTCGAGGTCAGGATCGAAGGGAACAGGCTTGCAGGCACGGCCTGGGGCGAGCACCTTGACCAGGGGAAGCATCGCGCTCATGTTGAAGTGAAGGGTGCGACCTATCATATGCTCAGCGTTCGTCAGGAGAACGGCCGGTATGTGGCCCAGTGCGTGGTGGATGTGTAGGGGCAGTCGTAAAACAGTCGATCGTCGTCAGTCGGCAGTCTGATATCTGTTCCTTTTGTCTGCCTAAGACTTGTGACTGCCGACTGCTGACTGCCGACGCTTGTGGAACGGTGAATTATGGACGTACGAACGTTACATAAATTGACCGACTACTGCTGGGAGATACCGCAGACCGGGGACATGAACGTCCCGGGCAGGATCTTTGCCAGCGAGAAACTCATCGCGGAGATGGATGAGAAGGTGGCTGAGCAGATCCGCAATGTGGCCTGCCTCCCGGGCATCCAGATCGCTTCCATGGCCATGCCCGACGCCCACTGGGGCTACGGTTTCCCCATCGGCGGTGTGGCGGCCTTCGATCCCGATGAGGGCGGCATCATCTCCATGGGCGGCGTGGGATTCGACATATCCTGCGGAGTGCGCACCATGAAGACCGGCCTGATGAAGGACGATGTCCTGCCCGGGATCGAGCGTCTTGTTGACCAGTTCTACAACCGCGTTCCGGCGGGCGTCGGGTCCGAAGGTCTCATCAAGCTCAACGCCTCCCAGATCGACGAGATGCTGCAGGGCGGCGCAGAGTGGGCGGTGAAAAAGGGCTACGGCGTGAAAGAGGACCTGGAATATATCGAGGAGCACGGCCGTGTTGACGGCGCGGACCCCTCCCAGGTATCGGATACGGCAAAGAAGCGGCAATACCGCGAAATGGGGACCCTCGGCTCGGGAAACCACTATCTTGAAGTGCAGGTCGTTGACGAGCTCTACGATGAGCAGGCCGGCCAGGCCATGGGGCTCCGGAAGGACGGCGTGGTCATCTCGGTGCACTGCGGCTCCCGGGGATTGGGGCACCAGATCGGCACCGACTATCTCCGGAGTCTTGCCAATGCCGCGCAGCGGTTCAAACTGCCGATCAAGGACCGCGAGCTTGCCTCGGCGCCCATCACGTCGCCGGAAGGAAAGTCCTACTTCGGCGCCATGAGCGCGGGCATCAACTGCGCGCTGGCGAACCGCCAGATCATCACCCACCTGGTGCGGGAGATCTTCACCGGCGTCTTTCCCGAAGGGCGGATCACCATGCTGTACGACATCAGCCACAATACCTGCAAGGTCGAGACCCATGTCGTCAAGGGAAGGAAGAAGCGGCTCTTTGTGCACCGCAAGGGCGCCACGCGCGCTTTCGGGCCGGGCCAGGTCGACCTGCCGCCGGAATACCGGCATGTGGGCCAGCCGGTGCTGATCGGCGGGACCATGGGCACGTCATCCTATATCCTCATTGGCACGGAACAGGGGATGGAGGTGGCATTCGGCTCCGCCTGCCACGGAGCCGGCAGGGCCATGTCCCGCACCCAGGCGAAGAAGCAGTGGCACGGCCGCGACGTGGTGCGGCAGCTCGAAGGGCAGGGCATCCTGGTGCGGGGCCATTCCTATTCCGGCATAGCCGAGGAGGCACCGGGGTCCTACAAGGACGTGACCGAGGTGGTTGATGCGGCACATTTCGCGGGTCTTGCCAGGAAGGTCGCGCGCGTCAGGCCGCTGGCCTGCGTAAAAGGATAGCTGACCATTTAGTATCTACCGGAGAGAGCATGAAAAAAAGGTTCATCGCCGCAATCATCGCTGTTCTGATCATCACTGGCGTCGCGGCCTATCAGTATCTTAAAACCAGCCGGAACGACGGAATGCTCGTTCTCTCGGGCACGGTCGAGGTGACCGAGGTGAACGTGGGATTCAAGACGGCCGGCAGGATCGCCGACCTGCGGGCGGAAGAGGGACAACGGGTCACAAGCGGCGACCGGCTGGCGGTGCTCGATAACGCCGAGCTGAGGAGCATTGTGGAGCAGAACCGGGCCGCTGTCCGCAATGCAGAAGCGGAGTTCGAGAAGGCACGGAAGGACCATGACCGGTACCGGAACCTGTCGCAGGACGGTGCCATATCCACGCAGCAGCTGGATGCCGCACAGAAGGCCTACGATGTCTCCCGCTCCCAGTTCGACCAGGCCCGGGCGGCGCTCCGGACCGCCGAGGTGAGGCTGCACGATATGACGCTCGATGCGCCCGTTTCAGGCATCGTTCTGGTCCGGAACGTCGAGCCCGGCGAGACCATTGCCGCAGGTGTTGCGGTCTATGCCCTCGGTGACCTCGCCAATCCCTGGGTGCAGGTCTATGTAAGCGAAACAAAGCTCGGAATGGTAAAACTGGGCCAGAAGGCGGAAGTGTCCGTGGACACCTTTCCGGGAAAGTCCTATGAGGGAAGGGTGACCTATATCGCTTCGGAGGCAGAATTCACGCCCAAGAACGTCCAGACCCAGGAGGAACGGGTCAAGCTGGTATTCGGCGTGAAGGTGAGCGTCACGAACCAGAATGACGAGCTTAAGCCGGGGATGCCCGCAGACGTAAAGATAAATATCAGATAATATAATTGGTTAATAGAATATATTAAAAGCTATAAATTCAATTAGATGCAATAATGTAGTTAATTAAATGGTTTTATTATGACCCTGCCTCCCGTGATCACTTCCGCTGGTCTTTCCCGTTCCTTTGGTACCGTCAATGCTGTGAACAAGCTCGATCTTGCCATCGATCGTGGAGAGCTCTATGGTCTTGTGGGGCCTGATGGAGCCGGCAAGACCACGACCATGCGGCTTCTTGCGGGGATCCTGGAGCCGACGGCGGGTGATGCCCGGGTTGCCGGCTTTTCTCTTCGGGAGGACCCGGAAGGTATCAAGGGGCAGATAGGCTACATGTCGCAGCGCTTCGGCCTGTACGAGGACCTGACGGTGCTGGAGAACATCCTGTTCTACGCAGACCTCTACGAGGTCCCAAAAAGGGAACGAGCGGACCGGATCAAACGGCTTCTTTCGTTCAGCGGGCTCGATCCGTTCCAGAAAAGGCTGGCCGGGGCGCTCTCGGGCGGGATGAAGCAGAAATTGGGCCTTGCTTGCGCCCTTGTCCATACGCCGGAGGTGCTGCTGCTCGATGAACCGACGAACGGGGTCGATCCGGTCTCGCGCCGGGACTTCTGGCGCATTCTTTACGATCTCCTCCGTGAAGGGGTCACGATCTTCCTTTCCACGTCCTATCTCGACGAAGCCGAGCGGTGCACCCGCATCGGTCTGATCCATAGGGGCGGCATCATCCTCGAGGGCGAGCCGCTCCAGGTCCGCAGTTCGCTCAATGTACCGATGATCGAGCTTTGGCCGGACCGCGTGCGGGAAGCAGGGGCACTCGCCCGGGACACGGCCGGTGTGAAGGACGTTACCGTGTACGGGGACCGCCTGCACATCGCCCTTGAGCAGGGCACCGCGGCGGCATCGGTCATTGACAGCCTGTCGCGGTCGGGGATCGCCGTGCTTGACCATCGGGCGATCCTTCCGTCACTGGAGGATGTCTTCATCGCATCGGTGGAGAAAAGAACATGATTGCGGAATGCGGATTGCGGATTGCGGAATGGGGGATCAGGTCGTGATACAGAACGACGGAAATACCGCCGTCAGTGTCAGGAACCTTACGCGGCACTTCGGCGATTTTATCGCCGTGGACGGGATAGATCTTGCCGTGGGAAAGGGCGAGATCTTCGGATTCCTCGGGCCCAATGGCGCGGGAAAGTCCACGACCATTCGCATGCTCTGCGGCCTGCTCCTTCCCTCCGGAGGGAAGGGTGAAGTGGGCGGATTCGATATTATCACTCAGTCCGAGGAGATCAAGTCAGCCATAGGCTACATGTCCCAGCGGTTCTCGCTGTATGATGACCTTACCGTGGGGGAGAACATCGATTTCTTCAGCGGTCTGTACGGCGTCCATGGTGAACGGCGGCACGAACGCAAGCAATGGGTCCTTGCGATGGCGGGGCTTGCCGACCGGAGGAAGGCATTGACAAGGACGCTTCCCGCCGGGTTCAAACAGCGTCTCGCGCTCGGGTGCGCGATCCTGCATGAGCCGTCCATCCTGTTCCTGGACGAACCCACGGCCGGTGTCGACCCGGTGTCACGGCGGGATTTCTGGGACCTCATCCATGCACTGGCGCAGCGGGGCGTCACGGTCTTTGTAACGACCCATTATCTCGACGAGGCCGATTACTGCGACCGTCTCGCCCTGATCTACCGGGGAAGGATCATCGCCGAGGGGACGCCAAAGCAGCTCAGAGGGTCACCGCTCGCGAAGCAGGTGATCGAGGTCGAGGTCGCCGCGCTCGTCGATGCCATTGACCTGCTGGCGTCGCATGGCGTTGACGCGGTGATCTTCGGCAGCAGGATCCACGCCACGGTCGAGGACGCGGAGGCAGCCATCCCCGCGGTACGTGCCATGCTGGCTGGGGCGGGCATCGCGGTCACGAGGATCGAGCGGATCATCCCGTCCCTGGAGGATGTGTTCGTGACGATGATAAAGCAGTCGTAAAGATAGTCGAGAGGTGGTCGATAGTCGGCAGTCAAAACCAGTCACGAACCATTGCAATCTGACTGATGTATGACTAGAGACTGACGACTGTCGACTGGTACTTATGAGACTCATCCGTATCAAAGCCGTTGCCTGGAAAGAATCGCTCCAGATCATGCGGGACCCCCTGAGCCTGGTCATGGCGTTCCTCGTGCCGCTCTTCCTGCTGCTGATATTCGGCTACGCGATAACCTTTGATATCCGGGAGATCGATATGGTCATCGTTGATCAGGACCGGAGCAGCCACAGCCGCGACCTGGCGCGCGCCTTCGAGGCGTCGGGCTATTTCACGGTCCGGGCCGTTCTGGACGGTACCCGCGATATCGATGATGAGCTCGACTCCGGCAGGGCAAAGGTCGCGGTGATGATCCCGCCCGGCTTCACGAGGACGATCATGGCGCGCAGGACCGCACAGCTCGGCGTCGTCGTGGACGGAAGCGACGCGAATACGGCGACCATAGCGCAGGGATACCTTGCCGGCATCATCGGGCAGTATTCACGGCGGCTTGTTCCCGGCGGAGCGCCTCCAAGCATCGACGTCCGGGCCCGCGTCTGGTACAATCCCGAGCTCAAGTCGCGGAACTTCATCATCCCGGGCCTTATCGCGGTCATCATGAGCGTCATCGTTGCGCTGCTCACGTCGCTCACGATATCGCGGGAGTGGGAACGGGGCACGATGGAGCAGCTCATTGCAACGCCGGTCGGGACGAACGAGTTGATCATCGGGAAGCTTCTTCCGTATTTCGTCATCGGGTTCATCGACACGGTGCTCTGCATCGTCATGGGCACGCAGCTCTTTCACGTCCCGTTCCGGGGGAGCGTCGCCCTGCTGCTTGCCCTGTCCAGCATCTTCCTTGCCGGCGGGCTCTGCATGGGCATGACGATCTCCATCATCTCGCGGAACCAGCTGCTGTCCAGCCAGATGGCCCTTCTGAGCACCTTTCTGCCGTCGTTCCTGCTGACGGGCTTCATCTTTGCGATCCCCAACATGCCCACGCCGCTCCAGATCATCACCTACGCCGTGCCCGGCCGCTATTTCGTCAAGATCCTGAAAGGGATCTTCCTCAAGGGAACGCCCATGTCCATGCTGGTGCTGGAGACCGTACTGCTCACGGTGTTCGGCGGCGTCATGTTCCTGCTTGCCAACCGCCGGTTCCATAAGAGGATCGAATAGCATGCTTGAGCGCATCCGTCATATGGTCCGCAAAGAGTTCATCCAGGTGCTTCGCGACAAGCGCCTCCGGTTTTTCGTCGTCGTGCCGCCGCTCGTTCAGCTCCTCATGTTCGGGTATGTGGTCACCATGGATGTGAATGTCGTGCCCACGGTCCTTGTCGATCATGACCGGACCGCGGCGAGCCGGGAGCTCACGAGGCGCTTCGGATCGTCAGGCGTCTTCGTGTTCACGGCCAGTGCCGTGAACGATCAAGGCGTGCGGGATGTGCTGGACCGCGGCGCGGCCGCCTGCGCGATCCAGATCGACCGGGGGTTCGAACGTGATCTCCGCAGGGGGAGGCAGGCCTCGATACAGGTGGTCCTGGACGGCACGGATTCGAACACCGCGAGCGTTGTCATGGGCTACGTGAGCCAGATCATCGAGCGGTACTCGTTTGACCGGCCCGGGGCCGGAATCGCCGTCCGGCAGCTGCCGGTGGACCTGCGTCTGCGCGCCTGGTATAATCCCGATCTGCGGAGCAAGAACTACAACGTGCCGGGCGTGATGGCCACGGTCATAACGCTTCTGTGCCTCATGTTGACCTCCATGTCCGTGGTGCGCGAACGGGAGATGGGTACGATGGAACAGCTCATGGTAAGCCCGCTGCGCCCTGCCGAACTGATGCTCGGCAAGACGATACCGTTCGCGGTCATCAGCTTCGTCGACATGATCCTCGTGACCCTGATCGGTGTGTTCTGGTTCCAGGTGCCGATCAAGGGTTCGCTGCCGGTCCTGTTCCTGGGCACGTCGCTCTATCTTCTGTCCGTTCTCGGGATCGGCCTGTTCATTTCCACCTTCGCACGTACCCAGCAGCAGGCCCTCATGACCACGATCCTGTTCTATATGCCGAACATCCTGTTGTCGGGGTTCGTCTTCCCGATCAAGAACATGCCGGAATTATTCCAGCTGCTTACCTATGGGATCCCGCTTCGCTATTTTCTCGTCATTATCCGCGGGGTGTTCCTGAAGGGGATCGGCATCGAGATCCTCTGGCCGCAGATGGCCGCGCTCCTCATCATCGGGACCATGGTGATCACGCTCAGCGCTCTCCGGTTCCGGAAGCGGCTGGTATGAGCCGGAACTGACGGTTTTGGACCATAGCAACGCGATCGTACGCTATAATAGAATAAGGAACGCACAATACTTTTCCCCTGGGGATCAGATATGACGTTATTCAGGTCGCTCGCGGCGAAATATATTTTTATCAGCGTGATCCTCCTGCTCTTTTTCGCCCTCTATACCGGAGGAAGCTTCTATTTCACGAACGTCATGGAGGGCGATGCCCGGAAGATCAATGTGGCCGGACGCGAGCGGATGCTGACCTACCGGATCGCCTCCCACCTGCATTTCATCGCCCAGAGCCCGCCGTCCGCCGAGCGGGAACTGCACGCCCGGGGTGTGGAGACGGCCATGGACGAGTATGAAGATGCGCTCCTCGCCCTTGCGGGCGGCAGCGTCAAGCTGGGATTGGAACCGCTGCACGTGCACGACGGTCCTTCCCGCGTCCAGCTCGACGAACTGACCGGCCTCTGGAAGAACGTCCAGCGGCCGCTCCTGAGGACGATCATCAGGCAGCCGCTGCGAAACGTAAAGGAAACCTGCGAAGCCTGCCATGCCGCTGTCCGGGAGAACCTTCCCAAGATCGAAGCGCTCGTGAAGCGCATCGAGGAACACCACGAACGGGAGCTTTTGGCCTTTGATCTCTACCGCTTCAGTTCCATCGTCCTGCTCGTCGCCATTCTTATCTCGCTGGTCGTCTACGCGGTCCGGAGCCTCATCCGTCCTGCGCGCGAGTTGCGGGCCGCGGCGGCGGATGTCGAGCGGGGTAACTTTGATGTGAGCGTCGCGGTCCGGACGGCGGACGAAATGGGGACCCTGGGATTGGCGTTCAACAGCATGGCGCGGCGCCTGAAGGACCTTTTTGCCGAAAAGGAGGAGCACCTGCATGAGCTGAACATGCTGAACGAGATCTCTCTTGCCGCAAGCAAGACCCTTGAACTGAAGGTGATGCTCGACAAGGTGATGGATGCCATCCTGAGCCTTGCGCCGCTGACCCTGCTGCGCAAGGGGGCTGTCCTGCTGTTTGATGAGGACAAGAAGGTCCTGGAAATGGTCGTCTCGCGCAACTTCGATGAGGAGCAGGCACGGCTCTGCGCTTCCGTGGACATCGGTGAATGCCTCTGCGGGCTCTGCGCAAAGCAGGAGGAACTGGTGCTGTCGGAGGCCAGCGACAGCGACCGGCGGCACACAAAAACGTATACGGGCATGAAGACCCACGGCCATGTGGTCCTTCCGCTCAAAGCGAGAAATAAGCTGCTCGGTGTCCTGTGCTTCTATCTTCCCGCCGGGACAAAGCTCCCTGACAATGAGGTCAAGTTCTATCAGTCCATTGCCGATATCCTTTCCGTATCCATCCAGAACGCGTTGAACCACAAGCAGGTAGCGATGCTCGCCCAGTCCCTGGAGAGCAGCATGGACCTCATCGTGATCGCCGATGTGGAGGGGATGGTCCTGCATGTCAATCCCCAGGTGGAGGCCTATCTGGGGTACACGCCGGAAGAGCTGAAGGGGCGGCATATTTCGCTCATGCAAGCACCACGGGTCGCGGCGCTCTGGGAGGATATCCACCGCGCGACCCTCACCGACGGCGGCTGGCGCGGAGAGATCATCAATATCACAAAGGACGGCAGGGAATATCCCGTGCTCCTGTCCACGTCGTTGGTGAAGTACGAGCACGACAACATCATCGCCATGATCGGCATCGTCCGGGACATCAGCGACCAGAAACGGGCCGAGGATGTCGTGCGGCAGAGCGAACGGCGGTACCGCCTGCTGTTCGACCTCCTGCCCTACGGCGGAGAGGTGCTTGACACGGAGGGGCGCATCGTTGACTGCAGCCTGAGCGACTCGCGCCTCCTGGGCTATGAACGCGATGAACTGATCGGGAAGCGCATCACCGAATTGCTCGACCCGCGGTCCGTCCCGGTCGTTCGGGAAAAGTTCCAGCAGCTCCTGCACGGGTCGCCCGTGCAGGCGGAGATCCGCATGGTCCGTAAGGACGGCAGGGTGATCGATGTGGCCAGGGCGGCCCAGCCCATCCGTGACGCGGACGGGAACATCACCGGCGCGCTCGCGCTGAGCGTTGACATCACGGACCGTAAAAAGGCTGAAGAAGAGAACCGACAACTCCAGTCCCAACTCCTGCAGGCGCAGAAGCTTGAATCCATCGGAAGGCTCGCGGGCGGCGTGGCGCATGACTTCAACAACCTGCTGTCCGTCATCGTGGGGTACAGCGATATGCTCCTTCGGAAAGGCTCCGGCGACAAGCCCTCCCTGGACAAGCTCGTTCTCATCAAAGAGGCGGGAGAAAAAGCCGCGGTCCTGACGAGACACCTTCTCGCCTTCAGCCGCAAACAGGCGCTCTATCTCGTGAAAATAAAACTGAACAGCGTGATCGAGGACACGATCAAGCTGTTGATGCGGATGATCGGGGAGGACGTAACGCTCAAGCTGAACACCCGCTCCACGAGGACGACCCTGGCCGACCCGGCCCAGATGGAGCAGATCCTGATGAACCTTGCCGTCAATGCCCGGGACGCCATGCCGCGGGGCGGTCAGTGTACGATCGAAACGAGCGACATTGATCTGGACGAAGACTCCGCACGCGAGCAGGGGGACATGGAGCCAGGGCCCTATGTGATGCTCTCCGTGGCTGACAACGGCGAGGGAATGAGCCAGGAGACGCGGGAGAGGATATTCGAGCCGTTTTTCACCACGAAAGAATCGGGCAAGGGCACCGGCCTGGGGATGTCCATGGTGTACGGCATCGTCATGCAGCATAACGGCCATATCCGGGTGAGCAGCGAGCCCGGCAAGGGGACCACCTTCACCATCTATCTTCCCGCAGTGGAGGGAGAGGCGGAGGTGGTCGTCAATATCCACCGGAACATGCCATCAGGAGGGACGGAGACGGTGCTTGTCGTGGAAGACGATCCCTCGATCCGCTCGCTGGTCCGGGACATCCTCGAGCCCCTGGGGTACCGGCTCCTGATCGCGTCGTCCGGAGAAGAGGCGCTCAAGATCAGCGACAACACCGCTGATACCATACCCCTGCTGCTGACGGATGTTATCCTGACCGGCATGAACGGCAAGGAACTTGCCGATGCCTTTGCGGCAAAGCGCCCGGATTGCAGGGTGATCTTCATGTCCGGCCATGCGGATGAATCACTCGCGCGGCATGGCGTATTGCTGCCCGGGCTGAACTTCATCCAGAAACCGCTCAGCCCCGCAAGTCTGGCGGAAAAGATCAGAGAGGTGCTTGACCGAGCGAACAATGAGAAGACGTGAGCCCGAACAATCAGCGACGTGCTACCGGGATTGACCGTGCTCAGGCAACGAAAGAGAATTCGCTCCGTTGTCCGGGAGGCATGTCTATACATTACATGAGTCCATACAACACTTGACTTGCCAGCACATGCAGGCAACCCGTTTGCTGCCCTTCAGTATGCTTTTCTCCCAAACCGACAAAAGACCGTCTTCCGGATCCATTAAGGGCGGATGCGGAATTTACGCGATCAATACGCTCATTCCCCGCGCCCTCCGGTTCCGGAAGCGGCTGGGATAGGCCACAGTCAGGAACCTATACCCCTGGCAGGGAATATGCTATAGTATTTTGCACGGAAGGGGAACGGTCATGCGCAAGCCTGTGGTGGACGAGGAACTCTGTATAGGCTGCGGCCATTGCGTGGAGCTTTGCCCGCAGGTGTTCGAACTGGAGGACGAAAAATCCCGGGTCATCGGTCCGGACAAGTGCGGCACCTGCAAGTGCCAGGAGGCGATCGACACCTGTCCGGTGCAGGCGATCAGTTGGAGCGAGTAGATGATGTTGAGAGGGGTCAAAAAATGGAAATGAAGATACCGCCGTCGTTGAAGCATGAGCATGGAGAGATGCGCGCGTCGCTCGAGATCTCCGCGAAGGCAGCCGGTAAGAGCGGGGAGGCGGCACGCGAGGTGGCGCGGCTCCTTGTTCCTCATTTTAAGAAGGAGGAAGAGTGCGCCCTGACGCCCCTTGACGCGCTGCCGGTCCTTGCGGGAGGAGGCGTTCCGGAAAATCCGGATGCGATCATTGCCAAGGTAGAGCGGCTGAAACACGAACTTGCCGAAATGCTCCGGGAGCATCAAGCCATAGCGAAGGCCCTTGAGCACCTTTATGACACAGCGACCGGTGATCAGCGACCGGAGCTGGCCCGCTTCGCGAGAAAACTGCTGCTCCACGCCCAGATGGAGGAGCAGATCTATTATCCCGCGTCGCTTTTAGTTGGAGAATATCTGAAGCTGAGGGCAGCAAAGGGATAATAAACAAGTGAAGCCGGGGTGATATACCGGGAGGCTTCGCGGTTTGACAATTTATCGCCCCTGTGATACATTTTGAGCCGGAGAAAACATGCGATCGATCAAGGAAATAAAGCAGGACTACCGGTTCACGCCCGACGACGAGCGGCGTCTCGCCGGTCTGCGGCCCCTTCTGGAGGAGCACGCCGAGGAGATCATGAGCACGCTCTCCCTCTGGTTCAAGGGGACCAAGGGCGCGGCGAAGTTCTTTACCGAAGAGACCCTGCAGCAGCACGTGTTCGCATCGCAGAAGGACTGGTTCCTGCTGCTCTTTTCGGGCAAATACGACAATTCCTACTACGACAAGCTGATCAAGATCGGGATGGCGCACATGCGCCGGAATGTGGATGTGCATTATCTTCACCGCATGGCCAACATCGTCAAGAACTCCTGCACGGGTGTCCTGTCCAAGACCGATGATGCCCGCGACGAGATGGTGAACAATATCGTTTCGGTCGGCAAGATCGTGGACATCAGTCTGAACATCATAACCAACGCCTATATCGAGGAAGAGATGCGCGTCTATTCGCCGGTCTACAAGGTGAAGAGCGCGCTGATCAGCTTTTCCGAACGGTTCTCGCAGGCCACAAATCTCTTACTCGTGCTGGCGCTCATGGGTCTCACGATCGGTGTCGGCTGGCTGTTCGTGAAGGATGTGCTGCACCTGCTCACCGGAGATGTGGAGCGCGGCATCATCTCGGCGCTCGGCTCCATGCTGCTGCTGTGGCTCATGATCGAGCTGATGAACACCGAGATCTCCCACCTGAAGGGCGGAAAGTTCCACATCAGCATGTTCGTGGGCGTGGCACTGGTCACCATGATCCGGGAGACCATGATCGCGACGCTCAAGCATGAAAAACCGGAGTCCGTCTATTACCTCATCGCGGCCATCCTTGTCATCGGCTTTGTATACTGGATCGTGACCAGGGCAGAGGAAAAATCGAAATAATGGCCATCAACTATCGGACATCTGTGCATAGGTGGACTCACCAGTAAGCCTCCCCCGGGAGGCTTTTCGCATTTGACACCGGTTCAGCGGCATCAGTCTTTCAAACGTTCATGTCCGGAGGCAATCCTATGGTCACCGATCCGAAACAATGCCGTATTGACGAAGAGGACCTGCGGTCAGCGCTTGCGGACCTTAAGGGCTACGTCGATATTACCGAGGAAGATCTCCTGAAGATATATTCCTTGGCGCTCCGTCACGCACGGAAACGGTCCATGGTCGCGATCCCGGTCTCGGACCTCATGACCAGGGACGTGGTCACGATCAATCCTGAAGCGGACCTCAAGGAGGCTGCGCGGCGTCTCTCGGGGCTCCGGATCAGCGGCATGCCGGTCGTGGACGCGGAACACCGGGTCCTGGGGATACTATCCGAGGCCGATATCCTGTCCCTGGCGGGAGTGAAAAAGGGCCACACGTTCAAGGATGTTCTCCGGCATGTTCTCGGCGCACCGCTGCCGGTCCGCAAAAAAGGGAATACGGTCGGCGAGATCATGAGTTCTCCCGCCATTACCACCGATCCGGACCGGGATATCCGCGCTGTTGCCGCGATCCTGGACGAAAAAAGGATCAAGCGGCTCCCTGTTATCGACGAAGACGATAGGCTGGTCGGCATTATAGCGCGCGCCGATATCGTTCGCGCAATGGGCATGGGGCAGGAGAAGAAGCCCAAAAAGAGACGTTTGCTGCGGAGCAGCAAGAAATGACCGTCGCGGAATATCTTTCGAAGATGAAAGGGAGCACGAAAAGCCCCCCCGGCGTGGGAGCAGGGGAACTCCTCTGGTCCTGGATCGGCTCTGTGCTCGGGATCGGGATCTGTGGCTGGATTTCGTCACGCTATTTCGAACCACGAGACCTGACGCTGCTCATCGGCTCGTTCGGCGCATCGGCCGTTCTGGTCTATGGAGCGATCAAGAGCCCCCTGGCCCAGCCGCGAAACCTTGTTGGCGGACACGTGGTCTCGGGGCTTGTCGGGGTGGCATGCTGGCAGTTGTTCGGCGGCACGGTCTGGATCGCTGCCGCGCTGGCGGTATCCCTTGCTATTGTGGCCATGCTCGCCACGAAGACCCTGCATCCTCCCGGCGGCGCGACCGCGCTCATCGCCGTTATCGGCGGCGCCAAGGTGCACAACCTCGGTTTTCTCTATGCCGTCATCCCCGCGGGGGCGGGCGCCGTGGTGCTTCTGATCGTCGCCCTCCTCGTGAACAACCTCAGCAAGAACAGAAAGTACCCGGAGTACTGGGTGTGAACAATTTGTCCTATGAACTAAACGAAAGTGTTTTACCGCAGCCAAAAGTAGGCGCCTCTAGGCGAGCTCGCTGAGATCGCAGAGAAATTCCGAACTTGAAATAAAACAGACCAAGTATGGTGAAGGAGGAATGTACATGAAGAAGATCGTTGTTGGTATGGTCGTACTGGTCATTCTGGCTTTGGCGGCGGGTGTGGTGATCAGCGCGGACAAGAGCCAGGTCTACTATGTCTGCAATTGCGGGGACGATTGCAAGTGCAACAGCATCTCCAAAGAGCCGGGCAAGTGCGCCTGCGGCAAGGAAATGGCGGCCATGCACATGCTGGAGATTGAAAAGAACACCGCCGTTCTGTGTACATGCGGCGCGGACTGCAGCTGCGAGAGGAGCAAAAAGGACCCGAACCTCTGCGGTTGCGGAAAGCCGGTGAAAAAGGTGGACATCACGGGCAAGTATGCGTGTACCTGTGGAGCCGCTTCGTGCGTCTGCAGCGGAGGCTGCAAGTGCAACACGATATCCGACAAACCGGAAAAGTGCGGCTGCGGGAAGGAAATGAAGAAGATCTGATATTTGTTTTCATCGTAAAAGGTAAAGCCCCCGCATGATCGTGCGGGGGCTTTTTTTGTCTGCAGCAGCCGGGATAGGGATGCTATTTCTTCATCGCCTCCGAAACCTTGCCGACCATTTTAGCCGACGGTTTGAGCGTCAGGTCGCCGGACCGTTTCCATTGGGCAGGGACCCCTTCAGCGGGATGACCGGCCAGGTGGATGTTCCCGCGGACCTTCCGGAGCAGTTCCTCGATGTTCCTGCCAAGATTGAAGAAGTTCATTTCCGAGTTCATCAAAACGCCCTTCGGGCTGATGATATAGGTCCCGCGCAGCGCAAGGCCGCTCTTCTCGTCCAGCACGCCGAACAGGCGGCAGACCGCACCGGTCGGGTCCGAACCCATGGGGTACCGGACGTTCGCCAGCGCCTTCTCATCTCTCTGCCAGGCGAGATGCACGAACTTCGTGTCTCTGCTCACGGTGATCACTTCGGCGCCCGCTTTCCGGAATTCCTCGTACCGCTCTGCCAGAGCGGCGAACTCGGTTGCTCACACAAAAGTGAAATCCGCGGGATAGAAGAACAGAACGGTCCATTTCTTCGCCGCTTTCAACTTCTTCAGGCTGACGCTTCCGAAATCGCATTTCACCGGATCGAACATGTCCAGCTCGAGATCCGGCACTTCTTGTCCCACCTGCAGGCAACCGCATCGTTCAGTCATGGCTATTACCTCCTCATGAAATGAAGTGAAGTACCCCGCAGCAGAGCTGCGGGGCATCAAATTCGCAACCTTAAAACACATCGAAACCAAAAACTAATCCCGACTTCGTCAGGATGTCCTTTTCATCCCAGCAGCAGAGCTGCTGGGTATTTCAGGACGCTTTTATAAAAAAGGGCAGACGGAAGTATCCGTCTGCCTCAATGATAGCACAGGAACTACGTTGTGGGAGGCTGCTTAATCCACCGCCGTAACGATGGCCAGGACGACAAGCTTCTCTCCCTGGTCGGCGGCGAACCCGTGGAGCACGTTCGGATCGCAGGGGATGCAGGTCTTCTCGTCGGCCACGATCTTTTCGTCGCCCACGGTAAAAGTGCCTTTGCCCTCAACACAGTACATGAGCAGCCGCATCGGGGCCTTGTGGGGATCGAGCTTCTGGCCCGGGTTCAGGCACATGAGGGCGATGCGCATCTCGGGGCTGTCCTTCAGCATCTCGCGGGAGATGCGGTCGGGGTAGAACTTTGCTACTTTCTTGAGATCGATTGTTTCCATTTATGTCTCCTTAAGATGTCTAATGGTAACCGGTAACGAGGCCCGTATCGGGGAGCGGTGTCGTGTAACGTCAAAGACGAACAACGTAACCGAACGACGAAACGGGCATCGTAACCGTGACTGTATGACGCGGCCGGCGCTTATTATGTTTTCACCGTCTCCGGCGACAGGTTCCTGCAGTTCTCCTCCGGCAGGGCGCAGCCTTTGCCGAAGCCGAGGTGGAACAGTCCCTTGCCGGTCCCCAGCTCCTTGTTGCACGCCACGACGCAGGCCCCGCAGTTCACGCACGAGATGTCCCGTTTGTTCTTGCGCGGCGTGACGTTCATGAAACAGGCCTTGTCGCAGCCTTTACAGTCCGTGCAGTCCGCTGTCCGGGCGGTGTCCATCTTGATCCTGAGCGAGACCGGGTTGACCCATCCAAAGAGCATCTGCATGAGTCCCGCGGCGCAGACGTACCGGCACAGGACGTGGCGCACGAGGATCGACGTGATGAGCATGTAGACGGCCACGCCGATGATCCCGGCCTTCACGCCGAAGGTGAAGTCCCAGGTCACGATCTGGTGCCAGATGGTCTTCGGCGCAACGATGTACCCGGTTAGCGCCACGCCGCCTGCCAATGGTATTAGTATAGCACTCAGGACCGCGATTGTACCGTACAGAAGGGTCTTTTCCTTCGCGCCGTCGGGATCGCTCGGTCGCTTGCCGTACAGGTTCCGCCTGCCGAGCAGTTTCAGCGTCAGGAAGTCCGACAGTTCGAACAACGCGCCTTCCGGACAGAGCCAGCCGCAGAAGAGCCTTCCCGTGAGCCAGCCCAGCAGGGGGAAGATGGCCAGAAAGAGGACCCAGGGAAGGATGCCTTTAAGAAAGAACTGTGCGGCGATCCGCAGTCCGCCCAAAGCGCTCCGGTCGGCGAAATATTCAGGCTGGATGCCGAAGCTCCAGGAGACGCCGAAGATGATCAGCTCATGGGTGTCCGAGTCGATCCGCAGGATGTTCAGCACCGGCATCAGGAAGATGAACAGGATGAAGGCCACCTGCGAGACGCGGCGCCAGGTCGTGAGGGATGATTGTTTCATGCTTATAGTATACCGCTGCCGGCGGAGGAAGGGTATGACGTGGGTCATACAGGTGGTATGAGAGCAGGGAATATTTGTTTCGCCACGTATGGCACGGATAGACAGGAATAGCGGAACTTGGTTTCACTGTTCCGAATATCGCACTCCGAACTCCACACTCCGCACTGAAGTGATCACCACCATCGCCACAGCGAAATGACGAAGATGATGACGAAGACGAGGGCGAGGTTCATGTAGGCGAAGAAGTAGAAGAGCCTCTCATGGAAGGGCTTTTCCGGTTTTCGGTCCGACGTGACGCACATGCCCACCTGCGGCATGGACAGGACCTTGTCCTCGCCATGAGGCGCGTTCTTCAGCATATCGGTCAGATCCATTCCGGCGTGGTGCTTCATCATGTGTTGGCCGTTCTTCCAGAGCCGGCTGCCGGAAATATCGTAGATCATTCCCTTGTAGGCGATATAGGCAGGCCCGCCCTCCGCGCCGTCGAAATTGGACAGCTGTTCCTGCGTCAGCTCCTTGGAGAGACATGCGGCAACGGGACTTTTCAGCTTCTTTCTGAGCCGGGGACCTATGTAGATCGCCACAACGAGGGCGCTTGAGAGCATGATCAGGAAAAGGACGATCTTGACCCCTAACAGAATGCCGAACCGGGTCGTTGTGAATGCTGCGAATGAAGGCATCCGGGCGATGGTCAGCAGAATGCCGGTCACGAGGACGACCAGCATCGAAATGAAGCCCAGACGAAGTTCTCCCCGGGGGAGGCCTTTTGATGCATACGCGGGTTTCAGGAGGAGATGCACGTACAGGATCGTGCCGAACCACATGATGGCAGCTAACATATGAAGATAGCCGACAATGAGCCGGACAACATGCTGGGTCGTCGAGAGCTGACGGTACAGGCCCTTCGCCTTCAGGTCCGCCAGGAACGCTTCTCCCGTAGTCGTAAGCTTTCCGCCGCCGATGACATCAACGTGGCATTTTTCGCAGTCGTAGCCGGTCTGTTTGGCGTAGTCGGGAGTGGCCACGGCCTGACGGGGCGCGCTCAGGAAGCAGCAGGCGGTGATGACGATAGGTGCGACCAGGGTGAGCAGGGACTTCATAGCACAAGTATACCTCGGGGCGATGTGGTTGTCACCAGAATAGGAGAACGCAGGGGACTGACGACGGAGCCGCGACAATGCGCCGATCAGGAAAGCGCAGCGGTATGGAGAAGGTCCGGGTCCAGGATGAGCACGTCGTTCAGCGTGCCGCTGCCGGCCAGTCTCCCGATCCGGGTAACGAAATTGGCCTGTGTATTCCTCGCGGCCAACGGCAGTTCGCTGACCGTCTCGGCGAACGTGTCGAACACCACAAGACTGTCGACAACGAGGGCGAACGTCCTCCCGTCGCGCTGCAGAACGATCGCGTATTCGTGGGTGTGGCGCTTGAGCTGCACTTCGAATCCGTCAAAGAGCGCGAGCAGGCCCTTGAGGATGGTGTTCTCCGTGTCATGGACGAGCTCCTTCGCAGCGTTCATCTGCCCCCGGGCCATGAGCTCCTTCGCCTGTATCGCGATGCGGTGGACCGCCTGATGGGGATTGTCGAAACGCTGCATGTAGCTGGTGAAGGTAGCGCTGCTCGTCTCGTAGCGGTCATACCACAGGCCGAAATTGCACTTGTGGGGATCGGTCTGCACCATGATCTCCTTATCGTGATAGACCGCATCCTTGAGCTTCGTCAGCCAGTTCACATGGTCCTGCCTGCGCGCGGCCACGGTCTGTACCAGGTCGGCGATCTCCTCGCGAAGGGATGCCGATCCGAGAAGGATGCGCAGGTCGATGAGGGGAACAGTCGCGCCTTGCACATCGATGACACCGCGAACGGACGGCGGCGCGAGCGGCAGCGAGGTTACCACGGGCGCATCCAGGATCTGGAGCAGGTCGTGGTAGGAGAGGGCATACAGCTGGTTGGCTGCCGTAAAGACCAGGTAGGACTCGTTATCGTGCCGGTTGTCTTCGGTGATTGATGGCATGGGCGCTGTCAGGCAGGCTCCGATCGGATGAATCCAGGAGCGAGCGCAATCCCCGCAGCTTGCTGCGGGGAATCTTCAATGAACGTGTGAATTATATCCCAGAGCCGCTTTCCGAAGCAAGATATTTGCTCGTCAGAGATGTGGTCCGGGTCCGGCAACTGCGGCTCCGGGCATTGGGAGCTCCCGGCATGTCCGATGATGCTATCAGGGCATCCGGAAATCCCGGTGGCATTTCACGCACCGGTCCAGCAGGTCCTTGGTCAGGGACAGCATGGCGCTGCCGTCGTTCTTGTGCGCCGCCTTGGCCAGGTCCTCGAGCTTTCCGTGGAACTGTTTGTCCTGCTCGACGAAGTCGCTCAGGCGGTTCGCGTTCTTCTTGAGCGTGACCGTGCCGTGCTTCACTCCCTCGTGGGTCTTCTCCATGGTGCCGTGCATCATTTCCAGCGCACCGTGCACCCGGTGGCCGTCGCTCATTGCAACGGCCGATACGACGTCGCGGAACACGATGTCGAGGGCGACCATTTCTTCAATAAGCGGATTTCCGCCGTGCTCATGCTTGCTCTGAGCCTGAGCGCCGTGCTTGTGTTCGTCGACGCGATGCTTCTCGTCATGTTCGCTTCCCCCGAAGGCAGCAAGGGAAATAACGACCGATGCTGCAATCCCTATGAGAATTGAAATGATCTTCCTGTTCATAAATGCCTCCAATGTGTTCTTACTTTTTCGTCATTCCCGATTGACATTATCGGGAATCCAGGACTCCATGGCGTTGCGACGATGTTTGCCTCTGGATCCCGGCTTTAGTCATGCCGGGAAGACGGCGCTTACCGCCGGTAAGGAGAAAAGGGACGGCGCGATCGCCGTCCCCTGATTTGTGCACAATATGCTGTACGGATCGTTCTTACGCCTTCTGCTCCGCCGGTTCCCTCCCGAGCATGAAGAAGTCATACACGAAGATCGAGACGCCAACCAGGAAGCCCACGCCGAAGATGGCCCGGAGGATCCAGAACCAGAGGTTGTAGGTCGTCTTGACCGCGACATAATCGAGACCCATGAGCCGTTCCATGTAGACCTGGACCATGCCCGCGCCGGTGATGGTCAGCACGATGAAGACCATGGAGATCGTCATCCACCAGAACGCAAGGTACGCCCGCGCCGGGTTGTAGTCCTTCACGCCGCGGATGGACGGCAGGGTCACGTAGATCATGGAGATGACCAGCAGCACGTAGGCGCCGTAGAACGCAAGGTGGCCGTGGGCCGTGGTGATCTGGGTGCCGTGGGTCCACTTGTTCACCTGGGGCAGGGTATGGATGATGCCCCAGAGTCCGGCGCCCACGAAGTTGAAGATGGCATGGGCCACGGTGTAGAACAGCCCCGGCTTGTTCGTAACGTTCCGCGCCTCACGGGTGGTCCGGAATGCGTCCCAGACCATCAGGAGCAGCGGTACGGGTTCGAGCGAACTGAAAAATCCGCCGATCCAGTGCCAGTACTTCGGTGTGCCGATGAAATAGTAGTGATGTCCCGTCCCGAGGATGCCGGTGAAGAGCACGAGGCCGACCTCGATGTACATCCACTTCTCCAGCACCTCGCGCTTGGCGCCGATGGTCTTCATCAGCATGAAGGCGAGCAGCGCGCCGGCGATCACTTCCCAGGAGCCTTCCACCCAGAGGTGGATGACCCACCACCACCAGAACTGGTCCTTGATCATGTTCTTCGAGTAGTACATGCCCGGCAGGTACATAAGCGCCAGGAACAAAAGGCCGAAAAGCAGCACGCCCTGGATGCCGGTCCACTTCTTGGTCTTCATCATGGTCATGAACATGTTGAACAGGAACAGCAGCACCGAGATCACGATCAGCACATCGGCCCAGCGGGGCGCCTCGATGTATTCGCGGCCCTCATTCAGGAGCTGCGTACCCATGACCGTAATGTTCGCTTGTGGATTCAAGCCCATCCAAATGTAGCCGAGCACGACCAGCGTGATTGCGCCGACCGTCGCCCAGAACTGGGCTAAGGCGAGAGGGTAGCTCCACACTTCGGTCTCCGATTCCTCGGGGACCACGTAATACGTGGCGCCCATGAGCCCCGACAGGAGCCAGACCACGAGGGCGTTGATGTGGAGCGTCCTGATAGTGTTGAAGTTCAGGATGAAAATATCGGGTTTGAGGAACTGGATCGCCGCAATGATCCCGACGACCACCTGGACGAGGAACAGGATGACGGCGAACGTGTAAAAGTACTGCGCGATCTTTTGACTTTGATATTTGACGGTCATTGTCACCTCCGATTGATAATGCCCCGCACCTTTTACTTCCTCTCCCCTCGGGGGAGAGGAAACGAGGTGAGGGGGGGCTATTTCAACGTAACAAGATAAGCGGCCAGCGATTTGAGATCGTCATCCGATATGGCTGCGTAGGGCGGCATCGCCGAATTGGGGACGACGGAACGGGGCTGCTTCAGGTGCTTCACATGCCACGCCACGTCCTTTCCGTTCGCGCCGACGCGCGTCAGTTCGGGCCCGCTGGTGCCGCCGATACCGTTGATGTTGTGGCAGTTCGAGCACCCCTGGGACTGGTATATCTGCTGTCCCCGTGTCTGTCCCTGCCCGCCGACGCCTGCCGCAGCGGCCAGAATGGGCTTGGGCGGCCATCCGTTCGTGTCGATCTTCGAGATCCAGGTGAGGAAGGCGATCAGATCATCCGCTTCCTGCGAGGTGATCCCCAATTTCGGCATGGCCGCGGTAGGTTTCACGCCGCGGGGATCCATCAGAAACTGCTTGAGGTACCCGTCCGGCTTGCGCTCCACTGCCTTGGTCATGTCGGGCGCGAAGTAGGACCCGTTCCCCAGGATGGTATGGCAGCCGATACAGTCGTACTTCTGCCAGACCATCTTGCCGGCGTCCACTTCCTTCGTCACCTCCGGGGCCCTGCCGTCGATCTGGTTCATCGTATCGACGGTGAGGCCCAGGAAGATCACGAAAAAGAAGAGACTGCCGAAAATGAAAAGATTCCGTGCTGCTTTGTTGCTCATAGACACCTCCTTGAAAATAGGATCTTTGCAATTGATGATGCAGAATAAAGAATTCTGAACATGACAGTTATGATATGCATCATAAGCATAGCAAAAAAATACGCTCCATGCTTATAATGACCGAAAAAATATCGTTGGCGTGGTGCATGGGCGGTCTATCACTATTGTTGATGTAAAATATCGCGCTGATGTGACGTTACCGGCAGTAACCTGACAAGCCGGAAATCGTGTGCGATCTCTTGTGTCGCAGAATGTAGCAAAGTTCGCTGCTTCTGATCGCCTTTTTGATGTCCGGCTACATCAATTCACAACTTTCCCTTGACTTTGAACGGGTTAAGAACGTAATATAAGCACTTGCCCAATCGGTAAAATACATCCACGGAGCCGGGCCCTTATCATGAACCTGACCTTCTTTTTCGCAGCTATAGCTTTCTATCTGATCGCGACCGCGGGATATTGCATTTTCTTCGTCCAGCCGGAGCGGAAGTCCATCGCATCGATCTCGCTCTGGGCGACCTTCCTTGGCTTCGTTCTCCATTTCATCTACTTCATCCTGCGCTGGTCCGAGAGCGGCCGCATCCCTGTCACGAACTTCTTCGAGGCCATCAACGGGCTCGGCATGGGCATCGTCCTGGTATTCCTGATCATGGAGCTGCGCTACCGGATCCCGGCGCTCGGCACGTTCATGCTGCCGCTCGTGCTCCTCCTTATGGCGCCTGCGGCGATCACGTCGCGACAGATCGCCGGGCTGAATCCGATCCTGAAGAGCGCCTGGCTGGGGATCCACACGAGCCTCGCGCTTCTGGGCGACGCTGCGTTCGCTTTCGCCTTCATCGTCTCCCTCATGTATCTGATCCAGGAACACCAGCTCAAGCACAAGCGGCTCGGCGCCATCTTTCACCGCCTGCCGCCGCTCGACGTGATGGACACCATCAGCTATCGCGCCCTCTCCATAGGCTGGCCGCTCTTCACCCTCGGCATGATCACGGGCTCCATCTGGGCGGAGAGCGCCTGGGGGACCTACTGGAGCTGGCAGCCGAAGGAGACTGCGTCGCTCCTTGTATGGGTCCTTTACCTGGCGGTCCTGCACCTGCGGACCATCGGATGGCGGGGCCGCAAGATGGCTTATCTCTCGATCGCGGGGTTCCTGTTCGTGCTGATCAGCTTCTTCGTCGTGAGCAGGATCGGGGTCGGGAAACATACGTTCTAGCCGCTCAAGAAACGAAACAATATCAATAGGTAACCACGGGTCCCGCTCTGCGGGACACACAGATAAACACAGATCGGAATCTTTCATTGAACAATGGTCTTTAACCGTGTGCGGCGAAGACGCCTGTGGTTTAATGCACTTTGTTCCGTCTTGTTCGAGTTAAGGTGATGCATGGGAATCGTCGTCGTCGGTCTCAGCCATAAATCAGCGCCCATCGAGGTCCGGGAGAAGCTCTACTTCCCTGAGGAGACGATCCCTGCCGCGCTCGGCAAGCTCATGTCCTACGAGGGCATCCGGGAAAGCCTCATTATCTCGACATGCAACCGCGTGGAGATCTACGCGTACGTACAGGACAGCGCGAAGGGCGTGGACCGCATCAAGCAGTTCATCTCGGACTACCACGGCATCGCCCGCGAGGCCCTCGAAGGGGCGCTCTATGTCTATCCCGACGCACAAGGTGTGCGCCACACCTTCCGCGTGGCCTCGAGCCTCGACTCCCTGGTGCTCGGTGAGGCGCAGATCCTGGGGCAACTCAAGGACGCCTACGACATCGCCCTCAAGGCCAAGACCACCAGCACCATCCTGAACAAGCTCATCAAAAAATCCATCTCCGTGGCAAAGCGGGTCCGCACCGAAACGCGGCTCGCCGAGGGAGCGGTGTCCATCAGCTCCGCTGCCGTGGAACTGGCGAAGAAGATCTTCGGCGACCTCACGGGCAAGACGGTCATGCTGCTCGGCGCCGGCGAGATGGCCGAACTGGCCGCCCAGCACCTGTTGAGCAACGGCGTAAAGAACATCATGGTCGCGAACCGCACCTTCGAGCGCGCCGAGGAGCTTGCCAAGGAGTTCAAGGGTGATGCCATACGGTTCGAGCATTTTCCCGACGCCCTGGTCATGGTGGACATCCTCATCTGCGCCACCGGCGCTCCGAACTACGTGGTCAAGCGCGATATGGTCGCTAAGGTGATCAAGGACCGCCGCCACAAGCCCATCTTCATGATCGACATCTCCAATCCGCGGAATATCGAGCCTGAGGTCGACAAGGTCGACAATGTGTACCTCTATGACATCGATGACCTTCAGAGCAAGGTCGATGTCAACACCGGGGGAAGGGCGAAGGAAGCGGAGCGGGCCGAGGAGCTCGTGACCCAGGAGGTGGAGACCTATCTCCAGTGGGAGCGGGGCCTCGACGCCGTGCCGACCATCGTGGACCTCCGGGAAAAGGTGGAGGACATACGGAAGCGCGAGCTGGATAAGACCATCGGTTCCCTTAACGGCATGACCGACGATCAGAAGAGGGCCGTGGACATCATGTCCCAGGCCATCGTGAACAAGCTTCTTCACGCGCCGCTTGTGGTCCTGAAACAGGCGGCTGCCAGCACGGATAGCGGAGATGCCACCCTCGCCATCGCGCGGAAGCTCTTCAACCTGGACAAAGAATTGAAAAGGCCTGTACACGACAGGGCAGCGGAGCAGCCGGTGGAAAAGGTGCCCGGGCCTGTCAAGGAGCGGAAGGACGTCTGCTAGGGACAAGTCGTCACAGACCGGAAGTCAAAACCAAACAGCGAACACGAATGTCACGAATGGACAAATGTCACGAATGAACTTCTTTAGTTAACAATTAACATCAGGTTCTGTTCTTATTCGTGTTATTTGTATCTTATTCGTGTCATTCGTGGTAAGGCTTTTCCTCTGCGTTCTCCGCGTTCTCTGCGGTGAAAATATTTATATAAAGGAGCTTTCATTGAGAAAAGAGATCAGGATCGGCACCCGCGCAAGCGCCCTGGCGCTCTGGCAGGCGGAGTGGGTGAAGTCGGAGCTGGAGAAGAAGTACCCCGGCATGAAAGTGTCCCTCACCAAGATCAAGACCACGGGCGACAAGATCCTCGATGTGCCTTTGTCCAAGGTGGGCGGCAAGGGTCTCTTCGTGAAGGAGATCGAGGAGGCCATGCTCCGGCACGAGATCGATATCGCCGTGCACAGCATGAAGGACGTACCCACGTTCTTTCCTGACGGCCTGCATCTAAGCTGCATTACGAAACGCGAGGACGCCCGGGACGCGCTGCTGTCGCGGAACCACGTGAAGTTCAAGGACCTGCCGAAGGGCGCCAACATCGGCACGAGCAGCCTTCGCCGCCAGACACAGATCATGAGCGTACGGCCGGACTTCGTTATCCATCAGCTCCGCGGCAACGTTGACACGCGCTTGCGGAAACTAAAGGAAGGACAGTACGACGCCATCATCCTCGCCGCGGCCGGCGTGAAGCGGCTGGGCCTCGCGGAGAACGTGACCGAATACATCGACGCCGACGTGAGCATCCCGGCGATCGGCCAGGGTGCGCTGGGCATTGAATGCCGCGTCGATGACCGGGAACTGAACGACCTTATTGCCTTCTTTAATCATGCCGAGAGCCGTGTCTGCGTCACCGGTGAGCGTGCTCTTCTCCGGCGTCTAGAAGGCGGGTGCCAGGTGCCGATCGCGTGTTACGGCCAGATCAAGAATGGAAAGCTGTCCCTGGTCGGGCTTGTGGGCAGTGTGGACGGCAAGCGGATCGTCAAGGATTCGATCGAAGGGCCGCAGGCCGATGCCGAACGGCTGGGCGTGGAACTTGCCGAGACGCTGCTGAAGCACGGCGCCGACGTCATCCTGCGCGAAGTGTATGGCGCGAATGCTGACACGAGCGGCGACAAACTTCTGGAGAATTAACCAAATCCGCCACGACCAAAAGTTGGCGCTTCTAAGCGAGACACTAAGACACAAAGTTTTTCTTAGAGCCTTCGTGCCTTCGTGGCAATTCTTTTCATTCCATGACACCATCCATCGGAAAAGTCTATCTCATCGGCGCCGGCCCCGGCGATCCCGGCCTCATTACGGTCAAGGGCCTGGAGTGCGTCCAGAAGGCCGATGTGGTGATCTACGATTATCTCGCCAACGAGCGCCTGCTGGAACACCGGCGTCCCGACTCCGAGCTTATCTACGTCGGAAAGCAGGGGAGCCGCCACACGCTTCCGCAGGAGGAGATCAACGCCTTGATCGTCAAGAAGGCGAAGGAGGGGAAGGTCGTAGCGCGGCTTAAGGGCGGCGATCCCTTCATCTTCGGACGCGGCGGAGAAGAGGCCGAGGAACTTGTCGAGAACGGCATACCCTTCGAGGTCGTTCCCGGCGTGACGGCGGCAACGGCCGTACCGACCTACGCGGGCATTCCCCTGACCCATCGCGATCACACGGCAAGCGTCGCCTTTGTCACCGGCCACGAAGACCCCACGAAGCCCGAGTCAAAGCTGCACTGGAAGGAACTGGCGACGGGCATCGGCACCCTGGTGTTCTTCATGGGCATGAAGAACCTCCACAATATAGTGAACAATCTCGTCACCCACGGCAGGAGCGCGGACACGCCGGTCGCACTCATCCAATGGGGCACGCGGACGGACCAGCGGGTCGTCACCGGAACGCTCAAAGACATCGAGCCCAAGGTGAAGGAAGCGAAGCTCGGCCCGCCGGCCATCATCGTCGTGGGCGAGGTCGTGACGCTCCGGGACAAGCTCAACTGGTTCGAATCGAAGCCGCTCTTCGGCAAGCGCATCGTTGTGACGCGTTCCCGGGACCAGGCAAGCGTGTTTGCCGAAACGCTGATCGACCGCGGCGCGACGCCCATCGAGTTCCCGAGCATCGACGTGGTGCCGCCGGCGGACTGGTCAGAACTCGACGCGGCGTTGAAGGACCTCAACACCTACCAGTGGATCATCTTTACGAGCGCCAACGCCATCCGGTTCTTCTTCGAGCGGCTCCGGTCGCGGGGCATGGACATCCGGTCGCTTCATGCCAACAAGATCTGCGTCGTCGGGCCCAAGACCGCCGAGGCCTTAGAGCAGTTCAGTCTCAAGGCGGACCTTATTCCCGCGGAGTTCAAGGCAGAAGGCGTGCTCGCCGCGCTGGGCGGCGGGCAGGTGAAGGGGATGAAGTTCCTTATTCCCCGAGCGAAGGTGGCACGTGAGTTGATCCCCGAGAAGCTACGGGAGAAGGGCGCCGAGGTCACCGTGGCGACCGCCTACGAGAATGTAAGGCCGGCGACCGACGTGGACCGCGTCCGGAAGCTCTTCGAGGAGAAAAAGATAGCGGCAGTGACCTTCACCAGCTCGTCGACGGTCCACAATTTTGTTGAAATGCTGGGGCAAAAAGAGTATATAAAGCTCGTAAGCGGCGTCGCCGTGGCCTGCATCGGGCCGGTGACCGCGAAGACCGCGGAAGAGTACGGCATGAAGGTGGACATCATGCCGAAGGATTACACCATACCGGCGCTGGTGGACGCGATGGTTGAGTATTATAGGAAGAAAGTCTGAAGAAATCTTGCCACAGAGTACACAGAGTTCACAGAGAACAGCAGGAAGAGTCTCATTCAAGAGTATTTAGCATTTCTCGGTGCTCTCGGCGAACTCGGTGGCAAGAATGATGTAACTCAGTATTCTTAAGGAGAAGTTCAATGATAACAATCACTGACGTAGCAGCAGACAAGATCAAAGAGATATTGAAGGCAGAAGGCGTGCCGCAGGCGGGCCTTCGCGTGTTCACGGGCGGCGGGGGATGCGGCTGCAGCGGCCCGACGTTCGAGATCGCCATCGACGACAAGGCCGGCGACGGCGACACGGTGGTGGAGAACAAAGGCGCGAAGATCTACGTGGACGCTGAGACGGCGAACAAGCTGGGCGGCGCCGAGCTCGGATTCATCTCTGATGAGCGCGGAGAAGGTTTCGTCATCGGCTATCCGAACGGCGCGCCCCAGGGCGGTAGCTGCGGCTGCGGCCCGGACGGCGGGCCGAAGACCGGTGGATGCGGGTCGGGTGAGGATTCTTCCGGCGGCGGCTGCGCCTGCGGGTAAAGCAGACCTTAAACCGTAGAGGAAAAACTTTACCACGAATGACACGAATTAATCACGAATAACACTAATAAAATCAGGACTCGAAGTTAACTGAAAAACATTCGTGCAATTCGTCCATTCGTGACATTCGTGTTAGGATTTTGATCTGTTCTCATACGCTCATCCGTTCTTGCATCCTTTCTTGAGGTGACCTCATGTATTTCCCCCAGTACCGTCCCCGCAGGCTGCGGGCCAGCGAGACCATCCGTCGCATGGTGCGCGAGACCACGCTTTCTCCCGACAACTTCATCTACCCGATGTTCGTGACCCATGGCAAGGGCGTCAGAAAAGAGATATCGTCCATGCCGGGGAACTACCAGCAATCCATTGATAATCTCGTCAAGGACTGTGAAGAAGTTCATGGGCTTGGCATCCCTGCCGTGATCCTCTTCGGGATACCTGAGCACAAGGATGAACTGGGCACCGAGGCTTATTCCGACCAGGGGATCGTCCAGCATGCCATCAAGGCGATCAAGAACAAGCTTCCCGACCTCCTGGTGATCACGGATGTCTGCATGTGCGAGTACACGAGCCACGGACACTGCGGCGTCATCAAGAACGGCCACGTCCAGAACGACGCGACGCTGGAACTCCTCGCCAAGGAAGCTTTGTCCCATGCGAAGGCGGGTGCGGACATGGTCGCCCCGTCGGACATGATGGACGGCAGGGTAGGCGCCATCCGCGAGGCCCTGGACGATTCAGGGTTCGCGGATACGCCGATCATGGCCTATGCTGCGAAGTATGCATCGGGCTTTTACGGACCCTTCCGCGAGGCCGCCGAATCGACGCCCCAGTTCGGCGACCGCAGGTCATACCAGATGGATCCGGCCAACGGCCGCGAGGCGCTGCGCGAGGTAGAGCTCGATATCGAAGAGGGCGCCGACATCGTCATGGTCAAGCCCGCCCTGTCGTACCTGGACATCATTTCACGGGTAAAACAGGAGTTCGATATGCCCGTTGCCGCCTATAACGTGAGCGGCGAGTACTCCATGGTCAAGGCCGCGGCAATGCTCGGCTGGATCGACGGCGAACGCGTCATGATGGAGATACTTACCTCGATCAGGCGCGCAGGCGCGGACATGATCCTGACCTATCACGCCAAGGAAGCGGCGAAGCTGCTGAACAAGTAGCGTTCCTGACTTTTCTATCCATCCTTGGCCCGGAGAACCTTCTTCGGGCCTTTTTTGTCATTATTACTTTCCCTGGGTCGTTCCTGCAGACAGTGGAGAATGGTGAGAAGGAATTAGATGAACAGCCGGCGAAAACCGTGAGAGAAGGGACGCTTGCAGATCAGGCTTGAGTTCTTGCAATCATCTTACTTTTTTCAAGACCAATCGAGGAACAGCGCAGGATCGTGCATCATAAACTGTACCATTCACTGTCAGTAACTTTACGGCCAACGATGGATTCCACTTCCCGAAGCATCATTCGCAGTTGTGGGACGGAATATTCTTTGTTCGTGGGTATGGCCAGCCGGTGTTCCTGATAGACCATGAAGTGGTGACGAGTTCCGGCAAATGGCCCCTCGAATCCGAGCGCCCGCAGCCGGAGAATAAATTCTTTCCGTTTACACGGAGACCAGGGACTCACGACGGGGTCTCCTGTTGAGGTTGATCGAACTGATTACCGGCAAGCGGTGCCCGAGTTTAAGCCCCACGATGATCCAATCTTCAAGTGTGGAGCGTAGTTCATCCTCGCATCCTTTCAGGGTTTTGGAGAACGCGACCACGCCCTTGCATTTGGGCAGACGTCCCGCAAACGAGCCATCCTCAAGCTTGTCGTATTCCGCGAGAGCTAATGCGGCATTGATATATTCCGTCAAAGTAAATTCCATTCGTTACCTCCACTTTGAATGATACATTATAGTCAGTTTAGGGTTATTTGCAATAGGGTTTTATCTGGTTCAAACAACGGGGCTTTTGAGCTTCGCAATCGTCAGGACGACGTGAAATAAAGACGATCTCTTGAATCTTACTATGACCTACCACGCCAAGGAAGCGGCAAAGTTGCTGCACAAGTAGCATTTCGCATTTATGATCGATACTGGCAACGGCCCGGAGAACCTTCTCCGTGCTTTATGTTTTCCTCAGTCGTAAACGCCTTGATAGATCCCCGCATGCAGTCATCGATAATCTCAAATTTCAATTAGACATTGCATTCCGCGCTTGCAATGACGTACGGTGTAGTTGCTTCGTGTACATCGACGTTATTCTTTTTATTTGTCCGGAGGTTCCTTTGGGAATTGCAAGAACGGTGAGAACGAACAGCTTTGTATCCGTGGCGGTCCTTATGGTGTCGATCGCGGTCTCTGCCTGCAGCAGCGGGGGAGGAGGGGTTGTCGCAGCGCCACCTGCACTATGTGCGGCTGATCTTGTCTGCGGCGCTCCGAGCGGGACCGGCGGCGACGAGATCTGCGTGTCGGGACGCGTCGTCGAGGGCGCCGATCATTCGCAGGGCATCACATCGGCCGTGACGGGAAGCATTGAGGTGCGGATATACGAGCCGGTCAATTTTCTGGCCGATCCTACAACCCTTCCGTTCAGAAGACTTACCACGGCGAACGGGTTTCTTGATACGTGCGGACGCTTTACCGCTCGATTCAGCGTAACCCCCGTAACCGGTGACGCTCCGAACGGAGTCATCGCTATCACGGCTACCGATCTTGTCGGAACAATTACGCCCAATTATATCCTCGGCACATCACAGTATCGGGTCTTGGCGAACACCAACGTCACGGGCGCGCGCACGTTCCTGGTCTCCAATGCGCAGGACCAGGCCTGGGCGACCGATGCCGGGCTGAGCAGCGGCACCTTCGCCTCCGCGGGTACGCTTGCAGTCCGCTATCATCAGGGTGGCTCTGCAGGAGACGCAATTCCGGGCGTCCCTGTGAAAGGGGTTGTCCCAAAATGGAATAACGTGACCGATACCAGCAAGGATTATTTTTTAAGCGATTCCGCGCTCACGACGCTCCAGACCTTCTCGACTTTACAGAACGAGACAGGCAGCAATGGCATCTCCTTCTTAACCCTCGGTTCCAGCATTAATAATGCGGGTGCCGGTACAGCCTGCATCAAGTTGGGCGGCGGCGCCGGGACTTTGACGGTCATTGGCCCAACGCTTACCGGCACCACCGTCGGCGCAATTGTATTTTTCAACCTAGAGGTAAGCTGCCTGTAGCCGGCCGTTTCTCCAGCCCCGACGAGACCAGGGGAGATAAACGTGCAACCACAGTTCAATCCCTAAAACATGCCCCAAGGCCCCGAAGACATAGCCCGTGAACAGATCGACCGCATGCTGGTGTCAGCAGGGTGGGCTGTTCAGGACGCGAAGGCAGTCAACTTGTATGTGAAACAAGGCGTGGCTATCCGTGAATTCGAGTTAAAGTCCGGCTACGGTACTGCGGACTATCTGCTCTATGTCGAACACCCGGCACGCGGTTTAGGAAACCGCTGCTCTATCCACCTGAACTGAAGCGATAACTTGCCAGTTGCAAACCGGGATCATCATGTCGACCCTCTGGTTAAGAGTCAGCAAACTATTAAGGTCTTTCTTCTCGCATCAGATAGGTCCAGGTGACCGGGAAGTATTAACGATATTTAGGTTGAAACAGGTGCCTTAATCTGGTACTATATCAGTGCTAAATTAAGTACCGAAAGGAGTATCTTACAATGAACGCGATCGCGGCGCAGGAGATCAAGAAAAGAGGTATTTCCGCAGTGGATGAAGCGCTGAAAGAGGGTCCGGTCCATGTGATCAAGAACAATCAGCCCCGATATGTCGTGCTTTCCGAGGAGCGATATCGCGATCTGGTCGAAGCGGAAGGGGAGGCATACAGCGCCCGTCTTCGTGCATCGCTGGAAGACGTTAAGGCGGGCAGGGTCAAGCGCGGGACTGCCAAGGACCTGATCAAGGAATTGGGGCTGGAAGAGTAAGGCATGTACACGCTCCTCTGGACAGCCCACTTCACGCGCAGCGCGAAGAAGTTCGCAAAGCGACATCCAGAACTCAACAAGAAAGTCGCCGCTATCCTTCGCGATCTGGAAAAAGACCCCTTTCAACCTCATCTCGACTATCATCATCTCGGCGGCAAGCAGACCGGCATCCAGGCAGTCAGCATAACCGACAGTTATCGCATTACCCTGACCGTCGTGATCACGAAAAAAGAGATCATTCTGCTCGACATCGGCACCCATGACGAGGTTTACAAGTAGCATTGCCTTTTTGCCCCGTTCGTCACACCTTCCCGTATCATCGTGCAACATTCTGCTGATCTAAAGAAAAATCGCCCTCTACGAATTTCTTCCTATTGATTTCTGTAAAAAATAAGCTATTCTTTTCACTAAGGACGTTCGGTCCCGATGCATCGCCATGATGCCCCGGCTCCGGACGTCATCGTACCACGGTTTCACTGAGGAGCCGTATGGCTCCCAGACTTTCTCAGAAAGGAGGTAGTGAAGCATGTTCAAATTTCACGGCGGACAAACTGTTGCCAAGGGAACGTATTGGAACCTGTCCAACGGCGAAAGGATCGACGCGAACAGGAACAGCGAGCTTCCGGGCAGCGATGCGACGTCCTATGTAAAGTTACCGGTCGCCGGCGTGTTCATCGCGGGACCGCTCGCAGGCCTGCTGTTCACCTTCGTCATTCCGTTCCTGTTCCTGTTCGTCACGCTTGTGTTCCTGCCCCGCACCATCCACGCATCCGAAGCGGTCAAGTCGGATGAGGCCACGGCCTGCCTGGGCTGCCACGCGACGCCCGGCATGACCAAGACCTTCAAGGACAAGAGCACGCTGGACCTGCACGTCTCCGAGAGCCACTTCAAGAACACGGTCCACGGCTTTCTGACCTGCACCGGCTGCCACAGCGATGTTTCCCTGAACACGCACCCCGCTTCGCAGTATGCCAGCAAGAAGGAATTCATGCTCCATGTTGCCGGCGCGTGCAAGACCTGCCATGCCCCTGAACAGCTGACGGCCAACCCGATCCATCAAAAGGCCATCACGAAAGCGAACGCACCGCCCTGTTCAGAATGCCATGGTTCCCATGCCATCAGAAAAGTCCCTACCCAGAAAGAAAAGCTCACTACCACGCAGTACTGTCTCACCTGTCACCAGCAGCAGCTCAACCTGTCCATAAATGGAGAAACGCTTTCCCTCATGATCAATGAGGCGGGACTGCGGAAGTCCGTGCACATGGGTCACGGGTGCACCGACTGTCACATCAGTTTTTCCAAGGATGTGCATCCCAACCGGCAGTTCTCGAGCATCCGTGAGGTGTCCATAGCCGGCGCGGAGGCATGCCGGAGGTGCCATTCCGACAAAGCGGCACAGCACCGGGGGAGCATCCATTTCGACCTGCTTTCCAAGGGGAATCGAAATGCGCCGGTCTGCTCCGATTGTCACGGCGCCCACGCGGTGGGCCGCAAGGCGCTGGCGCAGACCATGGAGGGCGTTCCGTGCAAGAAATGCCACAGCGAGATCTTCGGGGCATATGAGGCCAGCGTGCACGGCAAAGCCAAAACGAACGGCGGGAGCAAGGCGCCTATCTGCTCCAGCTGTCATTTCGCACATGACGTGAAGGCCGCACAGGCCTCGCGGTCACCCAAGGATGTCTGCCTCGGATGCCACGCGAAGGTCCTGGCCGCACATAAAGAGTGGCTGCCGAACGCCGGAGCGCATTTCGACTCGGTATCCTGCACGGTCTGTCATGTGTCTGGTGAATACAAACGTACGATCTACCTGCGGCTCACCGATGGTGCTTCGGGCGATATGGTGACCGATTCCGCCATGCAGGGGGCCATGAAGGACCCGGCAACGAAAACAGCCGGTTCCACCAATAACCACCTTGACCCCGAACACCTCTGGGGCATCTATCAGGAACTGAACGCCAGAGAACAGAAGGTGAAAATGTCGGGCACCGTCGGTTTGAGCGACAGTCTCCATGCTCATTACCTGGTCCCGAAAGGCAGCGCGGTGCGCCAATGTGAATGGTGCCACACCGCCGACTCCGAGTTCTTCAGCACCATTTCCCTCACCGTCAAGGGCAAGGACGGCAGGGAGACGTTCTACAACGTGGATTCCGCGGCGATGGGCTCCCTGTTCGCCATGCTGCCGCTGAACCAGTTCTACGCCATCGGCAGCATGCGGCAGCAGGCCTTCGATGTCATGGGAGCGGTCATGATCATGGGAGGTCTTGCCGTGCCGGTGCTGCATGGGACCATCAGGATGCTGACCGCGCGGGTGCGACGGGCCCGGCAGCACGCCGGCCCGGGAAGGGGGACGAGACCATGAAACGGATATATCTTCACGCGCTGCCGGTGCGGATCTGGCACTGGATCAACGCCGGGAGCTTCTTCGCCCTGATCGCCACCGGGATCCAGATCCGCTACCGCGATCTTGTCCACCTGACGTCGTTCAAAACAGCGGTCGAGGTGCACAACTTTTTCGGGTTCCTGCTGATCGCCAATTTCATCCTCTGGGCGCTGTACTACCTGCTGTCGGGAAAGATCAAGGTCTATCTTCCCGACCCAAACTTGAAGAACTTTATCCGCGGCAGCATCCGCCAGGCGCGATATTATGCCTACGGGATCTTCGTGGGTGAGGAAAACCCGCATCATGCCTCGCCGGACAGCAAGTTCAATCCCATGCAGCAGGTCGCCTACTTCAACATCATGCTGCTGTTCATGTCGCTCCAGATCCTGACGGGGCTGATGCTGTGGGACATTAAGATGTTCTCCGGAGTGATCGCCGTCGCGGGAGGGCTCAAGATGGTGGATGCCGGTCATCTTTTCCTGTCCATCTTCTTCACGGCATTCCTGTTCGTCCATGTCTATCTGGCCACCCTTGGGCACTCGACGTGGACGCACATCAAGGCGATGTTCACCGGGTATGAGGATGAACCCGAGCACGCTCATTAACGATATAACTGGGTAACCTGTTCTGATGGGGGGAGAAGAGGCAACTCTTCTCCCCGTTCTTTTTGACCGGAATGAATCAAACTCTGCGTCTCTTCGCACGACGCCCTGCTGAAGGTTTTATTACCGCGAGTAACACGTACGATGCAGCGCGGGGCAGGGAGGCTGGGAAAAAAGAACGGCGCTCCGGAAAGGGGGCGCCGTGCGAACAGGAATGTCCGGAGGACGGTCCGGGCTACCGTCCGTAGTATTTCGTGAGGTACTCGACGAGGACGGTCTCCTCGGCAGGGCTGACCGGAGCGCCCCGCCGGATCATAAGCTTCACGGTATCGGCCCAGTCCTCGCGTGTCTGGCGGATGCGCGTGATGTGGCCCAGTTCGTGGCAGAGCGAGCACTTTGCCAGGACGAGATTCGCGCCCGGTCCCTCGGCGAGCTTTTCAGCCTGCTGCTGACCGGCCGCCCAGGAGGCGGCCAGGACCGCGACGAGGGCGAGGAGGACCGCTCCCGCCGAAACCCTATGCCTTCTCAACGATGACCCCCACGCGGTGAATGCCGTTCCAGAAGTACCCCAGCGGGTTCCAGGTCGAGACGATGGGCTGCACATTGCCCCTGCTGTCCGTTGCACGGGCCAGGATGGTCAGGTAGCCGGGCCGGTCGGCCGTCACCGGCAGCGAGAACATCCTCCAGGCGTACTTGTCTCCGGGCCTGGCGAGCGCGGCGCGTTTCCACGTCGCACCCTCGTCAACCGAGATCTCGACCTTCGCGATGCTGTTTTCGCCCGCCCATGCCTTGCCTTCCACGGTGAACATACTGCCGGCCGTTACCTTGGCGCCCGGTGCGGGCGCGGTGATGACGGACTTGACCGGCCATGCCTCGGTCGAGACGGTCTCCTTCGGCATTTTCTCGCCCGGAGAGACGGGATGGGCGGGGACGCGGTAGCTGTCATCCATAAAGGTACCCTTGAAGGGCGCGTCAAGCACCTCGATGCCGACGAGCCACTTGATGGACGCCGACCCCACCCACCCGGGGACGAGCGCCCGGAGCGGGAACCCATGCACCTTGGGAATGGGCTCGCCGTTCATCTCCCAGGCGACGAGGGTGTTGCGATCCATGGCCTTGCTCAGGGGGATGCTCCGCACGACGGGCGGGGCGGTGGGCAGTTCGCCGAAGTCAGCGCCGAAGAAAGCCACGTGGACCGCTTCCTTCTTCACGCCCGCCGCTTTCAGGATGTCCCGGAGGCGCGCGCCGGTCCACTTCGGGCAGCCGTAGCCGCCGGTGGGGCTCCACGGCGTGCCCTTGGGCAGGGGGACGAAGGAGGTGCGGCCCGAGCCGGCGCATTCGAGCATTCCCTGGACGGTGACCGCCGGGAAGGTTTTCTTGAGCTCTTCGAAGGTGAGGACCAACTGTTTCTCCACCAGGCCCTTCACGGTCAGGGTGTGGCCTGCGGCCTGAAGATCCGGGGTCAGGAGGTTGTTCCTGATGAACAACCGATTGGTCGGCGTCACGGCGTCGTTCAGGTTCTCGGCCGTGGCGTTCGCCGTGAGCGGACGCTCGGTAAGCACCTTCATGACCGGGTCCTTGCCGGCCATCACCTCGGTGTTGGGGACGACGGGTCCGCGAAGCGGCGGCGGGGGCGGGGTGGACGTCTGCGCCGTCGTCACGGCAGGCGCGGAGGTCTGCGCCGCGGATTCGAGCGACAAGGCGGTGGATCCGACGGCCAGGATCGCGCCGAGCCGGCCGGCGGTCCCGATGAAGGTCCGCCGCGTCACGGTATGCTGTTCCGCTGATTCTTCCTGCTTTTCCCGGTCCTGCTTCTTTTCGTCACTCATGGGTATCCTCCTCCTTTTCCCCGGAACGATGCGTTCCCCGGGCTCAGCCGGGCGACAGTGTGACGCGCCGGGGCCGCGCGGAAACAGTATCTAAATTATAGAAGCGCTGGCAGGGGATGTCAAGGCAGCCCGGGCCCGCCGATAGCCTTTTCTCTAATATACGGCCGGTCCCAATGGCCTTGTCACTACATCTTGTCACTACATCGTTGTTGTGCTATTCTTCCTTCAGGTCCATATTCCATCCTTTCTTTACACGAGAGAATAAAATGAACATCTTAAAGCGATCTGTTGTAAGCGGGCTTTGTTCGACCCTTATCGTATTATTTCTGTCGTCAGTCCTGCCTGCCGTGGAATCGGCGCTGACCTCCACGGCCACGTCCACTGTGCCCGGGGGGAAGCAGTCCGTCGAAGACGTGATCCCGCTCACCATGGGAAACCTGCGCGGCCACAAGATGCTGTACAACGAGGGCTGGTATGTCGTGTCCTCGAGCCGAAAGGCCCTGGACTTCGCTAAGAAACATTCTCTTGCCCGTTCACGAGACGCCTTGGCAGATGCCGCTGCCAGCGCTGCAGGACGGAGCAAGGACTATGCGGTCAACATCGAATCGGATGTGAAAGGGGCGGTTGAAGGCGGCAAACGCGTGTGGGACGCCGGCACCGAACTGACGGGCGACATCCTCCGGACGACGCACCGCGCGGGCAAGGCGGAGCTGGCCTACTCGTCCGAGACCTTCCGCAGGGCAGGGGAAACGTTCATCCAGGGCAACCTGTCGCTGGGCAAGAGGACCGCCGAGGACCGGAAGGAGCTGGCCGCGCTGCCGGGCAACTATTTCACCGACCTCAAGGACGACTTCAGCAACATATGGGAGCTTACGAGCACGGCGAACGACAAATTCGCCGGGAAGATCGAGGCCGGATGGGACAAGGCCTTCGACAAGGCGACCACCGAGTTCAAGAAGGAGTACGACCGGTCGGGCGAGTCGAAGAACACGCTTACGGCGCTCGGACCGATCCTCTATGGCTACCTCAAGTCCATCTACCATGGCATTGTGGCGCCGTCGTCCAAGACCATCGTCAAGACCGGGGCCTCAGCCGTGACCTACGCGGGCGCCTACGGCGTGTTTTTGCCCGCGGCGAGCACGGCGGTCGTGGCGGGCAGGACCGTCCAGTCCGTTGGGCTCACCTTCTACTATACCGGCAAATCAGCCGTCAAGATCGTTTCGCCCACCGTGGAAAGCGGGCTCCTTGCAGGCATGTCGGTGCTGTCCCTGTCCGCGGTACCCGTGACCTACGCTGCCGGCGGCACCCTGGGAGCGGTGAACCAGGTGGCGTTTACCGCAGCGGGGCCGGTAGCCGGGACAGCGCAGGGCGCGGCGACAACGGGTGCGGATACCGCGATATACGTCGGCCTGGTTGCCTATGACGGTATCAAGGGAACAACGAAGGTCGTGATCAACCAGGCATCGAGCGGCGTTGTGCTGGGGTATAATGCGTTGACCGCCATCCCGACGCATCTGGTGGAGGGCGTCGTGGACACGGCGGTGTTCCTTGCCTGGGACGGGCCGCGGCTGGTGATCGCGGCAGCCAGCGGCAAGCTCAAGACCGGAAGCGACGGAGCAGACCAGCCAACGCTCGGCGACCTGCCGGTCGGCACAGCTGTTGACCTGAAAAAGCTCGAACAGAGCCAGGGGATCAAGGCGAAGGTGATCACCACCGACCCGGCGGTGATCCGCGATGTTCTCGAGAAGCTGCCGGCTGATCTCAGGACGGAAGGAGAGAGCCATGAATAAGCGGCGCTGCATGCACGGGCTTTTCACGTTTCTGCTCCTGGCAACGCTGATCGCCGGAGGATGCGCCTCCACGCACGGCGGCGACGATCCGCTCAAGTACACGAAGAAGCTGGTCGTCGAGGGACATGCAACGCTGTACAACAACGGCGCCTTCGAGGTCCCCAATACGAGCATCAAGCTGATCCCGCCGATGCCGGAAACTACGGACCTCGTCATGGAGCTCATGGGCATGCGGGCCTATCAATCAATGCAGACCTCTCTGGAACGGGCCGGGGAGTCGGTCACGATCATTGCTGACGGGACCAAACGGAGCTATGAGCTGGCAAAGGACGTCAGGGAGATCGGCAAGGATGCTGCTGATGCCATCGACCGGTCCGTGTCAGGCGGCGGCAAGGTGCTGCTCTACAAGTCCACGGACCTCGGCAAGCAGATCGTCGGACGATCCTGGGATACCGCGGCCGGTCTGATGCAGGGGCAGGCCGGACAGACGATCGTCAGGGAATCCCGCGCCGGCGGCGGGAAGATCGTCGCAGGAAGCGCTGTTGCAGGCGAAAGGATCGTCGCAGGGAGCGCTGGGGCAGGGGACCGGATGGTCGAAGGCAGTTCCGAGGCAGGGAAGAACGTCACCGCAGGAGGCGCCGCGCTTGGTGACAAGATCGTGACCGGTTCCCTCAATGCGGCGAAGGACCTGTCCTCGTCGAGCATCGACCGATCAGGCCGCGCGTTCCACTATGCAGGGACCAGCTTCGTAAAAGGATATGCAGCGGTGCCGGCGAACCTGAAAAAACGCATTGCAGCGACGGGAGACAATCTGCAAAAGATGAATCCCGTTGACATTGTCACCAAGGAGAATGAGTGGCGCAAAGAATGGTCGCAAAAGACGGTTGACCTTATGAGCGAGACGGTATCTGATTATGGGAAGAACGCAACCTCCTCATTCCGCAAGGCGGGAGATGAAATGAGCGAGAACTATAAGACCCAGGGGGTGAGCCTGTCGGTGCTCAAGTCCATCCGATGGGTCCTGCAGGGCATTCTCTGGGACGCAACCATCGAGCCGATCGCCAAGACATCGGGTGCCGCACTGGGATACTTGAGCGTCAACCTGGTCGCATTTCCGACGATGGTTGTGGCTCGTGAAGGGATTGCCACCACGCAGCTTGCCGTCCAGGTCACGGTGGACACGGCGAAGACCGGCTACGACATTGTCGCGCCGACAGCAATCGCCGCGATCGCCGGGGTCCTTGGTGCCGCGGACCTCGCGGTGTCCCAGACCGCGGCGGCTACCACGGCGGTCGCCGGTCCGGTCGCCGGATATGCTGAAAAGGGTGTGTCTGCCGTAGCCGGTGTCACGGTCATGAGCGGCGGGTACGTCACCGGCAAGGCGATGGAGGGCGGCGGATACGTGGCGGGAAAGGCGGTCGAAGGCGGCGGGTACGTGACCGGAAAAGCGGTCAAGGGCGGCGGGTACGTGGCAGGCAAGACGGTCCAGTACATTGCCGTCCCCCTGGCGAGCGCCGGCATCGTTGTCGGCGGCGGGACCATCGGCACTGCGGTGGGGGTGACCGGCGCCGTGACAGGCGGTACGGTGGTCGTTGCCGGCGAGACAGGCTCCGTGGCGACGAACGTGTTCGGCAATGTCATCGCCGGGACCACGCTCGTTGCCGGTACCGCGGTTTCGACCGGAGGCGGGGCGGCGTACGGCGTCTATCAGCTTTCCAAGGCGATCGTCGTACCGGCGGGGTACGAACTCGGTGGAGGCATTGTCCTGAGCTATGAGACCCTCTCGCAGCTCAGCGCGCAGTCCATCCTTGCGGTCTCGGATTGCGCCTACATGGTCCTGTCGCTGGAAGGGCCGCGGTGGGTCCTCTACGCGGTGCGGGGGAAACTCGGCAAAGGCGAGGACCTTCCGGCCGGCGCGGTGCTGGACCTGAAAAAAATGCAGGAGCAGGGCGAGGAGATCGTGAACCTACCCCTGTCGGACGAGGAGATGAAAAAAGTGGTCGAGTCCGTTTACAGCAACCTGCCGGAGACGCAGGCAGTTGCCGAGGGAACAAAGTGATGCTCAGGTCATGCGGAGGGAGCGGGAGTCTTTCATGAAACAGATCGACACGCGACTCTTGGACGACCTTACTTCGAAGGCGATCGCGTCGCCACGGAAGCGGGCACATCACAACCTTCACGCCGTGCTCACGGACCCGGTCCAGCGGCTCTGCGTGGCCATCGAGCCGGGCACCTACATCCGTCCACACCGGCACGCCGACCCTTTGACCTGGGAGGTATTCCTGATGCTGCGCGGTTCGGCAGTGTTCCTGTCCTTCGACGACTCAGGCAGGGTCACCGAGCGGCTCGTTCTCGAGGCAGGGGGCCCGGTCCATGCCGTCGAGATCCCGGCAGGCGCATGGCATTCGATCGCTTCGCTTGAAACGGGATCAGTCTTCTTCGAGGTGAAGCAGGGTCCTTACAAGGCGCCTTTGGCCGAAAACTCTGCGGCTTGGGCTCCAGTTGAAGGGGATCCTGAGTGCGTGCGGTTCGAGGCCTTGTATCGCACGGCTCAGGTTGGAGATAAGCCTCCCGTAGCTTCCCGTTAGAGTGCGTGCAATCCGGAAAAAAGAGCCGTTCTCATCACTTTTACCTTGACAAGTCCACGGGTTACATGGTATTTTGACGCTTCGCAAAAACGGTTCGGCTTATTTTTCAAGGAGGTTCAAGCATGTACGCGGTCATTAAAACGGGAGGCAAGCAGTACAAGGTTGCCGCCGGTGATGTATTCAAGGTTGAGAAGCTTGACGCAAAGAAGGGCGACACCGTCGAGATCAAGGACGTATTCATGATCGCAGACGGCGACAAGGTGAGCGTAGGCAAGCCGAACCTAGCATCGGCAACGGTCACGGTCGAGGTCATGGGTGAGGAAAAGGGTGAAAAGCTCATTATCTTCAAACACCGGCGCCGCAAGGGCTATCGGAACACCACCGGACACCGCCAGAACTATACCACGGTCAAAGTGAAGGACATCAAGGCATAATAATTTGCCACTAAGGCACCAAGACACGAAGAAAGTAGTATTACTTTGAGCCTTCGTGACTTTGTGGCTGAAATGGTTTTTTCGGAGGAATGATCAATGGCTCATAAAAAAGGTGTCGGCAGTTCCCGGAACGGACGGGACAGCAATCCGCAGTACCTGGGTGTGAAGCGTTACGCGGGCGAGAAGATCCTCGCCGGCACGATCATCGTTCGTCAGCGCGGGACCAAGATCCATCCCGGCGTGAACGTGGGCAAGGGAAGCGACGATACGCTCTTTGCCAAGATCAACGGTGTGGTCAAATTCGAGCGCAAGGACAAGCTGCGCAAGCAGGTGAGCGTGTACGCGGAAGTGTGATCGTTCGAACAACGTGTTCTCCCGAAAGGCGGCATCCATTCGATGCCGCCTTTTTTATTCCTCCGAAGCTTGCATTTTAAGCACGGTATCTGTATATTTCTCACAGGGTTAGGTGGTTTATGTCCAATTTCATCGACAGGGTCAAGATCTACGTACGGAGCGGCCACGGCGGGCCCGGCGTTGTCGCATTCCGCCGTGAGGCGTACGTTCCGAAGGGCGGACCAAGCGGCGGCGACGGAGGCAAGGGCGGCGACGTCATCATCGTTGCCGACAAGCAGCTCGGCACGCTCATCGACCTCAAGTACCAGCAGAACTACTGGGCCGAGAAGGGCGAGCAGGGCAGGGGCAAGCAGCAGACCGGCGCCGATGGCAAGGAGATCGTCATCCGCGTTCCGGTGGGAACGCTGGTCTGCGAGATGGAGACCCGTGCTGTCATCGTGGACCTGGACGAGGACGGCAAGTGGTACATCCTCGCCCGGGGCGGGCGCGGCGGAAAAGGCAACGCATTCTTCAAGTCGGCCACGAACCAGGCGCCGCGGCACGCGCAGCCCGGGGAGCCCGGTGAAGAGTTCACGCTGTTCCTTGAGCTCAAACTGCTCGCGGACGTGGGGCTGATCGGGCTCCCCAATGCCGGGAAGTCCACGCTCATATCGCGCATCTCGGCGGCCAAACCCAAGATCGCCGATTACCCGTTCACCACGCTTACGCCGGTGCTTGGCGTAGTGAAGCCAGAGAACAGGAAGGGGTTCGTCGTCGCAGACATCCCGGGGCTCATCGAGAACGCGCACAAGGGCGCCGGGCTGGGCTTCGAGTTCCTGCGCCACGTGGAGCGGACATCCCTGCTCCTGCACCTGGTGGATGTGTCCGGCATTGTGCCGGGAGACCCGGTCGAGAATTTCACAAAGATCAACAATGAACTGGAGCTTTACAGCCTTGAGCTGATAAAGAAATACATGGCAGTTGCGGCTACGAAGATCGACGCCGCGGTCCCTGAGCATCTCGATAAGCTGCGGGCGCATTGCCTGCGGGAAGGATACGAGTTCTTTCCCATCTCTTCAGTAACCGGAGCAGGGCTGGACCAACTGATGAACTTCCTCGCGGACAAGGTGGAGGAGGGAAGGAAGCTCAGGGAGTCGGAGAGCCTCAAAGAACAGGAGACGGTGATCGAGGGGGAGTGAGTCAGGGGTCAAGGGTCAAGAAACAACTTACTGCTGACAGCTGAATGCTGATGGCTGATAGCCGCATCTTATTTATGCAAAAGAACATTTCAATAGACAGAAAAAACCTTTTCTCCAAGGCCAAACGGGTCGTGATCAAGGTCGGGAGCGCGGTCCTTACTGGGGCCGGCGAAGGCCTCGACCAGAAGCGCATCGAACAGCTTGCCGGGGAGATCTCGGCGATCATGGACCAGGGGCGCGAGGTCATCCTCGTTTCCTCCGGAGCCATCGCCGCCGGACTGGCCAAACTTGGCATGAAGAAGACGAAGGGCATGCCCCTTCCTCTCAAACAGGCCGCTGCGGCCGTCGGTCAGTCGGGCCTCATGTGGATGTACGAGAGGACCTTCGGGGCCCACGGCAGGAAGGTCGCCCAGATACTGCTTACGCGGGAGGACCTTTCGAACCGTGTACGGTTCCTGAACGCGCGAAACACCCTCCAGGTGCTCCTCGAACACGATGTCGTGCCCATCATCAATGAGAATGACACCGTGGCCGTCGATGAGATCAAGTTCGGCGACAACGACAACCTGTCGGGCATGGTGGTCCATCTTGCCGATGCGGACCTGCTGGTAATCCTGTCGGACATCGACGGTCTCTACACCGCCGATCCCAGGCTTCGTCCGTCGGCTGAGTTCATCCCCGTTGTCGAGAAGATCACCGCCGAGATGGAGAAGGGCGCTGGCGACGCACTTTCCTCCATCGGTACGGGCGGGATGCGCTCCAAGATCATGACGGCGAAGAAAGTAGGGGCCTACGGCGTGCCCATGGTGATCATCAACGGCCGAAAGCAGGGGACCCTCAGCGGATTATTCGCAGGAAAAGAGGGGGGCACCATCTTCCTTCCGAAGGCCGACAGGAACCGGAGCCGCCAGCACTGGATCGCTTATACGGCCTGCAGCAACGGCGGCGTTGTCGTTGATGATGGCGGCCGCGACGCTCTCGAGAACAAGGGCAAGAGCCTGCTGCCAGGCGGCATCGTTCGCGTTGAGGGCAGCTTCAAGGCGGGTGACTGCGTGAACTGCTCGGACAACAGGGGAAACGTGTTCGCACGGGGACTGACAAAATATTCTTCGGCCGACCTCGAAAAGATCAGGGGGATGAAGACCTCGCAGATCGCGTCAGTTCTGGGCCATAAGGATTATGACGAGGTCATCCACCGGGATGACCTCGTGATACTCTGAAGTGCGGAGTTCGGAGTGCGGAATACCAGGGACAATTTCTCGTTGCATTCCGTCACCGTTGTGCATCCTGACCTTGCTTCGAATGCGTCAACAAACAGGAGAACGATAGACGTCATGAAATGGATCGGGCTGGTGTTGCCGGTGATGCTCCTGTGTTCGTCCCCGTCCTTTGCGGCGCTCAGGACCAATGAAGTTGCCCCGGCCTTTTCCCTTCCTGACCTGGACGGGAAGGCCGTCGTGCTGCGAGATGTCCTGAAGGGCGGCCGCAGAGCGTCGGGCGGTGTGGTGCTCAGCTTCTTCGCGACCTGGTGCGGGCCCTGCCGGAAGGAACTGCCGATCCTGAACAGCATGGCCGGTGAACTGCAGGCACAGGGTGTCGCGGTGGTCATCGTTGATCTAAAAGAGGACGCCGCTGTCATCAGACGCTTCGTCGAGGACCTCAAATTGGACGGGCTGACCGTGCTGATGGATGGGGACGGGAAGACGGCAGCCAAGTACCAGGTCAGGTTCCTGCCGATGACGTTCTGTGTCGGTGCTGACGGCAGGATCAAGGACATGATCTACGGCGAGGTCCGGAGCAGCAATGAATTTAGGACGTGTGCAGAAAAGCTTCTTCCGTGAAACAGACGACAGGGCAGCCACGGGCAGTTTGGCGGCACACAGGGCCTTTTCGTATATAAACGCAAATACCTGATCGTCAAGCCGTGACAGTTTTATACCGTGTTCATCCGTGGTTATATGTTTTTCATGCTCTATCTGTGTTCATCAGTGGTTAAATGAGTTGCTGGAGGTTTTCATGGACGTCAAACAGTATGTGACCGAGAAGGCGAAGAAGGCCAAGGCCGCGTCGCGGCTGCTGGCGAACATCTCGACGGAGATCAAGAACAACGCCTTGTTCAAGATGGCGGCGGGATTGGAAAAGGAGACCGCAAAGCTCATTTCCGAGAACCGGAAGGACCTCATGGAGGCCGAGAAAAAAGGCCTGTCCAAGGCCATGATCGACCGCCTGACGCTGGATCACGAGCGTATCAAGGCCATGGCGGACGGCCTTCGCGAGGTGGCTGCGCTTCCCGATCCCGTAGGCGAGGTCATCAAGATGCAGAGAAGGCCCAACGGTATGGAGGTCGGCAGGATGCGGGTGCCCATCGGGCTCATCGGCATCATCTTCGAGTCCCGTCCCAACGTTACGGCGGACTCTGCGGCACTGTGCCTCAAATCGGGCAACGGCGTGCTGCTTCGCGGCGGATCTGAGGCCGTCCACTCGAACATCGCTATCGTCGACGTCCTCTCGAAGGCCGGCGAGGAGGCAGGGATCCCCGACGGCGCAATTTCATTCATCGACAATCCCGATCGTGCATGCGTCATGGAGATGCTCAAAGCGAACCAGTACGTTGACCTCATCATTCCCCGGGGAGGCGAGGGGCTCATCAAGATGGTCTCGGAGAATTCCACAATACCCGTCATCAAACACGACAAAGGCGTATGTCATGTGTATGTGGACAGCAACGCGGACCTTGCCATGGCTTCGGATATTTGTTTCAACGCCAAAGTTCAGCGGCCGGGCACCTGCAACGCCATGGAGGCCATGCTGGTTCACAAGGACCTGGCCAGGACGTTCCTGCCTGAGGTCCTGAAGCGCTTTGTTCAGGCGAAGGTCGAGATACGCGGCTGTCCCCGGACCCAGGAGATTTTGCCAGGCATCAAAGCTGCGATTGACAAGGACTGGGACACGGAGTACAACGACCTCGTCCTGAACGTAAAGGTGGTCGACAGCATGGACGACGCGATGGACCACATCGCCGCCCACGGTTCACAGCATTCCGAGGCTATCGTGACGAACGACTACCAGAGATCGCGCCGGTTCGTGCGCGAGGTGGACGCCTCTGCAGTGTTTGTGAACGCTTCGACGCGGCTAAATGACGGCTATGAGTTCGGTCTTGGCGCAGAGATCGGGATTTCGACGACGCGCATCCATGCACGCGGGCCCATGGGGCTTGAAGAGCTCACGTCCACCAAGTTCATCGTGCTGGGTAGCGGACAGGTGAGAAAATAGTGCGGAATGCGAAATGGCGAGTGCGGAATGGGCACCAGGAAGTGGTGGCATACAGGTGTAACTCCGCACCCCGCACTCCGAACTCCGCACTCGAGTTGGAGGTTTTTTGACACAGCGTCTGGGCATCCTCGGCGGGACGTTCAACCCCATCCATTTTGGCCACCTTGCAGCGGCCGAAGAGGTCCGCGACCGCTTGAAGCTGGAAAAGGTCATCTTCATACCTTCATTTCTGCCTCCCCATAAGAGCGATGAGGACATTCCTTCCGCCGTGCAGCGGCAGGAGATGATCAGGCTCGCCATCAGGGGCAACGCGCATTTTACCGTATCCGATATGGAGATCCGGCGCGGAGGCAGGTCCTACACCATCGATACGATCGAAGCTCTGCACCAGGCGCATCCCGGGGCGGAACTGTATTTTCTGACCGGCCTCGACTCCTTCCTGGAGATCAGGACATGGAAAGACTGGGACCGGCTTATGACGCTCTGCTCGTTCGTTGTCCTTTCCCGGGATGGATACCGGTTCCGCGATATCGCACAGCTCGGGTTACTGGACGTTCCGGAGCAGGAACTTTCAGCGCTTGATGCACGGGAGAAGGACCAGATGCTCATAACCGGCGAGAGCAGACCTGTTTATCTCGAGCGGATCCCGTTCTACGACATCTCGTCAACGGACATACGGACGCGTGTCCGCGAGGGGCGAAGCATCAAATATCGCTTGCCTGAAGCGGTTGAACACTATATAATCGAAAATAAATTATATGCTTAGCACACTAAAGATCGCACAGCTCGCAGCAGAAGCGGCAGACAGCAAAAAATCGTTCGACATCCTGGTCCTGGACCTTCGGGGCCTTACCTCGATCGCTGATTATTTCGTGATCTGTTCGGCCAGCAACACGACCCAGGTGGGGGCCATTGCCGACGGCATCGATCACGCACTGTCGCAAGAGAGGTGCAGACCGTCCCATATCGAAGGGATGGCGTCGTCGACGTGGGTCCTCATGGATTACGGGGATGTCGTCGTTCATATATTTGATGAGCAGGCCCGGTCCTATTACGGCCTCGATAAGCTCTGGGGCGACGCTCCCAGCATACGGCTGAAGTTGACTACGCCGGCGGCTGTGAAGGGCCCGAAGACGTGAAGCTCAGCATCATCTGCATGGGTAGAACACGGGAGCGGTTCGTACAGGAAGGGATCGACAAATATATCCGGTACCTCAAACCCTACGCTCCCACGGAGCTGCGGGAACTCAAGGAAGAAAAGGTCAATGACCTCAAGGAAGCGCCCCTGGTCAGGCAGCGCGAGGCAGTGAAGATTGGCAAGGCCCTGACGCCCGGGTCGCATGTCGTCGCTCTGGACGAACGGGGCAGGGAATTCACTTCGCACGAGTTCGCCGATTTCCTGAACAGGACGATGGAGAACGGCATCAGAGAGATGGCCTTTGTCCTGGGCGGCGCCATGGGCCTGGCGGAGTCCGTGACCGGCAGCGCGCATACGGTGCTGGCGATGTCCCGATGGACGCTGACCCATGAGATGGCCCGGCTGGTGCTGCTGGAACAGCTCTATCGCGCCTTCACGATCATAAAAGGGAAGCCCTACCATTACTGAGGCCGTTCACGCAAGATCGACCTAATTCAGGAGAACAGGACAGATGCTGCGTTATATCGTTACCCTCATGGTGATCGTCGTGCTGGTGGCCGTCGTATGGCTGGTCGAGATCAATCAGGGTTCGATCACCGTAAATCTGACGCCCACCAAGACCCGCGAGATCACCATAGCCTCGTTCTTCCTCCTTTCGCTGGCCACGGGGGCCGGCCTCGTGTTCCTGCTCTATTTCATGCGGGACGTGCGCAGGTTCCTGCGCGGGCTCAAGGTCCAGCGCGAGCAGAAAAAACGGAGCAAGATACAGGAGCTCTACACAAAGGGACTGAATGCGCTCCTTGCCAATCGAGGCCACGAGGCGATCACCTTCTTCCAACGGGTCCTGAACCTGGACCCCAACCATGTCGATACGCTCCTGCGCATGGGAATATCCCAGTTACGCCAGAAGAACGTGCAGGAGGCGATCCGCCTCCACCTCAAGGCGTGGAACCTTGATAGCGACAACCAGGAAGTGATGTTCTCCCTGTCGGCAGACTACGAGGAGGCGAAGCGCTACGATGAAGCCATCAAGATGTATCGTGAGATCCTCCGGAAAGATCCCTCCAACATCACCACGTTGATCCGGCTCCGGGACCTCTACCACCGGCTGAACCAGTGGGAGGAGCTCATCGAGACACAGGCCCGGCTTCTATCCAATCCCCTGGGAATCCAGGAGCTTGAGGTTGAACACCGGAAATTGATCGGCTTCAAGTACGAGCTGGGCCGTTCGCTGCTGGAGGCGGGCGACCTGGAACGGGCGAGAAAGGTCTTCCGCAGCGTGATCAAACTGGACAAGGATTTCGTGCCTGCCTACTTGGGACTGGGCGAGGTTTATCTCGAGGAGGGGAAACAGAAGGAAGCCGGCCAGCTTTGGGAAAAGTCCTACAAGCTTACCGCATCCGTCCTCTTGCTGCACCGCCTCGAGGACCTCTACCTCAAACAGGGAGAGCCGGGGAGCGCCATAGAGATCTACAAACAGGCGGTTACCTGGAAGCCGCAGGACACGATCCTGAAATTCTTTCTCGGAAAGCTGTATTATCGTCTCGAGATGATCGATGAGGCGTTCGACATCCTGACCACCGTTGACTGGGGCGAACGGGAGTATCCGGACGTGCACAAGCTCCTGGGGAACATCTATCTGCGCCGCGGTTCGCTAGGGCTCGCCGCATCTGAGTTCAAAAAGGCCCTTCGCTTCAGGAAACAGGTGATCGTGCCGTACTTCTGTTCGAACTGCCAGCACAGGACGACCGACTGGGCGGGACGCTGCCCCAACTGCGGAAAGTGGAACACCTTCGGCGTCAACCTGGAAAAGAGCTAGGAACCGCCTGCAGCCAGAACTACAGCGATCAACGTCATGCGTTTGGCTGATCTCTGTGTGCTGGCTCTTTTATTATCAAGGAGCGTTCATGGCCGGTAAACCTGTCATCCTCATCGTCCTGGACGGATGGGGTATCAACCTGAGCAAGAAGGGGAATGCCGTCGCTGCGGCCCGCGCCCCGATCTACGACAGCCTTCTGAAGCACCATCCCCATACGACACTGCATGCCTCCGGTGAACACGTGGGCCTCCCGGAGGGACAGATGGGAAACTCCGAGGTGGGGCACTTGAACCTCGGCGCCGGCAGGATCGTATACCAGGACATCACGCGCATCACCAAGTCGATCCGCAACGGCGACTTTTTCACGAATCCCACGCTGATGTCCGCCATGGCAACGGCCAGGAAGAACCAATCGGCGCTTCACCTCATGGGCCTCCTGTCCGATGGAGGCGTACACAGCCACATCGATCATATCCTCGCGATGTTCGATTTGGCCAAGGCGCAGGGACTTTCCCACGTCTATTTTCACGCCTTTCTCGATGGAAGGGATACACCTCCATCGAGCGCGCTGGAATATATCGGCCAGTTGGAGAAGCATCTCGCTGCGATCGGCATCGGCAGGATCGCCACCGTTTCCGGCAGATATTATGCCATGGACCGGGACAAGCGTTGGGAACGGGTACAGAAGGCCTATGAGGCCCTGGCCGCGGGAGAAGGCATCCGGAAGTTCTCCGCCGCGGACGCGGTGAAGGAAAGCTACGAACACAAACGGACCGATGAGTTCATGCTTCCCACGGTCATTTGTGACCCGCGGAGCAACGCTCCGTTGGGGCCCATGCAGGATGGGGACGTGGCTATCTTCTGCAACTTCCGCTCCGACCGCGCGCGGGAGATCACGAGGACGTTGACCGATCCGTCATTCGACGGATTTCCACGCGACAGGTTCCCAAAGCTCGCAGACGTGGTATGCCTTACGACCTATGATGAGACCTTCAACCTCCCCGTCGCCTATCCTCCGGTCCGGTTGACCCACATTCTCGGCGGGGTCGTGAGCGGAAAGGGGCTCCGTCAGCTACGCATCGCCGAGACGGAAAAATACGCTCACGTCACCTTCTTTTTTAACGGTGGGGAAGAGCATCCGTTCCCGCTGGAGGACCGGGTCCTCATCCCATCGCCCCGCGATGTTGCGACCTATGACCAGAAACCGGAGATGAGCGCGCGGGAGTTGACGGACGAGCTTGTCAAACGCATTCTCTCAAAACAGTACTCGTTCGTTCTTGCGAACTATGCCAACCCGGACATGGTCGGCCACACCGGCATTCTGGAAGCGGCCGTGAAGGCGGTAGAAGTTATCGATGAATGCCTGGGCAGGATACTGAAGGCTGCCCAGGAAACCGGTGCGGTCGTGATGATCACTGCCGATCACGGGAACCTCGAGGTCATGACGGACCTGAAGACAGGCCAGCCTCATACGGCGCACACCACGGACCCGGTGCCGTTCATTCTCGTGGGGGATAAGGCAGGACTTCGCGGCGACGGGTGTCTGGCGGATGTGGCGCCGACGGTACTGCGGTTCCTGGACATCCAGCAGCCCGCCGAGATGACGGGGAAAAGCCTCATTGTTTAGGCACTGATCTATCTCTATTCTACACATACGGTTCTGGCTTTGCTGACGTTGATTCAGCAATGAGCCTGATGCAGAACGAAATACCCTGAAATAACCCTGCTATTCGTTTGACGCGCTTGCTTCTTTTATGCTAAAAACAAAAACCTTTCTTGACGACCAGCCTTGCGCAAGCACTACAGCATTAAGCATTATAAAACTGGATAGACATTTGAGAACCTTATGAGGGCTTTCCATATTAATTGGGAGCGTCATTTCTGACGCGACGTTGTTTCTGTTACAGATAGAACTCTTGCCGCCAGTTCAGCGCAAACGTCCCGCCTTTAGTCACGGACGGCTCGGCATGCTTCACTGATTTGGGGAGGTTTCTGTGTGGAGGCTATGTCATAACGGAAAAGGTGTGCGTCTTATTTTGCTGTCCATGGCCATGGCAGCATGCTGTCTGATCGTTTCTCAGGCAGCCTGGGCCGATGTGGCGGACCAGGAGAAGGACCTTCAGACTTCGCTCAAACAGAGCGGAAAGCAGGTTTCGCTGGCCGCGAGAAAGCTTGAGGCTGGGCTCGATGCCTCCCCCGAGATCGCCCGGATCCGCACCCTTGCCGAGAATATCCGCGTCACCCACCTGCTGATGGAAGAACGGTTCAAGCTGAGAGAGGAGAAGGTAAAGCCCCTCGGTTCCAAAACTCTTGAACGGCAGCAGGCCATGGCGGAAGGATATAAGGCGGCCCTGACCGAATATCTGTCCCTCATAGACAGCCTGCCTGCCACCGGTCCCATTCCGCAATCCGCAATACGCAATTTGCAATCGCTTCTGGAGAAGATCCTTCCCAGGAAGAAGCGCCCCCTCATCGGCAGCCTTCCGTATAAACACCTGAACCTTCCCGCGATCGAGCCCACAGCCGCCCCTGCCATCACGCCTGCCTACCAGGGCGGGAACAAGACCGTAAGTCCCGACGACACCAGGAGCACACCCGAAGCTCCAATATCAAAAGAGATCGCCAGCCTCGCACAGTCATTGAACTGGCAGCCGGTGGCCATCTACGAATACGTCAAGAACAACATCGCGACCGAGTGGTACTGGGGCTGCATGAAAGGGGCCGAGGAAACACTTCATCAGAAGAGCGGGAACGACTGCGACCAGGCAACGCTGTTTGCCGCGCTCCTTCGAGCATCGGGGTTCCCGACCCGGTATGTCCGGGGAAGCATAGAATTCATCGCAAGCGGGAAGGAAAAGCCCATCGACCGGATCAGGGACCTCTTCGGCATCGACGACCCCGCGAACATCGCCCGGTTCCTCCAGAAAGCAGGCATCCCGTTCAAGCCCGTCATCGCCGGCGGCGGCATCGCCAACTTCCGGATAGAGCACCTCTGGGTGGAAAGCCAGATCCCCTATGCCAACTATCGCGGCGCCATCATCGACGACCGCGGCAAGACCTGGCTGGGCCTGGACACGAGCATCAAGGTAAAAGGATATCAACAGAACCAGCCGAGGGACATCTATGAGCTTTCAGCGGTCAGCGGTCAGCTGGCACAGGTGCGAGATCAATATCTCGGTATCGCGTCATCCGGCACCGGCAGTACGCCGTTCGAACTGAACCAAACGCCGCTGGAGTATTTCAAAACGCAGCTTTCAGCGCTCAGCAGGACTCGGAGCTGACTGCTGACAGCTATAAGCTAACTCGCTATCTGCTTCCCGAAGTCATGAACATCCTGCCCGCCGGTCTCCAGTTCAAGGAGATCGGCATCACGAACGAATACACTACCATACCGGATGATCTAAAGCATAAGGTACGGTTCACCGCAAAGACCGCTCAGAACTCTGAACTCCTGAACTCAGAACTGGATGTTATGCAGCTGAGCAACAAGCAGATAACGATCTCCTACGAGCCCGAGACCGTGCAGGACCAGGAGACCATCAACGCCTGGGGCGGGTTGGACAATACCCCGGCGTATCTCGTGCGCCTGCGGCCGGTGCTGATCATAAACGGCCAGAGAAAAGCGGTCGGCAGGGACGGATTGCCGATGGGGTCGGATTATGAACTGACCATTGAGCTTGTTTCGCCGAAAGGGACGGAGAAGACGACGAACACGCTTATTATCGGAAACCTTACCGTCATCGGGATCACGGCGCAGAAGGCCGTTATCGCTCCCTCGCCCCTCGCGGGAGAGGGCGGGGGTGAGGGGAAAAAAGACGCTGAACGCCTGCTGTACGAAGCAGCCAATCACTACATCGACCGTTGGAACAAATCGGAGGAAGAGCTTGCGTCCCTCCTGCACCTCGCTATCGCCCGTCCCATCCCCACGGTCGTGACCCTGGGCGGCGTGATCGACGTGACCTATTTGCTCGATATGCCCCACGGGTTCACCTGGAAGGGCGTGTATCTGGATGCGGATGTGAGAAGGATAGAAGCAGTTCAGAGTGCTCAGTCCGGAGTTCAGCGTGAAAGAGAAAAGCTATTCATGCAGTTGTCGTCGCTGCAAGGGTCGGTGCTAGAGCATCGGATCTTTGAGGACGATTGGAAGGTCTCAGCTATCTCAACGGCTAAGTTCATTCAGATTTGCTCTCAGGGTTCCTCGCTGTGCACAGGAACGATTACGATCGACAAGGCCAATGCGGATGCCGTTGTGCCGACACTTCCGTACGATCAGGGTATAAAGGACGACATAACCAATGCCGTGAACCAGAGTGAGACTGTCGTTATCTCACAATCGGAAGCAACCTATCTGGACTGGACAGGGACCGGCTATCGGAAAGAAACTCCTGAGACCGCAGAATCCGGTTGGATGCTCAGCGGAATGATCGCCGGCGGCATGACAGCGGTATCTCCCGGAATATGGGACGGCTGGATGTTCAATAACATCCTGTCCGCGCCTTACCAGGACAGCTTTAAGACCGTCATCATCGTAGAACCTAAGGACGGCGCGGTCCTGCCGGTATCGTCCATAGGCATCACCGGCTATGTCATCGATTCAAAAGCGAGAGTAACGGTCAACGGAGCCCAGGCGTACGCGGAAGACAATATCTTCACGGCTCAGGTCAATCTCAAGCCTGGGATGAACAAGATCACTGCCATTGCCACAAATGCCGCAGGCAAGCAGACCTCGGACACCATCATCGTAAAGTACAGCATTCCTCTCAGGACCGCAATTACCTTCCCCTTTGACGGCGCGGATATTTCCCAGTCGCCCATATTTGTGGAAGGCTTGGTCACCGATCCGACAGCAACAGTCAAGGTCAATGACATCAATGCGACCGTTTCCAGCGACGGCAAGTTCACGGCTATGGAAATACCGCTAGTTGAAGGACCGAACCGGATCACCGTCGCGGCAGTGAATAAGGACGGTGCGACGGACTCGCAAACCATAACGGTAAATTACAAAGCACATCAGACCCCTTCACCGATCTCGATCTCCATAACCTATCCCGCCCCGAACGCGGCGATCAATAAGCCAATTACCATGGTCGTCGGAACGGTAACGACAACGGCCAGTGAAGCCTGGGTCAAAGTCAACGGTGTTCCGGCGGTTATCTACGGCAACCAGTTTGTCATCAATAATGTGCCGCTTGTTGAAGGGAGTAACCGCATTGTAGTAGACGCGATGGACAGCAGCGGAGCCGTCGGAAGGGCGGAAGTGAGCGTGACCGCGAACACGACTGCGCCTCATGTGCTGCTAAGCGCGAACATCACGAGCGGGATAGCGCCGTTAATTACATACTATAGAATATCGACAACGATATCGAACCCTATCACAGAATACCAGATGGACTATGAAGGAGATGGCATAATCGATTATAGAGGGGCGGTCTTAGAAAACATTAAGCACGTATACACATCGGAGGGCGTTTATTTTCCCAGAGTGACAGTAACCGACAGCGTGGGCAATTTATTTACGGATTCAATGGCGGTTGTTGTACTCAATAAGGAAACGATGGGGGCGCTTCTGAAAAAAAAGTGGATGGAGATGAGAGAATCGGCTATTGCTGGTGATATTGAAGGGGCGTTAAAGAACTTTATCAGCACGAGTAAAGATAGTTACATGGAGCGATTAACAAGGATGGGAGCAACAAAAATCGCAGCAGTATTTACGAATAATATAGATTTGCTTATCGATGAGCTGTTTGATGGAGTTGCAGAGTGCGGAGCTATACGTGTGGAAGACATTACATACGTTTCTTATCCCGTGACATTCGCTAGAGACGGAAGCGGGCGATGGAAAATCATGGGATTTTAAATAGACATCATATTGCATCCCCAATATTCTCGCGGTGCTAGCAGATGTGGCTGTTTAACGAGATAAGTCTGTGCAATTATGTCTAAAAAACGTAGAGCATAGTTGTGTTAGGAGGATTCAAATGATGAGAGTAAAACTTGCGTTATTATTAGTCATCTCATTGATTGCTATTGCTGGCTGCTATAAGGGGATAACCGGCACCGTCGTTGATGCAGAAACTGGCCGACCTATAGAAGGAGCTGTGGTTCTGGTGGAGTGGACGAAAGCAAAGGGGCTTGGGCTTACCTATACAGAATCATATAAGGTCGCGGAAGTGATTTCCGATAAAGATGGCAAGTTTACTTTACCAGGTTGCTATAATCCCTTTGTGAATGAACCCAATATGACTATCTACAAGAAAGAATATGTGGCATGGAGTAGCCGATGGATTTATCCTGGCATGAAGAATCGAACAGACTTTAAATGGGGCGACAACATATTTAAGCTCGAGCATTTTAAAAGTGATTATTCTTATATCGATCATACTTCTTACTTACACAGATCTATTAATTTAGGATTTGGTGATAAGAAGTTGATAGCCGCCTCTTTTTATTGGGAAGAGTTAGAAGCATCAAAGGAAAGGGACAGGCGACGACACAAGTAGTTCGGAGGATTTAAGTATGATCAATCATTGTGGACTTATTGTATCATTATTTATTCTGATAATCTGCTCAGCAAACGCAATGGCTTTCGATAACCAACACACTCATCCGATGATTGCTGAAAAAGCCACAGCCACAGAACTATCCACCGTCGATCAATATCTGAAGAGCAAGTTGAATCTCGAAAAGGGATTAGTAACGCCGTTTCCGTCAGCCAACGCTCAACAAACTATTTTATATTGGCTCGAAGCTGGTGCCGAGTTAGAAGATCACCCCATGTGCCGAGCATCAAACCATTTCCATAATCCGTCGCTGCCGTGGGATCAGTCCGCATTGACCGACGATTATTATCCAGCTCTCGCTTTAGATATACGGATTTATTGCACAGTGACAGGCTGGCCATATCTCTTTAGAAAATCCGCTGTCACGTGGGCGACAGGTTATGCAGCCCCTTCGCAGAGTGGACAGAAATCATCTTTCACATTCAATCTGATGAAGCCGAATACATGGGACAAAGCGCGGGATTACTATTATAAAGCTCTAACGTATGTGCTCAAACCGGGCCGGGAAGATGCTTTTGCGAAAACATTTCAGTCTGTGGGGCAAGTGCTGCATCTCTTGGCGGATATGGCCGTACCCGCGCATGTCAGAAATGACTTCGAATCCCATCTATCATTCATTGGAGCTGAATCCCCTGACGTGACGAAATGGTACTATAACCGATTCGAACTATACGTTAATGATCACGCGGACCTGGTGGAAGAGGCGGCTAAAACCATTCAGAAACCCTCGTTCAGTGAAATTATGTTGACCAGCTTCTGGGACACTGATCAAAGTATGTGTCTTATATCTGGGGCAAATCCGTCATGCGGATTAGCAGAAATCACATATGCAAATTACTTAAGTGATACTACGATAACTAGTAACAATCCATCGGAATTACATGCATTCCCTTACCCTGCCATATCAAACACAGACTATCAAATCTGTCATGACATGGCGCCGCAAAATGAGCTTGCTCTGTACCCCGGGATGATCCGTCCATACGTGAGCAGGAAGAGCCACGGCGCTTGTCCCAGTATAACGCCAGAGAGAAAAGCAGATCATTTTGCAGCTGTAGGTTTTGGTGAAACTGTGCCGACCAGCAATGTGGCATTACTGCAGCTGCGACTTGACAACAGTGTTCATCGTACTTACGCACAAGAATTGCTTCCTCGGACAATAGGATATTCAGCTGCCTTGCTCGATTACTTTTTCCGCGGAGACATTAATCTCGAGCCGAGCACGACCGATCCCTCCAAGTTCGTTATCAAAAATAACTCCAACGAAGATATGTCCGGAAAGTATGAGATTTTTTACGATAATTCAAGCAATGAACGCAGTCTCCTGATTGGGTTTAATCCCATGCCCATAAGTGCTCATAATAAAAGCATGTTGATAACCTTAAACGAACCCAAAGATGCTATCTCCTACATTCTCGTCTTCAAGGGCAAGATGGGCAATGAAGAAGACGCTGTCGTAGGACGCGTTGTGAAATTCGCTCCCCTGACCATCACCGCGCCGGACCGCTGCCTCTATGGCCTCATCGACGGCGCCAGGCTTCCCCAGCAGTTCAGCAAGATCAAAGCCAAAGTGAAAAGCTTCTTTACACCTGAACAGGCAGTGCAGTCCGGGTCTTTGTGGGCCGTCGCCAAATACAAAAGACGCATGGACTATCAGCCGAATCTGTCCACTGATCCTCCGTCACCCGGCGTCATCGACCCGGTCTTCGCCTATTCCACATCCGCGCCAATACCAATAACCGCCGCAGACCTGGAGGCGATGAATAACACAAAAGAGTTCCCCTTTAACTTCGCCGGAAGCCCCATCCCCGCAGGGATCACCGACCTGTACCTCAAGGTCGTCTTCCGGGGAACAAACGGAACACCGCAGGACATCATTGCCATGGGATGGAAAGACCTCGGCGAGCCCATGCATCATGTGTACTGGAACGCGACGGACGCCTTCTATATTGAAGGCAAAATGTATGATAGAAATACTATAGAGGCCAATCAAAACCTCCTGGATAAAGCCCTGGAGTCCGGCTTTCCGTACATCCCCCTTGAGCTCGATACTGATATTGCCTATTGCCCGGATTTAGAGGGTGTGTCAAAGACACACGTGGAATACAAAGCCCTGAAAGCAGGGACCTTTGGCCGGGTCATTACGATCACCGAAGCCGATCAGCCGGAATATGATGTGTTCATCCACCGCAAATCGACGACTCCTTATGAAGAAATGTCCTCGCTCTTCACGTCACCTACGGTCGTAAACCAGACGAACCAGAACGGCGTACTCCAGATATTTCCCGTATTTACGTTCCGGGGGAGTTCCCTGCACGCCGGCAGCGCATTCGTTAATTGCGCTGGGGCGTGTCCGGAAAACATAGTGACACTGCCGTGGCCCAATCCGCCCCTGAGTATAACGCCGAAACCGGCCACCTTTATCGAACAATAGGAGAATTGACATGGTCCGTTCGTTCATGATCGCTACGATCATTCTTGCACTGACGACAGCGGCGCTTGGCGCAGAGGAACTGCTGCTCACGGAAGTGAAAAAGGTCAGACTGCTCGGCATCAAGGACGGAAGGGCCACGGTCCAGGGCCTGGGGAACTCCACGGCCGAAGTGGAAGTAGGGGACAGCGTCGGGCGGGAGCGCGGGAAGGTTGTCGAGATGGGTAAGTCATACATCATCGTGGAGACCGAAACGCTGCGGATCAAGATCCCGATGGGATTCAGACTGGAGCATTAGGGGATACAGCTGTCAGCACACAGCCGTCAGCAAGGCTACTGTCAGCACTCAGCTATCAGCAGTCAGCGATCAGCGTACGAAACATTTCTATTTTGGGACGCTAATGATGCATTGTACGAAGACAGGTTATGAAATATAGATATATCATTCATACGCTTCTCGACTTCATTCTTCCCGCAACCTGTTCCTATTGCCGCTCTCCCGTCGGAGATTCCGGCATCCCGCATTTTTGCGAAGCATGCTGGTCGGATTTTTCCCCCCTGCACGGTCCGGTCTGCACCTCCTGCGGCAGGCCCTTCGGATCGCCCGTGTCTCTGACCGACAGCCCGGAGCACGAATGCCTGAGCTGCCGAATGACGCCCCCTCACTACGATCAGGCGCTTGCGGCAGGACTGTTCGAAGGTCCCTTGCGGGAAGCGATCCATGTCTATAAATACCGGCCGCTGCGCTCGCTGGGAGAACCTCTTGCTCGCTGGATGGCCGGGCAGGTCAGGATGACCGTACCGCTGGACATTGCGATGCCGGTACCGCTCCACAAGAAACGTCTGAGGCATCGCGGTTTCAACCAGGCGCTGCTGCTCGCCCATGGCGTCAGTGAACGGTTCGCGATGCCGTTGAACTATGACAACCTCGTCCGGGTCCGGTACACCCGTCCCCAGGTGGAGCTGTCGGGCAGGGAGCGCGCGGAGAACGTCCGGGGCGCGTTCAACCTCGTTCGTCCTGCGGAGGTCAGTGATAAGAGAATACTGCTTATCGATGACGTCTTCACCACGGGAGCGACCATGAACGAATGCGCGAAGGTGCTGAAGGACGCCGGCGCGGCATCGGTCACGGTACTGACCCTTGCACGGACGGCTGAATAGGACGAAGTGCAACGAAAGACCCTGAAGTACCATTGGGGTTTTATTGACTTTACCCCGGTCAAGTGTTAATATTGCATTGAAACTTATGGAGAAATCGAATTTCTCCAGGCCCCCTGATGAAAACAACCGCATCATCCTTCATAGTTCAAAACGTTGAAACGATCCCCAGCCTTTTTGGAGACCTTGACAAGAATCTCCGGCTCATCGAAGATATCTATGGTGTCCACCTGAGCGCCCGCGGCAGCAAGGTGCAGATCGAGGGCGACGAAAAATCGGTCAACAAGGTGGAACGGCTCTTCAGTCAGCTCTCCGATATGATCTCCCAGGGTGTCATCACGCACAAAGAGGATGTGAGCTCGGCCATCCGGGCCTTTTCCGCCGCTCCTTCAGCCTCCCTCAAGGAGATATTCCGTGAAACGATCCCCGTATCCAGCAGGAAACGCCAGGTAGCGGCAAAGAACGAATCCCAGCGAAAGTACATCGAGGCCATCAAGACGCACGACATCGTCTTCGGCATAGGACCTGCCGGGACCGGAAAGACGTATCTTGCCATGGCCATGGCGGTCTCATCCCTCCTCCGGCGCGAAGTGAGCCGAATCATCCTGGTCAGGCCGGCGGTGGAAGCGGGTGAAAAACTGGGATTCCTTCCGGGCGATCTCTATGAGAAGATCAATCCCTATCTCCGGCCTCTGTACGACGCGCTCTATGACATGATCGAGACCGAGAAGGCCAATAAACTGGTGGAGCGGGGAGACATCGAGATCGCGCCCCTGGCGTTCATGCGGGGGCGGACCCTGAACGATTCTTTCATCATCCTCGACGAGGCGCAGAACACGACCTCCGAGCAGATGAAGATGTTCCTTACCCGCCTGGGGTTCAACTCAAAGACCGTCATCACCGGCGACATTACCCAGATCGACCTGCCGGGCGGCAGGAGTTCGGGGCTCATCCAGGCGCAAAAGATCATAGAAGGCATCGAAGGCATCCACTTTACCTATTTCACGAACAAGGACGTTGTGCGCCACAAGCTGGTGCAGCAGATCATCAAGGCGTACGAGCAATACGAGGGACAGAATGGCCAGCAGGAATGAGACCATAGCAAGGCTTTTGCCCAAGTTGTCGCGTCCTGACCAGGAGCGCGACGAGGGGACTGCCGGCGGCCATCGGAAACCGCGGTTGCTGATCTATTCGCTTGCACTGGCGACGGCATTGATCCTGGCCTTTGTGCTGCTGCCGCGGCTCCCGCATCTGAAGAAGGGCGACATCGCGGCCAAGGATATCATTGCACCCGCGTCGCTCTATGTGGAATATCAGGGGCCGGACCAGACGACGCTGTTCACGCGCGTCAACCGCGGCGAGGTCGTCGTTGAAGCGGGACGACGGGTATCTGAAAAAGCGGAGGCCATCATCGCCGAGATGGCAAAACGCGAAGGGGTCGGTGACCGGCTGTATGCGTATGGCGGCCTCACGCTCATTATCCTTCTGGTCTTTTATCTGTTCTATCGAGATGTAAAACGGTACCGGCCGGCCCTTACCTCTGACGGCCGGAAGATCATCCTGCTGGCGTTCCTGCTCCTGGTGACCGTCATCGTCGCCCAGTTCTCCCGAACGATCATGCTTCTTATCGCAGACGCCTTTGCGCTCGATGCCGCCACCGTCGGATTCGCGCTGCCCGTCGCGTCTGGCGCCATGCTGGTGAGCCTGCTCCTGGATTTTCACCTGGCACTTGCGTTCTCCTTCATCGTGAGCCTGCTCCTGGGCATGCTGTTCCCCGGCGATCCCTTCATGCCGATCTTCTACTTCACGACCAGCATCATGGCGGCCTTGCATGTGATCCGCTGCAAGAAACGCACGGCCGTCATTCGCGCAGGGGGCATGACGGCGCTCGTGAGCTTTGTCGCCATCATAGGCATCGACTTGTACCACGGCGAGCTATTTACCAGGGGACTGTTCGACCTGGGTGCCGGTCTTATCGGTGCGGCGATCACCGCGACGCTTGTCTCCGTGACCCTGCCGTTCTTCGAGGCCGTGTTTGATATCGCCACGGACATCAAGCTCCTTGAGCTCATGGACCCGAACCAGCCGCTGCTCAAGGAAATGGTCTATAAGAGCCCCGGCACTTATCACCACAGCATCGTCATCGGGAACCTGGCGGAGGCCGCCGCCGAGGCGATCAATGAGAACGCCCTCCTGGCACGCGTCGGCGCGTACTATCACGACATCGGGAAGTCCCAGAAGCCGGAATATTTCATCGAGAACCAGCGGGTGAATGAGAACAAGCATGATCACCTGAGCCCCTCCATGAGCAGTCTCATCATCACGTCCCATGTCAAAGAAGGGGCGGAAATGGCTCGTCAACAGAAACTCCCTTCGGTCATCGTGGACATCATCCGGCAGCATCATGGTACATCGCTCATCAGCTTTTTTTATCAGAAGGCCAAGGAACTCCAGCCCGTTACTCCGCTTGCGGAGCAGGATTTTCGCTATCCCGGTCCCCGGCCGCGGACCAAGATCGCCGCCATCGTCATGCTGGCGGATGCCGTCGAAGCGGCCTCGCGGACCCTGGGGGACCCGTCACCCCAGCGTATTCAGGGTCTCACCAACAGTGTCATAACCCGCATTTTCCTGGACGATCAGCTCAGCATGTGCGACCTCACGCTCAAGGACCTGCGGGAGATCGCCAAGAGCTTCAACATGATACTTGCCGGCATCTATCACCATCGCATCGACTATCCCGGGACAGATTTCGGCGGAACGAAAAAGCGCAGTGACCATTCTGATAAAAAGCACGTTGAGGAAGCAAAAGCCGCCGGTGGCGGGCATAAGGGCTAGCCTGCGGAAACTGCTGTCGCTTACCGGACAGCGGAACGCCGAGGTGAGCGTTCTGCTTGTCGGCGACACGGCCATGCGCTCCCTGAACCGTCACTACCGGGGCAAGGACCGGACCACGGATGTCCTCTCGTTCCCCCTGCGGGAAGGGCGCTTCGGCCGGATCCAGCCTCAGGTCCTGGGAGATATCGTGCTCTCCCTGCCGGCAGCGAGACGGCAGGCAAAGGCGGCAGGCGAACCCTGCCAGCGAGAGATCGAACGTCTGCTGGTGCACGGGTATCTGCACCTTCTGGGCTATGACCATGAGAGAAGCCGGGCCGAGGCCAGACGCATGGATGGCCGTGAACGACGCCTGCGGGAAGCGCTCCACCGGTGAAACCAACACGCTTGCTTGACAAGGCGAACGTCGCCATCGAAGGCATCATCTACTCCGTCAGGACGCAGCGGCATATGCGGTATCACCTCGTTGCCGCTCTCGGTGTGCTCCTGTTGAGCCTCATGGTGAGCATCACCCGGACGGAATTCATCCTGTTGTCCCTGGCCATCATCCTCGTCCTGGTCACGGAAATGCTGAACACGGCCATCGAGGTGGCCGTGGATATGATCTCCGAAGAGTATCATCCCAAGGCTAAGATCGCCAAGGACATCGCCGCAGGTGTGGTGCTGATGGCCTCGATCGGGGCGCTGATCCTTGCGTACCTTATCCTGTATCCGGCGATCCGTGAGGCCGTGGCCACGGGATCCTGGCGGATCCGGAAGGTACCCAATGACGTTATTGCGTTTGTTGCGTTCGCGGTTGTCGTTATCGTCGTGGTCATCGTCAAGGCTGTGCTGGGGACCGGGGAGCCTCTTCGAGGGGGGATGCCGAGCGGTCATGCGGCAGTTTCGTTCTCCCTCTGGATCGCGACCATATACCTGACCGGATCGCTGCCCCTGACAGCGCTGACCTTTATGCTTGCCGCCTTGGTGAGCTGGAGCCGATGGTCGTCAGGTGTGCACCGGCCAAGGGAAGTATTCGCCGGCGCGTTCCTGGGCTCAGGTCTGACCTTGCTGCTGTTTCTGCTGTTCGGACAGAGATAGAAGGGGACGCGGCCGACGCACGGTGCATGCCGGGAGCGAGCGCTGCGAGCGCATGGTCATTCGTAAGGAGCGGATGTGCTGGACAATATATTAAGCGATCTCATCAGCACCGTGAAGGGTGCCTCTGCGGCAATATTCGTAGACGGCGATGGAGAGGCCATTGTCCAGGCCGGGGACGCCCAGAGGGACATCAGGCTTCTCGGTGCCTGGAAAGAGATACACCTCGACCGGATAAAAGAGATCACCGCCCAGCTGGGTTTGGGCTCGGTGCAGGCCGTGCTGTTCTCTTTGGATGAAGGCAACGAGTTGATCGCGCCGGTGGGGAAGGATTACTGTTTGATCCTGTTCATGTCATCCTATTCGGACATACGGCAGGCAATGGCGGAAATGATGAAGTCCATCGAACTCCTCAAAAAAGACATTGATTAGTCCTTCCTGAAACAGATAAAATCCTTTATCACGAACTACACGAATATCGCCCGCAGTTCTGCAGTTCGGACAGGCAGGGAAGGTACGTCCTCTTCCTAATGGAGATCCATGAACAGGTGCAAATAATACTTTAGCACCCTGAACCGTCATTCCCGCGCAGGCGGGAGTCCAGGATTTTCAGGATATTTTAAGATCCCCGTTTTCACGGGGATGACCTGATACGTTGAAAGAGGCTTTATTGATGATGCTGCTACTTTTCGGAAGTGCTGGGAAATGTGCTGGAGGGGTTATATCTCGTCGAACATGCCGATCCGGCGAAACTTCTCGTATCGCTGTTTTAACAGGTCATCGAAGGGAACATTCCTGATCTCCGCAAGGTTCCTGGTCACCGCTTCTTTGAGGAGTTCCGCCGCACGCCGGGGGTCGCGATGGGCCCCGCCGATGGGTTCTTCCACGACCTCGTCGACGACCTTCATCTGGAACAGGTCCTGGGCGGTGATCTTGAGCAGTTCGGCGGCCTCGCTTGCCTTGGCCCCGTTGTTCCACAGGATCGCCGCGCACCCTTCAGGCGAGATGACGGAGTAGGTCGAGTGCTCAAGCATCAGGATGCGGTCCGCAACGCCCAGGGCCAGCGCGCCGCCGCTCCCGCCCTCGCCGATGACCACCGTGAGGATGGGGGTCTTTAACTGGGACATGACCGAGAGGTTCCGCGCGATCGACTCTCCCTGGCCCCGTTCTTCAGCGCCGATACCGGGATACGCACCCGGGGTGTCGATGAAGGTGAGCAGAGGCTTGCGGAACCTTTCGGCGAAGCGCATTACGCGCAGCGCCTTCCGATAGCCCTCGGGATTCGGCATGCCGAAGTTGCGGAATATCTTTTCCTTGGTCGTCCGGCCCTTTTGGTGACCGATGATCGTAAGTGGCATGCCGTCCAGCTTCGCCATGCCCGAAACGATGGCCGGGTCGTCGGCAAATGCCCGGTCGCCGTGCATTTCGACAAAGTCGGTCATCATGGCCTCGATGTAATCAAGGGTGTAGGGGCGATTAGGATGGCGGGATATCTGGGCCTTCTGCCAGGGGGTGATCCGGGAATAGATCTCGGCCCTGAGCTGGTCGGATTTTTTGTGGAGCTTGAGGATCTCCTCTTCCAGGTTGATGTCGCCGTTGGACGTGAAGAGGGTAAGCTCTTCGATCTTCTTTTCCAGCTCGGCAATGGGTTTTTCGAATTCCAGATATTCCTGTGCCAAATCCTGCTCCTGATGAGACGGTCCTGTGGTGTGTATGAGGCAAAATACCGGAGCGGTTTCCCGGCTCCGGTATCGATTAAGTAGCTTTATTATCGGATATCGGTTCACTAAAGTCAAGGAAGTTTTGGGAAAGCCCTGTCAGAAAGGGGATGTTTCCTGATATCCTCTCCCACCAGGAAGATATTCGTTCTTTATTGTTTTAATGGCTATCATTTCTGAAAGGGGTGGCTATTACTGCTTCAGGCATCCCCGGTAGAATGCCGTACGTTTATCACCATACCCTGAAAATACCCCATCGAACCGCTTGCCCTCTGCAATTATCTGTAGTAAAGTCGACTGAAATCAGATGATAAAGAAGCCGAAGGTCGATGACTGGATGGAGTTCTTCGAACTACATACCGGCAATGCGATAGAGACGACATGGGTGCAACCTCATACCCTGAGATACCAGCCTGCTTATGAACGAAACACCATTACCAGACACCGGGCAGGACGATGCCGCGAACCAGCAGATCATCATGGTCGTTGACGCACGGCCTCTGCGGCAGTTCTACACAAGCATCTTTCTACAGAGGCTTAAGTACCAGGTCATCATGGCGAAGACGGCCGAGGACGCCCGGCTTTTCCTGGGCCTGACCGTGCCGCGGGCCGTCGTCGCCGACCATGACCTTCCCGACGTTAGCGGGCTTGAACTCCTGAAGAGTATGCGGCAGGACCACCGCACCCGGAACGTTCCGTACATTGTCTATACGGCCAACCGGGACCTTACGGTCCGCAGTACCTGTGAGGCGGCCGGGTGCTCGGCGTTCCTGTACCATCCCTCCAACCTGGAAGGATTGTACTCTGCTATCCAGAAGACTACACAAGTAAAACCCCGGAAATTCGTGCGGCTCTCCACGGCACTGGACGTCGTTGTGGGGGACGCCCGGGCGATGAGCACCGCACGTCAGGACCTCATCGTCGCCATCTCCGAGCAGGGGATGTTCGTCAGCACGAACTCGCCGCTGGAGCAGGGGACCATCCTTCCCTTCACCTTCCATCTGCCGAACGCGCCCGGCTGGTTCTTTCGCATCGAAGGGCAGGTCCTGTATGCTCACGCCGGCGCGTACAAGCGGAAACTGCCGGGTATGGCGGTGAAGTTCCTGAAGATGAACGATCAGGAGCGGGAGTTCCTTAAGGACTTCATCAAACAGGAACTGATGGAGGGGATAGCGCCGGACGCGCCCATGGATTGATGATGGACCGTTGCAGGTGGAATACGAAAAATAGAAATATGATACAGTCGTAAGAACTAATATTTTCACACGAAGCCACAAAGGCACGAAGAAAAGCACATTGAACCTATTAAAGATTTTCTTTGTGATCTCCGTGGTTTCGTGTCGGATTGGACTTATAACTGGATCATGAAATGAAGAAGGACCGGAGAAAATCCGGTCCTTTTGGTATGTTGGTGCCGCTGCCCGGGATCGAACCGGGATGACGGTTTCCCGTCGAGGGATTTTAAGTCCCTTGCGTCTGCCAATTTCGCCACAGCGGCCCTGTGTGCTGGCACAAATAATCATGGAAAGCGCGGACTTTGTCAAGAAAAATGTCGGTGGGGCGAGCGGACGGCGATCACTTGAGACCGGAGAGATAATCGGCCAAGTCGTTGATCTCCTGATCTGAAAGCTTGTCACGGAAGGAGGGCATATCGGTATTGGGATTATGGGACTTGGGGTCCTTGATCTGCTGGACGATGTAGTCACGGGACCGTTTGCCGCCGACGTACGTTAGGTTGGGTCCGGAGGAGCCGCCTTTCCCATTGATGGTATGGCATTCCTTGCAACGGTTGTTCCAGAAAAGCCTATCGCCCTTGGATTCGCAACCGGCGAGCACAATGAACAGGATGCCTGACAGGAAAGCGCCAAGCGCAAGTGCTCCGACCTTCATTTCACGCGACCTCATAAAAAAGGGGAGGACCGGTATCATTCCGATCCTCCCTTGATCGTTCCTCAGCACGTTCCTATTCCATCTTGATGGCCTGCACCGGGCAGCTGTCCACGGTCGCCTGGCAGTCACAGGAGTCGCACGCGTTGCCGTTAATCACCCATGCTTTGTCGTCCTTCAGCTCGTAGACCTTGGGACACATTTCCGAGCACAGTCCGCATCCGATACAGAGTTCCATATCCACAACCGGCGTTGCCATATTTGACCGTCCTTTCTGTGGGTTGTCGAAAAGCATAGTACCCAATCGGGGCGTAAGTTGCAAGGCCAATCTATCGCAATGGCATGCGTTGTTCCATGATGTAAATCATATCACATCAGTGGAAAAAGAATGGATCAAGTTTACCCGAGCATTCCGGCAGCTACGTCGGCGACATCGCGTACGGTGATGCTCTCCATACACTCCAAATATCTTTGATTGCTGCAGCGGCGGCTTTTGCAGGGCACGCAGGCAACACCAGCGGCCTGTATGACACGGTGGCCTTTCCCGACGGGGCCGGTGCGTGCCGGGTCAGCTGCGCCGAAGAGTCCGATGGCCTTCGTGCCAACGGCGGTTGCCAGATGGAGGGGTCCGGTGTCTCCGCTCACCAGCAAAACGCACCGTTCCAGGACCGCGCCGAGCTGCAGCAGGGATGTCCTGCCGGCGATAGAGACCGGTTTTGTGCGGGAGCGCGCCACGATCTCATCGGCGAGCGGTATGTCATCGGGTCCGCCGATGATCAGGGGACAGGCATGCATCTGTTCGGTTATGCGGTCCGCAAGCCCGGCGAAACGGCTTATGGGCCAGCGGTTCACCGCATGGGTAGCGCCGGGATTCAGGGCGATGACGGTCTTGCCTTCAAGACCCAGTGACGAGAAGAGCTCCCGTGCATAGGCGCGGGCTCCGTCATCGAGAACGAGCTCAAGGTCAAGGTCTGCGGGAGTGATGCCGAGAGGCATCAGCGTCTCGAGGTAGTTCACGACGGCATGGACGGTCCTGTTCTTCGCCTTATGGTAGACAAGAACCCGGCAGGGAAACGCCGCCGACGCCAGAAACCAGGTCTTGAGGTTGCTTCTCTGGCAGTTCAGGACGAGGTCATAGCCTTGCTTGTGGAGGTGTTTCCAGAGGGCGAGCCGGGATGACAGGGAGCGATGCCTGCCGTCACGTTCGAAGATGACGGTCTCGGAGATCCGGGGATCGTTCCGGAACAGGGCGGCGGTGATCTCCGATCCCACCAGCATGCTGATCTTTGTGTCCGGAGAATATGCTTTCAGCGCCCGGATGACCGGGGTCATCTGGAGAAGATCGCCGACGGCGCCGGGCTTGATGATAAGGATGTTTTTATAGGGTGTGAGAGATTTCTGCATTGGGTATGAGAAGATTATCCAAAGAAAAGTATTTAGACACGGAAAGATCGGATTAACGGCTGATAAGGGCGGATAAGATCGAGCATGAAACACTCACCAGCAAAGTGAAGTTCCCTCCTATGAAAAATCCGCTCCTATCCGGTTCTCATCAGATCTGATCCGTGTCAAAGGTTGTGATCAGGATGATAGTATAAATTGGATAGGACTGCAACCGGAAACGCCGCCGCCCAGGGTATTTAGTTTCCCGGAGCGAACGCATTCCCCCATGATGTGCTGCTGAAAATTCACTTTACAAAAAGGCCTCTTTCCCCTATTATGGAGACCAATGAAATATTGGAATTTGTTCTTGTTTTCTGCGGAGATGCGTCTCTTTGCTTGCAGGTGCTTACTGGGCATCATCCTGATGCTCCCGTCCGGTACCGTCTTCGCTTCTGAGTCCCTTGCCCAATCGCCGGCAAGGCCGCATCACCCGTTCAATCCCGGAGAAAGGCTAACCTATACCATCAGCTGGTCGAAACTGATCTCGGCGGGGACCGCGGTCATGGAAGTAAGAAAAGAAACCGTCGAGGGCGGCAGGGAGCTCTTCCGGTTCATCTCAACGGCACGGACGATCGGCATGGCGGACAGAGTCTATCCGGTGCGCGATACGGTGCAGAGCCTCTTCGACGCACGGACCATGGAAAGCCTGTCCTACACTCTGGACCAGAGCCATGGCAAGCGGAAGAAACAGCGCGAAATGGTCTTCGATCATCCTGCGGGGACCGTTTCGTTCACCGAGAACAACAAGAAAGAGACCATAGCCATTACGCGACATACACAGGACGCGCTTTCATCGCTCTACTACCTTCGGACCAAAAGGGATTTTATCGTGGGAACGCCGATCGTCTTCGACATCCACGACGGCGGCAAGAACTGGTCCGTTGAGGTCCATGTCCTCGGCAGGGAAAGGCTCAAGACGCCCGTCGGGGAGTTCGATACGATCAAGGTCAAGACCTATCCGAAATATGAAGGGGTCTTCATGCACAAGGGCGAGATCTTCATCTGGTTCACCGATGACGACCGGAAGGTACCGGTGCTCATGAAGAGCACCATCACCATCGGGTCCATTGTTTCCTCGCTCACGGAAATGAAACTGGGGGACGAGACGCCATGACCGCAACAGCAGCGACCAGGAGGCTGGTGAAGATCATCGACCGTTTTCCCGCGACACGCGTCCTCGTCGTTGGAGACGTGATGATGGATCACTTTGTCTGGGGCAGCGTTTCGCGCATCTCGCCCGAGGCGCCGGTCCCGGTGGTGAACGTGACGCGGGAGACGATGCTTCCGGGAGGAGCGGCGAACGTGGTGAACAATATCCGTTCCCTCGGCGGTCAGGCGGGGATCTGCGGGGTCATCGGACATGATGATGCCGGCAGGCAGCTTCAGCACCTGCTGCACACCCGGGGCGTGCCCACGGACGGCCTGATCATGGAGCCGGGAAGGTCCACGACAATCAAGACCCGCGTTATCGCGCACCACCAGCAGGTCGTGCGCTTTGACCGGGAGACGCGGGAAGGCATCTCGCGGGAAACGCATCAGAAGATCTTCGAGCGCGTCAGGGAGAAGGCTGACGAAGGCATAGACGCCATCGTCATCTCGGACTATTGCAAGGGCGTCGTGACGCGGGACCTTGTCCGGGACATCGTCCGTCTCGCGAGAAAACGCGGGATCATCGTTGCCGTGGACCCGAAGGTGAGCCATTTCGGCATTTACCGCGGGGTCACGATCCTGACCCCCAATACCAAGGAGGCGTCCCTCGGCGCGCGCATCGATATCACCAATGACGAGAGCCTGCTCCGCGCCGGGAGGGGTCTGCTCAAGCGCCTTTCCTGCGACGCGGTGCTCATTACGCGCAGCGAGCAGGGCATGAGCCTGTTCGAGAAGAGCGGGCGCATTACGCATATTCCGACGGTGGCGCGGGAGGTTTTCGATGTGACCGGCGCCGGCGATACGGTCATAAGCGCACTGACCCTGTCGATGGCTGCGGGGGCGAAGGTAAGCGATGCCGCACTGATCTCGAACCACGCGGCAGGGATCGTCGTCGGCGTGGTGGGAACGGCAACCGTGTCGACAGAACAGCTGAAACAGCACCTTACGGAACAGAAGGGGCAGGCATGATGAAAGGCATCATTCTCGCAGGCGGCAGCGGTACGCGGCTCTACCCCATCACGCGGGGTGTCTGCAAACAGCTCCTTCCGATCTATGACAAGCCCATGATCTATTACCCGCTGTCCGTGCTGATGCTGGCGGGCATCCGGGACATCCTGATCATCTCGACCCCCCTTGATCTTCCCCGCTTCCGCGAAGTGTTCCGTGACGGAAGCGATCTGGGTCTCCGGTTCTCCTACGCCGAGCAGCCCAGGCCGAACGGCCTGGCAGAGGCGTTCCTGATCGGGGAGAAGTTCATCGGAAAGGACCCGGTATGCCTCGTCCTGGGCGATAATATCTTTTACGGCCATGGCCTGACCGGGCTTCTTACCAAGGCGGTGAGCGATGTTTCAACGGGCGGCGGCGCAACGGTCTTCGGCTACTATGTCAAGGACCCTGAGCGGTACGGCATCGTTGAGTTCGATACGAACGGCTCCGTCCTGTCCATCGAGGAAAAGCCCGCGAAACCGAGGTCCCGTTATGCGGTCACGGGCCTGTACTTCTATGACAATGAGGTGGTCCGCATCGCGAAGGGCATCAAACCGTCGGGACGGGGCGAGCTCGAGATCACCGATGTGAACAGGGAATATCTTGACCGGAACAAATTGCGGGTCGAGCTGATGGGCAGGGGATATGCATGGCTCGATACCGGCACCCACGAGAGCCTGCTTGAGGCGGGCGAGTTCATCGCGACCATCGAGCGGCGGCAAGGGCTCAAGTTGTCCTGTATCGAGGAGATCGCCTTCAAGCTCGGTTATATCTCCCGGGAACAGCTGCTGCGCGCTGCCGCCGACCACAGCAAGAACGCCTACGGAGAGTATCTCCGGCTTGTCGCCGAACAGGGGGTCCCCGGTGCCCTTTGAGTTCACCCGGCTGGAGATCGCGGACCTCATTCTGGTCGCACCGAGGTCCTTCGGCGACGAACGGGGACAGTTCCGCGAGACCTACAAACACTCGGATTTCGTCCGGGGGGGGATCCCGGAGCACTTCGTGCAGGACAACTACTCCCGCTCCGTCCGGGGCGTATTGCGGGGGCTCCATTACCAGCTGCAGCCCAGGTCGCAGGGCAAGCTCGTGTCCTGTCTTCGGGGAAGCATCTTCGATGTGGCCGTGGATATCCGGAGGGGTTCTCCTACCTACGCGCGATGGATGGGGATGGAACTGTCAAGCGAGAACAACCTGATGCTGTACGTCCCTGCCGGATTCGCCCATGGATTCCTGACCCTCAGCGAGACCGCCGAGGTGCTTTACAAGTGCACGGCTGAATACTCTCCGGTCGACGACCGGGGCATCATCTGGAACGACCCGGACATCAACATCGCCTGGGGCGTGACGGCCCCGCTTCTTTCGGCCAAGGACGGACTGCTTCCGGTCCTGCTCAAGGCCGAGAACAATTTCCGGTACGTCCCATGAACTATCTCATCACCGGCAGGAACGGCCAACTGGCTGCCGCCTTTATCAGGCGGTTCGAGTCGCGGTCCATTGAGTTCTTCGCTCCCGACGAATCGCTGCTGGACATCACCGACGCCCACAAGACCGACGCATGCGTGGCCTCCGCACGGCCCGATATCATCCTGAATTGCGCGGCCTACAACCTTGTGGACAAGGCCGAGCAGGAGCCTCATCGCGCTTTCAGCGTGAATGAAACAGGCCCCCGCAACCTGGCTGTCGCAGCGCATAAACACCATGCGGTGCTCGTCCATTACAGTTCGGACTATGTGTTCGACGGGCGCAAGGAAACCGCCCTGTATGGTGAGGGCGATGCCGCCAATCCCCTGAATCAGTACGGCGGGAGCAAACTGGCCGGGGAGCAGGCCGTCAGGGAGGTCCTGGGTGACCGGTCGCTGGTGTTCCGCCTGAGCTGGGTCTTTGGCGGAGGGAAGCAGAACTTCATCGCAAAGCTCCTGGAATGGTCCGCCGCGCAGGAATATCTCCGGATCGCCTGCGATGAGTTCTCGGTACCGACGTGGACGGAGACCGTCGTTGATGTCACGCTGAACAGCCTCGAACAGGGCGTGGGCGGTCTCTACCATCTCACGAACGGCGGCTACTGCTCACGCTACGAATGGGCGAAGGCAATTTTGCGGAGGAAAGGGATCGACAAGTTCATTCGGCCTGTTCCCATGGACTCCTTTAATTTACCCGCGAAGAGGCCGAAGTTCTCGGCGATGAGCAACAGAACGATCACGGATAGGCTGAGTATCACGATACCGGCCTGGGAAGAGGCGGTCGATCGATTCCTGGGTCAGGAGAACCGTTCATGAACAGCGAACCGGCCAGCGGCGATATACGACAGGCCCTTGAGAACGACAAGACCACGATCCTGGTGACCGGCGGCGCCGGGTTCATCGGGTCGAATTTCATCCGCTACCTGCTGACGGCTACAGGGTTTCGCGGATCGATCGTGAACTTCGATAAGCTTACGTACGCCGGGAACCTGGCAAGCCTCGAGGACATTGACCGGACGTTCGGGGGGAAACGGTATTTCTTCGAGCGCGGCGATATCTGCGATCCCCGCCGGGTCGAGGACGTCATCCGGAAGTATTCGATACCGATCATCGTCCATTTCGCCGCGGAAAGCCATGTGGACCGCTCCATTCACGGGCCGGCGGACTTTATCGAGACCAACATCAACGGAACCTTCCGTCTGCTGGAAGCGGCGCGCGGCGCATGGCAGGCGCGTCGGGATGTCCGGTTCCACCACGTGAGCACCGACGAGGTGTACGGATCGCTCGGAGAGACCGGAACGTTTTTCGAAACGACACCTTATGACCCCCGAAGCCCGTATTCAGCGTCGAAGGCCGCTTCAGACCACCTGGTGCGCGCATATTTTCACACCTACGGACTGCCGGTAACGCTGTCGAACTGTTCGAACAATTATGGGCCCTATCAGTTCCCGGAGAAGCTCATCCCGCTGGTGGTCCTGAACGCGCTGGAGGGCAAGGCCCTTCCCGTGTACGGAGACGGGATGAACGTACGGGACTGGCTCTATGTGGACGATCATGGTGACGCGGTCTGGCAAATATTGCATAAAGGGACGACCGGAGAGACCTACAATGTCGGCGGGGAGTGCGAGAAGCGGAACATCGAGGTCGTCAGGGATATCTGCGCCGTTCTGGACGAGTTTGCACCGGTCGCGGAGAATCCCCGCGTGAAGGACAGGGCCGGCATCAGCCGGTACCAGGACCTGATCACTTACGTCGTCGACCGTCCGGGACATGACCGGCGCTATGCCATCAACTGCGACAAGATCAAACGGGAACTGGGATGGAAGCAGCGTTTCGATTTTTCCGCGGGTCTTCGGGCCACGATCTCCTGGTATCTCCGGAACGCGGCCTGGGTGGGAAGTGTCAGGAGCGGCGATTATCAGAAATGGATCGACCGCAATTATGCAGGACGAACCTCATGACCCGGACAAACCAGAACCAAAAGTTGCCACGAAGGCTCGACCAAAAGTAGGCGCTTCTAAGCGAGGTCACGAAGAACAACGAAGAGTATTGAACTTGCAATTCCCTGTAGCTTGCTACAGGGTCACCTTATTAGGTTCCTCTCCCTTGATGGGAGAGGTTAGGTGAGGGTAAAGTAGGGGAATGTCGGACGCATCACCCTCCCCTTGATCCCCTCCCATCGTAGGGAGGGGAAGAATAAATAACAAGATACCCCGTCAGCTTGCTGCGGGGAGCTTCATTGAGATTAGATTTAGGCTGTACTTTGTGTCTTAGCGCCTTCGTGGCAGAAATGTTCTTGCCATATTGAGAAGAATCTGGTTCTTTAGTAACTAACAGGAACAGGGGATACGAATGAAAATAGCAGTCATTGGAACCGGATATGTCGGGCTTGTGACCGGCACCTGTCTCGCCGAGAGCGGCAACCAGGTGGTCTGCATGGACATCGATGACGTGAAGATCGGGATGCTGAACGCCGGCAAGACGCCGATCTACGAACCGGGGCTTGAGGAGCTCATCGGTCACAATACCTCCCACGGCAGGCTTTCCTTTACCACCGACATGAAAGCGGCGGTCCGTCATGGCGAGATCATTTTCATCGCCGTCGGTACGCCGCCGGGAGAGGACGGCTCGGCCGACCTGAAATACGTTCTGGGCGTTGCGCGGGATATCGGGAAATACATGAACGGCTACAAGGTCGTGGTGAACAAGAGCACGGTACCCGTCGGGACCGGCGACAAGGTCCGGGCGGCGGTGGCATCAAGGACGAAACACAAGTTCGACGTGGTCTCGAACCCGGAGTTCCTGAAGGAGGGGGCGGCCATCGAGGATTTCATGAAGCCCGACCGGGTCGTGATCGGCGCGGAGAAGCCGAAGGCCATGGAACTGATGAACGAGCTGTACGCGCCTTTCGTCCGGACGGGAAAACCGATCCTCATCATGGACATCAAGAGCGCGGAGATGACCAAGTACGCCTCGAACGCCATGCTTGCCACCAAGATATCGTTCATCAACGAGATGGCGAACATCTGCGGCAGTCTCGGCGCGGACATCGACAGCGTCCGGAAGGGGATGGGCTATGATAAACGGATCGGCTTCGAATTCCTGTTCCCCGGTGTCGGCTACGGCGGTTCCTGCTTTCCCAAGGACGTGAAGGCCCTGGTCCAGACCGCACGGGAACACCAGGTAGATGCACGGGTGCTCAAGGCGGTCGAGGAAGTGAACGAATCACAGAAGAAGGTCATCTTCCAGAAGATCGTGTCCCATTTCAAGACAAGGTCGGGAGCGGGTTCACGAGGAGCGAAGCCGCTTGCCGGCAGGAAGATCGCGATCTGGGGCCTCTCCTTCAAGCCGCGGACCGATGACATGCGCGAGGCGCCGTCGGTGGTGATCATCCATAGTCTGCTCCGGGCAGGCGCGAAGGTCACCGCACACGATCCGGTGGCTATGAACGAAGCATACAAGATCTTCAAGGACCGCGTCATACTGGCAGAGGACAGCTACGATGCTCTCAGGGGGGCCGATGCCCTGGCGGTCGTCACGGAGTGGAACGAGTTTCGTACGCCGGATTTCCAGCGCATGAAGAAGCTGATGCGATCGCCGGTCATCTTCGACGGCAGGAACATCTTCAGCCGGGAAGAGCTCCGAAAGATGGGTTTCACCTATTACGGCATGGGAAGAACATAGCGCGGCCTCCGACGCAATCAAGGGTTTGGTCAAACGGTTACGATGCCCGTATCGTAAATCGTCGAACGGTAACGCAAAGGATTCGGCCGAACGACGTAGCCAGTATGGACGAAACGGGCCTCATTACCGTAACCGAACGACGAGGAACGCTATCACTCGCGCGGCCATGTCACGGTATGATAAAGAAATAACATGCTGGGAAGCGATGAGATCGAAGGAAAGGCAAGAGGCGGGAGAATGCACATGAGAATACTGGTTACCGGCGGCGCGGGATTCCTGGGGTCGCACCTGTGCGAACGGCTGCTCCGGGAAGGTAACGAGGTCGTCTGCCTGGACAACTTTTTCACCGGCAGGAGAAAGAATATCCATGCCTATCTTGCAGAGCCGAACTTTGAACTGCTCCGTCATGATGTCGTCGAGCCCCTCCTGCTGGAGGTGGACCGGATCTATCACCTGGCCTGCCCGGCTTCGCCGGTGCATTATCAGTACAATCCGGTCAAGACCATCAAGACGAATGTGCTGGGCACGCATAATATGCTCGGCCTCGCAAAACGCACCAGGGCGCGGTTCCTGCTGGCGTCGACGTCCGAGGTCTATGGCGATCCGAAGGTCCATCCCCAGACCGAGGACTACTGGGGCAATGTGAACCCCATCGGGATACGGAGCTGTTACGACGAGGGGAAGCGTGTGGCGGAGACCTTCGCCATGGACTATCACCGGCAGAACCGGGTGGACATCAAGATCGTCCGCATCTTCAATACGTATGGACCGCGCATGCTCCCTGACGACGGGCGAGTGGTCAGCAACTTCATCGTCCAGGCGCTCAAGGGCGAGGACATCACGGTCTACGGCGACGGGTCGCAGACCCGCTCGTTCTGCTATGTCGACGATCTTATTGACGGACTGGTCCGCATGATGGGATCGGAGGACTTTACGGGACCGGTCAACCTGGGGAATCCCGAAGAGTTCACGATCCTTACGCTGGCACAGAAGATCATTGCCATGACCGGGTCACGGTCCAAGATCGTGTTCAAGACGCTCCCGTCGGACGATCCGACCCGGCGGCAGCCCGCTATCGGTCTGGCGAAGCTGAAGCTGGGCTGGCAGCCGAAGGTCTCTGTTGATGAAGGTTTCAGAACGACGATCGACTATTTCCGGAAGGAACTTGCGCGGTAAGTGACAAGCACCTCAGTTTCCATGAAGAACGTCAAGCCTGTCATCATTGCGGTCATCCCCGCCCGATACGGCTCGACCCGGTTCCCGGGGAAGTCCCTTGCCCTCATCAGGGACAAGCCGATGGTCCAGTGGGTCTATGAGAGGACAAGGCGGTCAACGCTGCTGGACCGGGTCATTGTGGCTACCGACGACCGCCGGATCCTCGATGCCGTCACGGCATTTGGCGGGGAAGCGGTGATGACCTCGGAGGCGCACGCTACGGGCACGGACCGTATCGCCGAAGTGGCGGAAAAGATCGACTGCGCCATCGTCGTGAACGTGCAGGGCGATGAGCCGCTCATCGACCCGCGGATGATCGACGAGGCGGTACGGCCGCTCGCCGGGGACCCCTCGATCCCCATGGGAACGCTCGCGAAACAGATCACCGATCCAACGGAAGCGGTCGACCCGAACGTGGTGAAAGTGGTCATGGACCGGAACGGGTATGCCCTGTATTTCTCCCGGGCACCCATTCCCTGGGACCGCGATCACTGGGCAGGCAGGACCGACCTGGCCGCTCTGACGCTCGATGGGCCACGCTATAAGCACATCGGGCTCTATGTGTACCGCAGGGATTTCCTGCTGGCCTACTCCTCGATGCCGCAGACGTCCCTTGAGGCGACCGAGAAGCTCGAGCAGCTGCGCGCCCTGGAGAATGGCCACAAGATCAAAGTGGTGATCACGGACCATGAGTCCTTTGGAGTTGACATCCCGGGTGATTTGAGTAAAATACTGCAGCGTCTCGATGAAGGTGGGCACTGACATGGCTGAGAAAAAAGCTAAGACCAAGTATATCTTCGTGACCGGCGGCGTCGTATCGTCACTGGGAAAGGGGCTCGCCGCATCCTCGATGGGCGCGCTCCTCGAGGCACGGGGAATCAAGGTGACGTTCCTGAAGCTCGATCCCTATATCAACGTGGATCCCGGTACGATGAGCCCGTTCCAGCACGGTGAAGTGTTTGTGACCGATGACGGAGCGGAGACCGACCTCGATCTCGGCCATTATGAGCGCTACTGCAACGTGACCACCAGCCGGAAGAGCAACTATACGTCGGGGAAGATCTACTACAACGTGATCTCCAAGGAACGCCGCGGCGATTATCTCGGCGGGACGGTCCAGGTCGTGCCGCATATCACCGACGAGATAAAACGGGCGATCACCGACCTCGCCACGGATGAGGATGTGGTCATCGTGGAGATCGGCGGAACCATCGGCGACATCGAGAGCCTGCCGTTCCTCGAGGCCATCCGTCAGATGCGCTACACCCTGGGAAAGGGGAACTACCTGTACATCCATCTGACCCTGGTCCCCTATATCAAGGCCGCTGATGAGCTGAAGACCAAACCGACGCAGCACAGCGTAAAGGAACTGCAGTCCATCGGTATTCAGCCGAACATCCTGCTGTGCCGAAGCGACCGTCCGCTCCCCAGGGAGATGAAGCGCAAGATCGCGCTGTTCTGCAACGTCGAGGAGAACGCGGTCATAACGGCCCAGGACGTCGATACTATCTATGAAGTTCCGCTCCATCTGCACGAAGAAGGGCTGGACGACCGGATCGTCGAAATGCTGGACCTCAAGGCCCAGCGGGGCGACCTTTCGGTCTGGGAGACGATCGTCAAGCGGGTCAAACAGCCGCTCAAGAACGTGACCATCGCCCTCGTCGGGAAATATGTGGACCTGAAGGAGTCGTACAAAAGCCTCTGCGAGGCCCTGACCCACGGCGGCATCGCCAATGATGCAAAGGTGTCGCTCTGCTGGGTCGATTCCGAGGAGATCGAGGCCAAGGGCGCGGAAGTCATGCTGAAGGGGATGGACGGCATCCTTGTTCCCGGGGGATTCGGGATACGGGGCGTGGAGGGAAAGATCGCGGCTGTGAAATACGCACGGGAGAGCAAGATCCCGTACTTCGGGATCTGCCTGGGAATGCAGTGTGCCGTTATCGAAACGGCGCGGAATCTGGCAGGTCTCGCCGGCGCCAATAGTTCGGAGTTCGAAGCGAAGACGCCCCATCCGGTCATTTACCTCATCGAACAGTGGTATGACCACCGCACCGGGACGGTCCAGAAGCGTGACCTTGCCTCCGACAAGGGCGGGAGCATGCGGCTCGGCGCGTATCCCTGCAAGCTGACGAAAGGATCGCTGGCCCTCGAAGCGTACGGGAAAGAAGAGATCGCCGAGCGGCACCGTCACCGGTATGAGTTCAACAATAAGTATCTCGACCAACTGAAGAAAGCGGGGCTGGTGATCAGCGGTCTGTCACCGGATGGCGAACTGGTTGAGATCGTCGAACTCAAGGACCATCCCTGGTTCCTGGGCTGCCAGTTCCATCCCGAGTTCAAGTCCACCCCGCGCAATCCGCACCCGCTTTTCACGGCGTTCATCGCGGCATCGTTCAGGAACCGTGAACAGAGGATGAAACAGTGACGCGTGAGATCACCATCGGCAACGTCAAGATCGGCGGTACGAACCCCCTTGCCCTGATCGCGGGTCCCTGTGTCATCGAATCAGAATCAGCCACGCTGGAAACGGCGGAGCGGCTCAAAAAGATCACTGCAGATCTCGGCGTTCCGTTCATCTTCAAGTCGTCCTACGACAAGGCCAACCGCAGCTCGGTACGGTCCTATCGGGGTCCGGGCCTCCGCGAAGGGTTGAAGGTCCTTGCCCGGGTGAAGCGCGAGCTTGGTCTTCCGATCCTGTCAGACATTCACCGGTTCGAGGAGATCGCGCCGGCAGCCGAGGTGCTCGACGTGATCCAGATCCCGGCATTCCTTTCCCGCCAGACAGACCTGCTGGTAGCGGTGGCGAAGAGCGGCAGGGTCGTGAACATCAAGAAGGGCCAGTTCCTTGCCCCCTGGGACATCAAGAACGCCATCGAGAAGGCGGAATCGACGGGGAACAGGAACATCCTCATCACCGAGCGCGGTGTTTCATTCGGGTATAATAATCTGGTCGTGGATTTCCGGTCCCTGCCGATGATGCGGGGACTGGGGTATCCCGTCGTGTTCGATGCGACCCATTCGGTCCAGCTCCCGGGCGGGGCCGGGACCGCGTCGTCGGGGGACCGTCAGTATGTTGCCCACTTGACGCGCGCGGCGGTCGCCGTAGGCGTGGATGCCCTGTTCATGGAGGTCCATGCCTGTCCTGACAAAGCGCTCTGCGATGGTCCGAACATGCTGAGCCTTGACGAACTTCCTGATCTCCTCCGGCAGGCGCAGGAGATTGACCGGATCGTGAAACGATGAGCATTGAACAGGCAAAGAGGGTGCTCAGGATCGAGGCGGATGCGATCGCGCGTCTTATCGACCACCTCGATGAGAATTTTGTCCGGGCCGTGGACCTGATCATGAGCTGCAAGGGACGCGTGGTCGTGACCGGCATGGGAAAGTCCGGTCATATCGGCAACAAGATCGCAGCTACGCTGGCATCAACAGGAACGCCTGCGTTGTTCCTCCATCCCGCCGAAGGGATCCACGGGGACCTCGGTATGGTCACGAAGGGGGACCTCGTCATCGCCCTTTCGAACAGCGGTGAGACCGAAGAGCTGAGCCGCATGCTGCCGTCCCTGAAGCGGATCGGCATCAAGATCATCGCGCTCACCGGCAATCTTGAATCAACCCTCGCGAGGAACAGCGATGTGGTCATCTATGTAGGCGTGAAGGAAGAGGCCTGCCCGCTGGGCCTCGCGCCGACCGCAAGTACCACTGCGACCCTGGCCATGGGAGACGCCCTGGCAGTCGTGCTTCTGAACAGCAGGGGATTCCGGGAGGAGGATTTCGCATGTTTCCATCCCGGAGGCAGCCTGGGCAAACGACTGCTGCTGCGCGTCCGGGACATCATGCACACCGGCGATGCCGTTCCGAAGGTCTCCGTCGATACGCTGATCAAGGACGCGATCTACGAGATCTCGTCGAAGAAAATGGGGGTCACGTCGGTCCTCGATCCGGCCGGGAAGCTCCTCGGGGTGATCTCCGACGGCGATCTGCGGCGCTGGATGGAAAAGACGGAAAGGACAGGTGAGAACCTCCTGGCCAAAAAGGCCGGAGACATCATGACCCCTGATCCCAAAGTGATCTCCAAGGACGCCCTGGCCGCGGAGGCCATGGCGATCATGGAGAACAGTTCTATCACCTGCCTCATGATCCTCGACGCCAACAGACGGCCGGAAGGGGTGATACACTTGCACGACCTCTTGAAGGCGGGAGTGGTATGAAGAACATTCAACGTTCAATGTTCAAGGTTCAACGATAAACATGAAAAAGACCCTGCAAAGCTTGAAGGCGAAAGCAAAGAAGATCAAGATGCTGCTGCTCGATGTGGACGGTGTGCTGTCCGACGGCAGGATCATCCTGGACAACCAGGGCAATGAGCTCAAGGCCTTTCATGTCCGTGACGGGCACGGCATCAAGATGGCCCAGCGCGCGGGGATCACGATCGGGATCATCACCGGCAGAAGGGCCGAGGTCGTGGCCGTGCGAGCGCGGGAACTGGGTATCGAGGAAGTTCACCAGGGGGCGCTGGAGAAGATCAGGGTGTACGAGTCAATCCTTGGAAAGTATCGGCTCCGTGACGAGGAGGTCGCCTTCATCGGCGACGACATTGTCGACGCTGCCATCCTCAAGCGGGTGGGCCTCGCGGTCTGTGTTGCCGACAGCGATCCTTCCGTGCGTCCGTACGTGGACATGGTCACCAAGACCGATGGCGGTCGGGGAGCGGTGCGCGAGGTCATCAACTTCCTGCTGAAGACCCAGGGCAAGCCGCCCGTTCCATGAGTTCCTGGACCACCAGAACGCGAAAAGGACTGAGCCGCCGATTTCTCGTGCTGTTCACGCGGTGCATTAGTTCCTGTGCCCGCCTGCTGTCCTACCGGGTCGCCGTCGCATCAGGCGGTATGCTTGGTTACGCTGCGTACTACCTGCTTTCCCGGGAGCGGCACCGGGCTATTGCGCATCTTTCTTCGGTCTTTCCGGAGCGGCGAGCGGTATGGGTGAGACAGATTGCCCACCGTACCTTCATCCATCTCGGCAAATCACTCCTGGAAACGATGACCGTGGATCCCCGGAGGCTCCGATCAGACGTTACGTTCAGGGGATCCGAACACCTTGATGCGGCAGTGGTGCAGGGCAAGGGCGTGGTGTTCGTGACAGGCCATATCGGGAACTGGGAGCTCATGGGGCATGCGGTAGCAGCGAGGCATTCCCTGAGCGTTGTCGCTGCACCCATAGAGCCGGAACCGGTCAACGACATGATCGTTGGATTGCGGGCACGCATGGGCGTGCGTACGATCCTCCGGAGCAGGGCAGGCGCCGCAAAAGAGCTTATCCGCGTGTTCCGGGAGAACCGTATCCTGGGAATCCTGATCGACCAGGATACCGATGTGGAAGGCGCCTTCGTGGACTTCATGGGAAGACCCGCCTGGACGCCGACGGCGGCCGCTCAGATGGCCATCAAGTTCGGAGCACCTGTCCTGTTCGGGTATGTGCAGCGCGGCAGCGATAACCGGCATACGATAACCATCGAAGGCCCCCTGGAATTGATCAGGACCGGCAATGATGCAGAGGATATCAGGACCAATACCGCCATGTTCACGAAATTGATAGAGACCGCTATTCTCCAGAATCCGGAACAATGGGTCTGGATGCACCGTCGATGGAGAAGACAGCCATGAACGTACCGAATTTGCTCTCCATCAGCAGGATCCTCGCCGTACCGGTCTTCGTCGTGCTCATGCTGGAGCCGACGCCGTTGCGCGCCCTGCTTGCCGGCATCGTATTTTCCATCGCTTCGGCCACGGATTGGCTCGACGGCTATCTGGCCCGGAAATGGGGGCAGGTGACGAAGATCGGCAAATTGCTCGATCCGGTCGCGGACAAGATCCTGATGGCCTCTGCGCTGATCATGCTGGTGGACATAGCGAGGATACCTTCATGGATCGCCATCGTCATCGTCGGCCGGGAGTTCGCCATTACCGGCCTCCGCTCGATGGCCGCTGCGGAGGGGATCGTCATTCCGGCAGAGAACATGGGGAAGTATAAGGTCGGCGCCCAGATCACGGCGGTACTCTGTTTGGTCCTCGACTATCATCTGGGGACGGATTGGATAAGCGATGTCGGCAGACTTGCGCTCTGGATCGCCATGGTCCTTGCCGTCTATTCGGGTATACAGTACATCGTAAACTATTGGAAAAAAGCGGGGTAGCTATGGACAACTTCCCTGCCGCGGCATTCCTTATCGTCTCCTATTTGGTTGGATCCATTCCGTTCGGCCTCTTTTTCGGGAAGAGCATGGGCGGTGTGGATGTTCGCACCGTGGGGAGCGGGAATATCGGCGCTACGAATGTCCTGCGCGGTGCCGGAAAGACGGCAGCGCTCTTGACGCTCCTGGCCGACGCTCTCAAGGGACTCATTCCCGTTCTGCTCGCAGCCCGGATATTTTCCGATGATACGGTCACTGCGTTGTGCGGGATCGCCGCCATCGCCGGACACAATTTCCCCGTGTATCTCCGGTTCAAGGGGGGCAAGGGGGTGGCCACCAGCTTTGGTGTGGTGCTTGCCGTGGCGCCATGGACCGGTCTCGTCTGCCTGCTCACCTGGGCCGCTGCCGCGGCGGTCTGGCGGTATTCATCGCTATCTGCCCTTATAGCATTTGCGATCTATCCCTTGATCACCTTTGCCTTCCACGGGGATTCCCGGTCCCTGAGCATGCTGTCCCTTTTTATTTTTGGTCTGATGTACTACCGGCATCGTGACAATATCAAGCGGTTGCTTGCAGGGACCGAACCGAAGATCGGACAAAAAAGCAATCCCTGAGGATGGGCGCATCCTGTTAATGACGGCGCGGATCGGAGGATATGCCTGATCGTACATCCGCCCCCGGGCAGGGCCATGTTCGTGTTGTGCTCATCCGGGTGATATATCCGCTGACCGTGTCTTCGCTACGCGCTCACCCATACGCCGATGAGCGGTGAGAAAACAATGTTGTCCGCCCGTACGTTATTGACAAAGAATGCCCGTGCTGATATTATCTGAATACGCGTTTCGATCAGCCTTTCCGCACGAGGAGTGCGATGTCCAACATCATAACCCTTACAACTGATTACGGGACCCGGGATGCCTTCGTGGCGAGCATGAAGGGGATCATCCTCAAGACAAATCCCCAGGCGCAGATATTCGACATTACCCATGAGATAGCACCCCAGGATATCTGGGAGGCGGCGTATACCTTGAAAAGCGCCTACGCCCAGTTCCCCAAGGGAACGATACATCTCGCGGTCGTCGACCCCGGCGTCGGGAGCGGACGCAGGCCGATCATCGTTGTCACGGAGGGCTACTACTTCGTCGGTCCGGACAACGGGATATTCAGCCTGATCTATCGAGATTCGGAACGGGTCAGGGTCCATCATATCACCGCGGGTCACTATTTCATCGCCAACCCGGGTCCCACGTTCCATGGACGGGACATCTTCGCTCCCGTTGCGGCCTCGCTTACCAAAGGCGTTCCTTCAGGGAATTTTGGGGACGAGATAACGGATTTCGTAAAGCTGAACGTTCCGGTCCCCAAACGGAGCGAGAACAGCATTGACGGACATGTGGTACATGCCGACCGGTTTGGGAATGTGATCACGAACATCAACTACAAGGACCTCCAGTCCCTCATCCCCGAGGGAGCCCAGATGGGGCAGGTCGCGGTCACTGTGATGGGAAAAGAGATCAAGGGCCTGCGAAAGTTCTACGCCGAGGCGGCGCCGGGTGAACCGGCAGCGATCATCAACAGCTCGGGCAACCTTGAGATATTCCTGTTCCGCCAGAACGCCCGCACGACCCTTGCCATCAAGCGCGGCGAGGTCGTGCGGCTGACGCTCCATCCTGCTGCCTGATATTCCCGCAATCAGGCAAGTTCTGTGTTGTCTCCGACCCCTCCGGGTATTATAATGCCCCCCATGAAGTCATTCCATATCATAACCTTCGGCTGCCAAATGAACGAGCACGATTCAGAGCGCATGTCGGGCATCCTTCAGTCGCAGGGTCTCGTTCCTGCTGCCACGGTAGATGACGCAGAGATGGTGATCTTGAACACCTGCAGCATACGTGAAAAGGCGGAGCAGAAGTTCTACAGCGAACTGGGCAGGCTCGCACATCTCAAGGGACGGGACGGAAAGCGCATCACGATCGCGGTTGCCGGGTGCATTGCGCAGCAAGAAGGGAAAAAGCTTCTTTCCCGCACGCCATCCGTCGACCTGGTGATCGGGCCCTCTGACATCGCTCGCCTGTCCGATATGGTCGCACAGCAAAAGGACGGCGGCAGGCCGGTCGTCGAGACCGGCGGAGACCCGGAGTACCATCACAAACCGGTCCCCGTTGCGCGGACCGACGGCCTGAAGGCCTGGGTGTCCATCATGTACGGATGCGACAACTTCTGCACATACTGCGTTGTGCCCTATCTCCGGGGCAGGGAACGCTCCCGGCTGCCCAGGGACATCGTAGCCGAGATACAGGGCCTGGCAGACCGCGGATACCGGGAGATCACGTTCCTCGGTCAGAACGTTAATTCATATGGAAAGGGTCTCGAAAGCGCCTGTTCATTCCCGGCACTTCTTCGTCTGGCGCAGGAGGTCGACGGCATCGAACGGATCCGTTTCGTGACCTCCCATCCCCGCGACCTCTCGGAAGGGCTTATCAGCGCCATCCGCGATCTTCCCAAGGTCTGTGAATCGATCCATCTCCCCGTCCAGAGCGGATCCGACCGTGTTCTTGCCTCCATGAACCGGCGGTACACGTCGGACGAGTATCGTGATAAGGTGCAGAGGCTGAGGAACGTTGTTCCTTCCGTGTCCCTTACGACGGATATCATCGTCGGCTTCCCGGGCGAGGGAGATGAGGACTTTGCTATGACCCTCCAGATCCTTCAGGACGTGCAGTTCGATACGATCTTCGCTTTCAAGTACTCAAAACGGCCCAATACAAGAGCGCTGGACCTCCCGAAACATGTCCCGGAAAAGGTCAAGGAAGAACGTCTCGAGCAGGTCTTTTCTCTCCAGAAGGACATTACCCTCCTGAAGAACCGCCGGCATGTCGGCACTCTTCAGGAAGTGCTGGTAGAAGGGGAAAGCAGGAAAGGCGGCACCCTTACCGGCCGAACACGGGGAAACATGGCAGTGAATTTCGCGGGGACCCGTCATCTGAAGGGCTCGCTCGTGAAGGTCCGGATCACCGCGGCAGGCCCCAACTCACTTTCCGGAGAGCTATGCGAATAGCGTTCACTACGTTGGGCTGCAAGATCAACCAGTATGAGACCGACACCATGCGGAAGGCCGCGGCTTTGGAGGGGAATGACATTGTTCCTTTTGAGAGCGAAGCGGACGTGTATATAATCAACACGTGCTCCGTCACCGCAAAGAGCGACTACCAGTGCCGGCAGACGATCCGGGCGGCGGTCCACCGCAGGGAAGGGGCGAAGATCATCGTGACCGGCTGTTATGCGGAAACGCGGCCCCAGGAGGTCAGGAGCATACCGGGCGTTTCGCTGGTCCTGGGGAACGGCGAAAAAGCGAACATCGCCCGCTATGTATCCGATCCGGGGCATGTCGAAATGGCCCGTACCTCAGGCGATCACGATTCTCCGAGAGCGCGGACCCGGGGAGTTCTCAAGATACAGGACGGATGTGACAGCAGGTGCTCCTACTGCATTGTTCCACTGGCGCGCGGCGGATCGCGGAGCGTGCCGCGGGATGAGGTCGTAGAACAGTTCGTCCAGGCGGTTGATGCGGGTTGTCCCGAGGTCGTGCTGAGCGGGATCCATATTGGGCGATATGGCAGCGACCTTGAGCCACGGATTTCATTAACAGGTCTCGTAACGGACCTGCTTGCCAGAAGGAAACATGCGCGTATCCGTCTAAGTTCCATTGAGCCCCATGAGATCACGAATGAAATGATCGATCTGACCGGCCGGGGGTTATGTCGGCATTTCCATGTTCCCCTCCAAAGCGGTGATGATGCGGTCTTACGTTCCATGAATCGCCAATATACGGCAGCATTCTATCGGAAACTGGTTGAGACCATTGCCCACAAGGTCCCCGGTGTGGCGATCGGTGCTGATGTGATGGTTGGTTTTCCCGGGGAGGACGAGAATTCCTTCCTCAATACGTTCAAGATGATCCAGGAACTGCCTCTTACGCATCTACATGTCTTCAGTTATTCTCCCCGGCCTGGGACAGCTGCAGCAATGATGAAGGGGCAGGTACCCAATTCGATAAAAAAGACGAGAAACGAGGAGCTGAGGGACCTTGGGCTCAAGAAAAACCTTGAATTCAGGAAAAGGTTCAAAGGAAGCGTCCTTAATGTTGTGCTTGAAGAGTCATCACGGGCTATCGAAGGGGAAGGTTCAGGTTTGACCGATAACTATATTCGCGTGACCGTTTCAGGGGTGAAAAGAGGCGATTTCAGGAGGGAAGTCCACGTTGTGATCAATGAAGTTCGAGAGAGCGAGGTATTAGGCAGTGCAGTGGTAAGCAATTGATATATTAGTGTTAATAGTGCCTAATTAATATGCAAATTGCACTTCATGTGCTCTTAAAGCATCGATAAAAATGGTTTCCACAGGATTACCAACAACTTGTTCACACTTACTGTGTAAAGGGTCCATAACCTCCGGCTTTGTCATATCTAATTCTTCTTTTGCTGTGTGCACGTGTGTTGTCAATGATTCATAGAGGCGAAGGTCAGGGAGCCGTTATCAGAAATCCCTGCCAGATGATGTAAAGTTACAATTATTTTTCTTTCGTCAGAATGTTGTATCGAGTATCCCTCTGCGCGGCAATGTAGCCGGCATCCTGAATGATATTCACGATCTCCTGCCGGGTCATCCTGAAGCTTATCCCTGCCGCAGCAACAACATTTTCCTCGATCATGGTACTTCCGAAGTCATTTGCTCCGAACTCAAGGGCAACCTGGGCTATCTTGGCGCCCTGCGTCACCCAGGAGGCCTGGATGTTCGCGAAATTGTCGAGCATGATCCGGGAGAGGGCCAAAACCTTCAAATATTCCACTGCCGTCGCTGAGCGTCCTCCCAGTTCGGTGTTTCCCGGCTGATAGGTCCAGGGGATGAATGCCGTAAACCCTCTTGTCTCATCCTGAAGGTCCCGAAGCCTCACCAGGTGCTGGACGATATCCTCCCTGGTCTCGAGGCTGCCGAACATCATGGTGGCCGTTGTGGGCATCGCCAGACGGTGAGCCTCCTTCATGACCTCCATCCAGTCGCGCCAGCGGATCTTATTGGGGCTGACCTGTTCGCGGACACGGTCAACGAGGATCTCCGCACCCCCTCCGGGAATGGAGTCCAGGCCTGAGGCCTTGAGGCGCTTTAACGCGTCGGCGATGCTGATCTTTGCCTTACGGGCAACATAGGTTATCTCGGACGGTGAAAGGGAATGGACCTGGATCGAGAAACGTGACTTGATGGAGGAGAAGAGTTCCTCGAAGTAATCGATGCCGAGGTCAGGGTGGACGCCGCCCTGCATGAGGATCTGGGTGCCGCCCAGGGCGATGGTCTCCTCGATCTTCCGATATATTTCCTCATTCGAGAGGACATAGGCTTCGGGGCTGTCCGCCTCCCGGTAGAACGCGCAGAACTTGCATTTGTTCACGCAGATATTCGTGTAGTTGATGTTCCGGTCCACGATGAAGGTCACGATCCGTTCTGGATGCAGCCGCTTCCTGACCGATCCGGCAAGCTCACCCATGGTCAACAGGTCAGCTTCACGAAGGAGGGTGAGGCCTTCCTCCGGGCTGATCCTGCCGCCGCCCTCGATCGTTCGCTCGATCGTTCCTATTTCCATACCCGCACCGTGTTATAGACCGTGTCGCGTTCGACCGGCGTTCTTCCCGCCTGCTTGATCAGGTCCACGAGATCATCGCGGGTCATGCTCCCGTCCGTTGTCCCGCCCGCCATCTTCGTGATCCGTTCCTCGACGACCGTACCGTCGATGTCATCGACGCCGAAACTGAGCGATACCTGCGTGATCTTCTCACCCAGCATGACCCAGTAGGCCTTGATGTGGTCGAAATTGTCGAGCAGGAGACGGGAGACCGCCAGGGTCTTGAGATCGTCAAATCCGGTCGTGTAGGCGGACTTCGTGATCTCCGTGTTCTGGGCGTGGAAGCTCAGCGGGATGAAAGCCTGGAAGCCGCCGGTCCTGTCCTGGAGTTCGCGGAGCCTCAGGAGATGGTCCACCCGGTCCTCGACCGTCTCGATATGGCCATAGAGCATGGTTGCGTTGGACTTAAGGCCGATGCCGTGGGCCGTCTCCATCACCTCGAGCCACCGGTCGCCGCTGATCTTCTCGGCGCACAGCGTGTTGCGGACGCCGGGATTGAAGATCTCGGCGCCGCCGCCGGGCAATGAGCCTAGACCGGCCTCGCGGAGCGAGATCAGCGTTTCCTTCACGCCGAGGCCGGCGAGCTTCGCGAGATAATCGATCTCAACGGCGGTGAACGCCTTGATATGCAGATGAGGTGTCTCGCGCTTCAGCGTCCTGAGCATGTCGAGGTACCACGTGAAGGGAAGGTCGGGATGCAATCCTGACACGATATGGAGTTCCCTGACGCCCTTTTCGGCGCTCCGGGCCCTGCTCAAAATGTCCGCGATGGACATCTCGTAAGCGCCGGATTCGCCCTTGCTCCTGCTGAACGCGCAGAACTTGCAGCGGTTGACACAGATGTTCGTGGGATTGATGTGCATGTTCTGGACGAAATACACGCGGTCGCCGCTCTTCCGCTGCGCAGCGTGGGAGGCCATGCGCCCGAGTGTAAGAAGATCGAAGGAACGGAAAAGGGAAATGCCGTCTTCGCGGAATAGCCTCTGGCTGGAAAACACTTTTTCTTTGATAGTATCGAGTGAGATCATTATTTTTCAATGCGATTGTGCTTACGTCGGACGAAATGCAGTGCTATTGTTTCTCCATCAGGATTCCGGTCGCAGGATCGTATTCGAACTTGTCGCTCTTCAGGATGATCCCGTTGAATCCCGAGAGCTCGTTCAGGTCCGCAGGATACCTGCCGTTGGCAGAGTGGAATTCCTGGATGGATTTCCGGACCTCCAGGATGTTCACCTTACTGTCAAGCTTCTGGGCGCTCTTGTATGATTGCGTCATCGTGTTGCCGTACTGCTGGACAGGGTTTTTGTCGTCGGAACAGGATGAAATCACTAGCAAGGAAACCACCAGCATGGTAAATTCTGCATGGATCAGTTTCATGGGGTCTCCATAAAGGTATGGCGGGGAAAAAAGATGGATTTAAAGTCTTCACAGGTTGTTGAAAAAGGCTTGTTGTAACGTCAAAGCGCACACTGAAGGGTACGGCTACCAATTATAAAATCAATGCGTTACGGTTTGGTAGCCGCAGGCTTTAACCTGCGTAATTAGTTATTCAACAGTCTGTTCATGTCTGTCTCTCCACCGAACACAACATGACCGTTAACCATGCTCATAGTACAAGTTTTCGTTTCCCTGAGCAAGTCGGAATACAGGTCCCCCGTGTTTTTCCTCGGCAGGGATATGGCGATGAGGTCAGCCTTTTTCCCGGGCTCAAGACTGCCGATCTCCCGGCCCATACCGAGGGCCCCGGCGCCGCCCAGCGTGGCTATATGGAAGATGTCCTGCGGGGTTACGCCGGAACGCCGGTGGACCTGATACGCATACCGCATCTCATCCCAGAGATTGAGTGAGGGAACACTGGCCAGGCTGTCGGTGCCGAGCCCCACGGAAATGCGCGCATCCAGGAGTTTCCTTAGCTGCATGGTACCGACGCCGATCTCATGGTTGCTCCGCGGGCAATGCGCGACCCCTGATCCCGATCTTTTCATGATGCCGATATCCGCGTTGTCGACATGCACAGCATGTACTGCCAGAAAAGAGGGCCCAAGTACTCCGAGGCGATGAAGGTACGCGAATGAAGAACGGGCTACCGGTGCACCACTCAGGTCCCATCCTGCAGCGGCGTACAGAAGCTCCAAAGTGTTCTTCTTTCTCTGAAGCAGAAGCGTCTCTTCGCGTGTTTCCGCAACGTGCATACAGAGGCGGAGATGTCTTCTGGATGAGATATGATGGATCGTTCGCAGGGCGGGTCCCGAGACCGTGTGAGGTGAGTGGGGAGAGATCCCGTAGTTCACGAGCCGGTAAACTGGACCACGGCCCGGAAAGATCAGGCGGCTGACGTCCTCCCCCATGAAGATGATCTCGTGATACACGACCGATCGCAAACCGCTCTTCCTGAGCACAAGAGGACTGACCCCATGAGTGCTTATCTCCGCGACGGTGGTCGTGCCTGATCGGATGAGCGCTTCGATGTTCCTCTGCGACGCGGCAGCATAGTCACGCCGGGTAAGGTGTTTTTTCGATGCGAGGAGGTTGAATACCCAATCAGTGTAGTTTTGTGCACGTATATCGTCAAGCAGGAGGGGTAATTCGAGATGGGTATGGACATTGACAAGGCCCGGCATGATGACCGCCTGTGCCAGGCGGATGATACGATGGCCTGGATATTTCCTCATCATTGCGCATGCCGTGCCGACAGCATGGATCCGTCCATGGTTTATGACGACGGCACCGGCAACAAGGGGAGCATGGTCCAGCCTTGTAATGAGCCTATCAGCGTGGATGATCATCGTTTGCACACAGTACCATGACATCCGATGGCTGTCAACCATGGCCGTGAGTGACAAATAATGTCACTTTGGATGACAGGATATGTGCGGAAGGGCAGATAGTAGCATGCTAACTATATGATATTAATACCATATCTACTGGCATACAAGATGCAGTAAAGAATAGCATAGAACATACATAGAGCTTAAGGTCCGAGAGGAGGTGAAGTATCCCATAAAGGCCTTAAGCAACTTAAAGACAGCGAAGCATCATGAAACTCAATCTCTAAATCGTTATGGGAGGTACTACAAATGAAAATGAATAAAAAAGGTTTTACGCTTATCGAACTCCTCATCGTGGTGGCAATCATCGCCATTCTGGCCGCCATCGCCATCCCGCAGTTCAGCTCCTATCGTATACGTGGTTATAACTCGGCCGCGACCGCTGACCTTCGGAACGCCCGTACGGCGGAAGAGGCCTTCTTCTCCGACTGGCAGGTATATGCGTCGAGCATTCTTGCTACAGGTGGACCAGGTGCAGGCGCTGTGCTTACGAATACCACACCAGTCCCGCAGGTTACTGTCGGACAGTTTGCCATTGTTGCATTAACTTCACCGAGCGCTGCAACCACATTCAACACGGGTGTTTCTCAGAACGTGGGCCTTGTGCTGACTACCTCCGCCAACGGCGGCAGTTTCACCGGTGGAGCCAAGAACGCTGCTGGTGACAGATGTTTTGGAATGGATTCAGATTTTACTCCTATCTATTGGGTTAATGGTCCTGTTGGTTCTCCAATGCTTACTGGTGGTATACCGCTCGCCTTAGCCAGTGCGACGGTATCGGAAGTAGCAGGTGCTACTGGCGCTGCCCCCTGTAACGGTCCTGCACCAGCGACTACCGTTTGGGCCGCTCTCTAACCTTCAGCAACGTTATCTATAGTAATACTACAGGCCGGGTAATCCCCGGCCTTTTTCTTGACACTCTCATTTGCAACAGATATACTTAACGCGTTTCATAATTCTGCAGGACCTTATACATTCGATAATTCTGAAACCACGATCCCCCATTAACGTATGATCACTATCAACGGCATATCAAAAGAATTCAAAGAAGGAATTACCGGCAAGTGCGTCAAGGCCCTTGAGAACCTTGAACTTGAGATCAAGCAGGGTGAAGTGTTCGGATTTCTCGGGCCGAACGGCGCCGGGAAGTCAACGGCCATCAAGATCCTCATGAACCTCATCTTTCCCAACAGCGGGAAAGCGGAAATAGGTGGCAAAGACGTTCGGGACCCGGAGGCACGAAGGATCGTCGGCTATCTTCCTGAGAATCCTTATTTTTACGACTATCTGACGACCGACGAACTGCTGTGGTTCGGAGGACGGACAGCGGGAATGGACTCGAACAGCATCCGTGAGCGATCAGATCTTCTCGTACAACAGGTCAATTTGCAGAACGCCAGGAAACGACCGCTCAGGACCTATTCAAAAGGAATGGTCCAACGGGCAGGATTGGCCATGGCGCTGATCCATGACCCGGACGTTGTCATTCTGGACGAACCCATGAGCGGGCTTGATCCGATCGGCCGCAAGATGGTCGGCGATCTGCTTATCGAACTGAAGGGGCAGGGGAAGACGGTGTTCTTCTCTTCTCATATCTTGAACGACATAGAGCGGTTCAGCGACCGGGCAGGGATCATTATCGGCGGCAAGCTGAAGCGCGTCGATACGCTGCAGAACCTGCTTTCCGGAGGGAAGAACCTCGAGGATGTGTTCATGAGCGAAGTTGCATTGGCGGAAGGAGGGACCGCAGGATGACAACATTCTGGCCGATCGCGCTCATCACCTTCAAAGAAGGCATCAGGAACAGGGCCATTTACGGGATCACGCTCGTTGCATTGATGCTGTTCGGAGCAACAGCCCTGGTCGCAACCATGGTCCCCCGCGAGGTGGGGAAAGTTGCCGTTGATATGGCGCTTTCCACGATCTCATTCGCCGGCCTGCTCATCGTCCTTTTCGTGGGGATCAACCTCATGGCAAAGGACCTGGACAAGCGAACGATCTACACCGTTCTGTCGCGACCCATATCCCGGTCCCAGTATATCATTGGAAAATTCCTTGGAATGATCCTGCTCATCACGGTGACGATGTCGATATTAAGCTTGCTGGCGATCACCGCGATCGTTATGCTCAAGAACATACACGCAGGCTATTTCACGCGGTTTTCCTGGCAGACCATCATCCTTGCGGATGGTTTGACCGTGCTCATGCTCATCGTGCTCTCGGCGATCAGTTTTCTTTTTGCCTCGTTTACTTCCTCGTCGTTCATTACGCTGGTCCTGACCATCATCACCTATATCATCGGCCAGTCGCTGAGCGGCGTCAAGTCACTGCTGGAAGCGCCGTCCTATGAGATCGGTTTCAGCGTGTCGCCGGTGACCGTCAAAGTGGTGACGGCGGCCTATTATCTCTTTCCCAATCTGTCCCTCTTCGATATCAAACTGCAGGCAGCCCACGCCCTTGCCGTATCTCCGTCCTTCATTCTGTGGACCGTCCTGTATGGTCTTGTCTACATAGTCATATCGATCACGCTGGCCGCGATCATCTTCCGGAAGAAGGAGTTTCCGTGATACGAAGGACCATCGCCATCGCAGCATTCCTGCTCATCCTCGCGTCCCTTCATGTGATCGCCCTTGGCAGATCGACGGAGGCACGGAAACAGCTTCCCCGGGGGGAAGGAAGCGCAATCGTCCTCCCGTCGGCTCTTTTGAAGATAGCAGCCCTTGAATTCAAGGGCCTTGTTTCCGATGTCTTGTTCCTTGATTCGATCGCTTTTTATGGCGGGACCTTGAACCGGGAGGAACGGCCGAGGTTGAAAGAGTGGGAGTGGCAATGGCTCGATAAAACACTGTCCGCCTCTGCGGACCTCGACCCGTACTTTCTTGACCCCTATCTGTTCGGGAACGCGGTCTTCACCTGGGAGGCCGGCATGATCCGGGAGGCGAACGACCTCCTGGCAAAGGGAAGCAGGCATCGCACGTGGGACTGGATGCTGCCGTTCTTTACGGGTTTTAACTATTTCTTTTTTCTGCAGGAGAACGAAAAAGCGGCTGAGTTCCTCATGGAGGCATCACGAAGACCGGATGCCGACCCCATGCTTGCCAGCATAGCATCGAAGCTTGCGTTCAAGGAAAAAAAGACCGAGACGTCGATCCAGTTCCTTGAGGAAATGCTGCAAAGAACGGATGATGACCTGTCAAAGCAGCGTTTCAGGAAAAGGATCGAGGCACTTCGCGGGATCCTGCTGTTGGAACAGGCGGTGGCGCACTACCAAAAGCGTTATCACGTCAAGCCGCATAGCTTTGAAGCATTAGTTGCAAAGGGGATTATTCAGAAAGTACCAGAAGACCCGTACGGAGGAACATTCTACCTCGATCCATCGGGCTCCGTAAAAAGCACTACCGAACGCGAGTTGATGCCTCACCGGAAGAAGTAACCGCTATTTACCCAGCCGCTTCTGTTCCTGCCTCATATCCAGCTGTTTCAACTGTTCGATGTTCTTGAGGAGACGTTCGTTCTCCTTCTTCGCATCGAGGACCACCTTGATGGCCTGGCGCCAGTTCTTGGCGTCTGCTGCACGCTCGTGTTGAGGATACTGATAGAGGAAATCTTCGAAGTGTGTCAGGGCCTGAGCATAGTCCTTTTGGGGGTTTTGCACGGAAACGAAGGCCGTTGCAATGTTGAAGATCGCGTTCGCCGCCCACTCCGAGTTTGGATATGCCTGGATGATCTTCTGGTATGCCGCTACGGCTTCCGGGTATTTGTATTCATTCAGCATTTTTTTCGCTTCAGCACTCATTACCCCCGGGGCCGTCAGATCATCCTGGCCACTGGGAAACAAACCGGCACAACCACCGGCAAGAAATGCAATGAACATGAGCATGGACAAATAACGCATCATACGTTTCTCCGCTTGTCGATGACAAAGACGCTCTTGGGAATTGTCTTGGCGTAGTCCTTGAGCTCGGCAGCGATCTCCGATGCCTCCAGTGGGCTGGATATGGCGCGGAGTTCATTCGTCACGATCGCGATGGATATCGTTATCAGGGGAAACTTCATCTCGACGCCCTGGCGCGACTTTCCCATGATATATCCATTTTTTTTGTCCGTTTCATCGTAGAAATCGGGGATGCGGCGATCGAATCGGGCGATGATCTCCTCACCGAGGACCCTCATACGGTCAGGCACCGTGATCACCACAAAGTCATCACCGCCGATATGGCCGATAAAGTCGTCGGGACTCCCTTTTACCTTCAGAGCGCTTTCGATGATCTGCGCCGTCTCTTTGAGCAGTTCGCTTCCCTGTGCGTATCCATACCGGTCATTGTAGGACTTGAAATTGTCCAGATCGAGCATGCAAAAAGCTAACGGTTGTCTCGTTTCCAGGCGTTTTTTCATGACATTCTCGATGGCGATCCCTCCTGGGAGGCGGGTAAGGGGACTTGCATCGAGATACATTTCCTCAAGTTTCCTCAGACGCTTGCCCATCTCAACGAATGCCGTCGCCAGCGCCCCGATCTCGTCATTGCTCTTGATCTGCGGATCGTAATCAAAGTTCCCCACGGCGATCTGCCCCGTGGCGACGCTCAGTTTCTTGATGGACGATGAAATATGGTAGGTCACTACCAGGCTGCCGATGACGCCAAGTATCACGCTCAGGATGGACAACAGGGAGGTCATCCAAAACGCTGATTTTCCAATGAAGCTGATCCGCTGCATTTTATCGTCGCGCGCCTTATTTGCCGAGGCCGACATCTGGAGGAGTATTTCCGTGATCTTTTCGGACTTTTTCTTGATTAGCCCGTTCGATATGCGGGACGCTCCCTCTCGATTGCCGGACCTCATCATTTTTACTTCCTTTGCAAAGAGATCATTATACTCTTGATACAGAACGATGATCTGCGCAAGCGCGAGATGGCGGTTATCCGGCAGTTTCTGCAAAACATCCATCCCTTGCTGGAACTCTTCGCCGCGCTTATAGAAGAGGGTGCGCATATCCGGACTGTTCAGGATGATGTACCGTTTTTCGTAGTTGTCCTGGCCTATGATCGCTTCGCGCATCTTCTCCGCCGTAGCCTGGACGGGGACATCGACCGTCACGATCCTGCTATTGAGGCTGTTGAGGCGCTGGAGACTTACCAGCGCGTAGATGATCACCACCATTGTCAGCAGCACCAGGATCATATAGCCGAGCAGCATTTTGCTCGCAATGTCCAGCCTGGCAAAAAGCTCCTTCGGGATAAGTTTTTCGAGGAGTGCTGACGGGATGAAATCGGTAAGCCTGGAGATTCTAAAGTTCACGGGTAAAGAGTAACAAATATTCGAGTTCTTGTCAAATAAATCTTATTATTCAGGGGCTTCATCCTGGATCGTTATTTCCTCCTCGGCGGGCAACGTTTCTTCGCAGAATCTGCGCGGTTCGGTCCCGGGGAGGAATGCCTCGCGGAGCGATAGTTTGCAGTGCTCGGTGCTCAAGAGGCCTGTACGGGGATCGACGTTCTTAAAAAGGATGCCGTTCGGTATGCTAAAGTCCGTGGGTTCCTGGTTCTGATGGGCTTGCTTCATAAAATCGAGCCAGACAGGCAGTGCGGCACGGGAGCCCGTTGCTTTGGGGCCCAGACTTCGCTGGTCATCAAAACCTACCCATACACCCGCGACGAGGGATGGTGTATAACCGATGAACCAGGCGTCCCGATAGTCGTTCGTCGTCCCGGTCTTGCCGGCAACCGGCCTGCCGAGCTCCCGCGCTTTCCAGCCGGTACCACGCTCAATGACTCCTTTGAGCATATTGGTGACGATATAGGCGGTTTCCGGCTTCATCGCCTGTACGGGCAGTGGATAACTGCTTGAGAGCACCCGTCCGCTGCTGTCGGTGATCGAGAGGATGGCGACCGGGTCGAGCCTGACGCCGCCGTTCGCGAACACGGAATACGCCGAGGTGAGCTCCAGGAGCGTAACGTCAGAACTTCCCAGCGCAAGCGGAAAGACGGCCTTCAGCGGGCTTTTTATGCCCAGCGCGCGGGCATAACGGATGGTCTCTTCGATCCCGATCTTGGAGATCAGACGGACCGTGGGAATATTGAGGGATTGCGCCAGTGCCTTGCGAAGTGTCACGTCGCCCTGATACGTTCGCGTGAAGTTTTCCGGGGTCCAGGTCTTCTTCGGATCGATCTTGATGCTCAGTGGGGTGTCGCTCAGGATGTCTGTCGCGCTGAATCCACGCTCGACCGCCGTGGCATACACAATGGGCTTAAAAGCAGATCCCGGCTGGCGCAGTGCCTGCCATGCCCGGTTGAACTGGCTCTTGCTGAAATCGCGTCCTCCCACCATGGCGAGGATATGGCTCGTGGCGGGGTCCAGGACAATTATGGCCGCCTGGAGCGGCTGCAGGTGTCTGTGCCTCCGGTCCAGCTTTGGTTCTAGCTTGGCCAAACCGGTGATCAGGGCCAGTTCAGCGTGACCTTGGAGAGTAGTATTGATGCTGGTGTAGATGTTCAGTCCTCCGGAATAGAGGATGCTGGAACCGAAACGCTCCTCGACCTTCTGGCGGATATACTCGACGAAGTAAGGTGCGGGCGAGGGCCCCTTGTGCTGGACGGTCTGCTGGACGGGAAGGGGAACGCGGGACGCTTCCCTGGCCTGATCTCCCGTGATGGTCCCCGTTGCGACCAGACGATTGAGAACATGCGCCCGCCTGCTGAAAGCGCTTTCGCGCGATTTGAAGGGCGAATAATACTTGGGAGCGCGAGGTATGCCCGCGAGGAGCGCGCATTCGGCCAGGGACAGCTCCTTTGCCTGCTTGCCGAAGTAGGTTTGCGCAGCGGCCTCCACGCCGTATGCCCCGCTGCCGAAATAGATCTGGTTCAGGTAGAGGGTCATGATCTCCTGTTTGGTGTACCGCTGCTCGATCTTGAGCGCAAGTGCCATTTCCTTGATCTTCCGCAGATAACTTCGTTCGGGAGTGAGGAAAAGGACTTTCGCGAGCTGCTGGGTCAGCGTACTGCCGCCCTCCAAAATCCTGCGAGCGCGGACGTTCCTGTACAGGGCACGTGCAATACCGCGGTAGTCAAGGCCGCGATGGGAATAGAACCGGGTGTCTTCGGTCGCGACCAGCGCCTTGATCAGCGCTTCGGGGACGTCGGTGAGGACCACGGGCGTGCGGTTCTCAACAAAGAATTCAGCAAGAAGCTGATTTGTGTCCGAGTAGACGCGGCTGGTGATGCTCGGTTTATAGCTTTCGAGCGCCTGAACCTCGGGAAGGTCCCAGGCCGAATAAAGAATGAACCCTACAGAGCTGCCGATCAGGACCGTCGCGAGGAGGAGTGCCGCATATATTATGATCGTCCTGCCTGTCATGCGGTCCATTATACAATGTTGATGCATGAAAAGCAAAATGGTGAACATGCGGTAGTGCTCAAGATGCAGGATCGCACAAGAGATGCCTTGAGATTTGTCGGAGTAGATGCTATTATTAACTCACGCGCGAACACAAACAATTTCATAAAGCGAGAAACAGGAGGGTCATATGCCGTACAATGCCAAGGACTACAGTTCATTGATCGGTCTGAAAGGATTCAGCGATACGCTCCTCAAGAACCATTTCACCTTGTATCAGGGGTACGTAACGAACACGAACAAGGTGGCGGATACGCTGGCGCAAATGCTGAAAGATGTGAAAACGGGAACCCCTGAGTTCGCGGAGCTGAAACGTCGCTTTGGTTGGGAGTTCAACGGGATGAGGCTTCACGAACTTTATTTTGAGAACCTCAAGGGTTCCGGCGGCATCGACAAGGCGGGAAAGCTGGCGGGAAAGATGGAGAAGGACTTTGGAGGGGTGGAACTCTGGGAAAAGGATTTCAAGGCCTGCGGCACGATGCGGGGCATCGGATGGGTGGTGCTGTATCATGATGCCGTGGGGGACCGCCTTTTCAATTCGTGGATCAATGAACATGACGTGGCACACCTTGCAGGGTGTTCGCCGATCCTTATCATGGATGTTTTCGAACATGCCTATTTCACCGATTATCAGTTGAAACGGGCCGATTATATCGAGGCTTTCTTCGCAAATATCAACTGGCAGGTCGCGGCATCCAGACTTACGTGATGCGGAAAGGCCTGATCATAGTCTATACCGGGGACGGGAAAGGGAAAACGAGCGCTGCTCTGGGGCTCGCCCTGCGTGCCAGCGGACATGCTTTGTACGTGTCCATGGTGCAGTTCGTAAAAAGCCCCACGGACAGCGGTGAGGAGCGCGCCGCTGAGCGCCTGAAACCTGAGTTCGAACTGATAACGACGGGAAAGGGATTTGTGAACATCCCGGGGCATACGGTCCCGCTCCCGGAACATAAACAGGCGGCAGAGAACGCTTTTATCCTGGCGCAGCAACGGGTCCTCTCCGGATACTGGGATGTGGTCATTCTTGACGAAATCAACGTCGCCGTCAAGCTGGGGCTCCTTGATATCACCAGGGTCCTTGATCTGCTCAGAAAAAAACCGAAGAACCTGCATGTGGTCCTGACCGGCCGCGATGCGCATGATGAACTGATCGCGATGGCCGATCTAGTCACGGAGATGCGGCTGGTTAAACACCCTTATGATGAAGACGGCATTCCCGCCCAGAAAGGCATAGATTTCTGATCGCATTGACCTCACGAAATCCTGTCAGGAGGCTCATGTTTTCCAGGCAGCGGTATCCCGTTGATTACCTTGACAATATCGATTGTCTCGGGTATATTCGATTCTCTACCTCAGCACGTCGTTGTCATCAGGTGATGATCTACTTGGTCGGAACGGCATCAAAGTGAAAAGTACCTTGACTTATCCAGGCTCCTATGGAATTCTGAACAGGTGAACATCTTCAATCATTGATGAGGGAGGTGAAACCTCTACTATCGAGATCGTACACAATGAAATATGAAAGTACTGATATCTAATCTAAATATCCGTTATTCTCAAAGGAGGTATAACATGCGCAGTGGAAGAAGAGTTCTAGTGGTTCTATCAGTAGTAGCCCTCCTGGCATTTATGGGCGGCAGTGCGTTCGCCCAGCTCGTGGGCACGATAAAGGACGTGGAAACATCCGTCGGATCGTCAGGCAAGGTCGACTGGACCACGGGAGTGATCACCGCGGTCGGCATCGGTGCTCCGCCTGCGCAGCCGGCGAACGCGGCGCAGGCACGGGCCATGGCAGAGCGTGCAGCGCAGGTCGTGGCCTATCGGAACCTGCTCGAAGCGGTGAAAGGCGTTCGTCTTGATTCAACGACGACCGTCGAGAATTTCATGGTCACGAGCGATGTCATCCGCACGCAGGTCAGCGGATTCGTACAGGGCGCCATGGTCATGGACAAGAAATACATGTCCGACGGGTCCGTGGAGGTCACCGTCGGCATGAAACTGACCGGTGCGCTTGCTGATTCGCTCCTTCCCAAGACCCCGCCGGCGCAGCCCACGGGTATCGTTACGACGCCGGGCGTTGCCGGACAGACATTCACCGGTCTCATCGTTGACGCACGCGGTCTTGGCATCAGACCGGCAATGGCCCCGAAGGTCCTGAACGAAGATGGCAAGGAAGTCTACGGTTCGGCCTGGATCAACAGGGAGTGGGCTGTCCGCGAGGGCATGGCGGGCTATCTGAAGGACCCGTTGCAGGCGCAGCAGAACCCCCGTGTGACCGATAAGCCGCTCCTGGTGAAGGCCATCAAGGCCTCGGGCGACGCACGTGTGGACGTAGTGATCTCCAACGCCGACGCTTCAATGATCCACGGCGCCACGCAGAACCTGAGCTTCCTGGAAAAGTGCAAGGTCATTATTCTCGTGGATTAGCGCATCAGATTCGGATCGTCTCCCGGCCTGCAGGCGGGAAGACCGGCAACACGGTTGCCGGTATACATTATGAATGGATCGGAGGTTAGGAATGGTTACCAACATGAAGCGTCTCACGGTGCTGATGCTCGTGATCGTTGCGCTGGTCGCTATGGGATGCGGACCCAAGGCTGCGCCTTCGACGTCGGTGCTGGACACCCCAGAGTACCATTATCAGCAGGGGTTGAAATACCTCGACAAGAACCAGATCGATGATGCGATGAAGTCTTTTGACCGGGCCGTTGCGCTCGATCCTAAATCGCCGCTCGGCTTTATCGGCAGAGGACTTGCGTTCGGCAAGAAGGGCGAGTTCAAGCCGGCGTTCGACAACATGGAAAAGGGCAAGGACCTGGAAAACAAGGGGATCGAGGCACGGATCGGGATGATCCGGCTCCATAGCCTGCAGCGCGGCAAGAACTTCATAAAGGAATGCGAGAGCGAGTTCAAGACCGCCAATGAAAAAGAGCCGAGCAGCGCCCGGCTTCACTATTTCATGGGTATGGCGTATAAATCGGCACTGGATTTCGACAAGGCTGCGAGCATGTTCCGCGTGGTCCTTGATCTGAACAAGGACTTTACGGGTGAGGCCAACGCAGAATGGGCCGTGATCCAGAAGATCCAGCGCGCTGCGCCGGGCACCGAGATCGGCAAGAAGATCGCCCTTATCGACAAGATCGACCGGGCGGATGTGTGCGCGCTCTTCGACCAGGAAATGAACCTGGAAAAGCTCTTCACCAAGCGAGGCACCAAGACCTACGATACGGGCTTCAAGGCGCCGACAGAGTCGTCGACCCGCTTCTCACCGGAGACGACCGTGAAGATGGATCCTGCAACAGATATCAAGGACCACTGGCTCAAGCCGAGCATCGAAACGATCCTGAAACTTCAGGTGCGCGGACTTGAGGCAGGCCCGAGCCACAAGTTCGATCCCGACAAGGACATCACCAAGGGCGAATTTGCCGTCATGCTCGAGGATATACTGATCAAGGTGTCGGGCGATGAGAAACTTGCCACCAAGTTCCTCGGCGCTACCTCGCCGTTCCCCGATATCCGGAACGACCAGTATTTCTTCAGTGCGGCCATGACCGTGACCACGAGAAATTTCCTTGAGGCGGACAAGGCGACGGGCGAGTTCAAGCCAGGCGATCCGGTGTCGGGCGCCGATGCACTGCTGTCCATCCGTGAGTTCAAGAACCAGCTGAAATTCTGATCCCATTCGACCAGTCCCGCCCCTGTAATGGGGCGGGACTTTTTCTTCCTATGCCTAAACTATATTATTCCCTTTTCATCATTCTTTTCATTCTTATCATTGCGCCAAGCTCCCAGGCCGGTCTTACGGTGCTTGAGGGCGAACACACGGTCACGTATGATATCGTAAATCCCCGCGGGGTCGCATTCATTCCGGATTACGCGAACGAGTCATTTGTCCAGAAGGTCATCAGCCAGGACGAGTTCAGCAAACGGGTCCAGGTAACATCCAAAATGGCCCCCATGAAGACACGTGTCCCGTATCCGGTTCCTACCGGCAAGGTAGCCGGGACGCTCCAGCAGTATCTTCTGCCCGAACGGGACCGGCAGTCCGGCGACCCATCTATCGTCAAACTTGCTCGTGAGCTGGTCCAAGGCAGCAGATATACCCACGAGGCGGCAAACGCTATTCTGACCTGGATCGCCGATAACCTGACCTTTGACTCCAGCATTACCGTTCCCTCCGATGCGTACTCCGCGCTCAAATACCGAAAGGCATACTGCGTCGGGTATTCCAACCTTGCCGTGGCCATGCTCAGGGCCGCGGGCATCCCGGCGCGGGTGGCGCATGGATATCTGCCTCCGGGATATGAATGGGGTTTCTCCAAGGATTACTGGGGTGTCAAGGTCAATGACGGCGGTTTTCACGCATATCTGGAGATCTATTATCCTGATACGGGCTGGGTCTTTACTGACGCGGAACATTCCCACCATTTTGTGGATCCCTTCCACATCATACTCCGCCTCGACGGGATAGAGATGCCCGGTGTGTACAAGGGAGGATACCTCGACGTCGATAAGGCCACCTTTTTCACGATCTTCCAGGAAGAGGACCGGACGGTCATGGTGGACGAACTCACGCTTCCCAAGCAGAAACGACTTGGCCGAAGGATGAACGAGCGGCAGTCCTCAGCGCTTGTTTCCGGCACCGTGAACGATGCATCGGGCAAACCGGTCGCGAAGGGTATCGCGGTCCTCTGGAAGGACGGGCGGGGGGCGCAACACCCGTTCAATGACGGGCGGTATACTATTGCGGTGTCCAATGCCGGGAAATACCGTATCGAGGTAAAGGGTTCCGGGTTTGCCAAGGCATCGTACGAGGTCCAGATCGAACAGGGCAAGGTCTATCGAAAGGACTTTACACTTGCTTCCGGCGGAGTGATCAAGGGCAAGGTCGTCGATGGCATGGGAAAGGTCATCCCGGAGGGGGATGTGTTCTACCGTGACGGAAATACCAGTTTTGGCGTACCTGTCGATCGGGATGGCACCTACCGGATCGAAGGCCTGACGCCGGGCCAATACAAGGTTTCGGTCATGGTCGGAGAAAAGAACGTGTCTCATCAAGTAGCGGTAGAGGCCGCTAAAGAGAGCGTGCAGGATTTTGTCGTTAAATAAGCGGCCAGATCTCTGTCCGTAATCATATTCCTGTCGTTATCTGGAAGGGAATGGAGTGAATAATGCGTAACCGCCTGTTGTTCTCCTTAACGCTGATGAGTCTGCTGCTGCCCGTGGCCATGATTCACGCGCAGACCGCTAATCCGTCCGATGCCCTCGAGAATGTGGGGCAGGGAACGATCAATTGGACGTCGGGTGTTGTGTACGCAACAGGCATCGGCGCTCCACCGCCAAGCGCGGTGAACCCGGCGCAGGCCCGAGCCATGGCCGTGCGTGCGGCCCAGGTGGTCGCCTACCGGAACCTGCTGGAGATCGTCAAGGGTGTGCGCGTAGACTCAGAGACGGTGGTCGAGAACTTCATGACCAGGAGCGATATTATCAAGACCCGTGTTGATGGTATCGTGAAAGGCGCCATGATCGTAAAGACCCAATATCTGTCCGATGGTTCCGTGGAGGTCTTGGTCTCCATGCCCATGAGAGGCGCCTTGCTTGACGCTGTCGTGCCTGAAAGCTTTGGCAGCGCAGCGCTCCCGCCTCCGCCGTTGCGTCCCGCGCCATCGGTCCCGGCGCCCCAGCGGCCTGCTCCCGTCCCCCAAGCACCGGAGAAGCGGCCTGAACCGACGCGGGTGGAACCGGCCAGGCCGGCTCCGCAGCAGCCGGAAAAAAAGCCGGAGCCGCCGAAGGTCGTGCAGCCCCAACAACCACAGCCCGAGAAGAAGCCGGAACCGGCCCAACAGACCCCCGTCATGGTGCCCGACCAGTCCACGACACAGTTCAAGGGCGGGAAGGCAACCGGCGTGGTGATCGACGGGAGAGGTCTCGGCTTGAAGCCTGCGCTGCTGCCGAAGATCATTGACCCCCAAGGCCAGGAGATCTACGTGGGACAGGTGGTGGCGAGGACCAACGCGGTCGAGCAGGGCGTGGCAGGATATGCCAAGGATGTTAACGCTGCCGCCAATAACTTCCGGGTCACCGATAATCCGGCGGTCATCAAGGGGGTCCGCGCCTCAGGTGCTGCGCGAACCGACATCATGCTCAGTCAACCCGATTCCCAGATGCTGCGAGATCTGGGCAAGAAGGGAGATTTTCTCCAGTATTGCAGGGTCATTATTGTTTATTGAGCGTTATTCGTGAATGATGTCGATCGGTGACGTCATTTACGGAAATACTTATCAAGGTCGTACAGGAGGTATTTGATGAGATCGAGCATGAGAAAAATCGGGTACATCGCCGTCGCGGCAATGTTGCTCATAGGAATTCCTGCAGCGTCCGTTCTTGCGGACGATTCCGCTGCCGTCGTGACCAGGCTCGACGGCAACGCCTCCGTTTTCACCAAGGGGGGAAAGACAGGGACACCAATCAGGAAGAATGACAAGCTCATTAAAGGGCAGGAAGTGAAAGTGGGGGAAAAATCGCGAATCGAGCTGAAGTACCCTGACGGGACGGTCATGCGGTTCGCAGAGCGGTCTACCATCAAGATCGACGACATTACCTACGATAGCAAGACACAGAGCAAAAAAGTGAAGGTCGACCTGGGAGGGGGGAAGCTCTGGGCGAATGTGAAGAAACTGGTCACTTCTGATTCCAAGGTCGAGGTGAAGACCGTGAATGCCGTAGCAGGTGTCAGAGGTACGGTATATCGTGTTAACGTCGAGGCGGACAACAGCGCCATGGTGAAGGTCTATGACGGAACGGTAGCAGTGGCGGGCGTTCCGAAAGAAGCGGCCAAACCTGCGGGACAGTTCACGGCCCCGGTGCCGGTCGCTGGTCCGACACCGGTCCCGCCGCCCTACCATGAGGTTTCGATGGAGGAGTGGACGGTGATCGTCAAATCGATGCAGCAGATCACCGTATCGCCCCAGGGCGTGGCATCCAAACCGCAGGATTTTACCCCTCAGCAGGACATGGATGATTGGGTGCAGTGGAACCAGGAACGGGATAAACAACTGAGCCTGTAACGCTGAAAGCTGGTTCACGCTGTTCTAAAGCCGTTCCGGCACCAGCCGGAACGGCTTTTTTTGTTCAGAATGGTCTTGACAACCGTTCGACCCGCATGGTATAAAACATTGCAATTGAAAATGGATATCAAAATCATGCAGCCATGAAGAACAAAGCGAACGAACAGCTGTCTGAATTCCTGGCAGGTCAGGGCCTGAAATCCACAAGACAGAGGAACAGGATACTGTCCGTATTTGTATCGGCAGGGCGGCACCTCAGCGCCGAAGAACTGACGCTTCTTGTCAAGAAGACCGATGCGGGCATCGGGTATGCCACGGTCTACCGGACGATGAAACTTCTTTCCGAGGCCGGGTTGGCCCATGAGCGGCGTTTTGAGGACGGCGTAACCCGTTTCGAATACAATGCCTCCGAGGGACACCACGACCATCTCATCTGCACCCGCTGCGGCCGGATCATCGAGTTCGAGAACGAACAGATAGAGGCGCTTCAGCAGAGCGTGGCGAAAAAAAACCGATTTCTCGTACAAAGTCACAAACTGGAGCTTTACGGCCTGTGCAGCAACTGCCGGGGTAAACGAAAATCGACCCCCGATGTCAGATAGCAGAAAACAAATGCTTTATTAGGGAGAGGATGTTTGATGCATGACCATGGTTCCAAAGACCGAGCGATTTATCCTGATTCCAGCCTGAACAAGGTGCTCCTCATCGGAAATCCGAATGTCGGTAAGAGCGCGCTCTTCGGTCTGCTCACGGGAAAATATGTGACTGTATCGAACTATCCAGGGACAACCGTGGAAGTGACGTACGGAAATGCCGTACTGAACAAGGTGCGTACGATCGTGATCGACACCCCGGGCGTGAACAGTCTTGTGCCCATGTCCGAAGACGAGAAAGTGACCCGGGATATACTCCTGTCGGACAGGGCCGGGGTCGTGGTGCAGGTCGCCGACACAAAGAACCTTCGACGCGGACTGCTGATCACCCTCCAGCTTGCCGAGATGAGGGTTCCTTTCGTACTCGACCTGAACATGGATGACGAAGCGAAGAGCCGCGGCATACTGATCGATCAGGATGCGCTTTCTCAACTCCTGGGGATCGAGGTCGTCAAAACCGTTGCTATTCGCAAGAGCGGGATCGATAAACTGCTCAAGGGCATTCAACAGCCCCGACCATCCCCGGTTCAGGTCCGCTACGATGACGCAATCGAGGGCGGTGTCAGGGACGTTACCGCGCTTCTTCCCAAGGCGTTCATCTCCCGACGGGCACTCGCGCTCATGGTCCTTTCGGGCGATGAGAGCCTCAAGGGATGGCTCCACGCGAACGTGCAGGACCATATCATCGCGGATATAGAGAAGATCCGTGAGGTAACGCAGTCCAAGTTCAATAATTCCCTGGGGTACCTCATTAACCAGCGCAGGATGAAAAAGGCCGACGAGATCCTGGGTCAGGTGCTCAGCTTGAATGAGGCCGGGAAGGGATCTGCGCTGGCGTTCAATATCGGGAAATGGTCGATGCACCCGGTCTACGGCATTCCCATACTATTAGCGGTGCTTTATATCGTGTACCAGTTCGTCGGTGTCTTTGGTGCGGGTGTTGCCGTCAACTTTTTCGAAAATACGGTCTTCGGAGAATATCTGAATCCCTGGGTAACCAAGATCGTCAACGCTGTCGTACCCGCTCCGTTCTTGCAGGAACTGATCATTGGGGATTACGGACTGGTTACTATGGCGCTCACGTATGCCATCGCAATTGTTCTGCCGATCGTGGGATTCTTCTTTATCGCTTTCAGTCTTTTGGAAGACTCGGGTTACCTGCCCCGTCTTGCGGTCATGGTGAACAAGGTTTTCAAGATCATGGGACTGAACGGGAAGGCCGTGTTGCCCATGATCCTCGGATTGGGATGCGACACCATGGCTACGCTGACTACGCGCATTCTTGAAACCAAGAAAGAGCGCATCCTCGTGACGCTTCTTCTCGCCCTCGGCGTACCCTGTTCCGCCCAGCTGGGAGTGATCCTCGGCCTGGTCGCGGGCCTCTCGGGTCTGGCCACATTCATCTGGCTCGGCACACTGTTAGCCATGATGCTTCTCGTTGGGTATCTCGCATCTAAGATCATCCCTGGCGAGCCATCGGACTTTGTTCTCGAACTCCCACCGATCCGCGTACCGCAATTATCGAACATCCTGGTGAAGACCGCTGCGCGTGTTCAGTGGTATTTGAAAGAAGCAGTGCCGCTTTTTATTCTCGGCACCTTCATCCTTTTTATCGGACACAAGGTGGGAGCGCTTGAAGCCATTCAAAAGCTGACGGACCCGATCGTTGTCGGATTCCTCGGTTTGCCCAGCAGGGCATCCGAAGCTTTCGTCATCGGGTTCCTGAGGCGGGATTACGGCGCTGCCGGGCTCTTTATGCTTGCCAAGGAAGGGCTCCTCGATCCGGTCCAGATCGTCGTGAGCCTGACGGTGATGACGCTTTTCATTCCCTGCATCGCGAACTTTTTTATGATGGTGAAGGAACAGGGAATGAAGACCGCATTGTACATGGCGGCATTCATATTCCCTTTTGCCTTTTTAGTAGGGGGGGCTTTGAACTGGCTGCTCAGGACATTCAACGTATCGCTCTAAAGGGATTGTATGGCCGGACATTGAGGATGGGGGAGGTTGCAATATGGCTGATATCAAAAAGATGATCGGTGTTGAGGGACAGGCAGGCCATCCCGCACTATGTGTGCTGCCGGAGATCGAGAAGGAAGACGAGCTTTTTGAGGTCATCTGGACCCTGAGGGAAGACGGCAGACTTACCCTGGAACAGATCATCCAGAGTTGCACGTTGGCGGAGTGCGAGAAGATCCTGAAGGATCTTTCGAAGAATGGATGGATCGATATAAAGGACCAGGCCGTAGAATTGCTGCCGAAAGGCGAGAAAAGGGCGAAGGAACTTGTACGGCGACATCGGCTGTCGCTCCGGATGTTCTACGATCTGTTCGCCCTGGATGGCGCAGAAGCTGAGGCGTGCAAGTTCGAGCACATTCTATCTCCCGAAGTTACTGACAGTGTATGCACCCTGCTGGGCCATCCGCCGAACTCACCCGACGGCAAACCCATCCCTCGCGGAGAGTGCTGTGCCATGTTCCGTCAGGAGATGAGGCCCCTCGTAGCACCGCTTGCCGATCTGACACCGGGAGACCAGGCGAAGATCGTATTCATCACTCCCGGATCACACTCACGCCTCGACCGGCTTTCCGCAATGGGTGTGGTCCCGGGTAGCGTGGTAAAGTTGCATCAGAAGAAACCGTCGTATGTCATCCAACTTGGTGAGACCATGATCGCTGTTGACAAGGACATTACGAAGGAAATATTCGTGAAGAAGGTTTAGATTGATATCATCGGCGCCAAGGCAACACCGGCGCGGTTGACTCGGTCCAAAAGAAAAGAGGTATCGGAATGAGCAGGGAACAGGCGGCACTGGCTTATCTTGATGGAATGCTCGGGTTCCGGGGTGACTTCGGGCTTTTTCAGCAGGCAGTGGAAGTTCTGAGCGAACACGACAGGATGAGAATCGAGGCAGCGATCTCGGTGCGGCTGCCCGGCGGTATGGTTTCAAAGTAATAAAGCCAGGGTTTATTACAGGCCATCGAAGTAAATGCTTCTTTCTCTGTCATGCGAATAAGTTGCCTCGATTACCTGCTACGCGCTCAGTTTGAACAGCGATCAATTAAACCTTGATACAATCATCGACAAATCTTGACAATACGTGCGGCTCGGGTATACTTAACTCGTTGCCCAGCACCAGGATCATACCTATTGTTTCGAGATATGTCATTCCTCACGAAGATCAGGCCATATTCAGGATGAAGGCACAGTCCCATGAGAACGATACTTCTCGTAGATGATGAACTGGAGATATTAAAAAGCCTGGGAGAGATACTGAACAGGTTTGGATATACCGTTATTGCCAGAACGGAGGCCCAGGCCGCTCTTTCCGTTGTCCGTGATGGTGCAAAGATCGACCTTGTGATCACCGATTATCGGATGCCGGGCATGGATGGGCTCGAATTCCTGAACGCGTTGAGACAGATGGACGCGACAGTGCCGGTCATCGTTCTGACGGCCTATGGCGCGGTCGAATCTTACCTGAAATCACTCAGCCTCGGCGTGTATGAATATATCAACAAGCCGATCAAGGCAAAAGAACTGGGAAGGGTCGTACAGGCAGCGATCGACTCGTCAGAACGGAGCAATCCACCGGTAGATATATCTGCGAATAGTTAGACAAGGTGAATAGAGCTCCCTGCGGCCGCTGGACAGGTCCTTGGCATATCGCAAATTTACTTCTTCCCGCTGATAAAAAATCTATGATGGTAATTGGTGCACTATGAAAGCAAATTCATCGGGCTTTAACCTGTACGATGCTCTTCTCCTGATAGGACTGGAAGGGCGAACGGGAGAACTGGTCGTTGAATCAGGGAATAATATCGGATCCCTGTTCTTTCATGAGGGCAGGATCCTTCTGGCCTTTTCCCCTTATACGCGTGCCATCGGCGATCTACTGGTAGAACAGGCAGTGCTGACCGATGCTGAACTGCTGGATGTGCTGAAACAGCAGATGACCGGCCCCCACACTCCGGTTGGTACGCTTCTTCTCAAGACCGGAAAGGTCACGTTCCCGATAATCGAAACAATGGTTCAGGAGCAGATCCGGAGGGCGATCAAGGATTTCAGCGGCTGGAACCCGCTCGACTTCAATTTTGTAGCAAAGGATGTAAAGCCTTTTGACACGATCCATCTGCCGGTCTATGAGTTCATTCCCGCCGATATCATCAATTCCACCCTGGTCTTTGTTGCGGGCCTGGCGAATGTTGTCGGCCATCCGGTTAAAACGCAAGCGGTTGGTTGAAGGAAAAGCCTGATATCGTTCTTATCCCTCGTTCATTGGAACAACTTGGCCCGCAATATATTTCTCGCCTCATTGAATAATTTCAGGCATGTTTCTGTTCGGAAATCTGGATAGGTATGCTCGACTGCCTGGAAACTTCTGCCGACCTTGTGATAATGGAGGGTCGATTCTGCGTAGATGTTTTTCCCGATGTATATCCGGTGGGGAAAGTCCTTTGTCGTAGCAAGGACAACCTTCGCTTCGGTCAGATACCCCGGGTCCAGGTTGATCCTCCGCCGAACTGCCGCAGCTGCTGGTTCAGAAAATGAGGCTTCGATCCTGATGGAATGGTGTTTTGCTGCGGCAAGCAGCTCGGGATCGACAAGAGGCTCGAAGAAGATGAACATCCTGAGCAGTCCCGTCCCCATCTCTTCCCGATAATATTCCGAGTGGTCCCAAGACAGAATACTGCTCACGAGGTCAACAGGCCCGAATTCCTGAGCGAACAACCGGGTACACTCCGTGAACAACTCCGGCTCACGGGCGATCATGCCGAGGAAAAGCTTGACGGGTTTCGGAGGACGGAGTTTGCCCATAGCGGATCTAGTACGGTTGAAGATAAGATGACAAACCGTCCGGTCCGGTAAGCGGCAGCTCCAGTTCGACCTCGATCTTACCGCCATCCATGTCCCGCTCGGTGGCGATCCGGTACCCCTGCAGATAACCCTGGAGCTTCTGCGTATAGGTCTTTTCTCCGAGCGCTTCGATGAACTTCTGGTCCGGTCCGACATTGATCAACTCGATGATCCTGAGCAGATTGCGTTCGGCGTCGGCGACAGCGGCCCGTTTTGCCATTTCCCGCTTCACGGTCGGCGTGGGCGCTTGTTTGGGAGGAAGACCGATCCCTCGCGACCGGATCTTTCCGGCGCTCCAGTCAATGCCTTCGATCGCGGTGATATACAGAAGGCGCATATCCTTGGTCACCCGCTGGTCATCCGAGATGCCGATCGCAGCGGAATCATTGGCGTATCCCGGAGAGCTGACCTGCAGGGTATAGCGTCCTGCCGGGATCCCCTCGAACTCATACCTGCCCTCGCTGGAGGCGTTGACAGAGGCCCGTTCAACACCTTCGGCGAGGAGTGCTACGCGTGTTCCCGCGGCAGTTGCCTTGATCTTGCCGGTTATCACCGCAGATCCCTTCGAGGGGGCCAGTGTGATCGGCGATAGTACTGTCGTTTCCGAGGGCTTCACGACGATGCCGGGAAGAGCCAGGGGAAAAGGGGAGGAGGGCGCGGTCACCTTGATATCATAGGTCCCTGCCGGCAGTGATGTCCTGAACTTCCCGTCCTGCGCGTTCACCTCCACCGATGTAATGGCCTTGCCTTGCTGCATCACCGCAATGCGGACCCCTGCGGATGGCGGGACGACCACACCTTCTATCGCTCCTTCTTTTTTTGTGGGACAGGCGGTCAGCGAAACAAGCAGTGCGATCGAACAGCAGACGACGATGATAGGACGCATGGTTACCTCCCGGTTCAGAATAGGCATCAGTATAGCATAAAATAACCGCCGCGGTCATCCTGCGAGGTATCTCTTATCGGATAAATGTAGTCCCGTATATTCACTTGACAATACCGCGGGGTTTGCTATAGTTTAACCATGCAACTCACCCGGGAAGGCGATTACGGCATCCGCAGCGTTCTGTACCTCGCGCGGCAGCCCTACAAAAAGATCAGTTTTGTCACCGAGATCTCAGAGCAATACAAGATCCCCCGCAGTTTTCTCGCAAAGATACTCCAAAAACTGGTCAAAGCGAAGATCGTCCGGTCCTATCGGGGAGTAAAGGGCGGATTTTCACTTGCCCGCCAGGCGAAGGACATCTCCGTTCTTGATGTCCTGGAGGCCATTGAAGGCAGGATGGCCATGAACCTGTGCCTGTCCGATAAAAAGAAATGCGATTTTTCCCGGAATTGCCCGGTCCATTCGGTTTGGGCCAGCGTGCAGTCAAAGGTCATCGAGGTCCTGAAAAAGTCCAACTTCGAGGAACTTTCCCGTCAGAAAACTTGAACCCATTTGACGCTCCATTCATCTCACCGTAACGAGGAACCAGCATATGGCGAACGAGATCGGGTATGAATACGATGCTGTAAAAGGATTTGCTCTTTCATCTCTCTTCTGGGCGATCGTAGGATTGCTCGTCGGTATCCTCATATCTATCCAGCTCGTTTATCCCCAGTTCAATCTCACCTCATGGTTGACCTACGGCAGACTGCGTCCGATCCATACGAACGCGTTGATCTACGGATTCACGGTCCCTGCGGCCTTCAGCCTTTTTTTCTATCTCGTTCAGCGCCTGGGGCGGGTCCCGCTGGCCTATCCCGGACTGGCGAGGTTCACGCTCTACATCTTCAACATCGCCATCGTTCTCGCGGCATTGTCCCTGTTCGCCGGCATGAGCCAGAGCAAGGAATATTCCGAGCTTGAGTGGCCGCTGGACATAGGCGTTGTTATCCTCTGGGTCCTGTTCTCGATCAACATCATAGCTACGATCATGAAACGGAAGGAAGAGCAGATGTATGTGTCGCTCTGGTATATCCTGGCTACCGTGGTCGGCGTGGCGATCGTCTATATCGGCAACAACATTGCGGTCCCGGTGTCCCTGTTCAAATCCTATTCTGCATACGCAGGCGCCAATGATGCCAATGTGCAGTGGTGGTTCGGTCACAATGCCGTTGCGTTCGTGTTCACCACCATCCCCCTCGCCGTTTTCTATTACATTCTTCCAAAATCGTCCGGAGCGCCGCTCTACAGCCACCGGCTTTCCATCGTCGGCTTCTGGTCGCTGGTATTCGCTTACCTCTGGACCGGCGCGCACCACCTCGTATACACCCCGCTGCCCGACTGGATCCAGACCGTCGCCATCGCCTTCAGCATTTTCCTTATTGCGCCGTCCTGGGCTTCGGTGATCAACGGGTATGGGACCCTGAACGGGCAGTGGGAGCAGATGCGGAGCAACTATCTCGTGAAGTTCATTGTTCTGGGGATAACGTTCTACGGCCTCCAGACCATTCAGGGGCCCAGTCAGGCGATCCGCGCGTTCAGCGCGCTCATCCATTATACGGATTGGGTCCCGGGTCATGTGCACATGGGCACCATGGGATGGGTGACCATGACCGTGTCCGCGGGATTCTACTACATGCTGCCGCGGATCTATAACACCGAGATCTACAGCATCAAGCTCGCAAACCTGCATTTCTGGCTCGTCCTGGTAGGCCAGTTGATCTACTCCGTGACCATGTGGATCACGGGCATCCGGCAGGGCGCCATGTGGCAGGCCGTGGATACAGATGGAGGCCTGGTCTATGCGAACTTCATCCAGACCCTGACGCCCAATTATCCCTTTTGGAACATGCGGACGCTGGGAGGCGTCATTTTCTTTGCCGGCTTCCTGGTGTTCGTGTACAACATCCTGCAGACCATTCGCAACGCCCCTGCCGCACAGCGTGCCTGACAAGGGCTGATCAATACGTAGGAGACGACGATGAGCATCGATAAAAAACCGGTAACCTTCATGCTTCTGGCAGTCCTGGCGATCATGGTGGGTACGCTGCTGACAACCTTCATTCCGCTCTTTGTCGGGACCGTTGTTCCTGACACGGACAAGGTCATTCCGTACAAGCCGCTTGAGGTTGAGGGAAGGGACATCTATATCCGGGAAGGGTGCAATAACTGTCATTCCCAGATCGTCCGTCCGCTTCCCTTCGAAACGGCCCGGTATGGCCCGCCTTCGACGCTGGCAGAGTCGGCCATTGACCGGCCGCATCTCTGGGGGTCAAAGAGAACGGGGCCGGACCTGGCACGGGTCGGCAGGAAGTATCCCGCTGCCTGGCACTACCAGCACATGAAGAACCCCCAGAGCATATACCCGCAATCGAACATGCCGGCGTACGCATGGCTTGCAGACGCCAAGTTGGACAGGCGCTACGCGGAGAAGAAGATGAAGGTCCTGGGATATCCTTATACGACCGACGATATCAAGGTGCTTGAGGGCAAGACGGAAATGGACGCTCTGGTTGCTTACCTCATGCGCCTGGGCAGGGAGCTGAAACCGTAATATGACATTCAAGGCCTGGCTCTATTTCGGCTTCACCGCGATCCTGGCACTGGTACTTGCCGCTGTCATGGTCTATTTCTTCCGCAGCAAACGCAAGGACCGCGTTGAGTCGCCGAAGTACCGCATGCTGGATGACGATTAAGTAACAAGCAGTTGAAAAATTATTCTCCGTTTCCTTTTTCGTCATTCCCGCGCAGGCGGGAATCCAGGTATCTCATTACTGTTACTGGATCCCCGTTTTCACGGGGATGACGAGTTAGGCTGAAAGAGATGCTTTTAACAACCAGCTGGTAATAAGAACGTCTGCTACCGCCTCAACAGGAGAACTGTCATGGGAGAATTCGACGGGATCAAGGAACGGGAAGAGGGGAAAAACAAAATGCCTCTTGGCATGGCGGTCCTTTTCATGGTGCTGATCCTTTTCGGCCTTATCTATCTGTATCGGTATATGCCGCAGACAACGGGGTGGACCCAGGCCGGACAATACGAACGCAAAATGGAGTTGCACAAGAAGGCGGTCATCACCCATGAGGTGAAGGAAGTGGCATCAGGTGCGTCTGAAGGGGGCAAGGCGGACAAGGGTCCTGATATCTACAAGTCCGATTGCGCCATGTGCCACGGCGAGAATCTCGAAGGCGGCATCGGTCCGGCGCTCACGGGCCCCAAGTTCATCTATGGCAGTACCCTTGCCGACCATGTTCGCGTCGTAACGGACGGGACACAGAACGGCATGCCCGGCTTCGGGAAACAGCTCGGCGCGGAGAAGGTACGCGCCGTGGCTCATTACGTCTTCTTCCGACATACCAAGTAGGCCGGTATGGGACGATTCACTTTCCGCGCCTGGCGCACGGCGGCAGCGTGGACGCAGGCAGTCCTGATGGTGGGACTGCCTTTTGTCCGTGTAGGGGGCGAAAGCGCCCTTCGATTCGATGTCCCCACGATCAAACTGTACTTCTTCGGTTCGGTCATTTGGGTCAGCGAGGCCTATTTCTTCCTTCTTGTTCTCCTCCTGTTCACCATCGGGGTCATGCTGTTCACCGTGCTCTATGGTCGTATCTGGTGCGGCTGGATGTGTCCCCAGACCATCCTCTCGGACTTTTCGCGGTCCATCGAAAGGATAGCCGCATGGTTCAGCGGCCACCGTATCTTCCGGGTAGCGATCTCCCACACGCTGCTCGCGGTCTTTTCAGCAATTGTCGCCGTTGATCTCATCGCCTATTTCGTTTCACCCTATGATCTCCTGGCCGATGTCCGGTCACGGTCGGTAGGACCCTGGACCTTCTGGTCGTGGGCCTTGTTCTCGACCCTTATCTACCTGAATCTGGCATTTGTGCGGCAGCGGTTCTGTGCTTCGGTCTGTCCGTACGCGCGCTTTCAAAGCGCGTTCTTTGACCAAAGCTCACTGACCATAGCGTTCGATACATCGCGTTCCGGTGAATGCATGGGGTGTGAGGCCTGCGTGAGGACCTGTCCCGCGGGGATCGATATCCGGAAGGGCCTCCAGGTGGAGTGCATCAATTGCGCCGAGTGCGTCGATGCGTGCTCCCGCCAAAGGGACCGGTACGCGAAGGGATCGCTGGTGAACTACCAGAGAGGATACGGGGATCATGCCGGTCAGGCAAAGCCCCGGCCGCGCGTACTGTTGCTTTCGCTCCTGTTCTCCACCATTGCGGTCCTGTTCCTGTATCAGATATATATCCGGGTGCCTGTTGACTTCTGGGTTGTCCGGGACGAAAGGCAAAGTTATCACCAGATCGGCGTGCAAGGGAATATATTGAACGCATACAGCCTGTTGATCGAGAACCGGAGCCTGTCGCCGGGGATCTATCAGCTCAGCATAACAGGCATCAAGGATGCGGATCTGGTCATTACCCAGAACCCGTTCCGCATTCCACCGAACAGCTCCGTTTCTTTGCGGGTCTATGTGTTCGCCAAGAGACAGAATCTTTCCGTGCGCACGACACGGCTGCGCTTCACCCTTACCAATGCCCTATCGAAAGAGATCAGGATAGGCCAGGAGGCTCCGTTCATCTATCCCGAACGTTCGGACAAGGGAGTTGATATCTGATATGGCGACGCAGGCGGCTCATTCAGTGAACTGTGACCATTGCCTTCTGCCGGTTACCGTGCAGGATGCGGTGCACGATGACTATCCCGCGGGCCGCAATACCTTCTGCTGTCATGCCTGCCGGGCCATCTACCGGATGATACAGGACGAGGGCCTTGGCGAGTTCTACAGGAAACGGGACTGGCGGTCCACAGGCATACCTGAAGCCCTCCGCATACCCGGTGATGCAGGTCCGGAAACTGCCGATGAAGAGAACCAAGCGCTTGCCCCGTTCATCAGGGGGGACGGCGTGGTCAAAGAGGCGGACCTCATGATCGACGGCATCCGCTGCGCGTCCTGCGTCTGGCTGAACGAGAAGGTCCTTGAACGGACGCCGGGGATACTTTCGGCCCGGGTGAACTTTGCCACCCACCGTGCCCAGATACGCTGGGACAGTTCGCAGATCACTCTGGGACGTATCCTGTCGCGCATCAGGTCCATAGGGTACCTTGCCAGGACGTACACGCCTGCAGGCCAGGAGGCTATGCTCAAACGGCAGAACCGCGACCTGCTGCTCCGTTTTGGCACTGCCGCGTTCTTTTCCATGCAGCTTATGCTGTTCTCATTCGGGCTCTATGCGGGTTTCTTCCAGGGCATCGATCCTCTTTCCAAACGATGGCTCGAATACGGCGCGCTACTGGTCTGTACGCCGGTGCTGTTCTATTCCGGGTGGCCCTTCCTCGCGAGCGCTGTTCGCGGGATACGGAACAGGACCCTCAATATGGACGTCCTGATAGCACTGGGTGCGTTTTCCGCCTACATGTTAAGCATCCGTCAGATGATCATCGGAGGCGAGGTCTATTTCGACACCTCGGCGATGATCATTACCCTGGTGCTGCTCGGCAGGCTGCTGGAGAACGCGGCAAAGAACAAGGCCTCCGAAGCTGTCACGCTCCTCCTGGCGCTCCAGCCGCAGGAAGCGCGCATGGTCCATGAGGCAGTCCGCGTGATCGTGCCGGTCGAAAAGGTCAGAAAAGGGGACCTCATCGAGATACTGCCGGGTGAGAAGGTCCCTCTGGACGGGATCGTGCGGCAGGGGGCATCTGAGACCGATGCATCGCTCGTCACGGGAGAATCGCGGCCGGTGGAAGTTTCAGCCGGCTCCGAAGTGATCGGCGGATCAATGAACGGGCTAGGGGCGCTCATCGTCGAGGTCACCCGTATCGGTCACGAGACGGTCATCGCCCGGATATCCCGGCTCGTTGAGCAGGCCCAGGCAGCGACAGCGCCGATCCAGAGGCTCGCCGACAGGATCTCGGCATACTTCATCCCCTTTGTGCTGGCAGCTTCGGGATTCACCTTCTGGTATTCCTATCACTATTTCTACGTTGACCACTCCCTGCTCAATGCAGTCTCGGTACTGGTCATCGCCTGTCCCTGCGCTCTGGGCCTGGCAACGCCGGTAGCGGTCCTTGCCGGAACCGGGTCAGCTGCCCGAAGAGGTATCCTCATAAAAGGCGGGGACATACTTGAACGCATGCATAAGGTTGACTCTGTTGTGCTCGATAAGACGGGAACGATCACGACCGGGAAGATGAACGTTGTGGAAGTGCGGAGTGCGGAGTGCGGAGTGCGGATTGAAGATCCAGAAATTAGGAACCGGCAATCCGAAATTCTTCAATTAGCGGCATCGGCTGAACAAGGGTCCGAACATCTTATGGGTTCTGCCATAGTACGGTATGCCAATGATGAAGGGATCCAACTCTTACCCTTCGACACATTCAGGGCAATTCCCGGACAGGGGGCAGAGGTTTCGGTACAGGGAACACGCGTACTTGTCGGGAAAAGAGTGTTCTTAGAGTCGAATGGCATCGCGATCGATCCCGCGACCATGCGAGAATCACATGAGATCGAGCAAACCGGAAAGACCGTTATATGGGTGTCTCGTGGTAATGAGTTTCTCGGGCTTATAGCATTGATGGATGTTCCTAAAGAAGATTCACGAGAAGCGATCAGCCTGTTGAAAAGAATGAATATAGATGTTACGATGGTCACGGGAGACAATGACGGGACAGCACAGGCGATCGCAGGTCAAACGGGTATTGCTTCGGTCATCGCCGGTGTGCTGCCGCAGGGGAAGTCGGAAGAGATCGTCCGTTTGAGAGCCCAGGGAAGGGTGGTTGCTATGGTCGGCGACGGTATCAACGACGCGCCGGCGCTCGCCGCCGCGGACATCGGCATCGCAATGGCATCGGGTTCCGATATCGCCATGGAGTCGGCCGATGTGGTGCTTATGCGGTCCGACCTGAACAGCGTGGTCCAGGCCATTAAGCTTTCCAAAAAGACCTTTCGGATCATCAAACAGAACCTGTTCTGGGCTTTTTTCTACAATGTAGCAGCAATACCGCTTGCCATGGCAGGTATCCTGAATCCAATCGTGGCCGCGGCAGCCATGGCGATAAGTTCCGTGACCGTGGTTATGAATTCACTACGATTACGATGATATTTTGCTACGGATGGACACGGTAAGTTCAGTATTATATGAGGCAAGAATTCCGTTTGGAGTGTGGCTTATTGGGTTTTGGAAATTATTTGTAATTTGGTTTTTGATATTTGGGATTTAACTATATGCTCTGGACGATCATCGCGCTCATCATTCTCATGTTCTTCGTCGGCCTCGCCGGATGGTTCATCTTCCTCTGGGCGGTCAAGTCCGGGCAGTTCGACGATATAGAACGTCCGAAACACCGTATGATGGATGATGACAGCTAAAGGCAATTAACTTCCTGTAGTCTGCAGACGGGTTACTCTAGCTATAGTGTAAAAAAAATCAGGATCCTTATTCTAACCAATAGACTCAATTGAATCGAGGAGCGAGCGCATTCCCCGTAGCTTGCTGCGGGGTTAGCGAGCGATTAGAATAAATAGTATTACCTTGACGATCGAAGATTCCCTGCAGCTTGCTGCAGGGAGCTTCAATAGCAGAGATCATTCTGATCCAGAATCTCGTCTGAAAAGCACTACATAAGGATTACCACGTCAAATTGAATAATCCCTAAAAGTAATATTTTCTTTTCCTGGATATTCCATAAAATGAGTATTAGTCGATTGGTGAATTGCAATGAATATGGCAAGTTAGCCTCATTCACCTTGACCATGTTGTGTTATCTATGATACGGTAAGTCGTACCGATAATAACTTGTTGAACTAAGCCGCTGCGCGGCGGTGCACTTCACTCGCCTCTGAATTTTCTCTGTGATTTCTTCTCGTATTTCCCGGCCAAAACTTCGCGCTTCAACGCCTTGCCTCTCGATCCCAATCGCTCTACAATCTTCTTTCGCATCACCACCGGCGTTATGCCGTTGGAATTTCTATTCAGCGGAAGGAGATTGCGCAATGGAGACGTACAGGGAACAGATGCAAAGAGACATGGTGCTCAGAAACTTGAGCGAGAAGACACAAGTAATGTACCATGCGGCGGCGCGTGATTTAGAGAAGTATTTCAACAAGCCGCCCGATCAGTTGAATGAAGGCGACGTAAAGTCATTTCTGCTCTCGATTGTCCAGGTGCGAAAGCTTTCCCAATCGTCGCTTAAGATCAACTACAGCGCGCTCAGGTTTCTCTATGAGACCACCCTCGGCAAAGGCTGGGTGATGGACAGGATTCCCTATCCCAAGACGACCAAGTCGATTCCGAGAATCCTGACCAAGAGCGAGATACAGAAAATATTCGACGCGACGGTCACTCTCAAGCAAAAAGTGATGCTCATGGTGACCTATTCGGCGGGACTCCGAATAAGCGAGACGGCCCGGCTCAAGATCACGGACATCGACAGCGCCCGCATGCTCTTGCGGGTGGATCAGGGCAAGGGAAATAAAGACCGCTATACCCTGTTGTCGCAAGTCGCCCTCGAAACGCTGCGGGAGTACTGGAAAGAGTACCGGCCGAAGAACTGGCTCTTCCCGAAAGACACCAGCCCGGAAGACCATGTCCCCATCGACACCATTCGCCAAACGTTCAAACGTGCGAAGAGCGAAGCGTCCATTACGAAGCCCGCGAGCTGCCACACCCTTCGTCACAGCTTCGCCACCCATCTTCTGGAGGCCGGAGTCGATTTGCACACGATTCAGCTCTTGCTCGGCCACTCCTCGATCAGGACGACCACAGTCTATCTCCACGTGAGCAACAAGAGCCTCTCGAAAATCGTGAGTCCCTTGGATCTGGACCCCAAGTTCTTCAACCCGCCCCAGGCTTCATAGTTCACCTACGCGCGGACATCTGGCGTGAATACGCGAGGCCGAGGACAGATCGAGGTTGCGGACATCTTCCGACGGTACGGGCCACTTTACCGGAGCGCTCATCCTATGCCCGTAAATTGTCTTCGCGCCATGCGGGCGATCGAGACCTGCCGCACCGCGGATCAGGGCGGCCACGTGGATGAGTGCGAGCATTGCGGGACAAAGGTGACCTCGTACAACTCCTGCAGAAACCGGCACTGCCCCAAGTGCCAGTTCCTCAAGAAAGAGCAGTGGATCGAAGCACGGGAGAAAGATCTGCTTCCCATACCGTACTTCCATGTCGTCTTCACCCTCCCCGATCTTCTCAACCCTCTTGTGCTCCGGAATCAGGAGGTCCTTTATGGCATCCTGTTCAAGTCCGTTTCAGAAACCCTTGCCCAGCTCTCGGAAACCCGGAAGCACATTGGCGCGGACATCGGGTTTATCTCGATCCTGCACACGTGGGGTCAGAATCTCATGGACCATCCGCACCTCCATAACATCGTCACCGGCGGAGGCTTGTCTCGTGATGGGCGAAAATGGAAGTCATGCAAGAACGACTTCTTCCTCCCCGTCAAAGTGATGTCGAAGCTCTTTCGGGGGAAGTTCCTTGCCTATCTGAGAAGACTCCGTGCCGAGAATAAGCTCGTTTATCCCGGCGCGGTAAGTCATCTCGCGCAGCCTGCGGCGTGGGGTGCCCTGATCTCCGATCTATACAAGAAGAGGTGGGTCGTCTACTGTAAACCGCCGTTCGATGGGACCAAGGGTGTTCTTGAATATCTCGGCAGATATACCCACCGGATCGCGATCAGCAATCACCGGATCGTGAATATGGGAAACGATACGGTCTCGTTCCGCTGGCGGGATTATGCCGATAACAACAAGAGCAAGGTTATGAGCGTTGACGCCGACGAGTTTATCAGGAGGTTTTTACTTCACGTGTTGCCGGACCGATTTGTGAAAATCAGGCATTACGGCCTGTTGGGTAACAGATGTCGCAGGAAGAAACTCGAACGGTGCAGGGAACTTCTCTCCTGTACCGGACACAACAAGGCGGAACAGAAGACCGAGACGTGGCAGGAAACCTTGCTCAGAATCGCCGGCATCGATGTCGCCAAATGCCCTGTCTGCGGTGAACGCACGATGCGTACGACCGAGATCATGCGGCCCGCGCGCTGCAAAGGACCGCCGCGAATATGACTACCGCAAGCGCTGAAACGAACAACCCATCTCTGTCATCCTTCTCCGAAAACAGCCCCGCTTTTCGCAACGATACCCTATTGCCCAAGAGACCCGTTTCCTGTATAGTCTTTTACGGAAGGGGCTTGCGGAGCAGTCCGGAATCGCCGCTTTTCAATCGAACAAGTCTCACGCCCCGGCCAATACCGTCTCAGCAATCTTCGCTTTAAACTGATAAATCTTTTGAAATCCCATAGCGTCGTGGCGCACAACGGCTTAGTCCAACCAGCTTCTTTCTGAAGAATGCGTTCAGAAAGAAGCCTAAATATTATCTTCTCGTTTATGGAGTTGTGTAATGAATAAAACAACATGGAAGTCCCTCCTTGAAAGAGCACGAAAAGGTGATGCCCAGGCTCAACTCGATGTCGGCGTCTACTATGCGGACGGAGTTATTGACAGTAAGGGGAACAGGATTGTCGTAAAAGACCCCGCTAAAGCAGTCCGTTGGTACCGCCTTGCGGCAGAACAAGGAAACTGCGAAGCCCAAAACCAATTAGGTGTCTGCCTCAGCACAGGGATTGGTACCCGCCTCGATCAGAAACAAGCCCTTTCATGGACAAGTAAAGCATTTGCGCAGGGCGATCCTCTCGCTGCACACAATCTTGCTACCATATACCGTGACATGGGCCAGTTTAAAAAAGCATTTGAATACTATAAACGGGCTGTCGCTATGGGCGACCTAGATTCATTGATAGAAGTTGGACTTTCATTTTATTACGGGCTTGGGACAACGAAGAGCCCGCAAGCCGCTTGCAAATGCTTTCAGCGCATCGTTAGAGCTAAACCATCCAAGACAACAGAAGCTACGCAGGAAGATGCTTATTACATGTTGGGCGTTGCAAGTCTGGAAGGCAAAGGCATCAGGCAATCTATTTCTAAAGCGCGATCATACTTCGAGCAGGCGGATAAAGACGACGATCATCGAGCTGCACAGCTGTTACTGTGGATGACGGGCCGTAGTCTCAGCAACGGATAACCTGCGGCTCGACTGCGACGCGCCAAAGGCGGCGCGTCAGCCGCTTGTTCACATTCGAATATCAACCAGTATTCTACATCTCTTAATGATCTGACTCCGTTGCAGTCTTGTAGATGAATCCTTCAGTGTTATTAATCGTTATTAATCGGTCAATCAGTGCCTATCTATTTTGAAATTTTCATCATCGGTCTCCTCGGCAGCACGCACTGCATCGGTATGTGCGGCGGGTTTGTGGCGATGTATTCGCTCAGGAAGCCTGCCACGGAACCGTCATTTCCGTACCACCTGCTGTATAACCTCGGCAGAATAACCACCTATTCGCTCATCGGCGGTACGCTGGGATATGTCGGCTCCTTTGCCGCCTCCCTGGGAAGGCATCGCGGAATCCCGGGAGCGGTCCTTCTGTTTTCAGGTGTAATCATGATCCTGATGGGTCTCAATCTTGCCGGCATACTGGGAAAGAGGGGACTCTTCGAGGATACCGGGATAACCGAAAGGACCTTCTTTCGGACGTCCCTCCACCGTATCCTTGCTCTTGAATCTGCCTGGGGAACGCTCCTGCTCGGGCTTCTGCTGGGATTCCTGCCGTGCGGGCTGCTTTATCCGTTATTTATGAATGCAGCGGCAAGCGGAGGCTTCGTCAGCGGCATGGTTGTCATGCTCGCATTCGGCCTCGGTACCGTTCCCGCCATGATGTCCTTCGGCTACCTGGTCAGCCATATCCAGCCCCATATGAAGGTCTTCCTGTACCGCATTGCCGCTGTCCTGATCGTCCTGCTCGGTGTACGCTCCCTGCTGCGCGGTATGGCGTTCAATGGGTGGATACCCTTCGGTAAGTATTGGTAATTTCTTCTATCATCCTCCCGGAATATTTGCTTGACAATATATGGTCAACGAGGTAATGTATGCACTCTAATTAATTAACCGTCCGGTTAACTCATTATGACCACGATCAAACGAAAACCCACCAGGTCCGCAGCAGGCAGGCGGCCGAAATCCACAAAACCCGACCAGGACTCCCGTGCCGCCATCTTAAAAGCCGCCCGCTCGGTGTTCGCACGCAGGGGGTTCGAGGGCGCCACGACCCGGGAGGTCGCCGAGGTCGCGCGGGTGAACAACGCGATGATCTATTATCATTTCAAGGACAAGGTCGAGCTCTACCGGTCCGTGCTCGCCGATTCGTTCACCGCGTTCGACCGCATCTGGGAGCATGAAATATTCAGATCGCCGGCGACTACGCGGGAAAAGGTAAAAAAATATGTAGAAGAGTTCATACGGTTCCAGCATCGGAATGAGGAACTGCGAAGGATCATGTCCATGGAGTTTGCCGCCTGTTCGAAGAACACGAAATGGCTGGCGGACAATTTCTTCGTAAAAAGTTATGAAAAACTGGCAACGCTCCTGAAAGAAGGGATGAGGCGGGGCGAATTGAGAAAGCTCGAACCTTCGATGGCGATCCCCAGCCTGGTCGGAATGATCATTCACAGCTTTATCATGAGGCCCATCGCCGAACATGTCACCGGCAGAAAACTGGACCTGACCGCAGAGAGGTTCGGGAACTTCGTGACGTGCCTGTTCTTCGATGGCCTTTGCCTTGCTATTGATAACAAGAAGATCACTGGTAACCGAGGGCATTCGAAATGAAAGAACTGATTGTCAGCATTGTTATTTTTCTTACCATGAGCGGTAATGCAATGGCCGCTGAACAGGCCGTATATACGCTGCAGGATGCCTATAGCGCCGCGATCACGTCGTATGAAGGGATCAAGATATCAGAGGAGGGCGTTGTTCAGGCGGACAGCAGGGTGGACCAGGCATGGACCTATATCTATCCGCGCCTGACAGCCTATGGTGCCTATACCCGATATAACGACACGCTGCCGCCGAACGGGGGGGCGTTCCTATTCCAGCCCCTTGGCCAGACGCAGGCGTCACTGGTCCTGACCCAGCCGCTGTATACCGGCGGCAGGACCCTCGCGGCGCTCCGGGCAGCAAAGACCATGCAGGAATCGAGCAGGAGCGTCCTCACGTCGGCAAAGCAGGAGATCATGCTGGGCGTTGCTGACGCATACTATGCCGTGATCAAGGCACAGAGGATCATAGAGGTAAGCAAGGCTTCCCTGGGACGGATGGAACGTCACAAGAAGGTCACGGAACGCGAGGCCTCTACGCGCAGGACCAAAGTGAACACATCGTCGCTGCTCCGGGCAAATGCCCTGGTGGAGCAGGCGCGGATCAATCTGATCCGTGCGGAGGACGGCCTCAAGATAGCCCGTCGGAAGCTTGGTCTGCTCACCCGCTTGCCGGAGAACAGCGTCTTTGCGGAACCATCCCCGTTGACCGAACCGCAGGGGACCGTTGAATCGCTTATGGAAACAGCGCTCAAGTACCGCGACGATTACACGAGCTCGAAATTGAACACCCAGGTGGCGAAGGAGTACGTGACCATCACCGAGGGAGGCCATTATCCCCAGGTATACGCCGAAGCGGGATTGCGCTACCAGGATTCGAGCCCGGCGACGATGATGGACGCCACGACCTACTACGGCGGGGTGCGCCTGCAGATACCGATATTTGAAGGCGGCCTGATGAAGGCAGAGGTATCCGAGGCCCGCTCCAAACAGCGCCAGGCGGAACTGTCGGCGGTGTTGTTCAGACGGAACATCGAGAACGAGGTCCAGGAAGCCTTTATCAACTGTCAGACGATCAATGCCGTCCTGGACACGGCCAAGCGGCAGTTTGAGTATGCGAAGGGCAGTTTTGATGCCGTGGAAAGCCTGTTCGCAGAGGGATTGACCACCAGTTTGTCGGTGATCGACGCTGAACAGGGACTGTTCCTCGCGGAACGGGAACTGACCGCAGCTGCTATGGACCAGCAGCTTGCCATCCTGCGGCTGCAAAAGAGCCTGGGAGTGCTTGGGAAGAAAGTATAGAAAGTATAAGGGTCTCCCCGATGATCTTCTTTCCCTTTTCCGTCATTCCCGCGCAGGCGGGAATCCAGGCTTTTCAGACCGTTTCTGGATCCCCGTTCCCCGATTTCGGCCTTCGAGGACAAGTTTCACGGGGATGACGAATTAGTCTGATAGAGATGCTTTTGTTCAACAAGCTTATAAGGGTCTTATTAGAACAAGTAGTAATACAAGGTGAAACCTTCACAGTATTCTGTACGTTAATAACCTTTCATCAATAAGCGAGGATATCCATGAGGCTTCCTGAGATCTCCATTAAACGCCCGGTCTTCATGACCATGGTGGCGCTGGCACTGATCGTGTTCGGCATCGTCTCATTTCCCCGGCTTGCCCTCGACCTGTTCCCGAAGATAGACTTTCCGGTCGTGAACATCACGACGAAGCTGGTGGGCGCGAGCCCCGAGGTCATGGAGGTCGATGTCACGGACGTCATCGAAGAGGCCGTGAACACGATCAACGGCGTCAAGACCATCACGTCGCGGAGTCTGGAGGAATTTTCCATCGTCACGGTGGAATTCTTCCTCGAGCGTAATGTGGAGCAGGCGGCCCAGGACGTCCGCGATAAGGTGGCTGCTGTCAAGAACCGGCTTCCCCGGGACACCGAACCGCCGGTGATCGAGAAGATCAGTCCCGAGGACCAGCCCATCATCTGGATCGCGGTATGGGGAGACCGGACCGTCAAGGACCTTACGCACTATGCAGACAAGGTCCTGAAAAGGGACATCGAGAAGATCCCCGGCGTCGGTTCCGTGACCATGAGCGGCGGCCGAACGCGGCAGGTCCGCATCTGGCTCGACCGAAAGAAAATGGAGGCGCTGACGCTTACGGCGAGCGACGTCAAGCTGGCGCTCGGGGCCGAGCACAAGGAGGTCCCCGGCGGAAAGATCGAAAATCAGCGGACCGAGTACATGGTGAAGACCAAGGGAGAATACGAGACGCCGGAGGCGTTCAACGATCTCGTGGTTTCCTATCGCCACGGCAGGCTCATCAAGCTGCGCGACATCGGTTATGCCGAGGACGGCCTCGAAGAAGAACGCTCCCTTACCCGGTTCAACGGCAAGACCGCTGTCGGACTTGCCGTAAAGCGGCAGTCAGGCGAGAACACCGTGGCCGTGGCGGAGCGCGTCAAGGCGGCTGTAACGGCTGTGAAGCCGCCGGCAGGGATCAAACTGGACATTACATTCGACCAGTCCAAATACATTCGCCGGTCCATCGAGGACGTGGAAATATCGCTCTGGCTCGGCGCCGCACTCGCCATTCTCATTATCTTCATCTTTCTCCGCAGCGTCCGGAGCACGCTGATCAGCGCCGTGGCGCTTCCGACGTCGGTCATCGCCACCTTCGCGTTCATCCAAGCCTTCGGGTTCACCCTGAACATGATGACCATGCTCGGCCTGTCGCTCTCGATCGGCATCCTGATCGATGACTCCATCGTTGTGCTTGAGAATATCTACCGCCGGATGGAGGAGGGCGAGCAGCCCATGCAGGCGGCGAAGGAAGGGGCATCCGAGATCGGGCTCGCGGTCATGGCGACCACCATGTCCATCGTAGCCGTGTTCGTTCCCGTGGCGTTCATGAAGGGTATCGTGGGAAAGTTCTTCTTCGAGTTCGGCATCACCGTCACGGTGGCCGTGCTCGTCTCGCTCTTTGTATCGCTGACGATGACGCCCATGTTGACATCCCGGTTCTTGAGCTACCGGCCCAGGCACGGCAGGGTCTATATGTTCCTGGAGCGCGGTTTTGAAGCGATCTTCGGCATATACAGGCCTCTTCTTGCCCTTGCGCTCCGCAACCGCTGGAAGACCATCCTGATCGCCCTGGCGAGCGTCGTTGCCGGCCTTTTCTTCTTCGTCATCGTCGAGAAGGAGTTCCTGCCCGCCGCCGACCAGGGCCGGTACATGGTGCGGCTGGAAACACCCATCGATTATTCATTGCCGCGGGCCGACGCCGCCATGCGGAAGGTCGATGAACAGCTCAGAACGCGCAAGGAGATCTCGGGCACCTTCTACGTCACCGGATCGGATTTTTCCCAGGATGTCAACAAAAGCAGGATCTACGTCAACCTGAAGGAACGCAAGGAGCGTGACCTCATCCAGCTTGACTCGATGAAGCAGGTGCGCGACGATCTGGTCAAGGCAGAATCCATAAAATCATCGGTGGAAGAGGTCGCCATGGTGGGGGGCGGCATGCGCGCCGTCCCGATCCAGGTCATGATCCAGGGAAGGGACCTGGATGAGCTGAACAGGAGGACACTGACCATCAAGGACCAGTTCGCGAAGATCCCCGGGATCGTGGATGCTGACACGTCCATCGAGATCGGCAAACCGGAGGTCAAGCTCAGGATCAACCGTGACCGCGCTGCAAATTACGGGGTCAGCGCCTCTGCCATCGGCGGTGCGGTCAATACGATGATCGGCGGGGAGGTCGTCGGCAAGTATAAGGACGAGAAGGAAGGGGAGCGCTACGATATTACGGCGCGTCTCCTCAAGACGGAGCGGGACCAGCCCGGCGACATTGGCGTCCTGCAGGTCCGGTCGTCCACCGGGGAGCTCGTCCAACTGCGGGATGTTACTGAGCAGTCTACCGGTACCGGGCCCACGGTGATCATGCACATGAACCGGCAGCGCGGCGCTGCAGTGTTCTCGAACATCGAAAAGACGAAACCCATGGCGACGGCGGTCAATGACCTCGAAGCCATCATCAAAAAGAACCTGACGCCTGACATGTCCTTCAAGCACGTGGGCATGGCTGATGCTATGCTTGACGCCTTCAAGAACATTGCCTTTGCCCTGGTCATCGCCGTCATCATGGTCTATATGATCCTGGCAGCGCAGTTCGAGAGCTTCGTGCATCCCTTTACCATCATGTTCTCCCTGCCGGTCAGTCTCATCGGCGCCGTGGGCCTGCTGCTTATCACCGGCGAACGGATCAGCATCTTCAGCCTTATCGGCATCATCATGCTGATGGGCCTGGTGACCAAGAACGCCATCCTGCTGGTCGATTACACCATCACATTACGGCACAAGGGAATGAGCAGGGACGATGCGCTGATGAAAGCCGGTCCGGTTCGGCTCCGGCCCATCATCATGACCACCGCCGCAATGGTGTTCGGCATGCTGCCCACGGCGCTCAAGATCGGAGAGGGATCGGAACAAAGGGCACCCATGGCCATCGCGGTCATCGGAGGCTTGATCACCTCGACGCTGCTCACCCTGGTGGTCGTCCCCGTTGTCTACTCACTGATCGACGACCTGGAGAATAAGTTTAGAAAAAGCAATGTAACATATTGAAATAACAAGATTAAATAAATATTCGTAAATATCGAGTGTTACTCGAATTTATCTTTCTGGATTGAAAGAACTTTACGCAGGCGCTTATGCTGAGACTCGGCCATATCGTATACTCGAACTGCTTTCCTATCCATGCCGGGATACTTACCGGAAAGGTCGCTTTTCCCTTTGCGATCGTCGAGGGGATACCGACGGAGCTGAACCGGTACCTTGTGGAGGGCAAGATCGATGTTTCCCCGTCGTCTTCCATCGAGTATGCCATGAACCCGGGAAAGTACCGAATCCTTCCCGGTCTGTCGATCACCTCTCGGAACAAGGTCATGAGCATCCTGCTGGAGAGCAAGGTGCCCCTGGAGGATTTGGACGGCAAGACGGTCGCGCTGACAACGGCATCGGCCACATCGGTCGTACTGCTCAGGGTGATCCTGGAGCTCTTTACGGGTGTATGCCCGGACTTTCTGCAGTATGAACAGGGTAGTGAGGACCCCTATGTCCAGGCAGATGCGGTGCTGACCATCGGCGACCTGGCCATTCAGCGAGCAGCGAGCCCCCGGTTTCCTCATGCCTATGACCTCGGCGAGGTTTGGCACCGGCAGACGGGATTGCCTTTCGTGTTCGCGCTCTGGCAGGTGAACTACCGGAGATCGATGGACCAGGACCTGGCTCGGCTCAGTAACATTCTGAAGGAGTCGAAAGAGTACGGTCTGTCCCGGCTCAATGAGCTGGCAGAAGGACATGCAGCACAGTTCGGGATCCCTGTTGAGACGCTTGTTCGGTACTGGAACTGCTTCAGTTATGATCTCGGTCCTGAAGAGCAGAAGGGGCTCCTGGCCTATTATGGATATGCGATGGAGCTGGGCGTCATCGATTCCGTGCCGGGCCTCAAAATATGGACACCCGATGCGGCCCGGTAGGCATTCCACGTATGGGCGACAATGGATTTGAGTATACATGTTGTTGAAACGACTTGTTACGACAAAAACGCACCCTGAAGGGTGCGGCTACCAGTGAAAAACAAACCGCATTTTGGTAGCCGTTCCACTTGAGCGGGACGACAGAGAGATTTTCAAGAGCCGGTATATATCCGTGTTTCAACGAGGCCTGGAGCTATTTTCTATGACCGCACCAAAAAGACAGCCGGAACACCATGATCACGATCATGAGCACGGGCACGCCCACGGTCATGCCCATGATCACGGGCTGACAGGCGGCAGAAAAGGCCTCCTCATGGCCCTTGCCATAACGCTGTTCATGATGATCGCCGAGATCGTCGGCGGCCTTCTGTCGAACAGCCTTGCCCTCCTTTCGGACGCCGGCCACATGTTCACCGACACCCTGGCGCTCGCTCTCTCGTTCTTTGCCATGAAGTTCGCGGGGATGCCGGCGACGGAGAAGAAGACCTTCGGGTTCTACCGTCTCGAGATCCTTGCGGCGCTCCTGAACGGCGTCACCCTCGTCATCATCTCCCTGTATATCATGTACGAGGCCTATCAGCGCATCCTGGACCCCCAGCCGGTGGCGGGTACGCTGATGCTGATCGTTGCTGTCATCGGCCTGTTGGTGAATATCATCGGCGCGCTGTTCCTGATGAAACACCGTGAGACGAACCTGAACATCCGGGGCGCGTTCCTGCATATCATCGGGGACGCGGTCTCGTCAGTGGGGGTCATTATCGGCGGGATCGTCATTCTCTATACCGGCTGGTATCTCATCGATCCGATCCTGAGCATTCTCATCGCGCTCGGCATCATTGCCGGGGCCATCAGCCTGGTTTCCGAGTCCGTGAGCATCCTTCTTGAATCCGCCCCTTCGCACATCAATATCGCCGCGGTGGCGGAGGAGATCGCCAGGGTAGACGGCGTTCGGGAAGCATACCACGTCCATGTCTGGACCATAACCTCCGGTGTCTATGCCTTGAGCGCACATGTCATCATCGACGACAGGCCGGTAAGCGGGAGCAGGGAACTGCTTGATGCCATCAGGAAGCGGCTGATCGACCGGTTCAAGATCATGCACAGTACGATCCAGTTGGAGTGCGAACGGTGCGACGAAAACGGTTCCTGTTCTCTCCCTGCCGATATCAAGAATCACCGCTAAGTCCTCATAATTCTTGACAGAATACCCGGCATTCGCTACACTTACTCGACTTCGCAACGTACATTCACCATTATGAAACATTCTGTTACCGGCTCGATCCTGGTCACCGGCGGCACCGGTTTTGTGGGCAGCCATCTCGTGGAACTGCTGGTCAGCAGAGGTCACGAGGTGACCTGTCTGGTGCGTGACCCGGGGACTATCCGATGGCTCAAAGGCCAGCAGGTTAGTCTCGTTCAGGGCGATTGTAGCGACCGGAATTCTCTGGAAGCAGCCGTCCGGAATGCCTCGACCGTGTATCATGTGGCAGGACTTACCAAGGCGGCCCGACGGCGCGACTACTATGCAGTCAATCATATAGGCACCAGGAACCTTCTGGATGCTTGCGCTCACCATGGTTCCAAAACACAAAAGTTCGTTCTCGTCTCCAGTCTTGCCGCCGCCGGTCCGGCGCAGGCTGAACGGCCGGTAAAAGCTACGGACACCGCCCACCCGGTGTCTGATTACGGCAGGAGCAAGCTCCTTGCGGAAGAAGAAACACTCAAGTTCAGTGACCGCTTTCCTGTCGTCATCCTCCGTCCCTCCGCCGTGTATGGCCCGCGGGATACCGATGTCTTCGAACTGTTCCGCTGGGCGGCAAAGGGCTATATCCTGGACATGAGCGGCAGTGAGCGCTACCTGAACTGGTGCTATGTGAAGGACCTCGCGGAAGCGCTTGTGATGGCCGGCGAAAAGGCCGTGCCGAGCGGCAGCGTCTATTTTGTTGCCGAGGACCGGATACACTCCATGACCGGTTTCCAAAAGGCGCTCCAGGAGTCAGGCGGCGTTACTGCGAAGGTCATCAAGGTGCCCGTCTGGGCAGGTTACCTGATAGGACTTGCAGCGGAAGCAGCAGGGCTCCTGAGCGGCAGGACGACCATCATAAGCCGTCAGAAGGTGCGTGAGGCGGCACAGCGCTACTGGACCTGCGATCTGGACACGATCCGGGACGACCTTGGTTTCCAGGCAGCCATGCCCCTGGAGCGGGGACTGTCAGAAACGTGGAAATGGTACCGCGAGAACGGATGGGTCGGCTGATACTACCTAACCCGGACAAGCCCCGTTAGTGGCGGATGCCTCTAAAGCGGGGCAAGCCGTGTTCAAAAGGTTGCGGTAACGGTGACGACGCCCGTTTCGTCCAGCGGTTACGTGATTCGGTCTTTTTAGATTACCGTTACCCGGAAGACGTTTGACGATACGGGCTTAGTAACCATAAGACGTTACCGGAAATTCCGCCATTTTGGCAAGATTTCATTTATAACGGACTGCATTACGAAATTACGAACCAGAAGTGGGGGAGGCAGAACATTGGACCTTTTTGAAAAGTGCGGAAAGTATACGGCTGCGAAAGAGGTGATGGCGGCCGGGTTCTATCCCTATTTCCGGGTGGTGGAATCGGAGCAGGATCCCGAGGTGATCGTCCAGGGCAGGAAGATGATCATGCTCGGTTCGAACAACTACCTGGGCCTCACGAGCCATCCGAAGGTCAAGCAGGCGGCGATCGATGCGGTGAAGAAGTACGGCAGCGGATGCGCCGGCTCCCGCTTTCTGAACGGCACGCTCGATATCCATGTACAGCTCGAGGAGAAGCTGGCGAAGTTCTTCCGGAAGGAGAACGCCCTGACCTTTTCCACCGGGTACCAGACCAACCTCGGTATCATTTCCTCCCTGGCCGGAAAAGACGATGTCGTGGTGATCGATAAGCTTGACCACGCGAGCATCATCGATGCCTGCCGGCTGTCGTTCGCCGATATCAAGAAGTTCAAGCACAGCGACATGAACAGCCTCGAGTTCGTCCTCTCGGAGTGCGGCGACAGGGGCAAGCTCGTGGTTGTCGACGGCGTGTACAGCATGGAGGGGGACATCGCGCCGCTGCCGGAGATCGTGAAGCTCTGTAAAAAGTACGGCGCCCGGCTCATGGTGGACGACGCGCACGGCGTCGGCGTGCTGGGCAGGACGGGCCGCGGCACGGCGGAGCACTTCGGGGTCGAGAAGGACGTGGACGTCATCATGGGCACCTACAGCAAGTCCCTGGCGTCCATTGGCGGCTTCGTGGTCGCAAGCGAGGACGTGATCCATTACATCAAGCACACGTCCCGGCCGCTGATCTTCTCCGCCAGTCCGCCGCCGGCCTCGGTCGCGTCGGTCATCGCGGCCCTTGATATCATCGACCAGGAACCTGAACGGCGGGAACGTCTCTGGCACAATACGAACAAGATGATGAAGGCCTTCAAGCAGATGGGCTACGACACCGGAATATCGGAAACACCCATCATCCCGCTGCTCATGGGTGAGATAGACCGCGCGTTCATGATGTGGAAGGTCCTGAGCGACGAAGGTGTCTTCGTGAATCCCGTGGTGCCGCCGGCGACGCAGCTGGGCCGCAGCCTCATCCGCACGAGTTACATGGCGACCCATACCGACGAGATGCTCGACCGGGTGCTGGTGATCCTGGAAAAGGCGGGGAAGAAGTTGGGCTTCATATAGTGTAGTGAGTCGTAAATTACTTTACCTATGCAATTCAACTGAAATCACCCCACCTAACCTCCCCTTAGCAAGGGGAGGGACTCTTTACTGCCCCTCGATGGTAAAGCCCCCTCTCCCTTTCTCCCTCTCCCACTGGGGGAGAGGGGCAGGGGTGAGGGGAGATGTTAAAGGGGTTGAGGAGGTGGTTCGAACCTGATGTCGTGAAGGACTGTAATCCCCCCTTTTCAAAAAAGAGAGACCGCTTAAGTAAAGAAGCGTTGGACGCACTACACTAATAATCATATCTATGAAGATCGATCTCGTTTCCGACAAAAAAAGCATGGCGCAGTTCATCCGTTTCCCCTGGGCGGTGTATGAGGGGAATACGAACTGGGTTCCGCCGCTCATCAGCGACATGGAGTTCATCCTGGGCGAGAAAAATCCCTTCTTCCATCACGCCGAGTCCGCCTGCTTCCTCGCAAAAGAGGGGGAGAACATTATCGGCCGCATCGCCGCCATCATCGACCGCAATCACATCAACACCCACAAGGAGCAGGCGGGCTTCTTCGGCTTTTTTGAATGTCTTCCCGATGCCGCCATCGCATGCGGCCTTCTGGATGCGGCGTCGGCCTGGTTGAAGGAACGGGATATCGAGGTCATGCGCGGTCCCATGAACCCGTCGACGAACGATGAGTGCGGATTCCTTCTCGAAGGGTTCGATTCCCCGCCGATGATCATGATGACCTATACGCCGCCTTACTATATCGATTATATGGAGCGGTGCGGCCTGGTCAAGTCCAGGGACCTCTATGCCTACCTGTCGATCATCAAGGATGTATCCGCCGGCGGACGGCTTGAACGGCTTGCGGCGGGGGTGCGGGCGAGGGTCCCCGGGCTCACCGTGCGGCCGGCGAACATGAAGGACTTTGCTCACGAATTGGAGATCGTGAAGGACATCTATAATTCCGCGTGGAGCCACAACTGGGGATTCGTCCCCATGACCGACGAGGAGATCTCGTCCATGGCGAAACGGCTCAAACCTCTCATCGTGCCGGAACTGCTCATCATGGCAGAGGTGAACGGCGACCCTGCCGCGTTCTACATGGCCGTGCCGGATTACAACCAGGTCCTGCGCCGGGTCAATGGGCGGCTCGGCCCCGTCGGACTCCTGAAATTCCTGTGGTATTCCCGGAAGATCACCGATGTCCGTGTGCTGACTATGGGGGTGAAGGAAGAGTATCGAAAGAAGGGCATCGAAGGCATTCTCTATCTCGAGGGATTAAATGCCATAAGCAAAAGAGGCTATGCGCGGGCTGAGTTGTCCTGGATCCTCGAGGAAAATCTTCTGATGCGACGGGCTTGCGAACACATGGGCGGGAAACTGTACAAAAAATATCGGATCTACGAGAAAAGTCTCAAATCTCAATAATCAAATTACAAACCACAAATAATATCCAAATACGAAATGCCACGTGCGATTCATTGGGCCGTTGAGTATTGGTACTTGGGATCTATTAAAGTTTGCTGCGTGGAGTGTGTCATTCAAGATGAAGCATATCGGTCGCAAGCTCTATCATCTCCTTGGCGGTCTCGGACTCCTGTCTCTCTATTTCCTTCTGGGACGGCAGAACGCGCTTGTGTGCTATGGCCTTCTGTTCCTGGTCGTCCTTGCCCTTGACATCACCCGCCTTCGCGTACCCGCGTTCAACCGGTTCGTCCAGACGCGGTTCAGCAGCTTTATCCGGAAGAACGAGGAGAACAGGCTCACGGGGACCGCGCCGTATGTGCTGGGCATCGGGCTGACGCTCTTCTTCTACCGGACCGATATTGCGACGGCGGCGATCTGTTTTCTTGCGTTCGGAGATGTTGCGGCGACAACGGTGGGGGAGCGGTATGGAAGAACGAAGATATCGGGAGAAAAGAGCCTTGAGGGGACCCTGGCCTTTGTTGCAGCTGCGTTGACCGTCGGTTTCCTGCTGCCGCTGGCCGGAATCAGCCTAATGCACGGCATTATGCTGGCCGGTGCGATTGCCGCCGCAGGTGTCGAACTCGTCCCGCTGCCGGTGAACGACAATCTTGTCATTCCCCTGGTATCAGGAGGGGTAATGGAGTTGATCTGCAGGGTGACCGGCTGCTCGTGACAGCAGCGCCGAAAGCGGGCGGGCAAGGTATACGGTCAACACCGTGAGCGCAATGCCGGCAATGACATCGATCACGTAGTGGTAGCGGAGATAGACCGTGGAAACAATGAGACCGGCGACCGAGGGGATGAGCAGGGCGACAAGGACCCGCTCCCGGAACTTCCATGCGTAATAGAGCGTCATCAGGGCAACAGCGGTGTGACCGCTGGGAAAGGCGTCGGTCTTGGTGTTCTCCAGCGTGTTCAGCGTGTCCTGCAGGGCGATCACGAGGGGACTCGCAGCGAGGTCCCGGGTCTGCAGGTGCGCGAGGGTGAAGCGGGGGCCCACGGCGGGGACCAGCAGGTAGCCGATATAGGACAGGTAAAAGCAAAGAATGATGCCGAAGACCGCTTCGTTGAAGACGGTCTCTTTCTTTTTCACGAGAAGCACCACGGCAAGGACAATTGTCATGGGATAATAGCTGATATAAGCGAACTGCATAATCGTTGTGAGCCAGGGACGGATGAACCGTTCGAGCAGGACCGTGGGGTGATGGCCGCCGAAAAGGCTGAAGTCAATGGTAATAAGCAGTTCGTCGAAATAGTGCGGCCAGATCCAGGGGATCAGGTCCCCCATGCTGTTGAACAGGACGGGAATAAGGATGACCGGCAGAAAGGCGTGGAGCGCACGAGCCCACTTCGCACCATCAGGATGTCCCGCAGTGCGGCTGATGATGACCAGTACGGCCATGAGGGCGATATAGCGGGCGAACAGGAGGCTGCCGTGAGGAAGGCGGGGCAACGCGAAGAGCGTTACCACGGCCATGCATGCGATGAACATGATCGAGAGCAGATCGACAGGCTTGATGTTCCTGAGCATGTTTTCTTATACAGTACCTTCCAGCTAATTGCAAGGACATCTGTGTTATACTAAAGAGGACGTATGTGGTCCTTGGCAGTACCGTGAACAAGCGGCTTTAACGGATCGATATCGATGTGCGCGCGATCCCTCCTGGCAAGGCGGGGATCGGAGAGGAAGGGAGCATGCCAAGAGTAGAATCCATATTCAGGGTCAACCTGCCGCTGAAGGCTGTCTGGTCCTTCATGTCCGACCGGAACGAGGTAGGCTGCCTTTTCCCGGGATGCAAGGGGGTCAAGATCCTGGATCACCTGGATGCGATCTGGAACGTGCGGGTGACCTTCGGCCCTTTTGCCAAGATAGTGAACCTGAGGACCCATACGACGGTGTTCAAGGAGTTCGAACAGCTCTCATGGATCGGAAGCGGGGACAACATCCACATGTCAGGGGACGTGATGTTGAAAAAAATTGCCGACGACGAGACCGAGGTCACGTATCACCTGGAAGGGCATGTGACCGGACACTTTGCCGCGCTGCAGGACATCGTCGTGGCCGAAAAACTGCGGGAAGTGAAGAAAAAATTCATCAAGAACATCAAAGAAGAGCTGGAATGGCAGATCGTTGAAGACGAGGAGAAAAGAAAGTGATCTCGTTCAGGAGCAGGAAGATCATTTGGGCGGCTGCAGCTGCTGGAGCGATCATCGCTGTCATCGTGGTGCTGGCAGGCAAAAAGCCCGTGTCGGTGAAGGTCCTCGAGCTCAAGCCGGGGGAACTGCGTGTCATCGTGAACGCGACGACCACGTCGACCATCAAATCGGAGTACGAGGTCATTCTTTCCGCGCAGCGCACCGGCAGGGTCGTCAAACTTCCGGTCCGGGAGGGTGACCGCGTCCAGCAGGGGCAACTGATCGCCGGGCTCGACCTCACGGAAGAATCGGTCCAATCGGAGAACCTCCTTGCCCAGAGCAAGGCGACCCATGAGGAAGCGGCAAAGAACCTGAAGCGGTCCGATGACCTTTTTGCAAAAGGCATGATCTCCCAGCAGGAACAGGAAAGCGCGCGCAGGGCCTATGAGGTCGCGCGGTCCCAGTACGAGGCCTCCCGGGACGACGTCAGGGTAAAGAAGGACTATTCCGCCATTAAAGCTCCGTTTGCCGGCGTTGTGTCAAAGAAATACACGGAGGTCGGGGAGCTCCTGCTGCCGGGCAAACAGATCGTGACCATCGTGGACCCCGACCGGATCTACGTACTGGCAACGATCGATGAGGTCGATGTGGGCAGGCTTCGTCTGGGGCTTCCGGTGAGCATTTCCATCGATGCTTTCGCCGGTGAACGGTTCGAGGGAGCCATACGCCGGATCTCGCCCATCGTCAGCGGCGGCAAGCTTGAAACAAGGACCGCGGATGTATGGGTCTATTTCAGCAGGAAGGACGCCAGGATCAAACCGGGGATGTCCGCCGACATAGAGATCCTCATCACGACGCTGACGGAGGTTCTTTCCGCGCCATCCCAGGCCATCATCGAACGGGATGGGAAAAAGCAGGTCTATGTGGCGGAAGGCAAAGGTCTTGCTGCCGGCTCCGGCACCCGAGTGCGTTTACGTCCCGTTGAGGCTGGGGAAAGCAACTGGATCAACACCGAGATAAAGAAAGGGCTGTCGCCTGGAGAATTTATCGTCACCACTCCTGAGGCTGAGGGATTGAAGACCGGCGCAAAGGTGAGGATCGAGTGAGTCATTGTAAGTTGCAAATTGTAAATTGGAAATATTAAAATTTGGATTTGATAATATGAGAAATCATGGCCGTCCGCCATACCACAAATTTGCAATTTGATATTTACAAATTGCAATGCTGATCCAACTTTCATGATCCATCTCTCCGACATATCCAAAACCTACCGCATGGGTGAACTGGATATCTGCGCGCTCTGCGGCGTATCGCTTACGGTGAAGGCGGGCGAGATCATCGCCATCATGGGGCCGTCGGGCTCGGGAAAGTCGACGCTTATGAACGTTCTGGGCTGTCTCGACCGGCCGACCGGCGGGACCTACACCTTTGAGGACCGCGAGATCAGCGCCATGAACGATGACGAACTCGCCCACGTTCGGAACGCGAAGATCGGTTTCGTGTTCCAGTCGTTCAATCTTCTTCCTCGCTTCTCCGCCCTCAAGAACGTGGAAATGCCGCTCGTCTACAGCGGTGTACCCTCGAAATACAGGACCGAGCGGGCCGTGCCGGTCCTGGAAAAGGTCGGTCTCGGGGACAGGATGGAGCACAAACCCACGGAGCTTTCAGGCGGCCAGCAGCAACGCGTCGCGATCGCCCGGGCGCTCGTGAACAACCCGCCGCTCCTGCTCGCCGATGAACCTACAGGCAACCTGGACAGCCGTTCGGGCGAAGAGATCCTGAACATCCTGGTGGACCTGAACAACCAGGGCGTGACCATCATGATCGTGACCCATGACCACGATGTCGCCGCGCGCTGCAAGCGGATCATCAACCTCAAGGATGGCCAGGTCGTGGGGGACCGGGTACAAGCATGAACTTCCTCGAAACGTTCAAAGTCGCTCTTGAAGCTATCCTGTCGAATAAGATGCGGTCGGGCCTCACCATGCTCGGGGTGATCATCGGCGTACTCGCGGTCATATTGCTGGTTTCCATCGGCGAGGGGGCCCGCGTCTACATCACCAAGGAATTGACCGGCCTCGGGACGAACCTGCTCATCATTACTCCGGGCAAGACCACGACCAGCGGCGGATTTCACCCGCCGTCGGCAGGGACGGTCAGAAAACTTACCTATGACGACGCCCAGGCGCTCCGCCGGCGCGCATGGCTCTTGACCGACGCCGTCCCCATTGTGCTTGGAACGGGAAGGATCAAGTTCAAGAACCTCGGCCGCGATACCATGGTCATCGGCACGACGCCGGAGTTCCAGCGGGTGCGAAACCTCTTCATAGGGATCGGAAATTATGTGTCCCAGAACGATGTAGACACCAAGGCAAAGGTCGCTGTACTGGGCACCAAGGTCAAGGAGGAACTGTTCGGCGATCAGAACGCCCTCGGGCAGGTGGTCATGCTTTCCGACGCGCGCTATCGTGTGATCGGGGTGATGCAGAAGAAGGGGACAAGCCTGGGCTGGGATGTGGATGATGTGATCTTCATCCCCGTGACCAGCGGCCAGGAGCTTTTCGACACCGATTCGCTGTTCGAGATCCTCGCTTCGACGCCGCGCGCGGAGGACGTCGAACGGGCCATCGCGCAGATCAAGAATATCCTGATCAGGCGCCACGCGCACAAGGAGGATTTCTCGATCCAGACCCAGGGCGCCATGCTTTCGACCATGGACACGATCCTCGGCGTTTTGACGGCGGTGCTTGGCGGGATCGCCGGGATATCGCTGCTCGTCGGAGGCATCGGCATCATGAACATCATGCTCGTCTCGGTGCGGGAACGGACCCGGGAGATCGGCATCCGGAAGGCCATCGGCGCCCGGAACAGCGATATCATGGCGCAGTTCCTGATCGAGGCCATTACGCTCTCCGGTGTCGGCGGCGTCATCGGCATCATTCTGGGCGTGGGGATCGCTCTTCTGATCCCGCTCTTCGTCACGGTGCTCCCGACGAGCGTCTCGCTCTGGTCGATCGCCATGGCCTTCTCGTTCTCCATGGCCGTGGGAGTGTTCTTCGGCGTGTACCCGGCCCGCAAAGCCTCGCTCCAGGACCCGATCACGGCGCTTCGCTATGAATAAAAAATGCGGCGAGGGATAGATTGACGTTATTCTTTTGCTATACTAGAGTACAGAGCAGGGGAGAACATCAGCGATCGGGAGGACATGATCCATGGCGAAGCGGACAGGCGTCTTTATGGTCAAGACGAACTGGTGGTACATTGAACGGCTGGTCTGGCTCATCGCAGGGACCGACGTTCTCGTCAGCTCTCTCCTTGCGGCGACCCATCATCCGAACTGGACGTTCTCGATCCTGTTCGTCGGCCTGTGTTCCATTTGCGTCGCGCTTACCGGTTTTTGCATCGTCGGCAACGTCCTGTACTGGTGCGGCATACAGCCGCTGGTGCCGGACAAGAAGACCCTGCAGAACGGCAAATGGGGCAGCCTGTATTTCATGCAGACCGATGAGTGGTTCCTGGAGCGTTACATCTATATCTTCGTCGGTGTGAACCTTTCCCTGTCGTCGATGCTCGCCCGGTTCGTAACCCCCTCCTGGCTGTTCTTCACCGGGTTCGTCGGCTCAGCTACTATCGTGTTCGCGTTCACGGGATTCTGCATCATGGCAAACCTGCTCTACCGGCTGGGAGCGGAGCCGAAGATGTGCCGCTTTATCTAGACCACGAGCCAGGTCAGAACTTGTCCGCCTGACCTTCCAACGTTGCAAGGGGAATAAGATAGTTTCCCTTTTCCATTCTGCCGCTGATCCGGATAGGATAGCACCCCCCCAGGCCCTTCTCCAATTTATACACCGAGAAACTCATATCGCAGGCACGGCACAGAACGTAACCCTCCTTCTCCTGATATCCCCGTTTTTTCGGATAGCAGGTCACGCAGGCGTCGAGGAACGAAAGGACCTTGTCTTGGACCTTCAAAATGAAGAAGTTAACGTTCTTGTCCCGGTGACGGTAGGTGAAGAACCGGGGGACCTCGGGTTGGAGCATGGCGGGATCAATGCTGATCGTGCTGCCTTCGATCGGTGGGGCGGGATAGTGCGGCTGGCTCGAACAGGAGATCACTAGTGCTGCAAAGGCAATAAGGAGAAGTATAATAGTCGGAACATGGTGCGTTATGATCTTTTTCATGTCAAATACTCCCGAACCATAATACCGCTGCGGGACCGGTTTGGCAAGCCGGTCCCGCAGATAGTACCAGCTTCAGTTGTTATTTGCTCCTTCTGCGATCCATTGCCTGACAGCTTTGTAATCAGCGTCATCGATCGTCCAGAAGGAACCTCCTGCGTGAATCGTCGTCCCCGGGTCCTGAACTTTAGTTTTCGTCAATACGGGACTTTCATCGGGATTCGACGTGTTGACGAAATCCTTGATGCCCTGCTTGGTCACTGTTGTCGAGCCGCTCGTGTAGATTGAGCCAGCGTAGGACATGAAATCCTGATTATTGCTGTAGTCGATGGACGTGACCGTCGTGTTCGTGAGCTGAACGTTCGATGTGTTGGTTGACGAGGTAGTAACGTCGCTCATCGTCGCGAGTCGGGTCATCCGGGAGCCGGGGATGTGACAGGGCGCGCACTTGCTCACAAATATCGGCAGGATGTGCTTCCGGAGGCTGAGCGACGAGGTAGGATAGGTCGCAAGGGAGTTCTTCCTCGATGCCCATGCAGCTCCCGTGCTGCCGAAGGGAGAGTGGTGCATGTTGCAGCTCATTCGAGCCGTTGAAGCCGAAGAACCGCCGACAGGCGCTATGGTCACCATCTGGCGGATCGCGCCGTCGGAGTTCTTCACCCAGGCCTTGTACTGCCAAGTCCTCGAATCAGTCGGGCTTGCCTGTGTGACCGATCCGTCGGCATTCACGGCGTAGAGATAATCAGTGATCCCGCTATGGCTCGAAAGCGCATAGTGATTGCCCGCCATTTCCGCATAGGTCCAGAAGTTGCCGGCTTCATTCGTCGTCATGCTGATTACAGTTCCCGCGTAATCCTGGAGGATCACTTCAGCGCCCTTGAGCGGCCTCCGGGCGGCGCGGTCTTCGTAGATCGTGCCCGCCACGGTGAACACATAGTTGCCGGCCTTGCCGTTCGGCGTATGACAGATGCCGCAGTCCTCGCCGGAGTTGTGCAGGCCCTGGCCGGGCCCGCTGTCCTTGCCCACAGTGTGGCCTGTCGGCGCGGGCTGCAGTTTCCGAGCGTCGGCGTTGAAGTTCGTCGAATCATAGGTAAGCGTTTGCGCGTAGAGCATGCCGAAAACGGCTACGCCGAGCAAACCGATAATTGCTGTAGCGATAAGCTTTCGTTTCATGGTAATTGGTTCCTCCTTGGGTTCCTGTCTCGATCAATGGCAGTCGCCGGTGCCGCCGGTCGCGCCGCCGCTGCTGCCGCCGGGGACCGCCTGGCCTGTCGCGGGATCGACCATCATCACGCCGCCGGTATCCATGTTGGACCGGGGAGCTCCGATCAGAAGCATTCCGCTCGCGCTTTTCGCCAATGACGTGCCGAACTGATGGTTCTTCACCAAGCCTTCAAATTCCGTCGAATTGGCGAGGGTCGTTGTTGAGGTGATGTCCTTTCCCTTGAAAAGATACACCTTGCCGCTCAGGATGTTCTGGCCTGACAATGTGGTTATGTCGGCCATGGGGGCCCCGACCGCGAAGTCGGGCTTCCCCCCGTCTCCGTCCACGTCTCCTATAGACGATATGGATGCTCCGAAACGGTTGAACAGACCGGCGCCGTTAATACGCACCAATAGGTCCGCCGGTGCAGTGTCAAGGGCTACCAGGCCTGTCGCCGAGCCCTTGACGATGAATACGCTGCCGGTATCCCGGAGGTTGTTAATCACCGCGTTCGGCGCGCCGATGGCAATTTCGTTCTTGCCGTCGCCGTCGAGATCGCCGATCACAGCAATAGCTTTGCCGAAACCGGCTGCTGTGCTCGTCAGGGTGATGTTCGGTGCATTGATCGCCGGCGCAAAGGCTGTTCCGCCGAAATACACAAGGACCTTTCCACTCGCGGCTATCAGCAGATCAGCAATGCCGTCGCCGTTCACATCGCCTGCTGCTACGCCGAGACCGAGAGCCTTGTTCGTTGTGGACGCGTAAAGCGCAACGCGCGTCGTAAAATCAGGCGCGAAATAGACATAGCCCGCGCCGCTCTGGTAGAGGGCAGGGTCATTGGTGTTGAACGGAGCGCTGACAATGATATCTGGCTTTCCGTCACCGTCGATGTCTCCGGCCGCAAGGGCATAGCCGAACTTGTCCATGGGTCCGTCGCCGCCGATCTTTTTGATGATCCGGCCGTTGCCGCCGCCTTTGTAGATCGTGACCGTGCCGGAGAGCGATGTGTCGCCCGCATCGTCGCCGCTCCCGTGGATCGCGCTGATCGCAAAATCTGCCTTACCGTCTCCGTCAACGTCTCCCAGGTTAACAAAGGAGTATCCGAAATTATCGTTTCCTGCCTTGAGAAGGTCTGTGTTGGACGAGCTGTACCCCGAAGTCATGCCTGAGTACACGAGAACGGCGCCGGTGGACGATGCGGATGCCGCATACGGAGCGCCCACGATCTTGTCCTCGATTCCGTCGCCGTCAACGTCCACGAATCCCACAGCGAGTCCCTGTTTGCTGCCCACAAGATTTACGGATTGACTTGTCATGCCGCTGCTATTACTGTTACTGCAGCCCAATGCCATGCCGAAAGCCGCGATGGAAACAGCAAGTAAGATCAACCGATTGCCCATGCCTGAGATACTCCTTTCATAATAATCATATTGAAATCGCTTCATTAAAATCTATATGCCATGCCGATGACCAGCCGGTAGCGGGTCACCAATTGAATGCCGTTCACGTCTTCCCAGACCGGGAACTGCACTTTCATTTCCACCATTGCGTTCTTGATCGGCAACACCTGTATCCCCGGAGACACCCAGAGGCTGTCTCCTCCGGTGTTCGCGGGATCGTCCATGAGGCTGTTCAAGTTCGTGTAGTTGCCGTCCCGGTCGCTGGCACTGCCTAAATGTAGATAGGTCATACCGGCGCACACATTGAACTCGCTCGACACGGCGTACGTTGCGCCGAGATTGACTGCGGTAGAATCACCGAACTCGTATCCTTGCCGGTTCCTTGTGGAGAACTGATGGGTCACATCCGCCCGAAGCAGAAACGGGTTTGCCATCTGCGTATAGAGGAGGGAAACGAGGGGGTCCCAGGAACCTGTGCCCGGCTGCATGTGAGCATGGATGTACTTCCCGCTCGATGTGGTTTCCGTTGATGAGCCTGTTGCTGTTTTCACGCCGATTCCCGCGGTCAGCGCCTTGTTCGGCCATATCTCGCTGTCCGTATATATCCGGTAGAGGCCCATGACGGTCGCATCGCCGGTAGCGGAAATAGGTTCCATGGTCATATCCATCCACCCCAGACCCACACCGTTGCTCATGGTCATGTTCATCGTGTTCCGGAGATAGGGGATGGAAACGAATCCCTTGAACCGGGAGGAGAAACCGTAGCCCGCGGTGAAGGTGTACTTGATCATGTCCATACTGACGGGGAGGGAGGTGTAGCTCGTCGAGGCGCTCGCCTCATCGAGCGACTTCGCGGACGTCCCTTGCTTCAGCTTGTCCATGCGGGTGAAACTGTAGGTAAATTGCACGGATATTTCCTCGGAAGCGGGAGCCGCAACGCCCGAAAGGCTCTCCTGGACGCCGCTGGAAAGCTGGCAGCAGAGACCGGCGGCAAATGACGATGAAGCAAGCAGTAGAGTTATGAGGACGGTGAAAAGGCTGATCGATATTTTCCGATATCTGCGAACCATGTTTCTCCCTTGTATTATTCAGCATTAAAAACGGGCGGGGCCGAAGCCCCGCCCGTTTCGAATTCAATTACTTCTTTGCAGTCGGCGCGGTCGGGATTTTCGTCGGATGGCATTCGGTGCAGTTCTGTTGCGCTGGTATACCGACGGTTGCACCCGCCTTCCATGTTGATTTTGGGACAAACTTACCATCTTTCCATGCATTGAGATCGACAACGAGCTTGTGGGCGACGCTTGCCGCGACGCGGGCACACCGGTCTTTCCGCTCAGCGCTGCCAAGGGCAAATCCGGACTTATCCATCCATTTGCCGACTGATACATGGCAAAGCGGGGATTCGCTCTTGGTCTGAATGATGGCGGTTTTCTGTTTGGGCTCCTTGGGGGAGAATGTGGGAAGCGCCGTATTGGAATACCAATCCATCATGTCCGCGCCGATCGTATGGCCGTGCTCACAGTCCGGGCCGCCGATACGGGGGCCGATGATCACATTACTAACGACATTGGCGCCTGCGTTGGAGCCGCAGACCGTTCCCCAACCTGCCATTCCTCCTTCAAGGAAAATGAATGAGTCGATGGGGAATGACTTGTAGGGTTCTCCCACTTTTTCCCGCAGCTGGCTGAAAACACTGTTGATGACCGCGGCGCCGCAGAAGACACGGTACCATTCCTTGTAGGCAATTTCAGCGGTCGTGTCCGGATCGAGCTTTACATAGGGCCAGGGCCACTTCTCCGATGATCCTCCGAGGGCGGTTGCTGCCTTTGCTGACAGGAAGCCTCCCGGAAGCACAGCCGCTGCGGCTGTCGCGCCGAGCGCGAGCTTGCCGGCATTGATGATCAGTTCTCTTCTTGAGATCGGTGTGGCTGACTTATTTTCTGAATCCATGATCGTTACCTCCCGGTGGTAAAGAATACACCTGATCAACAGGTGTTGTGCTTATGATATGGTTCAATAATGCCTTGATAGGTAAAAAGTGGCCCCACTTCGGGAATATCTTTATGAAAATTGGGATGATGGATACTCCCGAAGCGGAGCCGAGCGTAAAGGGAAGACACGTCCAATGAGCTTGCGCAACGGCTTGCAGGACGATGCGCGAACATACCTAGGACGTTGATGCACTGCGGTCAGCGCTTTCGGAAATACTGGGTATGAAGAGACTATGCCTTGGGGGGTTGTTCGTTAGGAGCGGTGAAGACAACTTCGGTGAATAGGGGATGGAACGTATCTGAGGCCGTTATAGTGAGGTAAAGCGGCAGTTGAGAAGTGTGTATACTTACGCAGGGCATTTCGCCGTTCGAAGAAAGGGCCGGGGCGGCAGAGTTGCAGACGTCCAGGTTCCCGAGGAGCGGCTGTTCCTGCCGGTCAAGGATGAGTGCGAACGGAGAAAGGGGTGCCAATACCGTGAATGCCAGAACAACAAGAAGGTTGATAGTTACCCATTTCATAGGCACACTTTAATTACTTCTCGCTGCCCTGTCAACATAAAGTTGTAATTTGAGGTCAGTGTGTGAACTTTTGCTTAGCCAAAAAGTAACGTGCTCCAGCAGCGTTTATGGCAACTCCTCATTGAAGCTTACTGCAGCAAGCTACGTGGAATGCGTTCGCTCCGGGATTCAGCGATCACCTGAATGCGACATCCCGGCAATGACCTGAGCGACAATATGCTGTGCAAATACCCAGGTGGTCGAATTTAAAAAAGACGGGGACTATCGTCCCCGTCTGTAAGATCAAAGCGTGCTGTGCGGATCGTTTTTCTATTTGATGGTCACGGTCTTGGTGGTCTCGAAGAAAAGGTACTTGCCTTTGTTCACCTCGACGGCCTTGTCGTCGCGGTGGTCGCCGCCGGCCGGCAGGTACCACAGCTTGACGGTAACCTCCATCTCCTTGGCCTTGATGTCGCGGACCTTCTTGCCGTCCTTCTCGACGTCCTCATAGGGGAACTTGATGTCGAAGTTCTCGGTCTTTGTCTTGCCGGGCTGGAGGCTCGTGTCGCGCAGCATGCCGGACTTCCGGAAGGGGCCGTACACCATCTTGTCACCCCTGCCGAACGCAGGGGACTGGGGCATGTAGATCTTGGAATCGTTGAATATCTCTTTTCCATCCTTGGTCTTTGCGGTCACATCCAGGACCACTCGATTGGGGGATGGTCAGCCATCGGGAATGCGGTGTCCCGCGTTGCTGGTCATTTTCACGACCACGACTGCCGTCGGGATGTGTTCGCCCGCCTTGTAGAGCACCTGGTAGCCCTTGGCGTCCACATCGACGTCCACGGCGGACTTGGCGATGGCGGGATCGCGGTAGCCGGGCATGAGGTGCCCCGTCTTGCCCTTATGCATGTGGCAATCCTGGCAGGTCTCGGGAGTTCCGTTCGTGCTCTGCACGTAATTGTGCAGGTAGCTGCCATAGAGCGTGGCGCACTGCGTGGGATTCGCAAGGTCGAAGTTGGGGCCCAGGCCGTGGCACTGGCCGCAGACGATGGATTCCTTCATGATGGGACTCTTCTTGAGGGCCGTGAACAGCTTGTCGCCGTGTGAGCCTTCCTTGTTCCCGTAGACCGCGTTCTTCTCCGGCTCGCCGTCCACCAGCTTGTGGATGAGCGCCTTCTCGTTATGGCAGATGATGCAGTTGATGCTGACCTTCTCCAGCGTGGCCGTATCGCCGTCGATCACCGCCTTGGCGATCTGCTGGGCAACTGCGTCCGTGGCGTTCTTGAGCTGGGGCAGGTGGCACTTCAGGCAGTGAAGCATGTGATCGACCTTGATGTCCTTCACGTCCTTGATGCCCGATTTCGCCCATTCCTTCATCATGCCGTCCTGGATGGCCGTCTTGATCGTGGCCATGGTCCGGCCGGTGCCGATGAGGGAGCGGGCATGGATGGACTTCTCCCATTCACCGTATTCCTTGGGATGACACTGCTTGCACGATGACACGTCATACATCTTGGCGAGCTCGTCGACGGTCGTCGCCTTCTTTTCCTGCGCTGCCGTCATCCCGGCCAGCAGAAGCGTTGCGAGGAAAAGTGCTGCTACAGCTTTCGTAACTCTCATGCGATTCCTCCTTTCAGTGATAGAGATCGTACCCGTGAGCTATTATAGCAAATTATCGGTGGTCAGGAAAAATGGCCCCGCTGCGGGATGCCGCCCGCTATGCAGCATTGTGCATCTACCTGTTTTGTTGCACAGGTTCGCATGAATGCTCAGCCAGAGGATCGCCGAAGCAGGGCCGAGCGCAAAGGGAAGAAACGTCCAATGAGTTTGCGCACCGGCTTGCAGGACGATGCGCGAACATACCAAGGACGGTGATGCACCGCGGTCAGCGCTTTCGGAAATACAGGTATGGAGAAGCTATGCCTTGGGGGGGTGTTCGTTTGGAGCAGTAAAGACAACTTCGGTGAACACGGGATGGAACGAATCCGAGGTCGTGATGGATAGGTAGATCGGCAGATCGGAAGAGTGTATGGTCACACAGGGCATTTCACCGTTCGAAGAAAGGGCCGGGGCGGCAGAGTTGCAGACGTCTAAATTTCCGAGGAGCGGCTGTTCCTGGCGGTCAATGATAAGCGCGAACGGAGAAAGGGGAGCAAACACCGTGAATGCGAGAACAACAAGAAGGATGCATGATACCCATTTCATGAAGGCACTATAGTGACACATGCGATTTCTGTCAATGTAAAATTCTAAATTTTAAATCACTGAGCGGTCCTTTTCATATCGAAAAGTAACGTGCGGACCTGGTTCTTGGCCTTTCAAAAGTTGATTTTCATCCATTCATGGACGATGGAACCGTGCCACTTCTTTATTGACACCTCACGGTAAATGCTGTAATTATAATCATGAACGGCATCATTCTCGCTGGTGGTGAGAACCGGCGCATGGGCAGGGACAAGGCCTTTCTCGATATCGACGGCAGGCCCATGATCGCCCATATCCTTGACGTTTTCTCGAAGTTGTTCGAGCGGATCATCGTTGTAACGAATATGCCTGACCGCTACAGAAACTACGATGTTGACGTGACGGGCGATGTCCTTGATATCCGCGGCCCCTTGACGGGGATATACTCGGGACTGCTCAGATCTACCGATGAGTACAATTTTGTCGCCGCCTGCGACATGCCCTTTCTAAATCCCCGGCTCATATCGTACATGGGGAAGATAGCTGCGGGGCAGGATGCCGTGGTCCCGCAGTTCAATGGCTTTCTGGAGCCGCTCCACGCGATCTACAGCAAACGGACCCTGTCGACGATCGAGTCCCATATTCGGAGCAATGAACGCAGGATATACCCGATATTCGACCATCTCGATGTCAGGTATCTTACGGAAGATGAGATCCACAGGTTCGATCCTGACAGGCGGTCATTAAAGAACATCAATACACCCGAGGAGTATAAGGAGGCAGTATGTTTGGACTAGGTATGCCGGAGCTGTTGGTCGTTCTCGTGATCGTTGTGATCATATTTGGCGCCAGCCGCCTCCCGCAGCTGGGCGAAGGGCTGGGGAAGGCGATCAAGGGATTCAAAAAAGGGATATCCGAATCCAACGAAGCGAACAAGGATTCTTCCAAGCCCGAGAACAAGTCATAGCCACGAGAGCAGGCGGCAAACAATGAAATGGGTACTCGCAGAACATGATGCGGGGGCCGTTTCGCGGCTCTCGGACCAAGCCGGCATCCACCCGCTCATCGCACGTCTGATGTTAGCCCGGGGGGTCGCCGACGCTGCCGCTGCGCTCTCATTTCTCAGCAGCGATCTTACCACTCTTTCCAATCCTCTTATTTTCCGCGGCATGGACACGGCGGTCGCACGGATCCATGAAGCGCTTTCCGCGCGCCAAAAGATCGTGGTCTTCGGGGATTATGATGTTGACGGCGTTACCGGAGCAGCGCTCCTGTACTTGATGCTTCGTGACCTCGGCGCCGATGTCGACTGCTACATTCCGGACCGCATGACCGAGGGATATGGCTTGAATACCGGCGCCCTCAGGAAGCTGCAGGGATCCGGCGCGCGCCTTGTCATTACCGTTGACTGCGGGATCAGTGCAGTCAACGAGGCGGAGGCGGCCAGGTCCCTGGGGATCGACCTCATCATCACGGACCACCACGAATCAGCTGCGGTCCAGGGGAACGGATCGGTCCCGGCCGGGGAACGGCTTCCCAACGCGCTCGCGGTCATTCACCCCCGGATTCTCCAGCCGGATACCACCGACGATATTAAAGTGAGCGTTGGCTGGCTTACGGGCGTGGGCGTTGCCTTCAAACTGGCGCAGGCATTGCTCGATGCACCGGCCGATGATGAACGTCTGAAAAAGTATCTCGACCTGGTCACCCTCGGAACGGTGGCAGACATGGGGCGGATCACGGGTGAGAACCGGGTCCTGGTGAGGCATGGCCTGGACATCCTTTCGTCCGATCCCGCCTCACTGCGTCCCGGCATCGCCGCTCTGAAACAGGTTGCCGGCCTGAACGGCAAGCGGGTGAATGTGGGGAACGTGGGCTTCAACCTCGCTCCGCGGATCAACGCGAGCGGCAGGCTTGAAAAGGCGGATACGGCATTCCGGCTCATGACCACCGATTCCCCCGATGAAGCGGCCCGTCTTGCTGTTCAACTGGACACGGTCAACCGGGAGAGGCAGGTCGTCGAAGAGGGCATCTGGGGAACGGCGCGCGAACTCTGCCTCCAGGCGGACCTGGCGAGCACCGGCGCGTTCATTCTGTCGTCCGAGGACTGGCACCCGGGCGTCATCGGCATCGTTGCGTCGCGGATCGTCGATGAGTTCTATCGGCCCGCGGCCCTCATATCCGTAAAGGATGGCGTGGGAAAAGGATCTGCGCGGAGCATTCCCGGCTTCGATCTCTATCAGGGGCTTACGGCGTGTTCGGACCTGCTGTTGGGTTTCGGCGGCCACAAATATGCGGCCGGTCTTTCCGTTGCGGCTGACCATATCCCCCGGTTCCGTGAACGGTTGAGCGCGGCGGTCCTTGATCAGTTCGGCGCAGCCGGCTTCGTGAGGACCATTACGATCGACTCGCCGGTAGGCTTTGATGAACTCACGTTCGACCTGATGCGTGATATCGAGCGGATGGCGCCATTCGGCCAGGGAAATCCGGAACCGCGGTTCGGCGCAAAAGGTCTCGAAGTCCAATCGATCCGGCCGGTAGGGAACAACAAACACTTGAAACTCCGGTTCCGGCAGCAGAACGGCCAATCCTTCGATGCGATCGCGTATAACAAAGGGGCTTCGATCGGAAGCTGGCTCATGAACGGCGCCCGGGTCGCAGCGGTGTTCACGCCCCGCATCAATACCTGGAATGGGATGACGAACATTGAACTGGATATAAAGGATATTAAAATAGAAAAAGAAAAAAATAAATAACAAATGACAAATAAATCACAAGCACCAATATCTAGACTACAACCATTTGACATTTGGCCATTGAAATTTAATGTTTGGAGCTTAATTGTGATTTGGTGCTTGCTATTTCGTGTTTGCGTGAAAATCTATGTCGAACGTCCGTCTTGAAGACATCGTAGAGCGGCTCCAGCACAACAATCCCGAGGCCGACGTGGACCTGGTGAGGCGCGCCTATATCTTCTCCGCAAGGGCGCATCAGGGACAGACGCGCCTTTCCGGAGAATCCTACCTGATCCATCCGCTCGATGTGGCAAAGATCCTGGCGGAGCTCAAGCTGGATGCCGCAACCGTGGCTGCCGGCATCCTCCACGACACCATCGAGGACACGACCTCGACCACGGAGGAGATCCAGTCCCTGTTCGGCGACGAGGTTGCCAAACTCGTGGACGGCATGACCAAACTGTCCCGCATCGAGCTCCAGAGCCGCGAGGAACGCGAGGCCCAGAACTTCCGCAAGATGATCGTTGCCATGTCCAACGACATTCGGGTGATCCTGATCAAGCTCGCTGACCGGCTGCACAATATGCGTACGTTGAAGTTCCTCTCCCCGGAAAAGCAGAAGCGAACCGCCCAGGAGACCCTCGATATCTATGCGCCCCTCGCCAATCGCCTCGGGATCGCGAAGATCAAGACCGAGCTCGAGGACCTTTCGTTCATGTACCTGCATCCCGAGGAATACCGGGAGATCGCCGACAAGGTCATCCAGAAACGCCTTGAACGCCAGGCCTACATCGATGAGCTGATCGAGATCGTGAAACGCCAGCTCGCGGAGCATGGGTACAAGGGTGACGTGAAGGGCAGGCCCAAGCATCTCTACGGCATCTGGCAGAAGATGCAGAAACAGGGCATATCCTTTGATGACGTCTACGATCTCATTGCCGTAAGGATCATTACCGACACGAAGGTCAACTGCTACGCCATTCTCGGCCTGATCCATTCGCTCTGGACCCCGGTCCCGGGCAGGTTCAAGGACTTCATCGGCGTTCCCAAGTCCAACCTCTATCAGTCGCTCCATACGACGGTCATCGGCCCCAAGGGCGAGCGTGTGGAGTTCCAGCTTCGCACCGAGGAGATGCACCGGCTCGCAGAAGAAGGCATCGCCGCGCACTGGCGGTATAAGGAAAAGACGGCCCTGAGCCAGCGCGAGGAACAGCAGTTCGCGTGGCTTCGCCAGCTCCTGGAGTGGCAATCCGACCTGACCGACGCCAAGGAGTTCATGGACACGGTCAAGGGCGACCTGTTCCCGGACGTGGTGTATGTATTCACACCGAAGGGTGATGTGCGTGAACTTCCCCAGGGGTCCACGCCCGTGGACTTCGCCTATGCCGTGCATACCGACATCGGCCACCAATGCGTGGGCGCCAAGATCAACGGCAAGATCGTTCCGATCAAATACGTTCTCCGCAACGGCGACCGCATCGAGGTCATCACGCAGACCGGCCATACTCCGAGCCGCGACTGGCTCAAGTTCGTCAAGACATCAAAGGCGCGAACCAGGATCAAGGCCTGGGTCAAGACGGAAGAACGGCGAAGGAGCATCCTTCTCGGGAAAGAACTGCTGGATAAGGACCTGCGGAAGCACGAACTCAGTCCTTCAAAGGTGTTCAAATCGAACGACATTCACCGCGTGGCCCATGAAATGTCGCATAATACGGTGGATGACATGCTCGCGGCCATAGGCTACGGCAAGGTATCGGCACACATGGTGGCGAACAAACTCGCGCCGGACCGTCCCCATACCGAGCCCCTGCCGAAAAAGCCGCTGAAGAAGCCCGCTCCGGAGAAGAAGGGCGCCGGCGGCGGCATGAAGATCGGCGGTATGGACCAGATGCTCTTTCATCTGTCCAAGTGCTGCAGCCCGGTGCCCGGCGACAAGGTCGTCGGTTTCATCACAAGGGGCCGCGGCATCTCGATCCACACATTGGATTGCCCGAACGTTGCGGACATGACCGTCGACAAGGAACGCATGGTGGAAGTGACGTGGGGTGAGTTCAAGTCGGGCGCACATGCGGTCAAGATCTCGGTCCTTACGCGGGATAAACCCGGCATCCTGGCAAGCGTATCGTCATCGATCAGCGCCGCCGAGGCGAACATTTCCCACGCCGAGGTCACCACCGGAGCGGACAAACAGGCTTCCTTGAATTTCACCATCGAGATCAGCGATGTTGAGCACCTGAACCGTATCATCAAGAGCATTGCATCCGTCGACGGCGTGATGGATGTAAGGCGGGTGAAAGCGGGATGATGATCAAGGAATGGGGTCAGGAGACAGTGGACAAAAGTCAGGAGAAGAAAGTTCAATTATGAAGAAGATCATTAGGACCACGGAAGCACCTCAGGCGATCGGCCCGTACTCCCAGGCGGTCGAGGCGAACGGATTCGTGTTCGTCTCGGGGCAGATACCGCTCGATCCGAAGACCGGAAATATCGTAACCGGTGACATCAGGGAACAGACGAAGCGGGTGATGGAGAACGGGAAGGCGATACTTTCAGCTGCAGGCTGCGCGATGTCCGATGTGGTCAAGTCAACGATCTATCTCAAGAATATCGGCGACTTCGCAGACGTGAATGAGATCTACGGAAGCTACTTTCCTGCGGACCCGCCTGCACGCGCAACCGTCGAGGTGTCGCGACTGCCGAAAGACGTTGCGGTGGAAATGGATTTTGTTGCTGTCAAAGTGTAACCGAACAGGCTGGAGTTCAGATCCTGAAAACTCATTGAACATCAATTCTCATTCAGCAGGCAGCCTGAAGCAGGCCTCGAACAGCGTGAACATGCGCATTGCGCTGCTTGTCCTCACAGTCACCCTCTCCGGATGCGGGCCAGGAATCAACGCGTCCATCACCGTCTACCACACACTCCCGGACAGTTCGGCACTGACCCGCTACGCATTCGTCCCCATGCAGGACCAGGATGAGAACAGTGAAAATACAGGCTATAAGAACGCCATCCGGCGGGAGCTCATGAGATACCGCTATATGGAGTCCGATGTGCCGAATGCGTCGCTGCTGCTCTCCTTCAGCTACGGGATCAACGAGGGCAGGGAGGCGGAGTCTCGGGGAGTATTTCTCAATTCATCGTATACTGAATACCGGCGGGGGCTGTGGATGTTCATGTTCAAGAAGGGGGCCGCCACGGAAGATGAAGCGAAGGTCGTTTATGAAGGAAGCGTGATGTGCGCCGGAACATTAACGCAGGTGTCCACGATACTGCCGGAAATGATCAGGGTGTTGTTCAGGGACTTCCCCGGGGAGTCGGGAACGACACGAAGAGAGTTCATTGGACCGTAATGCAGGGACCGTGGTGAAGGGTATGATCCCTGCCAGGCTCACTTCTTCCGGTGTTCATGGTTGTCGATGTGGTCCATGCAGTACCCCAGGCCGCCGCAGTCTGCACAGTAGCGGAACTCCATCTCGGGGTGGGTAAGGTCGGTCTTTGCGCAAGATGCGCACCGGTGGAACGCTTCTCGAGTTCCCGACAGGGACCGCGCCTGCTCAGCCATCTTCTTCTTCCCCGTCTTCATCTTCCACCAGATGTCCCTGCCGAAGAACAAGAGAAAATTGCCGATCGATGCAGTGACGAGCAGCCGCGTGGACCAGTCGCCGGAAATGAATGATATCCCGTACCCGATCCAGGCGAGGAGCGCCAGCCACTTGACCTTCACCGGGATGATGAAAAAGAGGTAGAACTGGAAATCAGGATAGAGCGCGGCGAATGCAAGGAACACCGATCCACCGACAAAGACGTTGCTTGCCGCGTGGTAAGGGAAGAGAAACGATACCGCCACGGTCATCACGTATCCGGTCAGCAGAAAGACGTTGTACCGGAACGCGCCCCAATGACCTTCCAGCGCGCCGCCCATGAGGTAGAAGGCATAGAGCGCGAAAAATATGAAGAACAGGCTCGAACCCGGCGGTATGAATGGGAAGGTAAGGAGCCGCCACCACTCTCCGGCGAGGACGAGTTTGGGGATCAGGAGCGCCCGGGTGATGTCCAATTGACCGGAATAGGAGAAGAGATACAGGAAGGCCTGTCCGATCACGATCGCGAACGTGACGTTGGGTACCGCGTAGCGGCCGTATTTACGTTCGAGGTTGTCTAATAAAGCCATGGTCACGTCCTTATCTGATATTATTTACAAAGCTGGAGGAATAGGCATCTCATCATCAAAACGAACTCCAAAGGTGCGGCTACCTCATTATACTAGTTCGATCTGGTAGCCGTCCCGCTTTGCGGGGCGATACTACATCTTTACCGGTTTAAGTAGTACGATCGTTGCGCCCCAGCCGCCTGCCTGTTCATCACTGAGCCTGAACGAATCCACTTCCGGCATACCGGCGAGCAGCGCATGCACCGTTTCCCGGAGCGTCCCGATCCCTTTGCCGTGGATGATCCGTATCTGCAGAATGCCTTGTTTGCGGCATTCGGCGATATATTCCGGGACCAGGTCCTTCACGTCCTTCGGCTTGAAAGTGTGCAGGTCGAGCATTCCGCTAATCGGGATCTTTACGGGTCGTTCTTCGGTCACGGATCGGTTTCTTTCTGCGTGCCGCGGGTTTTCTCATGGCGACCGCGACCGCTTTATTCGCCCACTCCTTCAGCTGGTCCTCGTCCTCCAGAACATCCGCAGGCACCTCGTAGTAGCTCATCGCGTAGGTCTCAAAGGGTCTGAACGGACCGGATCCCGCTGCCTCATAATCGGCCCGGTTCCCGTCATCAACCTTGAAGTAGAGGACATCGTTCGCGACAAGGCCGAAGAAACCGTTCTGATGATAGAGGCCGGCGCCGCCGAACATGCGCTTCACGGTGACCGGACCAAACACCTTCAACTGGTCTATAATGTAGTCGAGATATTCCTTGCTGACAGGCATGATCAAAACTCAACGGGACCCCGGGCGTCTGAAAGGAAGTCCCTTGATGTGTCTTATGATGCTGGTGCAGGCTTTTTCTTCAGGAGCGAATGAAAGATCATATCAAGAACCGCTTTCTGGTCGACCTCGAACTTGTTGAGAACGCCAAGGCAACTTCCCATGGGAAATTTATTATGGAGGTAGTCTGCGTCCCGTCCGGAGAGGATGATGATCCTGTTCTTGTCAACTCCGATGGAGGTGGCGTAGGCAAGGATCTTGGACCCGTCCAGTCCCGGCATCTCGAGGTCGACCAGGAGCAGGTCAAGGTCCGTCGAGATGGAAGCCAGGCACTGAACCGGATCGTTGCACGTTGCCACGGAGAGCTCCGGGTACCGCTCGCGAAGGTATTTCCGGATCCGCTCTAGAAATCCGGCATCATCATCGATGATCAGTATGTTACTCATGGGCCTCTTGCCCCGTCACAGGGACGGGTGGTGGTTGATGCTGTCCGGGTCAGGATAGTGATTTGCCGTTTATCGTTATCACCCGTCCCGCACGGTCGAACATGGCAACGAACCGCTCGCCTCCTGCAAGTTCAGCGTTCACGGTATCGCCTGTGTCGGAGAAGGGGAGGTTTTTCATCGTGAAGTAGGAAAGCAGGGTATTCCGATGATCAAAATCATACCGGGATACGAGGTCGCTCAAAGCATGCACAAGGCCCATGCGGTCAAATACCGGAGGTTGGCCGTTGTCCGCGCCGTACAGCAGGATGAACAGCGTACCGCCATCATACGGATCCCGGTAATAACCGCTCGCCGCGCAGACCCCGGTAGCGATGAGCGAGAGTATGGACCCGTCAGCGCGGTTCAGATCGACCGCAGGAGTGGTGAACTCGGTCACACCTTCCCGTGCGCCCCACGCCTTCAGCTCCCGGGCGGACCTGAGGAGACCTTCAGAGACCTCGGGTTGCTCGTCAGCCCACGCCCAGAGCCAGGTGAGGGAATTATCCGACTCCGTACCCAGCAACTGGAAAGGGTATGCGATATCGGCGTTGAACCTCGCCATTCCCCTGTCATGGTCAAGCTCCAGGATATGTTCGCCGAGGCGTATGATCAGGCCGTTCTGCTTTTCAAGCGTGACAAGCGCGATCTTCTCGAAATAACTGATCAATTTGTTCATAGGTGTTTCGTGAGGACGATGCGAAATGGGGACACTATAACGCCATTAGGGGGATTTTGCAAGGGATCGGTGATGGGGATCGGTGATGGGGGAAGGAGCGGCCAGAGAGTGGTCTGCGAAGCCGGTTTCTGAAACATCTCCGGAACAGTCTTCGACGAACTGCCTTATGCTGATTCTACCCGGTTCCTTCCGTTCTTTTTTGCCTCGTACATGGCTAGGTCAGCCGCATGGATCATCTTGTCCTGGGAGTCGAGGGAGGGATCGGGGATGCCGGCGACGCCGATGCTGATGGTCACTTTTTTGGTCTCTGTTCGGGCGAATGCGTGGCCGGCTACTGCCTTCCGCAGCCGTTCAGCGGCCAACAGGGCCTTCTCTTTGTTCGTGTTCGGGCTCAGGACCACAAATTCTTCTCCGCCCCAGCGGGCAGGTGTGTCGACCTCGCGAATGGTGGACTGTATGATCCGTGCGATCTCCTTGAGCACGGCGTCGCCTTCCTGGTGGCCGTGGGCATCGTTGATCAACTTGAAATGGTCGATATCGATCATCATGCACGTGAGCGGGAGTTGATACCGCGAGGCCCGCTTGAACTCGTTGGTGAATATGCTCTCGAAGCGCCTGCGATTGTAGATCCCGGTCAGGGGGTCCATGATCGCGAGACTTTCGACCCGGGTGAGCATGTCCTCCAACTGGCGGTTCTTCTTCTTAAGCTCATCCTGGTGCGTCTTGGTCCTCAGGCGGGCAAAGATGCGGACGTTGAGCTCGGACTCATCGAAGGGTTTGGGAAGATAATCATCGGCGCCTGCCTCTAGTCCTGATATCTTGTCGGACATGGCCCCTTTGGCGGTCAGCATGATGATGGGGGTGTCGCGGGTGGATTGGTCAAGTTTGAGCCAGCGGCAGACCTCGCTGCCGTCCATATCAGGCAGGATGCGATCGAGGAGTATGATGTCTACCGCGCTCGTCTTGGCGGCCTTGAAGGCGGCCATGCCGTCCTCGACGCAGACAACATGATACCCGTTCTTTTCCAGGTAATTTTTGATGACCTTCGCCTGGGGCTTATTGTCTTCGACCAGCAGTATGTTGGCTTTTGTCACGATAGAACAGTCCTGACCATCGATCTGATCGGCTTCTCCGGCTCCCTGCAAATGGGAGAACGGGAAATGCAAAATACCTATAGTTAAATTTTGCAGATTATGTCACAGAGGCCCCAAAAAAACAAGAACAATTATGATGGTTTTGGGACACGCATTGGAAAACTGCGCTGCTCATCGATCATGATGCCCTGCAATGGTCAAGAATAGAGCCCGGTATTTACTTTTCTCAGTAGTTCTGGTAAATACCAGAGGTGTGAATTATAATCGCCCAGGAACAATGTACGCGGGCGAGGGAGGGAGGCAGCATGAGCATATTGGATACCATCATGCAGCGACGAAGCATACGGGATTTCACGGATCAGGATGTTCCGCAGGAGGCTGTCAACATGCTGGTAGAGGCGATCCGCTGGGCGCCGAGCGCGGGAAACATGCAGAGCCGAAAGTTCTATTTCATCTTTGATCAAGAGATCAGGAAGAAGCTCGCTGAGGCCGCGTTACATCAGAATTTCATCGCGCAGGCGCCTCTTGCCGTCGTGGCCTGCCTGGACCGGCGCATTGCCGCGAGGTATGGAGACCGGGGCGTCAATCTGTACAGCATTCAGGATGTTGCCGCCAGTATTATGAACCTGATGCTCGTGGCACAGGAACTGCGGCTCGGGACCTGCTGGGTGGGCGCGTTCAACGAGTTTGATGTAGTTGAGATCCTTGATCTGCCGGACCACCTGAGGCCGGTCGCGATCGTGCCCGTGGGCTATCCGGGAAAGGTCCCGGCGGGGCGTCAGAAGAGGATACCGACAGTGGAAGCGGTGCAGATGGTGCGGTAAGCCTGCGGCCTCATGGGCCGGCGATCCGACGGATAGAGCGATGGTTGAACGAAAACCGTTTGCATTTCAGGGCATGATATCGTAGTATCTGTCACAATACCATGAGCAATCGATACCTTCTCACTATCGTTTTCCTCTGCGTTCTCTCCCTGTTCGGGACGGGCTGTACGACGTTGTCGGGCAGCCAGGCGATGAAGACAGACCGGCCCGAGACTGAAATGTCCCTGTCCGCCGGGTCCTATGAAGCTACGCCGGTCGTTTCACTGCAGCAGAAAGATCCCGGGCTTCCCTCGGGCGAGGTTGTGCCCGGGGAGCCGGTGACGGAGGATGATGAAGATCCGGATGCCGATCAGGATGAAGAAAGCGTACTCGATGCCGCGCTGGAACTGATCGATTCCTCCCGGGAGCTCTGGTCCGCAGGGGACCGGGACCGGGCGATCGATGCGCTTGACCAGGCCTACGCCATCATCCTGAAGCTGCCCGCCGATGCGGACGCCAAGGCGGTCCAGCAAAAAGAGGACCTCCGGTTCGTGATCTCCCGGAGGCTGACGGAGATCTACACGTCCCGGTTCACATCGGTCAACGGCAACGGGAATGAGATCCCGCTCACTCTGAATGACCATGTGGAACGGGAGATCAGGCTCTTTCAGACCTACGAGCGCGATTTTTTCCTGGAGTCGTACGAGCGTTCCGGCAGGTACCGTCAGCAGTTCGCGAAAACGATACGCGATGCCGGAATGCCCGAGGACCTGGCCTGGCTGCCGCTCATCGAAAGCGGTTTCAAGGTCAAGGCATTGTCCCGGGCCCGGGCGCTCGGACTCTGGCAGTTCATACCGTCAACGGGTTACAAGTTCGGGCTCAAACGGAACGAATGGGTCGACGAACGGCTTGACCCGGAAAAAGCCACGATGGCCGCCATCGCCTACATGAAGGAGCTGCATCAGATCTTCGGCGACTGGGCGACGGTCCTTGCCGCATACAACTGCGGGGAGGGAAACGTCCTCAGGGTCATCAGGCAGCAAAAGATAAATTATCTCGACAACTTCTGGGACCTCTATGAGCGGCTCCCGCGGGAGACGGCCCGGTACTATCCCCGGTTCCTCGCGGTCCTGGCCATCGTGAAGGACCCGGCTAAATATGGGTTCACGCTCGGAGACACGGACAAACCGCTGCCCTATGAGACCGTGACGATCGAACGACCGGTCCATCTGCAGAAGCTCGCCGAGAAAGCCGGATGCGCATTCGAGGAGCTTGCGGCGCTGAACCCGGAGCTGCGGCATGCGGCCACGCCCGGCGCGTCCTACGTCCTGAAGGTCCCGCCGGGATCCCGGGAGAACATTCTGTCTGCCGCGGCGTCGCTGCCGAAATGGTCTCCGCCGAAGCAGTCCTTCGTCGTCCATCGCGTCCGGAGGGGAGAGACCTTGTCGACCATCGCGGTCCGGTATCGGACCAGCATCGGACGGATCATGGATGCGAACAACTTGCGAAGCGGCCGCATCATCCGCGCCGGCCAGAAATTGAAGATACCCCTTCGCGAATCAACGTAAACCTATCAAGCCGGAAACAAATGACCAAGGCGTCTCTCGCAAAGCCGCAAAGGACGCCAAGAACACCTCTAGTTCTTAAGTATAAACCGCCTTGATTTGCCTTCTTTGCGCGCTTGGCGACTTTGCGAGAAACAGTCTTTCCTGTATCTGCATGGATTCTGTTCTTTCTGAGTCCTCACTTCCGTCCTTCCACTTCCTACATTCATGCTGAAAAAAATACTTCTCCGCCCGGAACTCGATCATCCATAACGAGCTGACCATTCGCGCGTAGTCATATGATTTTAGGTTCTGATAGGTACGTCAGAGAAGGAGGTTGCAGGACGACTGCTTATGCCAATGACACCGAGCCCGCGCCGAGGACGGATTCGATCTCGCTGATGAGCTGGTCGGAAGGGGTCACGCGGATGTCCCTGCCCACGGAGATCAGCGACTCTTTGCGCGAGGGATTCTTCAGGCGGAGATAGACGGGGATATCGCCTTTGTATCTGAGAAGGATGTCTTTTACCTTTATAAGGTCGTCCTGGGTGAGGCCGGTGGCGTTCAGAAGAATGTCCATGCGGGTGGTGCCGCGTTTTTTTACGTCGGAGAGCAGGTGGATCCGAACGGCCTTGATCTTGTTTCCCTGTTCGCTCTTGTCGAGCTGGCCCGCCACGATGAGCGGCGTGTCGGTCAGGAGCATGTGGTTTGCCGTCGTGTAGAGGTCGGGGAAAACGATGACCTCAACGGTCCCGGCGAGGTCCTCGAGGTTGATGATGGCCATCTTGTCGCCCTTTTTGGTGATCTTCGGTTTCAGGCCGGCAATGATCCCGCAAATGGTCACCTCTTTCCCGTCCGCCGCCTGGTCCAGCGTTTCCGTGGTCACCGAGGCATAGCGTTTCATATCCGCCTGGTAGGCCGCAAGGGGATGGCCGGTGATGTAGAAGCCGATGCTTTCCTTTTCGAAGGCCAGCAGCTGGCTTTCCTTCCACTCCGGGATGTTCGGAAGCTCGGGTTCCTTCTTCTCCACGAGAGAATCGAATATATTGAACTGTCCGATGGCCTCCTGTTCCTGGTGCCGCGCTGCCTGGTCGATCATCATATCGATGGCTTCCATCATCTGGCTGCGCCGGCTGCCCGTGGCGTCAAAGGCGCCGGACTTGATGAGCGCCTCGACGACCCGCCGGTTCACCCGCCGCTGGTCCACCTTGGTGCAGAAATCGGCCAGTGAGGTGAAGGCCCCTTTGGCCTCGCGCGCTTCGATGATCGCTTCAATGGCGGAGAGACCGATGTTCTTGACCGCGGCAAGGCCGAAGCGGACGGACCCGATGGAACTGCCCGGCTCGACGGTATCGCGATCGTGCGCCTCGATGACCGTAAAGTCCCACCGGCTCTCATTCGCGTCAGGCGGAAGGACCGAGATCCCCATCTCGCGGGCCTCGTAGATGTACTTCACGACCTTGTCGGTATCCTGGACCTCGCTCGTGAGCAAGGCGGCCATGTATTCCACGGGGTAATGGGCCTTGAGGTACGCCGTCTGGTAGGAAATGAGGGCGTAGGCGGCGCTGTGCGACTTGTTGAAGCCGTAGTCGGCGAACTTGGCCATGAGATCGAATATCGACCCGGCCTTTCGGGGATCGATGCCGTTGTTCTTCGCGCCCTCCATGAACGTGTTGCGCTGGCGCGACATCTCGGCCTGGTCCTTCTTCCCCATGGCCCGCCGGAGAAGGTCCGCTCCGCCGAGCGAGTAGCCGGCCAGGGTGCGCGCCATCTGCATGACCTGTTCCTGGTACACGATGACGCCGTAGGTGTCCTTGAGGATCGGTTCGAGCGCCGGCAGTTCGTAGGTGATCTTGGTGGAGCCTTTCTTGCGCTTGATGAAATCGTCCACCATGCCGCTGTTGAGCGGTCCCGGACGGTACAGGGCCAGCAGGGCGATGATGTCCTCGAAGCACTGGGGCTTCATCTTGAGCACGAGGTCCCGCATGCCTGACGATTCGAGCTGGAAAATGCCCGCGGTAGCGCCCCGTCCCAGGAACTCGTAGGTCTTCGAGTCGTCCAGGGGGAGGCGGCTGACGGAAAAGCGGTCCGCCGAGGCGAGCGGCGCCTTCTGGAGGCGCTGATTGATCATGTCCTCGGCCTTGCGGATCACCGTGAGGTTCCGGAGGCCCAGAAAGTCGAACTTCACGAGGCCGATCTTCTCGACGCCCTTCATGTCGAACTGTGTCATCACCTCGTCCTTGGCGGTCTTGTAGAGCGGAAGGTATTCGGTCAGCGGCTCCTGGGAGATGACCACGCCGGCGGCGTGCTTGGACGCGTGGCGCACCTGGCCCTCGAGGTTCAGGGCGATCTCCATGAGCTCCGCCATGCGCGGTTCCTTCTTCGTCAGCTCCTTGAGCTTCGGCTCCTGCTCCATGGCCTTTTCCAGCGTGATGTTCAGGACGTTCGGCACGAGCTTGGCGACCCGGTCCACTTCGGCATAGGGGATGTCGAGGACCCTGCCCACGTCGCGGATCACGCCCTTGGCCATCATGGTGCCGTAGGTGATGATCTGGGTCACGTGGTCAGGGCCGTACTTATCCGTCACATATTTGATCACTTCGTCGCGGCGGTCCTGGCAGAAGTCCACGTCGATGTCCGGCATGCTGATGCGTTCGGGATTCAGGAACCGCTCGAACAGCAGGTTGTAGGGGATGGGGTCCAGGTCGGTGATCCGCAGGCTGTAGGCCACCAGGCTTCCTGCGGCGGACCCGCGGCCCGGCCCGACGGGGATGCCGTGCTCGCGGGCGTAGCGGATGAAGTCCCACACGATCAGCATGTATCCGGGGAACCCCATCTTCTCGATCATCAGGATCTCTGATTCGAGCCTTTTTTTGTATGCATCCCGGTCGATGCTGCCCGGCCCGCGCACCGCCTCGATCTCTGCAAAGCGCTCTTCGAGGCCCTTCCGCGCAAGCTCCGCCATATAGGTTTCGCGCGTGTAGCCTTCGGGGATGGGGAAATTAGGAAGGTGGTATTTACCGAGCTCGAGCTCGAGGTTGCAGCGCTCAGCGATCCTGATGGTGTTCGTAATGGCCTCGGGAATATAGGAGAAGGCCTTTTTCATCTCCTCGGGGGTCTTCATATAGAAGGTCTCCGAGGAGAACTTGAGGCGCTTTTCGTCCTTTACCAGCTTGCCCTGGTTGATGCAGAGCAGGGCATCATGGGACTTGTGGTCCTCCATGTTCAGGTAGTGGCAGTCGTTCGTGGCGACGACGGGGAGGCCCGTGTCCCGGCTCAGGCGTATGAGCTCTCGGTTCACCTGCTCCTGTTCGGGGATGCCGTTGTCCTGGAGCTCGAGGTAGAAATTGTCCTTGCCCATGATGTCCTGGTACTGGAGGGCGGCTTTTTTAGCTTCCTCGTAGCGGTTGCTGTTCAGGAGCGATGGGATCTCGCCGCCCAGGCAGGCGGAAAGTCCGATGAGACCTTCACTGCGCTGTCTCAGCAGCTCCTTGTCGATGCGGGGCTTGTAATAGAAGCCCTCCAGATACGCGGCGGTCACCAGCTTGACGAGGTTCTTGTAGCCCTGCTTGTTCCGGGAAAGAAGGATGAGATGATAGGAGGCTTCATCCTGGTGCCCGCCGGGGGTGGATTTTTCGAAACGCGAGCCCGGGGCGACGTAGATCTCGCAGCCGATGATCGGCTTGATGCCGGCCTTCATCGCTTTCTGATAGAAATCCAGGACGGAGAACAGGTTGCCGTGGTCCGTGACGGCCACGGCCGGCATCTTCAGTTCGATGGCCTTCTTGACGAGGTTGTCGATGCTGATGGCGCCGTCGAGCAGGCTGTATTCAGTATGAAGGTGAAGGTGGACGAACTCGGCGTGATGCATAGAGATAAGGCAAGCACCAAATCCCAAATGGCAAATTCCAAATAAGGATCAAATGCCAATGGTCAATTTCGAAACGTTCGGCGATTGGATCTTAGTGCTTGGAATGTATTTGTGATTTGAAATTTGAATTTTGAAAATTGCTTTCCCGCACGGCGGGAAAGAATGGAGGCGGCGATCGGATTTGAACCGATGAATGAAGGTTTTGCAGACCTCTGCCTTAGCCACTTGGCTACGCCGCCCTGAAAACAAACGCTGTGAAATCGCGGGTATGCGTTCTCCCGCGAATGCAGCACAGGCAATAAAATACGAGAAATAGGGGGGTAAGTCAAGCCCAAAAGAGGAAACAAAGAGGGGTAAGCCTGTTTCCGTCTTAATTGAGAGTCGCATTAAGGATCGACCGCATCTTACGTTCTTATCAATCCGAGACTTATGGCAAGCGCGCGTTCGACCTTCTTCATTGTTTCGGCAGAGATCATTCCAAGTTTTCTGCCCAATCGTTTTTTATCGATCGTCCGGATCTGATTGAGGAGAACAATAGAGTTCTTGGGCAATCCTCCCTCACCGGCAGGCAGGGATACTTCATAAGGGTATGTCTCTCGCGTCGTGGACGTGATCGCAGCTACGATCGTCGCAGGGGAGTGCGTATTGCCGACATCGTTCTGGATGATCAGGGCAGGTCGGGTCTTTCTGATCTCCACGCCAACAGTGGGGTCGAAGGAGACGTAGTAGACCTCACTTCTTTTTGGAAGGACCACCGGTCTTCCTCCTGTAGGCCTGTTTTGGTTCGTGTACACCGATGAGCGAATCGGCCTCTTCCTCGATTGTCCGCCATGTTTCCGCTGTTTCGGCATCCTTTGCCGCATTTGCCGCATAGCCCGCGATCATCTTCTCGTGCAACATCCTTTTTTTTTCGTCCTCGAGCTTTTCCCTCAGCGCTTTGACGATATATGCACTTCGCTTCCGCTCCGGCACAAGCGACTGGAGGTCTTTCAGTACAAGGTCCGGGATCGAGATGCCGATCCGTTTTACTGCACTGTACGGCATGGTATTCCCCCTTCAACTAGTATGATTTGTTACGCATAACAATAACACATACTATATATATGTCAACAAATAAGACCAGTCGGTGATGCCGTCCCAAAACAGCAGCAAATGATATGTCGACTGGTCTCCGCGAATATCCGCATCCAAATGTCTTTTTCAGGCTCACACCTTGATATGCAGCATCGGCAGTCCCAGCCGCTGACGCTTGTTCTCGCCCTTGAAGAGGTCGCCTTTCCGCACCGGCACGTCGCCCCGTGCGCCCTCGTGCTGCGCCTGGAGCTTCGTAGGCAGGCTGGCCCCGTGCTGGACCGCGTGCTTGCCGTATTTCCGGGACAGCTCGTCGATGCTCTCGTAGATCTTCGCCATCTTCGCGATCTTTGCGGTGTCCTCGAACAGGCCGTACTGGACGCCGCTCTCCGCGACCAGGCCGGAAAGGACAACGCCGGTCTGGCGGTAGGGGGTCGCTGGCAGGTACAGCTCCCGGAACCCTTCGCGCAGGAGCGGGTACAGCTCGGACGGGAATGCCGTGGGCCGGCTCAGCTTCAGCTCGGCGCCGGTGCTCTGGTAGTCCTGCTGACGGAGAAAGAGGACCACCCGGCTGGCGGCAAGGTGATAGCGCCGGGCCTTGATGCAGGCGTTCTCCAGGTTCTTGGACAACTGGGCGAAGACGAAGGCCTCGTCGCGCGACGGCGGAGTGAAGGTCTTTGCCTTGCTGATGGACTGGTAGGCGCTCTTCGTTTCGGTGGTGACCGGGTAGACGCTCCTGCCGTTCAGCTCGTGCCAGATCTCCCGGTAGGGCTTGGACAGGTATTTGGTCACGAACTCTTCGTCCTTCCGGGCGAACTCCAGGGCGGTCCTGATGCCGTGCTTGTTCAAGTAGGCCGCGGTGTTCGGCCCGATGCCCCAGACCTTCTCAACAGGAAGGTTTCCGAGGAACACGTGGATGTCCCTACCAGGGATCATGGTGAGGCCGTCCGGTTTCCTGTGTTTCGAACCGATCTTCGCAAGGACCTTGGAGAGGGAGACGCCGGCGGACACGGTGATGCCAAGTTCCTGTTTGATGGTGGCCCGCATCTTCTCGGCGATGGACTCGTACGAACCGTGGCAGGTCCTCCTGAGGCCGGTGAGGTCCACGAAGGCCTCGTCAATGGAGTACTCCTCCACGTCGGGGGAGAAGCGCCGCAATATCTCGAACATGCGCACGGAAAAAAGGCTGTAGGTCTCGTAGTCCGACGGCAGGATGACCGCGTCAGGGCAGAGCTTTTTCACGTCCGACAGCCGCACCCCGCGCGAAACTCCCCTGGCCTTGGCCTCGTAGGAGGCAGCAGCCACGATGCCGCGCTCCTTGCCCGTGATGACTGGACGGCCCTTCAACTCCGGGTGGATCGCCTGTTCGCAGGACGCGAAAAAGGCGTCGGCATCCAAATGGAGGATGGCCTGCGGCCAGGAGGAGATGATGAGGGGCTGGTTGGTCATAAGGCAGATCCGACAAGGAGACAAGGGGACATAATGAACATCGACACGGTGACACGGGGACGCGGAGACACGGTGAAGAATCAAGAGCAATTGGCCGAAAGTAGGCGCCTTTAGGCGACGCGGATCAAACGTGGGACAGAACCCGCTGCGAAGCGCCGAGCCAATTGTCCCGTTCGAGCTAATTACTTATTACAGGGAAACTGTATCTTTACTGTGGAATTACACAGGGATTGAGCAAATCCGGACAGGCGTTTGCAGCCCTCCAGGCCCGTGATCTGGGCCGCGCAGTTGGCCAGTGCGTCTCCGGGAGATTGGGATTGATTATATCCCCCCGAGGCCGGGGCCTGGGCCTGGGCCGGCTGTTGCTCTCCCGACGAATACATCTCGTCGCGCCTCATCTGAAGGGGGTAGCCTCCTGCCGGGGATGCGCCTCTGCCGCTGTTTCTCAAAAGCGCTTTTTCCGCGCGTTTTGCCTCGTGCGTGGACTCAAGCATCGCCTGGATGAGATCGACGGTCAACCCCATCTGTTTCAAGGTGTCGATCTCTTCATCCGTAAAATCCCTGTATATGCCCTTCCGCACGCGGACCTTCTCCAGGACCATTCCGGACTCTGCGCCGCTCCTGATGGACTCGAGGCAATCATGGACCCGCAGGCCTTCGGGACCTGTCAGCAGGAGACGTTGACGATACGGCACGAACGGCAATCCGTCCTCGAATTCGAGCACGAACTTCCTGTAGTCCTCATAGCCGCCCTTTTGTTCATCGATGAGCCGACACATCTGCGCGAGGATGTCCTGCCTTTTGGGCACGGAAGGACAGGTACGGAGGAAACCGGCGCATGCATCGAACGTGCCGAGCGGCTGCTCCTCCTGGCAGGGGTCCGTTCTCACCGGAGGCAGCGGCGCTTCGGCAGCAACGACCGGGACGGCCCCGGTTCTCTCCCTGTTCAAGGCGACCGACCCTGTGGTCGGAGGCAAGGGGGATTGTATGGAGGGGGAAGGGGTCGTAGCGCATCCGGTGAGGACCAGCAGGAGTGCCAGATGCAAACGCCCGTACGGGCCGGTCAAAAAGTTCGTCATTATTTTCCTCGGTGATATGGTGTCAGTTCGATTTTCGACCATTTGTCTGAAGAAGTGAACACGCGGCTGACGCGCCGCTTTGGGCGCGTCGCAGTCGAGCCGCATGTTAATACATTTTGATAGCTTTTAAGAAGTTGATAAATGGAAGAAATCTACGCCAGACCAACAAACTAAAAACTAAACCCCATATGATAAAAGCAGCTTCGCAAACAATTAAAAAAATGCCTGATGCACCGCCGCCTGGAGAGATTGTAGCAGCGACTCTCGGAAACGAATCTATGAGGTTAATGAAAGGGTAGCCTGGTATCAGAAATAAAAACGATGGCCAGTAGAGAGGCCACCAAGGTGATTTCATCCCTATGAATGAAGCTACCACCATTAATAATATTGAGGCTATACCGAAAAGCAGGCTTATCTTAAAACCAGTTAGCAAGTGGCGCATACGTTCTCGATTACGATAATTCGGGCATGAGGTTTTCTTACCGGGTACTATCAACGTTAAATCGGTTTTCCTGCCGCACAAAGTACACAGCCCATGTTTTCCTCTTGTAGTTAACGACGCGGGTCACGCGCCGCCTTCTGGCGCGTCGCCGTGGACCCGCCTCGTTATAATCTTAGTCAGAAAAGCGGGAGTTCTCGAGATAATCCTTAAAAGCTTTCTCAGACTCTTTTACCTGAGTTCGGAAAGTCTCGAGATCTTGCTTGCTGATTTTTCCAGCCTTCATCTTCAGTTCAGCTACCTCAAATTTTGCTTTGGCCAACTGCGCTTCAAGATAAAGAACATATCCTTCTATCCTTAATAAACTGTTGGGGTAGCCGACGTAAAATCGCGCCGAATCGACGATATCAGGGACGGTTTTTGAATTCCGAATAAAACCTTCTAGCTTTTCGAGATGCTCTATAGCTCTCTCATATTCTCCTCGGCTGACATCGGATTCATGTACTTGTAAAGTTTCGGGTATGTCAGTTTTAGCGGTCTTTCCAGATTGAGTGGTATGTCCTGTAGCAGTCATGAGAACAATAAACAAAATAGCCAACGTGCTCACGCTTAATTTCATTCAGACCTCCTCATATAATTCCTCATATAACCAGTTATTGACTATAAGGAAACTACTATCTACATATGATGGTCTCGTAAGAATAGTATTTGCATAATCAGCCAATAATAATCGCATGAAT